>OLQZ01000022.1_pt1 | contig 120451 bp, 120 predicted proteins | sample 1643191 | NCBI WGS metagenome assembly OLQZ01 (sample SAMEA3136768, study PRJEB25190) | human gut metagenome | biome: human gut; feature: human-associated habitat; material: faeces | place: Austria | collected 2013
ACAACTGGATGAGAGCTGAAGATGTACTTTCTCCAAAGGCAAGAAGAAAAACAAAGAAAGCCCTAAAGAAAAAACTTAAAGAAAGATTGAAAGACACTGCTTCAGAAAAGGTTAGGAATGAGATAAAGGAATCAATCATTATACTTGATGAACAGGATGCACATCCAAGACGCCCTAGATCAAAGTATGCAGGTGAGATGATACAGATGGATGCATCATCATTCCATTGGATTGAAGGAGAAGTGTGGCATCTGCATGTTGCGATTGATGATGCAGACGGAAAGGTTGTAGGAGCCTATTTTGACCGTCAGGAGACACTTAAAGGGTATTATGAGGTTCTTTATCAGATTCTTATTAATCATGGCATTCCTGCAATGTTTTATACGGACAGACGCACTGTATTTGAATACAAAAGAAAAGACAAGCCTTCAGATGCTGAGGATACATTCACTCAGTTCTCTTATGCCTGTCATAATCTGGGAATTGAAATAAAAACTACGAGCGTACCCCAAGCAAAAGGCAGAGTCGAAAGACTCAACCAGACGCTCCAGTCACGATTACCAGTCGAACTAAGGCACGCTCATATCACCAACATAGAGGACGCTAATGTATTTTTAAACTCCTACATAAAAAAATACGCTAAGTTTATGAAAAATGTTGCTACTAGATCATTAAATTTAACTTAACGCCTATTTTTCTACTTTATAGCCACCTAACTCAAATCATCATTTCTCGAATAGTTGTAAAATGATCTTAAAAGGTCAGGTGAGTGCTATGATAACTGAAAACCAGGTAAAAAACTATTTAAGATCTAAGGATAAGGATTATGTAAATAAGCTTATTGAATCATTATATGAACAGGATGATGAAGACATTGATCCATCTCATAAGGCATGCCCTATATGTGGTTCAGTTCATTTCAAGAAGAATGGAAAAGATAAGAACGGACATCAGAGATATATCTGTCTTGACTGTCACAAGTCTTTTAGTGATAGAACCAACACCTTATTCTACTGGTCTCATTTTACTTTGGACCAGTGGCTTCACTTCATTGAACTGGAATTATATAAAATGCCTCTAGAGGGTGAGGCTCAAGTCTTGGAGACAAGCAAGACGACCTGCTTCTATATGCGTCATAAACTTTATCATGCAGCATCTGAAATCATGGGTCATCAGAAATTATCTGGTGAAGTTGAAATAGATACACAGTATAAAAGTATAAACCTAAAGGGAACACGTCCTCAAAATATGCCTAGATACTCAAAGAAAAGAGGTAAACAGGCTGCATATAGAGGAATATCTCATCACAAGGTTGCCATTGTCTGTGCTACAGATGAAAATGATCATATGATGATGCAGGTATCAGGTCTTGGAAGTGAGTCATTCGATAAATATAAAGCGAATAAAGACTACTTTAAGGATGTGGAAGAGTTCATATCAGATTCAAAGGCAAGCATACAGCAGTTTGCCAACTATCTTGAAGCAGTAAACAATAAGATAAAGACATCTCCTTTAGAGAAGAGATATCTTACTGATGATGGTAAATCATTAGGAGCTGTCAATGAGATGATGACAGAAGTAAGCTCAATGATACAGACAACAAGAGGAGTTGGAACCAGATACATACAAGGTTATCTAGATTTCCTGCTTCTTAAGAAGCAGGCTAAGTATACATTCAAGAGAAAGGAAATGGCATCTGAGATTCTAAGAATGATGATGGATACTGAGGCTTTCAGTAATGAAATGGTAAGAGCTACACCTATGCCTATTTCACTTAAGGAAGCATATTACGAATATCGTTATGGTATATTCGCTGAATAAGATTACTCAAAGCAACAATTTTCTTAAATTGAGCGATTTTAATTGAAATTTATACAAAAAAATACTTGCATAGTATATTTATACATGGTATATTTAGTAGGCAGTCCGATGCAGACATACTCAAGAGGCTGAAGAGGCGCCCCTGCTAAGGGTGTAGGTCGGGAAACCGGCGCGAGGGTTCAAATCCCTCCTTCTCCGTTTCAATATTTTGTTTTACCTGGCCCGTTGGTCAAGCGGTTAAGACACCGCCCTTTCACGGCGGTAACACGGGTTCGAATCCCGTACGGGTCATGAAAGATACTTTTTGAGTATCTTTTTCTTTTTATCTGAAAGAATGATTTTAAAAAGCTTAGCAGAGTTATCTTTATGGATGATTGTGCTAAGCTTTTTTGGACAGTTCTAATGTAAAATATTTTTATATTTTTTAAGCAAAAAAATGAAAAAATACGAGCAGAAAACTGTTTTATCTGCTATACTTGGTTCGTTGCAAGTTCCCGAAAGGATCCGCAGGACGGAGATGCCTTGTAACCGAATTTAACTAGGGGGAATCATTATAATGGTAGAAAGACACTTATTTACATCAGAATCTGTTTCTGAAGGACATCCAGATAAAATTGCTGACCAAATCAGTGATGCAATCTTGGATGCAATTTTAAAACAAGATCCAACAGCACGAGTAGCGTGTGAAACGTCTGTAACAACTGGTCTTGTTTTAGTATTTGGAGAAATATCTACGACGGCATATGTAGATATTCAAAAAGTCGTACGGGAAACAATAAAAGAAATTGGTTATACACGTGCAAAATTCGGATTTGATGGAGATACAGCAGCTGTATTGGTTGCGATTGATGAACAATCTCCTGATATTGCTCAAGGAGTTGATGAAGCACTTGAGATCCGGGATGAAGATAAAAAAGACGTATTAGATGAGATTGGTGCTGGCGACCAAGGTTTAATGTTTGGGTTTGCTGTAGATGAAACACCAGAATTGATGCCTTTACCAATTGCTTTGAGTCATCGTCTGGTACGCCGCTTGGCAGATTTGCGTAAATCAAATGAATTAACGTATTTACGTCCAGATGCAAAATCTCAAGTAACGGTTGAATATGATGATCAAGGACAACCGGAACGCGTAGATACAATCGTTATTTCAACACAGCATGATGATGCAGTAGATAATGAAACAATTCGTCATGATGTCATCGAAAAAGTAGTGAAGGAAGTTATTCCAGCTGAATTATTAGATGATCAAACGAAATATTATATCAATCCGACTGGCCGATTTGTCATTGGTGGTCCTCAAGGGGATGCCGGATTAACAGGAAGAAAAATCATTGTTGATACGTATGGCGGTTATGCTCGTCATGGTGGCGGTGCTTTTTCTGGTAAAGATGCGACAAAAGTTGACCGTTCTGCCAGCTATGCTGCACGTTATATTGCTAAAAACATTGTTGCAGCAGGGCTTGCTCGCAAAGCAGAAGTACAGCTAGCTTATGCGATTGGTGTTGCTCAACCTGTTTCGATCTCAATCAATACTTTCGGTACTGGAACGGTTCCGGAAGAAGAACTGATTGCTGCAGTGAGAGAAAACTTCGATCTTCGGCCAGCAGGAATCATCGAGATGCTTGATTTGCGTCGTCCGATTTACAAACAAACAGCTGCTTACGGTCATTTTGGTCGTACAGATGTAGATTTGCCTTGGGAACATACGGACAAAGTAGATGCGTTGAAAGCAAGTTTAGCAAAATAAGTTATATTCAGCTGGAACGATCGCCAAGTGGTGGTTGTTCCAGCTTTTTTTATGGCAGTTAACCTCTTGAAAAAGATAGTAATTATTTATCTATTTTTAGATCCTGTCATAATGAAAGGGAGGAATAAGATGAAAAAAGAAACAAATGTTACTTTGGTCACAGTGAGTATTTTCATTGCAACGTTCATGACGGCTATTGAAGGTACAATCGTAACAACCGCTATGCCAACGATTGTCGGTTCGTTACATGGAATGGAAATCATGAACTGGGTATTTTCGATTTATTTACTGACAAACGCTATGCTTACTCCGATTTACGGAAAACTTGCGGATAAAGTGGGACGGAAACCAATCTTTATTTTTGGGACATTATTGTTTATTATCGGTTCGTTATTTTGCGGTTTATCTCAAAGCATGATTGGGTTGATTGCTGCTCGTGCGATTCAAGGGATGGGTGCTGGGGCAATGATGCCAGTAGCTTTGACGATCATCGGCGATCTTTATTCTATTGAAAAGCGAGCAAAAGTTTTAGGTTTGAATAGTTCAGCCTGGGGGATTGCCAGTGTTTTTGGACCGCTTGCGGGAGGATTCATCGTTGAAACGATCAGCTGGCACTGGATCTTTTTTATCAATGTGCCGATCGGTATTCTATTAATTATTTTGATTTGGCTATATTTAAATGAACCAAAAATCATACATGAGTCTAAACCAATGGATATTTTTGGTAGTTTTAGTTTGATGGCTATGCTGGTCTCATTGCTGTTAGGGTTCCAATTATTAGGAGACGAGGGAATGAGTCCGCTTGTTTCTGCTTTGTTGCTAGGCAGTATCGTACTGTTGGGTGTTTTTATTTTTGCTGAAAAAAGAGCTAAAGATCCTGTCATCATGATGCATTTATTCAAAAATCCACTATTTGTTGTGGTAAACTTGGCTGCAGCATTGGCTAGTGGTTTTTTGATGGGAATCGATGTTTATATTCCTATGTGGATGCAAGGTGTATTAGGACTGAATGCAGCAATTGGTGGGTTGGTATTAGCACCATTATCACTAGTCTGGATGGTCGGTTCTTTCCTTGCAAGCAAGTGGATGACTCAAATGAAAACTCATTGGGTCTTGAGAATTGGACTACTAATCGCAGCTATTGGGGGCGCTTGGTTGTATCTTATGCCTTTCAGAAGTAACTATTTATGGTTTTTTGCTATATCAACGGTCATCGGTATAGGCTTAGGTGTGACCATGACTACCTCGACTGTCAGTGCACAAAATAGTGTATCTCGTGACCAGCTTGGTGTAGCAACTTCTTTTAATACGTTAGTTCGAACAATTGGTCAAACAGTCATGGTTTCTATTTTTGGTTTATTGATAAATGGGGTAACTAAACGAGAATTTGCAGCAGCAAATTTAACAAATGATGCAGATATCATGAATAAACTGGTGAATCCACAAACGGCTAAATATATTGATGCGGATATTTTGTTACCATTAAGAAAAATTCTTTATGATGGGTTACATTCCGTTTATCTAGTTGGCTTGTTACTCGTGATCATTGCTTTGGTCTTAACGCTTCTCGTTCATGAAAAAAGTGGTAAAATAAAACAGTAGTTTCGGTTAAGATATGTACGTAGCCGAATCATTCAAATTTAAAGTTATTCAAAAATAACTTCTTACTAAGGAAGGCGAAAATATGGCATTTATTCAAGCAAATATTTATTCGAATGTGTTAGAAATGGAAGTCAATCTAAATGTGATACTACCGCAAACAACAAAAAAGGTGATTGGCACCAGTTCAGAGCAAGAGACAACGGATATACCTGTTTTATATTTACTTCATGGAATGGGTGGCAATCATAGTGTATGGGAAAGACGTACGTCGATTGAACGTTATGTAGCAGACTACGGATTAGCTGTCATCATGCCATCTACTGATCTTGGCTGGTACACAGATACAGTTTATGACATGAAGTATTGGACATTCATTGCAGAAGAGCTACCTGAGATTTGTCATGAATTATTCCCGCAATTAACAAGAAAAAGAGAAAAAACATATGCCGCTGGATTATCGATGGGCGGATATGGCGCGTTAAAACTAGGCCTTGCAAAATCAGAAAATTTCGCAGCAGTAATCTCTCTTTCAGGCGCTGTTTCTGTAGGAAATCGAATGGATGATCTTTTGATGGTTCGTAAAGCAGCTTTTTGGGAAGGGATCTTTGGACCATTGGATCAAATCGAAGGTTCAAAAAATGATCCGCAATACTTATTGAAAGAACTAGTAAAAAGCGGAAAACCAGTTCCAAGATTTTATATGGCTTGTGGGGAATCTGATTTTCTTTATCAGGCAAATCAGGAAATGGTATCTGCTATGCAGGAACAAGGCTTGGCGGTCACCTTTGAACAAGGACCTGGCGATCATAACTGGATCTTCTGGGACCAATGGATTCAACGTGCATTGGCGTGGCTAATGGAAGAAAAATAAAAAAAGAGTCTTAAAAAGATAGCTCCTATAGAGATCACAAACATAGTGATCTCTATAGGAGCTTTTTTACTGCTCGTTTTCTCTTCTTTTATTTTGTTGGCATAAGCCTTCAATATAGGTTTGTGCACTCGTTAGAAAGAGTGCTTTTTCATTCAATTCTGCATGGGACTGCATACTTTCTTTAAATCCCTCTAATTGATTTTCAACTACATAATTACGCATAAATAGAACTGTTTCTTTCAAAAATTCATTTCCGTCCATAATCTTTTGTCGAAGCTGCTGTTCATGCTGCTGATCCATTAACTGTCCAATCAATAAATTGTGGAGAGAGGCAATGGCCTGATGACTTTGGGTGACTGAAAATCCTTCACGAACAAGTAATTGGATCATTTGCTCCAAATGTTCTAATCGACTCGGAAAAGCGGGCACAGTATTGATTTCTAATTCTGCCCCACAAGGGAAACGTGTGTAAAGGTCATAGTAATTTTCCATATACTGCAGCAACTGTTCATTCCAAGGCAAAGTTGGATCTGGAAGCGCTAATTCATCTTCCATTGTTTCAGCCATTTTCTGCAAGAGCTGTTGTTTGTTTTTGAAATACCAATATAAAGCAGGTGCTTGAACATGAATTCTGTTTGCGATGTTTCGCATGGAAAGCTGCGAAAGAGCTTGTGTTTCAGCCAGGATATCAAAGGCGGCCTGAATGATGATTGCTTGAGAAAGCTTTATTTCCATTTTATCAACCTCGTGTATTGCATTATCTTTTTAAACATGGTAAATTGTTAGTCGGTCTAATTTTACAGTGTTAAATTAGTCCTGTCAATTTAAACAAAGGGGTGTAATCAACGAATGAAATTAATCTTACGACATGCGAAAAAATATAAAGTAGCTGTTTTTATTTCCTTGCTGTCCGTAGCAGTCATGGTTGCAGCAGCATTATGGCAACCTAAGTTACTACAGCAAGTATTGGAAGCTATTATTACAGAAGATAATGATGAAATGAAAACAATTGGTATTTACCTGATCAGTCTGGCTTTGCTAGGATTAGCCGCAGGTGTAACGAACACGATTTTCTCTGCAAAAGTAGCTCAAGGCGTAAGTGCAGACATCCGAGAGGAAGCTTTTCGAAAGATCCAGACATTTTCATTTGGGAATATCGAACAGTTTTCTGCTGGAAATCTTGTTGTTCGTCTAACAAATGATATCACGCAAATCCAAAATTTAGTGATGATTTCTTTGCAATCACTTTTTCGAATTCCATTTCTATTTATTGGTGCGTTCATTTTAGCTATGATCACGATGCCGCAATTATGGTGGATCATCGTAGCGCTTATCGTTACGGTATTTCTGATTACGGCACTTTCATTTACAAGGATGGGCAAGCACTTCATGATCATTCAAAAACTGATTGATCGTGTGAATAGCATTGCAAAAGAAAACTTACTAGGGATTCGTGTGGTGAAATCTTTTGTACAGGAAGAAAACCAATTGAAGACATTCAGCAAAGTAAGTGAGGACTTAACAAAACACAACATCATAGTCGGTACATTATTTTCTGTGATGATCCCGTCCTTCATGTTGGCTGCCAATTTGGCTGTTGTCGGTGCGATTTTTTTTGTGAGCGATCTTGTTAAAGATGATCCTACGTTAATTGGTGGAATTGCTTCATTCATGAACTACTTGATGCAGATTATGATGGCAATCATTATTGGCGGAATGATGATGATGATGACTTCAAGAGCAGCGGTATCGCTGAAGCGGATCACGGAAATTTTAGATGCTGAACCAGATCTTACTTATTTAGACGTTCCAGAACAAGAGTTGACGGGTTCTGTCACTTTTGACCATGTTTCTTTTCGTTATCCTGGTGAGGATACAGATACGCTTAAAGATATCAGCTTTTCTATCAAACCTGGAGAAATGGTTGGTATCGTCGGGGCGACTGGTGCCGGGAAGTCAACACTAGCACAATTGATCCCTCGTCTATTTGATCCGACAGAAGGCAAAGTTGAAGTAGGTGGTGTAGATCTTCGTCAAGTAAATGAAAAGAGTTTAAGACAAACGGTTTCCTTTGTTTTGCAAAAAGCAATTTTATTCTCAGGAACGATTGCTCAAAACTTGCGTCAAGGGAAAAAGAATGCAACAGAAAAAGAGATGGAACATGCTTCTTCTATTGCTCAAGCAAAAGAATTCATCGAAAAGTTATCTGATCGTTACGAAGCACCAGTAGAAGAACGTAGCAGTAACTTTTCTGGTGGTCAAAAGCAACGTTTATCCATTACTCGTGGCGTTATCGGTAATCCAAAGATCTTGATCCTAGATGACAGTACGAGTGCATTGGATGCTCGCTCTGAAAAGTTGGTCCGAGAAGCACTCGATCGAGATTTGAAGGGAACAACGACGATTGTCATCGCACAAAAAATTGCTTCTGTTGTCAAAGCAGACCGCATCTTAGTATTGGATGAAGGCAGATTAGTCGGCGAAGGAACCCATGAGGAATTGGTAGCTGGAAACCGTGTCTATCAGGAAATCTTTGAAACTCAAAAAGGAACGGAGGAGTAAGTATGACTGATCTAATAAAAGCAAGTAAATTTTTCTATCACTATTTGAAGCGGTACAAACTCTCCTTTTTCTTTATCTTTATCACAGTGATCATTGCTACCTATCTACAAGTAAAGGCACCTCAATACATCGGGGAAGCTTTTCAAGAATTAGCTAATTACGTAGGAGGCTTGATGCAAGGCGTAGACGATAAAAGCAAATTTGTTTCTGTAATATGGAAACTCTTGCTGTTTTATGTACTAGCTAGTGCAGCCAACTTTATCTATAGTATTTTGTTCACACAAGTAGTAGGGAAGTCAACGAACCGAATGCGTATCGGTCTATTCAACAAATTGGAAAAATTGACGATCCGTTTCTTTGATTCTCATCAAGACGGTGAAATTTTAAGTCGTTTTACCAGTGACTTAGATAATATTCAAAATAGTTTGAACCAAGCTTTGCTTCAAGTCATCACGAATGCTGTTTTACTTGTCGGGATCTTGATCATGATGTTCCGCCAAAATGTAGAGTTAGCTTGGGCTACAATTGCTTCCACTCCAGTAGCCGTTTTGATAGCTGTCTTGATTATCCGCAAAGCACGGAAATATGTGGATCTTCAGCAAGATGAAGTGGGGAAACTAAATGGTTATATGGATGAAAAAATCAGCGGACAACGTGTCATCATCACAAATGGCTTACAAGAAGAAACGATTGAAGGATTCTTAGAGCATAATCAAAGTGTTCGCGAAGCAACCTTCAAAGGACAAGCTTATTCTGGTCTACTATTTCCGATGATGCAAGGAATGTCACTGGTCAATACAGCGATAGTTATCTTTTTCGGCGGCTGGTTAGCATTAAATGGTGATTTGGAACGTTCGGTGGCATTAGGCTTAGTTGTGACATTCGTCCAGTATTCACAACAATATTACCAACCACTGATGCAGATTTCATCTGGATACAGCATGATCCAATTAGCGATTACAGGGGCAAGACGATTGAATGAAATGTTTGATGAAAAAGATGAAGTCAAACCAGAAAACGGTAAAGCATTTGATGGTGTTGAAAAAGGTCTTGCGTTGCAGCACGTAGATTTTGGTTATTCTCCAGAAAAACTAGTCTTGAAAGATGTCTCGATCAATGTGGACAAAGGAGAAATGGTTGCTCTTGTTGGTCCAACAGGATCGGGGAAAACGACGATCATGAATCTGCTAAACCGTTTTTACGATGTCAATGATGGTTCAGTAGTCATCGATGGAATAGATATCCGAGATTATGATCTTGATGCATTACGTAGACATGTAGGAATCGTTTTGCAAGAATCTGTATTGTTCTCCGGAACGATCAAAGACAATATCACATTCGGCAAACCGGACGCTTCAGATGAAGAAGTCATCAATGCAGCAAAACAAGCGAATATTCATGACTTCATCATGACGTTAGAAAAAGGTTATGATACAGAGATATCCGAAGAAAATAACTTATTCAGTACAGGTCAAAAGCAGTTGATCAGTATTGCTCGAACGATCATCACAAATCCATCTTTATTGATTTTGGATGAAGCAACAAGTAATGTAGACACGGTAACAGAAGCAAGGATCCAAAAAGCAATGGATGAAGCAATCAAAGGAAGAACCAGCTTTGTGATTGCTCACCGGCTGAAAACAATCTTGAATGCAGATAGAATCGTTGTCTTGCGTGATGGGGAAGTCATTGAAGAAGGCAGTCATCACGAGTTATTAGCAGAAAATGGATTTTATGCGGAACTTTATCATAATCAATTTGTATTTGAATAAAGAGGTTGTGAAAAAGCTGTCCTGCATCAAGTAATAAGAACAGCCAATCAAAAACAGCTTCTCATGTTTTTGATTTGGTTGGACTTATTACCGCAGATATAAGCTTTTGAGCACCGTGAATAAAGAGGTTATGAAATCAACGCTCTAACCTGAGTATTAGAGAAAAAAACGCAAAACATATCATTTATGTTTTGCGTTTTTTATTTATCTTTTTTTCTCAATACAATATAAAATAGGCGGCTGGTTCTTTTGGTTGATAAACCGATAATTCAGCACATTATATGTTTCCTGTGGCAGTTTGGAACAAAAAGAATCAACCATATCCAGTTCTTTTTCTCCACCTTCATGACCATAGTAGACGACAAGGATCAATCGTCCGCGAGGCACAAGTCGTTTCAATATTTCTTCCATAGCTGTGCGTGTAGTCTCTGGCATAGTGATGATTGCTTTATCACTTTTTGGGAGATACCCTAGATTGAAAATCCCTGCTTTGAGATTTTGTTGTTCAGCTATCACTTCTCCTAACGTTTCGTGGCCTTGTAGAAACAATGAGACACGTTCTTCTAACTGACGCTGTTCTAGCCTTTCACGAGTAGCATCGATTGCTTGTTGCTGGATATCAAAACTATAGACATGACCAGTTTTTCCGATGTGTTCTGCTAGAAAAACCGTATCGTGGCCATTGCCCATCGTTGCATCTACGACGTGATCCCCTGGTTGCAAGATTTCTTGCAGTAATGTATGGCTGAAATGCAAAGCAGTTTGCAACATCAGACGCTCACCTTTTTCCGTACATCATATTTTCCTTGGAAGCTATCTCTGCGAAGAAGTTCTTCATCAATTGCATTCAAGACTTCCCATTTTTTCAAGCTCCACATTGGTCCAATCAAGGAATCCCACGGCGCATCCCCTGTCAAACGATGGATGATGATCTCTTTTGGTATCATTTCCAGCTGGTCGCAAATGACATTGACATAGTCAGGACGGCTCATTAATTGAAGGCGACCTTCATGATAGTCCCGCAACATTCTCGTTTTGCGCATCAGATGCATCAAATGGAGCTTGATTCCTTGGATATCTGAATCTAAAATGGTGCGTCTGACATTTTCTTTCATCATTTCTAAACTTTCGCCTGGTAATCCGTTGATCAAATGCGTACAAACACGGATATTATGTTTGCGTAATTTAGCCACGCCATCTAAATAAGTTTGATAATCATGTGCTCGGTTGATCAGTTTTGAAGTTTCTTCAAAAGTTGTTTGCAATCCAAGTTCTACCCATAAATACATCCGCTCGTTCAGTTCAGCAAGGTAATCAACTACTTCATCTGGCAGACAATCCGGTCGTGTACCGACTGATAATCCTACGACACCTGGTAAATTGACTACTTGCTCAAATCGTTCTTTGATTATTTCAACTGGCGCATGGGTGTTTGTAAAATTTTGGAAATAAACGATGTATTGTTGGACATGAGGCCATTTTTGATGCATCATGTCGATTTCTTTCTGGAATTGGATTGGAAGAGGGTCTTCAGGTGCAACGATCATGTCTCCCGAACCAGATACACTGCAAAAAGTACAACCGCCATGGGCAACAGTCCCATCTCGATTCGGACAGTCAAATCCTCCATCGATCGGCACCTTGAAAATTTTCCCGCCAAACTCATTTCGTAAAGCGTAATTCCAAGAATGATATCTTTTATTTCCTTCTGAATAAGGAAAAGTCATTAAAAGTCCTTCTTTCTGTAAGAGTTATCTATTTGTTTTCTTTTTTCTCTATACACTGGATAAGTCAGGCACAGCCAAGAAAGACTGAGTAAGTAGCCGCCGATGATATCAGTAGGAAAATGAACGCCCAGATAAATGCGGCTTATCCCGACACTTACTATAATAAACACCATCAGCAATTGAAGCAATGTGCGTAAGGTTCTTTTTTGAACAAAAGCTGGAAGCAGAAATAGTAAAGAACCGTAAAGAATCATACTGCCTGCTGCATGTCCACTAGGGAAACTGTAACTTGTTTCAACTACTAAGTGCGCCAATGAAGGACGCTCTCGCATGAAAAATAGTTTGATCACCGGGTTGATGATTCCAGCAATTACAATAAATCCAGAAACGAACCAAAATGTTTCTGCCCTTTTTTTCTTATACCACATCCATAAAGCTGCACAAGCAAATAAAATGATGACGGTAAGAGGATTACCGAATTTAGTCATAAAGAGTTGGTAGCTGTTCAGATCAGGATAAGAAGCTCTGACAATGCCTGTAAACCACTGATCGAAACCAGAAAGCCACGACAGATGGAACTTTACGATCCAGCCCAAAATGAAAAACAGGACAAGAAAGAAGCTACCAGCCACCTGAAATGATGTTTTATATTTCATACAATTCCTCCTTTGAAGCAATGACTTATTATAGCATTTTTGGTCCAGCGAAAAAAACGGTAAAGAGATAAAACCAATGTATGATTCCTCTTTGAATAACCAATATTCTTATAAAAAAAATAACTGTAATCGGAAAGACATTTTTTGGTAATGCAAATGAAATGTTAGGGAAATAAAATCAGTGTTTTTCGAAATCCTTTTAAACAAGAACGTAGACGTAGGAAGAACTTGAAAATGAACAGAAGTTGTTCATTACGTTAAATTACAATATGATTACAAAAAACAACAAAGCTCTTAAATAACTTTTAATAAATATTAAGAGAAGTTATAATTATTAATAATAGATAAATTGAAGTTGGAGGATAGAAGATGGAAAACATTGCAAGAAAAGAACGGAGACGTTTAGAACAGACCAAACGTTTTCGAAAAGCAAAACGAGGGGCAGCAATCGTGGGAACTGCGATGGTAGGCTGTTCTGTCGCTGCCCCATTAGTACAGCCGGTTCCTATTCAAGCGGATGAAACACCTGTTCAGTTCGGCGCAAGAATCAATACAGCGGCATTTATCACAGAAATTGCTACTTATGCTCAACCAATCGCTCAAGCCAACGATCTATATGCATCAGTGATGATCGCACAAGCAGTTGTAGAAAGCGGTTGGGGCAGTAGTGCGTTATCTCAAGCACCTTATTATAATCTTTTTGGGATAAAAGGCAGCTATCAAGGACAAACCGTCTACATGGATACGCTTGAATTTTTAAATAATCAATGGGTAAATAAAAAGGAGCCTTTCCGACAATATCCTTCTTTTGCTGAATCTTTCAATGACAATGCCTATGTACTTAGAAATACTTCATTTGGCAACGGTTATTACTATGCCGGTACTTGGAAGAGCAACACGAAATCCTATACAGATGCGACAGCTTGTTTGACAGGGCGTTATGCGACTGATCCTGGTTACGCAGGCAAATTAAATAATATCATCGCAACTTACGGATTGACCCAATATGATACACCAGCTAGCGGAAACGCAGGCGGTGGAGCGACTACAGGTGGCAATAATACTGGAAGTACAGGTAGTACTGGCGGTTCAAGCAATTCTGGTAATACAAACTCAGGTTCAGCAACTTCGACCACTTATACTGTCCAATCTGGTGATTCTGTTTGGGGAATCTCAAATAAATTCGGTATCACAATGGATCAATTGATCCAATGGAACAACATCCAAAACAATTTCATTTATCCAGGACAAAAACTGACAATCAAAGGTAGCCAGGAAAATGGCTCTTCGACGAATAATTCCGGTAACAATACCAATTCTTCAGGAAATGCTGGTACATCAAACGGAGGACAAACAACTGGTGCGAAATACACTGTTCAATCTGGTGATTCTGTTTGGAAGATCTCAAATGATCACGGAATTACGATGGCTCAATTGATTGAATGGAACAATATCAAGAACAATTTCGTTTATCCAGGACAACAGCTAATCGTATCAAATGGCGGTTCTTCTAATGCTGGAGCAAATACTGGCTCAAATACTGGGAATACAAGTGGCTCTAGTTCGTCCAGCTCAAGTTCTTCTAATACAGCTTCAGGAACGAAATATACAGTTAAAGCCGGAGACTCTGTTTGGAGCGTCTCAAATAAATACGGAATTACGATGGCTCAACTAATCCAATGGAACAATATCCAAAATAACTTTATCTACCCAGGACAACAACTGACTGTTTCAAACAGTGGATCAACAAACAGCACGTCAGGTAATACAGGTTCGTCAACCAATACAAATAACAGCAGTTCAGTTAATACTGGCAGCAGTTCGTCTCAAGGCACTTATACCGTGAAAGCAGGTGAATCTGTTTGGAGCGTGGCAAATAAAAACGGCATCACGATGGATCAGTTAATCGAATGGAATAATATCAAAAACAACTTCATTTATCCAGGACAGCAATTGATCGTTAAAGGTGGAACTTCGGCAAATACAAATACAGGTTCAACTACTTCTGCAGCGAAACCAAATACACTGAATACGTCTGCTACGACAAGTACATCATCCACTGGTAATACGATGTATACCGTGAAAGCGGGCGAGTCAGTTTGGAGCGTAGCGAACAAACATCATATCACGATGGATCAGTTAATCGAATGGAATAATATCAAAAATAATTTCATCTATCCAGGACAGCAAGTGATTGTGAAGAAAGGTTCATCTCAATCAACAAACCAACAATCAGTTACTGGTTCGAAAACCTATACTGTGAAATCTGGAGAATCTGTTTGGAGTGTTGCTGACAGTCATGGAATTACAATGGCTCAACTAATCGAATGGAACAATATTAAGAACAACTTTATTTATCCAGGTCAAACGTTGATTGTAGCTAAATAAAATAGCTGTTCGAAGAAATAACGATTGAATTCCACAAAAATATTTGTTACTATAAGGCTACTTAAATATGACAACACTTGAAAAGGAAGTAGTAAAAAGACTGAAGTTTCAGAGAGCGCATGGCTGGTGAGAATGTGCACGGATGCTTTTGAACTCGCCTTTGAGTTGCCCTTGCTGAATATCCGAGTAAGCAAGCGGCGGTGACGGCCGTTACAACGTTCGAGGCCTTTTCACTAAGGTAAAATTAGGTGGTACCGCGTAGATTACGTCCTATAAAAAGAGCAATCTTTTTATAGGATTTTTTTATTTCTTTTGTGAAGTTTGAGAAAACAAAGCAAAAGGAAATAAAAATAAACAGATTCTGCCGGTTTTTTCGTTATATTTATAATAGAAACAAGTGTTTTCAATAGAACAGGAGGACAGCAAATGAGTTACAATCATAAAGAAATTGAGAAAAAATGGCAAAAATACTGGGCAAAAACGAATACTTTCAACACCCATGATGATCCTGAAAAGCCAAAATTTTACGCACTGGATATGTTTCCCTATCCATCTGGTCAAGGGCTACATGTAGGGCATCCTGAAGGTTATACGGCAACGGATATCCTTTCACGTGTGAAAAGAAGTCAAGGATACAACGTACTGCATCCAATGGGGTGGGATGCATTCGGTCTGCCTGCTGAACAATATGCGCTAGATACAGGAAACGATCCGGCTGAGTTTACCCAAAAAAATATCGAAACATTCCGACGCCAAATCAATTCTTTAGGATTTAGTTATGACTGGAATCGCGAAGTGAATACAACTGATCCGGAGTATTATAAATGGACACAATGGATCTTTACGAAGCTTTATGAAAAAGGTCTAGCTTATGAAGCAGAAGTAGCGGTAAACTGGGTACCTGAATTAGGAACAGTTATTTCAAATGAAGAAGTGATCGATGGGAAAAGTGAACGTGGTGGCTATGATGTAGTTAGAAAACCAATGCGCCAATGGATGCTGAAAATCACTGCTTATGCTGATCGCTTATTGGATGATCTAGAATTAGTTGATTGGCCAGAAAGCATTAAAGAAATGCAAAGAAATTGGATCGGTCGTTCAGTAGGAGCAAATATTGAATTTAAAGTGGCTGGTACGGATAAATCCTATACCGTATTTACGACACGACCAGATACTCTATTCGGTGCAACTTACTCGGTTCTTGCACCTGAACTAGATCTTGTTAGAGAAATTACGACCCCTGAACAAAAAGCTGCTGTAGAAGCTTATATCGAAGAGACAGCTAAAAAATCAGATCTAAAGAGAACAGATCTTGCAAAAGAAAAAACAGGAGTATTTACTGGTGCTTATGCAATCAATCCAGTTAATGGCAAAGAAATCCCAATCTGGATTGCCGATTATGTATTATCTTCATACGGCACAGGAGCCATCATGGCTGTTCCAGCACATGATGAACGTGACTTTGAATTCGCTCAAACTTTCGGACTAGAGATTCTTCCAGTTATCGAAGGTGGAGATGTTGAAAAAGCTGCTTACACAGAAGATGGTACGCATATCAACTCTGAATTTCTAGACGGCATGAACAAACAAGAAGCAATCGATAAAATGAATGAATGGCTAGAAGAAAATGGCGTAGGGAAAAAAGAAGTCAGCTATCGCTTACGTGACTGGCTATTCTCCCGTCAACGTTACTGGGGTGAACCAATCCCAATCATCCATTGGGAGGACGGAACAGTCACAGCTGTCCCAGAAGAAGAGCTACCATTACGGTTGCCTAAGACAAAAAACATCAAGCCAAGCGGTACTGGAGAATCTCCATTAGCAAATATCGAGGAGTGGGTCAATGTCGTTGATCCTGTAACAGGTAAAAAAGGCCGTCGCGAAACGAATACAATGCCACAATGGGCAGGGAGCTCATGGTATTACCTGCGTTATATCGACCCTCATAACAAAAAAGAACTAGCAGATTATGAAAAGTTGAAGCGTTGGCTACCAGTTGACATCTACATTGGTGGAGCAGAACATGCGGTACTTCATTTACTATATGCACGATTCTGGCATAAATTCTTATACGATATCGGTGTTGTTCCTACAAAAGAACCATTCCAAAAACTATACAATCAAGGAATGATCTTAGGCGAAAACAACGAAAAAATGTCAAAATCTCGTGGTAATGTAGTCAATCCTGATGATGTGGTCGAAACTTACGGTGCAGATACACTGCGCATGTACGAAATGTTCATGGGGCCATTAGATGCTTCGATTGCTTGGAGCGAAAATGGCTTAGAAGGAAGCCGTAAATTCTTGGATCGTGTATGGCGTTTGATCGTTGATGAGAACAATAAAATGCGTGACCGTATCACTACATTGAATGATGGCAAGCTTGATAAAGTGTATCATCAAACAGTGAAAAAAGTGACAGAAGACTATGAAAATCTTCATTTCAATACAGCAATCTCCCAATTGATGGTCTTTATCAATGAAGCCTATAAAGTGGACGCTCTGCCTTATGAATATATCGAAGGATTTGTTCAACTACTCGCACCGATTGCTCCTCACATGGGTGAAGAACTATGGGCAATCCTTGGAAATGATGGTGGTATTTCTTACGCACCATGGCCAACATACGATGAAGCAGCACTTGTTGAAGACGAAGTAGAAGTTGTTTTCCAAGTAAACGGTAAAGTTCGTGCGAAAAGCAATGTTCCCCGAGACTTAGGAAAAGATGAGCTAGAAAAAGCAGCATTAGCCAATGAAATAGTGCAAGAATATATTGAAGGCAAAACAGTCAGAAAAGTTATTGCGGTACCAAACAAGTTAGTCAATATCGTTGCTAATTAATTGGCTCTTTGTCAATAAGGACTGATGAGTTGTGCAAAATCAAATCTGGGCCAGAATGAACTTCATTCTGTCTCAGATTTTTTGTTATTTCAAATTGATTAATTGATTGATCAAAAAGGTTTTGATTTTCATGTTCTCAAACACGTTCAATGTCTTTTTCTTCTGAATGGTCTTGTAAGAGATCTCTGTAATCATCAAATTTTTGTCTATTAATCTTAGTATTTTTTGATGTATAAACTACCTGAAATTGAGAGTACATACCAAATTCATAAATTTTTTATTAGTGGGACTAGTGATTGTATGGATTTTGACGCATAATGAATGAAGTATGAGAAAAGGAGAGACAAATGGATCAAGAACTATTTATTATCGAAGTATTATCAGCTAAACAAAAAATTATCGAGAAAGCGAAAAAAAGAGCGAAAAGAATAATGTTCAAGCTTTTAAGCTTAGTATTTTTCTCTGGTTTGCTTTTTTTCGGAGCTGTATCGTTCCTATATCGCCATATGAGTGCAGTAGTCCGTTCAGCTGAAGGGATGCAAAAATTAAATAATTTGTATCACTTTTCGTGGGGAGTTGGCGGAATAACAATTGTTGTGCTTATTGTTTTTCTTCTACTTATTTGGCTCCGTTACCATCAATTGTCGCGTCATTTCGATCAATGGCTTAGTCAAAGAGCACAACAGTTTTTACATAATAAACCAACTTCTCAAGATGATGACTATCTTTATTTTGAGAAGACTTCGACGAGTCAAGCTTTTCGGATACAAAAAAGTGATTGCCAGTTATTGCTGAGATCACTTGATGATTTACCTGTCTACTTAGGCGAAAGCAAATCAAAATTCGGAATGAACACATTCCATATTTTTTTACTAGAAAACGAACCCAGATGGGAAAAAAGCCAGTCTTCGCCTGGTGGATACCTGACAACTAAGATGAGTACATTAGTCACTGGTTTTTTCCTCATTCTTTTAGCTGAAACAATCTATTATGGGAGATACACTCAGCCAAAAATGTCTTCTCATATAAATGCTGCTTCTCACATGACAATGAACTCAACTAACGATACGCATATACAAAAGACAAATGAAGGGTTGTTAGCTGATCCTAAGCAAAAGGTAAATTTGACAACACAAAAGATAAATGATCTCAAACTTGATACAGAGACGCACTCTCTCTATATGACAACAGATAGTGGTGCTAATTGGGTATTTGTGCCGATTGATTCGCAATGGTTGCGTTTTGGCGAATACACCCTGACAACGGGGCTGATTCCTGAAGGTTATTGGATGGACAACACATATGATATTTCCGCCGATTTCTCATGGTTTATCTATTCTTCTGGGGATGATGTACGTCTGCTGACTTCAAGAGATAATGGTAAAACATGGCAAACGTCTATTATCACCCAATCAGTTCAGCCGATACGTTATCGAAAAGCGGTATTTTATGGCAACGATGGTCTATTTATCTGTACATCAGCCAGTGGGATGTCTGCAGAAACTTTGTACATTTACACTACTATGGATGGCGGAATCACTTGGATAAAAAGTGGAAGTACAATGATCAATCAGCCAGTACAAAATGTCAGCTTCGTTACAACTTCTTTAGGTTTTGTTTCGACACGTGAAAGTTTGTTTTATACAAACAACGGAGGACGCTCATTCAAAGAATCAGTTCTGTCGATTCCGGAAAACTATCAGACAGGGGGGATAGATCTTTTTCAATCACCAAATGAAGTTACTCAAATAAGCGCGAATACGTTAGAGACAAAATTTTATTTGTTGAAAAAAGGACCAATCGATGCAGGGAAAATGTTTGCCTGCCTCTTCCGTTCAACTGATAACGGGGAAACATGGCAATTCGTTCAGCAACTATCGCAAGTAGAACAAGGAGATTAAAGAAGAGAGATTGTGAGCCTGACGTTCAGCACCGAGTCACAAGAAACAAATTCAAAAAACAGCTTCTCATATTTGTTGAATAGTGTAACTCGTGATTCGGAGTTGACAAGAGCAACAAGAAGCGATTTTGAAGTATAGCTTCTCGTATTTTACAAGATCGTGTCTTATTGCCGATAGGTTGTCTCTTGAACACCGTTTATTCGTAAAAAGGGATTGTGACAAGTCTTTTGTCACTACTTACCGAACGAAACTGAAGGAGCTATCCAAAAAGTATCATTAGTATTATTCTTTGTGTTTCTAGTGGCACCACTAGTACATTTAAAAAAGCTATCGATCATGGACTAATCATACATGATCGATAGCTTTTTAGATAATGTTTGTTACGCTATCTGAAATTGACTATTATAAAGACTGGCATAAAGCGTTGGTGATTGGAGTAGTTCAGAATGTGCTCCTTTTTCGACGATATCGCCATTCTTCATTACAAGGATCATGTCTGCATTTTCAATCGTTGACAAACGGTGTGCAATCACAAAACTTGTCCTATCTTTTGTCACAGCTTCCATTGCTTGCTGAATCAATGCTTCTGTTCGTGTATCTACGCTAGAAGTTGCTTCATCTAAAATAACGACAGGAGGATTCGCTAGAATGACTCGAGCAATTGTCAATAATTGTTGCTGTCCTTGAGATAACGTACCATTTTCGCTAGAGATGATTGTATCATATCCCTCTGGCAGTGTTCGAATAAAGTGATCACATTGCGCGATTTCAGCCGCTTCGATAATTTGTTCTCTCGTGGCATCCATTTTCCCATAGGCAATATTATCGGCCACTGTTCCTTCAAACAGCCAGGTATTTTGTAAGACCATCCCAAAAGAACGGCGTAGTTCTCCACGCGAAAGCTTAGTAATATCGCGGCCGTCAAATTCGATCTTTCCTTTATTCAGTTCATAAAAACGCATCAGCAGATTGACTAAAGTCGTTTTTCCTGCACCAGTTGGTCCAACGATCGCCACAGTTTGTTTTGGTTTTACTGAAAAATCAACTTGATTCATCAATATTTTATCCGATGTGTAACCAAATTGTACATTTTTGAAAACTATTTTTCCTTCCGGCTCTTCCAAAAGTTTTGCTTCTGGAAGGTCTGGAATTTCATCTGTTTCATCTAATATCTCAAAGATCCTTTCGATTGCTGCCATTGCGGATTGGATCGAGTTGATCACATAAGAAGCGGTAGAAATTGGTTCAGAAATCTGATTGATGTACTGAAGATAAGCTTGTAAGAAGCCGATCGTCACACCACCTGATAGAACAAGCATAGCACCGAATACCGCACTTATGATGAAGGCGAGTTGATTAATGAAACGAATGGCCGGATAGATAGCAAAGTTCATAAATTGAGCACGTTTAAAAGCGTTGTATTGCTTTTTATTTACTTCGTGTATAGCAGCTTCTGCATGAGCTTGCTGATTGAATGTTTTGACCACTAGATTACCAGCTAAGATTTCTTCCATTCGATTATTTAAAACACCCAGTTCATACTGATTCTGTTCAGAAATCTGTTTGTTTTTGTTCGCAATCTTAGTTGTAACAATTGAACTGCCAACGATCAGCAATAAGACGAGCAAAGTAAGCTTGCTTTCGATATAAAACAGCATCAGACCGGCAGCAGCTATTGTTACGACAGAAGCAAAAAATTGATTGATACCTGTCAATAACACTTGAGAAAATTGATTGAGACCGGTAGTTGTCCGACTAATGATGTCACCTACTTGATGATTGTCAAAAAACGACATCGGTAATGTTTTGAATTTTTTTGTGATTTCTTTTCGCACCCTCAATGTGATCTTTTCGCTTAACGCTGCCATTGTCCGTTCCTGAATAAATGAAGTGATGCTGCTTAAGACTGAACAGCCGATCAGCAATAAGACAGGGAACAACAATGCTTGTTTGATATCACTGAAAGAAAGCTGTCCAATACCTGTTTTTCTTATTTCTGATAAGAGATCATCGATCCCGATTCCCATGATCAAGGGCATGGCTACGACTAATAGGTTCCCGAATAAACTGCATAGAAACAATCCGTAAAAATATTTATGTTCAGGTTTGATCATTTTCCAAAAACGTATCAAAGCACGCGTGTTCAACGTTTTTTTCTTTTCCATCGTATCCCTTCTTTCTATATTCCTTGTGATTTTGCAAACTCCTGATAAGTTTGGCAATTAGACAGTAGTTCTTCATGAGTACCTTGTCCAACGATTTTTCCTTCATCTAAAACAATGATGTTATCTGCTTGTTGGATCGTACTGAGGCGTTGAGCAACAATCACGAGAGTTTTCTCCGACATGTGTTTATGAAGGGCTGCTCTTAATGCTGCATCTGTTTTATAGTCTAAAGCGGAGAAACTATCATCGAATACATAGATCTCTGCTGGTTTGATCAACGCTCGAGCAATACATATCCGCTGTTTCTGGCCCCCTGAATAATTAGAACCGCCTTGAGCAACAAAGCTGTCCAATCCGTCAGGAAGGGTGTCCACTAGTTCTTCTAATTGAGCGATCTTGATCGCTTTAGACAACTCTTCTGTTGAGGCATATTCATTTCCCATCTGCAAGTTGCTTAAAATTGTCCCGCTGAATAAGAAAGCCTTCTGAGGGACATAACTGATGTGGGAGCGGATCTGTTCTTGAGTCATTTGAGTAAGAGGAATACCACCAAGGGTTACTTTTCCTATCGTAGGGTCACTAAGTCTCAAGAGAAGTTTCGCCAAGCTACTTTTTCCAGATCTGGTCCCGCCAACGATCGCTGTTGTTTTTCCTTTAGGTATTGTGAAATCAATATCTTCTAGAACTGGATCAGAGGTTTCAGTATATTTAAATGTGACATGTTCAAAAGCAGCTGCATTTGTCTGATCAAAGGTTGGTTTAGCCACTGTTTTGATCGTCTCTTCCTCAATTTCGATCTCTGCTTGCAGTATTTCTTCTATCCGTCGTAATGAGGCAAACGATTTAGGGATAATGACCAATACCATAGCTGCGATCATCAAGTAAGCAAGTGTCAGCATAGAGTATTCGACTACAGCAGTCACGACACCGATTTGTAATGCTCCTTCTGCTACAAGATTTCCGCCAAACCACAAAATAGAAGCATAAACGATTCCCATGAGCAAAAAAGCAATTGGAGTGACCCAAGCAAATATTCGGTTCACTTTGATCATTTGATTAGCATAGTCAGCAAAGCTCTTATTCGTTCGCTTTTCTTCATATGATTGATTATCAAAGGCACGGATCATATTAATCCCAGTAAAGAATTCTCTCAATGTGATGGTGATCCGATCCATTTTTGGCTGGATACTCAAAGATAAAGGTGCCCCTCGTTTCATCAGTCGATAAACAATCCATACATAAAAAACAACAGAGATCAATGTAACCCATGTTAGTAATAGAGAATAACGAAACATCATGAGAATGGTGAAAACGCAAATAACCGGTGCTGGTAAGATCATTTGGCAAAATAAAACAATCATTTGCTGGACATTATCGACATCATTCGTCATTCTTGTCAAAAGAGATCCAGAACTAAAACGACTGATATCCTTCATTGACAGCTGTTGGAATTTACGGAAATATTTCTCCCGCGTTTGGAATCCAAACCTAGCGGAAGCCAATGCTGAAAAGTAACTAGAGGCAACTGCAGCGATTGTTCCTAGAAACGCTACAAGCAGCATTTCAACTCCAATTTTTTTTATAACTGAGGCTTCGCCACTTGCTATACCTGTGTCGATCAGCTTTGCTACTAATTTTGGTACACCTAATGTACCGGCGATTTGTAAACAGATCATCACAAAGGTAAGGAGAGCGAGTCCTTTGTTTTTCTGTAAGAATGTTTTTAAGATAGACATATTATTCCTCCTTTTTTCCTGATACTTTTCGATTCTATACCTTCAAGTAACTTGAAGGCCAATAGAAAAAAGAATAAACTGGAAAAGAGGTGAGAAAAAATGAAAAAAATATATACGATTGGCCAAGTATCGGAACTATTTGATTTGCCAAAATCAACGATCCGCTATTGGGATGAACAAGGATTAATCCGTTCAAGTAGACAAGAAGAGAATGATTATCGATTGTTTGATATCGATGATATTTTTATGCTTTATGATATCGTTTTTTATAGAAAATTAGATATACCGATCAAACAGATGAAGAATTTATATGGAAAAACATTGACGGAGTTATATGAGACACTTGATGAAACAGAAAGAAGAATCCATAAAGAACTGGTGGTGATGAAACAAAAACAAAAAGAGATAAGGGCGCGAAAAAAACAGTTGAAATTGATGATCGATACAAACGAGGAAGAATTTCCTGTAGAAGAGATCCCTTTTGACTGTATGATCTCAACGGAGTTTGAAGATATTGTGGAAATCAAAAAATTTCTACCGAACTATTCAAGCTTTGGGATGATGAGTATGCCAGCTTCCAGTTCACAGACGATGTATGGATTTTTTATCGACCCTAGTGAAGTACATTTATTTACTCAAGACGTGATTTGGGAGAAAAAAGATACGGCTGTTTATCGTCGATTCTTATTGAAATCCGAGATGAACCATGCGGAACGTAATAATATTTTAGAAATCAGAGAAAGAATGTATGAAAAAGGATGGAAAACAGGAGAAGTGATCGGACAATATCTATTGACAAATACGGACGAAAACAATATCAGAATTGAATATTATCATGCATGGATGGAAATGAAAAAATAGGAAAGAAATATTTAGGATAAGTGGATTGAATGGATGAAAATGAAATGAGAGAGAAACTGCTTGATTTTTTTTATTAAAAAAAGATTGACAAAATGAAACGAAAGTGGGATATTAATTAGCAAATAATGAAGCGTTGAAGAGAAGAGTAGCTGATCGGAAATAAGTACAGAGACCTTGGTAGGTGAGAGCAAGGATTGTTTGGTCAGTGAAGATGAGCTCTGAGTTTTTTGGATTGTTCACGCAATCTAAACGGTAAAGCGACCGATAACTCGCCGGGTATACAATCTGTACCGATGAGGCATTATTTGTGAGAATAATGCAAATAAGGGTGGTAACACGAAGTATTCGTCCCTTTTGTCGTTCAACGGCAAAAGAGGCGGGTACTTTTTTCTTTTTTTGAAAAGCTTCATACGCTTTGTTAAAACATGATTATTGGAGGAGATTTTTTATGACAATTCGAACAACATCACCATTTCGCTATGACATCGTCGGGAGCTTTTTACGTCCTGAAAAGCTGAAAGAAGCAAGGACTCGTTTTACCGATGGGGAAATCACACAAGAAGAACTTCGAAAAGTAGAAGATGAAACAATCATCGAATTGATAAAAAAACAAGAAGGAGCTGGTTTGAAAGCTGTTACTGATGGAGAGTTCCGTCGCAGCTGGTGGCACTTGGACTTCTTTTATGGGTTGAATGGCGTGGAATTTTATGTGCCTGAACATGGCTATTTCTTTCATGGAGAAGAGACACGTCCTGGTACAGTGATTGTGACGGGGAAAATTTCTGGTACGAATCACCCTTTCGTCGAACATTTTAAATTCACTCAGGCTCATACAAGTCAAGGCATCGAAGTGAAACAGACAATTCCTGCTCCAGCTCAAATTTTAGTGGAACTACTTCGTCCGGATATATTACCCCATGTTCGAAAAGTCTATGAAGACAATCAAACATTGATCAAAGATATCATCGCAGCTTATCGTCAAGTGATCGACGACTTATATGAAGCAGGTGCGCGGACGATCCAGCTAGATGATTGTACATGGGGAGTATTAGTTGCACCACTTCCTAAAGGGTTTGCGATGGATGAGGGAAAAGATGAAAAAGAAGTTCGTCGGGAACTAGCAAATCTTTATTTAACGATCAACAATGCAGTCTTAGCTGACCAGCCAGATGATTTAACACTCAATACACATGTCTGTCGCGGGAACTATCATTCTACTTGGGCAGCATCGGGGGGCTATGACGACGTAGCAGATTCATTATTTACTCAAGAAAATGTCCGTGCCTATTATTTAGAATACGATAGTGAACGTGCTGGGAGTTTTGCACCTTTAGCGAAAGTTTCCGAAGATAAATTAGTCGTATTAGGCTTGATCACAACGAAAAGGGGTGAACTGGAAGAGCGCCAGCAAGTGATTGACCGGATCTACGAAGCGACACGATATCTGCCTTTGGATCGTTTGTGTTTAAGTCCTCAATGCGGATTTGCTTCAACAGAAGAAGGAAATATTTTGTCTGAAGAAGAACAATGGGAAAAGATTGCTTTTGTCAAAAGCATTGCAGAAGAAGTTTGGGGGAACAATTAAATCATGCAGGAGAGCTTGCTAGGAAAGAACACTATGGTATAATCAGAATGCTTAATATTAATTACTGAGGGAGACTTATGAAAAAGAAAATTCTTAAATTTATCGGATGGTTCTTCGGAATCATTCTTGGGATCGCGTTTGCACTCTTTCTTGCCTTCCAGCTTTCCCCCAGACCCGGAGCATTCTTGATCAACCATATGTTTTCAAATACTGTTCAAATCACCGATCAGAAAACGTTCAATCAAGCAGAAAAAAACGTGGCGAAAAAAACAGATTTGACGTACGAGTCCAACTATAAAGAGAATACGTATGATATCTACTATACAAAAAACAGCAAGGGACCTGTTCCTGTTCTGTTTTGGGTACATGGTGGAGGGTTCGTCGGCGGAGATAAATCAGGTGTCAAGGAATTTGCGACAAAATTAGTATCAGACGCCAACATCGCAGTGGTGGCGATGAATTATGAATTAGCGCCTGATTCAGAATACCCTAATCAAGTTCTTCAAGTGAATGAGCTGGTCAAAGATTTATTAGCTGAAGGCGACGACAAACTGCTAGACATGGAACAACTATTTTTTGGCGGAGATAGTGCAGGTGCACAAATCGCTTTGCAATATGCAGCTCTACAAACAAATGAAGCGTATGCCAAACAAATGAAAATCAAACAGGTACTTCCAAAAGATAGTTTGAAAGGAACCATTTCTTATTGCGGACCCGTTGATTTGAAACTAACAGCACAGCAACATTCGGATGATCGATTTATGAAGTTCTTCGTCAAAACCGTTGCATGGTCGTTGATTGGAACAAAAGATTGGAAAACGAGCGAGCAACTGAAAGAAGCTAGTGTGTCTGACCATGTTTCTAAGGAATTTCCGCCAACGTATATAACTGACGGAAATGCATACTCATTCCAAGAGCAAGGTCAAGCATTAGAAAATCGGTTGACAGAATTAAAGGTACCCGTGCAATCCTTGTTTTATACAGATACAAAAAAAGAGATTACCCATGAATACCAATTTGATTACACGCTAAAAGAATCGCAAAATTGTTACCAGCAGACATTGGATTTTGTGAATAAGTATAAGTAAGAGGTTGTGAAAAAGCCGTTTAGTTTTGAGTATGAAGAAACGAAGCGGCTTTTCACAACCTCTCTTTTAATACCTTTTTGTTCTTGGGATAAAACTTTCCCGAACAATCAATCGTGCAGGATAAGTCAAAATGATTGGTTCGTCCCGTATTCCGTCAATTCGCTCCAATGCCATTCGAACAGCTGCTTGCCCAATTGATTTCGCATTGATTTGAACACTGGTCAAGCCAGGGGAGAGGTTTGCGATTGTCTCGATATTATCAAAGCTTGCTACAACAATCTCTTCTCCAATTTGGATATTTTTTTGTTTCAATGCGCGATAGACACCGATTGCCATTGGATCGCTCCCGACAAGAATGGCAGTAGGAAGAGGAGATTCATTTTCTAATAGATCAGTCGCAAGTACCTCACCTTGTTTTTCTGTCCAGCCACCTAGACGATAAGAAATATACTTTTCCAAGTGATGATCTGCCATAAAATGTTGATAGGCACGCATCCTTTTTTCATTTGTAGAAATCTGTTTCCCACCAAATTCATCCATATCGACTTTATATCCCCCGATATAGGCTATTCTTTTATGGCCATTTTCTAAGAACAATTCCAGTACGGTTTTAGTCATCCGTTCAAGATCTGCATAGACCATATCGACCTCTTGCTGGATGTCAGGGTTATCCACGACGACTATTTGCATGTTTTGTTTTAACAAGGCGGTAATCGATTCTTTCGTAACGGTCCCAACAACGATCACCGCACCTAACTGATCTAGATCTTCCCATTGTTTAGGATTATCAGATAGATTATAGATTCGATTCATCCCTAAATGCAGACGTCGAGCTTCTTCTTCCATCCCTACTCGCAAATGTTTGTAATAGATATCCTGTTCTTCGCTCGCCTTGCCGATCGTAGAGATCACACCAATCGAAGGCATTCTCTTTTTGATATATTTTCGAGTACTGATATCATAATCCAACGCAGCTGCTGCCTCTACTATTCGTTGCCGAGTAGCCTGAGCCACATGGATCGTCTGATCGTTATTCAACACGCGGGAAACTGTAGCAGGAGAGACATTTGCCTTTCGTGCGACATCTCTAATTCCAACCATTTTTACACACTCCTCAAAAAAACAAAAAAATTCTATTGACAAAATTGTTTAGTAAACAGTATACAGGAATTATAAAAAAAGTAAACGGTTTCCGTTTTGGCGGGAGTGAAATGATGGATATTACGCATAGAAAAACAGAAAAAAATTTCATCTTATTTGATGAAAAGAGCCGAGTCTTCCATTTACGAAATACATTTCTTTCTTATCTGATAAAGATAGAAGAGAGCAATGTATTGGCGCATATTTATTTTGGCAAACCAGTCAAGCAGTACAAAGACAATAAAAATTATCCCCGAAGAGATCGTGGATTTTCAGGAAATATTCCCTTAAATCCTGACCGGTCTCTGTCGAAAGATACACTACCACAAGAATACTCTTCTCATGGCAGCATGGACTTTCGAACGCCCGCATCGATCATTCAGCGCAAGAATGGGTCAGACTTACTGGATCTGAGATATGACAGTCATTATATTACAGATGGGAAGCCAGACATCGAAGACTTGCCTCAAACTTATGTGCTAGACAAGTCAGAGGCACAAACGTTGGTGATTTCACTTAAGGATAGAGAAACAGCGATTTATTTCGATTTGTTCTATACCATATTTAGTGATAGAGCAGTGATCACACGATCTGTAAAGATAAGAAATGAAACCAGAGAAACAATCAAACTAGAAAAAGCAGCTAGTTTCCAGCTAGATTTTGCCCATACTAGGCGATTTGATGAAGTCATTGCTTTGCCAGGAGCACAGGTCAATGAAAGACAGATCTCACGGCAATCTCTTTTATCTGGAACAAAAGTATTTGAAAGCCGTCGAGGAACGAGCAGTCACCATATGAATAACTTTATTGCTTTAGTTCATCATCATACGACAGAAAATACTGGAGAAGCGATTGGACTTCAATTTGTTTATTCGGGCAACCATTCTTTCGAACTTGAAAAAGATCAGATTAATCAATTGAGAGTTGTCGGTGGGATCAACAGCCATCGTTTTTCGTGGGAATTGAATGCAAATCAGTCTTTTCAAACACCTGAAATGATTCTTTCTTACTCAAGTCAGGGATTGAACAAAATGAGTCAGATCCACCATGAGTTGCTACGTGAAAGAATCGCAAGAGGTCGTCATCAATTTGCTGAACGGCCGATTCTTGTCAATAACTGGGAAGCTACTTACTTTGACTTCAATAGTGAAAAAATCAAGGCGATCATTGATGAAGCAAAGGAGCTAGGCATCGAAATGTTCGTATTAGATGATGGCTGGTTTGGAAAAAGAGATGCGGACAATTCTTCATTAGGAGACTGGTTCGAGTATGAAGGCAAGTTGACAAATGGATTACGTGAAATAGCAGATTATGCTCATAGCAAAGGATTGAAATTTGGTTTATGGTTTGAACCAGAAATGATCTCCATTGATTCTGAACTGTATCGAACACATCCTGATTTTCTTATGCAGGAGCCAGGTAGAATGCCTTCTGCTTCCAGATCACAACATGTACTGGATTTTACAAGGTTAGATGTTCGGCAGACGATTGAGAAACAAATGAGAAAGATTTTAGACACGATTCCTCTTGACTACATCAAATGGGATATGAACCGTTCGCTTTCAGATGTCTATTCGATTACCCTTGACCCACAGAGACAAGGAGAAGTAGCGCATCGTTACATGCTTGGGCTTTATGAACTACTCGAACATTTGACAGCTGATTATCCGGAAATCTTATGGGAAGGCTGTTCTGGTGGAGGTGGGCGGTTTGATGCTGGTTTTATTTATTATATGCCGCAGTCCTGGACAAGTGATAACACGGATGCAGTGGAGCGTATGAAAATCCAATATGGAACAAGTCTTGCTTATCCGATTTCGTCCATCACGGCTCATGTATCAGCTGTACCAAATCATCAGACTGGCAGATCTACTTCGTTGAAAACAAGAGGAGAAACAGCTATGAGCGCTGTTTTTGGTTATGAACTGGATTTGACAAAGCTGTCTCCTGAAGAAAAAAAGCAAGTCAAAGACCAAATTATATCCTATCAAACGATTCGTCCGGTGATCCAGTACGGCCATTATTATCGTTTGGCGAGTCCTTTTGAAGAAAATATTGCCGCATGGATGTTTATGTCTCCTAAACAAGATGAAGCTATTGTGTTTTTAGGGAGGATACTAGCTTCAGCTCAACCAGCGTTCCATGAAGTATATCTGATGGGGTTAGATGATGAGGCACTTTATCAGGAACAGACCTCGAAGCGGATATTTTCGGGGGCCGAATTGATGGCAGTCGGACTTTACTTCCCTGATTTTCAAGGTGATTTCCAAACAGAGCTGCTTCATTTCAAAAAGTTATGAGAGAGAAGGAAAAAAGTATGAAAGCAAATATAAAATGGTTAGATGATCCACAAGTTTTTAGAGTGAACCAATCGAATGCGCATAGCGATCATGTTTGCTATGCAACAAGGGAAGAAGTAGAAACCACATCCTCCCTTAAACAGTCTTTAAATGGAACATGGCGTTTTTGTTATTCACCAAATCCTTCGGTACGTCCAAAAACATTTTATAAAAATGATTTTGATGCCTGTTCTTTTGATGAAATCACTGTTCCTAGTCATATTGAATTAGCAAATTATGACAAGATCCATTACATCAATACGATGTATCCGTGGGAGGGACATATATTTCGCCGTCCCCCTTTCACGACAAGCCCTGAGAAAGAGACGGAAGGGATATTTTCAACTGCTAAAGACAATCCGGTGGGGTCGTATTTGACGACTTTTCGATTAGAAGAAAGTCTAAAGGGAAAACAAATCTCGATTCATTTTGCTGGTGTAGAACAAGCAATGTTCCTTTGGTTGAATGGCCATTTTATCGGGTATGCCGAAGATTCGTTCACTCCGTCTGAATTTGATTTAACACCTTATTTGGAAGAAGAAAATATTCTAGCTGTGGAGGTTTACAAAAGAAGTACAGCTGCATTCTTGGAAGATCAGGACTTTTTCCGATTTTTTGGAATCTTCAGAGATGTCTACTTAGTTGCTCGAGGACAAAACCATTTAGAAGATCTTTGGATCAAACCTCGCTTAGATGACAAATGTCAAAATGGCAAACTTGAAGTAGATTTGTCTTTTGAACAAGTAGCCAAAAACAGTCAGCTGAATGTAGCGATACTAGATCCTGAGGGGAAGGAAATCTATCAACAGCAATATCCGTTAAAAGAGCAAATGACGATTCGGATCGATGGATTTGAAAACGTGGCACTGTGGGGGCATTTTCAGCCCAATTTATATAAGCTTGAATTGGAGACGATAGACGAAGAAAAAAGAGTAACGGAATATATTGACTATTCCTTCGGTTTTCGTAAAATCGAAATCAAAGATAAAATCATCTATTTCAATGGAAAACGAATGATCATCAACGGAGTAAATCGACATGAATGGCATCCGAAAAAAGGACGCGCCATCACTATAGAAGATATGGAAAAAGATTTGGCTATCATAAAAAATGCAAAGATCAACGGCGTACGGACATCTCATTACCCCAACCAGATCACTTGGTATTATTTATGCGACCAAGCAGGCATCCATGTGATGGCGGAAACGAACCTCGAATCCCATGGCTCATGGCAAAAAATGGGTGCATTTGAGCCTTCTTACAACGTGCCAGGTGCAGTACCTCAGTGGCAAACTGCTGTTCTTGATCGGGCAAAAACGAATTTCGAAACATTAAAAAACCATCCAAGCATTCTTTTTTGGTCTCTTGGAAATGAATCCTATGCGGAAGAAAACATTCGACAAATGAACGATTACTTCAAAAAAGTAGACCCCGATCGACTCGTCCATTATGAAGGGAATTTTCCAAATCCAGCATTCGAAGATTCGATTTCAGATGTAAAAAGCTGCATGTATGCGCCACCAGAAGAGATTATTGACTACCTTGAAAATAAAGCGGAAAAACCGTTCATCTTATGTGAATACATGCATGACATGGGGAATTCGTTAGGTGGAATGGATTCTTACATGACGTTGCTTGATCGTTATGAAATGTACCAAGGAGGCTATATATGGGATTTTAAAGATCAGGCGATCCAAGTGACTGATCCAATCACTGGTCGAGAAGTGATGCGCTATGGCGGTGACTTTGACGATAAACCAAGTGACTATGAATTCTCAGGGAATGGAATCGTTTTTGCAGATGGACAAGAAAAACCCGCCATGCAGGAGGTAAGATATTATTATGAAAAATACACTAAATAAAAGTCATATGGAGACGGAAAAAGTTGCAATCGTCTTCGGCGACTGTACATTAGGTGTCAAATCGGGGAATACGCATTATATTTTTTCTTACACAAGAGGCGGACTGGAGTCGCTGAATAAAAACGGAAAAGAATGGCTATACCGGGAAACACTTCCAGTTTTTTGGCGGGCAACGACTGATAATGACAGAGGTAGTGGATTTGGATTTAAATCTGGTATGTGGTTAGGAGCCGGATTGTATCCAAAAGTCAAAGAAATAGAAGTACTGGTGGACGATAAAAAGATCGATTTGCCGATTGCTCCAGTAAATAATCAATATTCAAGTAATGAATACGCTGGAACGGTTGAAATCATTTTTACACTGGAAATCAACACAGTACCAAAAACACAAGTGACAATTTCCTACCAAATCGCTGGAGAGGGTAAAATGCTTGTTAAGATGCATTATGTTGGACAAAAAGGGTTGCCGGAATTACCAGCATTGGGTATAAGGTTCATTATGCCAACAAAAGCAAAATTCTTTGAGTATGAAGGTTTATCAGGGGAAACATATCCGGATCGGCTGGCTGGTGGTATCGAAGGTATTTATAAAGTGGAAGGACTCCCTATCCCTCCATACCTTGTTCCCCAAGAATGCGGTATGCATATGGAAACGAAATGGCTAGAACTGACAAGAAATCAAACATTGGATAATACGGACAAAGATCAAGAAGACTTTTCGTTGCGATTTGAACAGCAGGATACGCCATTTGCTTTTTCCGCTTTACCATTCAAAGCAGAAGAACTGGAACAGGCGACACATATAGAAGAACTACCGCCAGAAAGACGAACGGTTCTTACGATTTTTGCAAAAGTAAGAGGAGTGGGGGGTATCAATAGCTGGGGAGCGGATGTTGAGTCACCTTATCGCATCAGCGGCGAAGAGGACCATGAAATCAGCTTTATTATCCAGTAGCGATCTTTAGATGATTATTTGAAAAACAGAGTTTACAAGACAAAGCTGCTTTATTCTATACGTCATGAACAAGAGAGCAAAAAATTTCTCAAAGTCTTTTGTTCATGACTGTTTTCTTCAATAAAACCAATTGTTATTTTTCTGAAAAACAAAGTTAACTATCAGAAAATTAAAAAAAGTTTCACAAAAATGATTGACAGTCGATTTTTTTATGTCTATACTAGGTACAATTCTTACATCAGTTTGGAGCGATTTTTTATGAAATCTAGAAAACTTACAAAACTGAATACGTATTACTTTAGCTATTTTAGATAGGTTTGTATTCATGACTTCGTGGGTACAAACAAACCAAGTTTGTATCTATGATGGCTAAAGATTTTTAAACACGACTTACAGCCACGTAGAGAAATTCATCTATAGTGGCTATTTTATATTTTTGCAGCGCTTTTTAAGGCTCGTTGAAGATGTTCACTGTAGAGGTAATTTCCTACAGGGACATCTTTTTTTGTTGATTAATCGGGTCATAAGTAGGAAAGAAGGAGCGAAAATGAGAACAACAGGACACGGTCGTTTAGTAGGGATTTATGTAAAACCACCTTGAAAAAGTAGAGAAAATCAGCCAAGATAGATAAGTAAACAAAAGAAAGCGGGAAAAACAATGATAGTAATTATGAAAAAAGAAGCAACGGAAGAACAAGTAAAAAAAGTCGTCGATCATATCGAAAAAGAAGGATTCAAAGTCTCGATCGATCAAGGAACAGAACGAGTAGTGATTGGACTAAAAGGTGATACGCGAAGTTTACAAGAAGGAGCATTTACACGCTACGAAGGAGTAGAAAATGCTGTGCGTATTTTAAACACATACAAATTGACTTCTCGAGAATTCCATCCTGGCAATACAGTCGTGGATGTAGACGGAGTAAAAATCGGTGACGGTAGTTTCGTGACGATGGCTGGTCCTTGTTCTATCGAAGGATTAGACCAAATCAGAGAATGTGCGCGAATGGCCAAAGCCGGGGGCGCAAAAATCCTGCGAGGTGGTGCCTTCAAACCACGTACTTCTCCATATGCTTTCCAAGGTTTAGAAGAAGAAGGATTGAAATACATCCGTCAAGCGGCTGATGAATTTGGAATGAAAGTGATTACTGAAGTGATGGATGAAGGGCATATCGACATGGTGGCTGAGTACAGCGATATCCTACAGATTGGCGCACGTAATATGCAAAATTTCAAACTGCTATCTGCTGTCGGTAAAACAGGTAAACCTGTTGGATTGAAACGTGGGATTTCTGGTACGATCAATGAATGGCTTAATGCTGCAGAATACATTGCAGTCGAAGACAAATCTCCTGTCATTTTTATCGAACGTGGGATTCGGACTTACGAGACAGCTACACGTAATACGTTTGATTTAAGTGCTGTTCCATTGATGAAAAAATTAACTCATTTCCCTGTGATCGTTGATCCAAGTCATGGTACAGGTATTTGGGATCTTGTACCACCAATGGCCCGTGCGGGTGTGGCAAGCGGAGCAGATGGCATGATCGTAGAGATCCATCCTGATCCTGCAAATGCTTGGTCAGACGGTCCCCAATCGTTGAATGAAAAGACTTACTCACGCATGATGAAAGAAGTGACGATCATGAAAGAAGCAATGGAAAAGATTCAAACACTCGATTAATGCCAGCTTTTTAAAAGAAAGAAGTGAAACGAATGCTTACTGTACATGTTGATAACCAGAAATACAATATTCATATTGAAGAAGGTGCACTAGAACAGGCTGGATCATGGCTTCAAACGATTTGGAAGCCTCAAAAAGTAGCTGTGATCACTGATACCAACGTTGCTCCACTGTATGCGGAAAAAATCATGTTCCAATTGAGACAAGCTGATTTTGAACCAGTCCTTTCAATCGTACCGGAGGGTGAGACCAGTAAATCTTTGGAACAAGCAGCTGAGTTATACGATTTTTTGGCAGATAATGATTTTACCCGCAGCGATGGAATACTTGCACTTGGTGGAGGAATGGTGGGTGATCTAGCCGCATTCGTGGCCTCGACGTTCATGCGTGGGATCCATTTCGTTCAACTTCCGACTACGTTACTTGCACAAGTAGATTCTAGTATCGGCGGGAAGACAGCAGTTAATACAAACAAAGCGAAGAACCTTGTCGGAACATTTAGCCAGCCAGATGGCGTATTGATTGATCCTGAGGTTCTAAAGACTTTGCCGGTACGTCGTTTACGAGAAGGAATCGCTGAAATCATCAAATCAGCAGCTATAGCAGATGCAATGCTTTGGCAACAGCTGAATGAGCTGAAAGACGAAAAAGATCTTCTAGAACATGCTGTTCCAATCATCACTGCTACGTTGAAAATCAAGCGAAAAGTAGTGGAAGAAGATGTCTTTGACCAAGGAAATCGACTTATTTTAAATTTTGGTCATACAATTGGCCATGCAATTGAAAATACAGCAGGATATGGGGTAGTCAGTCACGGAGAAGGAGTAGCTATTGGAATGCTAGCCATCACTTCTCATGCAGAAAAAATCGGCTTGTCTCCAACTGGATCGACAGCTGCATTAGAAAGGATACTCCAAAAATTCCACCTGCCGATTACTTACGATCTAAGTCATTCAGAGGAATTATTTCACGCGATAACCCATGATAAGAAAGCAAGAGGAAGCCAATTGAATATCATCTTACTAGAAAAGATTGGGCAAGCAAAAATCGTACCTGTTCCCACAGAGACATTCAAAGATTACTTAGGAGGACTGTAAGATGCGTTATATGACTGCGGGAGAATCCCATGGACCAGAATTAACAGCGATTATTGAAGGACTACCAGCAGGGTTACCTCTATCAGAAGAAGAAATCAATCACGAACTCGCTCGCAGACAAACTGGTTACGGCAGAGGAGGAAGGATGAAGATCGAAAAAGACCGTGTTCGTATCACGTCTGGCATCCGTCACGGCAAAACAATTGGTTCACCTGTCACTTTAGTAATAGAAAATAAAGATTGGAAAAATTGGACAACTGTCATGTCTGTAGCAGAAGTACCTGAAAAAGACCAATCACTGCGGCGAGTTGCACGTCCGCGTCCAGGACACGCGGATTTGGTAGGCGGTATGAAATACCATCATCGAGATCTTCGGAATGTGCTTGAACGGTCCTCTGCAAGAGAGACGACCATGCGTGTAGCAATCGGCGCAATTGCCAAGAAAATTCTGGAAGAACTTGACATCATCGTAGCCGGACACGTGATTTGTCTTGGTGGAATCCAAGCAGAAATACCTGGAAATATCTCCATTCAAGAAATCAAAGAAATTTCTGAAGCATCAGAAGTACGGGTTGTTGATTCAGCAGTCGAGCAAAGAATAAAAGAACTGATCGATCAGACAAAGAAAAATGGAGACACGATCGGAGGAATTGTAGAAGTGCTCGTTGGAGGCGTTCCAGCTGGATTAGGAAGCTATGTACAATGGGACACGAAGCTAGATGCCAAAATCGCGCAAGCTCTGGTTAGTATCAATGCCTTTAAAGGAGTAGAATTTGGCGTCGGATTCACTGCTGGATCATTACCAGGATCAGAAGTGATGGATGAGATCCTATGGGAAAAAGAACGAGGCTACTTCCGACGTACTAATAATCTAGGCGGCTTCGAAGGCGGGATGACCAATGGCGAACCACTTATTATCCGCGGGGTCATGAAACCCATCCCTACATTGTACAAGCCACTTCAAAGTGTTGATATCGATACAAAAGAACCTTACAAAGCAAGTGTAGAACGTTCGGATAGTACAGCAGTTCCTGCAGCTAGTGTCGTTGCGGAAAATGTTGTAGCCACTGTTGTAGCGACAGAGCTATTGTCAAAATTCCCAAGTGATTCGCTTGTTGAGTTGAAAGCTGCAGTGAAGGAGTACCGTGACTACTTGAAACATTACTAAAAAGGGGGCAAATAAGATGGCACAACATGTTTTTATCGTGGGGCTTGGACTGATTGGTGCTTCTATGGCACTTTGTATTCGTCAGACCAATCCAGAACTGATAGTAGTTGGTTGGGATAGTCAGTCAAAAACCCGTGAGCAAGCAGTAGAACAGCAGATCGTTGATTACGTTGCAAATGATTTTGAAACAGGTGCAGAACAAGCAGACGTTATCTTATTAGCCGTTCCCGTCCGTACAACCTTAGCTTATCTTGATGTCCTTGAAAGAATCAACTTGTCTGATCACGTCATCATTACGGATGTCAGCAGTACGAAGCAGCAAGTCGTGACATCCGCTGAGCAGAAAAATCTTCGGTTTGTTGGTGGACATCCAATGGCTGGTTCTCATAAATCAGGTATACAGGCAGCAGATGCTAAACTATTTGAAAATGCCTATTACATCTTTACACCTTTGGAAAAGACGAAAAAAGATGTTGAAAAACTGCAAGAACTATTTTGCGGAACCAAAGCAAAATATGTGACTCTTACAGCAGGAGAACATGACCGTATAACAGGAATGCTAAGTCATTTTCCACATATTCTGGCAGCTGGTTTAGTCAATCAGGCAGAACAATTCAATCAAGAATATCCGCGAGCCAAACAACTGGCAGCAGGAGGCTTTCGAGATATCACTAGGATTGCTTCCTCGGATCCTGTCATGTGGACAGATATTTTGTTGAGCAATAAGCAGATATTATTGGAACGATTGGCAGATTGGCAGCAAGAAATGACACAAATAGCAGAATGGATCATGACTGAGAACCAATCGGAAATCTTTTCTTTTTTCAATCGAGCAAAAGAAAGTCGAGACCAGTTGCCTGTCCATAAGCAAGGCGCGATTCCTGCTTTTTTTGATTTATTTATCGATGTGCCAGATGAGCCTGGCGTTATTGCAGAAGTAACTGGACTGATTGGAAAAGCGGGAGTTTCTTTGATCAATTTGAAGATCCAAGAGACGCGAGAAGATATTTTAGGGATACTGCAAATCAGTTTCAAAAATCAACAGGATTTGTTACAAGCAAAAAGAACCATTATATCTAATACCAGTTATCATTGCTGGATCAAATAGGAGGCTGGATAAATGCGATTATTACAACAAATACATGGATTAAGAGGGACTGTTAGGATACCAGCAGATAAATCGATTTCTCATCGCAGCATCATGTTTGGAGCAATTGCTGAGGGAACGACGACTATACAAAATTTTTTGCGCGCAGAAGATTGTCTGAGTACTTTACATGCCTTCCAACAATTAGGCGTCGAGATCGAAGAAGAGGAAGAGGTGATCAAGATTCATGGTCGCGGTAGCCACTCCTTTGTCCAACCAACTGCACCCATCGACATGGGAAACTCCGGTACGACGAGTCGTTTATTGATGGGTATTTTGGCTGGACAGCCTTTTACAACGACTCTGGTCGGTGATGCTTCGTTGTCTAAACGTCCAATGGGGCGAGTGATGGAGCCTTTACGCGAGATGGGTGCTGACTTGCAAGGAAATGAAAATGATCAGTATCTACCAATCACTGTGACAGGAACCCGCTCTTTATCAACTATCCGATACAATATGCCTGTAGCTAGTGCACAGGTCAAATCTGCTTTGCTGTTTGCGGCACTACAAGCAGAAGGCACATCCGTAATCGTTGAGAAAGAACGTTCCCGTAACCATACGGAAGAAATGATTCGTCAATTTGGTGGAAGGATCACAGTGGAAGATAAAACAATCATGGTGACAGGACCGCAAAAATTAACCGGTCAGCAGATAACTGTTCCAGGTGATATTTCATCAGCTGCATTCTTTCTAGCAGCAGGACTTCTTGTTCCGGAAAGCCAGCTGTTGTTAAAAAATGTCGGGGTCAATCCAACAAGGACCGGTATCTTAGATGTGCTAGAGGAGATGGGCGCAGCGATTACCCAGACGAATCACAATGAACATAACCAATCGGCTGATTTAAGTGTCAAGACGAGTCATTTGAAGAAAGCGACGATTGGTGGAGAAATCATTCCGCGTCTGATTGATGAACTGCCCATTCTAGCTTTAGTAGCTACTCAAGCAGAAGGAGTCACGATCATCGAAGACGCAGAAGAATTAAAAGTAAAAGAAACCAACAGAATTGATGCGGTGGCAGAAGAATTGCAAAAAATGGGGGCAAAGATAAAAGCAACAGCAGACGGTTTGATCATCCATGGACCAACACCTCTGCATGGCGCAAAAGTTTCCAGCAGAGGCGATCATCGAATCGGGATGATGCTGCAAGTAGCTGCTCTGATAGCTGATGGACCTTGCGAACTAGAAGGAGCCGAAGCCGTTTCAATCTCTTATCCGGCATTTTTCGACGATTTAGCAGAACTTGTGTCAGGAGGAGAAGCTCATGGCTAGCATTTTGCTGATTGGTTTCATGGGCGCTGGAAAAACAACGATCGGTAAAGGGTTAGCTCAACGTTTACAAAAAGAGTATGTAGATTTAGATACAAAGATTGAGGAACATATCCAATTATCGATTGCCGAATATTTTCACTATTACGGTGAAAACAGCTTTCGAAAAGTGGAGTCAAAGGTTTTAAGAAAGCTGTCAAATGAAGATAAAATTATAGCGACTGGTGGAGGAATCGTCCAGTGTGCTGCCAATCGGCAATTTTTACAAACGCAGCCAATTGTTCTTTACTTAGAGGCAGAAGCAGACTGTCTAATCGATCGTATCCAACAAGATAAAACGTCTATTCGACCGTTAGCTCTTGGAAAAACAAGAGAAGAAATAAAAGCCTTATTGGCACAACGACTTTCCTGGTATGAAGAGAGCGCGACACATCGAATCAATACGACCAATCAAACACCAGAAAAGATCATCGATACCATTATAGAAAGGATCAAAAGCATATGAATGTCAGCTATCTAGGGCCAGAAAGTTCGTTCACTTATCAGGCGGCTTGCCAGCTATTTCCTACAGAACAATTGACTGCGTATGCTTCGATCCCTGCTTGTTTGCGCGCGTTGTTTCGCAAACAGGTCGATCTGGCTGTCGTTCCTGTAGAGAATTCATTGGAAGGATCTGTTCATCACACAATCGATCTTCTTTCCAAACATCCAGAAGTCGAAGTTAAAAGTGAAATCGTTCTTCCTATCAAGCAGCAGCTTTTAGGCAATGTAGCAACAAAGATTACAAAAATCCTTTCTCATCCCCAAGCACTAGCACAATCACAACAGTTTTTAGAAACGCATTATCCTAATGTTCCTTTAGTAGCAACAGAATCAACAACTGCTGCAGCAATGTATGTAGCAGAACATCCGAAAGAAGACGCAGCAGCGATTGCTTCATTAGAAACAGCACAGCATGTTGGATTGGAGATCTTAGCTGAGAATATCCAAGATAATGAGTTGAACCAGACACGTTTTTGGATCGTCGGTGACCGAAAGATGACCAGCCAGCAGTCAGCTCCAGTAAAAATGAGTGTCATCTTGACCCTACCTGCTAATCGGCCAGGGATGCTTCATAAAATGCTGGCAGCTTTTGGCTGGCGGGAGATCAACTTAAGTAAGATTGAATCCCGACCATTGAAAACTAGCTTGGGAGAATATTTTTTCGTAATCGATTTGTTATTGGACCGCCCAATGGCATTAGTAGAGAATGCGCTCCAAGAAATCAAGATGCTCGGAGGAAAAAGTCAAATATTAGGCTGTTATCCAGTATTGACAGTAGAATAGACGCGTAGATGAAAGTCAAGAATACTGATTGATTGATTTAACTTAAAAATAAAAAAATCAGCGCTTGGCTATTCTTTATTTTTAATATTCTGATTGGTTTTTAAGAAGAAGCGGGAGACAAATCGTTACAGTCGTTCCTGTCCCAATCACTGATTGGATCGTTAAGCCATATGCATCTCCATACATTAGGCGTATCCGCTCATCTACATGGCTGATGCCAATTCCTGAAAAATAATCATTTTTTTGTTTGGTATTTTCAGTATCGAAGCCATCGCCGTTATCAATCACTTCGAATAAAAGAAGCTGATTTTTTGTTTTGCCGTACACCGTGATGAATCCTTGCGTTTTATTGTGAAAAGCATGAAGATAGGTGTTTTCGATAATTGGTTGAAGGATCATATTCGGCATAGATAATGTCTGTAGTTCATCAGGAATCATTATTTTAGCCGAGATTCTTTCGCCATATCGCATACTCAAAAGATCGATGTAACTTTGTACGCTTTTGATTTCTTCCTTGACTGGAATCACTTCTTCTTTTTTCCCAATCGTACTTCTTAGTAAAGTAATGAAACTGTCGATTCCTTGAACTGCTTCATCTGTTTTTTGCTGCCAAATCAAAAATTTCAAGCTAGTCAGCGTATTATAAATAAAATGGGGCTGGATCTGTGCTTGCATAGTCTGGATTTCAAGCGAACGTTTCTTCTTTTCGTCTTGGATCGTCTGTTCATAATGATGCTGCGCATTACTTAGCAATTGATTGATCGTATTCCCTAGCATTTGGACTTCATGGCTTCCTTGCACAGGAACAGTAGCTTTTAAGCCATCTTCCTCTAGCCATTTTAGCGAATCAATCAAGCGGTAGATCGATTTTGTGTGTCGATCCAAATACATAAATACCAATGAGCCAGCAAAAACAAGTGTCACGATATTATACAAAATAATGGGGAAAATCACGCCCATTTGGTTAGACAAAGAATGAAGATCGACTTGGCTGAGTAATGTACAATGCTGGCGGTACAGAGGAAGACGGGTCAACTGCTGTCCATTTGAAATGACTGTTTCACCTACTGTTAGTTTTTTGAAAATCATTGATCGGCTCCCAATTGTATTTTCTTCATTTGATGCGATGATCGTCTGTTCTTCGTTCATGAAGGAGATCTTCGATATCTCGGGATTTACTACAGATTGAAAAAGATTCGCTAGTTGCTGGGATGAGATCGATAAAACAGCATATCCGTAAATATGATTCAATGTGTTTTTCAGTTTTTTGACAAAAAAGACGCTGGGTGCTTTCTTATCTCGAAGAGTCAATCCGTATTGTGCAAAAAGCATTTGTGTATCCACAGCACGTTCATTCACTCTCTGGGCAATCGCAGATTGAAAAAAAGAATCGGCAGATACGGCAGTGAGCATGTCATTTCCGACAAAAGTTCTTCCATTTTCTCCAAAGATCAATATATCGTAATCGATCATTGGATGGATTTTTGAAAGCGAGTCATTCATTTTTTGGATTGTTCTTAGTTGCTGAAGCTGTTCCATATGTTGGACTGGACCATTGGAAAAATAGCTTTCGACAGCTGGGTTGGAATCAAAAGCGGCTAATGTATTCTCGATTGCATCATTCAAGCTTTCAAATTCAGATTGGATCTTTTTTAGTACCACATCATTCGATTGATTGAACAGCTGGATATAGGCATGCCTTGATCGATGATAAATAAACAAAGAGATGACGATGGCCTGCAGAAAAAGACCGATGAACAAAATGAACAGAAGTTTGGTAAAGAGTTCATGCTCTTTGATTTTTTTTCTCATTTTACAAAAGTTCCTTTACGGTATTGAGAAGGTGTCATTCCTGTCTCTTCTTTAAAAACTCTGGAGAAATAACCCAGTTCGGTATAGCCGACTTTCTCACAGATTTCCGTCAAAGTAAGCCGTGTTTCCGTTAAAAAGAGCTTGGCTTTACTAATACGGACTTTTTTTAGATATTTTGAAAAGTTGATACCAAATTTTTCAGTAAAGATAGCTGAGAGATAGCTATATGAAAAATGATATTTTTCGGATAGAAGTTGTAAATTGATTTCTTTCTCATAATTTTCCTGGACGAACTCGTAGATCAAAGTCAAGATATCGAAATTGTCTTTTATTGCATTTGCAGAAAAGTGGGTGAGTTTCTCAAGTGTTTCTTTGACAACAATAGAAAAATCTTCCAAGTACTCAGCATCGGCTAATAAAGAAGGAAGGGCAATCTTGAGCAAAGAAAGTTCTTCATTCCCAACATATTCGTCAGCCAAAGCGTTGAGTAATGCATAGAAACGATTGATTGCCTCATGTTTCAAATAAGCTGGATCAATAGGCTGTTCCAATATTGTCGTGAAGAAACCCTCAAGTTCTTTGACAGCTAAAGCGTAGTCTTTATGAACGATTTTTGTTAAATAGCTACTTGCTTGCTGCTCGTGGTTGGTTGATAACGGAAGAAGTTCATGCTGATAAGCAAGGTTCTTTGCCTTATGATAGAAACGTTGTCCTTTGGTGCAATTTCTGATTTCTTGGAATATTTCATTGATATCTTGGATTGCAAAAGAGTCAGAAACAACAAAAAAATCACCTGGAAAAATTTCTTGACGAAACTTTTGAACAAACTTCCTAAGCGTATTTTTGGAATCAGTATTGATCACATAGCCGGATTCTTCCGAAAAGGTAGAAAAGGGATAAATAGTAAACAAATCGTCGCTATCCATCAATGAATGGATAATCGACTGTTTTTGTTTAGAGCCTTGTTTTGAACTGAATGGCCGTTTTTCGGTATATAACAGAAAAAACAAGGTGTGTTCAAAAAGAAGAGGGTCAAGCAATGGACGAGTTTGTCCAGCAATCTGCTGTGAAAGATTCTCGCAGATCTGCTCATAACGATCGGTGATTGGGCTTTTGTTGGGCTTTTTTTTGATTTTTTGTGAAACGGCAGTTAAGGAATTTAGAAAAAAATCAGGACTCAATCGAGGCTTTAAAAGATAATCAGCGACGCCTTCTTTAAAAGAATCTTTAACCATATCAAATTCATCATAGCTAGAGAGGATAAGGATCTGTGTTTCAGGTTGTTGCTGTTTTAATAGCCGCGATAATTCGATTCCATTTAGTTCAGGCATCATTACATCTGTGACCACGATATCGATTGCATGTGCCAAAGAAAAGTCAAGCGCTTTCGATGGGCTGGAAAAAGTTCCTATTAATTGAAACCCGTGCTCAGACCAATTGATCAACTGTTTCATTCCGTCTAAAATCGTCTGTTCATCATCGATAAGAATTACGCGTATTGGCATTTTTTTACCCGCCTTAAGAATAGTCTTGTAATTTAAAAATACTTATTTCTAGGAGAAAATGCAAGGATATTTTTATTTTAAAGAAACCTCCACCCTTTCGATCTTTGGTCTAGATGCTAAGATTATTCCTTTTGTCATAGTTGATTTGTATTTTTTTATTATTTTAGGAGAAATTTTTGAAGTATCTGGATAATAAAGAAACCGTTTTCAAATTTTGGTATGATGAATGTAGTAAACATAAACAACTAATGGATGGAAAAGGAGCGGATAAAAATGAACATCAGAAAGTTAATTGCTGGAGTCGTTTGTTTAGCGGCAGCATCAGGTTTCTTAACAGGATGTGGAAGTGCTAGTAGCACAGCAGACAACGAAGAAAAAGTCACTGTCTGGGCGTGGGATGAGACATTCAATATCAAAGCAGTGAATGAAGCAAAAAAAATTTATGAGAACGAAGAAACAGAGATAGAAGTTGTTACGATGTCTCAGGATGATATCGTTCAGAAACTGAACACCGCTTTAGCAAGTGGGAATACAGAAGGATTGCCCAATATCGTCTTGATTGAAGATTATAGGATACAAGGCTATTTGACTTCTTATCCAGATGCATTCGCTGATTTGTCTGCTATTGTAAAGGAAGATCATTTTGCACCGTATAAATTTGCGGTAAACAAAGTAGGAGAAAAAATATACGGTGTTCCTTTCGATTCGGGCGTAACAGCAAACTTCTATCGTACGGATCTGATGGCTGAAGCAGGCTATACAGAAGAGGATATGGAGAATCTGAAGTGGGAAGAGTATATTCAAGTGGCGCGAGATGTCAAAGAAAAGACGGGAAAGAAAATCGCTGAAGTCAATCCTTCTGATCTTGGTCGAGTAAGAATGATGATGCAACAGGCGGGAGAATGGTATACGTCCAAAGATGGGGAGACGGTCACGATCCAAGACAATGCATCTTTAAAGTATGGTCTTGAATTATTTGCCACTCTTTTGAAAGAAGACTTAGTCGAACAAACTTCTGACTGGAATGCTGGAGTAACTGCGATACAATCAGGAGCAGTAGCTTCTAGCCCAACTGGCGCTTGGTATTCTTCAACGATCCAAGGAGCAGAAGACCAATCTGGAAAATGGAAGATTGCGCCAATACCTGCACTGCCAGAAAATTTACAAAAAGCGCAAGCTTCTAACCTTGGCGGAGCTGGCTGGTATGTGTTCAAAGGAGTAGCTGGAGAAGAATCAGCGAAAGATTTCCTCGAAGCAACGTTTGCATCGAATGAAGAACTGATGGGCACTCTTGCGAAAGAAATCGGACTGGTGTCTACGATGCTTAGTGCAAATGAACAAGAAGCTTATCAAGAAGCTTCAGAATTTTACAGTGGCCAAAAGGTATTTGATGATTTTTCCAAATGAACATCAGAAATTCCAGAAGTGAATTACGGACATGAGACCTATGCAATTGAAGCAGTCGTAGCCGAAGCTCTTCATCGAATCATCAATGGAGAAGAGACAGACAAGGTACTAGCGGATACACAAAAACAAGTAGAAGCACAGTTGGCTAATTGATTGGTGATGAAAAAGCAAATTTCTTTGCTTTTTTATCAGACAACCGAAAAGACAAAAAAGATGGCGGCTGCTTTACAGACGTTGTCTTTCTTGTCTTTTCATGTAGATAATCAATGATAGAATTGGAGGGAAAAGAATGAAGCAGAAAGATTTATTCAAAAACGGGCATGCTTTTTTAATCTTGCCAGTCATTTTGATATCGATCATGGTTTTTATTCCGATGGTTTTGGCTTTGATCACGTCTTTTCAAAGTGGTCCCCCTGTCAATATGACATTTAACGGATTAGGTAATTATCAGTGGATGCTGACAGATGCTACTTTTAAAAAAGCTTTTTTCAATACGTTCCTGTATTTACTAGTTCAAGTACCAATCATGCTGTTTCTAGCGCTTTTTATTTGCAACCTTTTAAATGATAAAAAGCTGAAATATAAAGGGTTGTTTCGAACAGCTATTTTTCTTCCGTGTATCACTTCGATGGTCAGTTATTCTCTGATCATGAAAAGTCTATTTTCTCAATCTGGCCTTGTAAACAACTTGTTGTTGGGCATTGGTATGATTGATACACCGATTGGCTGGCTGACTCATCCAATTTGGGCGAAAGTTCTGATCATTCTTTCGATCACTTGGCGTTGGACTGGATACAATATGATTTTTTTCCTTTCAGGCATGCAAAATATTGATTCGGAGATTTATGAAGCAGCATCTATTGATGGTGCTTCTAAATGGCAGCAATTTATCAAAGTGACGATCCCGAATTTAAAACCGATTATTTTGTTTACTTCCATTACTTCGACGATCGGGACATTGCGGCTTTTTGATGAAGTACAAAATATTACTGGCGGGGGTCCAGCAAATGCAACGACCACCCTGTCTCAATACATCTATAATTTGAGTTATAAATTCACGCCTAATTTTGGATATGCGGCAGCAGTTTCCTTTGTTATTGTTGCCTTTATTGTGATATTGTCGATAATCCAAACGAAAGTAGGAGGAGAGAGTCGATGAAAAGCATGGTAGAAAAAGAAACGATTACACACCCCAACGTCAAAAAACAAGCCTTAGGACTTCGTTCGGCAATTGGGTCAGCATTAAAGTATACAGCATTAAGCATCCTATCATTTATTTCCATTTTCCCTTTTGTCTGGATGATTCTGGGAATGACGAATACACCCGTGGATATCACATCGGGAAAAATAAAGATTGGCAGTAACTTGATCATCAATTTTCAAAATTTGTTTTCCAATGAACTGAATTTTACTCGTTCCCTTTGGAATTCAGCAATGATCGCTCTAGTGACCACTGTGTTTGCATTGCTGATTTCGTCAATGGCAGGATATGGATTTGAGATTTATCAAAGCAAGCGAAAAGACTTGATTTTCAATATTCTACTGCTATCGATGATGGTTCCTTTTGCGGCATTGATGATTCCTTTGTATCGAATGTTTTCACAATTGAACGGAACGATTTTGGGAATCAATAGTTTCTTAGTTGTAATCTTACCATCTATCAGCACTGCTTTTTTGATCTTCTTCTTCCGACAAAATGTTAAATCCTTTCCAAAAGATCTAGTAGAAGCAGCTCGATTAGACGGTCTAAAAGAACTAAGTATTTTTTTTAGAGTATATATGCCGACGGCTAAAAATACCTATGCAGCGGCAGCAATCATCACATTCATGAGCAGCTGGAACAATTATTTATGGCCCTTAGTGGCTTTGCAGTCTCCTGATAAACGGACGGTCCCGCTTGTTTTATCTGCTATGGGTGCTTCCTATACACCAGACTATGGAATGATCATGGCTGGATTAGTCATTGCTACTTTACCAACTGCCATCGTATTTTTTGTTTTGCAAAAGCAATTCGTTCAAGGAATGATCGGCTCTGTAAAATAAAAAACAACAGTAAGTGCGTCCCTACAAAGTCATCTTTTCCAAGTAAAAAGATACTTTTGGGACGTGTGTTATTTTATGGTGAGAAAAATTAAATGATAACGTTTTAAGTTTATACTCGAAAACTCTTTCATTTTAAGGTAAACTTAAAGAGTAAAGGAGGAGGATACATGCTAAAAAATTTTAAAGAAGTGATTGCTGCCATATTGCCGATGACCGTCCTGATTGTCATTTTAACGTTTGTTTTTGCGCCGTTAGAAGGAGAAGACCTCGCTTCATTCTTGGTAGGTGCGGCTATCATGATGATCGGAATGACGCTCTTTTTGTTTGGGGCAGACTATTCCATGATGGAAGTCGGAGATCTAGTAGGGAAATATATGATCAAAAAGAAAAGTTTGGCTGTTTTGGTCAGTTTGGGGTTTGCTATCGGGATCGTGATCACGATTGCCGAACCTTCCGTGCAAGTTTTGGGACAACAAGTATATGATATATCTGACGGAGAGATTGGCAGAGTGTTGCTGATTGGGATCGTCAGCGTCGGCACTGGAGTATTTCTAGCCTTTGCGCTGCTTCGGGTCGTATTCAAGCTATCCTATTATCAATTGATGGCTATAGGCTACATAGGCGTTTTGATCGCCTCGTTTTTCACTAGTTCCGAATTCATGCCGATTGCTTTTGATTCGGGGGGAGTGACTACTGGTCCAGTAACTGTTCCATTTATCTTGGCCCTTGCCGGAGGGATGACTAGTATGATCAAACAAAAGAAAAATGAAAATGACAGCTTTGGAATGGTTGGTATTGCTTCATTAGGGCCAATTCTTGCCGTAATGATTTTGGGGGTGATCTTCCAATGAGTTTCTGGCAGCAAGTGATAGATGGTATCGAGATCGTTACTATGGAAGTTATTTTAGCAGTGGCACCTATCGTGATTCTATTTGTTTTGATGAATATCATTAGTTTTCGTATGCGCAAGAAGCGTTTCTTTGACATTATGAAAGGCTTCTTGATAACGACTATTGGGTTGATTCTTTTCCTGCACGGAGTCAATATGGCTTACGTTCCGGTAGGACAGCATTTAGGTAGTACGATCGCTGGATTGCCCTATAATTATATATTGGTTCCCCTTGGCTTTTTGATGGGGTTCCTAGTAGGGTTTGCTGAGCCGGCGATTCATGTAATGGTAAAACAGGTTGAAGAATTGAGTGAAGGGAGGATCCGGTCGAAAATCATGCTGATGGTGATTTCGATTGGGATTGGCGCAGCAGTAGGATTGTCTATGTGGCGTTTGCTCGTCGGATTCTCTCTTTATTATTTCTTGATCCCAGGATATGGGCTAGCATTTATTTTAGGACGAAAAGTGGACAAGATCTTTTTAGCAATGGCTTTTGACAACGGTGGAGTAGCAACGGGTCCGATGTGTTCGACATTTATTTTATCAATGAGCGTGGCGATCGCTGCACAAATTGAGGGAAGAGATCCGATCATTGATGGGTTTGGTGTGGTTGCAATGATTGCATTGACACCAATATTATCCACTTTAGTACTAGGATATATTTATAAACGAAAAGATGAAAAAGACAGAATCGAAAAAGAAAGATTGCGAAAATTGGGGGAAAGCAAATGAAAGATCTTGTAGCATTGAATCTTCACATGATTGTGACGATCGTGGACGGAGGAACAGGTGAAGATGTCATCGACTTTTCAAAAGAAGCAGGTGCAGCTGGCGGAACAATCTTGCATGGTCGTGGTTCTGGTGTACATGATTCAGGGAAATTTTTAGGTTTGGACATCTCGCCAGAAAAAGATGTTGTTTTGACATTAGTACCAGATAGTTTGACGAATCAAGTGATGGATGCGATTGGTCAAGGCATCAACATCGATGTTCCAGGTAACGGGATTTGTTTTAGTATTGATGTAGATAAAGTAATTGGTATCACTAAGATTCATCAGTATCGGGAAATTATCGGAATGCAGGAACTTTTGGATGAAACTAACGATAGAGAAAATCCTGAATCATAGACAAGCATTTGAAGAAGAAATAAACCTAAACAAGAAGGCGGATGAACGTTATTTCCGCTTTTTTGTTTATGTTTTTTTCGTGAATACTTATGAAATAGTAAATTTTTATGAAATTCTTCTCTAAGCATCAGACTTTCTTTTCAAAACATGCTATTTTAAAAATGATGAAAAAAGGGGGAGAAAAATGAATTTTTTAGTTGTTTTAAAAGATACTCTGATTGAGCGGTCAACATTTCTATATGTTCAATTGCAGGAAAATAAAACATTGCTGCATTTTTCACCAGAGTTCCATCTAGAGGGACTAACATTAGGAGAAATTTATCAAGCAGAAGGGCTATCGGCTGTTTTGCACTTTTTTGAGGCAGAATTGGAATTACCGGTAAAAGATTATATCGAGCTTTCTCTTGAATCTTGGGATCGAGCAGTCGTTGAGCTATTCCCAGAAGGTTTGATGATCGATACGAACGATGAGAAGATTCATTTGACTGCAGCAGAACTACAGAAACAAATGCGTTATCAAATAGATGATGAAAATTCTTTTTCTATTTTTAGACGTCAGCAAAAGATTCTAAAAAGCTTTTTAAAAGTAATCAGTAAAAAACGGAATTTGATCAAAACGACTCAACTGTTGAAAAAATATCCAAATCTGCTTCATACGTCCATTCAATTCCCTCAATTGATTACGATGATCCATCGTTTTATACGTATGCAACAGCTACCATCTAAGAAGCTGTTTTTGCCATTGACGGACACATTCCGTGTAGTCAACAGAGAAGATAAAAAGAAAGTGATTGTGATCGACTTTACCAGAAATCGGAATGTCCTTCATCAAGTCGCAATGGAAAAGGCCAATTAAGGCTTTTTCTTTTTTGATTTTTTTGTCATAATGAATGATAGATGATGGAGGAGATAACAGGATGCAAACATGGTTAGAAAGACTGATACGGTTTCAGCAGAACTATCAAAAACTTATGCAGGGAAGATATGCAAAATTTGATCAATTGAATCGTGTTCTATTGATTATCGCACTTTTTTTTAGTTTACTAAGTCGGTGGTTGCCATATAGGATCGGGCAATTGTTGTTCATCGTCTTTTTCGGATGGATGCTATTTCGTTTTCTATCAAAAAAAATCTATCCTAGACTAAATGAAAATCAACGTTATTTGGAATATTTTGATAAAGTCAAAGAAAAATATCATCAGATGAGAAACAAAAAGCAAGCTAAAACGGAACGAAAAAGCTATACTTTTTTTGAGTGCCCGAATTGTCATCAAAAGCAGCGTGCGCCTAGAGGAAAAGGACGAATACGCGTGACATGCAAAACATGTGGCATAAAATTCGAAACGAATGTTTAAGGGAGAAAAAAATGAAATTAGTATTATTGCGTCATGGCGAAAGCGAAGCAAATTTTGAAAATTACTGGACAGGGTGGCTAGATGTCGCCTTAACAGAAAAAGGAAAAGAACAAGCAGCAGTAGCCGGTCAAAAAATGTATGAAGCCGGTCTTCAATTCGATGCGGTTTACACCTCTGTTTTAAAACGCGCGATTCTTACCGGTCAAGCCGCACTAGAAGAAATGGGGCAGTTGTGGCTTCCTATAGTAAAAACATGGCGTCTGAATGAACGGCACTATGGGGATCTTGTTGGTAAAAACAAGGATCAGATGAAAGAAATATACGGAAAAGATCAAGTAAAGAAATGGCGCAGAGGATATACAGAAGTTCCGCCGTTAACCGCAGAAAACCGATTTGACCGCAGATATGATCATTTGGATCCACATTTGATTCCGTACGGAGAAAGTCTAGAAATGACAGTGAATCGGATCATTCCTTTGTGGCAAGATCAACTGGCACCAAAACTGAAAGATCGGAAAGATTTACTAGTTGTGGGTCATGGGAATAGCATCCGAGCACTGACAAAATATTTAGAAAATATTCCTGAGGATCAAATGGATACAATTGATATCCCGAACGCACAACCAATCCAATATACATTAGCAGACGATTTGACGATTCTAGAGAAAACAATACTTTAATCAACGTATTTATCTATAGTGAAAGATAGAAAAAAGAAGCAAAGGAATGGAACAAAAAGAGCATGAAAAATTATATATGGGACTTTGATGGTACATTGTTTGATACGTATCCCGCAATGGTAGATGGTGCATGGCAAGCACTAAAAGATTTTGGTATCAGTATGGATAAAAAAGAAATCTACTTCAAAATGAAAAAATATTCCACCAGTTATTTGATCAATGAATCAAATTTGGACGCCAATGAATTTAATGAATGGTTTCATCGGTATGAGAAAAAAAGCAAGGAAGCTTCCCGTCCATTTCCAGAAACGAAACAAGTACTTGAAAGTCTAAAAATCAATGGAGGACGTCACTTCATCTTGACCCACCGTTTGACAGAATCGACATGGGAACTGCTGAAAGAGTATCAATTAGCCCATCTGATTGAGGAAGTAGTAGGGATTGATCAGGATTTTCCTCGTAAACCGAATCCAGCATCGTTAAATTATTTGATCGATACTTTTCATTTAGAAAGAACAGACACGATGATGATCGGCGATCGCCGTTTAGATATCGAAGCGGGGAAAAACGCAGGAGTCGTTACTTGTCTTTACGATATTGATCATTTTCTGGGGGAGATTCCTGCAGATCATGTGGTAGGAAATTTGAATGAAATCCTATCCTTGCAGAGTAACGTAAAAAAATAGTATCCCCTTACAAAGGAGATATGTTATAATTTTTATAAAGGAGTGATAAAATTATATGGAAATCAGAAGACAAAAAGAAGTAGTAGAAGCATTTCATTATGATATGAGATTACCGAACCAAGAAGTAGAAACAGATTTGAAAGTGGGCTTCTCGCCTTTGAAAGAAACGATCGAAAACTATCCGAAAGAACATAGCATCGTAGGAGCACGCTTAGAGTTCCGTTTAGTGTTTGATACATATGTTTTATCTGGAAGTGTGAGTCAGATCAATCATATCCTCAATCGGAAAATTGAAGGACAAAATGATGTCACACAAGAAGAGGTGGACGAGCTAGTAGCACCGTTATTTGATATCGTACGCCGGATGTCTTATGAGGTGACAGAGATCGCCTTGGATCAGCCTGGGGTAAAATTGAATTTTCAATCAGAAAAACAAGAATAGACAGTAAAAACATGTCTGCGATAGTTTTAATCTATCGCAGGTATGTTTTTTTATTACTAATTGTAAGCAAAAAGAATGTCATTTCGATAAAAATCGTCTAAAATGTAAAAGTCACTGAAAAAAATTTTTCAGGAGGATGGTTGAAGAATCATTCTCGGGAACCTTTACTTCCTTCGATGGACTTGTCATTAATAATATGAGGAGGAGAAAAATGACAACACTCATCACAGTTTTAGTGGTTCTAGTTTTTGCGGCATTATTATATGTGTTCTATCGTATGCAAAAGCGCCATACAAAATTTTCAACACGCGTCTTTACAGCATTAGGAGTTGGTATCGTCTTTGGCGGTCTGCTTCAATTGATCTTTGGTGTAGAAGACAAAGTCGTTACTCAATCAATGGAATGGATCGGGATCGTAGGACAAGGGTATGTATCATTCTTGCAAATGCTAGTTATGCCTCTAGTGTTCATTTCGATCATTGGTGCATTCACAAAAATGAAAGTTTCTGAAAAGCTGGGGAAAATTAGTGCAACTGTACTGACTTCTTTACTTGGTACAACAGCTATTGCAGCATTGATCGGAATCGGTTCAACGATGCTGTTCGGTCTTCAAGGAGCTAAATTCACACAAGGAGCAGCAGAAACAGCACGGATCTCTGAATTGGCGACACGTCAGGAAACGGTTGAAAACTTATCGATTCCGCAGCAGATTTTATCCTTTATCCCTAAAAACGTATTTGCTGATTTAGCAGGTAGCCGTGCAACTAGTACGATTGGAGTCGTTATTTTTGCAGCCTTTGTCGGTATCGCTTATCTAGGTGTGAAAAGAAAAGCGCCAAAAGAAGCAGCATTCTTTTCAGATTTAGTCGACAGTCTGTATAAAATCATTATGCGGATCGTGACGCTTGTTCTGCGTTTGACACCATATGGGGTATTTGCTTTGATGACAAACGTTTTGGCAACAAGTGATTTTGCAGCTATCGTCAATTTAGGTAAATTTGTCGTTGCATCTTACGTAGCCTTGCTTGCTGTTTTGATTGTCCACTCACTGATTTTGATTGGTGCAAAAGTTAATCCAATCAACTATTTCAAAAAAGCCTTTCCGGTATTGAGCTTTGCGTTTACTTCACGTTCAAGTGCTGGAGCTTTGCCATTGAACATCGAGACTCAGACAAAAGCTTTAGGAGTAGATGATGCAACAGCTAATTTCTCAGCAAGTTTTGGTTTGTCTATTGGACAAAACGGCTGTGCTGGCGTTTATCCAGCTATGTTGGCAACGATCGTCGCACCAGCAGCTGGAGTGAATGTCTTTAGTTTGGAATTTATTTTGATGCTTGTGGCAATTGTAACAATCAGTTCTTTTGGTGTAGCTGGAGTCGGTGGGGGCGCAACATTTGCTTCACTGATCGTTTTAGGGGCAATGAACTTGCCAGTAGCAATCGTTGGGTTAGTTATCTCTGTTGAACCATTAATCGATATGGCACGCACAGCAGTAAACGTCAGCGGTAGCATGGTAGCTGGTATCGTGACAAGTGCACGCATCAAAGATTTAGATCGCGATGTCATCAATGATGATTCTAAAGTGATCGATGTGAATGCATAGTTAAAAACATACTAAGATTAGAGGGGAACATCATTGATAAATGATGTTCTCCTCTCTTAGTATGTTTTTTTATTCATTCCATATAAGTACAAAATATTTATTCCGAAAAGTGAAAGCGTGAATAATAAAAACAACCAACTTATTTATTATTAAAGAAAAGCGTATTTAAGTAGGATGATTCTGTTGAGGGCTTTCGTAGATTTCCCCATTTTCCTATGGTAAACTGACAAAGTGGGGAATGTTAGAACAGATCGTTTAGGAGGAAACAGATGTTTACGAATGAAATAAAAATCATGCTTTATGTGGACGATGTAGAAAAAAATGTAGCGTTTTGGAGAGCAATTGGCTTTGCGGAAAAAGATCGTCAAGAAATGGATGGGACGCTTGTAATTGAAGTAGGAGTTGAGGACAGTCAAACCTCATTCGTGTTATATGATCGAGCGTTTGTTGAGTCCCATTCACCTGGCACAGCTACTAGTGCCCCATCTTTGATGTTTTACAGCAAAGATATCTTTGGACTATATAAAAAAATGCAGACGCAATCAGTCACATTAGGTGATATGGTACAGCTTGGAGAAGAATATGTCTTCAACTTTGCTGATCCTGATGGCAATTACTTTGCGGTTACAGGTAAATAATAGAAACAAAGACTTTGTTTTTCTGTGCGAAACAGAAAAGCAAAGTCTTTTTAATTCAAATAATAATATTATGTAAACAAAAAACGCATGCGTAATTATACACAAGCAAATAAGTCGTCAAATGCGAACGCCTTCTTTATACTGTTTAGGAACGAAAAGAAGGAAGGAAGAAATACATGGATTATCAAGTACTGCTTTATTACAATTATACAAAAATAGAAGAACCAGAGGAATTTGCCAAAAATCATTTAGCCTTTTGCAAATCTTTAGATCTTAAAGGTCGTATTCTAGTAGCTGAAGAAGGAATAAATGGTACTGTGTCTGGAACCGTTGAAAACACGACTGCCTATATGGAAGCAATGAAAGCTGATCCTCGATTTGCTGATACGATGTTCAAGATCGATCCAAGCGAAGGACATGCCTTTAAGAAGATGTTTGTAAGATACCGTCCAGAGCTTGTAAGTTTAAAGCTAGAAGAGGACATTGATCCAAACCAAGTGACAGGTGCTTATCTTTCACCGCAAGAATTTAAAGAAGCTATTTTAGACGAACAGACAGTGGTGATTGATGCACGGAATGATTATGAATATGACTTGGGGCATTTTCGAGGGGCTGTACGCCCAGATATACGCAGTTTTCGAGAGCTTCCAGACTGGATTCGCGAGCACAAAGAAGAATTTATGGAAAAACGGGTAGTGACCTACTGTACTGGTGGTATTCGTTGCGAGAAGTTTTCTGGTTGGCTTGTCCGTGAAGGATTCAAAGATGTCGGACAGCTGCATGGCGGTATTGCTACTTATGGTAAGGATCCTGAAGTTAAAGGGGAATTATGGGACGGTAAGATGTATGTGTTTGACGAACGGATCGCTGTCGATATCAACCAAGTAGATAAACAAATCGTCGGTCGCGACTGGTTTGACGGAACACCATGTGAACGATATATCAATTGTAGCAATCCTGAGTGCAATCGTCAGATTCTTGCTTCTATTGAAAATGAAGAAAAACATTTAGGAGCATGTAGCGTAGAGTGTGCGAAACATCCACGCAACCGCTATGTTCAAGACCATGGAATCTCTCCAGAAGAAGCAGAACTGCGATTTGCAGCTTTAAATAAATAGAAAACAATAGTTTTGATTGTCGACCATTTCCGATATGCGCTATACTATCGTTGAGGATGGTGATCCACATGAAATCATTGATTTATGCTATTGGCGATGTCCATGGTAAATATGATCTTTTTGAAAAACTTATTCACTATTATGATCCGACGATCCATCAGCTTGTTTTATTAGGAGATCTCAATGATCGAGGACCTCGTACAAAGGAATGTTTTCTATTAGGAAAGCAATTAGTCGAAGAAACAGGAGCCATTTATCTCCGGGGCAACCATGAAGAATATTTTTTGCAATTTCTGCAAGCGCCGGAGGACTGGTATGCGCCTTATATCAGAAATGGTGGAAAAGAAACATTTGAAAGCCTACTTCACCCAGGTGCGTCGGAGGAATACTCCCCGACTGAAATCTCAATGATGATCCAATCAAGATACCCAGAACTGATTGAATTTTTAGTCCAGCGCCCCTTGTATTATGAATGGGAAAATTATCTGTTTGTCCATGCTGGAGTGGATTTGACAAAGAAAGACTGGCGTAAGACAAGTCCAAGAGACTTTATTTGGATACGGGAACCCTTTCATGAAGGGAAAAACAATACAGGTAAGACAATTGTATTTGGACATACGATTACACCAATGCTCCATGGAGATATGCAGACAACAGACCTCTGGATTCAGGATCATAAAATCGGAATGGACGGTGGAGCTGTATTCGGAGGGTCATTGCATGGGGTTGTTTTTGACAAGGAAAGTATCCTTCAAGACATTGAATATCAGAACAACGAAGGATCTTGGCAAGGAATCTGACGAATGGAAAGAATGAAGGAGCTGCGACTTTGTTGCGGCTCTTTTTATTTGTATAGAGAATATTGTTTCTTTCAACAGTTTAACCCATGATAAAAAGTATGATAGAATAAAGAAGCAATTTTTAGCAGAAAAGAGGCATTTTAATGACGGAAAATTTGAACCAGACAATCATTCAGCTTGTACAAAAAGAGCTTTCAGACTATCGTCCCAAGCAATTGACGACTGTACTTAATTTGTTAAATGAAGGAAACACCGTTCCTTTTATTGCGCGTTATCGAAAAGAAATGACGGGAAGTCTTGATGAAGTCCAGATTCGTGAAATCGAAGAGCGGTATGCCTATCTTGAAAACTTAGAAAAACGAAAAAACGAAGTGATTCGGCTGATCGATGAACAAGGGAAACTGACCCCTGAGTTAGAAACAGAAATCACGCAATCCGTAAAAATGCAACAAGTGGAAGATTTATATCGTCCATACAAACAGAAACGACGGACAAAAGCAACGATTGCTAAAGAAAAAGGACTTGAACCACTCGCGCTGTGGCTGATGCAGCTTACAGATGGAGAGGTGCAATCGGAAGCAGAAAAATATATCGATAAAGAAAAAGAAGTCTCTTCTGCTGAAGAAGCGTTGCAAGGTGCGCATGAGATCATTGCTGAACAAGTCAGCGATAATGCAAAATTTCGGACTTGGATTCGGTCTTATACGTATAACAAAGGCATGTATGTCAGCCAAGTCAAGGATGAGCAAGCAGATGAAAAAGGCGTATACGAAATGTATTATGACTTTGCAGAACCTGTCCATAAAATGGTTTCTCATCGGATATTGGCCACTAATCGAGGAGAAAAAGAAGAGGTTCTCAAAGTATTCCTTCAAGTAGACGAAGCAGCAATTTTAGCTTACTTGGATCGCCAATTAGTGAAAAACCCTGCCTCTCCTTCTTCTTCCTTTGTAAGAGAAGCCTATCAAGATAGTTATAAACGTTTTATACAGCCGGCAATCGAGCGAGAACTGCGTAATGAATTGACTGAAAAAGCGGATGAGCAAGCCATCGCTATTTTTGGAGAAAATCTTCGCAATCTTTTGTTGCAACCGCCGCTAAAAGGTAAAGTCGTACTGGGATTTGATCCTGCCTATCGTACTGGATGTAAACTAGCAGTCGTAGATGCGACAGGAAAAGTTTTGGCAATCGAAGTCATTTATCCGCATAAACCTGCAGCACAAGCGAAAAGGGAAGCTGCTGGTCCAGCCTTTATCCAATTAATCAATCAATATCAAGTAGATATGGTAGCTATCGGGAATGGAACAGCCAGTCGGAAATCAGAACTTTTTGTGGCTGAGCAATTGAAATCAGCCGACCATAAAGCCTATTACGCCATTGTTAATGAAGCTGGCGCTTCTGTTTACTCCGCTAGCGAAATTGCACGAAAAGAATTCCCGCATCTACAAGTAGAAGAAAGAAGTGCTGTTTCTATTGCCCGTCGTCTGCAAGATCCTTTAGCTGAATTAGTCAAGATCGATCCTAAAGCTGTCGGTGTAGGACAGTACCAACATGATGTTTCGCAAAAACGTTTGGCTGAACAATTGGATTTTGTCGTGGAAACAGCGGTCAACCAAGTAGGCGTGGATGTGAACACGGCTAGTCCACAGCTCTTGCAGCACATATCAGGATTGAATAAAACGACTGCCCAAAACATTGTCAGTTATCGTGAAGAAAATGGAGAATTTACTGCACGAACTCAGCTGAAAAAAGTGCCACGTTTAGGACCAAAAGCATATGAACAAGCAATCGGCTTCTTGCGAGTTCCTGGTGGGAAAAACATTTTGGACAACACCGGTATCCATCCCGAAAGTTATTCTATTGCGAAAGACATATTAATGACCGTCCATCTTTCAGAAAAAGAGCTTGGGACAGAAGAAGCAGTAGAAAAATTGACACGGTTATCCGCGGAGAAACTGGCTGAAAGTTTATCAGTCGGAGAAGAAACGTTAGCCGATATTTTAGCTGGGCTGACACAACCTGGACGAGATATGCGTGATGAGATGCCAGCACCCCTATTGCGTACAGATGTGTTGAGTATGGAAGATTTGAAACCAGGGATGGAATTGACTGGAACGGTCCGTAACGTCATCGACTTCGGCGCATTTGTCGATATCGGTGTGAAACAAGACGGACTTGTCCATATTTCAAAACTCAGCAAAAAATTTGTCAAGCATCCTACAGACGTCGTGTCAGTCGGAGATATCGTGACGGTTTGGATAGAACAAGTTGATACGAAAAAAGGCAGAATCAGTTTGACGATGCTTTCCCCTTATGAAGAGTAACAATGAGGAGTAACAAAAATTGACACAAGAAGAACTGCAGCAGTTAGTAGAAGAGATATCATTAAAAAGCTTCCAGCGTCCTTTCAAGCACCAAGCGATGTTCAATCCACGCTTGCGTACAACTGGCGGGCGCTATCATTTAAACGATCATCATTTAGATTTTAATGTAAAGCTGTTTGAAGAGTCAGACAAAGAAACGATTACAGGAATCATCAAACATGAACTTTGCCATTATCATCTTCATCTCACTGGAAGAGGATATCGTCATAAAGATATGGATTTCAAGTATCTTTTGAAAAAAACAGGCGGGTTGCGCTATGCGCCAGCCTTGACGAAGAAACAGATAAAGATCGAATATTATCAATGCCAAGATTGTTCTGCCACAATCTGCCGCAAAAGAAGAATCGATGTACACAAATATCGTTGTGGAAGATGTCATGGGGAAATCAAATGGATTGAGACAAAGAGAGAAAGCCTCAATGAAGTATAAAAAATCAGATGAAAGGATGAAGCGTTTTTGGAAAAAAACGAGCAGAGAAATCTAAAAGACTGGAATCAGTTATTAGCCTTTTTAGCCGCACCTGATGAGAAAGATTTTGAGAAATTGTCGGCACCTACACTTATTTTAGCTGGAAACGGTCTTCCTATCTTAGCTGATAAAGCAGCACAAATGTATGTAAATGGTCAAGTAGAACGTTTGTTTTTGGTCGGCGGTGTGGGTCATGCGACTAGGATCCTTTATGAGAATTTTGAAAAGCAAGGATTTCATTTTGAAGAAGGCATGAGTGAAAGTGAAATCTGTCGTCAGTATCTAAAAGAAGTCTATGATTTGCCCGATAAGGCTTTCCTGATAGAATCGAAGTCTACAAATTCTGGAGAGAACGCCACTTTTTCACTGGAGATTCTTCATTCCTTAGATGCTGTACCAGAAAAAGTCCTATTGATGAATGATCCGACACTGCAACGCAGGACTCGAGCAACTTTTGAGAAAGTATGGCAAAATGAACAAACTGTTTTCGTAAATGCTGTGCCATTTGTGCCGGAAATCCTTCACTTTTCTGAGGAGATCATCTTTACAGTAAAAGAACTGAACCACCAATGGCCGAAGGAATATTTCTATGCACTGGTGTTAGGAGAAATGGAGCGACTCCACGACGATGAGAATGGCTATGGTCCGAAAGGAAAAGATTTTATTCCTCATATTGATATATCAGAAGAAGTTTGGTCTTCTTATACAAGAATCAAACAGTCAATAAAAACGGATTTTTCCCGTACATGACCTTTTTAGCAGACGAATCCTCCTTTCTAAATAAATTTGGTTGAAATTTTCAATCGTTTATAAGATAATGAGGAGCGTGTTGAATGTAATAGCTAAAAGAATGGACGCTAGATAAGAGAAGAGGATTCAAATGGAAAATCAAAATAAATTGTATCATTTCGTTGGTATCAAAGGTTCAGGAATGAGCTCCTTGGCTCTTGTTTTACATGAACAAGGTTTAAATGTCCAAGGATCGGACATTGAAAAATATTTCTTTACACAAAGAGATTTAGAAAAAGCAAATATCACGATTCTGCCATTTAACGCAGAGAATGTAAAACCAGGTATGACGATTATTGCAGGAAATGCATTTCCTGATTCACATGAAGAAATCCAGCGAGCAAAAGAATTAGGTTTGGAAGTGATTCGCTATCACGACTTTATTGGTCATTTTATCCAAAACTATACGAGTATCGCTGTAACAGGTTCTCACGGAAAAACAAGTACGACTGGTCTGCTCTCTCATGTATTGAGTGGTGTCCGTCCAACAAGTTATCTAATTGGAGACGGAACAGGGCATGGTGATCCGCAAGCGGAATTCTTTTCATTTGAAGCCTGTGAATATCGCCGTCATTTCCTTGCCTATTCACCAGACTATGCGATCATGACAAACATCGATTTTGATCATCCGGATTATTATACAAGTATCGACGATGTATTTACAGCTTTCCAAACAATGGCTGGACAAGTGAAAAAAGCTATTTTTGCGTACGGTGATGACGCTTATTTACGCAAATTAGAAGCAGATGTGCCGATTTATTATTATGGTGTCACAGAAAATGATGATATCCAAGCACGAAACATCGAACGTACAACATCCGGTTCTGCTTTTGATGTCTATCATGGGGATGAATTTGTTGGACATTTCACTGTACCAGCATTCGGCAAACACAATATTTTAAATGCTTTAGGTGTTATTGCAGTCGCGTATTTCGAAAAACTGGATCTGAAGGAAGTTGCGGAAGAAATGCTGACTTTCCCAGGAGTAAAACGTCGATTCAGTGAAAAAATCGTAGCAGACATGACTGTAGTCGATGATTATGCGCATCACCCTGCAGAAATCAAAGCAACAATCGATGGCGCACGCCAAAAATATCCAGATAAAGAAATAATTGCAGTTTTCCAACCCCATACGTTTACGCGTACGATTGCATTGATGGATGAATTTGCAGAAGCACTTGATTTAGCTGATAAAGTTTACTTATGCGATATTTTTGGTTCGGCTCGGGAAGAACAAGGAAACGTTAAGATTGAAGACCTTGGAGCGAAAATCAAAAAAGGTGGAGAAGTCATCAAAGAAAATAATGTATCTCCATTATTAGATTATCATGATGCAGTAGTAATCTTCATGGGTGCTGGAGATGTTCAAAAATTTGAACAAGCGTATGAAAAACTTTTAAGCAGCACGACGAAAAATGTACTGTAATACAATTACTGCAGTGTCCTTATAAAAATAGAAAGAGGGAGAGTGGCAAAATTCTTGTCATGCTCCCTTTTTTACAACTTTTGATAAACGGCGTTCAAAAGCTTGCATCTGCGGTAATAAGCCCAGCCAAATCAAAAACATGAGAAGCTGTTTTTTCTTGACTGTTCTTATTACTTGATGCAGGACAGCTTTTTCACGACCTCTTTAAACTATAGGAATCTGTTAAATCAAAGGAGCAGAACTTGCCTTTTGCGCTGCTTTTGGTACAATAATGTATGATTAAAAATAAACTGGAGGGTTTCTATCTTGAACATAGGTAAGCCGAGAAAACTAGGAAAAACAATAAATGAAATCGAGGAAGGCGACTCGTTATCCTTAACAGAATCTATTGAAGATAACCAGCTTTTGCTGTATTTGGGATTGACGAATGATGCAAATCCTTTGTATATCCAACATGACTTTGCACAAAAAACAGAATATCATCAGCCAATCGTTCCATCAGTGATGCTGATGGGGATCATCACAAGTGCAATTTCAAAGCATCTTCCTGGACCAGGATCACATGTTGTCAATTTTTCTGTCAATTTTATTGAACCGGTTTTCCATTATGAAACACTGACTTTTCAGTTTGAGGTCATAAAAGTAGATAAGATGAAGGATGTGGTGACGATTTCTGTAGAAGCGGAAAACACGAACGAAGATCGTGTGTTGGATGCTGTTGTTATGGTCCAACCGCCACAAGTTCCTGAATTGGAAATAGCAATCGAAAGTGAAGGTGAATTAAATGAATAATCCAAGTACATCAATGTCAGGTATCAATCGTTTTTATGCAAAAGTTTATGGCTTTTTAGGTATGGGACTTGCCCTTAGCGCAGTCACTTCTTACTTGGCTCTTTGGGTATTTCCTTTGCAACTAGCAACTTTTATCAATAACTTTCCATTAGGCTTTATGGGTCTGTGGATCGTTGAACTGATTTTAGTAATGGTTCTAGGCGTAAAAGCACAAAAGAATCCGAGCTTAGCAATCGGTGGATTTATTGCCTACTCTCTTTTGAATGGCGTAACATTAGCGGTTACTCTTGCATACTACGATATTGGAACAGTAACGCAAGCTTTCTTGACAGCTACTTTGATGTTCATGGGGATGTCTGTTGTCGGAGTAACAACAAAAAGAGATCTTAGCGGGGTTGGAAGAGCAGGACAGGCAGCTTTAATCGGAGTGATCATTGCACTAGTCTTGAACATCTTCATTTTGAGAAGTAGCGCAGTTGAGCTGTTCATCTCCCTACTGTTAGTCGTCATCTTTGCAGGGATCACAGCTTATGATAACCAAAGCATCCGTAATATCTATGTCCAGACAAACGGAACAGCACATAGTGGAATTGCTGTATTCATGGCATTGAAGCTGTATTTGGACTTTATCAACTTGTTCTTGGCGTTTCTGAGAATCTTTGGACGGAACAACTAAAAAAGAAAAAAATTCATCAGTTGGGGCTATACCGAATTATTTGGTATGGTCCCGCTTTTTCTTTTCGCATTCCGCAGGATTCTTTGTTAGAATGAATAAGAACTTTACAGTAAGGAGTTAAGAAGATGACAAAAAATAAATTATTACTCGTTGATGGGAACAGTGTGGCTTTTCGCGCATTCTTTGCGCTTCACAATTCTCTTGAACGTTTCAAAAATAGAAACGGTCTTCATACAAATGCAATCTATGCATTCAATACGATGTTTGAAAATGTTATGCAAAAAGAGCAACCGACTCATGTTCTGGTTGCGTTCGATGCAGGAAAAACGACTTTTCGGACAGAAATGTATGCGGAGTACAAAGGTGGAAGATCCAAAACACCTGGCGAATTCAAAGAACAAATGCCATATATACGTGATTTGTTGACAGGACTAGGGGTACAGTATTACGAATTGCCCAATTATGAAGCAGATGATATTATCGGTACTTTGGCAGAAAAAGTAGACAAAGATCAATTTGATGTCGTCGTGCTTTCAGGTGATCGGGATTTGACTCAATTAGCTAGTAAAGAAGTAAAAGTGGATATCACTGTAAAAGGTGTCAGCGATATCGAAAGCTATACACCAGAACATGTAGCGGAAAAATATGATGGGTTGACGCCAAAACAGATTATTGACATGAAGGGACTAGCCGGAGATGCCTCTGACAATATCCCCGGTGTGACTAAAATCGGTGAAAAAACAGCTATCAAGCTATTGAAACAATATGGCTCAGTCGAAGGAATTTATGAACATATCGATGAAATGAAGCAAAGCAAAATGAAAGAAAATCTGATAAATGACAAAGAGCAGGCTTTCTTATCGAAAAAATTGGCGACCATCAATACTTCAGCGCCTGTGGATGTCTCTATCGACTCATTGAAGTATGAAGGGAAAAATCTCGATAAACTCGTTCCGTTTTATAAAGAAATGGATTTCAATCAGTTCCTTTCTAAATTGAATATCGTAGAAGAAGAAGTAAAAATGGATGATATTTTGTTTGAAGTCATTCATGAATTCAAAGAGGAAATGTTTACTACGGATATGGCGTTGTACGTGGAAATGATGGGCGACAATTATCATACAGAGGAAATCGTCGGAGTAGCGTGGGGGACAGAAAAGAAAATTTATGTCACGAACGATCTATCTGTATTCGAAAACCGAGCGTTCCATTCTTGGATCACTGATCCGACTCGGCTGAAAAAAGTATATGATGCGAAACGAACTTATGTTGCTTTAAACCGCTATACTGGAAAAACGAAAGGAATCGATTTTGATGTCTTGCTAGGTGCATACCTTCTCGATACGAATGAAAAAAGCACAGATATCGAAGGAATAGCTGCTCATTACGGATACAACGATATCCAATCAGATGAAGCCGTATACGGCAAAGGGGCGAAAAAAGGTTTACCAGAAGAAGAGGAACTCTTTTTTGCTCATTTAGCGCGAAAAGTAGCTGCAATCAATGCGTTGACACCAAAATTGAGCCAAGAACTGGCAGATAAAAACCAAGAAGATCTTTTCCGGAAAATGGAACTGCCATTGTCTATCATTTTGGCAGAGATGGAAATAAGCGGGATCAAAGTAGATGCGACTCGCTTACAAGAAATGAAGGGCGAGTTCTCTGCTCGCTTAAGAGAGATCGAACAAAAAATCTACGAAGAAGCCGGCGAAGAATTCAATTTGAATTCACCAAAGCAATTAGGAGTGATCTTATTTGAAAAAATGGGATTACCCGTTATCAAAAAAACAAAAACTGGATATTCCACAGCTGTAGATGTACTGGAACAGCTTCGTGAACAAGCACCAATCGTAGAGGATATCCTCACCTATCGTCAAATTGCAAAAATTCAATCTACCTATGTCGAGGGACTGCTGAAAGTGATCCAATCAGATGGGAAAGTGCATACCCGTTATGTCCAGACATTGACCCAAACAGGACGATTAAGCTCTGTTGATCCTAATTTGCAGAACATCCCGATTCGATTAGATGAAGGGAGAAAGATACGTCAGGCATTTGTTCCTAGAGAAAAAGACTGGCTGATTTATTCTTCTGACTATTCACAAATCGAGTTACGCGTACTTGCGCATATCTCAAATGATGAACATTTGAAAGCTGCCTTCCTAGAAGGTCAAGATATCCATGCCAGCACAGCGATGCGTGTATTTGGAATCGAAAAGGCAGAGGATGTCACACCAAATATGCGTAGGCAGGCAAAAGCAGTGAATTTTGGTATCGTGTATGGCATCTCTGATTACGGACTTTCACAAAATCTAGGAATCAGCCGAAAAGCAGCACAGCAATACATCGATACGTACTTTGAAAAATACCCAGGTGTCAAAGAATATATGGAAAGAATCGTACGCGAAGCAAAAAACCAAGGCTACGTCGAAACGCTGTATCACCGCCGTCGATATCTGCCAGACATCAATTCAAGAAATTACAATATCCGTTCTTTTGCGGAACGAACAGCTATCAATACACCAATCCAAGGAAGTGCTGCTGATATTTTGAAAATCGCGATGATCGAATTGGATAAACGATTAAAAGAAGCAGGTCTTCAAGCTACGATGCTGTTACAAGTTCACGATGAACTTGTCTTCGAGGTACCGGAAAAAGAACTTGAATCATTAGATAAATTGGTGAAGGAAGTTATGGAACAAGCTGTTTCTCTTCATGTACCACTGATTACTGACAGCAGTTGGGGAAAAACGTGGTACGAAGCAAAATAAACATTGTTTAAGACAGAGCAATATAATGAAGGTGAAAAGAAAAAATGCCAGAATTACCAGAAGTAGAAACCGTTCGTAAAGGATTGGAACGGTTAGTAGTAGGAAAAACGATTCAAAAAGTTCAGGTCTTGTGGCCCAAGATCATCGAGCAACCAGAGACACCCATCTTTGAGGCTTCTCTTGTTGGCGAAACCATCCAATCCATTGGACGTAGAGGGAAGTTTTTAATTTTTCATCTCGATCATTATGAACTGATCTCACACTTGCGAATGGAAGGAAAATATCAATTTACGAAAGAAAATACACCAATCGATAAACATACGCATGTACTTTTCTTTTTTGAGGATGGAAGCCAACTTCGCTACAACGATGTACGAAAATTTGGTCGTATGACAATCGTCGAAAAAGGAGCAAGTGCAACTTACCGAGGAATCATGAAATTGGGACCTGAGCCTTTGCCAGATAGCTTCTTATTAGCAGATTTTGCAAATGGACTGAAAAAGTCCCACAAAGCAATCAAGCCATTGCTGCTAGACCAACGTCTAGTGACTGGTCTAGGTAATATTTATGTAGATGAAGCATTATGGGAAGCGAAGATCCATCCAGAACAACCGGCGAACACACTGCGCCCCAAAGAGGTAGAACAATTACGTCTATCGGTCATTGATGTTTTGGATCGTGCAATAGAAGCCGGAGGTACCACGATTCGCAGTTATTTGAATGCATTAGGAGAATCAGGCGGATTTCAAGTAGCACTGCATGTCTATCAGCAAACTGGCAAACCATGTATACGTTGTGGGACGCCGATCGTGAAAACAAAAGTGGCACAAAGGGGGACGCACTATTGTCCGAATTGTCAAAGGCTAAAAATCGCAAAGTAGGATTTGTTTTAGGTTTGACGGGTGGAATAGCTACCGGTAAAAGTACGGCAGCCAAAGTCTTTCAGTCTCATGGATTTCCTTTGATCGATGGCGATGTGATTGCCAGAGAAACTGTTGAGCCTGGAACGCTTGCTCTGAGGAAAATTGTATCAGTGTTTGGCCAAGAGGTATTGCAGTCTGATGGGCAGCTAGATCGAGGGAAACTTGGGATGATTGTTTTTCCATCAAAGGAAAAACGGCAAAAACTTGATCAGCTATTAGATCCGTTTATCCGAAAAGCGATAAAAGATCAAATCGCCTCTCTAAGTTCCAATCATCCTTTAGTAATTGTAGATATCCCATTGCTCTACGAAGGTCATTATGACCACTATATGGATGCAGTAGCTGTCGTTTATACTACGCCAGAAACTCAGCTTCAGCGTTTGATGAAACGTAATCAACTGACGCTAAAACAAGCGCAGCAGAGAATTAGTAGTCAGCTTCCAATCGAAGAAAAAAAGCAGCGTGCGGATATTTTGTTCGACAACAATGGAACAAAAGAAAAACTTGTGGGACAAATCGAAAATTGGCTTTTTGCTAATCGCTTTCTTTGAGTATCTGTGTCAATTTTGCTATCCTGAGTATAGAAAGTGAGGGATAGCGATGGGATCATTAAAAAATCAAAAGGATAAAGTCGTAGGTAACGCAAAAGAAAAAATCGGCGAGATACTCAATAAAGAAAATCTAATCGATGAAGGTCGTACGCAATCAGAAACAGCAGAAGAAAAAGAAAAGCAGTACCAAGCAAGAATCGATGAAATAGAAGACCAGCAGGCAGAAGAAGAAGCGAAGCGGCAAGATTTGACTCAAGAACGAAAAAATCCGACACCTGATCGTAGTAAAACACCGCTCCCAGAAAGTGACCACATTCCCGATGAGCAAAAAATCGAGGAACAGCGAATGAAACACTATACAGGAATCGAAGAGAAGTTATAAAATAGTAAAAAATCGAGATGTGACTTGAAGCAGATGAGAAGGTGTTCATCTGCTTCAAGTTTTTTGTGCTAGATGACTAAATCAGCTTTTGTGTAAGTTATTTCTCAGTAATCAAGGTGATCAGTATTGGAAAATTGAAATTTGGTAAGGACAGGGAACACAATTACGCATGAAAGTAGAAAAAATTGTTCTTATATCCGTGTTTTTTTGGTAGGACAGTCGCGTTTGTGATTTGTTTCGTGTTATAATACAACTAGTTGTAAAGAAAGACACACCCTTTATATAAAAATGCGATGCAAGAGGTGAGACAAAATGAGATGTCCCAGATGTCAACATAATAATTCACGAGTAATCGACAGCCGTCAAGCAGATGATGGACGTGCGATCCGTCGCCGTCGCGAATGTGAGAATTGTTCGTTCCGATTCACTACATTTGAACGAATTGAAGCTGCTCCGTTATTAGTAATCAAGAAAAACGGGGAACGCGAAGAGTTCAATCGCGATAAAATTTTAAGAGGACTCATCCGTTCAGCAGAAAAAAGACCTGTAGCTATGGAACAAATGGAACAAATCGTCAACCATGTCGAAAACCGCGTACGCAGTCTCGGAGAAAACGAAGTATCGACGAATCTAATTGGTGAATATGTGATGGAAGATTTAGTTGATTTAGACGAAATCGCTTATATTCGTTTTGCAAGTGTTTATCGCCAGTTCAAAGATATGTCTGTTTTCTTAAAAGAATTGCAAGATATCGTGGATAAAGCAAAAGAAAATAATAAAGAGAACAATAAAGAAAACAATAAAGAAAACAATTAAGAAACAAAAAGGAGGCATTTCCTTGGAAAATGCTTGGAAAGAGCTTCAACCAAAAAATATTTACCAAGGAAGAAAAGCGGCTCCGCTGAGAGAAGACAGCAAGAACGCCTTGCTGTATCTTTATCAGCCACTAATCGGCGGAGAAGCCTTGAGTATCTATTTCACCCTGTTATCAGAAATCTCTCAAGAATCTGGCAAAGGTCCTGAAGGGATGCATGCAGATCTGCTTAGTAGTCTAGGCTGTGGTATCCCGCAATTTTATGATGCAAGAAAAAAGCTAGAAGGAATCGGCTTACTGGATGTTTATTTTAAAGAAGATAGTGATCTGGGACCTCGTTTTATTTATGAGCTGTTAGAACCACTCATTCCTAAAGCATTTTTCAAAGACTCTGTTCTGGCTTTTCTTCTTCTGGAAAAAGTTGGTGAACGACGATTCCAGAAGCTTACCAAATTGTTTGAACCTAAAAGGCATACAGCAGAGGGATATCAAAAAATCACAAAAAAATTTTTAGATGTTTATCGCTTCAATGAAGCAGTGTACGCTGCTAATCAAGAAAACATCGAATCACTGAATAAATCTTTTGAAGAATCTGAATCGGTAGCATTACTTGAAGCAGATTCGACATTCGATTGGCAGTTTTTGAATGATTGGCTGGCAAAAAAACATATTGCAAGTCTTGATGATCCAATCATCAAACAAGTCGACATGTATCATCAGCTTTACGGTTTCGATGAATTGACACTTGGCGAACTGATCAGTCAATCTTATGACTTTAGTGAACAAAAAGTATCTGAAAAAGAACTGCAAAAAGCCATTTTGGCAATGCAGAGACGTCCGGTGAAGCAAACAAAAGAAACAGTTGCGGTTTCTGAAAACAGTAATGAACCCTCGTCAAACGAACATTTGACAAACGCAGCGCTTCAGCTGATAAAAGAAGCACAGAGCATTCCACCGATGAAATATCTGGAAGCAATCAAGTCAGAAAAAGGCGGATATGTTTCTAAACAAGAAAACTGGTTACTGCAAGATCTTGTTTCTCAATCAGGTCTTTCCAGTAGCGTGATCAATGTTTTGCTGAATTATGTACTAGTTATCAAGAATAATGCTAGCTTAAATGCCAGTTATGTAAATACAGTGGCAAATGAATGGGCACAAAAGAAAATCGCCACAGCAGAAGAAGCGATCCAGCACATTCGGCAAATAAGTAATCAAGCAAAACAATCAAAACAAAAGAAGCAAACAAATTATCAAACTGGCAAGCGAAATGTTCGACGGGAAAAGCTTCCTGATTGGGTCAACCAGCCAAAAGATGAAAAACAGATCAGCAGCGAGAAAAAAGCAGAGATTGACCGCCGTTTTAAAGAATACCTGGCAAAAAAGGAGGGTGACATCTAATGGAAGACGTAGGCAAAGAATTGAAGAGGATCATCAGCAAACGCAATTATCAAGAAAAGTATGCTGAAATGATCGCTGAAGTCTTAAATGATGCGGATGTTCAAGCTTTTCTAAGCGCACACCAAGAAGAATTGACACAAGCGGATATTGAAAAAAGTTACGCTAAATTGTATGAATTCGTGCAAGAAAAGCGTAAATATCAAAAAAACGATCCAACGATGATCGCTCCCGGCTATGAGCCGAAGCTGACGTTGAATTTTCATTATGTGGATGTCACTTATGTACCAACGGAAGCATTGTTAGCACGGCAAAGACAAGAAGAAATCAGAAGCCGAGTAAAAGCAATGGATATGCCAAAAGATATTCAATCGGCTTCTTTTGAAAACTTTGAACGTACAGATGGACGAGGATATGCGAGCTTAGAAGCCCTAGATTTTGTAGAGAAATATACTGCTGATCCAAAAGGGTATCATAAAGGACTGTATCTAGTAGGAAGTTTTGGTATTGGAAAAACATATTTATTAGGAGCAACAGCGAGAGAATTAGCGATTTCTGGATTCACCACGACGCTAGTCCATTTTCCGACATTTGCCGTTGAGATGAAACAGGCAATCGGAAAAGATCAAGTGGCAGAAAAGTTAGATGCAGTGAAACGTTCACCTATTTTGATGATCGATGATATTGGTGCAGATGCGATGAGTAGTTGGATACGAGACGAAGTATTCGGTGTTATCCTTCAATATCGGATGCAAGAACAGTTACCAACCTTCTTCTCATCGAATTTTACAATGGATGAATTGGAACAGCATTTGTCCGTCACTCAACGTGGAGATGAAGAGCCGCTAAAAGCGAAACGGATAATGGAACGCATACGTTATTTGACAAAAGAAATCGAAATGACTGGTCGCAACCGACGCAATGGTTGAACAATTGACAAGTCCAACTGACATTTGACCTAGTAGTAAAAGCAGGTCAGCGAATCATTATATGGACAGAAATGACCGGAGACAATCACCGCAACAAGTAATGCAGAAACTTAAACGGAGGATTTTTTATGAGGGCTATTTTTTCTAGTATATCTGTAGTTGGTCTATTTTTTCTTTTAGCAGGCTGCGGTAGCGCAGATAGCAACACAGGTTCTGTTGATTCGATTGATGCGGGTCAAACAGTAAAAACAAGCAGTACGAAAACGGAGGGACAAAGCATATTTGTCGGAACGATTGAAAGTATCACTCAAGTAGAAGCAGAAGAAGAAACGCTTCAGTTGAAACTCGTCGATGTCATGGTCAAAGAAGATCCAGCGAATATGGGAACGTCATTCAGCAATGACGGAGTGATCTTAAATGCTACTGCTGAAAAAATAAGCGTGGACATAAATGAATTAAAAATCGGTGACAAAGTCCAATTTACATTAGTTGAGATGCCGATCATGACGATGTCTATCCCACCGCAAGTTCCTGGAGATTCGATTATTGATGTTTTATTGAACAAATAACCAACAACATTTTTTCAAAAATAAGAAAATGTTGTTTTATAGAACGAAAAGGTATATTTTTTAAGGAGATATGGGAATTTTTTTATTCCTAGTCTCCTTATTTTATTTGGAAAATGCTATAATTATCTAGAAGGAGTGAAGCTATGAACCATTTAGATTTATCTCAGCGCTTAGCCGCAGTGGGTGACTTTGTCCCTGAATCCGCTCGTTTAGCAGACATTGGATCAGATCACGCTTACTTACCCGTTGCATTGATATTAAGAGGAAAAATCGAATATGCAGTTGCTGGCGAAGTCGTTCAAGGTCCTTATGAATCAGCACGTAAGCAAGTCAAAAAAGATGGATTAGAAGACCGTATCACCGTACGCCTTGCAAATGGTCTAGATGCTATCCAGCCACAAGATGGTATTACAGCTGTCACGATTGCGGGTATGGGAGGTTCACTGATCCGAGATATCCTAGAAGCTGGCAAGTTGAATCAACGCTTAAGCGGACAAGAACGTTTGATCCTTCAGCCAAACATCGGAGAGCGTACATTACGATCTTGGCTGCAAGAAAATCAGTATAAAATCCAATCAGAAAAAATACTTGAAGAAAATAAAAAAATATATGAAATCATTGTAGCCGAAAAAGAACAAAAACCAGTTACTTACAATGAAATGGAGCTGATGTTCGGGCCATTTCTGCTTGAAGAGAAAAGTGAGATCTTCAAATCAAAATGGTCAAGAGAGCTTCAACAAAGAAAAGCTATCCGTGAACAGCTCAAACAAGCAGCTAATCAAGAGGCACGTCAAAAACAAATCGAGCAGGAAATCGAAATGATTGAGGAGGTTTTAAAGACATGACAATCAGCGGACGCACCTTCATCCAAAAGTTTGAAAGCTATTGTCCTCAGTGGCTAGCTGAAGAAGGAGACCCAGTCGGACTGCATATCGGAACATTGGATAAGCCAATCCAACGAGTAATGATGACATTAGACGTTCGTCCAGAAGTGGTCGAAGAAGCAATCAAGAAAAAAATCGATTTGCTGATTGCTAAACATCCTCCAATCTTTCGTCCTGTAAAACGGCTGGTTACTGATCAGCCACAAGAAAAAATGTATGCAGATTTGTTGAAACATGATATTGCCGTCTATGCAGCACACACGAACATGGATATTATTTGGGATGGACTGAATGACTGGTTTTGTGAACTTCTCGGTATTGAAGTGGAGAGTTATTTAGTAAAGACTCATGAGATTCATTATAAAAAACTGGCCGTTTATGTACCTGTGGATCATGCACAGAAAATGCGTGAAGTATTAGCTGCAGCTGGTGCTGGTACACAAGGTGATTATACCGGTACAAGTTTTACCTCGATTGGACACGGTCGATTTACTCCGGAAGCTGGTGCACAACCAGCGATTGGGAAAGTAGGGAAGACAGAACAAGTTCAAGAGGCAAAAGTTGAGGTTATTTTGCCGGAAACTATCGAAAAACAAGTGATTCAAGCCATGCGGTCAGCTCATCCTTATGAGGAACCTGCTTATGATCTTTTCGCTATAGATGAACCAGTCGAAATGTTTGGGTTAGGACGAGTAGGTGAATTGCCGCAAGAAATTTCTATAGAGGCATTTGTAGAACAAGTAAAAGAAGCGTTCCAACTAGATGGACTTAGAATAGTCCAGCCAAAAAATGCAAAATCCTCTGTGAAGCGCATTGCGATTTGCGGTGGAAGCGGTGAAAAATTTTATCCGCAAGCAATCGCCCAAAGAGCAGATGTCTATATCACGGGAGATATCTATTATCATACGGCTCATGATATGCAAAGCGCTGGGTTGATCGCAATTGATCCCGGTCATTATATTGAATCGTTATGCAAGCAACGATTTATCGAGAAATTTGAATCTTGGAAACAAGAAGAAAATTGGGATATTAACTTTTTCGTTTCTGAAACAAATACAAACCCATTTCAATTTAATTAAAAGGAGAGAATACTATGTACGAAAATCTTTTGCCACGTTTTTTACGATATGTCAAAACAGAAACACGCTCCGATGCAACAAGCAAAACGACTCCATCGACTCAGACACAAGTTGCTTTTGCGCAAGAATTGAAAAAAGAATTAGAAGAGTTAGGCTTAGCTGATGTTTTCTATAATGAAGATAACGGATTCGTTATGGGAACATTACCAAGCAATGTTGATCATGAAGTGCGTTCCATTGGATTTATTTCCCACATGGATACAGCAGATTTTAATGCAGTAGGAGTCAATCCACAAATCATTGAAAACTATGATGGCGAGTCTACGATCGTACTAGATGCGGAAGAACGCTATACATTGAATACAAAAGATTTTCCAAATTTGAAAAATTATGAAGGCCACACATTGATCACAACAGATGGCAGTACATTACTGGGAGCAGATGACAAATCAGGGATTGCGGAAATCATGACTGCAATGGAGATCTTGATCAATAATCCTTCTATCCCTCACGGTACCATCAAAGTGGCTTTTGGTCCTGATGAAGAAATCGGTGTCGGAGCTGATAAATTCGATGTTGAGCAATTCGATGTAGATTTTGCTTATACAGTCGATGGTGGTCCTTTAGGTGAGTTGCAGTATGAAACGTTTAGTGCTGCTCAAGCAAATATTACGATCCAAGGGAAAAATGTACATCCAGGGACGGCAAAAGATACAATGATCAATGCTCTACAGTTAGCAATCGATTTTCATAATCAGCTTCCAGCCGATGAAGTTCCAGAAAAAACGGAAGGATACGAAGGTTTCTTCCATTTGATGGCATTGGATGGGAATCCTGAAGAAGCTTCTATGAGTTATATCATTCGCGATCATGATCGTGAAAAATTCGAAGCACGCAAAGCACAAATCACACATATCCAAGAAGAGTTGAATCAGCGATTTGATCAAGAACGAATCAAAGTAGATATGTATGATCAATATTACAACATGAAAGAAATCATTGAAAAAGATATGAGCATCGTGGAATTAGCGAAACAAGCAATGATCGAGCTTGGTATCTCTCCAGTGATCGAACCAGTTCGTGGAGGAACAGATGGTTCAAAAATCTCTTACATGGGTATTCCGACGCCAAATCTATTTGCCGGAGGAGAAAATATGCACGGACGATTCGAATTTGTTTCTTTACAAGTAATGGAAAAAGCAACAGACGTGATTGTAAAAATTGCAGAATTGAACACAAAGAGTTAAAATCGAAAAAGAACAGCTTATGACAAGGCGTTCGTCCCAATGATGGAATGTCATCTGTCTAAGGCTAAAGGGCAGGACAATGGAATTGGTTGTCCCGCCCTCTTTTTTGAAGAGTAAATAGGAGGTAAAGAATGGAAAAGCTGCTAGTTTTTTATAACAAACGTTCAGGGAAAGATGAGGGTGAGAAATTAGCACGCTGGTTTCAAGATTATGTAAAAGAAAAGCAGCCAGAATTATATGTAGAACTAGCTGAAACTGGCCCATCGATTGATGATGCGGAATTAGTCAAGAAAGCAGAAGCCATAGAAGCTGATACTTTAGTAATTATAGGTGGAGACGGCACGATTCATCATATCGTCCAAGCGTTCCAAAAAAAATTATCTCAATACCATGTCGGATTACTTCCAGGTGGAACTGTCAACAACCTTGCACGTGTTCTTGAGATTCCCCTCAAAAAAGAAGAAGCTGCTGACGTGATCCTGGAAGGCAATGTACGGAAAATAGACTATGGTCAAGTCAATGATGAAGTCATTATCTCTACACTGACAATCGGAATCTTAGCAGATACAGCAGTTTGGATCAGTCAAGAAGAAAAACAGCGTTATGGCTCGTGGATTTTTATCAAGAAGTTTTTTAAGTCATTGCTGAAGAAGAAAAAGTATCATTTGGATTTAGAAACAGACGAGGAGCATTGGAAAGGAAAATCCCAACTGTTGACAGTCACGATGTCTAACTCCGTGGGCGGTTTTACAAATTTTGACGACTCAGCGACCCCGGATGATGGAAAATTCCATGTAACGATCGTACCTTCCTTAGATATTTTCCGATTTATTTTTTATTTGCCTAGAATCATGAGAGGCAAATTCTATACGATCCCCGGCATTACTTATTTCACAGCCAAACGCATGAAAATCCAAGCGCAGGAAAAATCTGTGGGCACTCGAACGGATGGAGACACGACAGATGATCTTCCAGTTGAATTATCTGTTGTATCAAAAGGATTAACAGTTTATTCACCAAAGAAAGAAGAAAAAGCTTAGAAATAGTAGTTAACAGAAAGTTGGAAGAAGAGTAATGGATGTATTGTTACACAATCCTTTGTGGTTTTACCTTTTCATTGTGAATTTTTACTTATTTTGTCTGATGGGGTATGATAAACATCAGGCTAGAACTAGCGGCTGGCGTGTTCCTGAGAATAATTTGATATTTGTCAGCCTGTTAGGCGGTGGTTTGGGAGGATTGATCTCTCGAAAAGTTTTCCATCATAAAACGCGGAAAAAGAAGTTTACTATAGGATTCGCTGCAGGTGTACTTGTTGATTTGATTCTCATTTATTTTTTCCATTAAGGAGCAGGAGATGTCGTCTAAAGGAACGAAAACTAAAATCATTCTGAATCTGCTTTTGCTGATTGTGATTTTTGCAATTATTTATTATTTAATCAATCAATCATTTGCAGATATCTTTGCCGAATTGCTGTCTACCAGTGTTGTTGTTTTGGCAGCCGCTGTTATATTAGGGACAGTTTACCAAATCGCTGAAGGGCGCTCAATCAAAGAAATTGCTGAACCTTTCGCGCCGAATTTTACAACGAAAGATGGGTTCTTGACCTCTAGCTATATTGCGTTTTACCGAATCGTTTCATTTGGTACAGGAACGCTGATCTCGGAGATTTATTTTTATAACAAAAAAGGAATGAAGCTATCCCAGGGAGCAGGGGTGACAGCACTCCATATGATTATGTACAAACTGGCAGTGATCACTTATGCATTAGCTGGCTTGGTCATCCAATTCTCTCTTTTTTATTCTAATGGTCCGTCAATGATCTGGTTTATCATCGCTGGTATCCTTTTGACGATCGTGATTGTTGCCTTATTATTGGCGATGTCCGTCAGCTTGAATGTCCAAATATTTTTTGTCAGCTTATCGAATAAGTTATTTAAGAGTGAGCGTTTGCGAAAATGGGTGGATACATGCAATCAGCAGATCTACTCTTTAAGGGAAACGGTCCAAACCATTATCCAAGACAGGACTGCGCTATTGCGGATTTATCTATGGAATATGTTAAAACTTGTATTTTGGTATGTACTTCCCTATTTGATTCTGATTGAAAACCATCCTAAAATAGATTTTCTACTGACCATTTCGTTTATCAGCTTTGCAGTAGTGCTTTCAGGGGTTATTCCTACGCCTGCTGGTATTGGTTCCTTTGAATTTGTCTATTTGTTATTATTCAGACCAGTTGTTGGAACAGTTGACGCAGTTTCTTCGCTTTTACTGTATCGTTTCAGTTCCTTTATCTTGCCATTTCTCTATGGATTTGTGTATGTGATTGCTGAACGGCGAAGAGTGATCAAAGAAGAAATAATAGAAGTAAAAAAAGAGAATAAAGAAAATCAAGGGTAGGTCTTTTATAAGATCTACCCTTTTTTAATAAAAGAAAAACATTAGGAAGCTATGTCACTTGAACATGTAAAACATTTTTTCTTGAAGCAACTCTACCAATGCATTTATTCTTGACTGTCTTTTTTTAAAAGAACCATTAAGGTGCTTAATAGAACAACAAATAAAGCAGAAAAAAATACTCCCTGATAACCATCAATTGAAAAAGTACTTTTACCAAACAATTGGAATACGATACCAAAAAAAGTGATCATGAAGCTTTGACCTAGATTTCTGCAAAGGGTGATGAAACCAGATACCGTACTGATTTTTTTTCTGTAGCTAAAGCTTGTGCAGACAAGACACTTGTAGTAACCGTTGTGCCAGTACCAAATCCTGAAAAAGAGGCTAAGATAAGGAAAACGAAATAAGGAGTCATTTGCGGTAGAAATCCTAAAATAAGAAAAACTAAACCATTCACCCCCATACAAAAGGTTAATAAACGTTTCGTTCCAAAATGTTTTCCTAATGGCACAGCAATCATCGATCCAGTAATAAAAAAGATAGAGGAAGGTAAAAGCGCTAAACCACCAGGGCTAGGTGATAAAGAAAGTTGCGTCTGCATCCATAACGGAAGATATACCTGAAACCCCATCATTGCTCCATTCATGAGAAAAGTAACGAGGTTGAACAAAAGAAAGTCAGATGATCTCAATGTTTCGACAGGTAAGACTGGTTCCTTTACTTTATTTTTATAGGAAAGCAAAATGAAAGAAACAAGGATGCCAAAAAGGAAGACGCCACCACCAAGTATAAAATGATCTGGTATTATCTGGATACCAACTAGTAAAAGAAATAAAACTGTAATCAGAAAGAGATATTGTCCCAGTTCTTGATAAGAAAAAGAGACAGACGGACGTTTTTCTTCATCATAGAATAAAAGTAAGATCAAAATCGTTATTAAGCCAACAGGAATGTTTATAAAAAACACCCAGTGCCAACTAAAGTTTTCGACCAATAGCCCACCTAAAAGAGGAGCAGCTAACGAAGCAATCCCCCATGCTGAATTATTCGATCCCATTATTCTTCCACGAGATTCATAATCAAATAAATTACCAATCAGAGAGAAAGTAATGGGCACGATTCCTCCCGCACCTATTCCTTGAACCATCCTAAAAAATACCAGAATAAAAAATGATTGGGAAATATCGCAAAGAAAAGTACCTGTCATAAACAAGAGCAATCCAATTATAAAAATCGGTTTCTTTCCATACTGATCCGCCAGACGGCTGAATACAGGCGTTGACAATGCACTGGAAAATAAGTAACTAGAAAACAGTAAGGCAATCGGAATTTCACGACCAAAACTATTAGCAATAGCATTAGCAGCTGTGATGACGATCGTGGTTTCGACTGCAGTCATAAATGTAGCAAGATAGATTGCTATTAATATCCATCTTTTTTTGTTTGACTCATCTTTTTTCCTCCTAAAAATCTTTTTGAGCATCCTACAAATTGACAAGTTCAATTATTTGTTTTAGAATATGCTTGCGCACGCAATTATATGCCTTGCGAGAATAGTTTGTCAACTAAAAGGAGGAGAAGAATGGAAAACAAAGGCGAAAGCAATTTGAAGTGGTTAGCCAAATTGACCCGAACTTATCAAAAAGAATTAGACCAAGCACTAGCTCCGCTCAAATTAAATTCAACGAATTATTACTTTATTGTGAAAATCCATGATTATCACCAATTGAAACAAGAAGAATTAATCAAATTGACCGGATTGGATGGAAGCAATGTCACCAGAACAATACAGAAGTTGACGAAGATGGGGTTAGTGACAAAAGAAAAAAGTACACAAGATCGCAGAAGTTTTCTTTTAGAATTAACAAAAAAAGGACAAGAACTTCACGCTCAAGTAGTAGAATCTGTAGAAAATGCTCAGAAGAAATTTCTATCAAAATTGACAGCTGATGAGCAAGGAACATTTGAGTATCTGTTAGGAAAATTGGCACAAGAAGAATAGAAGGGCGATCCTCATGAAAAACACATCAAACGTACTAAAGGGACTAGAAGAAATTCCCACTAATTATGAATTAGTCAATGAATTAATAGAACAAAGAAACAAAAAGAAAGTCATCATCATCCGTTATCAAAACCAAGGAATCTATCTTTATAATGGACCAAGAATCATTGAAGTCATGGAAGATAATCATTTAGTCAGTTTTAAGAATCTGTCCGAAACACCCGAAGGAAAATTGTTATCAATCGAACAGGCCAAATCTTTAGCTGAAAAGATATTTCATAAGCTCGTTCCAACTTATGCGAAAGGGTTGACATTTATGCGCATAGAACAGCAAAAACGTAGCTTTATGGACGAAAACAGCGTTGAACAAACATTTCCTGTTCAATGGATCAAATTTGCTCATCGAAATGGAAGCTACAACTGGGTCACACTAGGAGCCAAAGGAAAGCTCATTGAGATGGAAATCGACTCAAGATGGGATTATTTTCACGGACGCCGACAAACGGAAATGTGGGACAATGACGATTGGGTATTAGCTCGAGAAGGAAAAGGGCCTCAGCTTCCAAGTCCGAATGCATTAACCTAACAAGGAGGGACAGAAATGAACACGAACGAACTATATGATGAATTTGATCTTGAACTTTTAGGAAATCTCAGAAATCGGCTGCAGAGACTAGAAGACACAGACTATATGACTGCCTACTATAAAGGATATAGTGCGAGTGGGATGACACTTGACGAAATAAAAGAAGAAATAGACGAATTGTCTCACGCAATTCGAGAATTAGAAGATCGTATGGAAGAAACACAGTGGTAAAAAAATAGTTATGAAAAGCAAATATTTAACATAAATAATCAATGAAAAAAGATCCAAACAGCTGAAATGTTATTATTTTATTGAAAAAGAACGCTTGCCAAATAGATATAATGGATAAGATAATTTTACGTTTGTTTGGCCCTTTTTTTATATACATACAATCAATTTTGTTTTTTTAAGATTTATATAAGACGAGAAAAAAAGTCAAAAAAATATGTGTATATTTTGACCAAAATTGACTAAAGCGATATAATAGTTTTTGTAAAGATCAAAGAAATAAGTGATCTTACCTTTAATTAGGAGGGTATACCTGTATGAATATTGAGAAAATGACTACGACGCTTCAAGAAGCGATTGCTGAAGCTCAACAGATTGCGGTCACTCGAAAACACCAAGATATCGACATTGCCCATGTATGGAAAATCTTTTTACAACCTAATCATTTTGGTCGAAATTTCTATACGGATGCCGGACTGGATGTCGAATCTTTTGAACATGAAATTGATCGTCTACTGGATGAGTATCCAGTTGTTTCTGGTGGAAACGTCCAATATGGACAAAACCTCAGCCAGAATTTCTTTCGATTATTGAATGAAGCAGACCAAATACGTGAAAGCTTCGGCGACGAGTTTCTTTCAACGGAAGTCGTTATTTTAGCGTTGATGAAATTAAAAAATTATCCGTTAACTGTTTATTTGAATAAAAACGGATTATCTGAAAAAGAATTACGTAAAAACATCGAAGAGATGAGAGGAGGAGAAAGAGTGACCTCACCAAACCAAGAAGAACAATACAAAGCATTAGAAAAATACGGCGTCGATTTAGTAAAGCAAGTCAAAAGCGGAAAAATGGATCCAATCATCGGTCGTGATGAAGAAATCCGTGATGTCATCCGTATTCTTTCACGAAAAACAAAAAATAATCCTGTTCTGATAGGAGAACCCGGTGTAGGGAAAACGGCAATCGTTGAAGGGCTTGCTCAACGTATCGTACGCAAAGATGTGCCTGAAAATTTAAAAGATAAAACGATTTTTTCATTAGATATGGGTGCATTGATCGCTGGAGCAAAATTCCGTGGTGAATTTGAAGAAAGACTAAAAGCAGTCTTGAAAGAAGTCAAAAAAAGTGATGGACGTATCCTCTTGTTCATCGATGAAATCCACAATATCGTAGGGGCAGGAAAAACAGAAGGAAGTATGGATGCCGGAAATCTGTTGAAACCAATGCTTGCTCGCGGTGAATTACATTTGATCGGTGCCACAACTTTAGATGAGTACCGTCAATATATGGAAAAAGACAAAGCGTTGGAACGTCGCTTTCAAAAGGTATTAGTCAAAGAACCAACAGTGGAAGATACGATCAGTATTCTGCGTGGATTAAAAGAACGTTTTGAGATCCACCATGGTGTTAACATCCATGACAACGCATTAGTAGCAGCAGCTACTTTATCTGACCGTTATATTACTGATCGGTTCTTACCGGACAAAGCAATCGATTTGATCGATGAAGCCAGTGCAACGATTCGGGTAGAAATGAACTCTATGCCAACGGAATTAGATCAAGTTACTAGACGTTTGATGCAGTTGGAAATCGAAGAAGCTGCACTGAAAAAAGAATCAGATGATGCAAGTAAAAAACGCTTGAAAAATTTGCAAGAAGAATTAGCTGAACTTCGTGAAGAAGCAAATGCGATGAAGATGCAGTGGGAAACAGAAAAAGAAGAAGTCAATTCTGTTTCAGCAAAACGTGCTGAAATCGATAAAGCAAAACACGAATTAGAAGATGCAGAAAATAACTATGATTTAGAACGCGCTGCTGTATTGCGTCATGGTACGATACCTCAATTAGAAAAAGAATTGAAGGAATTAGAAGCTAAAGCAAAAGACAGCGAGATTAAGATGGTTCAAGAGTCCGTTACCGAAAATGAGATTGCTCAAGTCGTTGGCAGATTAACGGGTATCCCCGTAACGAAACTTGTAGAAGGTGAACGAGAAAAACTGATTAAATTGAATGAAACACTTCATAAACGAGTGATTGGTCAAGATGAAGCAGTTGATGCGGTCAGTGACGCGGTGATTCGTTCACGTGCTGGATTGCAAGACCCAAATCGTCCTCTAGGTTCTTTCCTTTTCCTAGGACCAACTGGTGTCGGAAAAACCGAATTAGCGAAAGCGTTAGCTGAGAACTTGTTTGACTCAGAAGATCATATGGTACGGATCGATATGAGTGAATATATGGAAAAACATGCTGTGTCTCGTCTAGTCGGAGCTCCTCCAGGCTATGTAGGTTACGAAGAAGGTGGTCAATTAACGGAAGCTGTCAGACGAAATCCTTATACAATCGTCTTGTTGGATGAAATCGAAAAAGCGCATCCCGATGTCTTCAATATCTTGTTACAAGTCCTAGATGACGGACGCTTGACTGATTCAAAAGGGCGAGTAGTAGATTTCAAAAATACGGTTCTGATCATGACCAGCAATATCGGTTCACAGTTACTGCTGGAAGGCGTGACTGCTGATGGAACGATTCCAGAAGCAGTGGCTGAACAAGTCAACACGCTATTACGTGGAAACTTCAAACCAGAATTCTTGAACCGAATCGACGACACGATTTTATTTACACCATTGAGCCTAGACAACGTGAAAGGTATCGTTGACAAAATGGTGGCACAATTGGCGCAACGTCTGGAACATCAAGAAATCCTGTTGACGATCAGTGATGAAGCCAAAACGTGGATCGCTGAAAATGCTTATGAACCAGCATATGGTGCAAGACCACTGAAACGATTTATCACTAAGGAAGTAGAAACACCACTAGCTAAAGAAATCGTTGCAGGGCATGTTATGCCTAAATCAAAAGTAACGATTACTTTACTTGATGGACAACTTCATTTCAAAACAGAAGAACTAGAAGAAATCGTCTAATCTTCAAATTGAGACTATGAAAGAAAAAGGGGGTGTGACATAACTAGTGTCACACCCCCTTTTTCCGAATAAATTCCAGAAGTAGCTTCTTCGAAAAATAAGTCGAAATTCCTTGAAGCTGCCCGCTTCTGCCACAATCTCTTTTATTAAATATTTTTTACTTTTTCTAATTTATAACTTTCAAAATAACGCTCATCTTTATTACTTTGAGACCAAGCAAACAATCCCATCAAGGCAGCACCTATCGTATTTGTCAGCAAGTCGCCCATCGTATCCATCAATGCTGCTCGTCCGACAAACAGTGTGCCGTCAGAAGCAGCAAAGCGTTGAAGATTCATGCCTAAGAATTGGTCACATAAGAATTCCCAGAACTCCCAAAACACGCCGCAAAGTCCAGCAAACGCAAAGCCGAATAAGAGGAACAACCAAGGACTGGTTTTTGATATCTCAGCATCTTTCATCAAGTAACCAATCAATCCATAGCCAAGAGCTGTCAGGACCATTGGACTCACAGCGTGTAAAATTTTGTCCCAAAAAGAGATGATACTGATCAAATGCATCCCTGTGCCTAAAAAGACAGAGATGAACAAGAAAAACCAGTAAAACAAAACGATTGCTGCTGGTATTTTAAGTTTGAAAACTTTCAAAATGACTTGTGGCATGAAAATCAATGCAATCCCTAATAAAGATTCCACGATAAATGTGATTCCTTGAGAAGTCGAATATTTTTGTGTGATAAATTCATAAAAATTATAGCAGACAACGAATATTCCAAAAGCAAGTAAAGCTATTTGCACCTTTTTGATTTCTTTAATCACTGAAAGTCCCTCCATCTAAAAATCTTTTTACTTCTGAAAGCAACTCAGTTTCTGAAGAAACCACTTTTCCGTTCAATTTGATCAGACCTATTGTATATAAGTTCAGGTAGTGAAATTGATTTTCAGCTGTTTCTTGTAGTGCAGCGATTTTTTTCGGGTGGGTTCCGCCTTGCTGTCGAGTATCAGTATATAAGCCGATCACTGGGATGCCTTTCGCATAAGCCACACCGATTTCCGATGCTACCCCGGCATCGATCGTCAGCCCATCTAGTAAAGCAATCATTAAATCACTAGCCAACACTTTTTCTGTGTCAGCAAGAGCAATCATTCGACTGTCTGCATAAGCAGTTTTGTCATTGATTGCTTCATTTTCTTGAGGAAGATAGATCGAAAGCTCAGAAGAAAGCTCTCTGATTTCTTTAACTAACTGTCGGTTGTATAACAAATCACTTTTAGCAAACATTGGTGCGGCAAAATAAATTTTCATCTAAACATCATCCTTCTTATCAAAAATAATCGCTAAAGTAAGCTTCCATGTTTGGAATGATACGCTCTAGTGACTTCAGTGTTTCTTCATCTGTTTCTAACCGTTCGATTCTTGCCAAATAAGAAGCACGTCGATAATTCATCATCAAGCAAGTCAATGTTTGGATATTCAATCGAACAGGGTTTCCTATAGGTTCATTCAAGACACGGACTTTTCCCTGTTCATCCCATGTTAAAGCAAAGACGCCATTATTCCAAGGAGCGACAGGATCTTCAATGATGAAATGAAAAGCATCAGTTGTTCCAACAAACGGAAACCGTTGAAGGAATTCTTTTACATCAACGATCCGAGCCATAAAATATGGTTCGATCTGCTCTTTGATCTGACTATCTTCAATCAAAAATGCTAAAGGCTCATTTTTATAAATATCTCCATGTACCCAGTAGATCATGGAAAAATGTGCGGAAATAAAGTTCCATAAGCCATTTCGAGCTTCTTGATCAAGATAGAACATTTCTTTTACGTGAAATATTTCTTCAGCTACCCAGTAGAATAGAACACCTCTTGGTTCATGGTTGCTATCGTAGTAGACAGCGGCTGTGCGCTCATCTTCATTTTCGAAACGCCAATACTCTTCCCAATGAAAATCACTGCGGAATAAAGCACCATGGTTTTGTTGGGCAAATTTGTCATAAACGGAAAATACGTCTGGATTATCAACTGGTAATCGCTCAACCATACCACTTACTGGGATTTGTTTAGGTAGCTGTGTATCTCTGATTTTAAAGGAAAGTTTATCAGACATGATTTCCCATCCTTTACGCCGATAGTAGGGGATACTGTAAGGATACAAATAAGAGATCCATTGCTTATTCTTGCGCATATTATCCAATGCAATGATAATTAGATCTTGCATCAATCCATGGTTAGCATATTCTGGATAAGTTCCAACTCCAGTCACACCACCCATTTTATAACGTGCACCGTGAATATTGACTTCACAAGGATAGATAGCGATTTGAGAGATCAGTTTATTTTCGTGGAACCATCCGAACACTTTCGATACTTCCAAAATCGGTTTTTTGGAACGGATAAAAGCTCGTTTATTCTCAAACCCGCTTTCCTCGATATCTGCTTCAGTCACTTGGAACACATAGGAAAGCAATTCATTGAATTGATCGATATGTTCTTGAGTGACCGGTTTTAATTCAAGATTTTCTCTAAAATCTTTTTGATCCATTTTTTCATCTCCATTTATTAGCTTGATAACAGTATAGCAAAATTCTACAAAAAAAACTTCTATAGCTGACTAATTAAAAACTCTTTAAATTACTGCTTTTCGTTGGTATAATGGAAAGTGCTGATTATATGAAAAGAGGAGACGCTATGGATATAAAGAAAATGAAAGAACGCCAAGAGCAGATTCGTAATTTTTCGATCATCGCTCATATCGACCATGGGAAATCTACATTGGCCGATCGTATTTTAGAAATGACGCACACTGTGACGTCTCGCGAAATGCAAGATCAGCTGTTAGACTCGATGGATTTGGAACGTGAACGTGGAATCACGATTAAATTAAATGCTGTAGAACTCAATTACACAGCGAAAAATGGAGAAACATATATCTTTCACTTGATTGACACCCCAGGGCACGTCGACTTCACCTATGAAGTCTCTCGAAGCCTTGCTGCCTGTGAGGGTGCCGTTTTAGTGGTCGATGCAGCACAAGGAATCGAAGCCCAAACATTGGCCAATGTTTATTTAGCCTTAGACAATGATTTGGAGATCCTGCCAGTCATCAATAAAATCGACCTACCCGCAGCAGATCCCGAACGTGTCCGTCAAGAAATCGAAGACGTAATCGGAATTGATGCTAGTGAAGCTGTATTAGCTAGTGCCAAATCAGGGATTGGGATTGAAGATATTCTCGAGCAGATCGTGGAATATGTTCCTGCACCAAGTGGAGACTTAGATGCACCGCTAAAAGCTTTGATCTTTGACTCTATTTATGATAGTTACCGCGGTGTTGTTCTAAATGTCCGAATCACGGACGGTATGGTCAAACCCGGAGACAAAATCAAACTGATGAGTAATGGAAAAACATTTGATGTTACAGAGGTCGGGGTCTTCTCGCCAAAAGCAGTTGCTAGAGACTTTTTGATGGTCGGTGATGTCGGTTATATCACAGCAAGTATCAAAACTGTCCAAGATACACGAGTAGGGGATACAGTAACGTTAGCAGACAATCCTGCCGCTGAAGCTTTACCAGGTTACCGAAAAATGAATCCGATGGTTTATTGTGGTCTTTATCCAATTGATACTTCTCGTTACAACGATTTGCGGGAAGCTTTAGAAAAACTGCAATTGAATGATGCTGCTTTACAATTCGAACCAGAAACCTCTCAAGCATTAGGTTTTGGGTTCCGCTGTGGATTCCTCGGACTTCTTCATATGGATGTCGTCCAAGAACGCTTGGAACGGGAATTCGATCTAGAATTGATCACGACTGCACCATCCGTTATTTACCATGTTAATAAAACGGATGGTACGACTGCTACAGTAGATAACCCGGCAGATTTTCCTGAACCTGTAACGATCCAGGATGTAGAAGAACCATTCGTCAAAGCACAGATCATGGTCCCAAATGATTTTGTCGGTGCAGTAATGGAACTTTCTCAACGAAAACGGGGAGAATTCATTACGATGGATTATTTAGATGATTACCGAGTAAATGTCGTCTATAATATTCCGCTTTCTGAAATTGTCTTTGACTTTTTCGACAAATTGAAATCAAGCACGAAAGGCTATGCCTCATTGGATTATGAAATGTCTGGTTATCAAAAAAGCAAGTTAGTGAAGATGGATATCTTGCTGAATGGAGAAAAAGTCGATGCATTAAGCTTTATCGTTCACCGAGACTTTGCCTATGAACGTGGAAAAGCAATCGTTGAAAAACTGAAAAAACTAATCCCACGCCAACAATTTGAGGTGCCAATCCAAGCAGCTATTGGACAAAAAATCGTTGCCCGTTCAGACATCAAAGCCTTGCGTAAAAACGTCTTGGCTAAATGTTATGGTGGAGATGTTTCTCGTAAACGTAAACTCTTAGAGAAACAAAAAGAAGGGAAGAAGCGGATGAAACAAATCGGCTCAGTCGAAGTTCCGCAAGAAGCCTTCATGGCCGTTCTGAAAATGGATGAGGAAGAAAGTAAGAAGTAGCAAGGATTGTTTGAAAACAGAGTAAAAAATAACCCATGTTTACATGGATTTGCCACCGGTTTGCCACCGGTGGTTTTTTTCGGTGGCAAAACTTACGAATTCTTTCTCAGATTCTCCATGATATCGACCGTTTCATTTCTCATCTTATCTGTCACATGCGAGTAAGTATCCATCGTAATTGAAATTCTGCTGTGGCCCAATCGCTCAGAGATTTCTTTCATTTTTGCGCCATTTTCGAGAAGAAGTGTAGCATGAGTATGTCTGAGAGAATGGAAGTTAAAAGAGAGGGAGAGTGCATTCGATATCCTTCTTGTGTTCCATTTCACCACACTTGGCGTAACTAGCTCACCGTCTTCCTTCGTACATACTGCATTTGAATCAATGTAGAGCTTTCCATACTTCATTCGATTTTCTAATTGTTGTTTCTTATGTTTTTTCAGAATTGCTAGCAAGGTTTGTCCAATAAAAATCGTTCGATTGGAACTGCTTGTCTTTGGCGTACCATATACCCATGCGCCGTCATTCTTTACCATTTGTTTCTCTACAGTAATTGTTCCATTTGAAAAATCGACATCATCCCACGTCAGACCACAAACTTCGCCAACGCGCATTCCCGTATAAAATCCAATATTCAAAGGAATATAGAAAGGATGTCCTTCAGGAGTAATTTCTAGCATATGATCAAAGTCCTCAAGAGAAATGATTTTTAGATCTTTTTTAGTCGTTGGTCGTGCTTCATATTTTGGTATTTTTACATACAGCATAGGATTTTGCTTGATTAATCCCCAAGGATAAACCGCCATATTCAGCGCATTCTTAAGGACAGAGTGAGTAATAGTCATTGTTTTCTTCGAGTAACCCTTTTTAAATTCAGCATTGATGAAATTTTGTAAAAGAGCAGGGGAGAGATCCGTAAGTTTTTTCTTTCCTAAATAACCGTTTATATGATTTTTGATGGTAAATCGGTAGTTTTCATAGGTATTGTATTTTAGATTTAGTTTAACGTATTCCTCCATCCAAAAATCAAGGTATTGTTTTACTCGAGTATCCGTACCTAAAAAGTATTGTCCTGTTTCGTCAATATCTGATAAAACTTTTCGTAAAGCAGCTTCGGCCTCTGGTCGGGTGTCTCCGCCAACTTTCTCCACTTTTTTTCTTGAGCCATCATCATTGATATCTTCAAAATAATAATACCAACGTTTTCCACGTTTTCTCACACCGCCACGCATAAAATCAGTCCTTTCATATTGCTATGTCATTAGTACGATAGTTAAATTCTTTTGGTACATATAGAGAGGGAATAGATGTAAAATCCGTATTTTCAATAGAAGTATACGAACTTATGTTCTTTTGCGTTTAAAAAGAAAAGCCCGAAGGCTGATCTTAAACTATTACAATGCAACTAATTAGGGACGAGCGTATTGATTCCCTCGAGGGGCACGACTATACCCAGCATTATCAGCATCTATTTGAGTCATGTATTGATAATTATTTGGATTTGTAACACGAGAATAGTACTTTCCACTATCTGAACGAGCGAAAACCATACCATTTGCAGCGATAGACCACTGGCCATCAACAGTGTATGAATTATTTTGTTGTTCAGCTTGACGTTGAGCTTCAGCAGCTTGCTGTTCTTGAGCCTGACGCTGAGCTTCAGCAGCTTGTTGCTTTTGTTGTTCTGCTTCAGCTGCCTCATTAGATTTTATAGTTGAATCAACATTGACTAAGCGATTTAATAATTCTTGGTTTCCACCAGGTATAGATTGAATAGCTGATAATGCTGCATTGTAGTTATCTCTAGTTGGATTAGCTTCAGCTTGTTCCAGAGTGGTTTTAGCTGTTGAAGTTTTTTGATTAATTTCTTCTTGGCGTTTTTTCTCAGCTTCTTTAGCTTTTTGTTCTTCTTGGTGCTTTTTTTCAGCCTCTTCTTTAGCTTTTTGTTCTTCGGCCTTTTTCTTTTTAGCTAATTCTTTAGCCTTTTTTTCATCTTTTTCTCGGCTTTCAGAAGAGACAGATACACTAGAAGATGAAGATTTAGCGTCTTTGTGTACATCTGCTTGTCCAGTTGTTGGTGGAGCAAGAGCCCCTCCGATTACCATAACTATAAAAGCTACTAGAATTCCAATACTAATCTTTTTCTTTGAACGTTTCTTCTTGGAGAAAAAAGAATATACTAAAAAACATACTCCAAATAGAAAACCAAAGAACCCAACTAAAATTAAAAACGTACTCATTTATTCCTCCTTGTTGAATATATCACTGGGTAAATCAAGTATTTACTCCCACTTGAAGGCAGGTAGTGATAGTCGCCCTTAATAAAGCCTTAACAAAAAGAAAGCCGGAAGGCCAACCTTTTTTAATTAGTAGGGATAGTTTTTTCAAAACTTCCATTATCCATAAAATCTTTCATGATAATAGGAGAACCTGGATAAATAATTTCTACACCAACAACTGCATCAACAGTAGCATCAGGCTTAACATCTGTATCGCCCATCTTTACAAGATCTGGTTTGTAGTCTTGAGGGAACAAGCCATTTGCTCCATTCAATAGTTCTTCGGTTTTATCTGTTTCCTGTATAGGTTTGATTGATGTAGCGAATGCCATCCAAGGACTTTGAGGTTTGTCAGATTTATTAGTATATTGAATTTCAATAGCTAATATTTTTTTATTTGGATCATATTGGCTAGATAATTCTTCAGTGTTTTTTATTACAATCTTTGATGAATCGTCTTCAAAAGTTGTATCACTTGTAGATTTTTCTTCAGTACTTGAATCCATAGAGTTGCTGCTCTCTAAAGTAACCATTGTGGAAGTATTAATAGTCGTTTTTTTAGGCACATCAGAGTTTGAATCGTTGTTACCACAAGCACCTAATGTGATACTAGAAAACAAGATTAATCCTAACCCAACTATTTTTTTCATATTTTCCTCCAAAAAATAAAATAATTTACTCCCACTTAATGGCAGGTAGTGATAGTCGCCAATTTTAAATTAAAAATCTGTACACGTTTTCAGGTAGCCCATACAAATTTGTTAATTCCTCAACTTTTCTAGGGTATTGATCGTTGTCTTCTTTATAAAGAGAAACAATGAGATTAGCAGCAAAGCAATTCGCTTCGCTTTCTGATTTGCTTCTGGATGTTCGTGTAGATACATAATAGCTAGATAACCCACGATGAAAGATGGCGTGACCTAGTTCGTGAGCACAAATATAGAACCGTTCTTCAGAATACTTTAGTTCGTGATTTAGAAGAATAACCGAACGCCCTAACAGTTCTTGAAATTGTCCCTTTGGATTATTCAAAAAAGGAACATACCTAATCTGAATATCCATTTTTTCGCAAATAGTAAAGGGATTAGCTGAATTATATTTTTGCTTCAGTTTGCCAACTAGACTAATTACGTCCATCTCCATAGAAAATCACTTCTCTTTACTTTTGTCTTCTTTTCTAAATTCCCAAAATAGACCTGTCAAAACATCTTTTACCCGTTGTTTCTCTTCATCTGTTAATGTTTCACCACCATAAGCCATGTTAACGTTGGAATCGAGCATTTTATCTAATTCAATTATATCTTCTTTAGTCGCCCATTCTGGAGTTTTATGATTACTTAATAGATAGTCAGTACTAACGTTAAATAGATGAGCTAATTTAGTTAGTGCTTCTGAATTAGGTTCAGCACGACCTACTTCCCAACTTCCTATAGTTTGTTGGGACACGCTCATTTTTTTTGCTAGTTCTGCTTGGGTCCAGCCATGTTGCTTTCTTAACTCTTTGATTCGATCTTTTAACACAGCAAGTCCTCCTTTTAATAAAATTATATACTACAAAGCGTAGTCGGTACAACGAAATTTAGTTAATACAAAAAAAAGTAGTAATAGTGGTTGACTTACTAAATTTTGTAGTATATTATAACTACATAAGGTAGTAAAAGAGAGGTGGAAATGTATGGAAAACAAAATGGGACAAATAAGATCTAGAAAAGGGATCTCTCAATCTCAACTAGCGTCTTTATTAAAAGTATCCCAAAAAACAATCAGTTCTTGGGAGGTAGGACGTACCTTGCCTAAGCCTTCCCAGATGCAACATCTAGAAGATATTTTTCATGTTCCTAAAGAAAAAATTTTTTTCATGGCTTTTAACTACAAAAATGAGTTAAAAACAAGGGGGGCTTCCAAATGACACGACAAGAAAAAATAAACATCGTACTTGATGCTAGACCTAGACTAGTTCACATCATCAAGTGTGCTACAGATGATCAACTTGATCGTTTAGTTGAAGAAGTTCAAAAAGAGCTTGAACGTGAACTAGATGAAGCAGCTTTCGTTTGATTCTTTAAATTAATAGTATAAAAAAATTGCTCGTATTGATATACGGGCGAATAAGAATATGAGGTGTTTAAACTGTTAAAAAAATCAAGTGTTATTCGAGAATCGTTAGTCGAAGTAATTAATAAGAGTGGTGAGACTAAAAAGGAAATAGCAAGACAAATCAACGTCTCTCAACAGTCATTAAGCGATTGGACAACATTGCTTAATACGAAGCCCGTGACGTTGGAAAATGCTCAGGCGTTAACGGATCATTTTAGAGATTCAGATTTCACTCTTCAAGTGATTCATGAGTTCTTTGGTTTATTTAAATCAATAGATGGTGATGTTTATAGGAGAGATCCTTCATCATTAGACAAGTTGCAAATGATTGAATCAGATGAGCGGAAACAGAAGAAGCAAGAAGTAGAGAAAATTCTTCTTAAACAAGTAAATTACTTAACTGTTGATGATCGTCAACAAATCATTGCATATGCTTATGAATTTTTAGATGAAATCATGGTGGAAGTAACACTAATAAGTGCATTATGCGAAATACTTGGAATCGATATTCGCAAGCTTAGTGAGGAACGGCTGTCGTACTGGGTAGCACAAGGATATATGAAAGGATGATGGAAATGGAAACATTGGAAAATATTTTTCCAAAAAAAGTTGTCTTGAAGCGCAACAATAAAAGAAACATTGAAAAATTAACATACTCAGTTACTGAAGCGGCATTAGCTATAACAACAAATCCTCAAAATGTTAAAGATTTGATTGAGATGGGATACATCGGTTTTTTGAAACTCGGTGAAATTAGAATTCCTAAAACTGAAGTCGCTCGATTTTTAGAGAATCATATGAATGAAGATCTTGCTAGCGAAATTGCTAAATATAGAGAGGAGAGAAAGAAATGAAAACTGTATTTAAAATGACTGTCAAGAGCGCTTTGCTTATGAGTCTAGTAGCAATCGTACTGGCAAGTATTAATCCAGCATATGCACTTATTTATTGGGGAACCTTAGTAGCAGTTACTGCTGTAAGAGAAAGTTTCAAAATGCCAACACAAAAAAGACCGACCAGCGACGGCAATCGCTAATCGGCAACATAACAAAATAACTTAACTGTATTTTAGCACGAAAGGAAGGCTAAAACAATGAATGATTTTGGACAAGCGCTTGATCAATATTTAACGACTCCTGAATGGGGCACGGCACATCAAGAGGTGGAAGACGATGAGTAAATCTACCTTAGAAATGAGCCATCAAGAATGGCTCGAAGACCGTAAGAAAGGTATCGGAGGTTCTGATGTCGGAACGATTTTAGGATTGAATAAGTGGAAATCACCTTATCAACTCTGGCTAGAAAAAACAGGACAAGTCGTAATTGAAGAATCAGAAAATGAACCAGCTTATTGGGGCAATGTCTTAGAAGAAGTTGTTGCCAAAGAATTTCAAGAACGAACAGGCAAAAAAGTACGCAGAAGAAACCAAGTGTTTGAACATCCGTTACATCCATTTTTAAGAGCAAATATTGATCGTGACGTAGTAGGGGAAAACGCCATTCTTGAATGCAAAACAGCTAACCAATTTCTTGGTAAAGAGTGGGAAGGAGAAGAAGTCCCGCTTAGCTATCTCTGTCAGGTTCAACATTATATGAATGTTTTGAACAAAGATTATTGTTATATCGCTGTGTTGATTGGCGGACAAAGATTCATTTGGAAGCGAATTGCGAGAGATCAAGAATTAATCGATACAATTACAGAACGCTTGGTTGAATTTTGGGAAACAAATGTAGTTGAAGGTATCGAGCCTGTAATTGACGGAAGTGAAGCGACTGCTGACTTCTTAAAAGAAAAATATGCAGATGTAGAAGAAAATCAAACAGCTCTACCATCGCGTTTTGATGAACTTATCGAGCAAAAAAGAGAACTCAAGCGGACGAAAAAAGAAATTGAGTCAGCTATCCGTCAAGTAGACAACGAGATTATCAGCGAGCTAGGAAAACGTGCGGCAAGTATTGGTATTACACAAAGGAACATCATCAGCTGGAAACTTGTTAGTACTAAACGTATGAACACGAAGAAACTAGCAGAGAAATATCCAGATATCGCAAGTGATGAAGAGATCTATAGCATTACTGAATCTAGAAGATTGACAGAAAAGGAGATTAAATGATGGAAAGATGTCCCCGCTGTGGAAGCGAAGTTAGAGAAACATCTTGGAGTTATTGTACGTTTTGTGGATTACCACTGAAGGAGGAAAAAAACAATGGCAACAAATGAATCGTTAAAAAACCAATTGGCAGAAAAGCCACAGAAACAAGTTGCACCAGGACAGTTAGGGCTTAAAGCTCTAATGAATACACCAACAATGAGAAAGAAATTTGAAGAAGTACTTCATGACAATGCTAATGCTTTTATGTCGAATGTTATGACTCTTGTATCTAATGACAGTTATCTTGCAGATAGTGAACCGATGTCTATCATGAGTGGTGCGTTAACTGCTGCAACATTAAATCTTGGGCTAGATAAGAATTTAGGTTATGCATATTTAGTTCCATTCAATAGTAAAAACAAGCAAACAGGAAAATGGGAAAAGAAAGCTCAATTTATGCTTGGCTATAAAGGATATATCCAATTAGCCCAACGATCAGGTAAATACAAAGCATTAAATGTGATTGAAGTTTACGAAGGAGAACTAAAAAGCTGGAACCGACTGACAGAAGAGTTTGAGTTTGATCCAAATGGTAGAACATCTGATGAAGTCATTGGATATGTTGGCTATTTTGAATTACTGAATGGATTCAAGAAAACTGTCTATTGGACCAAACAAGAAATTGAAGCTCATCGAATTGCTAACAATAAAGATCGAGATAAGACAAAGTTAAGTGGTGTGTGGGCATCTGATTACAATGCAATGGCACGAAAAACTGTTTTGAGAAATCTTCTTTCTAAATGGGGGATCTTATCCATTGAAATGCAAGAAGCTACCACATCGGATGAGAGAGTCCAAAGAGTTCAAGAAGATGGCAGCATTATTGCTGAAACAGAAGTTGAGGAAGATATTCCTGAAAGAAAAGAAGCAGAGGTTATTTCTGAAGAAAACGAAGATGTACAAACTGGATTATTTGATGCATCTAATCCGCCGTTAAACAAATAATGAGGGAGTTTTCTCCCTCAAATTACTAGAACGAAAGGAGGAACACAATTGGATTACATCGGACAGCTTAATGCTTTTGACAATTGGCTTGAATATAACGAGCTTGGCGCTGGTCCCCAACTGCTTTGGTATAAGCTAATGGCTATAGCAAACAAAAGTGGATGGCAGAGCGAATTATCGATTGCCAATACAAGGCTACAAGCAATGACTAAAACGTCTGAAAAAACATTGATTAACAATCGTAATCAATTGATCCAAAACGGACTCCTTCAATATAAAAAGAGAGGTCGTACAAAAGCTGGAGTTTATATTCTTTCTGATCTAACTGGAAATTTTACAGTAAAAACTACAGTAGATAATACGGTAGAAAACTCCGCTACTGAAAATATTCCAGTAGATAGTAAAGTAAATCCGAAAGTAAATAGGGAAGTAAATCCTTCAGTAGATTCTACAGTAAATCCTTCAGCTTATATAAACAAAACAAAACAAAACAAGACAAATAAAGAAGATGATGATATAGGCGTGTATGAGTTCATCCAAAAAAACTGGGGGAAAGCACCTACTGGACTTTTGCAAGGAGCATTAGGACCGATGATTAAAGCTTGGGGAGCAGATATGATTCTCTTTGCTTTTAAATTAGCTTTCGAAAACAACGTGGAGATGCCAGGATTGAAAAAATACGTTGAAGCGATATTAAATTCATGGAGTAATCAAGGAATTAAGACAATGGAATCAGCAGAAAAAGCTCAAGAAGCTTTTAAGAACAAGAAAAAACAAAACTATCTTCCTAAACGTCAAAACAATGTACGGCGTGAAAAGTTACCTGATTGGGTCAACAAACCTCAAGAAGAAAAGACGCTAGATCCTGATAAAAAAGCAGAATTAGAAGCCCGCTTTGCTGCTTATCAGGCTAAGAAGGAGGCGCTTCTTGAGAATGAATAAATATCGTAATCGAAAAACTATCCATCGAGGTATCAAGTTCGATTCTATCGCAGAAGCAGAGTACTACGATCTAGCCTTATGGCAAGCTGAAGCGAACGGCTGGAAAGTAAAACTTCAGGAACGATTTGAGCTGATGCCGAAATTTGAACTAGACGGAAAGAAGTATCGCAAGATCGAGTATATTCCCGACTTCACATTTTATAAAAACGGCAAACTTGTCAAAGTCGTAAATGTTAAAGGGATGCAGACAAAAGACTTTAAGATCAAGGCGAAATTGTTCTGTCATCAATATCAAGTGCCGTTGATATTAGCTAAAAAATATCGGAATACGTTCAAGGAAGAGCGTTTTTAACGAGGTGGTCCATCATGACAACAGAAGAAGTGATTCAAATGCGTATTCGAAGCATTCAACGTGAAATTGACGAACTGGAGCGGACAAAGGCAGTGATGGTCAATGAAACGGCGAGAAAGGCAATCGATTTACACATAGAGAACTTAAGAAGGGAAATTCGTAGATTGGAGGAATGAGCGTGGATAAGAAAGCAGCAATGAAACGAATCATCGAACTGACACATTCTGAGAATTGGCAAGAAGGCAAAGAAATAGTTGCAGAAGTCCAAAAGCTCGGTAAATCAATGTGGAATGAAAAGCCCAAACGGAGAACGCCGAGAAAAATTGCAATCTGGCATGGTGACCGAATTCTAGTGACAGGTACTGCTGAACAGTTATCTGAAATTACTGGATTAAGCAAAAACATTATCTGGGATAGAGCTAGGAGCTTATGGATTGATTCAAAAGAACGACAGTTTAGGTATGTGGAGGAGAAATAATGAACGAACTAATCACAAAAGTAGAGAAGTGGGCAAAAGATAAGGGATTGGATCATGCGGATCCAAAAGCACAGTTTTTGAAAGTAGCTGAGGAATTCGGGGAAATCGCTTCAGCAATGGCAAGAAGTAATGATGAGCTATTTAAAGATAGCGTAGGAGACGTAATCGTCACTCTGATTATCCTTTCCATGCAAAAAGGGACAAACGTACAAGAGTGTTTAGAAATGGCGTACAACGAAATCAAAGGACGAACAGGCCAAATGGTAGATGGTGTATTCGTGAAGTCGAGTGATTTGGAGGATAGCAAATGATAAAAAAGCTCATTCAATTCAGCATGGATTTATATGATATCGAATCAGGAGCAACAGTATCTGTGGAATCGGATCATCTAATTATAAATTTTGGTGGAAAGCGCCAGATTATTTTGTGGGTAGTTGATGATGTACTGTTTCCAGAAATCGTACATGATTTCGAAGAATCAAAAGCTGTTGAGTTTGAAATAGTGAAAAAAGTAATGGAATTGATTGAAAAATACGAGGAGGACAGCGAATGATACCGAGGTTTCGAGCGTGGTACACACCATTTAAAGGTGAAACATTTGGACAAGAAATGAAATATGGGCAAACAGGAAGGTTGATCACTCATGCTGAAATGGCTCCAGATAAATATGTGCTTATGCAATCCACAGGAATGAAAGATAAGAATGGTGTGGAGATATTTGAAGGGGATGTAGTATCAGTCAGCGTGCGAAATGGATTCGATTACTTAGATAATAAAGTTTGTATTGTCAAAAATTCAATAGGACATTCGGGATTAGTTTGTGCCACTGTTGATGAAGATTTAGAGTATCGAATTTTTAACACAGAGCTGTTTGAAGAATACACGTATGAAGTCATCGGAAATATATACGAGAATAGCGAGTTATTGGAGGAAAAATAATGAAACTAAAAGACGGATTTTACGCTAGTAGTCATGGTATCGGCGGTTTAATGCTAGATATGCCGACAAAGAATCCTAAAAAACGTAAGAAACCAAAATTCAAAGTCGGTGACATGGTTCGCTGCGAAGCAGAAGGATTCATCTATCCATTTCGTGGATATGTAGAGCATCTCTATAATCACTCAGCAATCATTCGTATTGAAAACACGATGGAATGCGATAAATGGACAGCGAAAAGCAAAGAGAATTTAGCAGTGGTGAGATTGGTGGATATGGAGATTATAAAAACAGAATTATAAGTTATATAAGGAGAAATCAATATGAATGACAAATTTATCAATAAAAATGACTTAGACTCATTGTTAGTTGGATATGTGCCTAAACGCTATCTGACTCAAAAAGAAGCAGTTCATTACACGGGGACATCTGCAGGAACGATCAATGAGTGGGTAAAAAAAGGATTGAAAGTAATCATATTCGGTGAAAACAGCCGTCCAAAATATGACATCAAAGATATCGATGAGTTTATTGCTAAATATAAAGTATGAAGAATTATTGAAGTAGCTAATAGAGAATTCCTTATCAGCATAATATTGTTAATAAACATAAACAGCAAGCCATTATTAGCTCGCTGCTCGTGACAAATATGATTTGCCCCTGCCAAGGTAAGTCTATTATATCACAGGAGGCAGCTATGGAGTTAAAGGTAATTGGATTAAGCGACATTGAAAAAATGCAAGGAGAACATTGTTTAATCATTATTTCAAACGGTCAAATGAAAAGTGTCGAGCTTCCTTCGTTTGGAACAATAGTTATAGAATCCCATTGCAATAAAGTCAAGCAAGTTAAAGAAGAAGTGAAACAATTATTTTAAATATCGTCCTACCAGAAAACTGGCGGACACAAGTTGACAAGAACTTTCTTGTTGATTTGTGTCCGCTTTTTTGTTTGCGAAATTATTGAGGAGGCTATCTATATGAATGATTTAATTCAGGAATACAAGAATGACTTGAAAATGTTGAAAAAGCAACATCAAAAAATCTTAAATAAACGATATCGCACACCTGTCAGAGAACATGGGAGAGTGATACATAAATTAATTGATGATCGTTCTCCTCAAGATATAGCAGATCAAAAAGTAATAGCAGAAGCTATCTCTACTACAGAGTACGCTTTATTCTGGTTAGAAACAGGCAGAGAGAAGCCTTTCGATGATGAGCAAGCCAAGAAGATACCAAAGCATAGAAGAGCCGTTAAACTGGCAGATATAGACGTTATGAGCTATCAAGTTTATTTACAGGAAGTAGAAAAGCCAGCAGAAGAGACGATTTCTCCGAAGAAAAAAGAGATGTTGCTCCAAGTGACGGAGATAGAATCTTTGCTTTCTAATAAAGAACTGACATTATTTCATTTAATTAATAAAGATTTATGTACTTATGGAGAAGCAGCAGAACAAATGAATCTAGCTGTGGGTACTGTTAAATCTATGTCACAGCGAATTAAAAATAAGATCGACAATTATTTTGAATATGGTCATCAAATCAATCTATTTGAAATTTGCTAAAACTTGTAAACCATTCCCACCTATAAGTGAAGACAATTAATAGATTAGACACTCACAAGTTTATTCATTCTTTTATTCTGAATAATTGTTCTTCAAAAATAAAACGCAAGGGAGGGAATCTCCCTCATCGTTTTAAATTAAGCTTCGATAGACAGCAACTAATATGAAGAAAAGGATGTGAATTCAACTCCTCCTAAATTCTTCATCGGTTGCTGTTTATTTTGATTAGACAGCAGCACTCACAAAAATAAACATGTTCTTGTCGTCTTTCAACTGCTGCTGTCTATTAATTTATGTATTGGAGGGTAAGAATATGAAATTATCGATTGAAGGTACTTCAGGAGAAATAAAAGAGTTGCTCCAAGCTAATCAAGGTAGCGAGGAGCATGGCTTTTTGATTATTGATTATCAGAAGATTGGTTCTCATTTGAATGAAGCCATTCATGATATTCACGTAAATAATGAAGTGTGATTTGCATACTCATTGTTACGGAATATGTTGCTAAATCTTTAATGGGAATCGCGTTACTATTTTCTGTAAAAGACTTTGTAAGACTATTTGCTAAATCTTCATAATAATTTTTGTCGAATTGATTTACAAATTCATCGAATGATTTTTCCATGAGGAATACCTTCTTATAATTTATTTCAGCGGACCACTCGCTGATAATTAAAATTATACGCTATGTATAAAATTTCACAATATCAATTTGTCGCTGTGGCGGAAAGGGTAGACGCTAAGCATGTGTGCTAGGTCAATGCTTCGGCAACCATGCAATGTTCGATTCATTGCCAGTGACTTTGGTTTACGGTGATCCATAACTGCCTGTCAGTAAAACCGAATATACAGGTTGGAAACTATAGCGCGCTGATGTTTCTGTAATCCACATTCCCTCGAAGGATAGTGGGCCCTGTAGTACATATTAGATCACTCTTTGAGTGGTCTTTTTCTTTACATAAAGGAGGCTACATAATGAGGAACTACTGGTATGTATCGCTAATTAATGAATATCCTCGAACCATTGATGATTGTTCAGTGCGTGTTGTGCGTTCTGTACAAATCAAAGGGAAGTACTCTATTGTTGAAATGGGGAGAGAAGCAACACCAAAAGAGATTGATAAATGCAAACTTCTTTATTGCGGTCATGGTTTCTATTCAGATAAACACATACAGGAAAATCTTTCAAAGTATATTTAAGTACAATCAAGAAACTGAGAGGTGGTGAGAATGGTTGAACTAAAAAATAATAAACAAGAACAATTTGCAAAAGAATATCTAATTGATCTTAATGCAACGCAAGCGGCCATTCGAGCCGGATATTCCAGCAAAACTGCATATTCTCAAGGACAACGGTTGTTGAAAAATGTTGAAATTCAAACTCGTATTTCTGAATTAATGAATGAAAGAAGTCGTAGAACAGAAATAACTGCTGATCGTGTGATCCAAGAAATAGCTAAAATTGCTTTTTCGGACATCGGAGAATATATGACTTGGGATCAAGATGGAAATATAACCATGCTTTCAAGTGATAATTTAGATACGAGTGTAATTCAAGCTATAAAAAGTAATCGAACTTTACGACCGATTGGCGATGGAGAAGAAGTTATAGATTCATCTTTAGAAGTGAAGTTTCATCCTAAACTTAAAGCTCTTGAGTTGCTTTATAATCACGTTAATGGTTCAGACAAACTATCTAAGGCTCAGGTTAGAAAGGCAATTGCTGAAGCAAAAATAATTGAAAATAAAGCAGATAAGTTAACTGCTGGAGGAAAAGTCAATAATCTGCTTCAAGCTCTCTTAGATGTTAAATCTGGAGGTGATGGAAGTAATGGAACTGAAGTTTAGCCCGAAACAGATTAGTAATATTAATCAAGTGGTTCAAGGGATTACTTTTGAATTGAATGAAGGAACACCTCGTAGTGGGAAGACAACTTCCGATATTTTTAAAATGGCTGATTTTTATTTGAGATCCCCTGATCAAAACCATCTTGTAACTGCTTATAACCAGGAACAAGCTTATCGAATGTTTATGGATGGAGATGGATTAGGCTTGGTTCATATATTTGATGGTTGTTCCGATATACGACACGATGAACATGGTGATCATCTGTTGTTATATGCTCCAAACGGTGAAAAGAAAATTTATTATAAAGGTGGAGGGAAGATAAACTCTGTTGGGGCTATCACGGGTATGTCTTTAGGAACGGTGACATTTCTCGAATTTAATCTATTGCACAAAGACTTTATCAATGAATGCTTTAGACGGACATTTGCCGCTGAATGGCGTTACCACTTAGGAGAACAGAACCCACCAGCGCCAAACCATCCTAATCTTGAATTGCTTGAACGTTTTGAGAAGTCAGGACGTTTTTTATTTCGTCATTGGACACCGAACGACAATCCAATTTTAAGTGAGGAGCGAAAGAAAGAACTTTTTGATGAGCTTTCTAGTAGTGAATATCTTCTAGAACGTGACTGGTACGGACATCGAGTATTACCGCAAGGTGTTATCTATGCTATGTTTGGCAAGAACAACAAAGCTACCGAGATAAAGGGGAATATAATTGAAACATTTTTTACTGCAGATGGTGGGCAAGCTGATGCTACGACTTGTGCTTTTTGGGTGGTTACTCATCACGAAGGAAAGTTTTATTTGTATCGTTTAGCTAACTACTATCATAGCGGAACTGAGACTGGAGAAACCAAGGCGATGTCTATATACGCTAAAGAAATCAAAAAGTTTGTCGAGTGGTGCTATACAAAATGGAAACATCTTCCTCGATGGAACTGGTTCTTTGTCGATCCAGCATGTAAAACACTAAGAACAGAACTGGATTTAATTGGTATTGAGACTGATAAAGCTGATAATAATAGTTCTGACAAAGTTTCGAGTAATGGATTGAAAATCGAAGTCGGCATTGAACGTCTCCAAAATACAATGACTAGTGGACAATTCATTATCTTGGAAAACGGAGAAGAATATGACCACTATAATTTTGAAAAAGAAATATCTATGTACGTAAGAAATGACAATGGATTACCGATTGATAAATATAATCACGCTCTCGATGAAGCGAGATATGGAAACAATTATTTCTACAAAACTTACATCGCCTAGAAAAGAGGTGGACAAATGTTCGATAAATTAAAAGCTTTGTTTAGGATTGGAGGTGCAAAAATAGGAATGGTTGAAACATTGAATAGTATCACAGATCATCCAAAGATTGCTATGAGTGATAGCGAATTAAGTCGAATAAGGAACAATAAAGAAATTTATAGAAACGTTTATGGGGACATAGAATATATCAATAGTGATGGTTATAGGCAGACGCGTCCTTTTCACTCGTTGAACGTATCCAAAGTAGTGTCCAGAAAGTTATCTAAGCTAGTATTCAACGATGGATGCAACATCAGTTTGGATGATGAAAAAGCTGATGAATTTTTGCAGTCGGTATTTGCTGACAATAAATTCAGGAAAAACTTCGGAGAAGAGCTAGAGGCTGGTTATGCCATTGGCGGTTTAGCTTTGAGGCCGTACGTGGATACTAATTCAGGTAAAATCAAAATTTCATTTTGTCGAGCTGATACATTTTTCCCTCTACAATCCAATACCAATGATATTTCAGAAGCAGCCATCGCTACTGTAACTCAGCAAGCCGAGGGACAAAAGACAATCTATTATACTTTGCTAGAATTTCATGAATGGGTTGACGGAAAGTACCGCATCAGAAACGAATTGTATCGATCTGAAGAACAAAAGCAAGTTGGTGTGAGGGTTCCTCTCAACTCTTTAGAAAAGTACAAAAATCTGCAGGAGGAGACAATCTTAGATGGTTTTAGTCGTCCTCTTTTTGTGTATATAAAGCTAGCGGGTAAAAATAATATTAATTTAGATAGCCCACTAAGTTTGGGTGTGATCGACAACGCTAAGCGACAATTGGCAGATATCAATGAAAAATACGATGAGTTTATGTGGGAAATAGAAGAAGCTAGAAGAAAAATTTTAGCATCTGATCACTTTTTCAGAGTTAAATATGACAGCAATGGAAAACCAGTGAAGCGGTTTGACAGTAAAACATCTGTTTTTCAACGGCTTAAATCTGATGAACCTTTTATTGATGAATTCGCTCCATCATTGCGATCAACTGAATTTATAGCAAGTATCAATTTCATTTTGCGAATTATTGAGCTCCAGACAGGCTTTTCTAGTGGAACATTTAGTTTTGATGGCCAGTCTGTTAAAACAGCGACTGAGATAATTAGTGAAAACTCTGAAACTTTTTCTACTCGGTCAGATAATGTTCTTATTGTAGAAGAAGCGTTGAAAGAATTGATCACTACGATTTTTGAACTTGCTGAGGCATACAAGTTATTTAATCCTGTCAAAGAATTAGGAATAAATATCGACTTTGATGATGGTGTTTTCCAATCACAAGATGCCAAGGCTGATTATTACTCTAAACTAGTAACAGCTGGCTTAACATCTAAGTTAACTGCTATTCAAAAACTTACTGGAGTTACAGAAAAAGAAGCAAAAAGGATAGTATATGAGATTAGGGCTGAAACTCTTGATATGGATTACTCAGAGCATGAGCAAAACATAATTGAGGGACAATTAGGAAGTGAAGAATAATGGTTTCTCCACATCAGTTAGACTTATGGTCTTCTAATATGGCTCATCTATATCAATCGTTAGAAGGCGAATTAATACGTATTATCATCAAACGATTGAATAGTGGGCACGATAATATTTTAGATTGGCAAAGAGAAAAACTGCAACAGTTGCATCTATTTAATAAAGAAACTGCAAAAGTGATTTCTCAAATAACAGGAATTGCTGAATCTGAAATTGAAAGTATGTTTGATAGCTCAGGAGAAAAGATAATCAGAGACTTAGACAAACAACTACCTTACGATCCTAAGACTTTGCCATCGAACCTAGACAATGTCATGAAAGCTTATCATGATCAAGTATGGTCTGACATAAACAATTATGTGAATCAAACGTTACTATCTACCAATTTTGGCTACGGAACAGCTACCGCTCAAATGTACACAGAAATAATTAACAAAACGACTGCTGCATTTAACAGCGGTCTTTTTACATTCGATGAAGCACTAGAAAGAACGATTCAAGGATGGGCTCAAAAAGGTATTAAGTCTACTTTTATTGATAAGGGAGGGCATACATGGAGCCTAGAACGGTATGTTAGAACAGTTTTAAAGTCTACCCTATCAAATACCTATGACACATTAAGAAAAGACCGCATGAGCGAGTATAGTGTCCACACAGTGCTAGTCACAAGCCATATGGGAGCAAGGCAAGCATGTTCAAAGATTCAAGGTCATGTGGTTGACTTACGACCCATGTCTGAATTACCTCCCAATTGGAAATATAGAAGTATTTACGATCCATATTGGCAAGCAGAATATGAAACTGCAGGCGGGCACCGAGGTGTAAATTGTCAACATATGCATATCCCATTTATTCCTAGTGTCAATACAAATAATCAACCTAAATTCAACGAAAAAGAAAATAAAAAGGTTGCGGAGTTAACTAAGAAGCAACGCTACCTAGAACGTCAGATTGTGAAATATAAAAAGAATAGAATGGTCTCAGAAGCTCTCAGACAAGACGAAAACGCAAAAGAGTGGGCGAAGAGAATTAGAGCCGCACAAAGTCGATTGCGTACTCTAGTTGATTCTAATGAGTATTTGAGTAGAAATTACGTAAGAGAGAAGGTATACACACCTATTAATACCTTACTGAAAGATTTTCACTATGATGATTTTTAAGTCTAATCAACGATTAGGCTTTTTTATTTTGCTTAGACCTGCTCGGAAGTCTCTAAAAGACGGCTCACAGTGGGAGTTGCCACTCTAAAAACACTTAGGAGGAAAAGAAAATGAAAAAAGAAGATCTTATCGCTTTAGGAATTGACGAAGAAATTGCTAAATCAGTTATGGCTTTACATGGGAAAACTGTTACGCAGTTAAATGCTCAAGTAGCTACTGCAGAACAAGAGCGTGATCAGTTCAAAGAACAGCTTGACTCTAACCAGACTGAATTAGACGCACTTAAAGAAGCTGCAAAAGGTAATGAGGGACTGACTCAACAACTTGCAGATTTACAAAGTAAATTTGATGCTGCCAAATCTGATTCTGAAACAAAACTTGCAGAGCAGCAGAAAGATTTCGCTATCAAGTTAGCTTTAAAAGAAGCGAATGCGCTTGATGAAGAAATTGTGCTTGGTCAACTAGATAAAGACACTATTAAAGTTGTCGACGGTAAATTACAAGGTTTTGAAGAACAATTAAAAGGACTTCAAGAAAGTAAATCATTCTTATTTCAAGAAGCAAAAGACCCTGAACCAACTCCGCCGACACCAACGATTGTTACCCCTGGAAATCCTGCTGGTTCTACAGCGGGTGGTAAAAGTATTGTACAAAAAATTCAAGAAAGATTAGGTGAATAAATATGGCTTTAGTATTAGACTCAAAAGATTTAGCAACCATTGACAAAGAATTTAGAGCTGATTCCCAAGTGTGGGATGTCTTAACACAAGGTGCAAAAAGTATCACTGCAGCTGACTTTGTCGGGGCAAACGAAGTACGTATCAACAAAATGTCAGGATTCGTGGATGCAACACAATACAAACGCAATGGAGAAAATGCACGCAATCAAATTAGTATTGAAAAAGAGACAATCAAGCTTACTCATGAAGACTGGTTCGGTTATGATGTAGATCAATTAGATCAGTCAGAAAGCGCAGCGTTGACTATTAATAATATTGTCACAGAACATAAACGACTAATTACAGTTCCTCATCGTGATAAAGTTGCTGTTCAAGTAATGTATGACAATGCAGGTAAAAAAGTGAACGAAACTTTAACGGAAGACAATATTCTAGCTGCATATGATGCCGCTGAAGAATATATGACTGACAATGAAGTACCTGGTGGCTACGTAATGTTTGTATCAGCAGCTACTTATCGTTTATTAAAAAATGCCAAAGGTGTTAGCAAAACATTCACGACAAACCAAATGTCTATTAATGGAATTGATAGAACAGTAGCTCAGATTGATGGCGGTGTTCCTATTCTAAAAGTAGCGAAAGATCGTTTTTCCGGAATAACTATTGAAGACACACTTAACTTCATTATCGTTCCACTAACTGCAGTGGCACCTATTGTTAAGTTTGGTACGGTTGACACAGTGCCGGCATCACAAGATCGAAGCGGCTATCGAGATACGATTAAAGGTTTAGATTACTATGATGCTATCGTATTCGACAACGCTAAAAAAGCAATCTATATTTCTTACGTCCCAAAAGCGTAGCCCCTTCAAGTGTTACGTTGAACAAAACAACTCTAACGCTTGAAGTAGGGGCGACTGAAACGTTAACAGCAACTGTTTCGCCTGAAAATGCAGCTGATAAATCTGTTCAGTTTTCTTCTAGCAATACAGCAATTGCTACTGTAACTCCTGTACAAGGAAAAGTCACAGGTGTTGCCGCAGGAACAGCAACGATTACTGGAACAACAGTAAATGGTAAAACAGCGACATGCGAAGTTACTGTAACAGAAGCAGGAGGAGGGGCATAGTTCCCTCTTCTTTTAATAAGGAGGGATGTTATATGCCTTATATTGAATTTGAAGAATTCAAAGATCTTACTGGGAAAACAGATGATTTTAAAGCTGCTTTCGAAAAGCATTTGTCAAAAGCAACTGCTGTTCTAGATAGCATCACTAACTATTTTTATCAATTTAATAAAATTGAGGAAGATCCAATTGATTTTCGTGTAAAACAATTTAAGCTAGCTTTATGTTCACAAATTATATATTTCGATGAAGTTGGAGCAGATACTTATGAAAGTATCAATAATACACCACAAAGCTTTTCTGCTGGAAGAACGAGTATCTCAAACTCTAGTAGATATAATCCTTCAGGAAAAAATGAGAGTAAACCACTTGTTGCTGAGGATATCTATATTTATTTAGAAGGAACGGGTTTGTTATATCGAGGTGTTCCGTCATGGTGATGCCTAAGCCTCCAGTACAATTTCTAGTGGATTCTTTTATTTATCGAGAATATTTAGGAGAAGGAGACTATAACCAACCTATTTATGGAGATTATGTAACTATAGAAAATTGTCGGATTGACCGAGGAAGTCAGTATTCTTTTTCACCAAGTGGCAAGCAGTTGCTCTATAATGCAGTAATTTTTTGTTATAAGACTTTAACTACCCCTTTACCGAATTTCAAAGAACAATCATTAGTTATTTATGATGGTAAAGAACATGTCATCACTAAGATCGAAAAGATTACAGAAGCGTATTCAGATGCTATCTATTCATACGAATTAGAGGTGATTTGATGGGTATTAAAGTTAATCTTGATGGAGTTAGAGCTAAAGTCAGCCCACAGGCTATGAAGCGAGGAAGATACGCATTAGCCAACCAAGCAATGGCTGACATGAACTCATTTGTACCTAAAAAGAATAATATCCTTCGCCAAAGTGCGCATATCGAAAGTGACGGCAGCGCTATTCTGTATGAAACGAAATACGCAAGAAGACAGTTCTATCTAAATGGAAAAAAATATACTACTCCAGGAACAGGTCCAAGATGGGATTTTAAAGCAAAAGCGTTATATATGCCTTCTTGGAAAAAAGCATATATGAAAGGGGCTGGAATTAAGTAATGGATTTTATCGATCGAATCAAAGACAAGATAAATGATATTCCAGACTTGCCATTAAAAATAAAAAAAGGATATCTTTCTGCTGACGAAAGCTTAGTAATTTACCCATTACCAGGCGGGCAAAATCTTGTGGAATACTATGACGGTATTAAAGATGTACAACTAAATTTTGAAATTGCGATGAAGTCAAAAGATGGTCATAGAATTGAGCAAACGCTTTGGCTTATCTCTGATTCGTTAGAGCGTGTGTCAGACGTTGCTAGCTCTGATGGATCTTTTGAATTTAACAATTTAACTATAACGAGCAAACCTTTCATCAATGATGCTGATGAACAAGGTTGGTTCGTTTTTTTATTAGATTTTCAAACAAAATTAACCACATTTGAGGGGGAAAATAAATGAGACGCAAAAATGCCTTACAAAGCTATTTTATTCAATTAATTACAACTACTAATGCTGATACACCAAGCGAAGACGGTTGGTTGGAGTTAGCAAAGTGGATTTCCAACGTTGATGATAATTCGAACGAAGAATCTGAAACTACTGGCTACTATGATGGGAACGGCGAAGGGGAGACAGACGTTACTTCTCATCAGTTAGGTTATTCATTTACAGGCTTATACGATGAAGATGATGCTGCGATGGCGGCTATTGAGGGCATGATTGGAAAATCAGGAGATGCTCGGAAAGTGTGGTTCAAAGTAGTGTCTGCATCTGGTAAAAAACAACGTATTGGTAAAGCAACAGTAACAGAGCCAGTTGCTCAGGTCGGCGATGCTACTGCATACGGTGATTTCTCATGCGGTATCGCATTTGATAGCACACCAGAAGCAGAAGATGTTCCTGTTACACACTAATGCACCCCAGAACGTAACTGGGGTTTTGAATGTTGATGGGTCAGTTTCTCTTTCTTGGGATGCAGTGCCCAAAGCAAAATCTTATATTCCACACTATACCGATGCGAATCAAACAGATCCGCACGATGCCAACAAAATGGGATATACGGAAACAAATTCTTGGACGTTACCAGCAGCAGATATGCCACATCTAGAAGCTGGCGATGAAATCCGTTTCTACATCCAAACTTACAACGAGGTTGGCCAAGGGGCTAATGATATCGAGAAAGCACGCTATCTGCATGACGGTGAATTCTTAGGTTCTGCTTGGTCCATACCAGTAGTATTAATCAAAAAATAAGTCGAACTGTCCGTCTGGGCAGCTTTTTTAGGAGGATAACATGACTAACAAATTATCATTTCAAATAGAGAAAAAAGGTTTTCCTATCAATATTGGAGAAGTAGAGTTCTTTTTCGGTACTACTCCAGAAGAATTGACACGTTTTTTTGATACCCAAGCTGAATTTGAGGAACAGGTTAAGGAACTCAAACAACAACTTAAACAAATCAAGAATATCGAACAACCAGAAAAGGAAGATGCTATTAAGATTATTGATCTAACAAAAAGTTTAGCTAAAGCAGAATATGATTCGTTGCTTGGTAAAGGATCATTTGAAAAAATTTATTCTGTTTATCGTGATGTTGAGCAATTAATAGACTTGTTTGATCCGATTTCTTTTGAAGTTGCGGAAGCAATTGAAAAAGAAGCTTTGAAACGTAAAGATACTCTTTCTAAGAAGAAAGCCGATTTATTGAAAAAGAAAGCATTGAAAAATAAGAAAAAGAAGTAGGTGATTAAATGCGGTTAAATGACCCGTTAGTCACTTCGATAGAGTTTGATGGTACAGAATTACCTATCGATTTAACATTTGATAATGTACTAGATGTTTTTGATATTTTGGAAGATAGTGATTTGTTTCCAGAAGAAAAAGTGAATATGTGTTTAGAACTGTTGATCAGTGACTTTGAAAAATTTTTTCAAGGCTCGTCTGAACAACAGTTTTTATTATTTAATCACATTTTAGAAAATTATATTTCTGTAGGAGATAGTGATGGTGTTGAAACTGATCGTTTAGGCAATCCTATGCCTAATGCAGTTAAAGAAAAAAAGACCATCAGCCTAGTTCATGATGCTAAATACATCTATGCATCGTTCAGACAAATTGGCATCAATCTATTTGAAGAGCAAGGACGGATGATGTGGGAAGAATTCCAAGCGTTGCTTGAGAGTTTGCCAGACGACACCATTCTTGCTCGAATCATCCAGATTAGGACATGGGAACCGAGCAAAGGAGAATCAGCTAAAGAAAAAGAACGCATGAGAAAGCTACAACAAAAATATGCATTGCCTGATTCGGAGGTAGGTGAAGACGATGGCTGATGGAAGAGTAGAGATAGAAGTTGATGTGGATGGCAAAGGCGTTACCATACTTAACAAAGGTCTTGATCAGTTAGAAGGTAAGAGTAATAAAGCAGGAGCCTCAATTAAAAATTTAGTTGTTTCCTTAGGCCTCGTTAAAGTTGCAGCGGCTGCTTTTAATGTTTTAAAGAATTCGCTAGATTCCGCAATTAGCCGTTTCGATACTATGCAAAAATTCCCTAAAGTAATGAAAGCTTTAGGTTTTAGTGCAGAGGACTCTCAGAAATCCATTAACAAATTATCCAATGGAATTGATGGCTTGCCAACGAAATTAGATGATGTTGTAGCAAGAACGCAACAAATGACAGCAATCACTGGAGACTTGGACAGGTCTACCGATACTGTTTTAGCATTAAACAATGCATTTCTTGCGTCTGGCGCTTCAACAGAAGATGCCAGTCGAGGTATGCAACAGTATAACCAGATGCTTTCGACTGGGCAAGTCGACTTAGAGAGCTGGAAAACTTTACAAGAAACCATGCCACTTGCTTTGCAAAAAACAGCTGAAGCAATGGGATTTGTTGGGAAATCAGCTCAAAGAGATCTTTATAATGCGCTTAAAGAAGGAACAGTAACATTTGATCAATTCCAAGATAAACTGATTGAGCTAGGAACTGGAACAGGAATGTTGGCAACATTGGCAAAGGAGAATTCGCTAGGGATCGCTACTTCATTCGGAAATCTAAGTAATGCTGTTTCTAAAGGTGTAGCTAATCTTATTACTAAGTTTGATGAACTGGTGCAAAAACTTACTGGTAAAACTATTGCTCAAAATATTGATAGTATGAAATCTATTATTAATAAATCATTTGAAGAAATGTCAAAAGTAATGGACATATTGATAGACAATACTGATGATATGATTTCTGCTTTTAAAGGCCTATTAGACATTGTGGAATTGTTAGCTCCAGCTTTTATTGCAGCCACTGGAGCGTATGTAGGCTTCAAAACAGCATTAGCTCTAGGTACATTAATAAGTTTTGTAGGAAAAATCTATGGAGTGATAACGGCCCTAGGTAGTATGGTCAGCATGTTTGGAGTATCTGGAACAGCTTACGCATTGTTATCTGCTATTATTCCAGCTGGTCTGACGGTATTTCAACTACTTTCAGGTGTTATAGGAGCAGCAGTTGCAGCTTTCATCTATTTTTATAAAACAAGTGAAACATTTCGAAATGGCATAAATAAAACTATTGAAGTTGTAAAATCTGGACTGATTAAGTCATTTGAATATCTAAAAGGAGTCTTTATTTCTATATTACCTACACTTCAAAAAGTAGCTGATACAGTAGGAAACTATCTTGTTAAAGGATTTCAAAAAGTTGTCGAAGTCGGATCAGCAATTGCTTCAGTAGCGGTACCAGCTTTTTTTAATTTTGTTGATGCAGTAAAAAGAATTGTTTCTTCTGGCATAGAAAGATTTGGCTCTACTCTTTCGCAAATAGGCTCTGTATTGTCAGGGATTTTTTCTTCTGGTATAGAATTGGCAGGTAATCTGCTGGAAAAATTTGGAGGAGCTTTTGGTAAAGTCGGCGGAGCAGTTTCTCTAGTTATCGGCATTTTGACTAAAGTAGCAATAGCAGCACTAGGGCTTACTGGTCCATTCGGATTAGCAGTTTCTTTAATTATTTCATTTATATCTGCGTGGGCTAAAACTGGCGATTTTAGTGCAGATGGAATCACAAAAGTGTTTGATCAATTAAGTGAAACAATTAGCAACGTGGCAGATTCTATCTCTCAGTATCTCCCGCAAATTATCGAAAGTATTACTTCTGTGGTTACAAGTATTGTCGACAAAATAGTTGAAATGTTACCGCAACTAACAGAGATAGCTATACAGCTTATTCAAACATTGACGGATGCAATTGTTACTTATTTGCCTAAATTGATTGAAATAGCCACGAAAATAATAACTACTATTGTACAAGGCATTTCATTAGCTCTTCCCGCACTGCTGTTGGCTGCAACAGAGATAATTACAAAACTCATTTCTGCTTTTGCTGAGCTTCTACCAAAAATTATTGAAGTTGGCACAAATTTGTTAACTATGCTTATTCAAGGGATCGTAGCAGCACTACCTACGATAATTGAAGTTGTCATTCAGATTATTAATACATTGATTGATGGGTTCTTAACAGTACTACCTATGCTTTTAGAAGTTGGATTACAAATCATCACTTCTCTCGTGAATGCGATAATAACTGCATTGCCTCAACTTGTTGAAGCATCTACCGTTATCGTTACTACTTTGCTAACAACAATTATTGAAGCTTTACCGACATTAATTTCTGCAGGAATACAAATGTTAATGGCGCTTATCGGAGGTATAATTTCTATTCTTCCGTTGTTAATAAATGCTGCTATCCAAATCACAATGGCTTTGATTAGTGCATTAATCAGTGCACTTCCGCAAATTATTGCTGCTGGCATTCAGCTGTTATTAGCATTAATACAAGGAATAATCTCGATATTACCACAGTTGGTTGCAGCGGCAATTCAAATCACTATTGCCCTAGTTAATGCGTTGATTAGTGCTTTGCCTCAATTGATATCAGCGGGTATTAAATTGATTGTTGCGTTGGTAGATGGAGTGATCTCAGTACTTCCTCAATTAGTATCAGCTGCTATTCAATTAATGGCTGCTTTGTTCAAAGCTTTAGTAAGTGCCATACCACAACTTTTATCAGCTGGTGTTCAATTGATCAACGCACTTATTAGAGGAATCTTGAGCTTATTGGGACAATTATTATCAGCTGGAGCGAGATTAATTACTGGATTATTGAGTACTATAGCTCAGTTTCTTGGACAAATGGTGAATGCTGGAGCAAATTTAATTAGAAACTTAGTTTCTGGGATTCTTAGTGTGATAGGGTCAGTAACCAGTGCAATATCTAATATAGGAAACTCTATAATAGATACCTTGAGCGGGATTGATTTATTTGAAATTGGTTCAAACATCATACAAGGATTAATTAACGGTATCGGTTCAATGGTTGGAGCAGTTGCTTCTAAAATTTCTGAAGTAGCTGGAAACATTAAAGACAAAATAACTGGCGCGCTTGGAATTCATTCTCCATCACGTTGGATGAGAGATTACGTTGGTAAGTTCATTCCTCAAGGAATAGCTGTAGGTATCGAAGCAGATGCGAAATCTGCATATTCAGCAATGAATAAGCTTTCTAATGGTTTGATGAATTCTATCACGCCAGAATCAGCTCTTGGCACTTCAAGGATGGGGATGGCATCTGCTGGATCACAGATAGTTAATAATACCTACAACAATCAGAAGCAATTTGACGTTGAAAAGCTTGCACAAGTAATTGCAAAACAACCAGTACGGGTCTCAAGTTATTTAGATGGAACTTTAGTAGGGGATAATATGGATCAACGTTTTGGAAAAGTATTGAATCGTAGATCGTACATGAGAGGAGGATAGTTTAATGAATGAGAAAACTCGTGTATATCTTGCATTTTCTGATGAAATTGTCGAATTGACAAATAATTCTTATCTGAGGTTGATTGACATTAATATAGGTATGCCAGTGGCAAAAAATGAGTTTGTTGAATTTTCTGGCACGAATGGAAAGCGTCTTTCGAGCAGCTCGTTTGACGCTTTTCCTATTACTCTCTCATTTGATATTCGAAGTAGAGAGCAATCGATGTTTGACTTAGTTTTACAAAAGACGGAACTCCGCGAATTGTTTACTAGAGAACCAGAATTTTATCTAATTTACAGCAAAGAGCCAGGTAAAAAATATCGAGTAGTTTATGATTCTATTGACGATGAAAGAAAAGGCGTAATTTACACAAGATATACTGTAAATCTGGAAGCTATCAAAGGATATTCTGAATCCATCGCAACCACTTTAACGGATTTCAATCTAGAGGAAGAATGGCAATTCTCGCAAGGGCTAGTGGCGGAAGATTACAAGTACACGCATCAGACTAGTCACTTCATTATTTACAATGCTGGAAGCTTTGAAATTGATCCACGTGAACATTATCTGCGGATCGCATTAGAAGGAGAATCAGAAGGAAATGTGACGATTTTCAATAAAACAACTGGCGATCGATTTATTTACTATCCATCACTTTCTACGAGTCTCGGACAGACATTAGTCTTGGATGGCGTGATTCCAAAATTGAACGGTGTAAGTTGTGGGATCAATACGAATCATGGCCTAATCAATTTGGTTGAGGGTGTCAATGAAATCGAGATCCAAAATATTACTCGCGTGAAATCTTCATGGGATTTCCGTTTCTTATATAAGTAGGTGATTGAGTGACTGATTTAATTATTCGAAATTATGAACAAACCAAAGAAGAAATCCTTGTCGGTTATGACAAGGGTTCTTTTTATGAAAACTGGCAACAAAATGAAACGTGGGAGATTGGCTTTACCGTTACCAGCGATTCGTTGAATCAAGAAGTATTTGATTTAGTCGAATACGAGTCTTCTGTTTTCTACAACGGACAGGAATTTGTGATCAAAGAAATGACTCGCAAAGCACTTGGACAATTGCTGACGAAACAAGTAGTTGCGACACATATCTATTACACCGTTCAAGATGGTTATCAGTACGATACGGTAACTGGCGCGAGATCTATTAGTCAGTTACTCACGCATGTATTTAGTGCAGGTAGTCGCGGCTTTACATGGGAAGTCATTGATCCAAACAAGAAATTCCTTACAGTCGAACAAGAAAACTTTGGTAATGCGAATTACTTGAAGCTGATCAATGAGATTCTGTCTGACTATAATGCAGTCGTGATTCCGAATAATAAACATCTAACTTTTTATCCTGCCAGTGAGTACGGCCAGCGGACGGAAGAACAGATTCGTTATAAGTACAATACAGATGAAGTTTCATTTGATATTGATACGTACAGTCTAAAAACACAAATCAAGGGTTATGGAAAATTAAAAGATGGAGCGAATACTGAGGATCCTAAAGATAGTGACTATAGATTTACTCCTATCACTTACACAAGTCCTGAATCACAGAAGTGGGGAATCAGGATACAAGATCCTGTTAAAGACGAACGGTATACCGTATCAGGGAACATGCTCGAGCGGTTAAAGACAGACTTGCAAGACTATCCAAGTATTTCGGGATCTGTAACGTTGAAATGGAAAATCAGTCCCAACAAAGGCGATCACGTCCCATTCATTTATGAACCTTTGAATATCAATACGTACATTCAAGTGGTAGGAATCAAGACGTATCCAGCGATACCAAATAAGCCGCCAGAAATCACATTAAGCAACACAAAGAAAACAATGACTGCAATTCTCGCTAATCTAACGAAAAAAGGAGTGATTTAGTTGGAATTAGAAAAATTGAAGAATAACCGAATTTCCAACGAGTGGAAAGAAACATTCAATGACAATGTGGACTACTTAGAAAATTTGGAAAAAAATTTAGACGAGCAGCACAAATCAACAAACAGTCGTATAGATAATCTCGTGCTTCATTCAGGCGGTGATTCTCCTAACGAAGTAGTGGATGCTCGAATAAATGCTGAAGGTACGATCTATCCAACGCTTTATTCGAGATTATTAGCATTGGATAACCTTTTCAATTTGAATTATACAGAATTAAAGACAAGACAAGATAATCAACAAGGTCAGCTAAATCAACTAAATGTTTCTGTTGGAACTCTTATGGGAGCATACGGCGAAACGCTCGATTTATATGTTGCTAAAACAGGAAGTGATCAAAGTGGGGATGGTACAGAAAAAAATCCATTTCTTACAATTCAAGCTGCTGTAAATCAAATACCGTTATTAACTAGTTCACGAGTAACTATTTGGATTGGCGATGGAGTATACCTTGAAGATGTCGCGATTCGCAATCTCAAAGCAGTTAGCATTACTTTGCGCAGTCGCCAAAGCGTAACAGATGTAACGTCTGACTTAAGTGTTAAAGTTCGCTCCATTTCATTTATCAGCTCTTTAGGTTACCAACAAGTTAATGGAATCGAGTTTGTAGATCAGGCGAATATTTCAGGACAATTAAAGTGTGCAATTTATTCTGAACAGTCTAGTTATTTAGCTGTCTGGAATTGTCGTTTTGCTGAAACTACTTATGGGAAATCAAATCGTTGTTTATTTGCCACAGGAGGTTCAAAAATTGCTACAAACAATAATTACTACCTAAATCAAAACTGTATTGCAGAAGCTAGAAATTTAGCTGACATTAACATTGATCCAAGTGATCAAGGAACTGGAAATGACTATGGGATAATTGCGGATAACGGAACTGCTAGAATCAAAGTTGTTGGTTCTAAGGTAAAAGCGAATAGAATTGCTGAAGTAAGAAATCAGGGGAATGTCGTTACAGGTAAAATCATTCGCCAAATCACTAATGATGATATTAGCGATCGTGACAATATTACAAACGTTAACGGTACTATTAAACGTGAAGGAGACACAGTCACAATAGCAATCAAGTATGAATGCAATAATTATCCTTCTGATGCTTCTAACACAAGAAATGTTATTTTGGTTCCCGCTGGATTTCAACGTGATCAAAGTTATCCTGCTTACCATCCGCTGGCTTTATATCGCAATGAAACCCAACCTGCTGGCGCAAGGGCAGGCTTAACACAAGCTAGTCGCGTAGTCGCATACTCAGGAAATGGATCATCTTATATTTCAGGTACATGGGTAACGAATGACCCAATACCAATTATTTAAGAAAGGAGGATATAGATGTTTAAAATTAATGAATCGATTATTGTGATTCAAGCAGAAGCCACTAGTCCAAACAGGACGAATGTTGTTTTTTGGTCGCATGATCGGGGAACAGCTAAACTTCGAATGAAGTTAGTTCGGAAAAACGGCATCCCTCAAAGCTTACCCGAAGGGACAACTGTTCCGATTCGCTTGATGTTCAAATCTGCAACGGCAGAAGGTGGTTATGGTAAACATGACTATCTAGCTACGGTAGAAGATCCTGTGAATGGGATTGTTTCTATTGTGTTAGAGGATAATATACTGGGATACGTAGGCACCGTAGAAGGTAGCGTATATATTGATTTCCCAAACGACCGCTCGTTAGATACAGCTGGTCGTTTTACTTTTGACATCAAACGCAGTCCAATCGATGATAGTACACCAGAACTAGAAGATTATTATTTCAATGGTTTCAGTCAGACCATTGATAAAATCGAAAAAATTCTAGCTGATGGGAAGCAAGAGATTGAACAGAAAATTGCGGAATCCGAAACGCAGATTGATGCGAAAGTAAAAGACACAAACGATAAAATCACGAAAGCCAATCAAGATGTCGCAACTCTCAATACTAATATTGATAAGGCAAATGATCGTATTGATCAAACGAATCAGCAAATCGGCGACCTCGGCAAGCTGAAAAAGATGTACAGTAACAGCATCGACTTCGGGGACTATGATTATTCGGGGAACCCTAATCTAATGAAGAATGTTTATTCAAGCACTTGGAGTAAATTGCCTAATGGTAGTTCACAACCAAACCCATATACAAAAATATTTGATGATTATATTATTACAGACGCAACAGACCCATCCGCCGACAATATAGGAAGAAAAACTTATGTTCCTACGCTCGTTCAATTACAGGGTGGTAAAGAATACACAATAAGCGTAACCATGATGGTGGATGAAGCATTTAACTCCGGCGGAGACAGTAGTTATAATAACTCTGCTGTACATTATGCGATGTATGCAGATGGTCAAGAGGTGCTTCCTGTTATAATAAGACCTAATACTACTATGGTTAACCAATATCAGCGAGTTTCTGCAACGTTTACAATGCCTACGAACATTAAAAATGTGGACTACGCATATTTCTTTGTATATGAATCTAAGAGTGTTACAGGTAAATGGTATATAAAAAATGACATCAAAATCGAAGAAGGTCCAACAGCCACACCGTTCCAACCTAACTTATTGGCAGAACCTTATAACATGTGCCCCGAGTATCCTAACGAGAACATTGTCAATCCTACAGTTAAGTTCCCAATTAAAACATCAAATAATCCTATTTCTGGTTTTGATATTTCAGAAGAATTAATAATAGGTGAAACTTATACGGTATCTTTAAAAGGGACTAAGCCAGCTAATAAAGAATTCCACTTATACTACGGAGATGCAAATTACCAGCAGTCGCAGTCGCAGTACCAGGCAACTTTACTTCCTGTGGAAGGATTGGCAAATGTGTGGAGTGCCACTTTTACAGCCAGAAATACTAGTGAAACGACAAATTTACTTAGAGTAGCGTTATGGCAAAAACCTAATTCTGCAACATATGGTACTGTTCAAATCGACTGGCTTAAAATTGAAAAAGGCGACACCCGAACCCCGAATATTAGTCAGTTTAAATACTTCGGTGAAGGATTGAAAGACAGCAACAATCCGAACGACTATAGTTGGGATATCACACCTGAATATACTGAAAAAGGCTTGAACAATACGGTCAGTCTGACTGAACCCGAAACAGTTTTAGGACTTAAAAATTTCAAAGATGGGGTCCAGATCGACGGAGTAGATGTGGCAACAGTTAAAAACTTAGGTAGTGTGTTACAGAGTGGATCTGGTTTGACTACTATTCAATCAGATAAGCAAAGCGCATTTGATGAATTTTCATACGAATTCGAACGTATTGGTGATAGGGTATTCTTTCACGCACGAGTAAAAACAAACTCGACAACAGCCGTAGCTTCACATGTGAATCTACTAGAAATTCCTTTAGGATTTCAGCTTCCTATTGGAGGGACAATTGGAGGGATTCCGTTGTCGGTTGTACAGTGGACTACGCCACAAGGAGAAATTAGTGCTTTGGTTATCACTGATTTAACTGGTAAACAAGTGGTTAAATTTGCAACTAATCGAGTAGGAAATCATTATATTTCAGGAGAATGGCGAACAGCCGATAGTTATCCAGAAACAAAGTAGGAGGGAAATAAATGAAAAACATTTGGAAATACGGACGTACTGGCGGAGAGTATGCAGGAAAAGTATTGGACGATATGCTTGTATCCGTTCCTTACACGGATCAGCCGCCGCTTGAAGGAATTCGTGCTGATGGCGAACCGCTAACGATTGCTGATCAGATGTTTGATCCTAAACTGAACCAATGGATTGTTTTAGCGAACACACTGGATCACAACGATTTAAACAATCTCAAAGCGATGTACGAGGCTCTGGAACATGAAAACGACAATCTAAAACAGCTCAATGCCGAGCTCATGCTAAACGATGTAGCAATTAAACAGGAAAATACTGCATTGAAAGAAAAAGCGGATGGTTTAGCACAAATCAATTCAAAAACGATGCTTGCTTCGTTCCAAAATAGCAAAGACATTGCAGAAATTAAAGAGCAACTAAATCCAGCTTCAAAGGGAGGTGAGTAGTATGTTTAGTTTTAGCGATGTGAAAATGATGTATGATTGGGGCTGTTTTACTGACGATCAAGTTCGACTATTCGTTCCACTATGCATTACAGACGAAGAAGCAGATAAAATCATTAGCAAAGAA
>OLQZ01000028.1_pt1 | contig 106696 bp, 90 predicted proteins | sample 1643191 | NCBI WGS metagenome assembly OLQZ01 (sample SAMEA3136768, study PRJEB25190) | human gut metagenome | biome: human gut; feature: human-associated habitat; material: faeces | place: Austria | collected 2013
ATACCTGCCTGTCACGCAGGGGGTCGCGGGTTCGAGTCCCGTCCGTTCCGCCACTTATTAAAAAAATTAAGCCTGCTGATTAAGCAGGCTTAATGATAAGAAACTTTAGGGGCGTAGCTCAGTTGGTAGAGCACCGGTCTCCAAAACCGGGTGTCGCGAGTTCGAGTCTCTCCGCCCCTGCCATATAATAATCCTTTGCTCAGGCAAAGGATTTTTTTTGCTTTAAATTTCCCTTCATTCATCCTCCGTCCCTGGAGGAGTCATCCTATTCTAATATGCTGTGCTTCAGGATCTCACGGATTTGCGCTTGCTTATCGCTGTTCTGTAGCCAAATCGCATATAGAGGCCTTGAAAGCGTCACGCTGTCAGTGACAGTATGCAGGTTATTTTTTTCCTGCGCCCAGAGCACAGGTAACCACGTGCAGCCGTTAAGCGCGCTGAGCTGCTGATACGCTAATTCGGCAGAACTGGTAGTCAGGAGAGGAATATCATCATTTCCGATCAATCCCGCTTCATTTTGTTGAAAGTCAGGACCCCATTCCAGGCGCAAATAATTCAATTCATTTGTATTTTTAGCCGGCGAGGCGCAATAAAGCGCTAAGGTAAAATTACCCAGCAACTGGCTGCTTAGTTCATCCATCTTCGGCGATTCTGTCGTGATCAGTAGATCAAGCTGACGTTCGTGCAGCTGTTTGACCAACGATTGCCTCTGCGCGATTCGCGCCTCAAATTGTAGGTTATAGGGCTCTGTATAGAGCTTTCCTAACCACTCGTTAAGCAGGCATTCCCATAGTGAAGCGCTGGCTCCGATTGAAAATTCGTTATGCCGGGAGGCATTTGCGACCTCCTTGCGCGCAGCTTGCCAGGTGTTCATCAGGGTTTCGGCATAAGGCAGCAGTTTCTCTCCGGCTGAAGTCAGGCGGATATTATTGCGATGGCGGGTAAAAAGATTCACCCCCAGCTGGTTCTCCAGCTGACGAATACGAAAGCTAACTGCTGACTGCGTCAGATAAAGCGCCTCTGCGGCTCGGCCAAAGTGGCGAGTTCTGCTCACCTCGAGGAAAGTCTTGAGCAATTCCGTATCCACACTCTTCTCCGCAAAATTATTTGTCGTGATGATTTAAATGTTTTGTTTGACGCTCTGTCAAGCGTAACTAATACTCCGCGCCATAAATAGCTCGGCCAAAGAATCAGGAGCGTGTAGGATGGCGGAAAGCTTTACGACAACTAATCGTTTTTTCGACAATAAAAATTATCCGCGCGGGTTTTCCCGTCATGGAGATTTCACCATCAAAGAGGCGCAACTGCTGGAACGTCATGGTTATGCCTTTAATGAACTCGAACTAGGTAAACGCGAGCCTGTCACCGACGATGAAAAACAGTTTGTTTCGGTCTGCCGTGGTGAACGTGAGCCCGCAACGGAAGCAGAACGCGTCTGGATCAAGTACATGGCGCGCATTAAGCGTCCGAAGCGTTTCCATACTCTTTCCGGCGGCAAGCCGCAGGTGGAAGGCACGGAAGATTACACGGAAAGCGATGATTAAGAAAAAGGGCGTAAGCCCTTTTTTTAAGTCATCATTTTTTGCAGATGGCTCAACATTCTGTCTATTGCCCGATAGCCAAGAGCCTCCTGCAAATGACGGCGTTCAATACGATCGACCTTCTCAATATCGGCAATCGTGCGTGAAACTTTAAGCAGGCGCTGCCAGGCCCGGATTGAGAGCCCCAGTTGCGTAAGCGTCTGCTCCAGCCAGATTGCGTCATCTTGATGAAGCTGGCACCAGATTTTCATCTCATTATTCCCCAGATTTGCATTGAGTTTTTTCTGTCGTGACAGTTGCCTTTCGTGCGCAGCCAAAACGCGTTGGCGTACGCAGGCGCTGCTCTCTTCTTCGTTTGTTCCCCGGCTAAGCACCCCCGGCGGCGGCAGAGGAATTTCCAGTGAGAGATCGAAACGGTCAAGAAATGGGCCAGATAAACGGGCCAGGTAGCGTAGCGTCTGTTCTGGAGATGCGCGATTATGCTGACCCTGATAATGGCCCGTGGGGCTGGGATTCATTGCTGCAATAAGCTGAAAGCGGGCGGGATAATCGATTTTCGCGCGCGTGCGGGAGATATGGATTATCCCGGATTCAATCGGTTCTCTTAATGCATCCAGAACCCTGCGTTCAAATTCGGGCAGCTCATCCAGGAACAGCACGCCATTATGAGCGAGAGAGATCTCTCCCGGTGTTGGAATAGAGCCGCCACCCACCATCGCAGCCAGGGAAGCGCTATGATGCGGAGCTCGAAATGGCCTGCGGCGCCAGTTTTTCATCGCATAACTGGAATTGACCAGGCTAAGTATTGCCGCGCTTTCCAGCGCTTCCTGGTTACTCAGCGGCGGTAGTAGCCCAGGCAGCCGACTCGCAAGCATCGTTTTCCCTGTGCCGGGTGGGCCTATCATCAGCAGGTTATGTCCGCCTGCAGCGATAATTTCCAGCGCTCGCTTTCCTTGCTGCTGACCAATAACCTCGCGCAAGTCTAATGAAGACTCATCTGAGGTCTCCGCTTCCGGAATAGGATGATTTAGCGGGTTTTTTCCCTCCAGAAAGGCGCAGACCTCCTGAAGATGGGCGGCGATAAGACAGTCACTGCCGCCAATTAAACCCACCTCAGGAGAATTCTCATGAGAGACAATAATCTTTCTGCCCGCTCTTATCGCCTCCATCGCGCTGGATATAGCCCCAGGAACGCCACGTAGAGCGCCTGTAAGCGCCAGCTCGCCGACAAACTCGTATTGATTTAGCCTGGGAGCATTTAGCTGCTCAGAGGCCACCAGAAGCGCGAGAGCGATAGGTAAATCATATCTTCCCCCTTCTTTTGGTAAATCGGCTGGCGCCAGATTGATGGTGATTTTTTTCGCCGGCCAGGCGTAGCCGCTGTTGATAATCGCACTACGTACCCGGTCACGCGCTTCTCTGACCGTTGTTTCAGGCAACCCTACCATCGTCAGGCCAGGGAGTCCGTTGCTGATATGAACTTCAACTGTGATAAGGGGGGCGCCGATCCCAAGAGCGGCGCGGGTGTAAACAATGGCGAGTGACATAAAACCTCCTGAGAGCCGGCATTATGTCGGGGATTTTTTGTCGGGTAATTCAGCAATTTTAAATTTCAGGCGTTCGCTTCCAGCCAATTTTCCGTGAATTGCCGCTTTGCACTCGTTGCGGATACAGACTCGCAAAACATTGTTATCAGCCAGCGATGCGAGAAAAAGCTGTGGCGCTCGCCACAAATTGAAATATTTTCATTTCCTGTTTTTCCTATTAAAAACAATTGTTTTTTCGTAAATGGTTAGCAAGGTAAGAAATAGGGTCATAAAAAAATCTTGTATTTAACGCGATGTCTGTGGTACCTCTTTAGGTATTCCTTCGAACATGAAGCCAGAAAGAACAGAAAATGACAGCCCTTCTACGAGTGATTAGCCTGGTCGTGATTAGCGTGGTGGTGATTATTATCCCACCGTGCGGGGCTGCACTTGGACGAGGAAAGGCTTAAAAAACAAGCCTTAACGAACTAAGACCCCCGCACCGAAAGGTCCGGGGGTTTTTTTATAACTTAAAAACAGAAAAGAGGAGCAGATGATGGTTGATAGCATAAAATTCTGTTTCTCTCGATCTACGACGGGGAAGTAACTATGAATGGGGCGCGGTGGGTGGTACATGCTTTGCGAGCACAGGGTGTCGATACTGTTTTTGGCTATCCGGGTGGCGCAATTATGCCGGTTTACGATGCATTGTATGACGGCGGCGTGGAACACTTACTGTGCCGGCATGAACAAGGCGCAGCCATGGCGGCTATCGGCTATGCCCGGGCTACTGGCAAAACCGGCGTATGTATTGCGACGTCAGGACCGGGCGCAACCAACCTGATCACCGGCCTCGCCGACGCGCTGTTGGACTCCGTTCCCGTCGTTGCCATCACCGGCCAGGTTGCCGCTCCGTTCATTGGTACTGATGCATTCCAGGAAGTGGATGTTCTCGGTTTATCGCTGGCATGCACTAAGCATAGTTTTCTGGTGCAGTCGCTGGAAGAGCTGCCGCGCGTCATTGCCGAAGCATTCCATGTGGCAAACTCAGGGCGCCCCGGCCCGGTACTGGTCGATATCCCCAAAGACATCCAGCTGGCTCAGGGCGATCTCGATCCGCATTTCTCCATGGTAGCCGATGACGTTGACTTCCCATATGCGAATACCGAATACGCTTTGCAGATGTTGACTCAGGCGCAGAAGCCGATGCTCTACGTTGGCGGCGGCGTGGGTATGGCGCAGGCGGTACCGGCGCTGCGTGAATTTCTTGCCGTCACGCAGATGCCGGCAACGTCTACCCTGAAAGGGCTGGGCGTGGTGGCAGCTGATTATCCATACTATCTGGGCATGCTGGGGATGCATGGAACTAAAGCGGCCAATCTGGCGGTGCAGGAGTGCGATCTGTTGATTGCCGTAGGCGCTCGCTTTGACGATCGCGTGACCGGCAAGCTGAATACGTTCGCCCCGCACGCCAAAGTTATCCATATGGATATCGATCCGGCAGAACTGAACAAGCTCCGTCAGGCGCATATTGGCCTGACTGGCGACTTGAACGTGATGCTGCCGGCGTTGCAACAGCCGCTGTCCATCGATGCCTGGCGTCAACGTAATGCTCAGCTGCGCGCCGAGCACGCATGGCGCTACGATCATCCGGGCGAGGCCATCTATGCTCCATTGCTGCTGAAGCAGCTTTCCGAGCGCAAACCAGCAGATTGCGTCGTGACCACCGATGTGGGCCAGCATCAGATGTGGTCAGCGCAGCATATGACCTATACGCGTCCGGAGAATTTCATCACTTCCAGTGGATTAGGGACCATGGGCTTTGGCCTGCCGGCAGCAGTGGGCGCGCAGGTGGCCCGTCCTGATGATACGGTAATCTGTATCTCCGGTGACGGCTCCTTCATGATGAACGTGCAGGAGCTGGGCACCGTAAAACGCAAGCAGTTGCCGCTGAAGATAGTGTTACTGGATAACCAGCGTTTAGGAATGGTTCGACAATGGCAGCAGCTGTTTTTCCAGGAACGTTATAGCGAAACCACCCTTACCGATAATCCCGATTTTCTTACTCTGGCCAGCGCCTTCGGCATTCCTGGTCAACACATCACCCGTAAAGACCAGGTTGAAGCGGCACTCGACACCATGCTTTCGAGCCAGGGGCCTTACCTGCTTCATGTCTCAATCGACGAACTTGAGAACGTCTGGCCGTTGGTGCCGCCCGGTGCCAGTAATGCAGAAATGCTGGAGAAATTATTATGATGCAACATCAGGTCGCCTTGCAGGCTCGCTTTAATCCAGAAACCTTAGAACGCGTGCTGCGCGTCGTGCGTCATCGCGGGTTCCAGATTTGCGCGATGAATATGGAAACCGCCGCCGATGCCCGGAATATTAATATCGAACTGACCGTTGCCAGCCAGCGGCCCGTCGAATTACTGTTTAGTCAATTAAGCAAACTGGTGGACGTCGCCTGCGTCGAGATCCAGCAACCTACATCACAACAAATTCGCGCCTGAGCGCAAAGGAAGAATAATGACGACGAAAAAAGCTGATTACATTTGGTTCAATGGCGAGATGGTTCCGTGGGGAGAGGCGAAAGTTCACGTGATGTCCCATGCGCTGCACTACGGGACTTCCGTATTTGAAGGCATCCGTTGCTACGACTCTCACAAGGGGCCGGTTGTGTTCCGTCACCGTGAACATATGCAGCGTCTGCATGACTCAGCCAAAATTTATCGTTTCCCGGTTTCGCAAAGCGTTGATGAGCTGATGGAAGCCTGCCGTGAAGTCATTCGTAAAAACAATCTGACCAGCGCCTATATTCGCCCGTTAGTTTTTGTCGGCGACGTGGGCATGGGCGTCAACCCGCCTCCGGGCTATAACACTGACGTGATCATCGCGGCGTTCCCGTGGGGCGCCTACCTGGGTGCCGAAGCTCTGGATCAGGGGATCGATGCGATGGTTTCTTCCTGGAATCGCGCAGCGCCGAACACCATTCCGACCGCGGCCAAAGCCGGCGGTAACTATCTCTCTTCGCTGCTGGTCGGCAGCGAAGCGCGTCGTCATGGCTATCAGGAAGGTATCGCGCTGGACGTGAACGGCTATATCTCTGAAGGCGCCGGTGAAAACCTGTTTGAAGTGAAGGATGGCGTGCTGTTTACCCCGCCGTTCACCTCCTCCGCGCTGCCGGGCATCACCCGCGACGCGATCATCAAACTGGCGAAAGAGCTGGGTCTGGAAGTGCGCGAACAGGTATTGTCTCGCGAGTCGCTGTATCTGGCCGATGAAGTATTTATGTCCGGCACGGCTGCAGAGATTACGCCGGTGCGCAGCGTTGATGGTATTCAGGTGGGCGAAGGTCGCTGCGGCCCGGTCACCAAACGCATTCAGCAAGCATTCTTTGGCCTCTTCACCGGTGAAACCGAGGATAAATGGGGCTGGTTGGATCAGGTTAATAACTAAGTATAAAAAGATGGGGCGGCACGCAACGCCCCATTTAACAGACACTGGGAGTAACTAAAGCATGCCTAAGTACCGTTCCGCCACAACCACTCACGGCCGTAATATGGCGGGTGCCCGCGCGCTGTGGCGCGCCACTGGAATGACCGACGATGATTTCGGTAAGCCGATTATCGCCGTGGTGAACTCTTTCACCCAGTTCGTGCCGGGGCACGTTCACCTGCGCGATCTCGGCAAGCTGGTTGCTGAGCAAATTGAAGCCGCTGGCGGCGTCGCTAAAGAATTCAACACCATTGCGGTGGATGACGGGATCGCGATGGGGCACGGGGGTATGCTTTATTCACTGCCATCCCGCGAACTGATCGCTGACTCGGTGGAGTACATGGTTAACGCCCACTGTGCTGATGCGATGGTCTGTATCTCCAACTGCGATAAAATCACTCCCGGGATGTTAATGGCGTCTCTGCGCCTGAATATTCCGGTAATTTTTGTTTCCGGCGGCCCTATGGAAGCCGGGAAAACCAAACTGTCCGATCAAATCATTAAACTCGACCTGGTCGATGCGATGATTCAGGGCGCTGACCCGAAAGTCTCTGACGATCAGAGTAATCAGGTTGAACGTTCCGCTTGCCCGACCTGCGGTTCCTGTTCCGGGATGTTCACCGCCAACTCCATGAACTGTCTGACCGAAGCGCTGGGCCTGTCGCAGCCAGGTAACGGCTCGCTGCTGGCGACTCACGCCGATCGTAAACAGCTGTTCCTCAATGCGGGTTCGCGTATCGTCGAGCTGACTAAGCGTTACTACGAGCAGGACGACGCTTCTGCGCTGCCGCGTAATATCGCCAGCAAAGCGGCGTTTGAAAACGCCATGACGCTGGATATCGCCATGGGCGGTTCCACCAATACCGTCCTGCATCTGCTGGCGGCAGCGCAGGAGGCAGAAATCGACTTCACCATGAGCGATATCGATAAGCTTTCACGCAAAGTACCGCAGCTGTGTAAGGTGGCGCCAAGTACGCAGAAATATCATATGGAAGACGTGCACCGCGCGGGCGGCGTATTGGGTATTTTAGGCGAGCTGGATCGTGCCGGACTGCTGAACCGCAACGTGAAGAACGTGCTCGGTTTGACCCTGCCGCAGACGCTGGAGCAGTACGATATCACCGTCACGCAGGATGAAGCGGTTAAAAAGATGTTCCGCGCCGGGCCTGCGGGTATCCGCACGACGCAGGCTTTCTCTCAGGATTGCCGCTGGGACAGCCTGGATGACGATCGCGCAGAAGGCTGTATCCGCTCCCTGGAACACGCTTATAGCAAGGACGGCGGTCTGGCCGTTCTGTACGGCAACTTTGCCGAAAATGGCTGCATCGTGAAAACCGCCGGCGTAGACGATAGCATCCTGAAATTCACCGGCCCGGCTAAGGTATACGAAAGTCAGGACGCGGCCGTGGATGCCATCCTCGGCGGTAAAGTGGTTGCGGGTGATGTGGTAGTTATTCGCTATGAAGGTCCGAAAGGCGGACCGGGGATGCAGGAAATGCTCTATCCGACCACCTTCCTGAAATCCATGGGGCTGGGTAAAGCCTGCGCGCTGATTACCGACGGTCGTTTCTCCGGCGGCACTTCAGGCCTCTCCATCGGTCACGTTTCTCCGGAAGCCGCCAGCGGCGGCAATATCGCGATCATTGAAGATGGCGATATGATCGCCATTGATATCCCAAATCGCGGTATTCAGCTGCAGCTGAGCGATGCTGAGATCGCGGCGCGCCGTGAAGCTCAGGAAGCACGCGGTGATAAAGCCTGGACGCCGAAAGATCGCGAGCGTCAGGTTTCCTTTGCCCTTCGCGCCTACGCTAGCCTGGCAACCAGCGCCGACAAAGGCGCGGTACGCGATAAATCGAAACTTGGGGGTTAATGATGGCCGAGTCGCAACCCCTGTCCGCCGCCCCTGAGGGGGCGGAATACCTCAGAGCCGTACTGCGCGCGCCGGTATACGAAGCCGCGCAGATTACGCCGCTGCAAAAAATGGAAAAGCTCTCGTCGCGCCTCGATAACGTTGTGCTGGTGAAGCGTGAAGATCGTCAGCCGGTGCACAGCTTTAAGCTGCGCGGGGCGTACGCGATGATGGCCGGGCTGACGGAAGAGCAAAAATCGCACGGCGTGATCACCGCTTCGGCGGGTAATCATGCGCAGGGCGTGGCTTTCTCCGCCTCTCGCCTGGGCGTGAAGGCGCTGATCGTCATGCCAACCGCCACCGCGGATATCAAGGTCGATGCGGTGCGCGGCTTCGGTGGTGAAGTGCTGCTGCACGGCGCGAACTTCGATGAAGCCAAAGCCAAAGCTATTGAGCTGGCGCAGCAGCAGGGATTCACCTGGGTACCGCCTTTCGACCATCCGATGGTGATTGCCGGGCAGGGGACGCTGGCGCTGGAGCTGCTGCAGCAGGATGCCCATATCGACCGCGTATTCGTACCGGTTGGCGGCGGAGGTCTCGCGGCGGGCGTGGCGGTGCTGATCAAACAGCTCATGCCGCAGATTAAGGTCATTGCGGTTGAAGCTGAGGATTCTGCCTGTCTGAAAGCCGCCCTGGATGCGGGCCATCCGGTTGATTTACCCCGCGTGGGGCTGTTTGCCGAAGGCGTGGCGGTTAAACGTATCGGTGATGAGACTTTCCGTCTCTGTCAGGAGTATCTCGACGACATCGTCACCGTTGATAGCGATGCCATCTGCGCGGCGATGAAAGACCTGTTTGAAGACGTGCGTGCGGTAGCAGAACCTTCCGGCGCGCTGGCGCTGGCGGGAATGAAAAAATATATCGCTCAGCATAATATTCGCGGCGAACGGCTGGCGCACGTGCTTTCCGGTGCGAACGTCAACTTCCACGGTCTGCGCTACGTTTCCGAACGCTGCGAACTGGGAGAACAGCGTGAAGCGCTGCTGGCGGTAACCATTCCTGAAGAGAAGGGCAGCTTCCTCAAGTTCTGCCAGCTGCTGGGTGGCCGGTCGGTGACCGAGTTTAACTACCGCTTCGCCGATGCAAAGAATGCCTGCATTTTTGTCGGTGTGCGCCTGAGTCGCGGTCTGGAAGAGCGGAAAGAGATCCTCAATCTGCTGCATGAAGGGGGCTACAGCGTGGTGGATCTCTCCGACGACGAAATGGCCAAGCTACACGTACGCTACATGGTCGGCGGGCGACCTTCGCAGCCGCTGCAGGAACGTTTGTTCAGCTTCGAGTTCCCGGAATCGCCCGGCGCCCTGCTGAAGTTCCTGCATACGCTGGGTACCCACTGGAACATTTCACTGTTCCACTACCGCAGTCACGGTACCGATTATGGCCGCGTGCTGGCGGCATTCGAACTGGGCGATCACGAGCCTGATTTTGAAACCCGCCTGCATGAGCTGGGCTACGACTGTCACGATGAAACCCATAACCCGGCGTTCCGGTTCTTCCTGGCGGGGTAGTTATTATGATGACCGGAAGAAACCGCCTCTTCCGGTCATCTGTCAGAATGATGTAAATGGCAGCATGGGTTACTTCATCACCGTCCCACGTACATACTTATCCAGCTTGTCCGATTCATAAAAGTTCATGCATTGCGCCAGCACGTTATTGGCAGTCTGAGCATGGTCAGGGTGTAATGACATCGTTAGCCGATCAAAATCTTTCGTCTCTTTGGCGACGAACGTCTGAAATGCCTTCCACACGCCGGCATTATCCAGGGCGTATCTCTCAATCATAAATGACGCATCCTGCGACGGGGCCGATCGCGCGCCTTCAGGCGTTCGGGCTTTGTAATTCGCCACCAGGCATTGCTGAAGCGCCAGATGTTTGATATCCAGCACGGTAATGCCCTTCGGTTTTGCCTGGACGGTACAACATAACACCATGGCTATGGTTAATAGCAACGTCCCTGAACGCATGTTATCTCCTTATTTTGTTTGAACGATTTCCCAGAACGCATTAATCAGCGGTTCATGCAGTCGCTTTTTGGGCGCGCAGACGCCCAGCTCAAAAGGGGTTTTTTCGTCGCTACGCTCCAGAATCATTACGCGATTGCGCACCGGCTCCGGGCTATTTTCCAGCACCACTTCCGGCAGCAGCGCGACGCCGCAGCCGAGCGCCACCATGGATACCATGGCTTCATGTCCGCCCACCGTCGCGTAAATTGATGGATTACTGATTTTATGGCGACGAAACCACAGCTCAATGCGGCGGCGCACGGGGCCCTGGTCGGCCATGATAAAGGGTACCGTTGCCCAGTCAGGCTTCTCCACCGAGACCTGGTTACGGACCGGACAAGGCAGCGCCGGGGCGATTAGCACCACCGCCAGATTTTCCAGCATTGCGAAGGCCACCGCGCCGGGAAGCGTTTCTGGCTTACCGGCTATCGCCAGATCGGCTTCACCCGTCACCACTTTCTCCATCGCATCGGCGGCATCGCCGGTGGTGAGCTTAATTTCCACCGAAGGATGCTCGGCGCGAAAGCGATCGAGTATGGGAGGCAGGTGGCTGTAGGCGGCGGTTACCGAGCAGAAGATATGCAGCTCGCCCGACAGCGACGGCCCTTGCTGATCGATAGTGTGGCGCAGCTGCTGATACTGCAGCAGCGTCTGCTGGGCAAACGTTCGTAGCTCTTCTCCCGCTTCGGTAAGCGTTACCGTGCGGTTATCGCGGACAAACAGCGGTTGCCCGAGGTCTTCTTCCAGGCGCTGAATTTGCCGGGACAGTGTGGAAGGGCTGACGTGCATTGCCCGCGCGCTGCGGCCAAAATGGCGGCTTTCCGCCAGATGCAGGAAGGTTTTTAGATCGCGTAAATCCATCGGCGGCACTCCACGATTTTACATTGCAGAAATTGCAACGTGACGTTGTGAATATATCAATTTCCGCAATAAATTTCCTGTTGTAATGTGGGTACATTCTCGCTGAACCGCGAACCGAACAAAATAAGACACACAACATCACGAGGTATCACCATGGCTAACTACTTTAATACACTGAACCTGCGCCAGCAGCTGGCGCAGCTGGGCAAATGTCGCTTTATGGGTCGCGACGAATTCGCCGATGGCGCAAGCTACCTTCAGGGCAAAAAAGTGGTCATCGTCGGCTGTGGTGCTCAGGGTCTGAACCAGGGCCTGAACATGCGCGACTCCGGTCTCGATATCTCCTACGCGCTGCGTAAAGAAGCGATCGCCGAGAAGCGCGCATCGTGGCGTAAAGCGACCGAAAACGGCTTCAAAGTGGGTACCTACGAAGAGCTGATCCCGCAGGCTGACCTGGTGGTTAACCTGACGCCGGACAAGCAGCACTCTGACGTTGTGCGTTCCGTTCAGCCGCTGATGAAAGACGGCGCGGCGCTGGGCTACTCTCACGGTTTCAACATCGTGGAAGTGGGTGAGCAGATCCGTAAGGATATCACCGTTGTGATGGTAGCGCCGAAGTGTCCGGGTACCGAAGTGCGCGAAGAGTACAAACGTGGTTTTGGCGTACCGACTCTGATCGCGGTTCACCCGGAAAACGATCCGAAAGGCGAAGGCATGGCCATCGCTAAAGCCTGGGCTGCGGCCACCGGCGGTCACCGTGCGGGCGTTCTGGAGTCTTCCTTCGTGGCGGAAGTGAAATCCGACCTGATGGGCGAGCAGACCATTCTGTGCGGTATGCTGCAGGCTGGCTCTCTGCTGTGCTTCGACAAGCTGGTGGAAGAAGGTACCGACCCGGCATACGCTGAGAAACTGATTCAGTTCGGCTGGGAAACCATCACCGAAGCGCTGAAGCAGGGCGGTATCACCCTGATGATGGATCGCCTGTCTAACCCGGCTAAGCTGCGTGCTTATGCGCTGTCCGAACAGCTGAAAGAGATTATGGCGCCGCTGTTCCAGAAACATATGGATGACATCATCTCCGGTGAATTCTCCTCCGGTATGATGGCTGACTGGGCCAACGACGATAAAAAACTACTGACCTGGCGTGAAGAGACCGGTAAAACCGCGTTCGAAACCGCGCCGCAGTTTGAAGGTAAAATCGGCGAGCAGGAGTACTTCGATAAAGGCGTTCTGATGATCGCGATGGTGAAAGCAGGCGTTGAGCTGGCGTTCGAAACCATGGTCGATTCCGGCATCATCGAAGAGTCCGCTTACTATGAATCGCTGCACGAGCTGCCGCTGATCGCCAACACCATCGCCCGTAAGCGCCTGTACGAAATGAACGTGGTTATCTCCGATACCGCAGAATACGGTAACTACCTGTTCTCTTACGCTTGCGTACCGCTGCTGAAAGAGTTCATGACTACCCTGCAGACCGGCGACCTGGGCAAAGCGATTGCCGAAGGCGCGGTAGATAACGCTCAGCTGCGCGACGTGAATGAAGCTATTCGCAGCCACGCTATCGAGCAGGTTGGTAAGAAACTGCGCGGCTATATGACCGATATGAAACGTATTGCGGTAGCGGGCTAATTCCCCGTCGCCTTTCAACTTGCAGATGCGTTGGCTGCGTTCGTACACCCCAGTCACATAGTTATCTATGCTCCTGGGGCTGTACTCACTTGCCGCCTTCCTGCAAGCTGAAATCCTTAGGGGAAAGCTGTGAGATAAAAAACCGGTGCAAATAAGACGCCGGTTTTTTTTATTTGCGGTACAGCACCTTGATGATGTGATAACCAAACTGAGTGTGCAGCGGGCCGGTTGGCTCCAGCTCCGGGCAGGAGAAGACGACTTTATCAAACGCCGGCACCATCTGACCCTGGCGGAATTCACCTAAATCGCCGCCGCGTTTGCCTGACGGGCAGATCGAGTGCTTCTTCGCCAGTTTGCCGAAATCGGCGCCGTTTTTAATTTGCTCCAGAAGATCCAGTGCCAGCTTCTCTTCTTTAACCAGAATATGCAGTGCTGCTGCCGTTTTTGCCATGATCGTACCTTGAGTGAATGGGGGATAAATCAGGGCGCAATAGTAGCATGGGCTAGCGGCGATAGAGCACCTTAATGATGTGGTAGCCGAACTTGGTTTTGACCGGTCCATATGGCTTGAGCAGCGGGCAGCTGAAGACCGCTTTATCAAACGGCCCGACCATAACGCCTTGATTAAACTCCCCAAGATCTCCGCCGTTGCGTCCTGATGGACATTTCGAATAGCGCTTTGCCAGGTGATCGAAGCTGACACCACGTTCCAGTTTGGCGAGGATCTCGTGCGCCAGTTTCTCTTCTTTAACCAGGATGTGCAGGGCTGCTGCGCTTTTTGCCATTATGGTGTTCTCAGTCGCAAAGATATCCCGTTACTTTACCACCCGCTTTGGCCGTGGACCTATACTCTTCGCCATCGCGGGACAGATGTCTCGCCTGATAAACGGAAGCGGGAGATGAGCAACACTTTTATCCGGCGTATTCCCTCTGGTCGGGGACAGCCGTCCTGTCCTTATAGTCCTGGAGCGAGATAACATGGATACAATGAAAAAACCTGAATTTTCAGTTGGCTGGCTTTCGGGGCTGAGTGAGATCGTGAGCGATCCACAGCTCTATGAATTACTAAAATATTGTCCCCTCGAGATCATGCAGCGCTGGCGCTTCGAAGAGATCCCGCGCGGCGATTTTATCTGTCGACAGGGGGAGGTGTGTCAGCGCTTTTCGCTGATTATCGCTGGTGAGGTGGATGTTTTCTACGAGGCTGAAGATGGGCGCCGCTATCGCCAGGCCCGCTACCGAAAAGGCGATATGGTGGGCGAGCTCGAGATCTTTGAGTCGCGTCAGTATATCTGCTCGGTGGCGGCGGTGGGACATGTGCAGCTTCTCAGCCTGTCACAGGAATATTTCTGCCGCTGGCTGGCGTTAGATAACCATTTTAACCAGCGGATGCTGCGCTTCTTTAGCCAGCAATATTACCAGCTGTCGAAAAAGGCCAGCAGCGACAATCTTTATTCGTTGCATCAGCGGGTGTGCCAGGCCCTGTGGCTGCGTTATCAGCAGGATGGCGCCAATGAAATCTTGCTGGATAAGCAGAATCTCAGCCAGGAATTTGCGGCGACGACCCGCAGTATTAACCGTATTTTGCATGATCTGAAAGCGCTACAAATTATTGATACCGATGGTGAACGCATTGTGTTGTTAGCTCCTGAAAAGCTTAAACAGGAGGCTGATATCGGATAACCGCAAGAGTGAAGGAGGCGGGAGTATGTCGCTGCAACCCCATATCCAGTTAAGCAAAGAGATGACCGGCGCGCGGTACGCGCTGCTGCCGGGCGACCCCCAGAGGGTCGACCGTATCGTCAGTTTTCTTGATAATGCCGAGCCGCTCGGTCAGAACCGGGAGTTTCGCGCCGCACGCGGCTGGTACCAGGGCGTGGAAATTTTGGTGCTCTCCACCGGAATCGGCGGCCCCTCCACTGCGATCGCCATTGAAGAGCTGCGCCAGATCGGCGTTACGACCCTGATTCGTATCGGCAGCTGCGGCGCCCTGCAGGATAATCTTGCGCTCGGTGACGTAATTATCGCCCACGGCGCGGTTATGGATGACGGCACCAGCCGAACCTATGCGCCGGCAGGCTATCCGGCCTGCGCCGACCCGCAGCTGACCTGGGAGCTGATGGCGCAGGCGCGGCAAATGAATATCCCCGCCGCGTGCGGACTGGTGCGCAGCCATGACAGTTTTTATACCGATCGCGAGGCGGAGCTGGATGCACAGTGGTCGGCGCTTGGCATTCTGGGGGCGGATATGGAAAGCGCCGCCCTGATGACCATCGGCGCGCTGCGCGGGTTACGTACAGCCTCATTGCTCAACGTAGTGGTTGCCCACAACGGTTGCCTGGATAGCAGTATCAATGATTATGTTCAGCAGGAGGCTCTGTGCCAGCAGGGCGAAGAACGGCAAATTACCCTGGCGCTGCGCGCCATTTATTCCGCTAGCCAGCAAGGAGGTTTATGATGGACTTTTTTAGCATTAACAATGTGATGGTCAATATTCCTCTCGGCGAAGGCGGCTATGCGCTATCGTGGATTGAAGCCATCGGTACCGTATTCGGTCTGCTGTGCATCTGGTGCGCCAGCCGGGAAAAAATCATCAATTATCTGTTTGGCCTGATTAACGTCACGCTGTTTGCGGCCATTTTCTTCCAGATTCAGCTCTATGCCAGCCTGCTGCTGCAGGTATTTTTCTTCGCCGCCAACATTTACGGCTGGTATGCATGGAGCCGGCAAAACGAGGCGCAGGAAGCTACGCTCAAGGTTCGCTGGCTTTCCCGTCAGCAAACGCTGGCGCTGGGCGCCGTTTGCGCGGTGGCGATCGTGCTGATGACGCTGTTTATCGATCCGGTGTTTGCGATGCTGACCCGCATCATGATTGCCCTGCTGCAAACGTTCGGCATGCAGGTGGCGATGCCCGACCTCCAGCCCGACGCTTTCCCGTTCTGGGATTCCACCATGCTGGTGTTGTCAATTGCCGCCATGATACTGATGACGCGTAAGTTTGTCGAAAACTGGCTGCTGTGGGTCGTTATCGACGTGATTAGCGTGGTTATCTACGCGGTACAGGGCGTTTACGCAATGTCGCTTGAGTATGTTCTGCTGACGGCTATCGCGGTCATGGGCTCATACAGCTGGATCAAGAGCGCGCAGCGTAATGGCTATGCGCCGCTTGCCGCCGCCGGATCCTGATTTAGCGATTTACAGGCTGCCTGAAAGGGCAGCCTGTTGCTCTCTGTGCCCCTCTTTCTGCTACAATCCCCACCCCGTTCGAAGATTGAGCAAAAGACTCCCATGCGTTTAAACCCTGGCCAACAACAAGCCGTCGAATTCGTTACCGGACCGTGCCTGGTGCTGGCGGGTGCCGGTTCCGGTAAGACCCGCGTTATTACCAATAAAATCGCCCACCTGATCCGCGGCTGCGGCTATCAGGCGCGCCATATTGCGGCAGTCACCTTTACCAATAAGGCGGCGCGCGAAATGAAAGAGCGCGTCGGGCAAACGCTGGGGCGCAAAGAGGCGCGCGGGCTGATGATTTCCACCTTCCACACGCTGGGGCTGGACATTATCAAGCGCGAATACGCCGCGTTAGGGATGAAATCAAACTTCTCGCTGTTCGACGATACTGACCAGGTCGCGCTGTTAAAAGAGCTCACCGAGGGGCTGATCGAAGACGATAAAGTGGTGCTTCAGCAGCTGATCTCCACGATCTCCAACTGGAAAAACGATCTGAAAACACCTTCTCAGGCCGCCGCCGGCGCGAAAGGGGAGCGGGATCGGATCTTCGCTCACTGCTACGGCCTGTACGATGCACACATGAAAGCCTGCAACGTACTCGATTTCGACGATCTGATCCTCCTGCCAACGCTGCTGCTGCAGCGTAACGAAGAGGTGCGGGAACGCTGGCAGAATAAGATCCGTTATCTGCTGGTGGATGAATACCAGGACACCAATACCAGCCAGTACGAGCTGGTAAAACTGCTGGTGGGACAGCGGGCGCGCTTTACCGTGGTCGGCGATGACGATCAGTCGATCTACTCCTGGCGCGGCGCGCGGCCGCAGAACCTGGTACTGCTAAGCCAGGATTTCCCGGCGCTGCAGGTGATCAAGCTGGAGCAAAACTACCGCTCATCAGGGCGCATCCTGAAGGCGGCGAACATCCTGATCGCCAATAATCCGCACGTTTTCGAGAAGCGCCTGTTTTCCGAACTGGGCTATGGCGTAGAGCTGAAGGTGCTCTCCGCCAATAACGAAGACCATGAGGCGGAGCGCGTTGCCGGTGAACTCATCGCTCATCACTTTATTAATAAAACCGCCTATAAGGATTACGCGATCTTGTATCGCGGCAACCATCAGTCGCGGGTTTTTGAAAAGATGCTGATGCAGAACCGTATCCCGTACAAAATTTCCGGCGGCACGTCGTTCTTTTCCCGCCCGGAAATTAAAGACCTGCTGGCCTATCTGCGCGTGCTGACTAACCCTGATGATGACAGCGCCTTCATGCGTATCGTCAATACGCCAAAGCGCGAGATCGGTTCGGCGACCCTGAAAAAGCTGGGCGAATGGGCGATGGGACGCAATAAAAGCATGTTTGCCGCCAGCTTCGATATGGGTTTGACCCAGACGCTGAGCGGACGCGGCTACGAGTCTTTGACCCGCTTCACCCACTGGCTGCGTGAGATTCAACAGCTTTCCGAGCGCGAGCCGATTGCGGCTGTCCGCGATCTGATCCGCGGCGTGGATTATGAATCTTGGCTTTATGAGACCTCGCCCAGCCCGAAAGCCGCCGAGATGCGGATGAAAAACGTCAATACGCTGTTCACGTGGATGACCGAAATGCTCGAAGGCAGCGAGATCGATGAACCGATGACGCTTACCCAGGTCGTTACCCGCTTTACCCTCCGCGACATGATGGAGCGCGGCGAGTCGGATGAGGAGACGGATCAGGTGCAGCTAATGACGCTTCACGCATCAAAGGGGCTGGAGTTTCCCTACGTCTATCTGGTTGGTATGGAAGAGGGGCTGCTGCCGCACCAGAGCAGCATTGATGAAGACAACGTCGATGAAGAGCGTCGCCTTGCCTACGTTGGTATCACCCGCGCGCAGAAAGAGCTGACTTTTACCCTGTGCAAAGAGCGCCGTCAGTACGGCGAACTGGTGCGGCCAGAGCCGAGCCGTTTTCTGCTGGAACTGCCGCAGGATGATCTGATTTGGGAGCAGGAGCGCAAAGTTATTTCGCCGGAAGAGCGCATGCATAAAGGGCAAGCGAACGTCGCCAACATCCGGGCGATGCTGGCGAAAGCACGTAAATAGCGGCTAGCGGCCGTTGCCCTCTCGACGCTGGAACTGGCGTAGCTCTTCGCGATTCGGAGCGCCGTCTGAACCAGGTTTGCTGACGACAATGGCCGCCACTTGATTGCCCAGCCGCGTTGCCTGCTGCAGATCCATCCCGCAGGCCAGCCCGGCGATAGTACCGGCACAGTGGCTGTCTCCTGCGGCAATCGTGTCGTGAACCTGTACACGGTAGGCCGGAATATGCTGCGGTTGCGCGTCAGGTTCAACCACCCACGCGCCATCCTTATCAAACCGACAAATTGCTCGTAGCTGCCAGTCGCTGGCGAGCCGAGTGGCGTCGTCAAGCGTGGCGCCATCCCGATCGTATAAACGCGCGCATAGCACCCTAAGTTCATCGCGATTAAGGGTGAGAACGGGGCGTTTGCGCAGCAGCGCCTGAATAAAGCGAATATCCAGATCGCCCAGGCGTGGGCCAAAATCGACAAACAGCGTTTTATCTTCTGCCTGGGCAAGGAGCCACTGGCGCAGCGCTTCGCTGGCCAGTTCGTAGCCCGAGACGTAAATAATCGCGTCATTCGGCAGCGGTATTTGCGCTAATAGTTCATCAGTCCAGTGCTGTTCGCAGCCCTCAATGGTGATAAACGTCCGCTCTTTGTCGGCTTCAACAAGAGCCAGACACCAGCCGTTATCGAGGGTGGGATGACGCAAGAGGACGGGCAAGTTTTCCAGCGCCATTTTTTGCGCAACGGCCTGCCCCCAGTCGCCATTGCCTACCGGTATGGCGTTAACGGGAAACAACTCGAGGCGCGAGAGCGCACGGGCGACGTTAAACGCGCAGCCGCCAATCTGCCGTCCGCCGTCGCGCGCGGGGACATCGCTACCGCTTTGCGGCAGCGCATCGAGATGGAGAATTATGTCGCCAAAAGCGGCGCCGATCACCACGATCGGCCGCCGCGGCGATAGCTGGTCAGCGCTGATTGTCACGGCTGTCCCCCTTTTTTGGTCCGAAGACAAGATAAAGCACCAGGCTCAGAATAAAAGAGACGAATAGCCCGAGGCTGGAGTCCGCGAAAATGCCGACCGCGAAAGGTCCGTCGATAAACCCGGTTTTAGAGACCATCAACCCCGCCAGCGCGCCGACAATCCAGCAGCCCAGCGCGGTACGGTTGGCACCGCTTTCTCTGAACAAATCAGCTTCAGAATAGCCGACACGGCGGCGCATCCGATAAAAATCGACCATAAAGATGGCGGCCCAGGCGGCAAGAAATACGCCGCAGAAAATCAGAAACGCGATGAATGGCCCGAGAAAATCTTTCGAGACAAACAGCACGTAGAGGGCGATCCCCAGAACCAGCACGGCATCAATGGCTACGGCGGAACGCTGCTGCAGTTTAATTCCCATGCTTAACAGGTTAAGGCTGGCGGAATAGAGACTCAGCACGGCGATAGTCACAACCCCGGCGGTAGCTGCAGCTAGATAGGGGATTGCCATCCATGAAGGCAGCAGTTTACCGATCGCTGAAATGGGGTTTTCGCTGGAGGCCAGATCGGGGATTTGGGCGGTGAGCAGTATTCCGGTCAGCATTAGCAGCAGCAGGGGAAGGGCTGCGCCGCTGACAACGGCGAGGAAAATCCCCTTTTCGCCGGAGTCAGGGCGCTGATCGCGGCTATAGTCGGCGCCGGCGATCGCCCAGCTGATGCCGGTGCCCGCGGCAATAATAGAGACCGCCGGTAGAAAGCCCGTCAGCCAGCTACCTGACGGCAGCGCGAGTATGGCCTGCCAGTCCGCGGTGAAGAGCAGATAAATGACGACCAGCAGCGTCATGGCGCCAAAGATGCGGGTGATCCACTTTTGCATCATCAGCACGGCATTTTGGCCGAGCACGCTAACCAGCACGGTCAGGCCGCCAAACAGAAAAAGCGACAGCGCGGTGGTGGTCAGGCTCTCTTCAAAACCCATGGCGGCAAACAGCGCAACGAGGGTGAGCGTACCGGTAATGATATTGACCGACTCCCAGCCCATCAGGTTTACCCAGCAGAAGCTGGTAGGTGCAATGTTGCCGCGCTTGCCAAAAATGACGCGTGAAAGCGTCAGCGTCGTGGTGCGGCCGATTTTTCCGGCGATACTGGTGACGCCGACCAGCGCAAAGGAGGCGACGCCCGCCACGGCGGCAAGAATCGACTGCCAGAAGGAGAGGCCGAACGATACAATGACTGCGCCGTAAACGACGCCAAGAATGCCGATGTTTGCGGCGCACCAGACGAAAAATAGCTGGATCGGTTTTTGGGTCTGGTGGACCGGGGGGACCAGATCAATCCCCAACTCCGCCATTCCGGGATCTGCTGTCTGGATATTTCCATCGTATGAAGCTTTGCTGTCCATATTGATGCCCTCTGTCAATTAAGCGAAGCGGTATCCTGCAAGCCGCTGTGCGTAAGGCGCGAAGTCTATGCTATTGGCCCGATTAATCTGTTGGATATGTTCCTCAGGAAACGCCTCTATGCCATGAAGCGCGCCGCAGATGGCGGTTGCCATCGCGCCTATCGTGTCGGTGTCGCCGCCTAAATTGGCCGCCAGCATAGCGCATTTCATAGGCTGCGTTTTTGCCAGCTCGACCAGCGCAATCGCCGCGGGGACAGACTCGATAATATCCATTCCGGCGCCGATATCCTCATAAATACGTTCAATTCCTGTCAGATGGTCGGTTTCGCTGGCGATCGTGGTCAGCGCGAGATTAATTCGGTTACCGAGAAGTGGACTAAAAGTGGACTCATACTGGCGCTGGGTTTCATTGGCGAGCGATGCCAGCTCCGTTTTAATTAACAGCCATCCGGCTCCTTCAATGGCGCGACTGATCGCCCAGGCGATAACTACCGCGCCGGCGATGGCGATATCTGATTTGTGCGTCGGCAGGCAGGAGAGGCGAACTTGCTCAATGAAAAATGCCTTATTCCGGGTCGGCAGCAGACAGCCCATGGGCGCCACGCGCATTGCCGCACCGTTGGTCACGCCGTTGGCCGCGATCTCATCGAGCGCTTGCCCCTGTTCAAGCGCCAGCAGGGAGGCCTTCGAGGTTGGGCCGAGAATATTTTTTTCAAAAGCCTGGCAGCGTCTGGCCCATAGCAGAATATGCCTGGCAATAGCCAGTGGATCGGTCACGCCGTTGGTATCATTCAGGGCATCCATTAGTGCGATGCACTGATGGGTGTCATCGGTAAACTCTGCGGCGTGAAATTCGCAGGCCGCAATATTCTCTTTCGGTCCAGGAAGGAAGCGTTCAATCCAACCAAAGTGATTGATAATGCGGCGTTTAGGCCACAGTTCGGAAGGCATGCCCATCGCATCACCGATGGCTTGCCCGTAAAGACAGCCAAGGATGCGGTTTTCGGCGGTATTAGTAGGGCGAATATCAGACATCGTTGACTCCCGGAAACAAGTGAATAAAAGTTATCCTAAAAATAGATCCAGATTAAGTCCAGTTAAAGTCCTTTATGGTCATGCTGTGATCGCAGGCGCATTCTGCAAGAAAAATGCGGCGCTCAAAAGGGCGGGGAGACGTTATGATGGGGCTACTAATTCCAGTATGGATCCACTAGGATAAATCCACTGCTACTAAATTCCGGAAGGCCACGAAACGATGTCGCAACCGTTGCTTGAGTATATAAAAGGGCGTCTGAATGCAGAGGCCCCCGCGCCGCTTTATATTCAACTTAAACAAGCCATTGAAGCGGCAATGACGGAGCGGCTGCTGACGCACGGCAGTATTTTGCCCTCAGAACGTAAAATGTCGCAGACGCTTGAGCTCTCGCGCGTGACGGTGGTGAAGGCGCTGGATGCCCTGCTGGAAGCCGGGCTGGTGATTAAGCGTCACGGAAAGGGTACCGAGGTCAATTTGCCGGTAAGCTATAACCTTGCCAGCGGGGGATTTTCTGCCCAGCTGCAAAATTCGGGGACGGTATCTAACCGATGGCTGGTGAGGGAAAAACTGGCGGCGGATGATTTTTTGGCTCGTGAACTGGAGATCGCCGTCGGCGATCGGGTGGCGAAAATAAAACGCGTGCGTTTAGTCGATGCGCTTCCGGTCTCCATCGAAACCATGTTTATTCCCGAGCGTTTTTTACCCCGTCCGGATCTGCTTGAAGGGTCGCTGTACGCGCACTGGGCGGAAAATAATATTTTTCCCGATCTCCAGGACTACTCACTCACGGTACATATCCCTTCCGGCGAAGAACTGAATTTGCTCGACCTGCCGCAAGGCGTGCCATTGATGAAAATTACGCTGAAAAGTCGTAATGCTCAGGGAGAGGTGCTTGAGTACGGTACTGCATTTTGCCTGAGCAATTACTTTAACTTTGATTTCCGGGTGAAACTCCAGTCTGCGTCTGGCGGCAATCCGGGCAGCGCTCACAAAAAAGACGCGTAACACCAGCATCCGGGCGATGCTGGTAGCATAGCGTTCAGGCGCTCAACTGTTGCCAGGCGGCGGAGAAGGGCATCACCAGCAGTAGCGATGGCAGCATGTTCGCCGTCGGAAAAGCGCGAATCCCGCAGAGTCGAAAGCCCGTTGCCAGCATGATGATGCCGCCGCAGGCAGTAAAATCCGCGATCATTGTAGGGGTGATTAACGCCATAATAACGCTGGCGGCGAAGAAGAGGATCGCGAATACAATAAGCTGGGGCACAAAGATAACGGCGATGATGTACCCCAGCGCGGAGGCAAAAATAGCGGCGGTGAAAAAGTCGAGAATGGATTTGGTGAGCAGTATGGTCGCATCTCCTGTCATACCTTCGGTTAATGCGCCAAAAATACCGGTTCCGCTGGCGCAAAACAGGATCAGTACGGCGATAAACTGATTAGTGAAATCCTGGGGATCAATATCGGCACTGCCTTTGCCGGGAAATACTTTCTCAACGGGGCCCCGAAGCTTTATTCCGGCATTTTCGATAACTTTTTCGATATGCAGCAGGCTACCGATAATGGTGCCGACGATGACAGCCAGGGCAATGGGCGGCAGATTCATCAGCTTATTGAGAAAAAACACGCCCATGCTAATAGAAATTAACCCGGCGATTAAAGGTAAGGTCTTTTTTAAATGTTCGGGAATAAATCGATTGAGCGATGCGCCAAAAATTGCGCCGACAAGTAGCGAGCCACTGCAAACAAAGATTCCTACCGGCATGATATATTCTCCATAATTGAAAGGGCCTGTTGTCAGGCCCTTTCATTAATACTGGATGGAATTATTTAATGTTAAATACGCGGCTGGCATTACCCCAGGCGATTTTATTCTTCAGTTCACTATCCATTTCCAGAGGATCGAACCAATCACAGGCCTGATGAATATCTTCATACGGATAATCGACGGAGAACATCACGCGATCCGGACCCATAATAGCTAGCGCATTTTGCAGAGAGTAGGTATTAAAATGGCCGCTGGTGGTGACGATAAAGTTATTCTGCAAATAGTGCATTAACGGTTTTTCTGCTTTGCCCAGGCCGCAGCCGAAACGCTGACGATAGAGACGGTGTTGGGTGCGTGGCAGCATATGAACCAGGCCTTCGCCTAAGTGACCCAACACCAGATTCAGGTTGGGATAGCGATCGAACAACCCGCTCATCATCAGGCGAATCGCATGAACCGCGGTTTCCTGGGCAAAGCCCCAGGCGGATCCGATCAGGCTTTCATAACCGGTGTAGATGCCGCGCGCCGGGCCTTCTAAGGGCTCACGCGGATGCAGATAAACGGAAACGTTCAGTTCGTTGACTTTATCCCAGAATACCAGCATTGATTCATCATCCAGGTACAGACCGTGCTCGTTATCCTTGACGTTGGTGTAACCGTTAATCAGCGCGCCTTTCATGCCCAATTTTTTTACCGCACGCTCCAGTTCTTCGGCCGCAGCTTCGGGGTTTTGTAGTGCCAGAGTAGCGAATGCGCTAAATTTATCCGGATTAGGTTTAACATAATTCTCGATGATGTAGTCGTTGGTTTCGCGCGCAAAAGATACGGCTGTGGCTTTATCCAAAATAGATTGGGCGCCAGGGGAAGTTAGAGAAAGAATAACATGGTCGATATTTCTCTGGGCCATTTCATCCAGTTGATAGCTACGATCTAATAAGCGGCGCTCAACGTCCATCATATATTCAGAACCGTTTCTTGAGGCTTCACCCGCAGAGTCCCAAAGGCTGTTGTTTTTAGGTGTTGAAACGTGTTCTTCTAACGCGATTTTTCCACGCATACTCTATTCCTCTATTTGGTTTTAATATGACCTGATGCGAGGAGAATAGGATTTTTTACGTACTGGCAGCAATAAACAGAATGCAATACAGGGTATCAGAAAAGCTAATACAGCATGACCTCCGGGAGCCGGAAAATTAATAGGGAATTTTGCTACTGCCGGTTGTGGGTAAGTTTACGATCAGCGACCGCAACCAGATGTGCCCGGGATCGCGGTGCAGACGCTGATGCCAGACCTGGCGAATAGCAATTTCCGGCAGCGAAAATGGCAGCGGCCAGCTGCAGCAGGGATAGCGAGTAATAATATGATTTGCCAGCTGCTCGGGGACGACGGCAATCAATTCACTGCCCGCAACCAGCTCGCCTGCGCCTAAAAAGCTGGGAAGAGTGAGGGCGATGCGTCGCGGCATACCGTACTCGTTAAGTAATCTATCGATATCTCCATGCCCGGTCCCGTTGACGTGAACGGCCAGATGCTTTTCCTGGCGCCAGTTCTCGGCGGTAAACGCGGCTCGGATCCGCGGATGGTTTTCTGCTGTCAGGCATACGTAGGATTGATCAAACAGGCGCTGCTGGTAAATGTTATCCGGTAGCTGCCTAAGATAGCCTATAGCTAAATCGCACTTACCAGACTCAAGCGCGCCCAATGTTTGATCGTCGATATTCAGCACCGAAATAGTAATGCCTTCGGCGTTAAGCTGCTGTAGCTGTGCCTGCAACGGCGGCAACAACGTCATCTGGCTGATATCAGTCATGCCGATAGTGAAATTACGTGTGCTGGTTTGGGGGGTAAATTCAGGGTTGCCAGGGAGCTGGTTATCGACCAGTTGAAGAATAGTAAAAACGGTCTGAGCAATATCATCTGCGCGCGGCGTGGGCACCATACGCTGTCCGATTCGCACAAACAGGGGATCGTCGAAATGCTCGCGAAGTTTTTTCAACAATAAGCTGCCGGTCGGCTGGCTGATATTAAGCGCTTCGGCGGCGGGAGAGACATTGCCCAGACGGAAGAGGGCGGAAAAAAAACGCAGCGATTTGAAGTCCAGTTCTTCTCGCATGATACTCCCCTGATTGGGCTACATTGCTGCGCTATCCTCGATAATCTGCAGCGGCCAGTGAACGTAGCTCTGCCACTGGCACTCCTGCTCGACCATTTCCCGACCCAGAGGATGGTTTTCCAGCCATCCCTGCGGCAGGGTCAGCGTCAGGCGCTCATCTTCAGCGGCCAGCGTCATCATCGGCAGCAGATCGTCGCGTCGGCGGTTGGCAAATAAAATAGCCAGGCGCAGCAGACGGCACATATGCTCAGCGACTCTCGGCGGCACCGCGTTCTGTTGATGAATGGAAGAAAGATCGACGGCGTTGGTTTGGTTTAACAGCAACGTCGCCAGCAGCTTCTTTTGCGCGGGGGTAAAGCCGGGCAGGTCCAGGTTGCGCACCAGCCAGGCGGCGTGCAGCGGCGCCTGTTTGTACTCCACGCTCAAACCGATTTCATGCAACTGGCAGGCGCTTTGCAGCAAATCAAAGCATAACGGCTCAATTTCCCAGCTCTTTTCTACCTGATGAGCGAAATGGGCGGCTAACTGAGCAACGCGCTGTGCCTGCTCGGTATCTACCAAAAACCGGCGCTGAATATTGCGTAACGTACGGCTGCGAATATCCTGATCGACCGACAGATGCAGCATGCCGTAAACGAGGCCTTCGCGCAGTGCCCCGCCCGCGAGAGTCATGCACTGAATATTGAGCTCGCTGAAAATGGCAATCAGAATCGCCAGGCCGCTAGGAAAGACGAGCGCGCGTTCAAGCGTCAGGCCTTCAATTTCGAGCTCTTCCAGACGTCCGCACTGAATCGCGCGCTGTTTGAGCTGCTGTAGCTTGGCTAAGGTGATGCGTTCATCCATCCCCTGCGCCATCATGATTTCCTGTAACGCCTGCACGGTGCCGGATGCGCCGACGCACACTTTCCAACCGTGGTAGCGCAGAACATCGGCGACGGGGCGCAGCACTTCACGCGCAGCGGTTTCGGCCTGGCTAAAGTTCTCTTTGGTCAGGCTGCGATCGGCAAAGTAGCGTTCCAGCCAGGTCACACAGCCCATCGACAGGCTGAAAAGCGAGGTCGTTTGCGCACCGGTGCCGGTAACCAGTTCGGTACTGGCGCCGCCAATATCCACAACCAGACGCTGATCTGCACCGCCGGTTGTATGGGCCACGCCCTGATAAATCAGGCGTGCTTCCTCTTCACCGCTGATAACCTGCACCGGGCAGCCGAGAATGTCCCGCGCTTTCTCCAGAAACTCGCCGGCGTTAACCGCCAGCCGCAGCGTCGCGGTAGCCACCACGCGGGTTTGCGCCGGAGGAATATCCTGCAAACGCTCGGCAAACAGGCGTAAACATTGCCAGCCGCGTTCCATAGCTTCCGCAGAGAGCGTGTTGTCGCTGTTCAGGCCTGCGGCCAGACGTACTTTGCGTTTGATGCGACTCAGGGTCTGGATGCTTCCGGCCACCTCGCGTACAACCAGCATATGAAAGCTATTAGATCCCAGATCGATAGCGGCATAGAGCGAGGTGGAACTCATACACTTCATCTTTCAAACTGCCTCTGTGTTGGCTGCGTTCTCTGTACCCGAATCGCTGACCAGCGTCAGCTTGTTGCGATTCGCTTTCTTGCGGCCTTGATGCTGCTTGAACGATTTTGTGTATGGCATATTTCTTTAACCTGAACGACGACGATTACGTGGCGGACCGTTGCGGCGCGGGCCGTTGCCCGGACGCGGGCGCGTGAGGCGCAGCGGCTTAGGCAGGTCAGTCATGAGCGCGTCCGAATTGTATTTGCTCACCGGAATCGAATGACCAATATAGGTTTCAATCGCCGGAAGGTTCAGCGCGTACTCTTCACAGGCCAGGCTGATGGAGTGACCGCTGGCGCCAGCGCGGCCGGTACGGCCAATACGGTGAACGTAGTCTTCGCAATCGTCCGGCAGATCGTAGTTAAAGACGTGCGTCACGGCTGGAATATGCAGACCGCGAGCAGCTACGTCGGTTGCGACAAGAATATCGATATCGCCGCGGGTAAATTCGTCGAGAATACGCAGACGTTTTTTCTGCGCGACGTCGCCGGTTAACAGGCCAACGCGATGGCCGTCCGCCGCCAGGTGACCCCAGATATCTTCACAGCGATGCTTGGTATTGGCGAAAATAATCGCGCGATCGGGCCACTCTTCTTCCAGCAGCGTCTGCAGCAGGCGCATTTTTTCTTCATTGGAAGGGTAGAACAGTTCTTCTTTAATTCGGTGGCCGGTTTTCTGCTCTGGCTCAACTTCAACGTACTCGGCGTTGTTCATTTGTTCGAACGCCAGTTCACGTACGCGATAAGAAAGGGTGGCGGAGAAAAGCATGTTCAGGCGCTGATTCGCGGGCGGCATACGGCGGAACAGCCAACGAATATCTTTAATAAAGCCGAGATCGTACATGCGATCGGCTTCGTCGAGCACGACAACCTGAATAGCGCCGAGGTTAATATGGTTCTGTTTAGCGTAATCGATAAGGCGACCGGTGGTACCGATCAGAATATCCACGCCGCTTTCCAGCACTTTCAGCTGCTTATCGTAGCCGTCGCCGCCGTACGCGAGTCCCAGCTTCAGACCGGTCGCCTGCGCCAGTGGTTCAGCGTCGGCATGGATCTGTACCGCCAGTTCACGCGTCGGCGCCATGATTAGCGCCCGCGGCTGATTGACCTGACGGTCAGCGATAGCCGGGTGTGTGAGAAGATAATGAAACGTTGACGTCAGAAACGCCATCGTTTTACCGGTACCGGTTTGCGCCTGCCCGGCGACATCGCGACCTTCCAGCGTTAGCGGGAGGGCGAGGGCCTGAATGGGAGTGCAATTATGAAACCCTTTTTTTTCAAGGGCTTCAATCACTGCCGGGTGCAGGGCGAAGTCGGAAAACTTCTGTTCTGTTAAATGTGTTTTGCTCATAGTGTGGTAGAATATCAGCTAACTATTGCATTAAGAAAGCGTATCCGGTGAAATAACGTCAACCTTTCGTTGGCTATGTATGAAATTATTCAAGGTGCGTCTGCGGCAACTGAACGAATCTTCGAAAGCTTAGACTACTAAGCAAGGCGAGGGTGACAAATCTGCGATAAGCCGGTTTGAACGCTGGTTGCTTTAACTTCTGTGGGACAAAGTTCATGATGGACATTGTGACGCAGAGCGTTATAAAAGAGGCATTCTGAAGAACAGCGTGCATAACGTAGCATTGACACGTCGTTGATGACTGCGACACCAACACACCAGGCTTATTCCTGTGGAGTTAAATATGAGCGATAAAATTATTCACCTGACTGACGACAGTTTTGACACGGACGTACTCAAGGCTGACGGGCTAACCCTCGTCGATTTCTGGGCAGAGTGGTGTGGTCCGTGCAAAATGATCGCCCCGATTCTGGATGAGATCGCTGAAGAGTATCAGGGCAAACTGACCATTGCGAAGCTGAACATCGATCAGAACCCGGGTACTGCGCCGAAATACGGCATTCGCGGCATCCCGACCCTGCTGCTGTTCAAAAATGGTGAAGTTGCAGCGACTAAAGTCGGCGCGCTGTCTAAAGGCCAGCTGAAAGAGTTCCTCGACGCCAACCTGGCGTAAGCGGCTTGCTGTTCCGGCGTCCAGGCTCCTATTTTTTGCGGATCTCTGGACGCCCGGCGAGAGTCGTGCTAAGTTAATCTCAGACTTCGTTTTAAACATACCTTTGTTTGAATCTTGTTTTACCCAAAGCGTCCCGCAAAAATGCGCGTGAGGCTTATAATCCGGGCTTATCACTCATTCCGTTTAGTCGTTTCAGTTCTGCGTTCTTTCCTGTGACCAGGCAACGTACAGACACGAGATGAAGGCCGTTAACAGGCATGGATGTTCCTGCCATACCATTCACAACATTAAGTTCGAGAATTACCCCGAGTTTAAGAACCCACACCATTATGAATCTTACCGAATTAAAGAATACGCCGGTTTCTGAGCTGATTACTCTCGGCGAAAATATGGGGCTGGAAAACCTGGCCCGTATGCGTAAGCAGGATATTATTTTTGCCATCCTCAAGCAGCATTCGAAGAGTGGCGAAGATATCTTTGGCGATGGCGTACTGGAGATACTGCAGGATGGATTTGGTTTCCTCCGTTCAGCAGACAGCTCCTACCTCGCCGGTCCCGACGACATCTACGTATCTCCCAGCCAAATCCGCCGCTTCAACCTCCGCACTGGTGACACCATTTCCGGTAAGATTCGTCCTCCTAAAGAGGGTGAGCGTTACTTTGCGTTGTTGAAAGTTAACGAAGTTAACTACGATAAGCCGGAAAACGCCCGTAACAAGATTCTGTTTGAGAACTTAACCCCGCTGCACGCAAATTCACGTCTGCGTATGGAACGCGGTAATGGCTCAACGGAAGACTTAACCGCTCGCGTGCTGGATCTGGCATCGCCGATCGGCCGCGGTCAGCGTGGTCTGATTGTTGCGCCGCCGAAGGCGGGTAAAACCATGCTGCTGCAGAATATTGCGCAGAGCATTGCGTACAACCATCCTGATTGCGTGCTGATGGTACTGCTGATCGACGAACGTCCGGAAGAAGTGACCGAGATGCAGCGTCTGGTTAAAGGCGAAGTGGTTGCTTCTACCTTTGACGAACCGGCCTCTCGCCACGTTCAGGTTGCCGAAATGGTTATCGAGAAGGCGAAGCGTCTGGTTGAACACAAGAAAGACGTTATCATCCTCCTCGACTCGATTACCCGTCTGGCGCGCGCCTACAACACCGTAGTTCCGGCTTCCGGTAAAGTGTTGACCGGTGGTGTGGACGCCAACGCCCTGCATCGTCCGAAGCGTTTCTTCGGCGCCGCGCGTAACGTGGAAGAGGGCGGTAGCCTGACCATCATCGCAACAGCGCTGATCGATACCGGTTCTAAAATGGACGAAGTTATCTACGAAGAGTTTAAAGGCACCGGTAACATGGAGCTTCACCTCTCACGTAAGATCGCTGAGAAACGCGTCTTCCCGGCTATCGACTACAACCGTTCCGGTACCCGTAAAGAAGAGCTGCTCACCACTCAGGAAGAGCTGCAGAAGATGTGGATCCTGCGTAAAATCATTCACCCGATGGGTGAAATCGACGCGATGGAATTCCTCATCAATAAACTGGCGATGACCAAAACTAACGACGACTTCTTCGATATGATGAAGCGCTCGTAAGTTAAAAAAGCCAGAGAACGCCACGCTATTGCGTGGCGTTTTGTTTTCCGGGTTTGTATGATCCAGGAAGGGAAAACAAAATGGGCGTTAACGTATGATGTGCGCAGCAGGATGGCAGGCAGAGACAGCTTTAACAGTCTAAAATTTCTACAATAAATTTGTAATGTTCTGCTTTGCCCCTTCTGGAGTTGAGGCATCGTCGTTATACTTCCCGGATTAACTATGCTGAGAGCACATGCGTTGTGAATTTACTCACTGCTATTACTGAATTAATCAGTATTTTCTTATTCACCACCCTGTTTATATTTGTCGCCCGCAAGGCGGCAAAAAGAGTTGGGCTCGTGGATAAACCTAACTATCGTAAACGGCATCAGGGTTTGATTCCGTTAGTCGGTGGTATTTCAGTTTTCGCAGGTATTTGTTTTACGTTTGCCATCGCCGATTATTACATTCCCCACGCAAAGTTATACCTGGGGTGTGCCGGGGTGCTTGTGCTGGTCGGCGCGTTAGACGACCGCTTTGATATCAGCGTAAAAATTCGCGCGGTAATTCAGGCCGCCATCGCCGTCATTATGATGATGGTGGGAAATCTTCATCTAAGTAGCCTCGGCTTTATATTTGGCTCATGGGAGCTGGTGCTTGGCCCCTTTGGCTTCTTCCTCACGCTTTTCGCCGTTTGGGCCGCGATCAACGCCTTCAATATGGTTGATGGCATCGATGGCCTACTGGGCGGCCTCTCCTCCGTCTCTTTTGCGGCAACCGGTATCATTCTGTGGTTTGATGGCCAGTACAGCCTGGCAATGTGGTGTTTTGCGATGATTGCCGCCATTTTGCCCTATATTTTACTTAACCTCGGGGCGCTTGGCCGTCGCTATAAAGTCTTTATGGGTGACGCCGGCAGCACCATGATTGGCTTCACTATCATCTGGATCCTGCTGGAGACCACGCAGGGAAAGACGCATCCCATTAGCCCTGTCACTGCGCTATGGATTATTGCGATCCCGTTGATGGATATGGTGGCGATTATGTACCGCCGCCTGCGTAAAGGAATGAGTCCGTTCTCCCCGGACCGTCAGCATATTCATCACTTGATCATGCGCGCCGGGTTTACTTCCCGCCAGGCATTCGTGCTGATCACCCTGGCCGCCGCGCTGCTGGCGCTGGTTGGGGTGGCAGCGGAATACACCCGTATTGTTCCTGAATGGGTGATGTTAATACTCTTTTTGGTGGCCTTCTTTCTTTATGGCTACTGTATTAAACGCGCCTGGAAAGTGGCGCGCATGGTTAAGCGCATTAGACGCAGAATACGGCGACACAGCGGCAATAATCCAAATTAACCAAGTCAATCTGGGGACGTGATGACTCAACCATTACCGGGAGCACAAACAGTGAACGTTGAGAATGAGCTGGATATTCGCGGGCTGTTTCGCGCCCTGTGGGCAGGAAAAAGCTGGATAGCAGGTTTCGCGGTGCTCTTTGCACTGATTGTTCTGGTCTATACCTTCTTTGCTCGCCAGGAGTGGAGCGCGACGGCAATTACCGACCGGCCGACGGTGAACATGCTGGGCGGGTACTATTCGCAACAGCAGTTTTTACGCAATCTCGATATCAAGGCCAATCTCGTCTCGGTCGATCAACCTTCGGTAATGGATGAAGCGTATAAAGAGTTCATTATGCAGCAGGCGTCATGGGATACCCGCCGCGATTTCTGGCTGCAAACGGACTACTACAAGCAGCGCCAGTCGGGTAACGCCCGCGCCGATGCCGCTTTGCTGGACGATCTGATTAACGACATTCAGTTTATGCCCGGCGATGCGCTCAAAAGCGTTAACGACAGCGTGAAGCTGACGGCGGAAACCGCCCCGGATGCCAATAATCTGCTGCGTCAGTATGTCGCCTTCGCCAGCCAGCGCGCGGCGGGTCACCTGAATGACGAGCTTAAGGGCGCCTGGGCCGCGCGAACCGTGCAGATGAAAGCGCAGGTTAAGCGCCAGGAAGAGGTGGCGCGCGAAATTTTCAATCGCCGCATGCATAGCGTGGAGCAGGCGCTGAAAGTCGCCCAGCAACACAATATTTCCCGCAGCGAAACCGACATTCCACCAGACCAGCTGCCGGATTCCGAACTGTTTTTACTGGGCCGGCCGATGCTGCAGGCCCGTCTGGAAAATCTGCAGGCGGTCGGGCCGCAGTACGATCTTGATTATGACCAAAGCCGCGCCATGTTAACGACGTTAAACGTGGGACCGACCCTGGACCCGCGTTTTCAGACTTACAGGTATTTGCGAACGCCTGAAGAACCGGTAAAACGCGATAGCCCGCGCCGCGCGTTTCTGATGGTGATGTGGGGGATTGTGGGCGCGCTCATCGGCGCAGGCGTTGCGTTAACGCGTCGCCGTGTCCAGTGAATGCGACCTGTGGTGAAGGACATCCAGCCTTCATCGCCTAATCGAAGAGAATCGATGTGAAAGTACTAACGGTATTTGGCACGAGACCAGAAGCCATCAAAATGGCGCCTCTGGTTCATGCGCTGGCAAGGGATCCTCATTTTGAGGCGAAAGTTTGCGTGACCGCGCAGCATCGGGAGATGCTCGATCAGGTGTTGAAACTTTTTTCTATTGTTCCGGACTACGACCTTAACATCATGCAGCCGGGTCAGGGGTTGACGGAGATTACCTGCCGCATCCTTGAGGGCTTAAAGCCGGTGCTGGAGTCGTTTAAGCCAGATGTGGTGCTGGTGCATGGCGATACCACCACGACGATGGCGGCAAGCCTTGCCGCTTTCTATCAGCGCATTCCGGTGGGGCACGTGGAAGCCGGACTGCGCACGGGCGATCTGAGCTCGCCGTGGCCGGAAGAGGGGAACCGCACGTTGACCGGGCATCTGGCAACGTACCATTTTGCGCCGACGGAAACCTCGCGGCAGAACCTGCTGCGGGAAAATATTGCCGATAATCGGATCACGATAACCGGCAATACGGTTATTGATGCGCTGTTTTGGGTGCGCGATCGGGTACTGAGCGATGAAGCGCTGCGTAACGAGCTGACTCAGCGTTATCCTTTTCTCGCCAACGGTAAGAAGATGATTCTGGTCACCGGGCATCGTCGGGAAAGCTTTGGCCGCGGTTTTGAGCAAATCTGTCACGCGCTGGCAGAGATCGCTGCCAATAACCCGGACGTACAGATTGTCTATCCGGTGCATCTGAACCCGAACGTCAGCGAACCGGTTAACCGTATTCTCGGCCACGTTGAGAACGTCATGCTTATTGAGCCGCAGGATTATCTGCCGTTCGTCTGGCTGATGAATCGCGCGTGGTTGATTCTGACCGATTCCGGCGGTATCCAGGAAGAGGCGCCATCGCTCGGCAAACCGGTGCTGGTAATGCGCGAAATGACCGAGCGTCCGGAAGCGGTCAGCGCGGGAACCGTATGCCTGGTGGGTACCGACAGCCAGCGCATCGTCAATGAAGTCACGCGCTTGCTGCATGATGAGTCCGCCTGGCAGGCCATGAGCCGGGCGCATAACCCGTACGGCGATGGACAAGCGTGTCATCGTATTTTGTCTGCACTTAAAAATAATCAGGTAACGCTATGAATTTTTCTACCATTTCAGTGATTGGCCTTGGATATATTGGCCTGCCAACCGCTGCCGCGTTCGCCTCCCGGCAAAAGCGGGTGGTCGGCGTTGATGTCAATCAACACGCCGTGGAGACCATTAACCGTGGTGAAATTCATATCGTGGAGCCGGATCTGGCGAGCGTGGTTAAAACGGCGGTCGAGCAGGGCTATCTGAGCGCCACCACCGCGCCAGTAGAAGCTGACGCCTATCTGATTGCGGTGCCGACGCCATTTAAAGACCTGCACGAACCGGATATGGTTTTCGTCGAGTCGGCGGCTAAATCTATCGCGCCGACGCTGAAGAAAGGTTCGCTGGTTATCCTCGAGTCCACTTCGCCGGTAGGTTCAACCGAACAGATGGCGGACTGGCTGGCGGAAATGCGCCCCGATTTGAGCTTCCCACAGCAGGCTGGCGAAGCAGCGGACGTGAATATCGCCTACTGCCCGGAGCGCGTTTTGCCGGGTCAGGTCATGGTTGAGCTGATCAAAAACGATCGCGTGATCGGGGGTATGTCGCCGGTTTGCTCAGCCCGCGCCAGCGAGCTGTATAAAATTTTCCTCGAAGGCGAATGTGTGGTGACTAACTCTCGCACCGCCGAAATGTGCAAGCTGACAGAAAACAGCTTCCGCGACGTTAATATCGCTTTTGCCAATGAACTTTCGCTAATTTGCGCCGATCAGGGGATTAACGTCTGGGAACTGATTCGCCTGGCGAATCGTCATCCGCGCGTGAACATTCTCCAGCCCGGTCCGGGCGTTGGCGGCCACTGCATCGCGGTCGACCCGTGGTTTATCGTGGCGCAAAACCCGCAGCAGGCGCGGCTTATCCGTACCGCGCGTGAAGTTAACGACCATAAACCAGAGTGGGTGATCGATGAAGTTAAAGCGCGGGTCGCCGACTGTCTTGCCGCCAGCAACAAACGCGCCAGCGAGATAAAAATCGCCTGCTTTGGCCTGGCGTTTAAGCCGAATATTGATGATCTGCGCGAAAGCCCGGCCATGGCCATTGCCGCACAAATCGCCCGCTGGCACGGCGGCGAAACCCTGGTTGTTGAGCCGAATATCCACCAGTTGCCGAAGAAGCTTGATGGCTTGTGCGCACTGGCATCGCTCGACGAAGCGCTGGCGAGCGCCGATGTGCTGGTGATGCTGGTCGATCATAAAGAATTTAAAGCGATTAGCGGGGATAGCGTCAGCCAGCAGTTTATCGTCGATACCAAAGGGGTCTGGCGGTGAGAACGATTCTGGTCACCGGCGGCGCCGGTTTTATCGGTTCTGCGGTGGTGCGTGAAATCATCACTGCAACCAGCGATAACGTGGTGGTGGTTGATAAGCTGACCTACGCGGGGAATCTGATGTCGCTGGCGCCTGTCGCCGGGGATCCGCGTTTTGCTTTTGAACAGGTGGATATCTGCGATCGCGCTGAACTGGACCGGGTATTTCGCCACTATCAGCCCGATACGGTGATGCATCTGGCCGCTGAAAGCCACGTTGACCGCTCTATTGACGGCCCGGCGGCGTTTATCGAAACCAACATTGTCGGTACCTGGACGCTACTGGAAGCGGCCAGGGCCTGGTGGAATACGCTGGCGAACGATAAAAAATCCGCCTTTCGTTTCCACCACATCTCAACGGATGAGGTCTATGGCGATCTGCACGACAGCGGCGCGTTTTTTACCGAAACCACGCCCTATGCGCCCAGCAGCCCCTATTCGGCGTCGAAAGCCAGCAGCGATCATCTGGTGCGCGCCTGGAAGAGAACCTATGGCCTGCCGACGCTGGTCACAAACTGCTCGAATAACTACGGACCGTATCATTTCCCGGAAAAACTGATCCCGCTGACTATCCTGAACGCGCTGGCGGGTAAACCGCTGCCGGTTTATGGCAACGGGCAGCAGATCCGCGACTGGTTGTACGTTGAAGATCACGCCAGGGCGCTCTATCGGGTGGCAACGAGCGGTGAGCCGGGCGAAACTTACAATATCGGCGGCCATAACGAGCGGAAAAATATTGAGGTAGTGGAAACCATTTGCGATCTGCTGGAAGAGCTGGCGCCGCGCAAACCGGCAGGCCTTGCGCGCTATCGCGATCTCATCACCTTTGTTGCCGATCGTCCCGGCCACGACCTGCGCTACGCTATTGATGCGGCGAAAATAGCGCGTGAACTGGGCTGGACGCCGGCCGAAACGTTCACCAGCGGGATGCGCAAAACCGTTGAGTGGTACCTGGCTAATGAAGCCTGGTGGCAGCAGGTGCTGGACGGCAGCTATCAGGGTGAACGCCTGGGGCTGCAAGCCTGAGCGCTTGAGGGGGTAAAATGAAAGGTATTATTCTGGCAGGCGGATCGGGTACCCGCCTGCATCCGATCACGCGCGGCGTCTCAAAACAGCTGTTACCCATCTACGATAAGCCGATGATCTACTATCCGCTCTCGGTGCTGATGCTGGCCGGGATTCGCGAAGTGCTGATCATTACCACCCCGGACGACCAGCGCGATTTCCAGCGCCTGCTTGGCGATGGTTCGGAGTTCGGCGTTCAGCTCAGCTACGCCGCGCAGCCAAGCCCGGACGGGCTGGCGCAGGCCTTTATCATCGGCGAGGCGTTCCTCAACGGTGAGCCCTCATGCCTGGTGCTCGGCGATAATATCTTTTTCGGCCAGGGCTTTAGCCCGAAGCTCCGTAGCGTCGCGTCCCGCACTTCCGGGGCGACGGTGTTTGGTTATCAGGTGATGGACCCGGAACGCTTTGGCGTGGTGGAATTTGATGACGATTTCCGCGCGATTTCGCTGGAGGAGAAGCCAAAGCAGCCCAAATCCAACTGGGCGGTAACCGGCCTCTATTTCTACGACGGTAAAGTCGCGGAATACGCAAAACGGGTTAAACCCTCGGCGCGCGGCGAGCTGGAGATCACCTCCATCAATCAAATGTATCTCGACGATGGCGCGCTAACGGTTGAGCTGCTGGGCCGCGGTTTTGCCTGGCTCGATACCGGCACGCACGATAGCCTGATCGAAGCCAGCATGTTTGTGCAAACGGTGGAAAAGCGTCAGGGTTTCAAGATTGCCTGCCTGGAAGAGATCGCCTGGCGCAACGGCTGGCTGGACGACGACGGCGTGAAGCGCGCGGCGAAAAGGCTGGAAAAAACCGGCTACGGTCAATACTTACTGGATTTACTCCGTGCCCGCCCGCGCCAGTATTGAGTCCCTGGAGTGGGAGAACCGCTTCTTCGGCGTCAATAGCGCTATCCTGCGCTTTGGCGATGATGCGCCGCCGCTGACGGTGGACGCGCTGGCGAACTGGTCGCGGGTGCAGGCGAAAGTTGCGGCGGATGATATCGCACGCCTGGATGCGCTGCAGGCATTGGGCTTCCGACTGGTGGAGGGCGAGGTCGATCTCGCGCTTTCGCCAGCCGCTTATGGTGATAGTGGTGCCGAGTCGGCGACCGAGGCGGATATTCCCCGGCTGCGTGAACTGGCCGCGCTGGCCTTTGCGCAGAGCCGTTTTCGCGCGCCCTGGTACGCAGCCGATGCCAGCGGCCGTTTCTATGCCCAGTGGATTGAAAATGCGGTGCGCGGCACCTTCGATCATCAGTGTCTGGTGTTTCGCGCCCCTGGCGGCGATATCCGCGCGTTTGTCTCCCTGCGCCAGCTCAGCGCGCACGAGGCAAGGATTGGCCTGCTGGCCGGACGCGGAGCCGGAGCGGAATTAATGCAGGCAGCTCAGGGCTGGACCGCGCTGCGCGGGCTGAAGACACTGCGGGTGGCGACCCAGATGGGCAACACCGCCGCGCTTAAACGTTACATTCTTAGCGGTGCGAATGTCGAAAGCACCGCGTACTGGTTATACAGGTGACATGATGATTCCATTTAACGCGCCGCCGGTGGTGGGAACCGAGCTTGATTATATGCAGTCCGCGATGGGAAGCGGCAAGTTGTGCGGCGATGGCGGTTTTACCCGCCGCTGCCAGCAGTGGATGGAGCAGCGCTTCGGTACTGCCAAAGCCCTGCTGACGCCGTCCTGCACCGCTTCGCTGGAAATGGCGGCGCTGCTGCTGGATATCCAGCCGGGCGATGAAGTGATTATGCCGAGCTATACCTTCGTCTCCACCGCCAACGCCTTTGTGCTGCGTGGCGCAAAAATCGTCTTCGTTGATATTCGTCGCGACACCATGAATATTGATGAAACGCTGATTGAAGCGGCGATCACCGACAAAACCCGCGCGATTGTGCCGGTCCACTACGCCGGCGTGGCCTGCGAAATGGACACCATTATGGCTATCGCCAGCAAACATAATCTGTTTGTCGTGGAAGATGCCGCTCAGGGCGTGATGTCGACCTATAAAGGCCGGGCGCTCGGTACTATCGGCCATATTGGCTGCTTCAGCTTCCATGAAACCAAAAACTACACCGCGGGCGGTGAAGGCGGCGCGACGCTGATTAACGATCGCAAGCTGGTAGAGCGCGCGGAGATCATTCGAGAAAAAGGCACCAACCGCAGCCAGTTTTTCCGTGGTCTGGTGGATAAATACACCTGGCGTGATATCGGCTCCAGCTACCTGATGTCCGATTTACAGGCGGCCTACCTGTGGGCGCAGCTGGAAGCGGCGGAGCGAATTAACCAGCAGCGCCTGGCGCTGTGGCAGAACTACTACGAGGCCCTGCTGCCGCTGGCGCGCGCCGGGCGTATCGATCTGCCGATCGTGCCTGCCGACTGCGGGCACAATGCGCATATGTTCTACATCAAGCTGCGCGATATTGACGATCGCAGTAAGCTGATTGCCTGGCTGAAAGAGGCGGAGATTCTGGCCGTGTTCCACTATATTCCGCTGCATAGCTGCCCGGCCGGGGAGAACTTCGGCGTGTTCCACGGGACGGATCGCTTCACGACTCAGGAGAGCGAACGCCTGCTGCGTTTGCCGTTATTCTACAACCTGTCGAGCGTAAACCAGCGCACGGTGATTAACTCGCTGCTGAGCTATTTCTCCTGATATGTCGCTGGCTAAAGCTTCTCTGTGGACCGCAGCGTCCACGCTGGTCAAAATCGGCGCCGGTCTGCTGGTAGTTAAACTGCTGGCGGTGTCGTTCGGCCCGGCAGGCGTGGGGCAAGCGGGCAACTTCCGCCAGCTGGTGACCGTGCTTGGCGTGCTGGCGGGGGCCGGAATCTTTAACGGCGTCACGAAGCTGGTAGCCCAGCATCATGACGATCGCCGGCAGTTGCATAACGTCGTCGGCACCGCTTCAGCGATGGTGCTGGGGTTCTCCACCCTGCTGGCGCTGATATTCCTGCTGGCGGCGGCGCCGATAAGCCAGGGTCTGTTCGGTCATCAGCATTATCAGAATCTGGTACGGCTGGTAGCGCTGGTACAGATGGGCATTGCCTGGGCGAACTTCCTGTTAGCGCTGATGAAGGGGTTTCGCGATGCGGCGGGCAATGCGCTGTCGCTTATCGCCGGGAGCCTGATTGGCGTGGCGGCGTACTATGCCTGCTACCGTTTCGGCGGCTATCAGGGCGCATTGCTGGGACTGGCGCTGGTACCTGCGCTGGTGGTCGTGCCGGCGGCTATCGTACTGTGGCGACGCGGCAATATACCGCTGAGCGCGCTGCGTCCGCGCTGGGACAACGGCCTCGCAGGGCAGCTGTCGAAATTTACCCTGATGGCGCTGATTACTTCGGTGACGCTGCCGGTAGCCTACGTGATGATGCGTAACCTGCTGGCGGCCCACTATGGCTGGGACGCGGTGGGGATCTGGCAGGGGGTAAGCAGCATCTCCGACGCCTATTTACAGTTTATTACCGCATCATTTAGCGTTTATCTGTTACCGACATTGTCCCGCTTGACGGCGAAAGCGGATATCACCCGTGAGATTGGCAAATCGTTAAAATTTGTTCTCCCGGCGGTAGCTGCAGCCAGCCTGACCGTATGGCTGCTGCGCGATTTCGCTATCTGGCTGCTGTTTTCCGACCGCTTTACGGCAATGCGCGATCTGTTTGCCTGGCAGCTGGTGGGCGATGTGCTGAAGGTCGGGGCATATGTTTATGGCTATCTGGTGATCGCCAAAGCCTCGCTGCGTTTTTATATTCTGACGGAAATCAGCCAGTTCACGCTGTTGACCGCATTCTCGCACTGGCTTATACCGGCGCACGGCGCAATCGGCGCGGCGCAGGCGTATATGGCTACTTATATTGTTTATTTCGCCCTCTGTAGCGGCGTGTTTTTACTTTGGCGTAAACGGGCATGACAGCACTGATACATGTACTGGGATCGGATATCCCGCACCACAACCAGACCGTTCTGCGGTTCTTTAATGATGAGCTGGCCGTCAATGACGAGCAGGCTCGCCTGTTTATGGTCGTCGGTGATGCGACAGGAATTCGCGAAGCGTACCCCGCGCTCTCCATCAGCTGCTATCCGGGGAAGAAGTCGCTGGCAAAGGCGGTTATCGCGCTGGCAAAGACGAACCGGCAGCAGCGCTTTTTCTTTCACGGCCAGTTTAATACCGGCCTGTGGCTGGCGCTGCTCAGCGGGGGGATCCGCCCGGCGCAGTTTAACTGGCACATCTGGGGCGCGGATCTGTATGAGAATTCCGCCAGCCTGAAGTTTCGCTTGTTTTATCCGCTGCGGCGCCTGGCGCAGGGGCGGGTAGGGCGCGTCTTTGCGACCCGCGGCGATCTCAGTTGGTTCGCCGCCCGGCATTCGGGCGTGCCGGGCGAACTGCTCTATTTCCCGACCCGCATGGATCCGGCGCTGAACTCGCTTGCTGAAAGCGCGCCGCGCGGCGAGACGCTGACTATCCTGGTGGGGAATTCCGGCGACCGCAGCAACGAGCATATCGCCGCGCTGCGCGCGATTCATCAGCAGTTTGGCGATACGGTCAACGTTGTCGTGCCGATGGGTTATCCGGCCAATAATAGCGACTACATCAATGAAGTTCGCGCGGCCGGCGCGGCGCTGTTCAGCCCGCCGCATCTTCAGGTACTGGGCGATAAGCTGGCGTTTGATGACTATCTGGCCCTGCTGCGCCGCTGCGATCTTGGCTACTTCCTGTTTGCCCGCCAGCAGGGGATCGGCACGCTGTGTCTGCTGATTCAGGCGGGGATCCCCTGCGTGCTGAACCGGGAGAATCCCTTCTGGCAGGATATGTCGGAGCAGCATATTCCGGTACTCTTTACCAGCGATACGCTGGACGCGGCCGTGGTGCGTGAAGCGCAGCGCCAGCTGGCCGGCGTGGATAAGAATCAGATTGCCTTTTTCCGTCCTAATTACCTGACGGGCTGGCGACGGGCGTTGCGGATTGCCGCGGGGGTGGATGCATGACATTAATGCAATTTAGCGGACTGCTGCTGGTTTGGCTGCTGTCGACGCTTTTTATCGCCACCGCCACCTGGTTTGAATTTCGTCGGGTGCGCTTCAACTTCAACGTCTTTTTCTCGCTGCTGTTTCTGCTGACCTTTTTCTTTGGCTTTCCGCTGACCAGTATTCTGGTGTTTCGCTTCGACGTGGCGGTCGCCCCGCCGGAAATTCTGTTGCAAACTCTGCTGGTTTCCGTCTGTTTTTATGCGGTTTACTACGTGACTTATAAAACGCGGCTACGCTCGGCGGCGCAGAGCCATCAGCATCGTCCGCTGTTTACGATGAACCGCGTGGAGACCCATCTGGCCTGGGGGATTTTGCTGGGACTGGCGCTGCTCTGCGTCGGGATCTTCTTTGCGCATAACGGCTTTCTGTTATTCAAGCTCAACTCCTATAGCCAGATCTTCTCCAGCGAAGTTTCCGGCGTGGCGCTAAAGCGTTTCTTCTACTTTTTCATTCCGGCAATGCTGGTGGTCTATTTTCTGCGTCAGGATTATAAAGCGTGGATATTCTTCCTCGTCAGCACCGTCGCATTTGGTCTGCTGACTTACGCCATCGTTGGCGGGACCCGGGCGAATATCATCATTGCGTTTGCCATCTTCCTGTTTATTGGCATCATTCGCGGCTGGATAAGCCTGTGGATGCTGGCGGCGGCGGGCGTACTGGGCATCGTCGGCATGTTCTGGCTGGCGCTCAAACGCTACGGAATGAACGTCAGCGGCGATGAAGCGTTTTATACTTTCCTCTATCTGACCCGCGATACCTTCTCGCCGTGGGAGAACCTGGCTCTGCTGCTGCAAAATTACGACAAGATTGAGTTTCAGGGCCTGGCGCCAATCGTCCGCGATTTCTATGTTTTTATCCCCAGCTGGTTGTGGCACGGTCGACCGACAATGGTGCTCAATACCGCGAACTATTTCACCTGGGAAGTGCTGAATAATCATTCTGGCCTGGCGATTTCGCCAACCCTGATTGGCTCGCTGGTGGTGATGGGGGGCGTCTGGTTCGTGCCGCTGGGCGCGGTAGCGGTTGGGCTGATTATTAAATGGTTTGACTGGCTGTACGAGCTTGGCAACCGGGAAACGAACCGCTATAAAGCGGCGATCCTGCACAGTTTCTGTTTTGGCGCTATCTTCAACATGATCGTGCTGGCGCGTGAAGGGCTGGATTCCTTTGGCTCTCGCGTGGTTTTTTTCCTCGTTATCTTTGGGATCTGCCTACTGGCGGCGAAACTGCTGTACTGGTTTCTCGATAGCGTCGGGCTGATTCATAAGCGGGCTAAACCGCTGACGCAACCTCAAGTCTGATAAGGGTGTACATGACTGAGACTACATCCGCGCCGTTGTACCTGCTGAGAGGGTTGCAACTCATTGGTTGGCGCGATATGCAACATGCTCTGGACTATCTGTATGCCGATGGCGAGATCCGTACGGGTACGCTGGTGGCGATTAATGCAGAGAAGATGCTGGCGGTAGAGGATAACCCCGAAGTTCGGGCGCTGATCGAAGCCGCAGAGTTTAAATATGCTGACGGCATCAGCGTGGTGCGCTCATTACGTAAAAAATACCCTCAGGCGCAGGTATCGCGCGTCGCCGGGGCTGATTTATGGGAAGCGCTGATGGCGCGCGCTGGCGCTCAGGGAACGGCGGTATTTCTGATCGGCGGTAAGCCCGAAGTGCTGGCGCAGACGGAACAGCAGCTTCGTCAGCGCTGGAACGTAAACATCGTCGGCAGCCAGGACGGCTATTTCGCTGCTGACCAGCGTCAGGCGCTGTTTGAACGTATTCGCGATAGCGGGGCGAAGATCGTCACCGTGGCGATGGGGTCGCCGCGTCAGGAGATCCTGATGCGCGATTGCCGGGAAGTTTATCCGCAGGCGCTTTATATGGGCGTAGGCGGAACCTACGATGTCTTTACCGGCCATGTTCAGCGAGCGCCGAAGTTCTGGCAGGACCTGGGGCTGGAGTGGTTTTATCGCCTGGTTTCGCAGCCGAGCCGAATAAAAAGGCAGGCGCGTCTGCTGCGCTATTTACGCTGGTATTATACCGATAAGCTTTGATATTCCACTGCGAGCGGGCGGGTTTACCTGGATATTCTGTGTAATGTCTTCACTCGCCTGATACTTTATTTGCCATTTCCCTCAAATTCATTAACCATTCGCATGCTTAAAACGCGACGGTCAGGTTTACCGTCGCGCAGGCAGGGCTATTCGTTCATAAAAATAACCGGCATAAGCCCATCTCGCCTGGGATGCGCTTAAATCCGGAGCAGGGCAAACACAAGAGGCTATATGACTGAGAAAAAAGCGGAACTTCAGCGGGGACTGGAGGCGCGGCACATTGAGCTAATCGCCCTTGGCGGCACGATTGGCGTGGGACTATTTATGGGGGCGGCAAGTACGCTGAAGTGGGCCGGACCTTCGGTTCTGCTGGCGTATATTATCGCGGGGCTCTTCGTCTTCTTTATTATGCGTTCGATGGGCGAAATGCTGTTCCTCGAACCGGTTACCGGCTCGTTCGCTGTTTATGCGCACCGCTATATGAGCCCGTTTTTTGGCTATCTGACCGCCTGGTCCTACTGGTTTATGTGGATGGCGGTCGGGATATCGGAGATTACGGCGATCGGGGTCTATGTCCAGTTCTGGTTCCCGGAGATGGCGCAGTGGATACCGGCGCTTATCGCGGTTGGGCTGGTCGCGCTGGCGAATCTGGCGGCGGTACGTCTGTACGGCGAAATTGAATTCTGGTTTGCCATGATTAAAGTGACCACCATTATTGTCATGATCGTGGTGGGGCTGGGCGTCATCTTCTTTGGCTTTGGCAACGGCGGACACTCCATTGGCTTTAGCAATCTGACCGAGCACGGCGGTTTCTTTGCCGGCGGCTGGAAGGGCTTTCTGACGGCGCTATGCATCGTGGTCGCTTCCTATCAGGGCGTCGAGCTTATCGGGATCACCGCCGGTGAAGCGAAAAATCCGCAGGTCACTCTGCGTAGCGCGGTCGGCAAAGTGCTGTGGCGAATCCTGATTTTCTATGTCGGGGCGATTTTTGTGATCGTCACTATTTTCCCGTGGGATCAGATAGGCTCCAACGGCAGTCCGTTCGTGCTGACCTTTGCCAAAATCGGTATCACCGCAGCGGCAGGGATTATCAACTTTGTGGTGCTGACGGCGGCGCTTTCCGGTTGTAACAGCGGAATGTATAGCTGTGGACGGATGCTCTACGCGCTGGCAAAGAATCGCCAGCTGCCTGCGGCCATCGCCAGAGTTTCGCGCAACGGCGTGCCGTCGGCGGGCGTGGCGCTGTCGATCCTGATTCTGCTGGTCGGTTCGTGCCTGAACTACATTATTCCTAATCCACAGCGGGTATTTGTTTACGTCTACAGCGCCAGCGTGCTGCCGGGAATGGTGCCATGGTTTGTAATTCTGATTAGCCAGCTACGTTTTCGTCTGGTACATAAAGAAGCGATGGCCAGCCATCCTTTCCGCTCGCTGCTATTCCCGTGGGCAAACTATTTAACCATGGCGTTCCTGGTTTGCGTGCTGATAGGGATGGGATTTAACGACGATACGCGTATGTCGCTCTTTGTCGGAATTATTTTCCTCGCCGCCGTGACGCTTATTTATAAGGTATTTGGCCTTGGTCGACGCGGAAATGTTGATAATGTGGCGTAATAAGCAACAAAACGCACAAAGCATGAGCAAACGATAATTTTCTTTTAAAAGGCACTAGACAGCGGGGTAGGAAGTCCGTATTATCCGACCCCGCAACGGCGCTAAGCGCCCGTAGCTCAGCTGGATAGAGCGCTGCCCTCCGGAGGCAGAGGTCTCAGGTTCGAATCCTGTCGGGCGCGCCATTTAGTCCCGGCGCTTGAGCTGCGGTGGTAGTAATACCGCGTAACAAGATTTGTAGTGGTGGCTATAGCTCAGTTGGTAGAGCCCTGGATTGTGATTCCAGTTGTCGTGGGTTCGAATCCCATTAGCCACCCCATTATTTAGAAAGTTGTGAAATTGCGAAGGTGGCGGAATTGGTAGACGCGCTAGCTTCAGGTGTTAGTGTTCTTACGGACGTGGGGGTTCAAGTCCCCCCCCTCGCACCACGACTTTATAAAGAATTGAACTAAAAATTCAAAAAAGCAGTACATCGGCGAGTAGCGCAGCTTGGTAGCGCAACTGGTTTGGGACCAGTGGGTCGGAGGTTCGAATCCTCTCTCGCCGACCAATTTTGAACCCCGCTTCGGCGGGGTTTTTTGTTTTCTGATTCTGCAAAAAAACGTTTATCTCCCTGATATCGCAAACAATATTTCATTAACCCTGACGTCATTTATTGTCCAGAATAGTCCCAATTCTTTGTTCAGATAGATGCATCTTCTCCTGATCCTGTGCGATAATAATCGGGTAGATGCTCATTCCATCTCTTATGTTCGCCTTAGTGCCTCATAAACTCAGGAATGATGCAGAGCCGTTTTACGGTGCTTATCGTCCACTGACAGATGTCGCATTTTATATGCTAAATCATTCATATGTGTCGAGACGGCCAGCACGGGAATCCCCAGGAGCTTACAAAGGTAAGTGACTGGAGTGAGCGTGTGCAGCTAACGAAGAGACAGCGTGAAGGATGAAGCATATAGCCTCATCAAACACCATGGACACTACGTTGAGTGAAGCACCCAATTTGTTGTCAAACAGACCTGTTTTAACGCCTGCCCTGGTTTCAGAGCAGGCGTTTTTTTCTTTTCAGGGAGCGGGAAACGTTCAGGCGGGAGAGGAAGTGATTCTCGCCCCCGGCGGAGGCGAGAGTGACATTACTGCTGCGGATTGTTTTGCAGGGTTAACAGCAGGCCGTCGCGACGCATCGTCGCCGCTTCTTCCGGCTGATGCAGGCGGTCAAGAGTATCCGCAAGCCATGCGTAGTCAAACGCATCCGGGCGCTGCTTGAGGGCTGCGCGGAACGCGATGCTGGCCTCCTGCCACTCACCGTGGCGCATCAGCGATTGCCCCAGCGTACTCCACAGCAGCGGGCGATCGCCGACCGTTTTAAGCTGCTGACGCAGCACTTTTTCCAGCTGCTCAGGGTTATTGGTTTTCAGCCGCGGAATCGGCATAACCAGACGGTCGTCATAGTGCTTTTTCAGACCTTCGATAATAATCTGCTGCGCGGTATCATGATCGTCGCTTTCGATAAGACGATTCGCCATCGCCACCTGTAGCGCCACCTGGCTGCGGGTTTTACGGCTCTGGCTTTTCCACCAGTCGCGCAAACCTTCGCTGCCGCCGTCGGCCAGCGTTTTATCCATCAGACCAATCCACGCCAGCTGTTCCAGCTCAGCGCGATGCTCTTCATCGCTGACGTTGGCTTTCGCCATTGACGGAATGATATCCAGCAGCGAATTCCAGGCGCCGGTACGGATGTAGGCCTGCTCGGCAAGGCGCAGAACCTCCGGATGACGCGGCGTGATCTCCAGCAGCCTATCGATACCGTGGCGTGCGGCATGGTTTTCATTACGCGCCAGCTGCAGACGTACGCGGGTTATTTCGACAGGGATCAGATCGTCACCGGCTAATTCAGCAGCGCGCTCCAGATGTTGGTTAGCGCGAGCTTCATCTCCACGCTGCTGGGCGGCTTCCGCTGCCAGCAGGTAGTTCACAACGGGCTGTTCAGCGTGATCGGCATTTTTCGCCATCAGCTTCTCAACCTGCTGGTAATCACCTTCCGCCAGCTTCAGCAGCGCCTGCTCTGTTTGCTTACGGGCGCGACGACGCTTACGGCCAACGAACCAGCCGCGGGTGTGCGCGCCGGTGCGGAAAATCCGCCGCAGTAGCCACTCAATGGCAAACAGTACCACCATGGTGAGGATCAGGATGATCGCAAGCCCGGTCACGCTGGTTTCAATATTGTAGTTATCGGTCTGGATTAGCACGTAGCCCTGATGACCCGCGATCATCGGCCCGACCACAATCCCGGCAAGCAGCAGCGCGAAGAGTAAGAGAATTTTCAACATGCGTTACTCTCCTTGTGGCGCAGGCGTTGGCGCGTGGGCTGCAGGTGCAGGGGCAGGTGCCGGCGCGCTGGTCTGGGGTTCAGCCGGCTGCGCCATCAGATTACGCACTCGCGTCTGCATTAGTTTCTCAAGCAGCGCCTGGCTTTGCAGGTTTTCCGGTACGTTCATGGTGATGCTTTGCTGGCTGAGCTTATCCACATCCTCAAGGAAGGCTTTGGTGGTGGCGTCTTCCGTGTCGTAGTAAGCGCGAACCCAGGTCGAGACGTTATCCAGAGCCTGTTTGTAGGTTTCTTCCTGATGGCGAGGGACGGCCTGCGCTGCGACCAGCAGACGGGAGCGAATATTTTCGCGCAGGTAGACGTCCTGGTTCGGCGCCAGCAGCGGCACGGCGGTTTCATCACGGCGGCGAACGGTAATAAAGCTGTCCATAAAGTTCTGCCAGCTTTTTTGCAGGTTTACACGCCATTCGGTAATGGAGCTGGATAGCTCATCGCTATCGGAATCCATCGGCGTGTCGTCATCGTTGTTGTCCGCCAGACGGAGATTATCGATCTGGTTGGCGAGCTGGTTCACCTTCAGAATGATGCCGTCGTAGTCGACCTGACTCACGGCAGAAAGCGAGGCAATATCGTCGGTAATGGCGCGACGCGCGGCGATCAGGCTCGGATCGTTCATATCGGCGAGGCTGGCGTCGGCGCTTTTCAGCAGCGCGGCAGCGGTCGTTACGTCCTGATCGCTCCACAGCTTACGTCCGGCCAGTTTCACGAGGAAATCCGCCTGCGCGAGCAGCCAGGTTTTTGCGTCGCTGCCGGAAATAACCGCAACCTTCTCCTGAACTTCTTCCAGCTTCTTCGCCAGAGCCTCCTGCTGACGCTGCGCTTCCGTCAACTGGTCGGCCTGCTGCTTAATAATGCCTTCGAGTTCGCTTTTTTGGCTTTCCTGGGCTTTTTGCAGCGCGGCGATCTGGCTGGATAGCCCGGCGCTGGCTTCGCTCTGGCGGGTTGCCTGGGTCTTCGTCAGGCCATAAAGACCTATGCCAGCGGCGAGGGCGATAGCAATAGCTATTGCGCTCAGCGCGAGGCTGGTTTTACTGCCGCCGTTTTTCTTTTCTACGTTATTTTCTGGCTGTGACGTCGTGTCCACGGCCTCCCTGGTCTCTTCAACCACGGCGGATTGATTCTGTTGTTCCGTCATTATGGCTTCCAATGTTGAGAGTTATTGTAATGCGCGTAGCAGCGCATCGTTGTCGGCGCTATCGGCAACCTGGATATCCTGCCAGCCCAATTCTCTGGCCTGCTCGGCCAGACGTTCACTGACAACTAAAATGCGACAGCTCAGGAGCCAACGTTCGCGATACCACTGTGGTATCAGCGTCCAGAGCTGCTGCAGCATCTCGCCGCTGGTAATGACCAGCGTTGAAATACCGCGAGACTGCCAGCGCATTGCTTCTTCTGCGCCATCATAGTGCCTTGCACTACGTTGATAACATTCACAAAAAGTGACATCAGCACCGCGTTCGCGAAGCGTGTCACCGAGTAATTCCCGCCCGCCGTTACCGCGCAGGATGAGCGCTCTTTTCCCCGCAATGTTTTGTAATTCAGGTAATTGTAGCAAGACTTCGCTGATTTCCCGATCTAACGGATAGCGAACATGACGATTGCTGACTTTATGCAGGGCCAGCGCGGTGGTGCGGCCAATGGCAAAATAGTCAGGCGCCGAAGGCCAGCGCAGCCTTTGCTGCTGGAGGCGAGAGTGGGCAAACTCAACGGCGTGCTGGGACAGTGCGAAGAGCAAATCGCCAGCCGCGAGGTTTTCCAGCTGGCCGCCCAGCTCAGGAAGCTGACGTCCAGGGGTAAATTCAATGAGCGGAAAGCTCCAGGCCACGCGCCCCAGCGCGCGCAGGCGGCTGACTAACTCTTCGCCTTGCGGCAGCGGACGGGTGACCAGGATACTCATTGTGGACCTTCTCCTGCATAGACGACGGCAAGAATGTCACGTGCGCCGTTATTCAGAAGCTCTTCGGCGAGAGAAACGCCGAGCGTTTCTGCTTCTTCCGCACGGCCGCGCCGCTCGCCGCGCACCATTTGTGAGCCATCCGGCGCGCCAACCAGCGCGCGCAGCCATAGCTCACCGTCGATCAGTTCGGCATAGCTGCCGATCGGCACCTGACAGCCGCCTTCTAGCCGGGTGTTCATCGCCCGTTCAGCGCGTACGCGTATGGCCGTTTCCGTATGATTTAACGGGGCCAGTAGCGCTTTGGTCCATTCGTCGTCAAGGCGACACTCGATGCCGACCGCGCCCTGGCCAACGGCGGGCAGCGATTGCTCCGGCGATAGCGGTTGACGAATACGCGCCTCCAGGTTCAGGCGTTTAAGCCCTGCGGCGGCAAGAATAATGGCGTCATACTCGCCGCTATCAAGCTTGCCCAGACGCGTGCCTACGTTGCCGCGCAGGGAGCGGATCGTGAGATCCGGCCGCGCTGCGGCCAGCTGACACTGACGGCGTAAACTTGACGTGCCAACGATGCTGCCGTGCGGCAGTTCATCAATGGAAGCGTAGTGGTTTGAGACAAACGCATCGCGCGGATCTTCACGCTCGCAGATGGTCACCAGCCCAAGCCCTGCGGGAAACTCCACCGGTACGTCTTTCATCGAATGGACGGCGATGTCGGCGCGGCCTTCCAGCATTGCCAGCTCTAACTCTTTCACAAACAGACCCTTACCGCCCACTTTTGCAAGGGGCGTATCAAGGATCACGTCGCCGCGGGTGACCATAGGCACCAGTTCAACGGAAAGCCCCGGGTGGCAGGACTCCAGACGCTCTTTCACATAATGTGCCTGCCATAGCGCAAGCGGGCTTTGCCGTGTGGCAATTCTCAAAACTTTGTCTAACATGCTTGTTACCGTCATTGTCGACCACTAACCATCCTAACATTGTTGTCTTAGGGATGTTAGTTTTGTGGGGTTAAGGGTCGCGGCCATCTTTTTAGCCTTTCATGCGTTTGCGGGTTGCCGCAAACGTAGTGAAGAATTTACACGTAGTAAAGGGTGCTACACTTGTATGTAGCGCATCTTTCTTTACGGTCAATCAGCAAGGTGTTAGATTGATCACGTTTTAAACCATTTGTCAGTCAGCAGTTCACCACAACCACACCGACGACGAATGGTGACGGTTTTTGTTGAAATACTGAAACTCTCCGTACTATTGTACGTCGGGTTTTTGAACATCAGGCGATATGTCTTGTACCTCTATATTGAGACACTGAAACAGAGACTGGATGCCATCAACCAATTGCGCGTGGATCGCGCCCTTGCTGCCATGGGACCCGCTTTCCAGCAGGTTTACAGTCTACTGCCGACATTACTACATTATCATCATCCGCTGATGCCGGGTTACCTTGACGGTAACGTTCCCCGTGGCATTTGCCTCTACACGCCTGATGAAACCCAACGTCACTATCTTGATGAGCTCGAGCTCAACCGTGGCATGCTGGCCAAAGAGCCGCCGAAAGGCGAGCTGCCGATCACCGGCCTTTACTCTATGGGCAGCACATCTTCCGTCGGCCAAAGCTGTTCGTCTGACCTGGATATCTGGGTTTGCCACCAGTCCTGGCTTGACACTGAAGAGCGTCAGCTGCTGCAGCGTAAATGTAGCCTGCTGGAGAGCTGGGCGGCATCGCTGGGCGTCGAGGTCAGCTTCTTCCTGATCGACGAAAACCGCTTCCGTCATAACGAAAGCGGCAGCCTGGGCGGCGAAGACTGCGGCTCCACCCAGCATATCCTGCTGCTGGATGAGTTTTACCGTACCGCGGTGCGCCTTGCCGGCAAACGTATTCTGTGGAATATGGTGCCGTGCGATGAAGAAGAGCATTACGACGATTACGTCATGAGCCTCTACGCGCAGGGCGTACTGACGCCGAATGAATGGCTGGATCTCGGCGGCCTGAGTTCTCTGTCGGCCGAAGAGTACTTCGGCGCCAGCCTCTGGCAACTGTATAAAAGCATCGACTCGCCCTATAAGGCCGTGCTGAAAACGCTGCTGCTGGAAGCGTACTCCTGGGAGTACCCCAATAACCGCCTGCTGGCGAAAGATATCAAACAGCGTCTGCATGACGGTGAAATCGTTTCGTTTGGCCTCGATCCTTACTGCATGATGCTGGAGCGCGTGACGCTCTATCTGCAGGCCATCGAAGATGAAACGCGCCTCGATCTGGTGCGTCGATGTTTCTATTTAAAAGTCTGCGAGAAGCTGAGCCGCGAGCGCGCCTGCGTCGGCTGGCGTCGCGAAGTCGTCAGTCACCTGGTGAAAGAGTGGGGCTGGGATGAAAAGCGTCTGATGATGCTCGACAACCGGGCCAACTGGAAGATCGACGAAGTCCGTAAAGCGCACAACGAACTGCTTGATGCGATGATGCAGAGCTATCGCAACCTGATTCGTTTTGCGCGCCGCAATAACCTGAGCGTTTCCGCCAGCCCGCAGGATATTGGCGTGCTGACGCGTAAGCTGTACGCCGCCTTTGAAGCGCTGCCGGGGAAAGTCACCCTGGTAAACCCGCAAATTTCACCGGATCTGTCTGAGCCGAATCTGACCTTTATCCACGTGCCGCCGGGCCGCGCCAACCGCACCGGTTGGTATGTCTATAACCGGGCGCCGGACATGGAATCGATCATCAGCCATCAGCCGCTGGAATATAACCGTTATCTTAATAAGCTGGTGGCCTGGGCCTGGTTTAACGGCCTGTTGACGTCACGTACGCGCCTGTTTATTAAGGGCAACGGCATTGTCGATCTGGCGAAGCTGCAGGAGATGGTGGCCGATGTGGCGCATCACTTCCCGCTGCGTCTGCCTTCTCCGACGCCGAAAGCGCTGTACAGTCCGTGCGAAATCCGCCATCTGGCGATTATCGTCAACCTGGAATATGACCCGACGGCGGCCTTCCGCAATCAGGTGGTGCATTTTGACTTCCGCAAGCTGGATGTTTTCAGCTTCGGCGAAGAGCAAAAGTGCCTGATTGGCAGCATCGACCTGCTGTACCGCAACTCGTGGAACGAGGTGCGTACGCTGCACTTTAACGGCGAGCAGGCGATGATCGAAGCGCTGAAAACCATTCTTGGCAAGATGCACCAGGACGCCGCGCCGCCGGATAGCGTGGAGGTTTTCTGCTATAGCCAGCATCTGCGCGGTCTGATCCGCACTCGCGTACAGCAGCTGGTGTCTGAATGCGTTGAGCTGCGTCTTTCCAGCACCCGTCAGGATACCGGCCGCTTTAAAGCGCTACGCGTTTCCGGGCAGACCTGGGGGTTGTTCTTCGAGCGTCTTAACGTTTCGGTTCAGAAACTGGAAAACGCCATCGAATTCTATGGCGCGATTTCCCATAACAAATTGCACGGGCTGTCGGTGCAGGTGGAAACTAACCACGTCAGGCTGCCGCAGGTAGTGGACGGCTTTGCCAGCGAAGGGATTATTCAGTTCTTCTTCGAAGATGCGGATAACGATAACGGTTTTAACATCTATATCCTCGATGAGAGCAACCGCGCCGAGGTGTATCACCACTGCGAAGGTAGCAAAGAGGAGCTGGTGCGCGACGTCAGCCGCTTCTACTCTTCATCCCATGATCGTTTTACCTACGGTTCCAGCTTTATCAACTTTAACCTGCCGCAGTTTTATCAAATCGTCGACGTTGATGGTCGCGAGCAGGTGATTCCGTTCCGCAGCCAGGTGATTGCCGCTGCCACCGCTTCAGCCGGTCAGGATGCTGCTTCATCGCCAATGCTACAGCACTACTCCTGAGCCTGAACTGCGGGCCTTGAGGGTGTGATAGGTTTGAAATCTTCTACGGGTGGACTTGCCGGGGGCGCTGCGCTTGCCCGTGCTACAGGGCGATAGGGATTTTTGTAACCCGGATAAGGCGTTAGCCGCAATCCGGGGAATTCGTATCACGCTCTCTTAGCGAAAACTCACCGCTTCACCGGCCTGCATGGTCGCCGCCTGTTCCAGCAGATCCCAGAAGGTTTCGCCGCTGCGGTCGCATACCCACTCGTCGCCTTTTAAGTCGAAATGGTAGCCGCCTTGTTTTGTTGCCAGCCACACCTGATGTAGCGGTTCCTGACGGTTGATAATAATCTTGCTGCCGTTTTCAAAACTGATAGTCAGCACGCCGCCGTTGATTTCACAGTCGATATCGCTGTCGCCGTCCCAGTCGTCAAGGCGTTCTTCGATGGTCATCCACAGGGTATCGGCCAGGCGATGGAATTCACTGTCGTTCATGGTTCTTTCCCGCTTTTTTGATAGTGGCGGCAGTATAGCGCAAACTACGACGACTTCGGCAGATGGCGGAGGCGGATAAGCAGCATAGACGTTGCGATCGCCATCGCCAGAAGCCCATAGCGCGCGCTCTGCATCCTGCTCAGTTGATAATGTTGGAGAAGGCTATAAATATCGGCAGGCGCCAGGTTTTGTGTCTGGATGAGCTGACGGAAGGTACGATCGCTAGTCCAGGGGATAAACGTGAGATGGCTGATGATTTGTCTCGCGAGCGGGGTAATTGCCAGGTCGTGCTGTACCTGATATTTCATCAGAAAGGTCAGTACCGTGAGCATAACAGTACTGATCAACGCCATTCCTAAAGCTTGTCCGATATCGCGCGACGCGGCCTGAACGCCGCCGGACTGTTCAGCATGCCGACTCCCTGCGCCAGTGGTGACCAGCATCGGAGCGTTGGCTGCAATAGTGCCCATTCCTGCGCCGATCAAACAAAGCCCTGATGCCATCATGATCGGAGTAAAACCCGTTACATGGAGCGCCCCTGCGGCTACCAGAGCGCCGGCGATTCCCGCTGTCAGCCCCATTTGGCACTGACGGCGAGGATTTCGCTGCTGAATAAACAGCGGCAGGCCAAGCGAACAGGCGGCGAGGCATATCGCAAAAGGGAGTATCAGCAGCCCTGTTTCCATCGCTGAGACGTTTTTGACAATCTGTGCAAAACTCACCACGGTGAAAATAGCTGAACTGTACGCAAAAAAGATCCAACCGGTGAGATAGAGCCCGTGCCGCACCAGGCGAGTTTTCAGGAAAACAGCGGGGAGCAAAGCGTTGCCGGTGGTGGCTTCAAAATGACGTTCCCAGCGCAGCATCATCAGCAGCACCATCAGGCCGCAGAGGATGACGAAAGGGGCGGGGCTCAGGCCGAGAACGCTTACTGCCGGGTCGAAGGGCATAACTAGTCCCCAGATCGGGATGCGCAGAATACCGAAAATCGTCAGGAACAGACCCAGAGTGCCTAACAGGAAACCTGGGGTATCGAAGGTAATAGCTGCACGATTATTTTTTGATGCCGGGATGATGGTTGAGCAGAGCAGGATAAGTAGCGCCAGCAGGCCAAGCGAGGCAAATGCGATGCGCCAGCCGACGTGGTCCAGCAAATATCCGCATAAAATCGGCCCACAGGCGAAAGAAATGCCGCTGGAGGCGCCCAGCGCGCCAAATGCGGCAACCCGCCGTCGCTGTTGATATAGTGCAGAGATCAGGCCAAAAACGGCGGGTATCATCAGGCTTCCGCCAACCCCAGCGGTCAGACGAGCCCCCCACGTAAAGAGCGTTATCGATGGCGAAAAATAGGCGCAGGCTTCGGCGAGGATAAATATCATGCATCCAATGCGAAACAGCATCCGCCAACCCCAGATACACCCCAGCATTCCCCCCGCCACCATAAACGTGCCTGCAATCAGCGGGTACATCGTATTTGCCGTACTGACCTGCCCAAGCGTGGCGTGCAGATCATTCATTAGCGCCTGCGTGGCGATGCTTAACGTCACATTGTCGGCAGAAGCCAGAAACTGCGCGCAACATAAGACAATCAAAGGTAACCAGCTTGTTGATGTAGGGTTGTTGGTCACAGATTGTTCCTTCTTGATAGAAACGACAAAACGCGCCCTTCCTTGCAAAAGGGGCGCGTTGATATTAGTTATTTTTAGCGTTTAATTTAGATTTTCGACTTCCTGGCACGCGGCTCTTCTCCTGTAGCGTCAGCGGAACCTTTGGCGCGGACAGGGAGATTACGTGTCCCGAATAAAAATAGCAGCGTCATAACTGCAGTAGCGATCATACCCGCTCGCGTGGCTTTCAGACGGGCAGTTTTATACACCCGGTTTAGTTCGGATACATCCTTCTTATTGACCCCTTGATCCAGCATGAGCTTTGAGAAGCCGGTATCGCTGAGATAAGGGATAACGGAAATATTTGCCACCTTCTGCTGCGTATCCAGGCTCAGCGAAGCGTCTTTACTTGCCATATTCTGCACCGTCATGGTGATTGCCGTTAGCATCACCATGCCGCAGACCGCTACGCCGATTGCCTGGCCGACGTTACGCGACGTTGCCTGGACGCCGCCGGACTGTTGCGCATCTCGCGCCGGCAGGGCGCTGGTGACAATATAGCTGGAGTAGGCGGAAACAATGCCCATACTGACGCCAATCAGACACATCCCTACCGGCACGATTGCGCTGAAATCGGACGGGCCGAAGCCAAAGATGCACAAAACTGAACCCAGCGTGCCGATTAACAACGCGCTTTGGCACATCCGTTTCGGATTCGCATTTTTCCAGACGATCGGCAGCCCCAGAGAAAAGACCACGACGCCCAGCGCAAACGGCAGAATGAGCAAGCCGGTTTCAATACCGTTCAGTCCGGCGACAACCTGCACGAAACTCACGGTCACAAAAATACCGGAACCGTAGGCGAGGAAGATAAATGCCGTCAGATAGAGGCCGTTACGCACCTGCGGCGTAGCGAGGAACGACAACGGGATTAGCGCGCTGCCTGTAGTGGCTTCGCGATGGCGTTCCCACTTTAGCATAATCGCCAGGACGATCAGGCCAAACAGCACCAGGAACGGCGCCGGGCTGAGGCCCATCACGGTGAATGGCGCGTTGAACGGCGTGAACAGGCCCCAGCTTGAGACTTTCAGGAAGCCGAGGATTACGCTGAACAGGCCGATAACGGTCAGGATGACGCCCGGCAGATCGAACACCACTTTGCGTTCTGGTTTTGCCGGCGTAGGTACCAGGAAAGAGCCGCAGAAGATCACGATGCACAGGCCGGCGATAGCGGCAAAGGCCGCGCGCCAGCCGAGGTGGTCAACCAGCAGACCGCAAATCAGCGGACCTGCGGCAAAAGAGACCCCGCTTGCCGCGCCGATAGCGCCAAAGGCGATCGCCTGCTGCCCGCCTTTATAGTTACTGGCGATAAGCCCCAGCACCGAAGGGATCATAAAGCTCCCGCCAATACCGGAAAGCAGGCGGGCGCCGTAGGTGAAGACCAGCATGTTTGGTGAAAAATAGGCCGTCAGCTCGGCGAGGAATAGCAGCGCGCAGCCGATACGGAACGTTTTTTTCCAGCCTACGATCAGCCCGGCCATCCCGGCAGCAACCATCAGAGAACCCGCGGCCAGCGAGTACATCGCGTTGGCAATGCTGATGAGATCCATTGACGCGTGCAGGTCTTTGACCAGTGCACCGGTAGCGATACTCAACGTTGCATTATCGCCGGATGTTGAGAGCTGCGCGAGGCACAGTACCAGCAGCGGCAACCATTTCATTGCCGTTTCGGCGGATGCATTGTGCGACATGCCCGCAGAGTTAATTACTGAATTTGTCGTCATGATAGTGTTCTGTGGTTAATTTCAGGCATCTACACATCATCCTTCAAGCTGCCCCTGCGTTGGCTGCCTGCGTTCATTCCAGTCACTTACTGTAGTAAGCGCCAGGGGATTCTCTTAGTTGCCGCATTGATGCAACTTGAATGATTTTGTGCAATAGCTATCCGCCCGACGACGACGCCGGGTGGATAATGTTCGCAACAGGATTACTGGATTTGCTGTTTCTTACCGCCCAGCACGGTGCCCCATACCTTCACATCTTTGAGCTGAATCGGCTCAATGGTCTGAGGATCGTCTTCCAGAACGGTAAAGTCGGCGTATTTACCGCACTCAATGCTGCCGATCAGATGGTCCATTTTCATGGTCCATGCTGCGCCCAGAGTCATCGCGTACAGCGCTTGATCGACGGTAATCTTCTCCGCTTCGCCCAGTACACGTCCGGAAGCCGTCAGGCGGTTAACCGCGCACCATCCGGTGAACAGCGGGTTGATGGGGGTGATACCGCAATCGCTGTGGAAGGCGAAAGGTATACCGTGGCGTACCGCGCTGCCGCAGGCGTCCATACGCATCGCGCGCTCCGGGCCCATGGTTTTGCTGTAGTGTTGATCGCCCCAGTAATAGACGTGATTGCTGAAAAAGTTCACGCCCATCCCCATCGCTTTGATGCGTTTGAACTGATCTTCACGCAGCATCTGCGCGTGCTGCATCACCGCGCGGTGGTTAACCGCCGGAATACGATTCAGGGTTTTCTCGACGGCTTTAATGAACGCTTCCGAGGCCTCATCGCCGTTACAGTGGCAGTGAACCTGGTAGCCGCGGGACATAATGTCGTAGACCTGCTGTTCCACCTCTTCCGGCGTAGCGTTCCACGCGCCGTTGTGGCCATCCAGATAATAGAAGGGCTCCAGCATCCGTCCTGAACCGCCCTGGATAGAACCATCGAGGAAGATTTTCATCGGGCCGAAGTGCATTTTTTCGTGCCCGTGACGCATGACGTCCGGGGCAAAATCCAGCGCTTCCTGGAAGGGTTTTTTCACGAAAGGAGGGCCGTAGGCCACCAGCAGACGAATCGGAAAGTCCGCTTCACGGGTCATGCGGATGTAGTTGGTCATCAGCTCGGGATTGCTGAAATCGGTCAGACCCATATCAGCAGCGCTGGTGCAGCCTGCACGAAATGCTTCCTGACCGAAATTAGCAATGGCGATTTCGGTGGTGAGTTCGTCCCAGAAACCATATTTATTCAGGATTGGCCCCATTGCGGCGAATTCTACCAGTTCACCGTGCAGCGTACCGTCCTGATTTTTCACCACACCTTCAATCTGGCAGTCGTCAAATATTCCGCAGTCGTGCAGCGCGGCGGTATTCGCGCCCATCAGGTGGATGCTCATATGGATAACGGCGACCGGACGGGTGGTTGAGACGCGGTCCAGATGTTCGCGGCCCAGCTTTTCGCTGCCGAAATAGATAGGATCGACACCCCATGCGATCAGCGGGGCATGCGGATCGGTCATCTCGCGTTCAACGGCCTGTAGGGCGCTGACGACATCATCAAAAGAGCGGCAGCCTTTCCAGACCTTACCGGTATGGTCCGGGCGGTCGTAGTAACCGACATACGGGAACTGCCACATGCCGCCCCCGGTGACGTGCGAATGGGCTTCAATCAGGCCGGGCATTAATACTTTGTCGGCAAAGGTATTATCCAGCTGGTATTCGCCAAAGCCGGTGAGTTCCTCAAGGGTGCCGGTGCCTAAAATACGATCTCCGCGTACCGCAACATGGGTGGTTTCCGGGCGGTTTGGACACATCGTAATGATTTTTTTAGCGGCAAAAATCGTGATTTCTGATGCTGACATAGTAGGCTCAATCATTCTGGGTTCAGAGAGTGATGAAAGACGTTGCTTTCATCATGAGTATTAATACATCTATGCTAATTGCCGCATTGGATGTATAACAGGGCCAAAAACACACGATATTAAGGTGCCAATTTGTCGATCGCTCTGCCTTTTGATTTAACGGGAATAAAGCTGGATGCTGGCAGAAAGCGTAGCGAGCAACTCTATCGCGCGCTGAGAGAGAAGATGATGAGCACGCCCGGCCTCCACGGGGCGAAGCTGCCTGCGACGCGTGAGCTGGCACGTATGCTGGGCGTTTCTCGCAATACGGTGGTCTCGGTCTACGAGCGTTTATACGCTGACGATTTGATTGAAACCCGACAGGGTGATGGAACCTATATTCGCTACCGGGGGCAGGAAGCTGAAGAGGGCCCGGAGGTTCCGGAAATTCCAGCCCTACGCGTAGACTCACGCCTGCCGCTGACGGCAAGGTTTAACCGCCATTTTGTTCACGATGGCCCGCCGAAGGCTTTTCGCATTGGCATGCCCGCGATTGACCATTTTCCGTTTGATACCTGGTCGCGCCTGCAAAACCGCTTCTGGCGGCGGCGACCCATTGCGCAAATGGGGTACGGCGTTCCGGCGGGAGATTTACAGCTGCGCGAGCTTATCGCCAGCTACCTGCATACCTCGCGCGGGCTGAAGTGCGACCCGGCGCAGGTGATTATTACCCTGGGGGCGCAGCAGGCGATTATGTTGTGCTCCGCGCTACTGCTGCGCGCTGAACAGGATGTGATTATGGAAAATCCCTGCCACTGGGCGGCTGCGGGCGTATTTTCCTGCCTTGGTTTAAATATTAAAGCGATTAACGTTGATGATGAGGGGCTTCAGACGGCACAGTTGACGGATTATCCCGACGCCAGGATGGTCTACGTTAGCCCGTCATGCCAGTATCCCACGGGCGCCACGCTCTCACTTTCGCGGCGCATGATGCTGCTGGAGTGGGCCAGAAAGCATCAGGCGTGGATTATGGAGGATGATTACGACGGTGAGTATCGCTATGACGGCACGCCGTTAATGCCGCTCGCCGCGCTGGATAATCGCCACCGGGTTATTTATATCGGTTCGTTTTCCAAAGTGATGTATCCCGCGCTACGCCTGGGCTACATGGTAGTTCCGCAACAGCTTGTGGAACCACTGAACCTGCTGCGCACGTTGTCCACCCGCCAGCCGCCAATGAACGACCAGCAGGTGATGGCGAGCTTTATTACCGAAGGTCATTTCCAGCCCCATATTCGTCGAATGCGCAGAATCAGTAAAAGCCGCCGCGATCTGCTGCTGGCCGAGTGGAACCAGCATCTGAGCCATATTGGCGTGATGCCCGAAGTGGCCTCGGGGCTACATGCCGCGATTACGCTGGATAGCGCCGAAACGGAAAATCGGCTTGTTAGCCAGGCCCAGGCGGCAGGCGTTGAAATTACGCCGCTGAGCGCGCTGTGGATCCCCGATACGCCGGAAAGCGACCACCATTACGGTATTGTGCTTGGGTTCGCTGGCGTCATGGAAGCGGATATTGTGCAATCGATACAGGTGCTAAAAAAATGCTGGCAGTGAGCTCAGATAAATTGAATCACCAGAGTGTCACTGGCAACGCTTTTGCGCCGTAACTCTGGTGAAAAGCCGCTTTTCAGATTTCATAAAGCTGCCCTAAACGCTTGCTTTTACGTCTTCTCCTGCGATGATAGAAAACAGTAAGAATGAATCACGGGCAACTATCCATGAAAAACGTTTTCCCAGCGCTTGCCGTTTTATTAGCGGTTCTCAGCCTTAGCGGCTGTGGTCTGAAAGGGCCGCTTTACTTCCCGCCGGCGGATAAAACGGCGCCTCCGCCGACTAAGCCGGTTGATAGCGGTATCCAGAGCTCTACGCCGGATCGTAACGATCGCGGCGATAGCGGTGGCCCGACCCAGGTGAATTACTGACAGTTCCGCGCAGCTGGAGTAGAAAATGCAGTTCTCTAAAATGCATGGCCTGGGTAACGACTTTATGGTCGTTGACGCAGTAACGCAGAATGTTTTTTTCTCACCTGAACTGATCCGTCGTCTGGCGGATCGGCATCTTGGCGTGGGTTTCGATCAGCTGCTGGTGGTGGAGCCGCCTTACGATCCGGAGCTCGACTTCCACTATCGTATCTTCAATGCCGACGGTAGCGAAGTGGCGCAATGCGGCAACGGCGCGCGCTGTTTCGCCCGCTTTGTGCGTCTGAAAGGCCTGACCAATAAACGTGATATCCGCGTCAGTACCTCGAATGGCCGTATGGTATTAAGCGTCACGGAAGACGATCTGGTGCGCGTCAATATGGGTGAGCCAAACTTCGAACCGTCCCAGGTGCCGTTCCGCGCCAACAAAGCGGAAAAGACCTATATTATGCGCGCCGCTGAACAGACAGTATTGTGCGGCGTGGTGTCGATGGGTAACCCGCACTGCGTTATCCAGGTTGATGATGTGGAAACCGCGACGGTGGAAACGCTCGGCCCGGTGATGGAAAACCACGAGCGCTTCCCGGAGCGGGCGAACATCGGCTTTATGCAGGTGATCAGCCGCTCTCATATTCGCCTGCGCGTGTATGAACGCGGTGCGGGGGAAACTCAGGCCTGCGGCAGCGGCGCCTGTGCGGCGGCGGCAGTCGGTATCCAGCAGGGATTACTGGGCGAGGAGGTCCGCGTGGAATTACCCGGCGGGCGTCTGGATATCGCCTGGAAAGGTCCGGGCCAACCGTTGTATATGACTGGCCCGGCGGCACATGTCTATGACGGATTTATTCATTTATGAAACAAGTCGGGGAAGAACAACAGGAACTTGCCAGCGAGCTAAACGATCGCGCAGTGGTGGACTATCTGTTGCAACATCCTGAATTCTTTATTCGTAATGCGGCGCTGGTGGAACACATGTCAGTGCCGCATCCGGTGCGTGGTTCGGTCTCGCTGGTGGAGTGGCACATGGCGCGGGCGCGGAACCATATCAACGTGCTGGAAGAAAATATGACGCTGCTGATGGAGCAGGCGACGGCTAACGAAAGCCTGTTTCAGCGCCTGTTTCACCTGCAAACGCGGCTGGCGGCGGCCGATAGCCTTGACGAAATGCTGAACCGCTTTCATCGCTGGGCGCGCGAGCTGGGTCTGGCGGGTGCCACGGTGCGCCTGTTTCCCGACCGCTGGCGGCTCGGCGCGCCTTCCAAATTCACCCATCTGGCGATAAGCCGTCAGGCGTTTGAGCCTATTCGCATTCAGCGTCTTGGGCAACAGCGCCATTATCTTGGCGCTTTAAACGGTCCCGAGCTGCTGGTCGTGCTGCCGGAAGCTAAAGCCATCGGATCGGTGGCGATGTCGCTGCTGGGGGGAGACGACGCCCCCGGAGTGATGATATTCAGCAGTCGCGACCCCCAGCACTATCAGCAAGGGCAGGGAACGCAGCTATTGCAGGAAATCGCGTCGATGCTCCCGGGATTGCTGGAGCGCTGGATTGAACGCGCATGACCGACTCGCCTCTGTTTGCTCCCGTAGAACGCTTCTTACGCTATCTCGGCGTCGAGCGTCAGCTGAGCCCGATAACGCTGCTGAACTATCGCCGCCAGCTGGAAACGCTTATCGCGCTGGCGGATAGCGCCGGGCTGAAAAGATGGCAGCAGTGTGATGCCGCCCAGGTCCGTAGCCTGGCGGTGCGCAGCCGTCGTCAGGGGCTGGGGCCTGCCAGCCTGGCCTTACGTCTCTCCGCCTTACGCAGCTTCTTTGACTGGCTGGTGAGCCAGGGCGAACTGGCCGCGAATCCGGCGAAGGGGATTTCGGCGCCGAAAATACCCCGCCATCTACCGAAAAATATCGACGTCGACGACGTTAATCGGCTGCTGGATATCGATCTCAACGATCCGCTGGCGGTACGCGACAGGGCGATGCTGGAAGTGATGTACGGCGCGGGGTTGCGTCTTTCGGAGCTGGTGAATCTCGATATTAAGCACCTCGATCTGGAATCCGGCGAGGTGTGGGTGATGGGCAAAGGCAGCAAAGAGCGCCGCCTGCCGATTGGCCGCAATGCGGTGGTGTGGATTGAGCACTGGCTCGATCTGCGCGGACTGTTCGGTGCCGATGAGGACGCCCTGTTCTTATCTAAACTGGGGAAGCGAATTTCCGCGCGCAACGTGCAAAAGCGCTTTGCCGAATGGGGCATAAAGCAGGGGCTCAACAGCCACGTGCACCCGCATAAGCTGCGCCACTCCTTCGCGACCCATATGCTGGAGTCGAGCGGCGATCTGCGCGGGGTGCAGGAGCTGCTGGGCCATGCTAACCTTTCCACCACTCAAATCTATACCCATCTCGATTTTCAACACCTTGCGTCGGTGTACGATGCGGCACATCCGCGCGCCAAACGGGGGAAATGATGCGTTTTTACCGACCTCTGGGCCAGATTTCAGCATTGACGTTTGACCTGGACGATACCCTTTATGACAACCGCCCGGTGATTGACCGGACGCTGCATGAGTCGCTGAGCTTTGTGCGCAGCTACCACCCTTCTCTGAGCCAATTTGACGCCAGCGAGCTTAACCGGCTGCGCCAGACGCTGCTGGCGTCAGAGCCGGAAATTTACCACGATGTGACCGAATGGCGCCGCCGCGCGCTGGAGCTGGGGATGATCAACGCCGGGCTTTCAGCGACGCTGGCGAAAACGGGGGCCGATGAAGCGATGGCGAATTTCGCTCACTGGCGCAGCCTGATTGACGTTCCGCAGGAGACGCACGATACGCTGGCGCAGCTGGCGGAAAAGTGGCCGCTGGTGGCCATTACCAACGGCAACGCCCAGCCGGAACTCTTTGGCCTGAGCGACTACTTCCGCTTCGTGCTGCGCGCGGGCCCTGACGGACGCTCTAAGCCCTTTGCCGATATGTATCATCTCGCAGCGGAGCGGCTGGAGCTTCCTCTGGGGCAGATTCTGCACGTCGGGGACGATCTGACGACCGATGTCGCAGGCGCTATTCGCTGCGGCATGCAGGCCTGTTGGATCAAACCGCAGGGCGCAGACCTGATGCGCGCCGCCGATGGCCGCCTGCTACCGCACATCGAAATTTCACGGTTGGCATCTCTGACCTCGCTGATATAATCGTCAGTAGTTCTGTATAAATTAACAGTAGCCCGGCGAGCCAAACGTTGCCGGGCGCCTCATTTCCGGCGGTGCCAATGGACGTTTCTTACCTGCTCGACAGCCTCAATGACAAACAGCGTGAAGCCGTTGCGGCATCACGTACTAATATGCTGGTTCTGGCAGGAGCGGGCAGCGGCAAGACGCGCGTCCTGGTACACCGCATCGCCTGGCTGCTGAGCGTTGAGAACTGTTCCCCTTACTCCATCATGGCGGTGACCTTTACCAACAAAGCGGCGGCGGAAATGCGTCATCGTATTGGTCAACTGATGGGCACCACTCAGGGCGGTATGTGGGTCGGCACTTTCCATGGTCTGGCGCACCGTCTGCTGCGCGCTCATCACCTTGACGCCGGGCTGCCGCAGGACTTCCAGATCCTCGACAGCGAAGATCAGCTGCGCCTGCTTAAGCGCCTGATTAAGGCGATGAATCTCGATGAGAAGCAGTGGCCGCCGCGGCAGGCGATGTGGTACATCAACGGCCAGAAAGATGAAGGGCTGCGCCCGCACCATATTCAGAGCTACGGTAATCCGGTTGAGCAGACCTGGCAGAAGGTTTACCAGGCCTATCAGGAAGCCTGCGATCGCGCGGGGCTGGTAGACTTCGCCGAGCTGCTGCTGCGCGCCCACGAGCTGTGGCTTAACAAGCCGCATATCCTTCAGCACTACCGCGAGCGCTTTACCAATATCCTGGTGGATGAATTCCAGGATACCAACAATATTCAGTACGCGTGGATCCGACTGCTGGCGGGCGATACCGGTAAGGTAATGATCGTTGGCGATGACGATCAGTCGATTTACGGCTGGCGCGGCGCGCAGGTAGAAAACATCCAGCGCTTCCTCAATGACTTCCCCGGCGCGGAAACTATCCGTCTGGAGCAGAACTATCGCTCGACCAGCAATATCCTCAGCGCGGCGAACGCCCTGATTGAGAACAACAGCGGACGGCTGGGGAAAAAGCTGTGGACCGATGGCGCCGACGGCGAGCCGATTTCGCTCTACTGCGCGTTTAACGATCTTGATGAGGCGCGTTTTGTCGTCAATCGTATCAAAACCTGGCAGGAAAACGGCGGGGCGCTGGAGCAGTGCGCGATCTTGTATCGCAGCAACGCCCAATCGCGCGTGCTGGAAGAGGCGCTGCTGCAGGCCAGCATGCCTTATCGTATTTATGGCGGCATGCGCTTCTTCGAACGTCAGGAGATCAAAGATGCGCTCTCCTATCTGCGCCTGATTGCCAACCGTAACGACGATGCGGCGTTTGAGCGCGTGGTCAATACCCCGACGCGCGGCATTGGCGATCGCACGCTGGACGTGGTGCGTCAGACCTCGCGCGACCGGCAGCTGACGCTGTGGCAGGCCTGTCGCGAGCTGTTAAAAGAGAAAGTTCTCGCCGGGCGCGCTGCCAGCGCTCTGCAGCGTTTTATGGAACTTATTGACGCCATGGCGCAGGAGACAGCCGACATGCCGCTGCACGTGCAGACCGACCGGGTCATTAAAGATTCCGGCCTGCGCATGATGTACGAGCAGGAGAAAGGCGAGAAGGGCCAGACGCGTATCGAAAACTTAGAGGAGCTGGTGACGGCGACGCGCCAGTTTAGCTACAACGAAGAAGATGAAGATTTAATGCCGCTGCAGGCGTTCCTCTCGCATGCGGCGCTGGAAGCGGGAGAAGGGCAGGCGGACACCTGGCAGGATGCGGTACAGCTGATGACCCTGCATTCGGCGAAAGGGCTGGAGTTTCCGCAGGTATTTATCGTTGGCGTGGAAGAAGGGATGTTCCCGAGCCAGATGGCGCTTGATGAGGGCGGCCGCCTGGAGGAAGAACGCCGCCTGGCCTACGTCGGCGTAACTCGTGCCATGCAAAAACTCACGCTGACCTACGCGGAGACCCGTCGCCTGTACGGCAAAGAGGTTTATCATCGTCCCTCGCGCTTTATCGGCGAGCTGCCGGAGTCGTGCGTGGAAGAGGTGCGGCTGCGCGCCACGGTGAGCCGGCCGGTCAGCCATCAGCGCATGGGGACGCCGATGGTAGAAAACGACACCGGCTATAAGCTGGGCCAGCGCGTCCGCCATGCCAAATTCGGTGAAGGCACCATTGTGAACCTCGAAGGCAGCGGCGAACACAGTCGCCTGCAGGTTGCCTTTCAGGGGCAGGGGATCAAATGGCTGGTCGCGGCGTATGCCCGGCTGGAAACAGTGTAACAGTAAGAAAAATATCATTATTTTGTAATATTCTGCTACCTTTATACGTTAAGGAGCTTGATTTGCTCTTTAGCGTTCCGTTGCGTGTTGACGCCGTTTTTGCGCTGGCGTAACATGCGCGCACGATTACGCTAAGAGGACATTCGCCTTGGACACACCCAGTAGATGCTGGCTCAATTTCCTGCCCATCAGGAACAACTCCTAAGGCTATCCTCTTATGCTGATAGCCTTAGCGGTTGTCGGCGACCCGTTCTATTCCCGTCGCTCTGAGTCAGGCTTAATGGTCTGAAACCCAAATTGTTTCTGTGTGCCCACCGAACTGTCCGATAATTTTTTGCATTGGGAGTCCCGGTCATGCTGAGCGCATTTCAACTGGAAAACAATCGTTTAACGCGTCTGGAAGCCGACGAGATCAAGCACCTCGCCAGTTCGGTGTGGGTCGATCTGGTCGAGCCTGACGACGATGAACGAAGCCGTGTGCAAACGGAATTGGGCCAGAACCTGGCGACGCGCCCGGAGCTGGAAGACATCGAAGCGTCAGCGCGTTTCTTTGAGGATGAAGACGGTCTGCATATCCACTCATTTTTCTTTTTTGAAGATGCTGAGGATCACGCCGGTAACTCTACCGTGGCGTTTACTATCCGCGAAGGCCGTCTGTTCACCCTGCGCGAGCGGGAGCTGCCCGCTTTCCGCCTGTATCGCATGCGCGCCCGCAACCAGTCGATGGTGGACGGCAACGCCTACGAGCTGCTGCTGGATCTGTTCGAAACCAAAATCGAGCAGCTGGCGGATGAAATCGAAAACATCTACAGCGATCTGGAAAAGCTTAGCCGGGTGATTATGGAAGGTCGTCAGGGCGATGATTACGACGAGGCGCTCTCTACGCTGGCGGAACAGGAAGATATCGGCTGGAAAGTCCGCCTGTGTCTGATGGATACCCAGCGCGCGCTGAACTTCCTCGTACGCAAGGCCCGTCTGCCGGCAGGGCAGCTGGAGCAGGCGCGCGAAATCCTGCGAGATATCGAATCCCTGCTGCCGCACAATGAATCGCTGTTCCAGAAGGTCAACTTCCTGATGCAGGCGGCGATGGGCTTTATCAACATTGAGCAGAACCGCATCATCAAGATCTTCTCGGTCGTCTCCGTCGTCTTCCTGCCGCCGACCCTGGTGGCTTCCAGCTATGGCATGAACTTTGAGTTTATGCCTGAGCTGCACTGGAGCTTTGGCTATCCCGGCGCGATTGTCTTTATGATGCTCGCTGGCCTGGCGCCCTATCTGTACTTTAAGCGCAAGAACTGGCTGTAAAAAAAGGAGCTTCGGCTCCTTTTTTGCGTACCGGTCTGGCTTTATGCCCTACGCGTACGGCGTATTGTGTAAACCGCATCCATTACGAAAATCGCCAGCGCCACCCAGATAAAAGCAAAGGTCACCATCTTATCCGCGCCCGGCACCTCGCCGTAGAAGGTCACCGCCAGCAGGAACATCAGCGTTGGGCCGATATACTGGAAGAAGCCCAGCGTAGAAAGGCGCAGACGGGTCGCCGCGCCGGTAAAGCACAGCAGCGGAATAGTGGTGACCACGCCCGCCGCCATCAGCAGCAGGTTCAGCGACCACGGGTTCTGACCCATATGGCTGGTCGGGCTATCGGCTATACCAAACAGATAAATCGCGGCGACCGGCAGCAGCCAGAGCGTTTCAAACAGCATACCGGTTTGTGCATCCACGGCGATCTTTTTACGTAGCAGACCATAAAAAGCGAAGCTGAACGCCAGGCCCAGCGCGATAATCGGCAACGAGCCAAAAGTCCAGAGCTGCACCAGAACGCCGCAGGCGGCCAGCAGCACCGCCAGCCACTGCATCCGACGAAAACGCTCCCCGAGGAAGATCATCCCCAGCAGAATATTCACCAGCGGGTTGATAAAGTAGCCCAGGCTGGCTTCCAGCATATGATGGTTATTGACCGCCCAAATAAATAGCAGCCAGTTACCGCCCACCAGCACGGCAGACAGGGCCAGCAGAAACACCTTCTTCGGCGTTTTCAGTAGCCTTTTGACCTGCGGCCACTGACGACTGATGCTGATTAGCGCGACCATAAAGAAGAAGGACCAGATCACGCGGTGAGTCAGAATTTCATCGGCGGGAACATAGTAGATAAGCTTGAAGTACGCTGGCGCGATACCCCAGATAAAATAGGCGGCCAGGGCCAGGAGAACCCCCACCCGCGTTTGTTTAGCGTCCATCGGTACAAATCCATTGCCAAAGAGAATGATGTTACTCGATTTAAGCCGATCAACCCACCATATACGTCGCCGTAGCGCTGGCGATATACACCTGCTCTTCGTTATGCAGTTCGACGCGGGCCACTGCCACCTTGTTACCGGCGCGCAGCAGGCTGCTGGTGGCGGTAAAGCGCTCCCCACGACCCGGACGCAGGTAGTCGACGCGCAGATCGATGGTGCCCATCCGCGACAGGCGCTGGCGCAGCTCTTCTTCATTGATGGTGTCGTGGCGAGTCAGGGTGCTGCCGACGCATACCAGCCCCGCCGCGACGTCCAGCGCTGAGGCAATCACTCCGCCATGTAAAATACTCTGCGCCCAGTTGCCGACCATCATTGGTTGGTTGTTGAAACTCAGCTGGGCGAACTCTTTTTCATAGCGCTCCAGCTCCAGCCCTAAGGCGCGATTAAAGGGCATATGGTAGACGAAGATTTCTCCCACCAGCTTCAGGGCGGCGGCGGCGGTCAGTTCAGACATAACAACATTTCCATAGGTTAATGAAATGTTGATTTTATGCTTCTAAAATATTGATTTCTACTTTAAGAACGGATAACAGGTCAGAAGACGTATAAATAGGTAGAATGCTGCCTGGGTTAAACAGAAATAATAAATATCCATCCAGGAGAACAGCAATGCGTATCTCTTTGGCCTGCCTGCTGGCGCTTGTTGCGCTTCCGGCCGGCGTTCTGGCGCAGGACGCGCCGGTGAATAAACAGGTCCACGACACTCCGGCCGTTCGCGGGAGTATTATCGCCAACCTGTTACAGGACCATGATAATCCCTTCCTGCTCTATCCCTACGAGAGCAACTATCTGCTCTATACATGGACCAGCGATCTCAATAAAGAAGCGATTCGCAGCTACGACTGGGCTGAAAACGCGCGTAAAGACGAAGTGAAGTTCCAGCTTAGCCTGGCGTTTCCATTATGGCGCGGGATTTTGGGCGAGAATTCGCTGCTGGGCGCTTCTTATACGCAAAAATCCTGGTGGCAGCTCTCCAACAGCAAAGAGTCCGCGCCGTTTCGCGAAACCAACTACGAGCCGCAGCTGTTCCTCGGGTTTGCGACCGATTACTCATTTGCCGGCTGGACGCTGCGCGACGTTGAAATGGGTTATAACCACGACTCTAACGGCCGTTCCGATCCCACTTCCCGCAGCTGGAATCGCCTCTACACCCGACTGATGGCGCAAAATGGCAACTGGCTGGTCGAGGTGAAGCCCTGGTACGTGATTGGCAGCACCGACGATAACCCGGATATCACCAAATATATGGGTTATTACCGGCTGAAAGTGGGCTACCAGCTGGGCGACGCTATTCTCAGCGCTCAGGGGCAATATAACTGGAATACCGGCTACGGCGGCGCCGAGCTTGGGGTAAGCTATCCGATCACCAAACACGTGCGCGTCTATACTCAGGTCTATAGCGGTTATGGCGAGTCGCTTATCGATTATAACTTTAATCAAACCCGCGTCGGCGTCGGGCTGATGCTCAACGATCTGTTTTAATCGTTGCACTCTGGCTCTCAGGCGCTGAAAATAGCGCCTGTTTTCTTTTCAGGCATATGGGGTCAACGTGGCGCAGGCGGAAGTATTGAATCAGGAATCGCTGGCTAAGCAGGTTTTACAAGAGACCTTCGGTTACCAGCAGTTTCGCCCGGGCCAGGAAACCATTATCGATACGGCACTGGCCGGGCGCGACTGCCTGGTGGTGATGCCGACCGGCGGCGGCAAGTCGCTGTGTTATCAGGTGCCGGCGCTGGTGCTGGGCGGTCTGACCGTCGTGGTCTCGCCGCTCATCTCCTTGATGAAGGATCAGGTCGATCAGCTGCTGGCTAACGGCGTGGCGGCGGCGTGCCTGAATTCAACCCAGAGCCGGGAGCAGCAGCAGGAGGTGATGGCCGGCTGCCGCAGCGGGCAGATTCGCCTGCTGTATATCGCCCCGGAGCGCCTGATGCTGGATAACTTCCTCGAGCATCTTACGCACTGGAATCTGTCGATGGTGGCGGTGGATGAGGCGCACTGTATTTCCCAGTGGGGCCATGATTTCCGTCCGGAATACGCTGCGTTAGGGCAGCTGCGCCAGCGGATACCGCAAATCCCGTTTATGGCGCTGACCGCCACCGCCGATGACACCACGCGTCGCGACATTGTTCGCCTGCTGGGCCTGAACGACCCGCTTATCCAGGTCAGCAGCTTCGACCGACCCAATATCCGCTACATGCTGATGGAGAAGTTTAAGCCGCTGGATCAGCTGATGCGCTACGTGCAGGATCAGCGCGGCAAATCAGGCATTATCTACTGCAATAGCCGGTCGAAAGTGGAGGATACCGCCGCACGCCTGCAAAGTCGCGGCATCAGCGCGGCGGCCTATCACGCCGGCCTGGAAAATCATATCCGCGCCGACGTACAGGAGAAATTCCAGCGCGACGACCTGCAAATCGTGGTGGCCACGGTGGCCTTCGGGATGGGGATCAACAAACCGAACGTCCGTTTTGTGGTGCATTTCGATATCCCCCGCAATATTGAATCCTATTACCAGGAGACCGGCCGCGCCGGGCGCGATGGGCTGCCTGCCGAAGCGATGCTGTTTTACGATCCGGCGGATATGGCGTGGCTCAGGCGCTGCCTTGAGGAGAAACCCGCCGGGCCGCTGCAGGACATTGAACGCCATAAGCTCAACGCGATGGGGGCTTTTGCCGAAGCGCAAACCTGCCGCCGCCTGGTGTTGCTCAACTACTTTGGCGAGGGGCGCCAGGAGCCGTGCGGTAACTGCGATATCTGCCTCGACCCGCCGAAACAGTACGACGGTTTAATGGACGCGCGGAAGGCGCTGTCGACGATTTACCGCGTCAACCAGCGCTTTGGTATGGGCTACGTGGTGGAAGTGCTGCGCGGCGCCAATAACCAGCGTATTCGCGATATGGGGCATGATAAGCTGCCGGTATACGGCATTGGGCGCGAGCAGAGCCATGAGCATTGGGTTAGCGTGATCCGCCAGCTGATCCATTTAGGCCTGGTCACGCAGAATATTGCCCAGCACTCTGCGCTACAGCTTACCGAGGCCGCGCGTCCGGTTCTGCGCGGCGACGTGACGCTACAGCTTGCCGTGCCGCGTATTGTGGCGCTGAAGCCAAAAGCGATGCAGAAATCCTTTGGCGGCAATTACGATCGTAAGCTTTTTGCCAAGCTGCGCAAACTGCGTAAGGCGATTGCCGACGAAGAGAATATCCCACCCTACGTCGTGTTTAACGATGCAACACTGATTGAAATGGCTGAGCAAACGCCGCTGACGGCCGGCGAGATGCTTAGCGTCAACGGCGTCGGCACGCGTAAGCTCGAGCGTTTTGGTAAAGAGTTTATGGCCCTGATCCGCGCGCACGTGGATGGCGATGATGAGTAGTCAGCCGGACGAAAAAGTGCAAATATAGTTTTCGTCCTGACTATTTTCCTGCGAGTTAATTATGTTGACGCTTTTCTTCACCGTCGCGCTGGTGCATATCATTGCGCTGATGAGTCCTGGCCCGGACTTTTTCTTTGTTTCGCAAACCGCCGTTAGCCGCTCTCGTAAGGAGGCGATGATGGGCGTGCTGGGTATCACCTGCGGGGTAATGGTATGGGCGGGCGTAGCGCTGCTCGGCCTGAACCTGATTATCGAGAAGATGGCCTGGCTGCATACCATTATTATGGTCGGCGGCGGCCTGTATCTGTGCTGGATGGGCTTCCAGATGCTGCGTGGCGCGCTGAAAAAAGGCGAAGCGGCGGCAGCGGTAGAGCCTCAGGTTGAGCTGGCGCGCAGCGGCCGGAGCTTTCTGAAAGGGCTGCTGACTAATCTGGCGAACCCAAAAGCGATTATCTATTTCGGCTCCGTGTTCTCGCTGTTCGTCGGCGATAGCGTCAGTTCTGGCGCGCGCTGGGGGATTTTTCTGCTGATCGTACTGGAGACGCTGGCCTGGTTCACGGTGGTTGCCAGCCTGTTCGCCCTGCCAGGCATGCGCCGTGGCTATCAGCGGATGGCGAAGTGGATCGACGGCATCGCCGGTACGCTATTCGCCGGCTTCGGTATTCATCTGATTATTTCACGCTAACCCTTCTGCGTCCCGCCCAGGAGGTTATGGGCGGGCCGGGTATTAATGATGGAGCTGCTGCAAATCGTCGGACGGGAGACCGGTCATTTCCATCACCGCAGTAGTATCAATGCCCCGCTCGAGCATGGCCTTTGCAACGTTAAGTAGCGCAGCGCGTTTGCCCTCTTTTATACCTTCCTCAAACCACTTTTCTGCCAGAGTCATCAGTACACCTCCATGTTGCGGCACCCGCTGTGCCAGCTCATAGAATAGCGGCCGAACATCCTGCTCTTCTCCCGCCTGGGCCATATATTTTATCAGTACGGTAATTTTTTGTTTATCTATACATCACGCGTGGCGGGCGGAGGCCAGCAGGGCGCCGACCAGCATAAACAGCGAACCAAAGACCTTATTCAGCGCCTTCATCTGTTTTGGCCCCTTGATCCATGCAGCGATACGCTGGGCCAGCGTGGCGTAGCCAATCATGACGATAATATCGACCACAATAGTGGTAACGCCGAGTACCAGATACTGCATTACCTGAGGCTGGTGCGGCACGATAAACTGCGGGAAGAGCGCGGCGAGAAATACGATGCTTTTCGGATTGGTCAGATTCACGAATACCGCGCGCTTAAAGAGTTTGCCGCGGGTCTGCGCTTTCGCAAGGGTATTCAGATCGAGAGAGCCTGCGGCTCGCCACTGCTGAATGCCGAGCCAGATAAGATAAGCGGCGCCCGCCCATTTCAGGATTTCAAAAGCTAACAGCGATCGAGAGAAGAGCGTCCCCAGGCCGACGCCGACCAGCACGATGTGAATGCCGAGCCCGGTCTGTAGCCCGGCAATAGAGGCAGCCGCGCCGCGATAGCCGTGGTTAATAGAGGTGGTCATGGTATTTATTGCCCCGGAGCCCGGCGACAGGCTGAGAATAATAGATGTTAGCAGATAGGCAAACCACCACTCGAACGTCATGAGAAACTCCCTGATTGTCTGTTTTTATGCCACAATACGCTATTGTGTAAGCATTGTGTGATGCACGACAAAAAAACGATTTTCAGCGGTTATCAGGGGTGTAAGCCCGATGTTTTTGCAGCAAAAGGACTGGGAAACACGAGAAAACGCGTTTGCGGCTTTTACCATGGGGCCACTAACCGATTTCTGGCGTCAGCGGGAAGAGGCTGAATTTACGGGCGTGGATGACGTTCCGGTGCGCTTTGTGCGCTTCTGCGCCAAAAGTCACGACCGGGTCGTGGTGATCTGTCCGGGTCGTATTGAAAGCTACGTTAAGTACGCCGAACTGGCTTACGATCTTTTCCGCAGCGGCTTTGACGTGATGATTATCGATCATCGCGGCCAGGGGCGTTCCGGGCGCATGCTTTCCGATACCCACCGCGGGCACGTCGTAAATTTCAGCGATTACGTTGACGATCTCGCCGCTTTCTGGCAACAACATGTCGTGCCGGGGCACTGGCGGAAACGGTTTATTCTTGCCCATTCCATGGGTGGCGCTATTGCGACGCTATTTTTGCAGCGCCACCACCAGCATTGCGACGCGATGGCGCTCTGCGCGCCGATGTTCGGCATTGTTATGCGCCTGCCTGACTGGATGGTGCGCCACATTCTCGATTGGGCTGAGGGCCATCAGCGCATTCGTGAAGAGTATGCCCTCGGTACCGGCCGCTGGCGGGCGCTGCCCTTTGCGGTCAACGTACTGACGCACAGCCGTCAACGCTATCGTCGCAACTTGCGTTTTTACGCCGATGAGCCGCAGCTGCGGGTCGGCGGGCCAACGTTTCATTGGGTGCGCGAGGGGATCCTTGCGGGCGAAGAGGTGCTGGCCGGCGCGGAAAAAGACGTTACGCCAACATTATTGCTCCAGGCGGAAGAAGAGCGAGTAGTCGATAACCGTATGCACGATCGCTACTGTGAACTTCGCGCCGCAGGCGGCCATCCCTGCGAAGGGAATAAGCCGTTTGTCATAGAAGGGGCATACCATGAGATCCTTTTTGAAAAGGACGCCATGCGCTCGGTCGCGCTAAACGCTATCGTCGATTTTTTTGCTCGACATACTTAATCCGGCGAAACGCTCGTCGCCCTGTTTAGAGGTTAAAATTTTTATGTACCAGGTTGTTGCGTCTGACTTAGATGGCACGCTGCTTTCTCCCGATCACTGCTTAACCCCCTACGCCAAAGAGACGCTGAAACTGCTTACCGCACGCGGTATCAATTTCGTGTTCGCGACCGGCCGCCACTACATCGATGTTGGGCAAATTCGCGATAATCTCGGCATTAAATCCTATATGATCACCTCTAACGGCGCCCGCGTACATGATAGCGACGGGAAGCAGATCTTCGCTCATAACCTTGATCGCGATATCGCCGCTGACCTGTTCGAGATGATGCGAAACGATCCGGCGATCGTAACCAACGTTTATCGTGAAGATGAGTGGTATATGAACCGCCACCGTCCGGAAGAGATGCGCTTCTTCAAAGAGGCAGTGTTTAACTACAAGCTGTACGAGCCGGGCGAGCTGGACCCGGAAGGGATCAGCAAAGTCTTTTTCACCTGCGATAAGCATGAGCATCTGCTGCCGCTGGAGCAGGCGATCAATGCCCGCTGGGGCGATCGGGTGAACGTGAGCTTCTCTACCGTCACCTGCCTCGAAGTGATGGCGGGCGGCGTGTCGAAAGGCCATGCGCTGGAGGCCGTGGCGAAAATGCTCGGCTATAGCCTGAAAGAGTGTATCGCCTTCGGCGACGGTATGAACGATGCGGAAATGTTGTCAATGGCGGGCAAGGGCTGCATTATGGCCGACGCGCACCAGCGCCTGAAGGACCTGCATCCTGAGCTGGAAGTGATCGGCAGCAACGCTGATGATGCCGTGCCCCACTATCTGCGTAAACTCTATCTCGACGAAAAAAGCTTGACGACTGAGTAATAATTAAACAGTTGTCAACCTGTCACTTCGCTACAATGAGTGTTCTTTACTCTATGAGACATTCATTGTGGCGCTACTGATAATCACCACGATTCTGTGGGCCTTCTCTTTTAGCCTCTATGGCGAATACCTTGCAGGTCACGTCGACAGTTATTTCGCGGTGCTGGCGCGCGTTGGTCTGGCGGCGCTGGTCTTTTTACCTTTCCTGCGCACCCGCGGGCAAAGCCTGTCCACCATCGGCCTGTATATGCTGGTGGGGGCGATGCAGCTCGGCATTATGTATATGTTGAGTTTCCAGGCCTATCTGTACCTGACGGTATCTGAACTCCTGCTGTTTACCGTCCTGACGCCGCTCTATATCACGCTGATTTATGATGTAATGAGCCGCCGCCGCCTGCGCTGGGGCTACGCCTGCAGCGCGCTGCTGGCGGTGATAGGCGCGGGTATTATTCGCTACGACCAGGTGACAAATCATTTCTGGACCGGTTTGATCCTGGTGCAGCTCTCCAATATCAGCTTCGCGATTGGCATGGTGGGCTACAAGCGCTTGATGGAAACGCGTCCGATGCCGCAGCATAATGCCTTCGCTTGGTTCTATGTCGGGGCGTTTCTGGTGGCGGCGGTTGCCTGGTCGATACTGGGCAATGCGCAGAAAATGCCGGAAACTTCTCTACAGTGGGGCATTCTGGTGTTCCTTGGCGTGGCGGCATCGGGGATCGGCTACTTCATGTGGAACTACGGCGCCACCCAGGTGGATGCCGGTACGCTCGGCATCATGAACAATATGCATGTACCTGCCGGGCTGCTGGTGAATCTTGCTATCTGGCAGGAGCAGCCCCGTTGGCCAAGTTTTATTACGGGAGCTCTGGTGATCCTGGCCTCGCTGTGGGTCCATCGACGCTGGGTCGCTCCGCACTCCGCACAAACGGTAAATGGTCGCAAGCGTGGTTCCGCGCTGAGCGAATAAACGCCTCGGTCACCGGCTGGCGCTGTTCGCCGTCGCGTACCGCGGCGTATAGCCGGCTCCACAGTCCCTCGCCCAGGGTTTTGGTCACCACCAGACCCTGGCGCTCAAAGCTCTCCACAACCCAGTGCGGCAGGGCGGCGATGCCCATCCGCGCCGCCACCATCTGAATTAACAGCAGCGTATTGTCGACGCTCTTCAGCTGCGGGCTGATCCCCGCAGGCTGCAGGAAGTGACGCCAGATATCCAGACGAGCGCGCTGGACCGGGTAAATCAGCAGCATCTCGGTTGCTAAATCCTCAGGCGCAATGCGCGTCTTTGTCGCCAGCGGATGATCCGGCGCCATCACCAGACGCACTTCGAAATCAAACATTGGCGAATAGTGCAGACCGCTGCGCGGCAGGATATCGGAGGTCATGACCAGATCCAGCTCGCCCTGCTGCAGGCCCGGCTGCGGGTCGAAGATCACGCCGGACTGAAAGTCCACTTCCACATGCGGCCAGCGGGCGCGGAAGCTCTCCAGCGCCGGCGTGAGCCATTGAATACAGCTATGGCATTCGATGGCGATACGCAGACGAGTTTGCTGCGGCTCATTGCAATCCTGCAGGGCGCGGCTGATTTGCGGCAGCACCTGGTTGGCCAGCTGGAGCAGGATTTCACCCTGCGGCGTAAAGCGCAGCGGCTGACTTTTACGCACAAACAGACGGAAGCCAAGGCGCTGTTCCAGATCGCTGAACTGGTGGGACAAGGCGGATTGAGTCTGGTGCAGGGCCGCTGCTGCGCCTGCCAGCGAACCGCTGTTCCGCAACGCCTGGAGCGTTTTCAGGTGTTTAATTTCGATCATGAAAGTCCTTCACTTCGCCATGAATAATTTGCGCTTGAGGAATATACAGTAACTGCCAATTATGGATGTGTAAACATCTGGACGGCTAAATCCTTTATCTTTCGAATTTATGGTGCGTTGGCTGTACTTCCTCACCCCAGTCACTTACTTCAGTAAGCTCCTGGGGATGAGCAAGTTTGCCGCCTTCCCTAAATCCGAAATCTTTCGGATTGCAATTATGAGGCTCAAAAAATGACAATTATTAACCACACCCTCGGTTTCCCTCGCGTTGGCCTGCGTCGCGAGCTGAAGAAAGCGCAAGAAAGCTATTGGGCGGGCAATATCAGCCGCGAAGAACTGCTGGCCGTTGGCCGGGAACTGCGCGCTCGCCACTGGGAACAGCAAAAGCAGGCGGGCGTTGATCTGCTGCCGGTTGGCGATTTCGCCTGGTACGACCATGTTCTGACCACCAGCCTGTGGCTTGGCAACGTGCCGGCTCGTCATCAGAACAAAGACGGCTCCGTCGATATCGATACTCTGTTTCGCATGGGCCGCGGCCGCGCGCCGACCGGCGAACCGGCCGCGGCGGCGGAAATGACCAAATGGTTTAACACCAACTACCACTACATGGTGCCGGAATTCGTGAAGGGCCAGCAGTTCAAACTGAGCTGGAACCAGCTGTTGGATGAGTTGGACGAAGCGCTGGCGCTGGGCCACAAAGTGAAGCCCGTCCTGCTTGGGCCAGTCACCTATCTGTGGCTTGGGAAGGTGAAAGGCGAGTCGTTCGATCGTCTTAACCTGCTGCACGATATTCTGCCGGTTTACCAGCAGGTGCTGGCGGAGCTGGCAAAACGCGGCATTGAGTGGGTGCAGATTGATGAACCGGCGCTGGTGCTCGAGCTGCCGCAGACGTGGCTGGACGCTTTCAAACCGGCTTATGAGGCGCTTAATGGCCAGGTTAAGCTACTGTTGACCACCTACTTTGAAGGCATTACCGATAACCTCGACACCATTACCGCGCTGCCGGTGCAGGGTTTGCATGTGGATCTGGTCCATGGCCAGGATGATGTCGCCGAACTGCATAAGCGCCTGCCTGCCGACTGGCTGCTCTCCGCGGGCCTGATCAACGGTCGCAACGTCTGGCGCGCCGATCTGAGCGAAAAATACGCGCAGGTTAAAGGGATTGTCGGCAAACGCGAGCTGTGGGTCGCCTCTTCCTGCTCCCTGCTGCACAGCCCGATCGATTTGAGCGTGGAAACGCGGCTTGATGCCGAAGTGAAGAGCTGGTTTGCCTTCGCCCTGCAAAAATGCCAGGAACTGGCGCTGCTGCGCGATGCGCTGAACAGCGGCGACACCGCTGCGATTGCTGACTGGAGCGCACCGATCCGGGCCCGTCGCTATTCAACCCGCGTGCATAACGCGGCGGTAGAGAAGCGTCTGGCAGCCATAACCGCTCAGGACAGTCAGCGTCAAAGCGGCTACGAAGTTCGCGCCGAAGCGCAGCGCGCCCGCTTTAAGCTGCCGGCCTGGCCGACCACCACCATCGGTTCTTTCCCGCAGACTCCCGAGATCCGCGGCCTGCGTCTGGACTTCAAAAAAGGCCATCTCGACGCTAACCGCTACCGCACCGGCATCGCTGAACACATCAAGCAGGCGATCGTCGAGCAGGAACGGCTGGGGCTGGACGTGCTGGTACACGGTGAGGCCGAACGTAACGACATGGTGGAATATTTTGGCGAACATCTGGACGGCTTTATCTTCACCCAGAACGGCTGGGTACAGAGCTACGGTTCCCGCTGCGTTAAGCCGCCGGTGGTGATTGGCGACGTCAGCCGTCCGCAGGCGATCACCGTCGAGTGGGCAAAATACGCACAGTCGCTGACCGACAAACCGGTAAAAGGCATGCTGACCGGTCCTGTGACCATTCTTTGCTGGTCTTTCCCGCGCGAGGACGTCAGCCGTGAAACGATTGCGAAACAGATTGCCCTGGCGCTGCGCGACGAAGTGGCGGATCTGGAAGCCGCCGGTATCGGCATCATCCAGATTGACGAACCGGCGCTGCGCGAAGGGCTACCGCTGAAACGTAGCGACTGGGAGGACTATCTGGCGTGGGGTGTGGAAGCTTTTCGCATCAATGCCGCGGTGGCGAAAGATGACACCCAGATCCATACCCATATGTGCTATTGCGAGTTCAACGACATCATGGACTCTATAGCTGCGCTGGATGCGGACGTGATTACCATCGAAACCTCGCGCTCTGATATGGAGCTGCTGGAGTCGTTTGAAGAGTTCGACTATCCGAATGAGATCGGGCCGGGGGTGTACGATATTCACTCGCCGAACGTCCCAGGCGTGGAGTGGATCGAGGCGCTGCTGAAGAAAGCCGCGCAGCGCATCCCGGCAGAGCGCCTGTGGGTAAACCCGGACTGCGGCCTGAAAACCCGCGGCTGGGCGGAAACCCGTGCTGCGCTGGCCAACATGGTTAAAGCCGCGCAGAACCTGCGTCAGGCATAGTATAACCACGCTTTCCGGTGTCCGGATGACAGCATAATAACCCCTGAGCCACTCAGTGCTCTTTCCCCCGGTGGGGGCTACGGATCGCCGCCGCCTGCGGGCCGGTAGCCCGGGTAAGCACAGCGCAACCCGGCGAATGTGCTTATCCTGACCACTCTCTGCTCAAGGAGGCTTCGGCCTCCTTTTTTGTTCTTCCCTGCCAAAAATCGATCGCTGGTGCGCCTTTATGACGATCCTCACAAACATAATAACATTATATTGTTATAACAATTGCCAGTAAAATAATAAAGGAACCTCTGTATGGACTACAACCAGGTGGCAAACGCGATTGTGGGGCACTGTGGTGGCTTAGCTAATTTTCTGCATGTGACCAACTGTATGACGCGCGTACGAATGACGATAAGCGATCAAACACGAGTCAATATCGCCGCGCTTAAAAGCATTGAAGGCGTACTCGGGGTCGTTGAGGACGATACCCTGCAGGTTATTGTCGGGCCGGGAAAATCGTCGAAGGTCGCAAATGTGATTAACGATCTGCTTAAGGGCCAGCCTGCGGACGCTACTCCGTTAAGCAACGTTGAGCAAAAAGCTCAGCTGGCGCGGGAAAAGGCGAAAAAACAGACCCGCACCAAAGTTATTCTTAAGCATATTGCCAATATTTTTGTGCCGATCCTGCCATCGTTGATTGCCGCCGGTATCCTGATGGGAATTAATAACGTGCTGGTGAACTCAGCCGCTTCCTGGGCGCTGGCGCATCATGTGGCGGCGCTGGGAGACCTGTCGCCTACCCAGGTGGTGCTCGATCAACGGCATATGCTCGGCATCAGCCAGTTCCTTGATATCGTCTCTAAAGCGCTGTTCGGCTTCCTCGCCATTTATACCGGCGTGACGGCGGCGAAGGAGTTTGACGGAAACGCGGTGATGGGCGGCCTGCTGGGGGCGATCACCATCGTGCCGCAGATTACCGCGCTGGGGCTGATCCCGGGGCAGGGCGGGCTGATTGGCGTCATTCTTTGCGCCTGGCTAATGTGCCTGCTGGAAAAACGGGTGCGGCGCTTTGTCCCGGATATTGTTGATGTTGTGGTCACGCCAACTATCGTGTTGGTGGTGATGGCAGCGGCGCTGCTGCTGGTGATTATGCCCGTGGCGGGCGTCATTTCTAACGGTATTCTGCACGGGCTAAACGGCCTGCTCTCTACCGGCGGCATTGCGGCTGGGTTTGTCCTCTCCGCGCTTTTCCCCTTCCTGATTTCGCTTGGTCTGCATCACGGCCTGTTCCCTATTCATCTGGAGATGATTAACGCGACCGGCCACGCGCCGCTTTTTGCCATCCAGATTATGTCCAACGCCGGGATGGTGGGTGCCGCGACAGCGGTGCTGCTGCTGACGCGCGACCCGATGATGAAGAAAATCGCTAAAGGGGCGATCCCGACCTCCATTCTGGCGGTGGGTGAACCGACCATTTTCGGCGTCAATATTCCGGCAGGATTTGCCTTTATAACCGGCTCCATCGGCGCTGGTTTCGGCGGAATGATGGTGGTGCTGCTGGGCGTCTCAACCAACGGCGTTGGCGCCGCCGGGCTGTCCGCGCTGCCGCTCATCGCCGACGGCAAATATTTGCAGTACATCATCTCATGGTTAACCGGCTGCGCTGCAGCCTTCGTGCTGACCTATATCGTCGGCAAAGTACGCGGTTACGATAAAGAAACGGCGTGAAGGAAGAGTGAAGGAGTAAAGCATGAAAGCGATAATGTTGATGTTTGATTCGCTGAATAAGCGCCTGCTGTCGGCCTACGGCAGCGACAGGGCGATCACGCCGAATTTCCAGCGGCTGAGGGAGCGTACGGTTCGTTTTGACAACTTCTATGTCGGCAGCATGCCCTGCATGCCCGCACGCCGGGAGCTGCATACCGGACGCTATAACTTTTTACATCGCGGCTGGTCGCCAATCGAGCCGTTCGATGATTCGGTTCCCGAGCTGCTGAAGAAGAACGGTATTCACACCCACCTGGTGACGGATCACAAACACTACTGGCGCGACGGCGGAGCGACCTATCACTCTCGCTACAGCACCTACGAGTTTGTGCGCGGTCAGGAGGGCGATGCCTGGAAAGGGGTGGTGGATAAGCCGCAATATCGCTACGAATCCGGCGAGCCGGAGGAGATCAAACAGCGGCGGATCGCCAGCCGGATTCAGCATCAGATCAACGTGCAGTTTATGCAGAACGAAGAGGATCATCATCTGGCGAAGACGATCGGCAAAGGGCTGGGGTTTATCGACGCCAACCATGCCAGCGATAACTGGTTTCTGCAGCTGGAGTGTTTCGACCCGCATGAGCCGTTTTTCGTGCCGGAAAAATATCTCAAGATGTACGGCATTGACGATCCTGCGCAGTTCGACGGCTGGCCGCCTTACTACTTCGTCACCGAAAGCGACGAACGCAAGAGCATGATCCAGAAATACTATATGGCGCTGCTGACGATGGTGGATGCGTACGTCGGTAAGGTGCTGGACTATATGGATCGTTACGATCTCTGGCGCGACACGATGCTGATCGTCAACACCGACCACGGTTTTTTGCTCGGCGAGCACGAGTGGTGGGGGAAAAATATTATGCCGCTGTATAACGAAGTGGCAAATATTCCGCTGTTTATCTGGCATCCGCACTATGGCGGCGCGGGCGAGTCTCGTCAGGCGCTGGCGCAGACCATCGATATCGCCGCGACGCTGCTGGATTGTTTTGGCCTGAATAAACCGGCGGATATGCAGGGCGTGTCGCTGCTGCCCGCGCTGCGCGACGATACCCCTGTCCGCGACTATGCTCTGTTTGGCTATCACGGTTGCCATATTAATATTACCGATGGTCGCTACGTCTATATGCGCTCGCCCGTTAAGCAAGGCGTCGATGGCCTGTTCGAATACACCCTGATGCCGACCCGTATCAATCGTCGCTTCACGCCACAGGAGCTGCGCGAAACGACGCTGCATCCGCCGTTTCGCTTTACCAAGGGCTGTCCGGTAATGAAAATTCCCGCTGAGTCGGTGATGACCCGCGGCGCCGATCGCTTCGGTCATCGACTATATGATTTACACACCGATCCGACGCAGCAAACCCAGTGCCGGGATGAACACGCGGCGCGGCGGCTGCGGGAGCAGATGATCTGCATGATGAAGGAGAACGATGCGCCCGCTGAGCTGTATGCGCGCTATGGCCTGGATGATGCGCAAAGCCCGCTGCTGGGGCTGGATCCGCATCTGCTACCGGAGCTGGCCGCCTTTACGCCGCAGGTGCGCTACGGCCTGTTTGCGCTACTGCAGCATCTGGAGGGCAGCGGGCAGCATGTTCTGGCTGACAAACTGCGGGCCGCCTGTCAGCCGGACTGGGCGCGGCAAAATTTGTGGGCTTTCGTGCAGAACGAGGTTCCGGAGGAGCAGCATCAGAGCGTGTACTATAAGATGGCGTTAGAAATGCGACTTGATTAAGGGGTACCCCCGGCTGCGGCCGGGGAACAGGAGTGCGAAGTTAATGAAAGAAGAACTGGACTATTCTCGCGGCGCGAAACCATTGTACGCCCAGCTTCACGATATCCTGCTGGAAAAGCTGAGAACCGGGGCCTACAAAAAGAATGATGTCCTGCCGACCGAAGCCGAGTTTGAAGAGCTGTTCGGCGTCAGCCGCATCACCGCCCGGCGCGCGCTGGCCGAGCTGGCCGCGAAAGGGCTGGTAAAACGCCAGGCTGGAATCGGCACTATGGTTATCAGCACCTCAGAGAAACAGGGCGTCAAAACCCGTATCCGGCTGGTTGATGGCCAGCAGCAGCACTCTATTTCGCGACATAATCTGACACTCGAGCAGCTGTTGCCGCCGGCGGAAGTGGCGCAGGCCTTCGCTCTCCCGGCGGGGCAGAAAATTCAGCGTCTCACCCGCACGATCTATCGACAAAATGAACTGCCCGCGCAGGTAAACTATATCTGGCTGACGCCGCGTCTGGGCGAGCTGACTTTAGACGCGTTTAAAGAAGGTTTGTATAGTGCGCTGGAACAGCGCGGCGAGAATATTGACAGCTATAAAGACACCATTACCGCCGAGCTGCCGACGGCCCAGGACTGCGACATTCTGCAGGTTGCCGCAGGCGAGCCGCTGCTGGTGAAGACTCGCCAGGGATTTAACGATCGCGGCGAGCTGGTGGAATATACCATCGCCCGCCATATCGCCAGCTGCTATCAGTACATTGTAGAGAACAGTTAATGGCAGCATTTACCGGGCCATCAAATCTGGGGAAATTAGCATGATTCATGGCTGCCACGTGATGGCAAAGCCGAGCGGCTCGGTGTGTAACATCGATTGCACCTACTGCTTTTATCTGGAAAAAGAAGCGCTTTATCCGGAACGGAATAAAAACTGGCGCATGTCCGATGAGACGCTGGAAAACTATATTCGCCAGCATATTGCCGCCCAGTCCGGCGATGCGGTGACCTTTGCCTGGCAGGGCGGCGAGCCGACCATGATGGGGCTGCCGTTCTTTCGCCGGGTCGTTGAGCTGTGCGGCCAGTACGCCAACGGTAAGAAGATAGAACATGCGCTGCAAACTAACGGCGTCCTGGTGGACGAAGAGTGGGCGCGTTTTTTTGCCGAACAGGGTTTTCTGGTGGGTTTGTCGATAGACGGCCCGGCGCATCTGCATAACCAGTACCGCGTTAACCGCGCCGGAAAGGGTACCCACGAAAAGGTTGTTGCGGCGATGGCGCTGCTGAAGGCGCATAACGTCGAGTTCAATACCCTGACCGTCGTCGGCAAGCATAACGTCGATCATGCCCGTGAAGTGTATGATTTCCTGCTGGCGGCCGGTTCGCGCTATATGCAGTTTATCCCGCTGGTCGAACGGATGAGCAGCGACGCCTCGGCGCCGCTCCAGCTGGTGCTCCCGGGTGAGAGCGCGGCGCGGCTGGCGCCCTGGACGGTACCCTCCTGGCAGTTCGGCGAGTTTCTTAACCAAATTTTCGATATCTGGGTGCGTCGCGACGTCGATCGCGTCTACGTGCAGATGTTTGACGTTGCCCTGGCGGCATGGACCGGTCAGCCGCCGGTGCTTTGCGTACATTCGCCAACCTGCGGGCACGCTTTTGCGCTGGAATCGAACGGCGATCTGTATAACTGCGATCACTTTGTTTATCCGGAGCATAAGCTGGGTAATATTCATCAGCAGAGCATCCGCGAGCTGAATAATAGCGAGCAGGCCATCGCCTTTGGTCAGGCAAAACAAGAGACGCTAACGGCGGATTGCCGCAGCTGCGAGTTTCGCTTTGCCTGCCACGGCGGTTGTCCGAAACATCGCTTCGCCGTTTCCCCGAGCGGTCGCCCCGGCCATAGCTACCTGTGCGCAGGCTACCAGCACTTTTTCAAACACGTGACGCCGTATATGAACGTCTGGCGGCAGCTTCTGGAAAACGGCTATCCGCTCCCGGCCATGATGCAGTGGCTGGCGCAAGAAGAGCAGCAGCAGCCGAAAACGGCTTCCCGCAACGACCCTTGCCCCTGCGGCAGCGGGCGTAAATATAAAAAATGCTGCGGCGCGCAGCATTGATATGCTTAAAGTAATACGTCAAAGCCCTGGCGCTGGAGATGGCCAGAGTTAATCATTTACTGAATGGGTCTACTGTCACTCTTCGGAGATGAATGATGATTGAACGCCACGAGCAAAAGAAGTATTTACGTTTTGCCATTAATCTGGGCAACCCGGTTCTTACGATACTGTCGCCAGATGGATCGCCGGGGGGGATAACCGTCGAACTGGCAAAGAAACTGGCGACTGAGAGCCAGCGTGAAGCGCGGTTGGTGACCTGGCCAACGGCCGGGCAGGTCGTGGATGCGGCGCTGATGGATCAATGGGATATCGCTTTTCTGGCTATCGACCCGGCGAGGGAAGATAAGCTTCGCTTTACGCCCTCCTACATCACGATCGAGAGTTCGCTGATGGTTAAAAAAGAGAGCAAGATTCAATCGGTTCAGGAGATGGACCGCGAAGGTTCAGTAATCAACGTGGGCAAAGGTGCGGCCTACGAGCTGTATCTGATTCGCACGCTGAAACATGCGACGCTGCGCCAATATGCCACTTCGCAGGATGCTATACAGGCGTTCATCAACGGCGAAGGTGATATGGTGGCCGGTATTCGTCAGCCTCTGGAGAAAGCCGAGCGGGATAATCCACAGTTTCGCGTTTTACCCGATAGTTTTAGCCAGATACATCAGGCGATATGCGTGCCGCGCAATGCGACACAGCACTATGAATTTATTTGCCGCTGCCTTTCTTCATGGATAGCGGACGGGACTATTGCCGGGATGGTGAGTCACCATATCGGCAATAGTTGATTTTTACCCCCGCTTACCGCCGTACTGCGCAAACCACGCCAGCATTCGCTGCCAGCCGTCTTTCGCCGACTCTTCATGATAGCTGGCGCGATAGTCGGCATTAAAAGCGTGGCCGGCCTGCGGATAAACCACAATTTCCGCCGTGGCGTTGGCCGCCCGTAGCGCCTGGCGCATGGTTTCTACCGTATCCTGTGGGATGCTGTCATCTTTTGCGCCATACAGCCCTAAAACCGGCGCATTCAGATCGACGGCGACATCGACCGGATGCTTCGGCGAATTAAGCGTTTTTTCGCCGACCAGCTTGCCGTACCAGGCGACGGCGGCTTTTAGCTGCGGGTTATGCGCAGCGTACAGCCAGGTGATACGCCCGCCCCAGCAGAAACCGGTAATGAGCAGACGGTGGGCGTCGCCGCCGTGGCGGTAGGCCCAACTGGCCACGTGATCGAGGTCGGCCAGCACCTGAGAATCCGGCACCTTTGTGACCAGCCCCTGGAACAGAGAAGGAATGTCGCTGTAATCGTTAGGATCGCCCTGGCGGAAATACAGCTCCGGTGCGATAGCCAGATACCCCTCCTTCGCCAGGCGGCGGCAGATATCGCGGATATGTTCATGCACGCCGAAAATTTCCTGAACCACGATAACCACCGGCAGCGAACCGTCGACGCTGCGCGGGCGGGCATGGAATGCCGGCATGTTATCTCCCTGCGAAGGGATGGATGTCTCCCCGGAGACGATGTTCTCATCTGATGTGTGAACGGCAGTTGAGGCGTGCGGCGTGGCTGCAGGTGCAAAGCCGGTTGGCTTGATTGTCGTCATGGTATTCTCCGTACCCTCAATTATTAGCGCATCAATAACTATAGCTGCTCTGGACAGGACGTTAACCAAACACAGTGCCCGAAACCGGCTATCTTTTGTTCAGGGTTCTGAGATTTAGCTTGTTAATGTGATGTTTATCACTATTTTATGGAAAGTTATTGCAATGAATTTCATTCATGGTGATTGGTATCACAAAACTAAACCAGCAGCTTCTGTAAAGTACCGTTTTGCTTCTGCTGATAATTCGACCCACAGAGGAGTTTTTTATGTCCAAGTCTGATGTTTTTCATCTCGGCCTCACCAAAAACGATTTACAAGGGGCTACGCTGGCTATCGTCCCTGGCGATCCGGAGCGTGTGGAAAAGATCGCCGCGCTGATGGATAAGCCGGTTAAGCTGGCATCTCACCGTGAATTCACCACCTGGCGCGCCGAGCTGGATGGTAAAGCAGTGATTGTCTGCTCTACCGGTATCGGCGGCCCATCGACCTCTATCGCCGTGGAAGAACTGGCCCAGCTCGGCATCCGTACCTTCCTGCGTATTGGTACCACCGGCGCCATTCAGCCGCACATTAACGTAGGTGATGTTCTGGTGACCACCGCTTCTGTCCGCCTGGACGGTGCAAGCCTGCACTTTGCGCCGATGGAGTTCCCGGCGGTGGCTGATTTTGAATGTACTACCGCGCTGGTTGAGGCGGCGAAGTCTATTGGCGCGACCACCCATATCGGCGTGACCGCTTCTTCCGACACCTTCTATCCGGGCCAGGAACGTTACGATACCTTCTCCGGCCGCGTCGTTAGCCGCTTTAAAGGCTCGATGGAAGAGTGGCAGGCGATGGGCGTAATGAACTATGAAATGGAATCCGCCACTCTGCTGACCATGTGCGCCAGCCAGGGCCTGCGCGCCGGAATGGTTGCCGGGGTTATCGTCAACCGTACCCAGCAGGAGATTCCGAACGCGGAAACCATGAAGCAAACCGAAAGCCACGCGGTGAAAATTGTCGTGGAAGCGGCGCGCCGCCTGCTGTAATTATTCTCTCTTCGTAGAAGGGTCGGATTCTCCGGCCCTTCTTTTTTGCGTAGCGCCTCGCAGGAAAACCCTTTCAAACTGGACGTTTGTACAGCACAATTCTATTTTGTGCCGTAAGTCGTTGCCGCAGGGGGCGTTGTGGATATCTCAATTATTATTAGTGCCGTCGTGGCGCTGGCCGTGGGGCTGATTGTCGGCTGGCTGGCGACCAAAGCGCACGCCGATCAAATTCGCGCCGATCTCATCGAAGAGCGGCGCGAGCTGGATATTGAGCTGAGCGCCACCCGCCAACGGCTGGTACAGGAGTCTCACTGGCGCGAAGAGTGTGAACTGCTGAATAACGAGCTGCGCAGCCTGCGCGAAATCAACGCCTCGCTGGAAGCTGACCTCCGCGAAGTGACCACTCGTCTTGAATCCACTCAGCTGCATGCGGAAGACAAAATCCGCCAGATGGTTAACAGCGAGCAGCGGCTTAGCGAGCAGTTTGAGAATCTGGCGAACCGTATTTTTGAGCACAGTAATCGCCGGGTAGATGAGCAGAACCGCCAGAGCCTGCACGGTCTGCTGACGCCGCTGCGCGAACAGCTGGATGGCTTTCGTCGGCAGGTGCAGGATAGCTTTGGCCAGGAAGCGCGGGAGCGTCACACCCTGGCCCATGAAATCCGCAATCTTCAGCAGTTAAATGCGCAGATGGCCCAGGAAGCGCTAAATCTGACCCGCGCGCTAAAAGGCGATAACAAAACCCAGGGCAACTGGGGCGAGGTGGTGTTGACCCGCGTACTGGAAGCATCGGGGCTGCGGGAAGGCCATGAATATCAAACTCAGGTGAGCATCGAAACGGAAAACCGCGCGCGGATGCAGCCTGATGTGATCGTCCGTTTGCCGCAGGGAAAGGATGTGGTCATCGATGCCAAAATGACCCTGGTGGCCTATGAGCGCTACTTCAACGCTGATGATGATTACACCCGAGAGGCGGCGCTGCAGGAGCATATTGCTTCCGTACGCAACCATATGCGCCTGCTGGGACGCAAAGATTATCAGCAGCTGCCTGGGCTGCGCTCGCTTGACTATGTTCTGATGTTTATCCCGGTGGAACCGGCCTTCCTGCTGGCAATCGATCGCCAGCCGGAACTCATTAGCGAAGCGCTGAAAAACAACATCATGCTGGTGAGCCCGACCACGCTGCTGGTGGCGCTGCGGACCATCGCCAATCTCTGGCGCTATGAACATCAGAGCCGTAACGCGCAGAAAATTGCCGAAAGAGCGGGGCGGCTGTATGACAAGATGCGTCTGTTTGTTGACGATATGTCGGCCATTGGCCAGAGCCTGGATAAAGCCCAGGATAACTACCGTCAGGCGATGAAAAAGCTCGCCTCCGGGCGCGGTAACCTGCTGGTGCAGGCGGAGTCATTTCGCGGGCTGGGGGTGGAGGTTAAACGTGGGATTAATCCTGACTTAGTCGAACAGGCAGCCGCGCAGGATGAAGAATACTTCCTTACAGAAGACGGTAACGCGCAGGAAGATAAAGACTTTTCTGCCGATAAGGCCGTTGCCGCTGCGTATGAGAACCGTCCTCAGCCGCGTTGAAGCGTATGGGAAGTGCGCTAAACCTGTTACACTCAACGAACATTTTCTTGATAAGTAAGCAGGCATAGAGATGGTTGAGGATTCACAAGAAACGACGCATTTTGGCTTTCAGACTGTCGCCAAAGAGCAGAAAGCTGACATGGTGGCGCATGTATTTCATTCTGTGGCCGCAAAATATGACGTAATGAACGATCTGATGTCGTTCGGTATTCATCGTTTGTGGAAGCGTTTCACCATCGACTGCAGCGGCGTCCGCCGTGGGCAAACCGTGTTGGATCTGGCCGGAGGAACCGGCGATCTGACGGCGAAATTTTCTCGCCTCGTCGGCGAAACCGGCCGCGTGATGCTGGCGGATATCAACGACTCTATGCTGAAAATGGGCCGTGAAAAGCTGCGCAATATCGGCATTGTCGGCAACGTGGAATACGTTCAGGCGAACGCCGAAGCGCTACCTTTTGCGGACAACACCTTTGACTGCATTACGATTTCTTTCGGTCTGCGTAACGTGACGGATAAAGAAAAAGCGCTGCGCTCTATGTACCGCGTATTAAAGCCGGGTGGCCGTCTGCTTGTGCTGGAATTCTCAAAACCGATTATTGAGCCGCTTAGCAAAGCCTACGACGCCTATTCCTTCCATATCCTGCCGCGCGTAGGCGAGCTGGTCGCGAAAGACGCCGAAAGCTATCGTTATCTTGCTGAATCTATTCGAATGCATCCCGATCAGGACACGCTGAAAGGCATGATGCAGGATGCAGGATTTGAAAACGTCGACTACTACAACCTCACGGCAGGCATCGTTGCGCTACACCGCGGTTATAAGTTCTGACAGGAGGGACGCTATGCCTTTCAAACCACTGGTTACCGCCGGTCTTGAGACGGTTCTGAATACCTTCCTCTGGCGCGATCGGGCGTTGAAACCTGCCCGTCAGCGCCTGCTGGGGAAAGTGCTGCGCGTCGAACTGCAGGAGCTCTCCGAACCCGTGGTGCTGGTTTTTAGCGAGCGCCAGGTCGATGTGCTGGGGGCGTGGGAAGGCGAGGCAGACTGCACCGTGCGTACTCGCCTGAGCGTGCTTCCGCAGTTACGTAATCGCCAGCAGCTTACCGCGCTGATTCGCAGCGGCGATCTTGAAGTGCAGGGCGATCTGCAGGTGGTACAAAATACCGTTACGCTGTGCGATCTCGCGGAGTTCGATCCGGCTGAACTGCTCGCCCCGTATACCGGGGATGTGGTTGCGGAAGGCTTTAGTAAAGTATTCCGCGGCGGTGCTCGTTTTCTTCTGCGTGGCGCTCAGCGCCAGCAGCGCTATGTTGCGGAAGCGATTACCGAAGAGTGGCGCCTGGCGCCGGGTCCGCTGGAGCTGGCCTGGTTTGCTGAAGAAACCGCAGCCGTTGAGCGAGCGCTGGCCGCGCTGGAAAAACGGCTGGAAACGCTGGAGGGCAAATGACGCCAGGAGAATTACGGCGCCTGTATTTCATCGTCCACACCTTTTTGAGCTACGGGCTTGATGAGCTCATTCCTAAAATGCGTATCACGCTGCCGCTGCGAATCTGGCGGCGGATGCTGTTCTGGATGCCAAACCGCCATAAAGAACGTCCTCTTGGCGAGCGCCTGCGTCTTGCGCTGCAGGAGCTGGGGCCGGTGTGGATCAAGTTTGGCCAGATGCTCTCGACCCGTCGCGACCTGTTCCCTCCCCACATTGCCGATCAGCTGGCCATGCTGCAGGATCGCGTTGCGCCTTTTGATGGTCTGCAGGCCAAAAAGCAAATTGAGCAAGCCATGGGCGGCCTGCCGGTAGAAGCCTGGTTTGATGATTTCTCTGTTGAACCGCTTGCTTCCGCTTCTATTGCTCAGGTGCATACCGCGCGCTTGAAAGAGAACGGCAAAGAAGTGGTCATTAAAGTGATCCGCCCGGATATCGTGCCGGTTATCAAAGCGGATATGAAGCTCATCTACCGCCTTGCCCGCTGGGTGCCTCGTCTGTTACCGGACGGTCGTCGCCTGCGCCCGCAGGAAGTGGTGCGTGAATACGAAAAAACGCTGCTGGATGAGCTCAACCTGCTGCGTGAATCGGCTAACGCTATTCAGCTGCGGCGCAACTTTGAAGATAGCCCGATGCTTTATGTCCCGGAAGTTTACTCGGACTACTGCAGTGAAGGCATGATGGTGATGGAGCGGATTTACGGGATCCCGGTTTCCGACGTCGCCGCGCTGGAAGCGCAGGGGACCAACATGCAGCTGCTGGCTGAGCGCGGCGTGCAGGTCTTCTTTACTCAGGTTTTCCGCGACAGCTTCTTCCATGCCGACATGCATCCGGGCAACATTTTCGTCAGTCGTAACCACCCGGAAGACCCGCAGTATATTGGTATAGACTGCGGTATCGTCGGCTCGCTGAACAAAGAAGATAAACGCTATCTGGCGGAAAACTTTATTGCCTTCTTTAATCGCGACTACCGTAAGGTTGCGGAACTGCACGTTGATTCCGGCTGGGTTCCCGCAGATACCAACGTCGAAGAGTTCGAATTTGCCATTCGTACCGTCTGCGAGCCTATTTTTGAAAAACCGCTGGCGGAAATCTCGTTTGGCCATGTGTTGTTGAACCTGTTTAACACGGCGCGACGTTTCAATATGGAAGTGCAGCCGCAGCTGGTTCTGCTGCAGAAGACATTACTTTACGTAGAAGGAGTAGGTCGCCAGCTCTATCCTCAGTTAGACTTGTGGAAAACGGCGAAACCGTTCCTTGAGTCGTGGATTAAAGATCAGGTGGGCATTCCGGCTCTGGTGCGGGCTTTTAAAGAGAAGGCGCCGTTCTGGATTGAGAGAATGCCGGAAATACCTGAGCTGGTGTATCAGAGCCTGCAGCAAAGCAAGCAGTTACAGAATAGCGTCGATACCATCGTGCGCGACATCCAGGTGCGGCACGTGCGCCAGGGGCAGTCCCGTTATCTGTTTGGTATAGGCGCGGTTTTATTACTGAGTGGTACGCTGCTGTTCATCCACCGCCCTGAGTGGGGCATGATGCCCGGCTGGCTGATGGCCGCTGGCGTCGTAACCTGGCTTATCGGCTGGCGTAAGACGAACTGACGGCAGTCGCCTTTATCACTGCGCATAACGTGTATAATGCGTCCTATTAATTCATCATCTGTCATAGGGGAATGTGTATGGGTGGTATCAGTATTTGGCAGTTACTCATTGTTGTCGTCATTGTGGTTCTGCTTTTTGGGACAAAAAAGCTGAGCTCGCTCGGTTCCGATTTGGGGGCGTCGATCAAAGGTTTTAAAAAGGCCATGAGCGACGACGATAAACCGGAAAAATCCGCGCCGGATGCAGATTTCGCGGCAAAAACCCTTGCTGATAAGCCGGATGACGCAAAAAAAGACGAGACTAAACGCCACGACAAAGAGCAGGTGTAATTCGTGTTCGATATCGGTTTTAGTGAACTTCTGCTGGTATTCGTGATTGGCCTCATCGTTTTGGGGCCACAGCGACTACCGGTAGCGGTAAAAACGGTAGTCAGCTGGATCCGTACGCTGCGGTCGCTGGCGGCTACCGTACAAAATGAAATAACCCAGGAATTAAAACTGCAGGAGTTTCAGGAAAGCCTTAAGAAGGTGGAAAAGGCCAGTCTGGATAACCTGACGCCTGAGCTAAAAGCATCTATGGATGAGCTGCGAGAAGCGGCTGAATCTATGAAGCGATCCTATTCCGCCCACGATCCTGAAAAAGCCAGCGACGAAGCCAACACGATTCATAACCCGGTTGTAAAAGGGAGTGAAGAGCAGCGCAAGGACGTGACGCCAGCAACGGCTGAACATCAGGCCAGCGCGCCTGAGCACGTACCTGAACCCGTGTCTGAAGAGCTCCCCGTTTCGCAGAGTGAAATCCCGGCAGAGAAAGTAAAAGTTGCCGTGGCGGCTTCCGATTCCTCCTCCCCTGTATCGAGTGATAAACAGTAAAAATGGGCGTAGACGATACTCAACCGCTAATTACGCATCTGATTGAGCTGCGCAAGCGCTTAATCAACAGCATTCTTGCGATTCTGGTCATTTTCCTGGCGTTGGTTTATTTCGCCAATGACATCTATCAGCTGGTTTCTGCGCCGCTTATTCGGCAGATGCCGGTTGGCGCGACCATGATCGCAACGGATGTGGCCTCGCCTTTCTTCACGCCGATCAAGCTGACTTTCATGGTATCGATAATTTTGTCGGTGCCGGTCATTTTGTATCAGGTTTGGGCCTTTGTGGCGCCAGCGCTGTATAAGCACGAACGTCGATTGGTTATGCCGCTGCTGGTCTCCAGTACGTTGCTGTTCTATATCGGCATGGCTTTTGCCTACTTTGTTGTTTTCCCGCTGGCGTTTGGTTTTCTGACCCATGCGGCGCCGGAAGGCGTACAGGTCTCGACCGATATTCGCAGCTACCTCGACTTTGTGATGGCGCTGTTTATCGCCTTTGGCGTCTCATTTGAGGTTCCCGTGGCCATCGTCCTGCTGTGCTGGATGGGCGTCACCACCCCGGAAGACCTGCGTAAGAAACGCCCCTATGTTCTGGTTGGCGCATTTGTCGTTGGGATGCTGCTGACGCCGCCGGATGTGTTCTCGCAAACGCTGCTGGCGATTCCGATGTACTGCCTGTTTGAAGTCGGGGTCTTCTTCGCGCGGTTCTATACCGGTAAGCGCCTGACGCGTGACGAGGATGCCGCAGCCGAAGAGGCGCAGGGCAAAGAAGAATAAAGCGCAACCGCCCGTCAGGGCGGTTGCCGTATGGGAGTGATGATGTTTGATATCGGCGTGAATCTGACCAGCTCGCAGTTTTCCCGCGATCGGGACGAGGTTATTGCCCGAGCCCGGGCGGCGGGAGTCACAGGAATGCTGTTGACGGGGACCAACCTTCATGAAAGCGCGCAGGCGCAGCAGCTGGCGCATGGTTATTCCGGATGCTGGTCAACGGCCGGTGTTCATCCCCACGACAGCCGCAGCTGGACGGAATCGGCCGCGGCAGCGGTCTACGAGCTGGCCCGCGAGCCAGAGGTCGTTGCGATTGGCGAATGCGGGCTGGATTTCAACCGCAACTTTTCATCGCCTCAGGAGCAAGAGGCGGCGTTTAGCGCCCAGCTGGCGCTGGCTGCGGAACTGTCGATGCCGGTATTTTTGCACTGCCGCGATGCGCACGACCGTTTCCTGGCCCTGCTAACCCCGTGGCTTGATAAGCTTCCGGGGGCCGTGGTGCATTGCTTTACCGGTAGCCGCGAAGAGATGCGCGAATGCGTGGAGCTGGGATTATTTATTGGCATTACCGGCTGGGTATGCGATGAGCGTCGGGGGCTGGAGCTGCGGACTCTCCTGGCCGATATCCCGGCCGATCGCCTGCTGATTGAGACCGATGCGCCGTATCTGCTGCCGCGGGATATGCAGCCAAAACCCGCTTCCCGCCGCAATGAGCCTGCATATCTGCCGCATATTCTGTCTCGTATCGCGGAGTGGCGCGGAGAAGAAGCGCCGTGGCTGGAAGAGATTACCGATGCTAACGTCAGAAGGCTCTTTGGCGTGCGTTTTTAGACGCCGTCAGATTTTATAAAAGTCAGTATTTTTGACGCTTTGTAATACCTGCTTGTTAAGCAGATTCAGCAGCAGCATAGAGCGGGCTTCGCCGTCCGGTTCGGTAAAGATAGCCTGGAGACCCTCAAAGGCGCCATCGGTGATCAGCACGCTGTCGCCTTCATGCGGCGTTTCCGGGTCGGTAATACCTTCCGGTTTGTAGATGGAGAGCTGATGAATAACCGCAGACGGCACGATCGCGGGCAGCGCGCCGAAACGCACAAAGCTGTTCACGCCGCGCGTTGCGCTGATGGTGGTGGTATGAATCACTTCCGGGTCAAACTCGATAAACAGATAGTTTGGGAACAGGGGTTCGCTGACCGTCGTGCGTTTACCGCGGACGATTTTTTCCAGTTCGATCGTTGGCATCAGGCAATTGACGGCCTGCCGCTCGAGATGTTCCTGGGCGCGCTCAAGCTGCCCACGTTTGCAATAAAGTAAATACCAGGCTTGCATAATGACTCTTTCCACTCTACTAGCAGCAAGCATAACAAAAGGCCGGGGCGATCGCGAAATCATTGCAGTTGAAAGCTAAATTTCAGCGTTCTTTCACGCTAATTTAACAAAAATACAGCATAGCTCCGGCGAACGCCGTATAATCAGCCGCCTGTATAGAGGTCAATAACAACTCCATGAAATACCACGATCTACGCGAATTTCTGACATTACTGGAGCAGCAGGGGGAATTGAAACGGATTTCCCTGCCGGTCGATCCTCATCTGGAAATTACCGAAATTGCCGACCGCACCTTGCGCGCTGGCGGTCCGGCCCTGCTATTTGAAAATCCTAAAGGCTACGCGATGCCGGTGCTGTGTAATCTTTTCGGCACGCCGCGGCGAGTTGCGCTGGGGATGGGGCAGGAGGATGTCAGTTCTCTGCGCGAAGTGGGTAAGCTCCTGGCATTCCTGAAAGAGCCGGAACCACCAAAAGGTTTCCGCGATCTGTTTGATAAGCTGCCGCAGTTCAAGCAGGTGCTGAATATGCCGACTAAGCGTCTGCGCGGGGCGCCATGCCAGCAAAAAATTATTCAGGGCGATGATGTCGATCTGGGCCGCATCCCGATCATGACCTGCTGGCCGGAAGATGCCGCACCGCTGATCACCTGGGGCCTGACGGTGACGCGCGGCCCGCATAAAGAGCGGCAAAATCTGGGCATTTATCGCCAGCAGCTGATTGGCAAGAACAAGCTGATTATGCGCTGGCTATCGCACCGCGGCGGCGCGCTGGATTTCCAGGAGTGGTGCGCAGCGCGTCCTGGCGAGCGTTTCCCGGTCTCCGTTGCGCTGGGTGCCGATCCGGCAACCATTCTCGGGGCGGTGACTCCGGTTCCCGACACCCTCTCCGAGTATGCATTTGCCGGGCTGCTGCGCGGTACGAAAACCGAAGTCGTGAAGTGCATCTCTAACGATCTGGAGGTGCCCGCCAGCGCAGAGATTGTGCTGGAAGGGTATATTGAAGTCGGTGAAATGGCGCCGGAAGGGCCGTATGGCGATCATACGGGCTACTACAATGAAGTGGATAATTTCCCGGTCTTTACCGTTACCCATATTACTCAGCGTGAAGACGCTATCTACCATTCGACCTACACCGGACGTCCGCCGGACGAACCCGCGGTACTGGGCGTTGCGCTGAACGAAGTCTTCGTCCCTATTCTGCAAAAGCAGTTTCCTGAGATTGTGGATTTCTATTTACCACCTGAAGGCTGCTCCTATCGCCTGGCGGTGGTCACGATGAAGAAGCAGTACGCCGGTCACGCGAAACGCGTCATGATGGGAGTCTGGTCCTTCCTCCGTCAGTTCATGTATACCAAGTTTGTTATCGTCTGCGATGATGATGTCAACGCGCGTGACTGGAATGATGTGATTTGGGCGATTACTACCCGTATGGACCCGGCGCGTGATACGGTAATGGTAGAAAATACGCCAATTGATTATCTGGATTTTGCCTCACCGGTTTCCGGTTTGGGTTCAAAAATGGGGCTGGATGCCACAAATAAATGGCCCGGTGAGACCCAGCGCGAGTGGGGTCGTCCGATTAAGAAAGATCCCGAGGTGACGGCGCGCGTTGACGCCATCTGGGATGAACTGGCCATCTTCAAATAACAGTAAGCGGGGCTACGCCGCTGTTTTGCACAATAGACCCGACAGAGGGGACGCATGACAACCTTAAGCTGTAAAGTGACCTCGGTGGAGGCGATTACCGATACTGTGTATCGCGTTCGATTAGTGCCGGAAGCGGCGTTTTCTTTCCGGGCTGGTCAGTATCTGATGGTCGTGATGGACGAACGCGATAAGCGCCCATTCTCCATGGCTTCTACGCCGTCGGAACAGGAGTTTATCGAACTGCATATCGGTGCATCTGAACTTAATCTGTATGCGATGGCAGTGATGGATCGGATCCTGAAAGAGCGTGAAATCGAGGTCGATCTGCCGCATGGCGAAGCCTGGCTGCGTGATGACGAAGAACGCCCGCTGATTTTAATCGCTGGGGGAACGGGCTTCTCTTACGTGCGTTCGATTTTGCTTACCGCGCTGGCGCGCAATCCAAACCGCGATATCGCTATCTATTGGGGCGGACGCGAAGCGAAGCATCTCTATGATCTGGCGGAACTGGAAGCATTAAGCGTGCAGCATCCGGGCTTACGCATCGAGCCCGTGGTTGAGCAGCCTGACGCTGAGTGGCGTGGCCGTACCGGAACCGTACTCACCGCGGTCCTGCAGGATTACGGTACGCTGGGCGATCATGATATCTATATTGCAGGTCGCTTCGAGATGGCTAAAATTGCCCGCGATCTGTTCTGCAACGAGCGCGGCGCCCGCGAAGAGCGTCTGTTTGGCGACGCGTTTGCCTTTATCTGATTGCCGCTGTGAAGGCATCCGGGCGTTGGTCCGGATGCTGTTCTAGCGCGCATCGCTAAAGTAAACGTACAGCGGTCGATCGTTTTCCAGCAAACAGAGCATTTTCCCTACGGGGTTCCCTTCTTTTTCCAGCGTGGCGGCTAACTGCGTCGCGATATGTTGGCTGCCTATCTTCTCATCATAGCGTTCGGTATTAATATTGGTGATGGTCAGGTCCTTGAGCCGCTCGCTTTCCGGATTCTGCGCCATTTTATTGATTCCCCATGAGAGGCATGCCTGAGCGTTATCCTGTTCGCTGGCAAGAGCAGCGCCAGAGAATGCGGTGAGCAAAAGTATGAAAGGGAGTGTTTTCATAAGTCGTTATTATCCTTAGTCAACGTGACGTATCCGGTGATAATAGCTGAATAGCGGAAATAAAAAACCCGCCCCTGACAGGCGGGAAGAACGGCAACTAAACCTTCTCCCCGTTATCATTCACGCTGCCTTTTTGTTGGCTGCGCTCGCTCACCCCGGTCACAGAGTTATCTATGCTCCCGGGGATTTGCTCGGTTGCCGCCGCGATGCCGCGCGAATGATTCAGGGAATTAACTCTTTGCTTAAACCCGCTCGAATACCGTCGCGATCCCCTGACCTAAACCAATACACATCGTCGCCAGGCCGAACTGCGCATCTTTGCGCTCCATCTGGTTGATGAGCGTGGTGCTGATGCGCGCGCCTGAACAGCCGAGCGGATGGCCCAGGGCGATCGCGCCGCCGTTGAGATTGATCTTCTCGTCGATCTGTTCCATCAGTCCCAGATCTTTAATGCACGGCAGGATCTGCGCGGCAAAAGCTTCGTTCATCTCGAACACATCGATATCGCTGGTGGTGAGCCCGGCTTTTTTCAGCGCCAGCTTTGACGCGGGAACCGGGCCGTAGCCCATTATTGACGGGTCGCAGCCGACGACGGCCATCGAACGCACGCGAGCGCGAGGCTTCAAGCCCAGCTCGCGGGCGCGGCTTTCGCTCATTAACAGCATGGCTGCGGCGCCATCGGAGAGGGCAGAAGAGGTACCCGCCGTTACGGTACCGGTGACGGGATCGAACGCGGGCCTCAGCGCAGCCAGCGCTTCTACCGTCGTCTCCGGGCGAATCACTTCATCATAGCTGTATGACTTCAGTACGCCGTCGGCGTCGTGACCGCCGGTCGGAACAATCTCCGTTTTGAATGCGCCAGATTGCGTCGCGGCCCAGGCGCGGGCGTGGGAGCGGGCTGCAAACTGATCCTGCATTTCCCGGCTGATACCGTGCAGGCGCGCCAGCATTTCTGCGGTCAGCCCCATCATCCCGGCGGCTTTAGCGACGTTCCGGCTCAGGCCCGGGTGGAAATCCACACCGTGGCTCATCGGGACGTGGCCCATATGTTCTACGCCGCCAATCAGGCATACGCTGGCATCGCCGGTCATGATCATGCGGGCCGCATCGTGAAGCGCCTGCATGGAAGAACCGCACAGTCGATTGACCGTGTTGGCGGGCACGGAATGCGGGATTTCTGCCAGCAGCGCCGCGTTGCGGGCAATATTGAAACCCTGTTCAAGGGTCTGCTGAACGCATCCCCAGTAAATATCATCAATGGCGCTTGCTTCAAGGGATGGATTACGTGAAAGCAGGCTACGCATCAGGTGCGCGGAGAGATCTTCCGCGCGCACATGGCGAAAGGCGCCGCCCTTCGAACGGCCCATCGGGGTACGAACTGCATCGACAATGACAACCTGTTCCATTGTGACTCCTTAAGCCGTTTTCAGCTCGCCTGGCGCACGGGCAGGCTCAACCGGGGGATAGTACGGTTCGTTATGACGCGCTTTGCTGCGCAATCCTTCCGGCACGTCATACAGCGGACCGAGATGCTGATACTGCTGCGCCATATCGAGATATTTTGCGCTACCGAGGGTATCCAGCCAGCGGAACGCGCCGCCGTGGAACGGAGGGAAGCCGAGACCATAGACCAGCGCCATATCGGCTTCCGCCGGGCTGGCGATAATGCCCTCTTCAAGACAACGCACCACTTCGTTGACCATCGGGATCATCATGCGGGCGATAATCTCTTCATCGCTGAAATCACGCTTCGGCTGGCTGAGTTCCACCAGCAGGCTATCGACTGCGGCATCCTCTTCCTTCTTTGGCTTACCTTTGCTGTCTTCTTTGTAGCGCCAGAAGCCGAGGCCATTTTTCTGGCCGAAACGGTTAGCGTCGAACAGCGCATCGATCGCATCGCGATAATCTTTCTGCATCCGCTGCGGGAAGCCCGCCGCCATGACTGCCTGCGCGTGATGCGCGGTATCAATGCCAACGACGTCCAGCAGATAGGCCGGGCCCATCGGCCAGCCAAACTGCTTTTCCATCACTTTGTCGACTTTGCGGAAGTCTGCGCCGTCGCGCAGCAGCTGGCTGAAACCGGCGAAGTAGGGGAACAGCACGCGGTTAACAAAGAAACCGGGGCAGTCGTTGACCACAATTGGCGTTTTACCCATTTTGCTGGCCCAGGCGACCACTTTCGCAATGGTTTCGTCCGAGCTTTTTTCACCGCGAATAATCTCGACCAGCGGCATCCGGTGCACCGGATTAAAGAAGTGCATTCCGCAGAAGTTTTCCGGGCGCTTCAGTACGCTGGCCAACTCGCTGATGGGAATGGTGGAGGTATTCGATGCCAGCACGGTATCCGGACGGACTTTGTCTTCCGTTTCCGCCAGCACCGCTTTTTTCACTTTCGGATTCTCAACAACGGCTTCGACCACGACGTCCACGCGCTCAAAGCCGGCGTAATCCAGGGTTGGCTGAATAGTGGAAATAACGCCAGCCATTTTGAGGCCGTCGATTTTGCCGCGCTCAAGCTGTTTATTCAGCAATTTGGCCGCTTCGGTCATGCCGAGCGTCAGCGATTTGTCGTTGATATCTTTCATGACTACCGGCACGCCTTTCCATGCCGATTGGTATGCAATGCCGCCGCCCATAATCCCCGCGCCCAGTACGGCCGCGTGTTTTGGCGTGTCGGTATCTTTAGTCAGCTTCTTCGCTTTCGCTTTAACGTATTGATCGTTAAGGAAGATACCTACCAGCGCCCGCGCCTCGTTGGTATGCGCCAGCGGGACAAAACTTTTGTTTTCCAGATTCAAGGCTTCTTCGCGGCCAAAGCGGGCGGCGGCTTCAATGGTTTTAACGGCAGTAATGGGCGCAGGGTAGTGTTTCCCGGCGGTTTGCGCCACCATGCCTTTGGCGATGGTAAAACTCATCGCGGCTTCAATTTTACTCAGGTGAAGAGGCTCCAGCTTCGGCTGGCGCTTCGCCTTCCAGTCCAGGTCACCTTTAATGGCCTGACGCAGAATTGCTATCGCGCCATCGAGCAGTTTTTCATGTTTAACCACGCCATCGACGAGGCCGATTTTTAAGGCCTGTTCGGCGCCAACGTCTTTACCTGCGGCAATGATTTCCAGCGCGCTGTCCGCGCCAAGCATCCGCGGCATCCGCACCGAGCCGCCAAAGCCCGGCATGATACCCAGCTTCGTTTCCGGCAGGCCAATGCGCAAATCCGGCGTCGCCAGGCGATAATCGGTCGCCAGCACGCATTCGCAGCCGCCGCCCAGCGCATAGCCGTTGACGGCGGAAATAGTGGGAACCGGTAAATCTTCCAGGCGATTAAATACGCTATTGGCGAAATGCAGCCACTGGCTTAACTGTTCTTGCGGAACCAGGAACAGGGAAAGAAATTCAGTGATATCCGCACCGACGATAAAGGCTGCTTTCTCAGAGCGCAGCAGTAGCCCTTGCAGATCTTTTTGTTTTTCGAGCACGTCCAGCGCTTCACCGAGGCTGGCTACGGTTGCGGTATCAAGCTTATTGACCGAGCCGGGGGCATCGAATACCAGTTCGGCAATGCCGTCTTCCCGCCAGTCGAGGTACAGGGTGTCGCCTTTGTAGAGCATGTCAGTCTCCTGAATCCAGCAATATGATCTGGTCGTACCAGATGCAACGGAGTGTGGAATTTATGTTAAGAAAATGCAAATAAGTCTTTAAATAAATGCTGGTCGGATCACACCCGCTAGAGATCACCCCGTCTGGAGCCAATGTGCTAAGATGCGAAGATTCACGATCCAATAAAATCAAAGGATAAAAGATGGAATCCCTGGCCGGTCTCTATAAAAATCATATCGTTACCTTACAAGAACGCACCCGCGATGTTCTGGCCCGCTTTAAGCTGGATGCCCTGTTGATTCACTCCGGTGAACTGGTCAACGTCTTTCTTGACGATCATCCGTATCCATTTAAGGTCAACCCACAGTTCAAAGCCTGGGTACCGGTTACGCAGGTTCCGAACTGCTGGCTGCTGGTGGACGGCGTCAACAAACCAAAGCTGTGGTTCTATCTGCCAGTTGATTACTGGCATAACGTAGAACCGTTGCCGACGTCATTCTGGACCGAAGAGGTGGAGGTGATCGCCCTGCCGAAAGCGGATGGTATCGGCAGCCAGCTGCCTGCCGCGCGTGGCAATATCGCTTATATCGGACCGGTACCGGAACGTGCGCTGGGGCTGGATATTGCGGCGGATAAAATCAACCCGAAAGGGGCGATAGATTATCTGCACTACTATCGCTCTTATAAAACTGACTATGAGCTGGCCTGTATGCGTGAAGCGCAGAAGTCGGCGGTTAACGGTCATCAGGCTGCTCATGAAGCTTTCCTCTCCGGGATGAGCGAGTTTGATATCAACCAGGCCTATCTGACCGCGACCGGCCATCGCGACACTGATGTGCCGTACAGCAATATTGTGGCGCTGAACGAGCATGCCTCCGTACTGCATTACACAAAGCTTGATCATCGTGCGCCTGCAGAGATGCGTAGCTTCCTGCTGGATGCGGGCGCGGAATACAACGGCTATGCAGCCGACCTGACCCGTACCTGGGCGGCGCATGGCGATAATGACTATGCTCACTTGATTAAAGACGTTAATGATGAACAGCTGGCGCTGATTAGCACCATGAAGGCGGGCGTGAGCTACGTGGATTATCATGTCCAGTTTCATCAGCGCATCGCCAAACTGCTGCGTAAACATCAGATAGTCAAAGACATGAGCGAAGAAGCGATGGTGGAAAATGACCTGACCGGACCATTTATGCCGCACGGTATTGGCCACCCCTTAGGTCTGCAGGTTCATGACGTTGCCGGTTTTATGCAGGATGATACCGGTACCCACCAGGCCGCGCCGGCAAAATATCCTTACCTGCGCTGCACGCGCGTTCTGCAGCCGCGCATGGTGTTGACGATCGAGCCGGGTATCTACTTTATCGAATCGCTGCTGGCACCGTGGCGCGAAGGACAGTTCAGCAAACACTTTAACTGGCAGAAAATTGAAGCGCTGAAACCCTTTGGCGGTATCCGTATCGAAGACAACGTCGTGATCCACGAAAACAGCATCGAAAATATGACGCGCGATCTGAAACTGGCGTAATGGAAAGCTGGTTGATACCGGCCGAGCCGGTCACCGTCGTTGAAGAGATCAAAAAGAGCCGCTTTATTACGCTGTTGGCCCATACCGATGGCGTAGCGGCGGCAAAGGCGTTTGTCGAGTCAGTCAGGGCGGATCACCCGGATGCGCGTCATCACTGCGTGGCGTGGGTTGCAGGGCCGCCAAATGATTCTCAGCAGCTGGGTTTTTCCGACGATGGCGAACCGGCGGGAACGGCGGGGAAACCAATGCTGGCGCAGCTGATGGGCAGCGGCGTCGGCGAGATAACCGCTGTCGTCGTGCGCTACTACGGTGGTATTCTGCTGGGCACCGGCGGCCTGGTGAAAGCGTATGGCGGCGGTGTACATCAGGCGCTAGCGCAGCTCACAACACAGCGCAAGACGCCGCTCACCGCATATACTTTGCAGTGTGAATACGGGCAGTTGGCCGGGATTGAAACGCTGTTGGCTCAGTTCTCAGGAAAAATTGTCGAAAGCGAATATCAGGCGTCTGTTCAGCTGCGCGTGGCGCTTCCCCAGGCTGAAGTGGCGCTATTTTCAGCAAAGCTGGCTGATTTTAGTCGCGGTTCGTTGCAATTACTGAAGATTGACGAATAATCCCCACCTGATTTTTTTGCATATCAAAGGAAGCGCCAGAGATGCATTTTCGCGCGATAACCCGAATCGTTGGACTGTTGGTCATTTTGTTTTCGGGGACGATGATCCTTCCGGGATTAATAGCTCTGATATATCGTGATGGTGCGGGGCGGGCGTTTACCCAGACCTTTTTCGTTGCCCTGGCCATCGGTTCGCTGCTGTGGTGGCCTAATCGTCGTGAGAAGGGAGAACTGAAATCCCGGGAAGGATTTCTGATTGTGGTTCTCTTCTGGACCGTGCTGGGTAGCGTGGGGGCATTGCCGTTTATCTTTGCGGAGCAGCCGAACCTGACGGTGACGGATGCATTCTTTGAATCTTTCTCCGGTCTGACAACGACGGGGGCAACCACGCTGGTGGGGCTCGATTCGTTACCCCATGCTATTCTTTTCTACCGGCAGATGCTGCAGTGGTTTGGCGGGATGGGGATCATCGTTCTGGCGGTAGCGATACTGCCGATACTGGGCGTCGGGGGGATGCAGCTGTATCGGGCTGAAATGCCCGGACCGCTGAAAGACAACAAGATGCGGCCGCGGATTGCAGAGACAGCAAAAACGCTGTGGCTTATTTATGTCCTGCTGACGGTGGCCTGCGCGCTGGCCCTGTGGTTTGCCGGGATGCCGGCATTTGACGCCATCGGCCATAGCTTCTCTACTATCGCAATTGGCGGGTTCTCCACCCATGATGCCAGCGTGGGTTACTTTAATAGCCCAACAATTAACTCCATTATTGCGGTTTTCCTGCTGATTTCTGGCTGTAACTACGGCCTGCACTTTTCATTACTTAGCGGGCGCAGCCTGAAAGTGTACTGGCGAGACCCTGAATTCCGTATGTTTATCGGCGTGCAGTTTACGCTGGTGGTGGTATGCACCCTTGTACTGTGGCTGCATGACGTCTATAGCTCGGCGTTAATGACGGTCAACCAGGCGTTTTTCCAGGTGGTGTCGATGGCGACAACGGCGGGCTTCACGACCGACAGTATTGCGCGCTGGCCGCTATTTTTGCCGGTGCTCCTCCTCTGTTCGGCTTTCATCGGCGGCTGCGCCGGGTCCACCGGCGGTGGACTAAAGGTTATCCGTATCCTGCTGCTTTTTAAGCAAGGCAACCGCGAGCTTAAACGTCTGGTACACCCTAATGCGGTCTACAGTATTAAACTGGGAAACCGTGCACTGCCGGAGCGTATCCTCGAAGCCGTCTGGGGATTCTTCTCCGCGTATGCGCTGGTGTTTATCATCAGTATGCTGGCGATAATTGCTACCGGCGTGGATGATTTCTCGGCCTTTGCTTCAGTCGTCGCCACGCTGAACAACCTTGGACCGGGACTGGGCGTAGTGGCGGATAACTTTGCCACGATGAACCCTGTCGCGAAATGGATCTTGATTGCTAATATGCTGTTTGGTCGTCTGGAAGTGTTCACCTTACTGGTGCTATTTACTCCGACTTTCTGGCGCGAATAACAGGAGTGCCTGTGAAAACTTTGATTCTCTTTTCCACCCGCGACGGACAGACGCGCGAGATCGCCTCGTTTTTGGCCTCTGAACTAAAAGAGCAGGGGATCGATTCGGACACGGTTGATCTCAACCGCACTAACGAGGTGGAGTGGCCTTTATACGATCGCGTTGTGATAGGCGCATCAATCCGCTACGGTCATTTTCATCCAGCGCTGGAACGGTTTGTAAAAACGCATCTTCAATCGCTACAGGCACTGCCGGGGGCTTTTTTCTCGGTTAACCTCGTGGCGCGTAAGCCAGAAAAACGAACGCCGCAAACTAATAGCTACACGCGCAAGTTTCTGCTCAACTCGCCCTGGCAGCCCCAGCATTGCGCGGTGTTTGCCGGTGCGCTCCGCTATCCACGCTATCGCTGGTACGATCGCTTTATGATTCGTCTTATTATGAAGATGACCGGCGGCGAGACCGATGTCAGTAAAGAAGTGGTCTATACCGACTGGCAGCAGGTAGGCAGATTTGCACGGGAAATTGCGCAAATGACCAGCAAATAGCGCGTTAAATCACCCCGATGATGCAAAGTTGAGCGAATGAAAAGTTTTTTGAAATTTCCCCTTGTCACTTCGTAATTACTCCCTATAATGCGCTCCCACTGACACGGAACAACGGCTTACAGCCCGCCGGGTCAGCGGGATTCAGCGATG
>OLQZ01000040.1_pt1 | contig 87123 bp, 76 predicted proteins | sample 1643191 | NCBI WGS metagenome assembly OLQZ01 (sample SAMEA3136768, study PRJEB25190) | human gut metagenome | biome: human gut; feature: human-associated habitat; material: faeces | place: Austria | collected 2013
TATCTGTGTATCTGTGTATCTGTGTATCTGTGTATCTGTGTATCTGTGTATCTGTGTATCTGTTGTTTTGGCAGTATTTAAGAGGAATTTACGATACAACGGTTTTTATGTAAATGGGAATTACGCATTATTTTCTATGTGGTGGCTGTATCAATTCATACCCGCTACATCATGTATGTACTGCATGACTTACATGTTTTTGCTTACAGACAGAATCTAATTCATTGAAGAAAAACATGTAATCAGAATATAAGGATTTTTTGGGGGTATTCCTGTAAGTGATAAAATGCAATATGATTATATGAATACGCAATAAAAAACTATACTTGCGGATAGGTGTGCCATTTAGAATAATCATGTTAAATAATCTATAAATCCGATAATAAGGTGATGGTTATGGATAATACCTCTGGAGATTTTCCATGTAATAAGATGGACACGCGTAAGCAGTTACCGCTAACACCAAGTCAACAGGGGTTTTTATTCCATTCCTTAAAGGATAAGAAAAGGAGTAACTACCATGAGCATTTTACATGCATTTTTTCTCAGCATGTAGATAGCGCCCACTTCAAGTGGGCGCTGGAAACGTTATTTCGAAAGCATGAGTGTTTTCGCACTGATTATAACTGGGAGATTGATGAGCGCCCTTGTCAGGTGGTGAAGACCGATGTGTTGCCGGATATATACGTGTTAGACTGTGAGCAAGAGGAAATACGTTTTCTACTAGCTAATGATGACATTATCATTCCTGTCCCGCAGGATGACGGTATTGATGCTATAATTCCTCAACTGCTACAGGCTGATTTAAAATACCCATTTTCCTTGAAAACGATCCCAGTCCGGGCCTACCTTATTCAGTCAACGAAAGAAAGTGCTTTTATACTATCATACCATCATATTGTGATGGATGGCTGGAGCTTATCCCTTTTCATTAAACAGTTGCTCCAACTCTATGGAGCGGCTGTGGTCAGTGGTGTGAGGGATGATAGCGCCATTATCCCCTCATCTCTGAAACCCCTTGTAGACACACTGTCGGCCCGACGTCACACCTTTCAGCACGACTATTGGGCTGCATATCTTCGGGAGGGAACACCAACTTGTATCGTGCCGCTGTCACAATATCACACAGATACTGAAGCCGAGAACAATTCTTACGTTAATCAAACAAATCATGTGGAGATCAATTTGTCTCCGGATGTGTGTCAGAAAATACAGACGCTATGCAGCGATTATCGTATCACCCCCGCAGTAATCTTCTATGTGGCCTGGGGCATCCTGCTACAACGTTGGTGCTATGCTGACGATGTGTTATTCGGCGCGACAATATCAGGGCGAAATATACCAATTGATGGTATAGAAGAAACACTAGGGCTATTTATTAACACGTTGCCGCTGCGTCTGCGTGATGATGGGGCGACACTGTTGCAACACTTACAACGTATGCACCAAACACTAATAGCTCACTACAGCAATGAACATGATGCCTTAGCCAGCATACAACGGTTGGTACATAAAGAAGGTCATGCTGGTGATCTTTTTAATACCTTAGTGGTGTTGGAGAATTATCCCGTTGATATGACATTATTGTCATGCGCGTCGCCCGTGGCAATTCGCCATCTCAGTGTACATGAACAAACGCACTATCCGCTGACCTTGACCATCACTCAACAGAAGGGATTCCGTTTCAGTATTGCATATGCCCTTAACTACCTGACCAACAACATGGCGCAAGCGTTGCTGATGCACCTGAGTTATCTGCTTGAACAACTGGTGGACAATCCGCAGCGCCCCATTGCTGCGTTGGTAAACTTGTCCCCATGCCAGCAGGCGCAGGTACTTCAACCCTATCTGGAACGCATGGCATGCCGGGATTGGGATAGTCAATCCAACGTCATCGAACAATTTCATCAAGTTGCTGCGACTTCGCCAGCACAGGTCGCAGTGGTTGATGAATTGTGCGCGTTGACCTATTCGGAGTTGGCAGCACAAGCTGAGCAGCTCGCGGCTTATTTGGTACAGCAGGGTGTTATGGTTGGCGATACTGTAGGCATAATTAGCGAACGCCGGGTAAACACCGTGGTTGCCATCATCGCCATCATGTTGATCGGGGCTGCTTATGTGCCCATCAGCCCCGACTACCCAGTGGGTAGGATGCAGGAAATTATTGATGACAGCGGCTTGGCGCTGTTGCTGGTACATGGCAAACCGCTAGATGCATTAAACGTTGCGCAGAGTGACCTCTGTGCATTTCCCGTCGCGCCCTCGGTGGTATTTCCGGTTATCACACCAGATTCTCGTGCTTATGTGATTTATTCATCGGGGTCGACGGGTAAGCCAAAAGGTATCGCGGTGGCGCACCGCGGTTTATTGCGCCTGATACAAGGCGACAGCCCGCTGAAGGTGGAGAGCGGTGAGACAACGCTGCTGACCTGCCCATTTGAGTTTGATGTTTCGGTGTTTGAGATGTGGTCTACCTTGCTCAACCACGGCAAACTAGTATTACTCAGCAAACAGGCATTACTTGATATCGATCACATTCGCCGCACGATCGCTGATGAACAGGTGGCGCGCGCCTGGTTTACCTCATCCTTGTTTAACTCCTATGTGGCAGAAGGTGCCGATTTCTTCGGTATGTTACAACACATTACGGTGGGCGGCGAAGCAGTATCTGCGTGGCATGTCAACGACGTGATGCAAAAATACCCGCATCTGGTGGTGACAAACGGTTATGGGCCGACGGAAAACACTATTTTTACCACCGCATATCGTTTCAACGGGTTGCAACCCGCCCGAGTCCCGATAGGATACGCGGTACCGGGCACCTCGCTCTACATTACTGATCTCCATGGGCATTTGTTGCCTATCGGTGCCACCGGTGAACTAGTGGCGGGTGGAGTGGGTGTCGCCATCGGCTATCAGAACAACCCGGCGCTAAGTGCGACGGTTTTTGTCCCTGATCCTTTTATTCCCGGCGGTATGATGTACAAAACTGGCGATTATGCCCGGTTGCTGGATGATGGCTGTGTTGACTGTTTTGGGCGTAAAGACGGTCAAATTAAGATCAATGGACAACGAATTGAAACCGGAGAGATCGAGCAGCGCCTGCTGGAGTGCTCCGGCATTATCGAGGCGGTAGTGTTTCCTTACCGCGTACGTGAAACGCTGCATATTGCGGCAGTGGTCTGCGTCAATGATAGCTATGATGAGGTGGAAGTTCGAGGGCAATTGGCTGACAGATTGCCGCCATTCGCTATTCCGGAATCCTTGGTGGTGGTGACGGAGATTGCAAAAAGCCATAGTGGCAAGGCCGACTTGACGCAGTTGCGGTATCTCCTGCCCGCAACTCAGTGCAACGCCGTGTCCACCACGATATCAGAGGTGCATAGTGACATGGAACATGCGCTGCATGCTATCTGGCAACGCGTACTTGATAGACAAGACATTGATAGCAATGCCTCCTTTTTCGCCCTCGGTGGCACCTCATTGGATACCATCAGGGTTAAAGGGGATATTAAGCGGCAACTTGGCTTGGAGATTGATATTACCGATCTCTTTAAGTACCCAACGCTCACGGCGTTAGCACATTTTCTCGATACTGCCGTATCGCCGGAGGATGCAATTCCAACGCGTGCTGTTGTCTACAGCGACATGCCGGTGGCGATTGTCGGTATGGCGGGACGTTTCCCCGGTGCGGCGAATATTGCAGCGTTGTGGACGCTGGTTGTAGGAGGGGAATCGGGATTAACACTGTTCAGTGATGAAGAGTTGCGCGCGTATGGTGTGACACCTGACACGCTTAAACAAGCGAATTATATAAAAACCAAAGGGATTGTTGATGATCACGAATGGTTTGATGCGGATTTCTTTGGTTATACTCCCAACGAGGCGGAATGTATGGATCCGCAAATTCGCTTATTGCATCAGTGCTGCTGGCAAACTCTGGAACACGCTGGGTGCGATCCTGCCACCTTTACTGGTGCGATTGGCATTTATGCCGGACTGCTGACATCCCCCCACTGGCTTAATGCGGTAATGCAAGACACTACCGACTCTACCGCCCTGTACAAGGCCAGTATCCTGAATATCCATTCCGTCACAGCATTGATTGCCCATGCGCTTAACCTCACCGGCCCTGCCGTGACGCTTGACACCGCCTGTTCCACTTCGGCAGTGGCTATCCACCAGGCCTGCATCGCACTACGTAACCGGGATTGCGATGCGGCATTGGCGGGCGGCGTTTCTATCGAGATGCCTGCGTACCGGGGCTATGAATATCATGAAGGCATGATCAATGCGCGAGATGGTGTCTGTCGTCCTTTCGATAGCCAAGCCTCTGGCACAGTCACCGGTGATGGCTTAGGAATGCTGCTGCTAAAACGTCTGGACGACGCGCTGGCGGATCGGGACTGCATCTATGGTGTGATCAAAGGTTCGGCGGTCAATAATGATGGCAATAACAAAATCGGCTATACCGCGCCGAGTGTGATCGGGCAATCAACGGTAATCCGCACCAGTTTGCGCCGTGCCGGTTTTGATAGCGACAGTATCGGATTGGTGGAAGCGCACGGCACCGGTACGGTGCTGGGTGATCCTATTGAGTTACGTGCGCTTAATGAGGTGTTTGGCCCAACACCTGTTCCGTTTTGTGTGGTTTCAGCGCTGAAAAGTAATATTGGCCACCTCAACTCCGCTGCGGGAGTGGCGGGCGTCATCAAAACAACGCTCGCCCTGCATCATCAAGTGTTGCCACCAACAGCGCACTTTCGCCAACTCAATCCTGCTATAGATCTATCGCGTTCTGCATTGTACGTTAACCAGCAAGTCCAACCGTGGCCGTCGACGCGTCCTCGTCGTGCACTGGTGAGCTCCTTCGGCATCGGCGGCACCAATGCCAGCATCGCACTAGAAGCACATCAACATGAGGACGACCCTTCAGCGACGGGGGTACGCGACAGCTATCTGTTGTTGTTCTCCGCTAAAACACCCGCTGCGTTAGAGTTGCGCGTGGCCTCCACACTGGAATATGTCAAGCATGGAGTAGGGGTGCGCCTGCCGGATGTGGCTTATACATTGCAAACTGGACGCACAGCCTTTGACCATCGGCGGGCTTATTTGGTGAGTCGTGGGTCGAAAATCGATCTCTCCTGTGCCACGATATTGCAAGCGGAAATCTTCAATGGTCAGCGCACGACAGCGGAGATCTGCTTCATGTTTCCTGGTCAAGGTAGCCAATATCACGGCATGGCCAGCGCGCTCTATGCTCATCAACCCATGTTTCGCCAGCACATGGATCGCTGCTTTGCTGCATTCCAACGCTATTCGACGGTCGATCTCAAGGCGTTGTTGTTTGACGATGAGGATACGCGGGATATTGATCAAACGCAGTTCACACAACCGGCGTTGTTCTGTGTCGAATACAGCCTAGCGCGCACCTTGATTGATCTGGGGATTACGCCGGACAGTATGATCGGGCACAGTCTGGGCGAGTATGTTGCGGCCTGTATTGCTGGCGTATTTACTCTTGAGGATGCGCTGCACGTCATTGAGGCGCGCGGACGTTTGATGCAGTCCATGCGTCCCGGTAGCATGATGGCGGTCTACCTTAGTCGCGAACAGTTGACCCCATGGCTAGCTGCAGAACGGGGTATTGAACTGGCGGCTAATAATAGCGCGCATTTTTGCGTAGTCGCGGGCGAGCAGGCGGCCATTTCCCGTTTGAGCACACGCTTAGTCGAGGGCGGGATACAGCACAGGCGCCTGAAAACCTCTCACGCATTCCACTCGGCCATGATGACGCCGATGCTGCACGATTTTGCACAGTTGCTGGGGCAAATCCCGATGCACGCGCCGCACAAGCGCTTTATATCTAATGTAAGCGGTACATGGATTACTGAGGAGCAAGCTACCTCGCCGGATTACTGGGTGCAGCAAGTGCGCAACGCGGTGCTGTTTAGCGAAGGTGCGGCGCAACTGTTGGTACAACCCACGCTGTTTATCGAATGTGGGCCGGGTAATACGCTCTCTACCTTTATTCAAGGACATAACCAATACAGCGATCAGCCGACCCTGTTGACGCTACGCAAAGCCAACGCGGCGATCGATGATGAGCACATGTTGCATCGTACGCTGGCGGCGCTGTGGGTCAGGGGGGAGAATATTGATTGGAGACGCTTTAACCAGACGGCACTCGGCAAGCACATTCCATTGCCGGATTACCCCTTCGAACAGACTTATTACTATCGCTATGGTGCTGCACTTTCCGGTTATCGCCAGTATCCAAATCCTCTGCGCCGTCCGCAAGATGAGTGGCTCCAGCGTGTGCTGTGGCGGATGCACGACACATCCTTGCGGGAGGCGTTCTATGCGCCGGGCGAATTGATCATCATTATTAGTGCTGACGGCGACAAGTTACAGCAGACGCTGATGAGTAGTGGTGTCGACAGCATCACAATGCCGCTGCCGATATCGTCAGAGGACGACGTGTGGGATAATGACCGTATTCTGATGCATTTCCACGACATCTGCGCACTTTTAGCACACAAAACCTACCGACAGTTACATTGCTTGTATGCTCCCGGTGCGGAGGCAGGATCATCGTTGACACAGTCGCTCTCGGGACTTTATCGTGTTGCTCGCTGGTGTATGCACAGCACCACGCCGCTGGCGTCCTTAACAGTATTGACCCATGGTGCGTTTCGCGTACAGGAAGAGGATAATCCCGAACCGACGCTGGCAGCGTTGTCGGGCGCAGTAAACGTGTTTGCCCAAGAGCTGCACCCGACCGAAGTACGATTGATCGATATCGATGCGCAGAGCAGTGATGAGAATCTGAACTTGCTAACCCAGCGTCTGGCCCCGAAACAAGAAACGGTAATGGCGCTCAGGCAGGGGATGCTTTACCTGCGACGCTTTATCCCGACACGGCTGTTGGCGCACTTACCCCCTCAAACAGGGTGTATATCGGGCAACGTACTGTGGATTATCGGCGGTGAAAAGGGGATTGGCCGCATGATCGGCGAAGCGCTTGCTCAGCGTGAGGGAGTCCGTGTGGTACTGAGCAGCCGCACAGGTTATCACCATGAAGCGGTGCAGCAGGACGCATTAGACGTTATCCACTGCGACGTGACGCAGGCGGAGGCGGTTAGAGCTTGTCTGGCAACTCTGCTCGAACGCTATGGACGGTTGGATGGCGTGATTTTTGCTGCCGACGCTACCACCACATTGACACTGCATCAATTGAGCGAATCTGCGCTACGCGACACGCTAACGGTGAAAGAACGGGGTACTGCTAATGTGCTGCATGCGTTAGCGCAACGGAATCTGCTGGATGAGCGTCTGCTACTGCTGTTCTGTAACTCGTTGGCTGCCGTGAATGCGGAGATTGGCCAGACAGGCTATGCTACCGTCAGCGCCTATTTGGATGCACTGGCACAGCAACTGCGTACCCGCTACAAGGTGAATGCGCTCAGTATCGGGTTGGATGCATTGCGTGAGCAGGGCATGTTGTTGGATGCTATAAACGGCAGTGAATACGATGTCTTGCGTGGACTGCGCCCATTGATGACGGGAACGTTGCTACAGGCTTATAAACAACAAGGGGCTGACACCAGCTACTACGCGCGATTATCCCCCGAGTCCGATTGGCTGCTGGATGAGCACCGGATATCCGGTATCGCCACGCTGCCGGGAACCGGCTATCTGGCGCTGGCGTATGAAGCTCTGCGCCATTACTTTGTGCAAGACCAAATCTGCATTGATGAATTGGTCTTTTTGGCACCGTTGACTGTGATGGACAACTGCAGTGTTGACGTTTTTGTTGACATTTCACCTAACGGGCAAGGAGTTAGTGTCGAGGTGAAATCAATGACGGAGCGCTTTAGTGGCACGTTAACAACCCATGCCAGAGGCAGGGCGACGCGTCTGATGGTAGACGATAATGTTGTGTGCGATCTCACGGGGCTGATGCGCGAGATGCACACTATCACTCCTCCAACAAAGGAATTATCGAGCACGCACTTCCACTATGGGCCGCGCTGGCACAGCGTACAACAACTGTATGGCAATACCGCCCAGACTCAGGTTTTCGCAACGCTGGCCCTGCCCACCGTTGCCGCTAATGATACGATCGCACTGCACCCTGCGCTGTTGGACATCGCCAGCAGTGTTGTCGAACAACTGCCTGGTTTTCATACTGATTCGGTACCTTTCCTTTATCAGGATTTACGCCTGTACCGCCCGTTGCCGAACACCTTACATGTGGCGCTGACTGTCAATCGGCACGATGAGGAGGGTGACAGCTACGCTTTCACGCTCTACGACATGGCAGGCGAGATGGTTGCCCGCTGTGCGGCAATGGTGAAGCGCAAGGTACAGCTCCACATACAAGATGTCGATGACGACACGCGACTGCGCGTGCCCAGTGCCGATAACTACCAACTGCGGCTGGCCGCTGAGGGGGAGGGGGCAGGAAAGCTAGCGTTGTGCCCTACGCCGCGCTTAGCGCTGGGGGATTCACAAGTAGAGATTGAGGTACTGGCCACCGGACTGAACTTTAAGGATGTGCTGTTCACCACGGGATTGCTCCGGCAGCAGCCGGGTGAGGCTCCGCTGCAATTGGGACTGGAGTGCGCCGGACGCATTACTCGCGTGGGTAAAAATGTCACTGAATTTGCCCCGGGAGAGGATGTTATGGCGGTGCTAAACGGTGGTTTTGTCCAGTACGCACGGGTAGAAAGCGATTGCGTAGTGAGAAAACCAGCCCATTGTCGCATCGAACAGGCGGCTGCGCTGCCTATCGCATACCTCACCGCCTATTACGCACTGGTGGTGCGCGCTAATTTGCAACCCGGAGAACGAGTATTGATCCACAGTGCGGCGGGGGGCGTTGGCTTGGCTGCGCTACATATTGCCAAACGCTGCGGAGCACAGATCTTCGCCACAGCAGGTAGCGAGCAGAAACGCGATTACTTGCTTTCGCTAGGCGTACATGCCGTAGCTGATTCACACGACGAACAGTTCGCTGCCACTCTGCTGACCGCATCGGACGGACAGGGGATGGATGTGATCCTTAACTCCCTCACAGGCCGTCTGCTTGACGCTAGCCTCGCGCTGCTGGCACCGCTGGGCCGTTTTCTTGAGCTGGGCAGCAAGGACATTGTGGAAGACAAAGCGCTACCGATGCGTTTCTTCGCCCAAGGCGGCACCTTTATTCCGATTAATTTTCACGCGGCGCATGGTGCGTTTAGTCGCTACCTGCAACAGATTGTCGCTTGGATAGATGATAACACGCTACCGCTCCTTCCATGCAAATCCGTACCATTGCCCGAGGTTGCACGCGCCTTCGCCACCCTGACCACGCCGCAGCATATTGGCAAGGTGGTGGTAACGCATCGCACTGCGGCAGGCATGGACCGGCTGAACGCCATGATAGCAGAAAGGCGCCTCGGCGGCTATGCGCTCAGCATGAGCAATGCCGAGGTGATGCGCCAATTGTGGCCGATACTGAACACTCGCAGTCCGTGGGCGCAACTGCTGCTCTCACCTCGGGCGATCGATAGATTAGCGCGGGGCAACCGGGTGGATCGCGGTGTACCGTCTGCCGCTAACGATACGATTACTCAGCAGACAGTGAAAAAGCGGCCCCGTCCGGAAATTGGCGTGCCTTACAGCCCCGCGACACGTGAAGTGGAACGCGTGCTCTGCCAAATCCTGGAAGAGTATCTGGGTCTGGATAGAGTAGGCATTGACGACAACTATGCCGAATTAGGGGCAACCTCACTCGATATGGTGCAACTGAGTGGGCAAATGGCGCGTCACTATCCGCAAGTGAGCGTGGTGTCGCTGTACAACCACGCCACCGTGCGCCAGCTGGCGACGTTTTGCCAGCCCCCGGAGGGCGAGTCAAATGCGCCATCACCACAGCCTGCAGTACAGACGAATACGCGCGCGAATCAGATAGCAAAACGTGCTTTGCAAATTGCGAAAAATACTGCGCGCAGTCACACGTCTTTGCATTAATCCGGGCGCCTCCTCGCCCTGAAGAAAGGTAATGAAGTTTATGGAATACGCAAGCGAAATGAACGGCATGGAAATCGCCATTATTGGTATGGCGGTCCGTTTCCCGCAGTCCCGGACGTTACACGAATTCTGGCATAACATCGTTCAGGGTAAAGAGTGCGTCACCTTCTTTAGCGAGGAGGAGTTGCTGGCCGAAGGCGTCGAACAGAGTACTCTGGACAACCCGGCCTATGTACGGGCCAAGCCCTATATCGAGGGCATATGCGACTTTGATGCTGCATTTTTCGGTTACAGTCACAAAGAGGCGCAGGCTCTGGATCCGAAATCCCGCGTATTACATGAAGTTGCCTACCATGCGCTGGAAGATGCAGGCTATGCCCAACGTACCAGCGATCTGATCACCGGGGTATTCGTGGGGGCGTCAGAAGATGTGGATTGGCTACGGCGTTCGCTGTCACAGATTGGCGGCGATGCGCTGAATCGTTTTGAGTCTGGCATCTATGGTCATAAGGATCTGCTCGCACATCTCATTGCCTACAGTCTCAATCTCAACGGTCCGGTGTATAGTCTCTACACCAGTTGTTCGACTTCTCTGAGTGCAACGCATATCGCTTGCCGCAGCTTGTTGTTTGGCGAATGTGATCTGGCGTTGGCGGGTGGAATTACTATCGATTTACCGCAGAAGTCAGGCTACTTCTGTCAACAGGGCATGATCCACTCCACCGATGGCCACTGCCGTCCTTTTGACAGTCAGGCTTCTGGCACCCTGTTTGGCGATGGCGCGGGTGTGGTTGTGCTTCGGCGTTTGGAAGATGCTCTGGCAGCGGGCGATCGCATCTATGCGGTGATCCGGGGTAGCGCGGTCAACAATGACGGTAAACAAAAAATCGGTTTTGTCGCGCCTGGTCATGAGGGACAGAAGGCGGTCATTTGTGCGGCCTGTCATCTGGCAGAAGTAAGCCCAGAAAGCATCGGCTACGTTGAAACCCACGGTACCGGCACCCGTATTGGCGATCCTATCGAGTTCGCTGCGTTGACGGAGGCGTTCGATACTTCACACCGCCAATACTGTGCACTAGGGGCTGTAAAGGCGAATATTGGCCACACCCACGCGGCGGCGGGCGTGGCTGGGTTAATCAAGACGGCGCTGGTACTTCATCACCGGACCATTCCGCCGCTCGCCAACTATCAAATGCCTAACTCGAAGCTGGATCTGGCGCATTCACCGTTTTATATCCCGATACAGCCGCAGGAGTGGCCCGCATCGCGGATGCCGCCCCGCGCTGGCGTCAGTTCTTTTGGCATTGGCGGTACTAATGTGCATATGATTTTGGAAGGGCTGAATCCTGCGGTGCGCGATGACCATGACCAAGTGCGAGCACCGGTGTTTATCCCTCTCTCCGCGCCGTCTTTCGAGCAGTTGGATGAGCTGACGCAACAGCTTACCCCGTTGCTGGCTACCCTTGATGCGTCAACGCTAGCCTACACACAACAAGTGGCGCGCCCCGTGTTTGATTGCCGCCGAGTGATACAAGTGGAAAACGATGGTACGCAAGCGATGCTGGCATCGCTGGATAACCTAATGCCCGACGCTCCTTGGGGCCTACACTGTCCAGATCTACGTACTACGAACGATTGTACTTACGCACAGTGGCTGGCGCATTCGGCACATTATCAACGCGAAGCGACTGCTCTGACGGCATTACTCGACGGCATGAATATTCCACCCGCTTATTGCCACGCTGAAACGTGGGCGGCACAAGCGAACAGCAGCCTGCTAATCAGAGGCTGCCAGACTATCGCCGCGCTAAAAACCTGGATGAACCTGCTACCGACATTAACACTGCTGTCGGGGGCTGGAACAGGCCTTTTGCCTGCCGCTGCAGCCAGTGGCATGATTGCGACGCAAGACGTGTTGCATTTGCTGTGGGAAATGGAGCAAAAGGCGCTTCATCTCTGGCTTCCTGAGCGCCATGAACCTATCCCCGGCTACGTGCTGGCTTGGCAAGGAAATCCCATCACCGATGCACAGCGTAACGACAGAGGGTTTTGGAGTGAAGCGCTGTTGGCAGATACCCGAGAACTGGGGGAGGGCGTTCACAGTATCAACTGGGTTAGGCTGCCGCCGGAAATAAGAGAAGACGTTGATGTATTGCGCTACGTGGCGCAACTGTGGTGTGCAGGTATCAATGTGGATTGGGCCGTGTGGTACGGCACTCCGCTGCCGCAACGCGGGAGCGCATCAGCATATCCCTTCGCACACAACCACTACCCATTGCCTGGACGGGTAATGGGTAGTGTGGAGACCCAACCCGAAGCAGGACCCGAAACGCACCACCCTTATCAGGCACGTCCCGTGTTAAGCGTACCTTTCGTAGCCGCACACTCGCGGGGTATGCAGTATATCACAGGTCTGATGGAACTGTTGCTGGAAATATCGCCGGTCGGGGTGGACGACGACTTTTTTGAATTAGGCGGGCATTCGCTGCTGGTGACGCAATTGACCTCCCGTTTAGAACGCGATTTCAACGTACATATCGATCTTTTGACCCTGATGGAAAACCCCAATCCGCGCAATATCTACGCGCATATCGCGGCGCAACTGGGGGGCGAAGACAACCTCGAAATAGCCTGTCAGTAAAGGAGCTCAATGATGAACGTGGCGGTAATAGGTGCAGGAGTAATGGGAACTGGCGTCGCTCATAACATGGCGCAATACGGCATATCAACTAACGTTGTGGATATTTCTCAATCTCAGTTGGATAAATGCCGACAGATGATCGAAGCGAACTTACGCTTATATAATTTTCACCCGCAGCATAAAAAAAAGATGCATAGCACAGCGGAGATAATGGAAAATATCCGTTTCACAACTGAGTTGGACGACATTGTAGAATGTGATTTGGTGATTGAGAATATTACTGAGGATATAGAGAAAAAAAATGCACTATACACACGGATGAATACGATCTGCGGCGCGTCGACAGTGTTTGGTGTTAATACGTCCGCCATATCTATCACTGCGTTGTCAAAATTAATGCGACATCCGGAGAATGTAGTCGGCGTCCATTTTATGAACCCGGTACCGCTGATGCACACCGTCGAATTAATCCGTGGTGTACATACTGCAGAGCGTACACTGAACATATTTCACCACTTATTTGCTCAGTTGAATAAAACCGGCATCGTGGTCAATGATTCTCCGGGCTTTGTCACTAATCGTGCCATGATGATTTTTGTTAACGAAGCCATATTTATGGTGCAGGAGCAGATCGCCCGTGCTGAGGATATCGATACGTTGTTTAAAACCTGCTTCGGGCACAAGATGGGGCCACTACAAACTGCCGATTTGATTGGCTTGGATACGATTTTGCAATCGTTGCAGGTGCTATATGATAGTTTTAATGATGATAAGTATCGCCCCAGCTTTTTATTAAAGAAAATGGTCGATGCAGGGTATTTGGGCGTGAAATCAGGGCAGGGGTTTTATCGCTATCAACAGACGTACGCCGAGCAGTGATTCTGGGTTAACCAGATAGGGATATGAATATGAAAAAGCAAGATATGAAAGCCGCCATTCGGGAATTTCTTTCACGCTCATTACGTGGGCATACGTTGAACGATGATGACGATATTTTTTCTCTCGGGCTTGTCCATTCGTTATTTACTGTGCAAATCATACTGTTTATAGAAAAAAATTTTCAGGTTGAGCTGGAAGTGAGTGAGTTGAAAACAGAACAGATTGCTACCGTCAATAAAATAGTGGAGCTCATTCAGCGACAAACAGGCCTGGAGTAAACTATGTGCACTGAAAATTATGAGCTGGCTCAGCAAGAGGCAGTCCTGTTTGCCAAACAACATCTCGCCCTGGCTGCACAGAATATTGAACGTCAGCAGTTTATTGTGCCAGACATTATTTCTTGCGTGGCGCAGGCCGGGTACTTAGGTGCGTCAATCCCCCAAAAATATGGCGGACGAGGTTACGATTCTTATCAACTGTGCGCTTTGCATGAAGTGATGGCTGGGGTTCACGGTTCGTTAGAAAATCTCATAACAGTGACTGGCATGGTCAGCACGCTGCTGCAACGCGTGGGCAGCGCAGCGCAAAAAGCCCATTATTTGCCAAAGCTGGCAACGGGGGAATTGATCGGCGCGATTGCCCTCACAGAGCCGAATATCGGCAGTGACTTAGTGAACGTGGAAACAGAATTACAGCAGGATGGCGACGGTTGGCGGCTGAACGGGAAAAAGAAATGGATCACGCTAGGGCAGATTGCTGATTTTTTTATTGTTTTAATCCACTGTGGTAATCAATTAGCGACAGTGCTTATCGATCGCTGAAGCGGCGCACGAAAAACGCGAAAGCGTTTCACGATAAATGCGAAAACTTTAGCTTTCGCGCTTCAAATGAAACAGCAGTATTAATTACTGCTTTTTATTCATTACATGGGGATCACTTAGGGTATGGCTGAACCCTGAATAGTTTGGTATTTAGCCGCTTCCTTGCTCGCTTGTTCAGGAATCTGATGTAGCGATACTGATTAAATTTGTGCACCACGGCACGCTCTTTATTAGCCCGTAAATACACGCCTCGTTGTCCACCCCGCTTAATCGCGTTCATTGTTATCTCGTGATACCACTCACCATCCAGCTCGTAGAACGTGCTTTCATGGCTGCCAATAAAATCAAAATTCGACGCCTGATACACAACGCCTGCGCGTCCGCAGCGTTCGTCAGCAAATGACTGAACCCACTCCACTGACGGATACAGTAATCTGATAACTTTCAGCGCGTAGCTGATGGCCCGTGATTCAGAGTTGCGGGGCATGTCGTCGTGTAGCCACATGCGATTCAACTCCATATAGCCCCGGTTATCCGTTTCAAGCACGACACGACGACCTGAGTTGGGGTTAAGGGCATATCCCCACTGGAGAACGCCAACCAGATCGCGTCCGCTGAATACTCCCAGGTGGAGGTAAGAGTTATTCACAAAACGGCGGGAATAGTGCTTTGTCTGAATAATTGTGCGGGCCAGCCAGCAGGATATGGTTTCAACGCGCAGTTCCTTTGAACCATAGCCAACAATCTGGCCTTCATACTCAATAACGCACGGTTTCGTCAGAATGCGTGATTTTTTCTCTTTTCCCACAATGTTTCTCCGTGGGATGCTCGCAGGCATTCAGCATTATGATGTGACGTTTGCAACGCGGACACCTGATTTCAATGTGATCAAAGGAATCCGCCTTAAATAACAGTTTGTTGCAGTTTTTACAGCGAATTGATTTCATCTCACCTCCTTTGCATCAATTCGCCACTATCTTAAAAAACATCGTGGGTTGAGTGTGGTTATTGGGGCATAATCGATCTGTATTACCGATCGATTCAATTGATTCGATCGTCGTTTTCTATATGCGTTCGTTTGGCGGGGTGTTTTTTATACAGCGTTGACAGGGCCACATCGTAGATCAATGCGACCTGCTTGCGGGGGATTCCTTGTGCTAATAAACGCCCGGCCTGCTCCCATTCCGCTTTGGTTAGTTTAGGTGGTCGCCCACCGATACGGCCTTTATTTCTGGCAGCAGCAAGTCCAGCCATCGTTCTCTCGATGATTAGTTCTCGTTCCATCTCAGCCAGGGCACCCATAACGTGGAAGAAAAAACGCCCCATTGGAGATGACGTATCAATACTGTCAGTAAGACTGCGAAAATTAATCCCTCGCTCTCGTAATTCCCCTACGAGAGAAATCAAATGTTTCATGCTTCGCCCGAGGCGATCCAGTTTCCAGACAACCAGTGTGTCACCTTTTTGAAGACGCTTTAAAGCGCGTTTTAATCCAGGTCTGTCTGTCCTTGTTCCGCTTAATTTATCTTCAAATATTTGTTCACATCCTGCACAAACAAGAGCGTTTCGTTGCAGGTCTGTATTCTGGTCATTTGTTGATACCCTTACATAGCCAATCAGCACTCTGGATCTCCCGTTTAAAAGCGCAAATCATGCCATGCAGGCCGGAAACAGCCATTATCTAAAACCTCGGTTTACAGGAAACGGTAAACAGGGCTGGTAACGCCGTGCAAAAAAATGGCGATACCTTGTCCGGTGGGCTTACTTTTGAAAATGACTCAATCCTTGCCTGGATTCGAAATACTGACTGGGCGAAGATTGGATTTAAAAATGATGCCGATGGTGACACTGATTCATACATGTGGTTTGAAACAGGCGACAACGGCAATGAATATTTCAAATGGAGAAGCAAACAAAGCACCACAACAAAAGACCTGATGAATCTTAAATGGGATGCTTTGTCTGTCCTTGTTAAAGCCCTTTTCAGCAGTGAAGTAAAAATATCGACAGTCAATGCACTAAGGATATTTAATTCATCTTTTGGTGCCATTTTTCGCCGTTCTGAAGAATGCCTGCATATCATCCCGACACGAGAGAATGAGGGAGAAAATGGTGATATAGGGCCACTACGCCCCTTTACGCTTAATCTTAGAACTGGTCGGATAAGCATGGGGCATGGTCTTGATGTTACAGGGGATATATTTGCAAACCGTTTTGCAATTAACAGTAGTACCGGCATGTGGATTCATATGCGTGACCAGAATGTTATTTTGGGACGCAATGCGGTATCCACCGATGGTGCACAGGCATTACTTCGTCAGGACCATGCTGATCGCAAATTTATGATTGGTGGGCTGGGAAATAAGCAATTTGGCATCTACATGATTAATAACTCAAGGACAGCTAATGGCACCGATGGTCAGGCGTACATGGATAATAACGGGAACTGGCTTTGCGGTGCCCAAGTTATTCCCGGCAACTATGGCAATTTTGACTCCAGATATGTGAAAGATGTTCGACTTGGTTCACAGCAATATTATGGAGTGAACAACTGGCAAACATGGAATTTCCAGTGCCCGTCAGGTCATGTATTGTCTGGTATTAATGTTCAGGATACAGGGTCCAACTCTGCCGATAATATAGCGGGCGTTTATTACAGACCCGTTCAAAAGTATATAAATGGCACCTGGTATAATGTAGCGAGCGTTTAATATGATGCACTTAAAGAACATAAAAGCGGGTAACGCTAAAACACTGGAACAGTATGAGTTAACAAAGAAACACGGAGTTATCTGGCTTTACTCTGAGGACGGAAAAAACTGGTATGAGGAAGTGAAAAACTTTCAGCCAGACACCATAAAGATTGTTTACGATAAAAATCAGATTATAGTCGCTATCACCAGAGATGCTTCAACGCTTAATCCTGAAGGTTTTAGCGTTGTTGAGGTTCCTGATATTACCTCCAACCGACGTGCTGACGACTCAGGTAAATGGATGTTTAAGGATAGTGCTGTGGTTAAACGGATTTATACGGCAGATGAGCAGCAACAACAGGCAGAATCACAAAAGGCCGCGTTACTTTCCGAAGCAGAAAGCGTTATTCAGCCACTGGAACGCGCCGTCAGGCTGAATATGGCGACGGATGAGGAACGCGCACGACTGGAGTCATGGGAACGCTACAGTGTTCTGGTCAGCCGTGTGGATACGGCAAATCCTGAATGGCCACAAAAGCCTGAATAAAAATTAAGGCCCGCTATCGGGCCTTCTCTCATTCTGGTTGTTCGGGAAACGTTACTGGCAGGCTGGAAGTGTCTGTAGATTCGACTTTCTGCGCAAAGAGCATCCACTCTGTTAATTTTTGTTTATTCTCGTCGGAGATGATGCCCAGCCGTAGCTGTGAGTCCCATAGCTGGGTTTTATCCCTGACGAGCTGTAGCAGGCTTTGCTTTTCATTTTCCGCCTGCTGCCTCTGCTCTTCCTCGGTATAAGTTCGCTTTATCACCGCGCCATCTTTGAACATCCACTTACCCGAAATGTCAGCACGGCGATTTGCTGTAATATCAGGTAATTCAACGACGCTTGCGCCTTCCGGATTAATTGCTGAAACATCCTTTTCAATACAAATAATAACGCCGTTATGGTCATAGACCATTTTCAAAGTGTCTGGCTGGAAATTCTTTTGTTCCTCATACCAGTTTTTTCCATCATCTGAATAAAGCCATTTGATGTTAAATTGCTTTGTTAGCTGGTATTGCTCTTTTGTTTTAGGGTTGCCAGCAGTAATGTTTTTTAAGTGCATCATCGTTAAATACTCCCCGCGTTATACCACGTCCCATTAATGCAATACTGAATTGGCCTTGCCTGAGTTGTATCAATTAATTCATCACGGTTTCCGTTAACTGAACCCGTAACGACATAACCTGACCTGTCAGACCAGCCGGGGCCATTCCATGTCTGAACAGATGACAGACCGCCCAGGCGAATACCTGTAATAAACCTTGAGTTACATTCTGCCTGCGTGTATGCACCAACATCTCCCGCAGAGGGTTTGCGGGTTGTGGTGTAAAACTCTGACCAGTCAGCTTCAAAGCCATAACCATCACGCGCTGAACGATAAAAGATACCGCCATTTCTGTAATTCACGCGGAACTGTACAGCAGGGCAGCTCCCCGTATTCATATTGAAGTGGAGGATTAATGTCGATGCGCCACCAATATTTGCGTTATAGACCCCGCTATTCCAGTTCCAGCCAACAGCTTTATCATTTCCGACAGTGCTTCCTGTTTGCCCTAAAGCAAATGCAGACTGCTGGTTTTTCGTGTTGTAGTCTCGTCGCCAGCCAGGAGCATAAGCATCACCATGATTAATATAGGTGAATTGAGCGTTAGTAATTCCGCCACCGCTGGAAGTGCTCGGGGTGGTTACACGGATGGTCATGGCTCCTTTATTACCCATAACCTCAATAACGCAACCTGCAAGATGAATAGTTCCACAGCCAGTATCGGTAATAATTTTATTATTGCCGTATGACCATGAACATTTGCACATCCAGTATGGGTGATTGAATGCCCCTTGAGAATCCAGCCATTCAATCAATTGTGCCGTCGTCCAGTTTCCTGCACCTGTGCTAATAGCACCATGAAAAGAGCGGCAAGCACCTATTGTTTGCGTAAATTTATCTTTGTTTGGAATATCTGCGCCATTCTGGTTTTTCTGCAACGCACCAGAAGCCTGATTTACCGTTTCCTGTAAACCGAGGTTTTGGATAAACAGCGGCTTATTGGGAATATCTGCTCCGTTCCGCTCTTTTGCCAGACGGGCATTGGCATTATCCATCGCAATTTTCACCGCTTTTGCGGTGGCTGCCAGCGTTTCACTGGGGCTGTCAGTGGCACTGGTTAGCTGAACGAGTCCTTTTTTGTTCAGGCTGGCATCATAGATATCCAGATTTTCACGTGCTGTACGCTGTGCTGATGCCCCGGCAGTTTTAATTTCGCTGAGGTTATTTTTTATCAGAAGCGCGTTCTTGTTCATGATGGCTTTAATGGACAGTGCAAGCTGGTTTAATTTTGTTTTATCCGGTTGAATACCGGCTTCTTCCAGCGTGTTTAATAACTCCGCCTGCACAATATTAAACCAGTCCATGCCGGGCCATGTGATAACATTATTCCCGTCACCTTCTGAAAACCAGCGAACGATAGCACTACGCTGGGCGGATACGGGCGGCATGACGGTTACGCCGCTGTCGTTATCAATATAAAACATTAGTTATCTCCGTCATGGTAAACAAATTTATAAATCTGATGTGCGGGTTTATATTTCTCCAGTAAACATTCCAGCGCACCCGATTCATAAACACGTAACGGCGTCAGAACATTATCCAGCACCGTTGCGTTGCGATAATTTTTAATACCGTAAATATTGACCTGCGTAACCCACTGGCCTTCTGTGGAATCCGTCAGCCTGACGGTAAAACCGTACTGCGCAGCCAGCCATTCATAAAAGCGCCGACTCAGATTGCCGGTCATACGCATTTTATTCGCGGCAGCCCGCTGGCGTTCGGACAGGGTGCCGTTTTCGCTTGTACAGTCCGGCAACCCCAGAAATGATTCCCACTCCCCCAGATACCAGCGGGATGTGGAAGGGAAACGCTCCCGCAGCATTTGCCGCGCATCATCCGCCGCAGTGGCAATCACGTCGCTGATGGCCTGCGCCAGCGCAGATAATTTGCTGTCGGGGCTTTTATTCCAGGCAAGCCCTGACGGCAGTAATTGCAGAAAGGCCGTCTGATAGGGTGTTACAGCCATTCAATTGTCCCCGGTGTTAACAGTTCCGTATTCTCCGAACGCTGGATCTCTGTCGGGAAACGCACTTCAAAATCATCCAGACCGGTAACACCTGCCACCGCACGGATAATACGGGAGGGGGCAAGTGCGCCGCCCGGCGTCACCTCATTAAAAAACATGGTATTAATGGCGTGAGTAATAGCCTGTTTCAGTTCGGCTGTCTTCGGTGATATATAAATCCGTGGATTTACCGGCTTTGCCTTTGGCGCAAATACCGTGACATTTACACCATCAGGCTGTCCGACAATCAGACCAGTGATCGGGTCAGTATGACCGGCGATATAATCTGCCACACGTTCCACATCTGCCGGTTGTGGAAAAATATTGCTCCGGTTATCCATAACAAACGTCACCCCGACTGTGCCACCGCCTTTCCATGTCGGAAAACACCAGGCACGGGTAACGCCGCTGACTTCACGCGCCCAGCGAACATAATCAAACTGATTACCGCCGAACGGAGGATACTGGACACGATATTCCAGCCGTGACAGCAGCTCCGCTGCACTCTCAATATCAGCCCCACCGGAAAACCCTTTTACAGTGATGGCATCGGAAACAACACAGGCAACCGGGGTGATCAACGTTAAAAGGGTATTCTCACCGGTATTTCCTGCTTCACCGGCAGCCAGTGCGGTAACGGTAATTTCCGTCGTTCCTGCACGGTCAATCACAATGGCATCAGCCAGGCTGTAAACCACACCATCAGCACGCTGCCAGCGTGTACCGGCAGGAATGGTGGTCGCTGCCGATGTGGTAACAGTCAGCGGGCCGCTGGCGGCTGTCGCCTGTTTGCGGCGCACGCCCCAGAACCGGCAGTGCTCCAGCAACTCATCTTCATCTGCTGTCGACGGGATAATCTGCCGTCCAACCCATGAAATATGCTCGTGACAACCGGCAGCAAGGCCTGCCTGAGCATAAGCAATGGCACTCAGCGTTTTTTCACGGGCCTGAGGCCAGCTACCCGGCAGGCGCTGTTCAATATTCTGTTCTGTACGGGCAATCAGCGATGATAATGTCGGTGGTGAATAAGCCATTTAAACCCCGTTAAATGCTGCTTTAAACTCATAAGGAATAACGGAACCATCCGGTAATGTCAGTGCAATGTAGAGGTATAACCAGCCCTGATGTAACTGTTCCGCTCTGACGTTAATCGCACTTACCCGGCCCGCTGTTTTCAGCCATTCCAGCGCCTCTTCGGCATACCCTCTGGCGCGTTCCAGCGTATCCGGTGTGGCTTTTTCACGTGATAACAGCCACAACCGCGAACCGATGGGGCGGTCGCGGTAACTGTCACCCCACCATCCACGGCGATCATCTGAACCATCCGGCAGCGTGTCAGAATCCAGCGCGCGCCGGTCGGTAAACAGGGAGATTGTCACATCGGTCGTCAGACTGTCGTCGGTCAGCATATCAATGCCATCCTGTGCAATATCGCCGCGTCCGTTCGTCCAGATAATGGCTAAATCGGTCATTGCATCGGCCCCGTGGTTCCGCCGCTGTCGCCGCGGTGGATATGCTTATCCGTCGATTTGCCATTGATGATGGCATCCGGGGCAGTAATATTGCTGTCGAACTGGCTTTTACCTTTAACGCCCAGACCTTTCTGGATCTCAACGTCGCCGGTAAACGTGGTTCTGGGTGTATCAACGGTCATGCTTTCATCAGCGTAAATCTCAACCGTTTTACAGGTAATGATGCAGCGCCCGTCCTTTGTCAGCCTGATACGATGCCCCTCGTGGTGGTAAATGCCTGCATCACCCGGTTCAAGATTTGTCGGGCGGTAGCGGCGGTCTTCCACCACAACGGCAATCCCCTGATCACGTTGTGCACCCACACAGGCAATCAGCGCCTCTGCGCCCGGCAGAGGAACGCTGAAATGCCCGTAATTTTGCAGGCGCTCCACTTCATCAGATTCCTCATCATCCAGCAGACCGACCTGCAGGTTCTGAACCTTTCGCCCGTCGTTAATCACGTTAACAACGGCACGCGCAAGCATCAGACGCACACGACGCATCAGCGGTGTCAGCAGGCGGTTCATGGCGGAATCATTTACTCTTTCCACGGCGGCGTTTTCTCCGGGTGTCTGCGATAATAATCTTCAACCAGCGCATCAATACCGCCGTTACTGTCGCCGCCTTTCCTGTTTTTACGGTCGCTTTCAACCGGCACCAGAAAGCCTTCGCGTGGTGCAAGGCTGACGCGGGTTTTCAGCCCGTCCTGGTCATTCAGTATCAGGGTGACTTTGCTGACCAGTAATTCCGTGGTTTTGATGGCATATTTCGAGGCATCAATAGTGACCAGCAGGTTCGGCATCCAGAGTTGCCCGTCCTTGCGTGTCCATCCGTCAATTTCTGCCTCAAAGGTGATGGATTTTGCCAGTCTGCGGCGTTGCTCACGCAGGGCGCGGGCCTGTGCATCCTTCGCCGTAATTTTGCTGTCGGCAATGATGATCATCGGTCTGTAACGGGTCACATCACTGTCAGTGGCGGTCCCTTTCCGGGAGACGATACTTTTCGCATCAATATCGTCACCCTCAGCACCGTTTGCGCGGGCATACCCCTTGACGGTGTATTCGCTGAACCGGTCGCGGAAGTCTTCCTCAAAATCCAGTGTCAGCAGATTTTCTCCGAGAACCAGCTCATCAGTTGCTGTGCTGGCAGCCCGGCTGAATACCAGCTCTCCTGCGGCATTGCTGGTCATCAGTACACCGCGTGCGCGGGAGGCACGCACCAGCGCCTCATAAACGGTTTCTGAATGGTCCAGCGTGAAGCCGGGAAAAGCTGCCGAACTTTCCTTATCGGAAAGCTCCCAGCGAACGGTAACGCCATAAGGGGCGCTCAGGTCACGCGCAATCTGCTCCAGTGTGCGGTTTTTCCACTGTCCGCCACTGTAAACGGCAGCACAGTCAATCAGGTCAGCCGTTTTGTCACGTCCGGCGACAGTGATTTTCATGCTGTCAGCGGTCATCTGGCGTCGCCGTGAATCGATATAACCGGTGCAGACAATCTGCCCCTCGATTTCGAGCGTGAACTTCTTCCCCGGTGCCAGCCCGGATAAATCCGTGCCCGGTGGCACGTTCACCCCCAGCTCAAAATATCCGGCTACGGATTCAATCGAGCGGGTGACAGAGACTGACGTCCAGCCGGTAAAAAGCCTGCCATCCGTTCGCAGCGTGACGGTATTACTCATTAATCACCTCAATACTGACGCCACCGGGAACAAACAACGGGTTGCTGATACCGTTCCTGCGGGCCAGCCGTTGCCAGTTCCGGCTGTTTCCTGTGTAACGGTACAGGGCCACCATTGCAGGCATCGTCTCCGGCAGGCGGTGCATTTCACTGCCCGCCAGTTGCAGCCCGCGTTTTTCCAGGTCGGCAACAACCAGCAGACGCAGTTGCGTAAGCTGAACGCTGTCTGTCGAAAAGCCCTGCTCAGATGCCGTCAGAATGACGGTATCCAGTGCAGCCCCCAGCATGGCGGCTGTTTTTCCGATATCGGACACACTTTCAAATACCGGGGGCGTGGCTGTACCACTGTCTGAAAAGGATACCTGTGAAAAGCCGCCGTCCGGGGTTATGGCAGTTAACTGTAACTGTCCCTGTGTGACGGTAGCAGATGTGCTGCTGGCCCCGCTGGCTGTGCCGGTTGTGGTGGACGGGGCATCCAGTACAGGTGCACGGGCGGCATTATCCATCCGGCGACTGAAATCCAGTGCCGCAGTCAGTGCCTGGCTGGCAGCTTCTGCCCGGTATGTCTGCGCCGCTGCCAGCATGACGTAGTTCAGTGTGGCAATATTTTTTTCTGCAACCGGACTGTTGTACGAGGTTGTGATTGTCCCCTGTCTGCCTGCGGTGGCGGCATGGCGACGTTCGAATCGCTGCGCCAGACGGTTCCATGTGGAAAATGCTGTCCGGGTATCGCATAACGATGAAACGCCGGACAGCGCCCCCATCAGCGAGGAGGCCAGCATGGCAGGCTGGTTAATCAGGCTGGTCACAGAGCCTTTCATCGCAGAAAGCGATCCCATCAGACCGCTGACAGTCTGCGTAACCCCCAGATTGTCCACCGCATCACTGATATCATCGATGACACCGGTTACAGCTTCCATCACGGCGGTTGCCGCCGCAGTGCCATCTTTTACGGTCTGCCAGACAGAGGACAGCGTATCTCCCAGAGAACCGGTTACAGCAATGGCCTGTGCCGGTACGGCTGCACTGGTGTCTGTCTCTGCGTCCGGGGCAGTATCCTGTAACGACGGATAAACGGTAACGGTGAACGCGTAATAATTCAGTTCATCCGCTTTAGTGCGGCATTCCCATGAATCCACCATGACGTCCACAGTGCCGAAATCAGGATGTACCAGCTCACCGCTACCCGGAGCATCAAGAGCATCCATCAGCGCACCCGCTTCATCTCTGGCTGTTTCTGCGTTGCTGTTCAGAATGCAGGCGCTGAATGTACGGGAGCGAAGCTTTTTCCCCAGGTCATTGACGCCGCCGGTATCACGTAACGGATACTCGCGTTTAACCAGGCGACGTCCGCCAGCCTGTTTTTGCTCCTCGATGACGAGAAACGGCACGTTACGGAACGTGCCTTTGCCGGTTGTTTTCCTGCCTCCACCGGTTTTATCCCGGACAGCATTAACGGCATTTAAAGCATCTTCAAACATGGTTTTACCAGCCCGTAATGTAGTTATCGCCCGCGTAAATATTCAGCCCCATACCATCCTCGGTGACACGGGAACTGGTCAGACGTAACCCCTCGCCAAGTTCGACGCGCAGCGAGGCTTCCGCATTCACTTTTTGTTCCTGCGGTTCCTTATCCGGGGCCGTCCATTTCTGATACAGGTCGGTTACAAAACCGCCCAGATACTCCCCGGCGACACTGCCCAGCGTGGCACCAGCAACCGTACCCAGCGGTCCGGCAAGGCTGCCAACGGCACCGCCGAGCCATGCACCGGCTGTACTGCCAATTGCGCCTGCTTTTTCATGGGTTGACGCCTGCTCATCCATCAGGACGGGGGCAAGCTGGAGTGCCCCCATTACCGGGCCACCCAGACGTGACAACGCACGACCGGCACCTTTCCCCATCCAGCCCAGCGCCCCGGCACCTTTTGTCACAACCCGACCGATCGCACTGCCTGCAAGTTTGTTTCCGATACCGGAAAACCACCCGCCAGCGGCACGCCCGGCATCAGCCAGCTTTCCGACCGTTCCCGTAACCAGTTGCCCGGCAGCACTGCCTGCAAGCCTGCTCAGAAGACCGGATTTACCGGGTAAAGGTAATGGTGCAGGCCGTGCTGTTACCGGTACGCCGGGTGGGGGTAATGCCAGTACAGGGCGTGGTGCAGGTAATGCCAGCGGCTGTGGCCCGGACAGCAATAACGGCTGGCGGGGTAACAGCGGGGCCATTCTTCCGCCGCTCCGTACGCGACGACCGCCGCCACTCTCGTAGCCACCAAATCCACGGGGCCAGTTGATGACAAACACACGCTGAATGCCGATACCCTGCAACAGCGTCTCAGACGTCATGGCATCCGGGACCGGCAGACCTGCCTGCCCACGTTTGCGGTTTCGCATCCAGCGCCACATACGACGCCCGGTTTTAAACGGATAACTGGCAACCTGCCATGAGGGTTTTGCCACGGCCCAGCCTGCTCTCAGGGCTTTATTGGCAAGCCAGACAGACACCAGAACAGCAGCCAGTTTTTTCAGGCTGACAATATTCTGGTCAACCCATGCCAGCGCATCTTTACCCGGTTTCAGCCAGCGCCATAACTCCTGCGCCGCGATTTTTACCGTTCTGAACGTGGTCAGAAATTTCTGACCAATGTTTTCTGCCAGTGCATCAAGTTCCCCGGATTTATCCGCCATGTCGTGCCAGTTAAGCACCCGGCGCATCTCGTTCTTGATTTCTTCAAAGGGGCCGCTGTTTGCCACCTTTATGCGAAATTCAAGCAGGTTGGCTTCCATCTGGGCGAACATCCCGTCCCAGGAGTTCATCGCACTGGCCTGTGCACCTTTTGACTGTTCTGACAGCGTTCTGAATACCGTCAGAATGGATTTCATGCCCAGCTTGCCCTTTGTACCCAGATCACGGATTTTTTTAACGTCCGTTCCCGTTGCATCCGCCAGCGCCTGATAAACGTTGATACCGTAACCGGTCAGCAGGTTGGCATCCGCCGCTGTGATTTGCTGGCGGGCAAACATCTGTTTCAGTTGCAGTGAGGCACCCTGTGCAGTGGGTAAATCCCAGCCGTGCATGGCCCCCTGATCCTGCAACATGGTGATGAACTGTTTCGTCTGTTCATCCGTCATGCCGAAGCCTTTCGACGAACGGATCTCATCAAGAACACCACTCAGCCCCCACGTGGTGTCCTTCGCGTTCTGCTTCGCCCACGCCATCATGGCCTGCGCTCTGGCCTTATTGCCGTGATAGAGCGAGTTCATGGCGATGATCTGCTGCTCACGCTGGGCGGCTGCACCAATAAACAGTTTATTGGCGGTGTAACCCACGCCAGCGATACCCAGCGCCCCGGCTGACAGCATTCGGAATGTACGGGTTGACAGTGAACCCATTCTGTCAATGGCACCAGAAACGCGCACAACCTCCATACGCAGGGCACGAAGGGAACTTTGCCCGCTACGGGACAGGGCGTTTATCTGGTTCGAATACTGGCGGGAACGCCGGGAAAGATTGCCATTAAGATCAATAATGACAGACGCCTTTAAGCGTTTCCCGGTCATAGATATTTCCTGATTTAACGGTGATATTGAGAGAGGGTTTTAGCCTGCTGGCAGTACCGGAAAAAGCGGGACAGCGGGAGAGACAAGGCCCATTCCGGGCCACTTTTCAGAATAACGCCAATCGCTGTCGCCGCTTTCTCAATATCATTCCGGCACCGCAGCCACTCGCCCCCGTTCTTGTGTCAGCGATGCTGCCACAGCCATGTCGTACATTTCTGTGGCCAGCGACAGACGCTGGAAGTCATCGACGGACAGTTTACGAATCAGCGCCATCGACAACGGGCCTTTGATGCAGCCCACGCTGGCAATCTGTCGGCGCAGCATTTCCAGTCCCATCCGGGACGGGGAACTGACCAGCACCGGACCTTCCTTGCTCATTACCAGCTTTTCAGCAGCCGCCTGTGCATCAATCATATCGCCTGCGGTCAGTTCACGCAGTGTCACGTCATACTGCATTTCAGTCTCGTCACCGGTGCCGAACGGCAGGCCGTCTTTCAGTTTCAGCACGCCGGACTGAATTTCTGCCACAATGCTGTCATGCAGTTCCTGTGCTTCAGGACCTAAATTCATTTCGTCCATTGTTTCCCCTTATGCAATGCGTTTGCTTTGTTTTGCCATCAGTACCAGCGAAATTTCGCCGCCATCGTTTTTCGGTTCATCTGCCTGCCAGGCATTCGCCAGCATCCAGGTTTCACCGGTATCAGCCTGGAATTCGACGGTGATGTTTTCCCAGTCGATGATTTCATCCAGCCCGATGGGACCGCCCCCCGGAATTTTACATTCCACTTTTGCGGCACGTGGTTTACCTTTCCAGCCATAAACCCGCGAGCCGGTCACCTCTTCACGGGTGATGCCAGAGGGTGTGAAGGAGGCACCTTCCATTGATTCGAGTTCCATGCCGTTGACACGGATGAACGCCACCCCCTGACGCTGATTTCCAGCCATAAATACTCCTTACAGAATGAACTGAATTTGCGCCGCGAAAATGCGGAACTGGTTAATCAGATTCGGGCCGCACAGCACATCAAGACGGTCTTTGTCGTCCTTGTTACGTGCCACATACAGCTCCTCTTTGAACGTGTCGAAATCCTCGACCAGTCCGGCGTTTTCCCATTCTTCAAACAGTGCCAGCAGCTCCGTTTTGATCACGGATGGCGTCACCACGGCCTGACCGGTGGCAAAACGGGTGCCATCACTTGCCAGCTTGTAGTTCGGGAATTTCTGCGTGATGCGGGTTCGCAGCGAATAACGCAGATAACTCAGCGTGGCGATGGTATTCACGTTCAGATAAGACGGATCACTGTCACCGTACTTGTTTGTGCGGTACATCGTGATCATGCGTTCAATCTGCATTTCACCACCATCATTCACGTTAAACGTGGAGATGCCGTCAAACAGCAGCGCATTACGTTCTGACCAGGTGAAACGCTCCCCCACCGCAGGCGGCATTCTTCCGGGCAACGTCAGCGTCTGGAGAGGACGCGCCGGGTCGATGGAAAGCGCCTGGCTGGCAACGGCACACAGTGTGGCGGCGTACAGATATGATGGTTCCGGTGCACCGGCAATCCCCATACAGGAAATCAGATGGTCATTACGACTGACACCAAACGTGGAAATATCCCCATACGTGCCGGACAGCACTGTCACAGCAAAGCCATCAGCCTGATTGACCGGTCCCCAGCGTTCCTGCAATTCAGTGCGTAACAGATTCAGGTTCGGTTCATCGGTATAGGGCATCACAATATATTTGTATTGCAGATCGCCCATTCCCGCGATACTTGCGCTGATATCCGGGTTGCCATTTTTCCCGGAGGCGGCTTTGAATGCCGTGATAATCCCGTAAGGGGTGGTTTCACCCGCGTAATAGTTCCAGCGCACATCCACGGCAGATAATGCACCCGTAAATTTTGCACTCAGAACCACATCTGCATGGGTGTCATCATCCCCGCTGTCTGCGCGAACTTCTGCCGTCACCGGTAAATCAGGCTGGCCTTTGATTCGGGCAACCAGCAGGTCAGCCAGCGCCGCTCCCGTTGCACCTGCTGCGACAGATACCGCCAGTCGCTGACCGGCAATGTAAGTCACAAGCGAGCCGTTTTCGCCTGCCGTTCCTGACAGTGAAATTTCACCGACAGCAGCATTACCGGTGCCGTTCCCCTGCGGAATACACCACAGCTCCGCCACGCGGTTAGCGTTCAGGAATGCATCTGCCATCAGTGCCAGCATGGAACCCTGACCAAACGCCGCACTGGCCTGTGAGCCGGAACGGATACGGACAGGCACGTTTGGTGCCGCACTGGCTTTACTTCCGTTTTGCCCGAACATCAGCACGCGCTGACGGGGTGCCGGTGTTCCGCTGACGGCATTACTGTTATCAAATTCGATATACGTCAGAGGAACGCGAACATCTGACGGGATCGCGTTAAATGAAATATCGCTCATTTCGATTTACTCCGTTTTTTCGGCGCAGTGTCAGTATCATCCGACGTGTTTTCGGTGCTCCCGACTTCAACCACATCACCGGCTGCAAGGCGACGTATCCAGAAACTGTTACGGGGCTTTTCTTCTCCTTCAGACGCCAGTAATTTCATCGTGAGCGGGTCACGGATGGCTTTTCCCGCTGCGGGTTTAATTTTCAGCATCATGATCCTTTTCCTGATTCACATTGATATGTGCGGCAAATTCCGGGGTTTCGTCCGGGAATTTCCAGGTCTGCCAGTGACGCTCGTAATCATCCAGCGAATCCATGTCCACCACGGACGGCAGCGGGGTAGTGCCACTGAACAGAACGCCGTAAAGCACCACACCTGCATTGATACGGTTGTCGTCACAAAGATTTCTGACCTGCGTCAGTCTCATCCCGGTGGTCGGGCCAAACGTCTGACCGTTAACACCGGCAATCAGTCGCTCCACAATCTGATAAATACCGGGCCGGTTTACCGGTTCCCCGTTCAGCAACTCCGCCACGACAAAAAATGCCCAGCGACTTTCAACTTCCCGACGCGTACGCCCCTCACCACAGCCCATCCATGCCAGAAATACCGATGGCGGGGCCAGAAAGAGACGGTGCACATCCTCGTTAGTCCATGTGCCGGTAAGGGGTTCCACCTGCCGCAGGGTTGCCCCAAACAACTCACGAACGCGCGCCAGCAGTGCGGCTTCGGTTTCTTCCAGCATCAGATAAACCCCTTCTGTTTTCGTGAGAAGACCGGCGCGTCAGACTGCACCTGCACAAGGTTTTCACCATCCGGCGAGGCTGCCGTTCTGCTTTCCACGCCGGGATCTGTTTTGCCATCGCGCACCTGTTCCAGCCAGCGCACTGTGTCCCTGTAGGCAGCGGTGATCTGCTCGGTGGGTTGTGATTCATTCAGATAAAACCAGGCCACCACGCAACACTGCCGTTTCAGCAGTGAGGGGACGACGGTAAGCGGCAGAACAAAGCGCGCGGCGAGATAGCCATCAATAAAGGCCGAAGCATCTGCCAGTGCCTGTTCTGCCACGGCATCATCCGGCTGCCCGTCCGCTGTTTTAGGGCGGGTGAGAATATCCAGCCGCGTACGTGTATAGCGGGCGCACAGGTCATTTACCGTCGCGTAATTCATGCATCCGCCTCAGCCAGCGCCGCTTTGATTTGCGCACTGCTCACCGGTTCCCCCAGCGCCGCACTGACGGCTTTCACTTTGGGTTCTCCCCCTGCGGTAAAGTGCTCCGGGTTTGCCTTATCCAGACCGGCAACGGTCGCACGGATACGGGTATTCAGATCGCCCACACCCAGAACGTCCAGCCCCCCAGCCTCAGCGAGCGTTTCTGCTGACGATGCAGATACCACAGACAGCACGCTGTCGGCACGAATGATCGCCAGTTGTTCTTCGGTGACTTCCACGGTGTTTTCGCCACGTGTAAAGGCGATTCCGGCGCGGCGGTAGACCGGACGAAGGCATTTAATAATCGCCGTGCAAGTGATGCGAGAAGTGTCCAGCCGTTGTGAATTAAGCGAAGTGCCTGACATAACACATGCTCCTCCTTTTCCTTTAAATCAGATTAAAAGGCGGTCTGAACCGCCTTTTAATGACAGTTACAGGTAGTCAGCGACAACCAGTTGCAGCTTGCCCTTCATCTCGTTGGAGACGGTGGTATTGCCATCCGCGAACAGTTCACGGTTAAGCAGTTGCTCTGCGGCTTTTTCCAGCCCGACCGGTACAACGATATGCGTCGGCTTCAGGCCCAGTTTCTTACCGCCATCACCTTCAAAAGAGCGCATCAGTTGCCAGCCCTTCCAGAGGTTATCCAGCGTCAGATCGCCTTTTACCGCGACAGCCATCTGCCAGAAGCCGTAACCGGCAGCACGCCGGGCGCTGGCACCAAACAGGAACTCGTTATCCATAAAAACGTGGTCGTCATCGATACGGGTACGTGCGACCAGTTCCGGTTTGCGGCGTTCCTGGAAAATCAGCGGTTTGACTGCGCGGGAGCAGTCCAGCAGATAGAATGGCAGACCGCTGAAGCTGTCCTGCTCAACGATGTTGGAGGTATTAACCGCGCTGCCCGTGCCATCCACATTCGGATATACCGGATGCTCCTTGTCGAAGAAGTTCTGACCGTCATAGCAGGGCTGGGTAAAGCCATCTTTCAGAAGTTTAAAAATCAGCTCATCCGGCTGAACTGCCGCAGAACGGCCCATCTCCTGAAAAATCGGCGCATAAATACCCAGATTGTCATCCTCGAAGTCATCACGGGAAATACCCACGGTGCCTTCAAACGTTTTATTGGCGATGGAGTAGCCATGCGCTTCCATTTGCTGAATGGTTCGCTTACCCACCCATTCTTTCAGGGTCGGGAATTTACCCAGCCAGCCATAGGTATTACTGCGGGTGGAAGAGTTCACCACCATTGCAATTTTGTTGTACTGCGACGGGGCGTCTTCAAGACCGCCCTGAAAATCCTTACGCCAGGAGGTCATCAGGGCTTTAATGGATGCCGGGGTGACAATCATTTTTCTTGTTCCTGTTTCATTTTCAGATACTCAGCCTCTGTAATGCCGAGCGCCTTCACTGCTGCCTGTTCATCAGCAGACAGCACCGCCACCGCCGTTTTTTCCTGCGACGGGATTTTCGCTGTGGTGGTCTGCATGGCAGATAACGCAGCGATAGGCTGTTTTTTCTCAAGCTGTGCCGACAGTGCCGCCACGCCAATCTGACCGCCAAGCTGTTCCAGATAGGTACGTTCGCTTTTGAAAATGCGGCCTTCCTGTTCCGCCTTGTCCAGAACGGCGCTCAGGCTGGCTGTGGCGCTTTGTGCAGTCGCCTGTGCCAGTTCATCACGCAGGGCGTTGTAGCTTTCCACCGGGACGTATTTCGTCAGGTCAACGGCGGCTTTCTGTGCCTTTTCCAGTTCGGCAGACAACGCCGCCACTTTCCCGGCATTAATTTCCAGCGTGTCCAGCGCGGTCAGTGCCGCTGTTGCCTGTTCATCGGTGATGTCTGCATTTTCGGGGACAGTCACCCCAAGACGCGCAAGCAGCTTGCGCAGCGTTTCATTCATGGGTTTGTTCTCCTGTTGAAGGATGTCGGGAAGGTCTGCCGCCAGTGCGGTCAGCTTTTTCATGCCGGTGGCACCGGGGTCATTGGTCAGCGCAGCAAGGCGGATTTGCAGCACCGCACCGGTGGCGGTGTCATACGGAAAAACCGCAGAGAGATAACCAAATTCGCCGTCATCGATGCGCTGCTGGGCCGCCGCCGTCCAGCGTGGGTGGATAAATAACCCTTCACCTTCACGCCACTGCATTTCATCGGCGTTAAACCAGCCAGCCGCGACGAGTTGTTCCGGGGGTAATCCTTTGTCCTTACGTAGCTGGTTATGCTCGTAATCAATCAGCACGTCCTGGTTGAGCGCGCGAACGCCTTCAACCAGACGCCCGGCAATCTCACCGTCGATGAACCACCCCTGACCGCCTGTCACATCAAACGGACGACCATCACGGGCACTGAAATGACCGGCAGGCAATAACTGGCACCAGCCGTCATCGTCAATGGACAGCGCATTCAGTGCGGCAATGCCAATCGCGTGTTTTTTCATGTCCTGCTGCTCATCATGGTTTGTGAGCAGTCAGTTTGCGGGAGGGGCGGGGAAATCTGGGGTTATGCTATTTGAGTACTGGAGAAAGAAAGTGGAAGGAAGATAAAACGGGATTCATACACCGTTAAATACCGGTTTAAAAATCCCGTGGCGCGTTTTAAAAAATCTGTGCGGCTGATTTTATGCCTGATTCTGTTTATTGCCTCAGAGCGGCGCTGACGCGTTTTCTGATGGCATCAAAAATTTCCTGTTCCCCGGTCTTATCCAGCCCCATATAAGGACGCGCAGGAACGCCTGCCGGGCGGGGTGCCATATCGGGTGTACCGCCCCACTGATGAATGGCAGCATAAATTTTGGGCGAACCAATCAGGGCATAATCCTGTCCATAATCGGTGGTAATGCTGCGTGCCAGATCGCCATGCAGGGTAAGGATACTGCCCGGAACAAAACCATGATCCTGACGCCATGCCAGCCACGAATCGCTCCACGCTTCCCAGCCTTTCCCTGTATCCGGGTCTGCCTGCCGTTCAAATGCCTGTTCCGTGGATGACAGCAGCGCCGCAGCCATCACACGGGGAATGACGCGGTCACGTGTGACGGTTCCCAGTTCATCCAGCGCAAGCTGAATACGTCGCACATCCACGGCAACGTTCATATCAAGACTCACTTATTCACCTCCACATGCCCCTCCAGTATGTCAATCATCCCGTCAGCAATCGCGGCTTCAAGCGACTGTGCAGATACGCGGCTGATACTGACCAGCACATCCGCCCGGTCATTCTGTTTGCTGACAGCCTGCGATGTTCTGACCACAACTTTTGCAGTGCCGTCGCGGGTTGCCACAACATACAGCAACTGGTGGTTCTCCCTGTCCCACAATACCGCCTGTGGTTTTGCCATCAGCGACGGCAGACGCTGTAAATCTTCCGGTTTCAGGGCGGCATCAGCAGTGGTCGCCAGACTTTTCCCGTTCATTACAAGCAGACGGGCTGGCATATTCCCGGTGCGCTGATATACGGCTTCAGCCACGGATCCCGTCATAAAACCCAGCGCCCGGATTTCATGACCGGTCTGACGTGATCCTGCCAGGCGTTTAAGCCAGAGGGAAAAAGCAAGCTGACGCTCCCGGCTGTTATTCAGTGTCTGCACAACCTGCTCACGCAGCTGCGCGTCGTGAATTTCCACCAGTTTTCGAATCAGTGCCTGATCCGTACCAAATGCCGCCGAACCGGGGTTATATGACCAGCCCACATCCGGCGTCATTTTTACCCGACCGTTGTCAAACGTGGTTAACGATGTGCGGAAAATCTCTCCGGTGCTTTCATCCGTACCGGCATCCACTTCGCGGGTATTCATGAATGACGCACCATAACTGACCTGTAACCCCAGCTCTTTCATGCGGGCCGCAGACAGCGCCCGGACGCGACAGCGGCAGCGCCAGCCGTTCGGCGGGTAATGCGTCTGCCAGAAAACATCGTCACACCGGAAAACCATATTGCGCAGCAAGAGGTGTTCCGGGCGCGTTCTGCCATCTTCGACAACAACGTACTGCCAGAACGGATACAGGTCCGCCGTGTTCATCATCTGCGCATAACGTCCCGCCGCATATGCTGTACGGGTGTTGACGTCATAAATGGTTGCCAGACGACGCGGACTGCCCAGTTCGATTTCCTTCGCGTTTCCCTCTGCATCCACGATGATTTGTTTTCCCCACCATCCGAGTTTTTGCAGCCGGGGGGCCAGTGTGCGGGTAAATTCCTCACGGGTGATGCCTTCACTGACAGCCCGCTCCACTTCCTCACGGATTGTGGTCAGTACATCCATCCGGGTGGCTTTGGCAACGGTAAAGGCGCGGGCGTGCGCGTCTGCCAGTTGTTCGTACCAGTTCCAGGTGATGTTGTAGCCTTTGGCGCGGAAATACGCGACAGCCTCCTTTGGCGGGAGGCGTGCGGCATACGCCAGATCAATGGTCTGCTGCGGCATCCAGACGCCCCCATATATCGGCGACAAAAATGGCACGGGTCAGCATGTCGATAAGTTCTGCATCATCCATCTGCGGATATAATGAAGCGGCTTTGTTCATGGCGGCTTCCGGGCCATCTTTCAGCACAGAAAAAATGACGGGTTTCAGCAGGGGATCAACCGAACGCTGCCAGTCTTCCGGTGAGACGCCCATCCGGTCGATATCATCCTCCTGCGGGATATCTTCAGCGGATAATGCAGCCTCTTTCTGCGGACCGTTATCCATGACGACCGGTTGAGCAGTAAACACGGCTTCATCACCGACCGGCTGCGGAATATGGAGTTTTTCCTGTATCCAGGAGACCGGAATACGCATTCCCGCCGCCAGTTTCGGAATGGCGTCAGACAGTGCCGTAATATCACCCGCTTCACTGGTATCAAATACAATGCCCGGCAGGCGGTTAATATCAATGGTGCTGTCACTGTTCAGTGCCAGCAGGGGATAAATCAGGTCACGGTTAATACTGCGGGCAAGCTGGCCCACATCCGCGTTACGGATTTCCCGGCGAACCTCATCATGCACTTCACCCAGCGACCGTGCACCTTTATCGCCGGCCTCTGTGGTCAGGGTGCCGCCCAGAATGGCTTTTGAAATCGCTTTTTCTGCCCAGCCAATCATCGCCATAAAGGGGTCTGACTGACCATCTGCGGCGCTCTGAAAATCCAGCGTCATCCCCATCGGAATAATGCCACCGGCACGTCGCCCGATATCCATCACAGCCTGCATCAGCGTGGCTTTCTCACGGTTCGTGGAGCCGGTCGGATATTTACCGACGCGCATGGGAAGTCCGTAAATTTCCAGAAACTCTGCAAAATCACGCACGGAATAGTTTTTAAAAATAAAAGGCCAGATAAGCGTGCGCACAAGGCCATTGGTGCCAACGTACCCGGTGCGGGATTTGGCCCGGTGCATAAACCAGCCGAACGGTTGCAGCTCCAGCCCGTGATAAGACGTATCACGCAGACGTAATTCGTTCAGATTATCGGGGTTCGCGCAGAACAGCGCCGGATCGCGATGATGCAGCGCCACCGGCACGCGCATTTTGCCCAGCCAGCCCCATTCAATCTCCTGCATGGAATAACCCTTGAGAATGGCATCACCGGCATCAAACAGGGCATCTTCAAACCACGCCGCATCATGCAAATATTCATTCAGCATGTCAGCGTCTTTTTTCTCCTGTGCGCTGGCATCACGTGCCGGAGCGATGCGCCATTCCAGCGCCTGAATGGCAAGGCGGCGTTTGCTCAGTTCGGAAAAAAGGTGGGTGTCCTTTTCTTCCATATCAAAGGCCAGGTCAGCCTGTGCGGTCAGATCACCGCGTTCGGCATCACGCAACATCTGCGCGGCCCGGTTCGGCGTCACACCACTGGAAGGATGCTCCTGCGTACGCTTCATGACCATTGCCAGCTCATCGCTGCGGGTCTGCATTTCATCGTCAAAATCAAACGGCTGCCCGGAAATATCCAGAATACGGCCCATTACCAGCCCCCTCGTTCAAACTGGTGATAATCATCAAAATCATCGTTATCAACATCATCACCACGGTGGCGTGGTGGCAGCGCCTGTATGCTGTCCTCGTCGATAACAAAACCATTCATATAAGACGCCCTGACAGCCATACAGAGCGCCACGGCAAAGTCGCCATGTCGTCGGCCTTTACCGCCTTCATCTTTTGTGCGCCCCTTATCAATCTGCGGAATACCTTTGTCCACCTTGATGTGGAGCAGGTCATCAAGTGTGGTCTGGTGCCGGGCAATCGTGATGTTCTGCGCTTCAAACTCGCCTTTCAGTTTTGGCATCCACTCCTGATACCAGGATGCGGTCAGATTCACACAGTCGATCATCTCCGGGCCATAAATCAGACGGGCGGCTTCTGCCAGATAACCGCCGTTACCGGTGGCATCAAATGCAGCGCCGGTAAAACGGGGCAAACGGGACAGAATGAATAAAAGGATTTGTCGCTGCTGGTCATAGGTCACATTACGCAGCTCCACGCGGAAACATTCGCGTTTGCGTAAGTCAGGAGTGATGGCAAGCGGCACAAACACCGACAGGTCGCCACGGCGTGCAAAGTCTTCGCCCAGTACGTGTTTATTGAGCGGCGACAGCGCATCGAGCAACGGGAGCAGCTCCTGTTCACACCAGTCCTGAACGATGCCGTGGCGCATTTGTGGTGTCAGCGATTCAAAATCGTCCGGGGCTTCAAAACGCAGAATCGGGATATCCCGCGCTGGCGTCATGGCGGCTTCAATCAGCACGCGTGACAGATAAGCGCCCCCGGATTTTTTAGGAATGCAGCCGTATTCCTCGTCGGCACTCTCTTTATTCGGCGCATTCCGGTACAGGCCATCACGCCAGGCTTTTTCCGCTTCCGGCGACCACGGCTGATTCGTGACGTAACAGATACGTCGGTACAACCCGTCAGCGATGGCATCATCCAGCGTGATGCGGTGAACGCTGTAATCCTTGCGCCCCTCGCGCGCATCCTGAATGTACTGGTTAAACAGGTTATCGACGCCGTTATGTGTCGATATGATCCGCACGCGGGCACCCCACATGGTGAGAGCAAAAGCCGCTTTCAGGAGTTCGTCCAGGGCTTCATGAAATGCCGCCTCATCAATCACCACGTCCCCCTGCAAACCACGCAGGTTAGACGGACGGCTTGACAGCGCCTGCACCTTAAATCCGCTGTTAGGGAAACGGATCATATAAGTGAGGATTTCTTCTTTTTTGTCGCTGTCCCAGAAGGTCTGCTCCCAGACATCAGCCTTTGCCAGCTGGTTAAAGGCGCGGGCAAACAGGGCACAGGCGGCGATATATTCCAGCGCCATTTCCTGACGGGAACCCACATAAAAAACGTTGCGACCGCCACGGCGGCGCGGCTTTGCTGCCGTCATGACATTGCGGCCCGCTTCGGCCCATGTCAGACCGGTACGACGGGATTTTTCAGCGATGCAAATCTGGCTTTCATCCTCAAACCAGCGGCGCTGATAGCCCAGAAAAACCGGTTCATTGCGGGGCTGTGCTTCCCCGATATCGGTCACGATATTCACGCCGAGCAGTCCGGCTTCCTCACGCAGGTTGATTTTTCGGGGGGTATGAAGGGCTTTAAGGTTGTTTTCTCTGGTGTTCATAACCCTCTCATGCCTTACCCAGCAGCACATCACGGATACGCTGCTCCAGCTCTTCGCTGATGCCATCCTGCCCGCGCAGTTCTTCACTGACGGCGTTTGCCGCTTCTTCTGCGAATGCCTGGCGGATTTCTTTCTCGCGCCGGTGGCTGGACATTGCCGTGGATTCCAGACGCTGTGCCGCCAGCATGGCATTTTTCAGCAGGTCAATATCCACGTCAGATTCCGGGTTTTCGATTTGCCGCATCATGGCCTTAAAAAGCTGGCTGCGGGCCATTTCCAGAATCAGCTTTGTGGTTTCTCCCATTGGCTTGTCGCCAAGTTCTGCGGTCAGTGCTGACGTCATTTCACGCATCTGTCGCAGGTTATGGCCTACCTGCTCGACGTTCGTCGCGTAACGGTTCAGACCGGAACGGGAGAGTTTCATCTCATCCGGCAGGCCAGCGTCTTCAATCAGTGCGTTAATTTCTTCAAGAATGCGGGCCTGTGGGATCGCCTTATCACGCAGCATTTCATGCAGCGTTTTACGTACGTTTTCCGGCAGTAAATCCACTTTTGAAGCCCGTCCCCGTGTTTTCCTGTCCATCACGCCTCCTGTCATGCACGGGGACGCGGACGCTTGACACCGGCAATGCGGGCACGGCCTTCCGCCACATCCTGACCACGGGAGGTCAGCGTTACGACATAAAAGCCGCGCAGGTTTTCCACGGTGACCAGTTGCTGCTCTGCCAGCCAGTCAATCTGGCCGCGAACCACATCACGGGAAACGTTGTGTCCGTATGCATCCAGACAGTCCTGAAGGATGGATTCGTTGGCTTCGTTATTGCAGTCCATCAGGGAACGCAGGATGACCAGACGACGGTCTTCGGTCAGAATATCGTTAATCATGAATTACTCCGGTTTACTGCGTTTTCAAGCAGCAGCTCCAGTTGATGGGAAAATGACTGCACCCGCTGGGACAGCACCCGGATATCGCCGGACAGCTCTGCAATTCGCAGGCGCATTTCGTGTACATCTTCTGTGCCAGGGATGCTGGCGTAGCGGGTTTCCATTTCGGTCATCCGGTTTTCAAGACGCTCCACACGCTCGGTGCTGGCAAAACTACGACGCATCGCCCAGACGGCCCCACCGGCGGCGACAGGCAACAGGTACAACAGGTAAGGCCATAACGCTAAAACTGAATCCATTATTCTGCTCCACGGCACCAGTGGCAGTAGTTCGCCATCGGCTGCTGTCTCAGCACATCAGGCCGCAGCTCACGACCGCAACCGGCGCACAATACAGGCGGGTCATACGCCGCCGGACGGGGAATATCACGGGTATTCCCCTGCCAGAGTTCAGCGAGCAGCAGCGCCACCGCCCGGTTCTGGTCTTCGTTCATAAATTTCTTTCCTCCGGGTCTCCTGTTCCCGGACTGATGCCTTGTCGCGGTTGCACTGCCCGAGCGCCATCAGCAGGTCAGCATTCCAGAGCAGGGATGCTCCCCACGTCAGGGGCTGTGGCATGGGCGGAACGGGCGTTGCTTCCGTCAGTTCTGCATCAGTTTCGGGCAGGATCACCACCGATGGCACGGGTGCGTTTTTCGAGTTCCCGCAACCTGTCAGCAGCAACGGCAGGCACAGGACGAGTGCTGCAATTGTCACCGGTAATGGCGGTTGTAATTTTTTCTTTTGCATCATGATGTTCTGTCTCATCTGCCAGCCGTGCGGCACGATTTGCGGCACGGATAGCGGAAAATACCTGCATCGTCTGTTCCTGACCGTGTAACAACCATTCAGCAGTGTGGCGGGCCTGTTGCTCCGTCTGTAATTTACGACGCAGCGTCTGGTTATCGTGGCGGGTGCTGTCCAGCCTGTGCCACAACACCCCGGACAGAACGGCGGCAAACACGGCTGCCAGAAGTAAACTTTTACTGGCGAAGGTCATCCGCCCCCCTGATATTCCAGATTGCCATTTCCACTTCGCGACGGTTCATCAGTCCTTTCCATTTATGGCCTGCGGCAAACACCCAGCGGGCCATCTGGTCACGCGCTCCGGCGTAATCACCGGCATTGAGTTTTTTCAGCAGCGTTGATTTACTGAATGCGGTAACACCGGTGTTGAAAATAAACGTTGCCAGCGCCGTTTTCTGATATGGCGTCAGCGGCACCCTGACAAGACGATCGATTGCCGCATAAACCGGTTTTAAATCACTGTCGAGGAGAGCCATACACTCCGCATGGCTGTAACGGCGCATTTCGATATCCGGCCCGGTATGTCCCACACAGACCGTAAGCACACCGGCAATATCGCGGTAAGGCATATAAGCGATATTTTCCAGATGGATCAGAGACTGACGGGTCATTTCCTGATAACCACCCACACCGCCACCGGCAATCGTTGCCGCCAGCAGTGCGGCTTTCAGTTTTTTTGGTATCCCCGCCATCATGCTTCCCTGAAAAAATGCTCTGATGGCAGTCTAAAAAATCAGATGGCAGGTGCGGGATTATGGTGACAGGAAATAACCGGCAGGATGCCGGTTATTTTGGGGTTTCAGGTGAGAACAGATCAGGCTGATGACGTCGTGTATGCAGCTTTCTCTGGCGGGCAATAATCTGGTAGATCTGCGGCTGGGACAGGCGGTACTGGCGACGCAGTTCTTCCATGTTACGACCATTGAACTGGCAGTAAAGCAAATCGTCGCGTAACGCGGTCAGGATAGTATCGCCGCAGGGGATGTAAAACTGCCGCCCCCCCAGAAAACAGGACAGGGCAACGGCCTGTTTACGGGCAAGCTCACGGGGATTGCTGACGTTCTGGCGTTTCAGTTCGTTTTCCAGAACATCAATCAGATCAACCACTGAACGGGGCCAGCGTGATTCCAGTTCCGGGGCCGGGATGTTATCAATATGCCCGATTAACTGGCGAATTGCCGGATCGTGTTCAAATAAATCATGCTGCATATTTTCCCCCGGTTAACAGACAAAAAGATACACCACGGCACTGATGGTTATCAGAACCACAAGGGCAATCACTTTTATCGCATTAATCAGCGTGGACGGCCCGAAACATTCATCACTGAATTTTCTGTACATGGTGCCCCTTTACCCGAACAGACGAGCGCGAAAACGAAAGGAGAGCCAGAACGTCAGCAATCCGGCCAGCGCCCAGATGACATGCTCAGGCCCCGTTTTCAGTTGAGACGTTACCATCACGGCTAATCCCAGCCCGGACAGACTCCCCAGCCAGGTCAGCGGCCAGACGAACCGGGCAAAATGTTCAGGCACCCGGCAGCTCATTATCAGCGCATCCAGACAATCACCGGCAACACATAAAGCAACACTGAAAACCGAGGCACAGCAAAACATCAGCGCGCGCCAGCCACAAAACAGACTTATCCACAATAACAGCGCCAGTAACACCACCGATAAAAAATCAGGCCACTGACGAGCAGAACGCTCAGACATAATGTTTCTCCCTGTAAAGCAGGCAATGATGAAGAATTTCCGGCATATCAACTGACTGCCAGCCTTTCATGTAATAACTGCCGTGGGTGCCATCATGACCGGTATAGTCGCGGGGCGCAGGACGTGGCCCACCGGCGACACGGTGCAAAACCTCCTGACGCAGCCGCTCACGTCTGCCAAGATGAAAGGATGCATTCCAGCCTTTACCCATGATGATTTTCCCCGGTACGGTTATTCATCACAGGATATTGAGGACGTAAAAAAAGCCGGATTAACCGGCTTTACTGTTTACAGAAGTGAGGGCTGGTACTGGCGGTATTTCAGCCGTCGCATCCGGCGAATGGCTTTGTACACCGTATTGAAAGTGACACCATAACGGGTGGTCAGTTCGCTGACGTTGCGACCGTTAAAATCATTCCAGATACGCAAATCCCGAATCAGCGAGTCCAGAACCTGACCGCGTGGAATGTAGACCTGACCGCCGCCCAGATGCTTACAGATAGCCACAACAATCTCCAGTGAATGGGCAGGATCAACACCCAGCCGGGACAATTCCCCGCGCAGTAAATCGTTCAGTTCCGCCAGCAGTGCCGGAAAGCGTGACGTATCCTCGGCGGGATTGTCAAGATGTGCCAGGATGGTGTCATCCTGCAAATCACCAAATAAATCTTCCGTCATTGTGCCATCCTCCGTGTCTTTCTGGCATGGGCATAAGCCGCCGTCATGGCATCATAGCCGCGCAGTTCACGACCGGACGGACTGACCGGCAACGGAAGCCCGTGACGGGAAAAGGCTTCACGAATACAGCGGATGTGCCACTGCTTGAGTGTTTCGAGGACTGTCAGCAGCGTGTCGCCATGACACCACGCCAGTGTGGAAACACCCTGTCCGCCGTTGCGTTTCGCGGTCAGGCGTTGAACATATCTGTCCAGCGCCACATCACCGCCATCGGTAATAAAACCGTCTTCTGCCATCTGTTGCCAGATTTTATACACCTTCTCGCGGGGTGTGACATGTTCCTTAAAGCGGCGACGGGGGTATTTATTCAGCTTCTTAAAGCCGCGTTCTTTCATGGCATCGAGCACCTGTTCCAGTTGCGTAACCGTAAGCTCGCGGCAACTGATTTTGCCCGTTTTCTGCATCAGAAAAGCGCGGTAAGTGTCATCGTCGAGTTGTAGCTCCCGACGGGCGACATGGATTAATTTAATCAGGGATGTGCGACTCATGATCGTACCTCCGGAAAGAGGCGGTGCTGCAACACCGCCATATTCAGTAATAACATAAAAGGAAATATTATGGCTGAACAAGAACAACATACGGTGTCGGATGATGAACAAAACCCAGATTTCGAAACAAACCAGAAAGACACCCCTGTTAATAACCAGGATAAATTCTTTGGTATAACCGGTTTTATGCTGGTCGGTAATCTGATGATTAAGCTGATTGAAAACGGTGTTATCAACATGCACGATGCTTATGACATCATCAGAAATACACAGGCCAGCTATAAGAACCGAAAAACGTTCGAAGAACTGGATTTTGAGGCCGATGAGTATGTTGATCTGCTGCTCAATAAGCTCTGGGCTTCAAGGCAGGATATTGTTAATGCCGGGAACCTCTCATCAGAGCACACAGATACTGACGCTGTGGAATAACCGCTGAATCATCAACGCCAAGCTCACGACAAACAATATTGTTGTGGGCTTTTTTGTTATGCAACAAAACTTCGTCGCGTATGAGATGAATTTCCCGTGTCATAATTTCAAGGGCCTCTCTCGCAGAAAAGCCTTTACTGATTGCTGTCTCAATAACATCGCGCATACGCTCAAGCATCTTAGCTTTCACCAGTTCTTCATCCAGGTCTTTAGGCGTAAATTTAGTTTCATTATTCATATTATTCACCTTCACAATTCATGCACGCCGTGTCATCGCCCATATCGCAGTGGTTGCATTTCTGCCCGCCACAATGAGGGCACTCTTTCAGATATTCAGGGGATTCATTACCGCAGGTCGGGCATTCCTGTTTCACCGTGGTAAATTTCCCCAGCCACGAATACGATGTTTCATTGTTTTCCATTGTTTACCTCCGCCTGTTTTTGCGCCCGGATAAATTCGTCAGAAAGGATTTCAGTCATGCGGCCTTGTGCGGGTGTCATCCCCGTCATGACGTAAATCACATCACCAACACGGAACCACTGGAGCGGTCCGAATATTGTTGCGCTGAAATCCAGTCCCAGTGCGGGTAAAAGAGCGTCTGTGCGGGCGTAAGTGACCGGAATATTCTCCTGCCATATTTTCGCCAGCTCTCTTGCCTGCTCCCTGAGATGAGCAGGTATCCGCGAAGTTCTGGGCCTGCAACTGTTACCTGATGCGGGCCGTTGTACGGTCCACAGCTCCCGCGAGAAGGGGCGCTCATTCCCCGGAAAATTCACGCCATGAAAATGACGCCCACCAGTACCTGTGCTGAATACTGACCGGCAACCACAGCCCAGAACCTTATCAAGATGGCGGGCTTCTTCGCGTAGTTTCAGGCAGTCCGCCATAAACTGGTCCCATGCCAGCAGTGCTGCGGGATTTGACGTTTTAAAAAACATCACGCCACCTCCTGCACCGCTGCGGGAACCGGAGAACAATCAAGAATGAGATAACGCAGTACATGGTCGGTGATATTCCAGGCGCTTGAACTGCAAATAAAACGCCCCAGCCGGATATCGATATAAGCCATCACAAAACGGGGCATACCCTGTTCGCACATTCTGTTGTCCACTTCTGCAACGATGTGAACGGATTCACAGGTCAGCACGCCCGTCGCAAACTCTTTTGCCAGCGCGGGGATGGTATTACCTTCCACCCAGGGTAATGAGCGACGCCAGTTGCACCACACCGCATCATCAACAGCAGGCTGCTCAGTTGCGTTTCGTCTTACAGGCGGCGTCGGACGCGGGCGCGGAACGTCATAAAATCCGTTGCATTCGGTGAGCACTCCGGCATCAACCGCATCACGCAGGAAATACACCATTGACGAGGGCAGCATATTCATTTTTTCAGCCAGAACTCCGCAGGTCAGGCGTCCGTAAGCCCGTAACAATGTGCTGACACCATTCAGAATTTTTGCATCAACCATGTTTTATTCCTCAGTAATCTGTTTCAGGCGCGAGCAATCTCCTGACGTATCGCGCCATAATTAAAAGAATGTGAATTAATTAAATATTAATGGTGGTATTAAATACCGGCTTCCTGTTCAAATGGAATAATAGAAAAATCCTCAATGCCTGATTTAACTGTAATTCCGGCAACGCCTGCGACCGCTTTCGGTTCCAGTAAAATCGCTTCCTTGTTGATTTCCTGCTTCGTGCGAATAAAGCGTTGCAGGCCAAGACGCTCCAGCGTTTCCATCACTGCATCCATACCACGAATACTTACTGATGGTGGACGGACCCGCCACGATACATCACCGGTGACAAGATTCGCCGTCTTCACTTTGCCGCCGTTCGTCAGTTCGTCGCGGTTCGCTTCACACCATCCCTGAACGCCTTTTGAAAGGGTTTCAATATCGGTTTTAATCGGTGCAATCCGGGCCGCAAATTTCTCCGTAATTTCCGCGATGGCATCATTCATTTCCGTTTCCAGACGTGATGCTTCGCGCTGTAAATCCCCGATGCGTTTAATATCGGTAATCACCGCATCACGGTTTTGTGGCACATAAGCCGCTGCGGCGCTCTTGATACGTTTTGCTGGTTTAGCCATAAATTAAAGCTCCTGTTAATTAATATCCGCTGTATACAATGCTGGATACAGCTCGATTGCTTAATTCCATCTTTCGGGCAATGACATGAATATCCAGTCCTTCTTTATAAAGTTCACGACATAAATATTTGTCGTGTTCACTGATTCGGTATACACACAATGATATTCCGTGCCTTCTGGCATGTGCCCGGAGGGCGGTTGTGGCGACTTTCAGTTTTTCCGCCATTTCTTCAACGGTCATTTTCCCGACACTGGCTTCGATAAATTCCCGGTCTTCGCGTGACCAGCGCTTACGATTACACTTCATGTCAGCCACCATTCAGTACAGCAGAGGCTCGCGCAGTGATGCCGGAATATGCCGCAGCGATAACTGAACCGCTTTCAGGGCAAGCGAGGAATAACAGCAGCGCGCCCAGCCTTTTGCCATTAACCGGTAATCGCGCCAGATACGCTGCCACATTTCACGGGCTTCAGGGTCTGATGCGCAGATGTATTCCCGGTCCATGACGTACTCCCATAAATCCACGTTGAACGCACCGCCAAATGCAATGGCGCGGGATATGCTTTCGCCGCAATAACGCGCACAGATGCTGTAATGGTCGAAAGCAATCAGGTAAGTCTTTTCACCACAATCATCAACTTTTCGGGCGCAAATAAACTCGCGTAATTCACCACCGTTGTTATTGCGTTCCTGAATTCGGATTAATGCCTGAATTTCATTTCGGATTTTGACGTTCATTGTCAGCGTTCCTTTGTGAATTAATGTCTGGCTGCATTCGGGTTATAGCTGAATAATTCCCCCTCGGCTTCCAGCCCAAGCTCCCTGGCTGATTTCAACAACTCCTCGGTCGCTTTTTTAATGATTTCAGGAGCCATGCTCTTGATGATGCCTGCCATTACATCATGTGGCCCGGTCTGGTCCTCAGGTGAGGATTCTTCCAGTCGCACATTCATATTTACGGCAAAACCTCCATTTTCCTGAAACTCAATATTTCTTGTATTGTTAAATTCAAAGATTACTTTTGCCATTTTGTTTCACCTTATTGATTCTGAATAACTGCGCTGGCTTTTACCTTCGCGCCTTTTACCTGCTTAAAGAAAACTGCGCTGCACCACGGACAACATGTCAGGGAATCCCGAATTTCCTTTTCGGGTGAGCATTGCGTCATAATCTGTTCACCGCATCCGGGGCATTTATATGTCGTCAGCGGCACCCCGTGGCACTGACAGTGTTTAACCCATTCAATATATTTTTCAGCTTTAATACACATCGTTATCTCCAGATAATCTGGCAACCATTAAGACGGGCCGTCCATACAGAACGGGCCACCCCGGACTTGTGCTCCATAATTCTGACCGCGTTTTTTACCAGTTCCACCGGTGGGTAAGTGATTTCAAGAATCGGACGCGCCACGCCGAGATATGATTCATTTACATGACTCCCGCGCGCCTGTAACCAGTTCTGCGCATCCGTTGCCATTTTTATATTTCGGGCCATCATAATTTCTTCTCCTTCTTAATTACGCAGCAGCGTTGAAATATCAACGTCCAAGTCTAATTCACGGAAAGCCTGACGCAGATAATCTTCGTTAACACGCTCACCTTTACCGTGAGCCGTCATGGCGGCAAGGCGAAGTGAATGATTCAGAATGCGAAGCGCACCTGGTTTCTGCGCAATCTGCTGTAATAACTCCAGTTCTTTTTCGCCGTTAATCTGCCAGGCATCCGCAATAGCTTTTACATCGGCTTTTTTGGTTTTATTAATTGCAGTGCGCTTTGCAATACGGGAAAACAGACGGGCAAATTCAACCGTTCTGTTACCCCCCGTCATATTTGAATAAACCCGGTGATTTCCCATCAGCACAAGGCCAATACGGGTTGATTCCTGTAACAGGCGGAGTTCTTCCAGAACTTCGGCACCAAGATGATCAGCTTCGTCGATGATAACCAGCCCCTGTGTACCTTCAAGGCGACGTCGCAGGGCGCGGGAGAGCGGCCCTTTACGGCGTGGTGCGTCATTCATTCCCAGCTCAAACGCCAGTTCAGTAAGACATTCCAGAACGCTGGCACAGGATGGCGTAATGGTGATCATCCAGACATTGTTATTGGTGCGGCGATATTCACGGGCCGCTTCGGTTTTGCCCACACCAGGATTGCCACATACAACAGCAATACTTTCAGTCAGGCTGGCAAAACGCATACTTGTCCAGATTTGTTTTACCGTCTGCGTTTCCACAAAGCGGGGCGGTTCAGGTAGTTCTGCAACTGCATGATATTTTTCCAGCCAGCGTTGCAGAATTTGTGAAACACGCTCGTTATCCCCGTTGTACTTATCATTGATAAAACTACTGATAGTTCCGGTAGAAAGCCCGCTCTCAAGAGCAATTTGTTTAAAGGTGGTTTCTTCATTTTCTACAAGCGTGCGCAGTCCTGCGCGAATATCGGAAATATTCATCTGAATAACCTCGTAATTAAACTTTGTTAAAACGTTAATTAAATGACTTTTTTACGTCTGTTCTGTTCCAGAATATCCAGTGAATGATTCAGATATTCATCACGATCAGTTTCATATTCATCATCGGCTTCCTGGTATTTCACCTGCACCGTGTTACCGGAAGGCCGGAAAATACCAACAACCCTTGATTCTGGTGCTGCTGGTTCGGCTATCTGCGGCAGCAGTTCAGCAACTTCCAGCGCGTCCATTTGTTTCTGCGCCTTAATGGCTGCTTTAGTTGCAGATTTCAGTTGTTTCTGGCGGCGGCGATATTCACGGCCTGCCGCTGCATCATTAAATGCAACAGGTGCCAGACATTCCGCTTCACAGATAAACCGACCGTCCAGGGTGTAACAATAAACCGTGCTGTGTAGCTGCTGCGGATCAAACCTGACCACAACTTTTTTCACGCCGGCATTCATTAATGCCATGTTGTAATAAACGTTTTTCGCGCCTTTAAGGGAGCCGCCAACTTTAAGCGTAAACTCGCCTTTGCGTGAAACGTTCACCGCCTCGGCAGGCAGTAACAGCATCCGTTTTTGTTCTTCGGTTGGCTTACGCACAATCGTTCTGGCGTATTCACGCTCGAAAACATCATCAAACGAGAGTTTGCCCCCGCACATTTCTGTTTCACGGCCTGTTCTGGCATTGAACATCGCCACACCTTCGGCAAGGGTTTTCAGAAACAGCTCTGCATCAACAGCGCGGTCGCCATAGTTATCAGGTTTTGCCTGAGGATTTGGCCCCGTATATGCGCCAGCCAGTGCCGGATGCTTATCAACGTATTCCTCAAGCCCACCAACACCGAAAGCACGTTCAACAGGTTTTGCCTGGCCCCAGCCTTTACCGGCAACAACGCTTGTCCAGTGCATTTTCGCACCCATCAGTAAAAACAACCCCTTTGGATCGTCTTCTTTCACCTTAAAGCGGTAGCGATTGGGCGCGCCTCCCGTCAGCCATTTATTCGCAGCACCACGGGTGTTATCAATGGTGATGTGAAAATCCTCCGGGATACCGTAGCGAGTCACAACATCCATGAACGAGAGGCGAATTGAATCAATGTTCTCGCTCACATCGCAGCGCCAGCCCAGAATTTTTCGGGTTTTCACATCCTGCCAGAACCATGTTTTCGGGCGGATCACATCACCGTTAAACCAGCGTACAAAGACGTTATGCAGATAACCGTCGCCGTTGATCCACTGCATGGCGTCCAGGTGTTCCACAGTTCGCTGCTGTGCCGGTATCAGATGCATCAGTGCATGTTCACCTTCACGACAGGCAACAACCATTGCCTCGTCCAGTTGCTGAATCCGGCGAAAGGCCGTGGCACGGGAGGGAATACTCCAGCCATGCTCGCGGGCTGCCAGTTCCAGACGCTCATAACATTTGCGGAAGGCGGGTTTTTCCGGTCGCAGATAATCTGCAATCAGAAACTGCCAGGCATCCTCGTCAAATTCACTTTTGTGAACGTTGCGACGGGATGCACCACGTCCATCAACAAGCGCAGCCGCCCAGTCAGGCTTCGCAAACTTCTGTACCTGGTAATACTTGTCCCGCAAAGTGGATGCGCTGACCTGGTAATGCCCTGCAACGGTCGCAAAAGCCGTTTTTGTTGAAATCCCCTGGTTCAGCATTTCGTCTGCAGTCTGAACCGCAGGCAACCATTTTTCAGCAAGTCTGCGCTGGGAATCGCTGGCTTTATCCCATTTGCTCCACAGCACCTCACGATCATAATCATGGGCTTCCAGCGTGGGGCGGGCGATTTCAAAACGGCCCAGGCTTGTTTCAATTCTCCCTTGTTGCAACAGAATTTCAGCACGTAATGCGACAGGGAATGATTTGATATTGAATTCAAATGATACACCTTTAGTCCCTGCAACCTGCCTGAACTCCCAGCCTTCTCTTTGTGCCTTACGTGTAATGTTAGTGGCTTGCTTTGGTAAACCTGCCAAACCGAGCAACTCTTTTGCTGTATACCATTCTTTCATAGCGCACCTAGTATCGAGACGGCCAAATATCTTGCGGTGTCATTCCCAGTGCATCTGCAATGATTTTCTCCGCTTTCGGATATCTCTTATCCAAAGCATTTTTTAATGTTGAAGACGAAAGATGATTAGATCTTCCCAATTCAGCTAGTGACATATTGCGTTTTCGTAGCTCTGCAACGATGTCAGCTCTGTGCCAATCTTGGCGGTTAGTTCTTTTATTCATATGCATTTCATGTAATCCTTTCAGATTCCCCCGTGAGCTACGCTATAAAGTAGCTCACGGCATATCGTGCAATGTAGTGTGGAATCACTTTCAAATCAATAGTGATTTGAAAGGATTTACCATGATTTCATATAACAGCATGATTTTTATATGAATTTATTTTGTCTCTATTGAAATCACTAGGATTTTAAATGATGTCTTTTGAAATCAAAGAATGGTTTAATGCGAAAGAGCTGGAAGGGATGCCTGGTGTACCAAAGTTGGCGACTAACATTACCAGGAAAGCTGTGGCGGAAGATTGGGTAAAACGTCAGCGTCACGGTGGGAAAGGTGTCGCTTATGAGTATCACATCAACAGTCTGCCAGAAGAAACACGCAGGGCCATTAAAGGAGCCTCACTTTCTGATAAACCAGTGCATACATCAATCGCCCATACAGTTGATGAGAGGCTAATTTATGCAATGAGCTTCTTAACACCAGATGAGCAGGCCGCAGCTGTGGAGATCATTCGTGTGGCAGGGATTAAAGGACTTATGCCTACAATTGTCAGTAAAGATAAGGCATTAGAGGCATTAGGGATTACTGTGGAGCAACAGAAAACCCTGCAAACTCTTCAGGCATTACCACCGGAAAAAGTGAGAGAGATTTTGTCTCAGTATGAAGGCAAAGAACATAATTTCCCTGTAAGAGAAAACGATGTAAAGAAAGCTGTATAACAACCAGGTAATAGCTAAGACATAAACTTCACTCCAGGCAATTACATATGTAAGATACCCAAACAGTGATGATTGTTTTTGACACACATCACTTGCTGAAAGCCTGGTTGTTACCGTTTTTGAAGCATTTTTGAAGCTGTACTTGAAATGATGCGTGAAGTAATTGCTTTTCGTGTCTTTAATGAATCAAAAGCTGTTTCCAACAATCTTTCGCGTTTCAAGATGTAACGGCTAAAATCTGTCCTACAGGCTTGCAAGCCCCACTAAATCTAATCCCGCCAAATCCCGAATAATCCAATGTCCTCCCGGTTTTTTTCGTACTTCAAGTGAATCAATACAATCGCAATACCGACGGCTTTACTATCACTCCACTCAACGACATGTTGGGGTTACGCGGCAATATGTTGGCAGAGCTACATTTTAATGACTGCCGCCTGAAGGAGGATGCATTGCTCGGTCCGCTCACCCCTGGGGTACCGCTGGCGGTGAATTTTGCGCTCAATGAAGGGCGGTTCACCACCGCTTGTGGCAGCCTAGGATTATGTCGGGCCGCTGTGGATGTGGCAGCGCGCTACATCCGCCAGCGTAAACAGTTCAAGCGGCGGTTATTTTCTCATGGCATTGTTCAGCACTTGTTTGCCACAATGCTGACCCAAACGCGCAGTGCGCAACTAATGTGCTTCAGCGCGGCGGAATACCGCGAAACGCTGCACCCGGCCATGATAAACCAAATCCTGATGGCGAAGTATGTCGCTTCCAAAGCTGCGGTGGACGTGGCCGGGAAGGCGGTGCAACTGCTCGGTGCGAATGGTTGCCATGCCGATTATGCCGTCGAACGTTACTACCGCGACGCCAAAATCATGGAAATCATCGAAGGGACATCGCAAATTCATGAAATCCAAATTGCGATGAATTACATGATGGGGAGTGAAGCATGACGAAGGATGTCGCACTGATGTTCCCTGGCTCCGGTTCGCAATATGTAGGCATGGCACGGTGGCTGTATGAGCGTTATCCGCAGGTGCGTACTCTGTTTGATGAAGCTAGCCAGATCACGGAACGGGACATGGCAGCGCTGTGCCTGTCGGGTACTTTGGTACAACTTGCTGAGCCGACGGCAATGGCGCTGGCTATCTATACCACCAGCGTGGCCCACTTTGTCGCGTGGCAGCAGTTTTTGGCGCAAACCGGTGTCCATGTCAACCTACGTTATATGTTGGGTCATAGTTTGGGCGAATATGCTGCGCTGACCTGTAGTGGTGCGCTGAGCTTTTCCCAAGCACTGGCGCTGGTGGCGATGCGTAGCCGTTTAGCCAGTGAGATCGCCCGCGAAATGGACGCGAGTACCACTATCATCAAGCAAGGGAATCAGGCACTGGTGGCAGCGGCGTGCGAGGTGGCGGAGCGTGAAACCCGACAGCAGGTCGGTATTGCCTGCTTCAATTCGCCGCAACAGTTTATGTTATCCGGACAAAACTCGGCCATTATCGCCGCCGAGCAATACCTGCTGGATCATGATCGCCAAGTCGAAGTAGTGCCGCTGATTGGTGGTGTTCCTTACCACAGCCCACTATTGAAACCTTGCGGACAGCAATTGCGCAAGGCGCTGGATCGCTGCGAATGGCGACGTCCGTGCTGCCCAGTGATCTCCAATGTCAACGCTCAACCCTATCCCGATACGGTCACGCCAGTCCAGTGGCTAGAACAACAGCTCTCTCAGCCAGTGCAGTGGCAGCGCTCTCTCACCTACCTGACAGGACACTTGTCACCGATCGCGATAGAGATCGGTCCGCAAAGTGTGCTGAAAAACCTGCTGCTGGAGAATCGCTATCCAGCACCAGTTTACGCATTTGACAATCGTCATGATCGTGCGCAACTAGCATTGGTGCTGGGGGATAACATGGCGGTGAAGACCGATCCGGAAGCCGTGCGCCGCCAACGCATCACGCTGCTCACTAACGCCCTGACAGCCACACGCCATCACCGCGCCGCCGATGTGGCTGCCAGTGCGCAATTGAAAGAATTGCTCAGTCGTTTTTTTGAGCGCATCCAGCAGATTGAGCAGCGCGGCACATCCAGCGAAGAGGACATTGCTTTTTTGCATGAGCTTCTTGAACAGGGATTTCAACTCAAAGGCAGTAGTCAGGCAGAAATCGACGCCTGCCACGCGCGGTTGGCTTCCGACAACGGCGGACAGGCGTAACCCGTCACGCCATTTTACGTACTTATCTCGCTTTGAAGGCCAGAGTTATGGAACAGCAAGGGATTATGAGACAGTTGCCCACCGACGACCAAACGATAGTCGACTATTTGTATCGTATTGCCGGAGAATATGGGGAAAAAGCCGCTGTATTGATGGGGGACGCGGCGCTGAGCTATCACGATCTTAATGCACGCTCTAACCAACTGGCGCATTATCTGCGTGGGCTGGGGATCGGCGAGGATCGTGTGGTAGCTATCCGCCTGCCGCGCGGCATGGCAATGCTGATTGCCATTTTCGCTATTGTAAAAGCTGGTGGTGCCTATTTACCGCTGGCGTACAATGCACCGCGCAGCCGCATTGAAAATATACTGAGCAACAGCGGCGCTGTTTGTCTGATCGGTACTGACGATGGTGATCGCTGGCCGATTCCTCGCGTCGAAATCGACAGCGCGGCGGTCAGTGCCATGCCAACGACGGATCTGCGCTACCGACCACATGCGCGGCAACTGGCGTATATTATTTACACCTCCGGTTCCACCGGTGTCCCTAAAGGGGTGGCGACGGAACATGCAGCGCTGCTAAACCGAATTGTCTGGATGCAGAACGCTTATCCTATCAGTTCTCAGGACGTGCTGTTCCAGAAGACGGTGTACACCTTTGACGTCTCTGTCTGGGAGATGTTCTGGTGGGCGATGTACGGCGCATCTGTAGTGCTGTTACCGTCCGGACTGGAGAGCGATCCGCGAACCTTGGCTCGACTGATTCAGCGTCACCGCGTGTCGGTTGTGCACTTTGTCCCTTCGATGCTGAACCTGTTTGTCGAGTATCTGGAGATGAAACAGGATCCTCTTTTGACCGCCTCATTGCGATCAGTGTTTTCCAGCGGTGAGAAACTCACGGTCCACAGTGTGGCTCGCTTTTATCAATCGGTGGCGCAGGGTGATCTTATAAATCTCTATGGCCCGACCGAAGCAGCAATCGATGTCAGTCATCACCGCTGCCTGCGCGGGTACGACTACGACGATATCCCTATCGGTCAAGCGATTGACGGTTGCCGACTCTATGTGCTGGATGACCATGGTAATCCGGTAGCAGACGGCGAAGAGGGCGAACTGTATCTCGCTGGTATCGGGCTGGCACGTGGCTATCTCAACAACGTGGCGTTAACTGATCGCTGTTTTACTGTACATCCAACTTTGCGCCATTTAGGGAAACCGGAGCGGCTGTATAAAACTGGAGATCTGGTGTGGCGCGACGGGGAAAGCCAACAAATTCATTACATTGGCCGTAATGATTTTCAGATTAAAATTAGAGGGTTGCGCGTTGAATTGGGAGAAATCGAAGCCCATGCGATGCGTTTCCCGGGGGTACAGCAGGCAGTCGTGGTGGCGGATCAGGATGATCCCGACAATCAGTTGATTTACGCTTTTGTCGTCAGTAGCGTGCCGCTCAATTTGGCGGCCTTAATGGACGCACTGTCCAAAAACTTGCCTGCCTACATGCTGCCGAACCGTTTGTTGGCAATGTCAGAGTTACCACTCTCCGACAATGGCAAGTGCTGTCGTAAAACGTTGCTCGACTTGGCGCGGGCGTACTCAGCCAGTCGCGTCGATTTACGTGAAACTCCCGCCGTGCGCTACCTACCGTTGTCATCGGCTCAATCGTCGATGTGGTTTATGCAACAATTGGCGCCGCATACTGCACTATACAATAACCCCACCGCCTTGCTGCTTGAAGGAGAACTGGATCGCACGCGGATGGACGGCGCGATTCGTCAATTGATGAGTCGGCATACTCTGTTACGTGCTATGGCGGAAACCCACAATGGACAACCAGTATTGGCGGTGCCTCAGTGCGTATCGTCGCAGGCGTTGCTGACCATAGTGCCACTCCCCTCGGTGAGTGATGATAACGCGCTACAGGCGATGATCAACCAGCGTGCGGCACACCCCATGCCCTTAACGTCAGGCACACCGCTGTGCCGGTTTGAACTGTTGACGATCGATGACGATCGTAGCGTATTGTTGATTCATCTGCACCACATCATCAGTGATGGCTGGTCGAAAGGCGTTTTGTTACGCGAATTGCAGGCCGCATATAACGGTGAATCGCTGACGCCAGAACCGTTGTTGGAGTATGCCGACTACATGGAGTACCAAGAAGAGTGGCGTCAGAGTGACGCCTATCAGGACGCGATGCGTTACTGGCAAAATACCCTGGCGGGGACGTTGCCGATTCTTGATATCCCCACCGATCAACCGCGTCAGAAGGTGGCACGTTACCAAGGCGCGTTTGTTGCCTTCGCATTGTCTGCCAACACATGCGAGCGAGTGTTGGCGGCGGCGCGTGCGCAGCGCGTGTCGTTGTATAACTATCTGCTGACCGCCTTCGTCCTCCTGCTGCATCGTAATGCGCGTCAACAGGAATACATCGTCGGTATGCCGATTGCTGCGCGGCTGACGAAAGAACAGGAGCATATGATCGCGCCGCTGGTCAACGTACTACCGCTGCGCTTACCTCTTGACGAAGCGGCATCGTTTTCCGAGTTAGTACAGACGATCAGAGGTATTCTGTTTGCCGCTTTCAGGCACCAGCGTCTCGAATTTACCGACATAGTGCGCGCAGTGAATGTGGATCGCAGCGCCGGACATTTCCCAATATATCAGTGCATGTTCCAACTCGACAATATGCCTCTGGCGAGCCCGACACTAAACGGTGTCAACGTTACACCATTATTGTTGGATACCAGTGCATCTCAGGTGGATATTTCGCTAAGTATGCAGCATATCGATGGGCGCATCACCGGCACTTTCGAATACGACGCTGGGTTATACAGTGCGGATCGTATTCAGCACCTGGTGGCGCAGTGGAGAGAACTGCTAGATGAGGCCAGCAGCCAACCCACGCAGTTAGTCCGCGATTTGATTCGTTTCACCCCTCGAGAGCACGCTTGGCTGGCGCGGCACAACGCCACTGAAGTTGCTCTGCCGCCCGTAGATAACCTGCTGGCGCTAGTGTTACCGCACTGCCAGCAGCGCCCTACACAGGTGGCTTTGCGCCACGCTGACGACGCCATGACCTATGGCGAATTGCAACAGGCCACGATGCAGATGTGTACTTGGCTGCGTGCGCAAGGCGTAAAACGCGGAGAATCTGTCGCACTGCAACTGCCTTTTTGTTTCGAATTGATTATCGCACAATTGGCGATCCTCTCTTTGGGGGCGAGCTATGTGCCGCTGGATGGTAACGCGCCAGCGGCCCGCAATGCCCTGATCTTGGCGCAGGCAACGCCGTGCATGCTGCTGGTGGCGCAACCGCTGGAATCCCCTCATGGGCTGACGATACCTTGGGTGCTAGTGCCTGACTGGCGTAGCCTGCTGACAGAAATACCGAACCTGCCAGTTAGTGTTGCGCCAGATGCTTTAGATTGCGATGCGGTGGTGATCTTTACCTCCGGTACTACCGGGCAGCCCAAAGGCGTCCGACTCAGCCAACGTAATCTGGTCAACTTAACCGCATCCTTTATATCCAGCTATCAAGTGACGCATCAGGATGTTCTGCTACCCATTACCTCAGTCGCGTCTGCTAGCTTTGTCGGGGAGGTACTGCCGCTGCTCGCCGCTGGCGGTACCTTAGTATTGGCGCAAAAAGCGCAGAGTTTGGATAGTGATGCGCTCATTGCGCTGCTGGCATCTCAGCGGGTGACTATCCTGAGCACCACCCCATCGCTTTCTGCCAGCCTCTCTGTGCTGGCTCAGTCGATGGGATCGCTGCGCTTGTTTCTGTGCGGTGGTGAAGCGTTAGAGTATGAGCAGATAGCGCCGCTTCTGCCGCACATGGCAGTGGTTAACGGTTATGGCCTGACCGAAAGCGGTATCTGCTCGACCTACTTTCCTGTCGCAAAGCGTAGGGAGCAAGAAACGGGAGCATTGCCCATTGGCCGCCCGATTCAGAACACCCAAGCTTATGTGGTGGATGCATATAATCGTTTGGTACCGCCAGGTGCCTGTGGAGAACTCTGTTTCTCTGGTCTGGGCATTTCGCCCGGCTACCTTGATGCACGACAGGATCCCGAGCGCTTTGTCGAGTTGCCGGAATACCCTGGCGTTCGGGTGCTGAAAACTGGCGATCGTGCTCGTTGGGCAACCGACGGGATGTTGTTCTATCTCGGCAGACAAGATCGCCAAGTGCAGATCCGTGGATACCGAGTTGAACTGGGCGACATCGAAAGCCTACTGAAACAGCATCCGGATATTGCTGATGCGTGGGTCGATGTGCGACGCAATGCGGCGGCAACGCCGCTACTAGTGGCCTTCTATTGCAGCGTCAACGGCGTTGCGCTGGATGCTCAGCAATTGCGCGTATGGCTCAGCCTGCGGCTTCCGTTGCATATGCTGCCGTTGCTCTACGTGCCGCTGAGCGCCATGCCGCTAGGTGTAAACGGCAAAATCGATCCCCAGTGCCTGCCGCTGGTCGATCTGCGGCAGTTGGAAGGGCCGGGCGAGTATGTCCCTCCGGCAACCGAACTGGAACAGCGTCTGGCGGAGATCTGGCAGCAGTTGCTTGGCCTGGAGCGTGTCGGCACCACCACAAATTTCTTCGATCTCGGTGGACACTCACTTCTGCTAGTACAGATGCAGCAATACATCGGGCAGCAGTGCGGTCAGCACGTGGCGTTGGTTGACCTGCTGCGCTTCACTACCATCAAACGCTTGGCGGAATTTCTGCTGGCCCCGGACGCAGCGCAAGGGACCACAGGAGATCAGACACAACTGCGTGCGGCGAAGCAGCGTTTGGCCTTTGGTCACACGCGCTGGGCAGCCACAACCGACAGTCATCACTGATTCCACTGAATGAAACGCGTGATAAACCTGAATATAGGGGGAAAGCAACATGGCAGAGAATGATTTTGGTATAGCTATCATTGGGATGGCGGGGCGTTTCCCTCAAGCCGATACGGTACAGGCGTTTTGGGAAAATCTTCTGGCAAGCCGAGAGTGCATTTCCTTTTACAGCGATGAGGAACTGCTGGCGATGGGAATCAGTCCTGAATTTGTTCAGCACCCAGATTACGTCAAGGCCAAAGGGGAGGTAGCTGACATCGATAAATTTGATGCTGCTTTCTTCGGTATCGCACCCCGAGAGGCGGAGCTGATGGATCCTCAGCACCGTGTCCTGTTGGAAACCGCGTGGGCAGCCTTCGAAGATGCGGGCTATGTGGCTGCCGATTATCCGGGGGATGTGGGTATTTTTGCTGGCAAAAGCATGGATTCCTATTTGATGCTGAACTTGATGCCGCACTTTAAACGCGTTTTCTCTTCTGGCAGTTTGCAGGCGGCCATTGGTAACGACAAAGACAGTATCACTACTACCATCGCCTATCACCTCAACCTGCGCGGCCCGGCGATCACGGTGCAGACTTCCTCATCGACATCCTTGGTGGCGGTGTGCGTGGCATGCCAAAGTCTGTTGACTTGGCAGTGTGACATGGCGATTGCTGGCGGAGTAACGCTGGGGCCACCAGCAAAAACCGGCTACTTGTCGCAGGAAGGTGGGATCACCGCCGCCGATGGCCACTGTCGGGCGTTTTCCGATAACAGCAGCGGATTTGTGCCCGGCACCGGCGCGGGGCTGGTGGTGTTAAAGCGTGTTGATGAAGCGCTGCGTGATGGCGATAACATCTATGCGGTCATCAAAGGATTTGCCGTCAACAACGACGGTTCGGAGAAGATCAGTTATACCGCGCCGAGCGTGGATGCCCAAGCGCGCGCCATTGCTCAGGCACAGCGGTTGGCAGGTTTGACACCGCAGGATATCACTTATGTGGAAGCCCACGGTACCGGTACGCGTTTGGGCGATCCGGTTGAGTTTTCTGCGCTAAGCCAAGCCTTTGCGGGCGCGTCACAAAAGCAGTACTGTGCGCTGGGGTCGGTAAAAACCAATATCGGCCATTTGGATACGGCAGCGGGCGTCGCAGGGTTGATAAAAACCGCGCTGGCAGTGCAGCAGGGAATAATTCCCGCAACATTGCACTTTGAACGGCCCAATGCACAGATCGATCTGACCAATAGTCCGTTTTACATCAACACTACCTGTCAACCGTGGCAACCGGAAAGCGGCATCCGTCGCGCGGGCGTCACCTCGCTTGGCATGGGCGGCACCAATGCCCATGTTGTGCTGGAACAAGCGCCAGCCGTTGACTTGCAAGCGCGAGCGCCTGTACCTGCCTACAGTATTTTGCCGTTTTCTGCCAAGACCGACAGTGCCTTATCCTCGGGGCTGGCGCGTTTTGCCGATTTTCTGCAACATGAATCGCTGCCGGATAGGCGGGATCTGGCGTGGACACTCTCACAGGGACGTAAAGCCTTCGCACATCGCGCCGCGCTCGTAACCAGAGATCTACATGCTGCCGGGACGCTGTTGCAGCAGGCCGCGACAGCGCCGTTTGCTCGTGGTGTAGCGCAGACACAGCTCGGGCTGGGGCTGTTGTTTTCCGGGCAGGGTAGCCAATATCAGCGCATGGGCCATCAGCTCTATCAGGTTTGGCCGGCCTACGCCGATGCCTTCGACCGTTGCGCGACGTTACTCGAGCGTGAATACCAACTGGATATCCGCCATGAGTTGTTCAGAGCAGAAGTCTCGTTAGCCCAAGGCGAACGCCTTGCGCAAACCTGCCTCACACAACCGCTGCTGTTCAGCGTCGAGTATGCCTTAGCCCAATTGTGGCTCAGTTGGGGAATCACGCCAACGGTAATGATTGGTCATTCGCTGGGCGAATGGGTGGCAGCGACGTTGGCAGGCGTGTTCTCTTTAGAGGATGCGTTGCGCTTGGTGGCGCGTCGAGCAGAGCTGATGCATCAGGCACCAAGCGGTGCCATGTTGATGGTGGCGCTGCCCGAAGCACAGATTCGCGCACTGATTACCGCCCCGCTGGCGATTGCCGCTGTTAACGCCCCTGACTATTCGGTTATCGCCGGGCCTACGCCGGAGATCCTCGCCGTCAGCCAGCGTCTGACGGAGCAGAACATCATCAACAAACGATTGCATACCTCTCATGCCTTCCACTCTAGCATGATGCAAGATGCGGCGCAGGCGCTACGTCAGGCATTTGAGAATGTACGACTGAACCCGCCGACGCTCACCATCATCTCTACCGTAACCGGCGCGCACGTCAGTGCCGACACTCTCACCACACCGGACTACTGGATTGAACAGATGCTGATGCCTGTGCAGTTCTCCGCTGCACTGCAAGAGGCGCAAGCTACATTTGATGTCGATTTTCTGGAAATCGGGCCAGGTGCCACCCTGACCCAGCTGACCAACGGTCATGCATTAGGTGATCGTCTCGCGTTCAGCTCGCTGCCAGCAGGTGCCCGCAGCAGCGATGAGCACAAACATATCTTAGATACCGTGGCAGCGCTTTGGGTGCGAGGGCATAACATCGATTTGTCTGCGTTTGCAGGTGAGCAACCGCGCCGTGTCTCTCTACCGACCTACGCCTTTGACAAAATCCGTTACTGGGTCGACAGTCCAGAAGAACAGAGGAGCGCCGTAACGCCGGTGGCGGACGCGGGAAGTGTCATCCCTAGCGAACCGTCGGTGCGCCGTCAGCCGCGTCCGGCGTTTTCGGTGCCTTACGCGGCTCCAGAGAGCAAAACGCAGCGCGGCTTAGTGGCGATTTGTGAAGCATTGCTGGGAATTGACGGCTTGGGCATTGACGACAACTTCTTCGAAGCTGGCGGACATTCATTGATGCTGGGCATGTTGCTGGCGCAGGTACAGGAACGGTTCGCCGTCACTCTTTCCTTTTTCGACGTGATGGAGGATGCCAGCGTGCGCGCGTTAGCGCAGTTGGTCGAGCAGGAGCAGCAGGATGATGGGGGGTCCGCACTTGCCGTGCTAGTTAACGACATGATTAATGAGTGACGTTGGCAAAAGTATTTAACACAGCGAAAAGGAAAGGACGGTCATGACGATACATCATGCCGCATTGGCGCGAATGTTACCGGCGGAAAAAAAGGAAAAGCTATTACGACAGTTGGCGCAATCAGGCGTGTCGCCCAGCCGCATTCCCATCATCAAAGCGGATCCGGCGCAGGCAATCCCGCTGTCGTTTAATCAGGAGCGGTTGTGGTTTTTGCAAAAATACGACAGTACCGCCACTAACTACAACCTTTATGTGGTGTATCGTTTGCATGGCGTGGTGGATATGCCGATGCTCACGGAGGCATTGCGCCATGTGCAAGCACGCCACGCCATCTTGCGTACCCGTATCATAGTACGTAACGATCGGCCTTGCCAGGTGATAGATGATGCGTCTTCGTTAGTTCTCGATACGGTCACGCTGGCAGCGCAGGCCCCAACTTCAGCGCTAGATGCGGTAATTCAGCAGGTGATAAACACCCGGTTCGATCTGGCACGCGGTCCTCTGTGGGGGGTAACTCAGATTATTCAACCCGATCAAGGTTGTCATTTGGTGTTTTGCGCGCACCATATCATCATCGACGGTATCTCGTTACGGCTATTGTTCGATGAGTTACAGCAGCAGTATGCTCGATTGCATGCTGGTAATGAAACGTCGCTGCCTCCGCCGCCGCTGCAATATGCCGATTATGCCTTCTGGCAGCGCGAATGGTTCCAGGATACCTTGCTGGCGAACGAACTTGCCTACTGGCGTGCGCGTTTGCAAGACGCGCCTCTGCTGTCGACATTTCCATCGCTGCACCCGCGCCCGGCACAACCCTCTACACATGGTTCCCGGTTCAGCATCACCCTGGATGAAACATTAAGCCTCGCGTTGAAACACGTAGCCCGCACGCAGGAAACAACGCCGTTCGTGCTGATGCTGACTGCCTTCCAACTGGTGCTGATGCGTTACGCTCAGCAACAGCGATTGGTGATAGGCATGCCAGTATCGGGGCGCATTCGCCCGGAATTGCAGAGTAGCATTGGTTATTATGCCAGCACTGCGGTTATCTACACCGATTTTAATGGGGTTGAGGTAGGGCGCGAGGCGCTCCAGCGTGTGAAGGCCAGCGTGAAAGAGACGCAGGGGCGCCAGCAACTGCCGTTTGAAAACTTGGTGAATATGCTGGATCTCCCTCGCAGCCTTTCCCATTCGCCGTTGTTCCAGATCCTCTATATCTACCATAACCACGTGACCCCACGCGCTTTTACCTTGGCTGGTGCGTATTGGGAGCAGGTGACGTATCACAATCAGACCGTCAAATACGACATGACAGTCGAGGTGTTCCAAAACGACGCCACGTTCGACGTCTCCTTTGAGTACGATTTGGGGTTATACGATGCTGATGTGGTGAAGCAGATTGCCGAGGCGCTGCGTCAGCACTGCTTATCGTTGACATCATCACTGGAGACCCCGATAGGGGCGATCCCTCTGCATGCACCGGAGACCGCAACGCCGCGGCGTGATCCGCTCAACGCCACTAACGTCCCGTGGCTCGGGCCGCAGGATGTGCTGCGTATCATTGAACAGCGCTGTGTGCAGCACCCAAAGCAACTGGCAATACAGCAGCATGACGGCACACTGACCTACGCTGAGCTCTGGGCGCGTGTGCAGTTCATCGCGATGCGTTTTCGAGCGCATGGCATACAACCGGGCGATCGTATTGGCGTGCTGTTGCCACGTCACAGGGATGTGATTGCAACCATGTTGGCGACGTGGTTTGTGGGGGCGTGCTACGTGCCGTTCGATATTCATCAGCCTGCCGCGCGTTTGCAACGCCTTATGCAACGCGCGCGTTTGGTCTGTCTGGTGGTCCGTCAGCCGGGAGAGTGGGGTGAAATTGTACAACTGTCATTGCCGGAATTGATGCAGGACATGTCGAATGCGATCCGGTATTCTACACCTTGCGCGCTGTTGCCGGATATGCAGGCCTACCTGTTGTTTACCTCCGGCAGTACCGGTGAACCTAAAGGCGTGTGCGTTGTTCACCGCGGGTTGCTGAACTTGTTGTTGGATATGCAGCGTACCTTTGCGGTTGGCTCGCAAGACCGGCTGCTCTCGGTGACGACGCCAACATTTGATATCTCATTCTTGGAGTATCTGTTGCCGCTGATCTCCGGTGCGAGTCTCTATCTGACAGAGGCGGAACGCGCCGCAGACAGCTTCCGTATGATTCCGCTGATTGCCGACTATCGACCAACGCTGATGCAGGCGACGCCCTCGTTCTGGCACGGGCTGTTGATGGCGGGTTGGCGTGGCGACCCGGAACTATGTGTGCTGGCAGGCGGTGAAGCGCTGCCAACGAAAGTGGCGGAAGAACTGTTGCGCTGTTGTGGTTCATTGTGGAACCTCTACGGTCCCACCGAAACAACCATTTGGTCGCTGAAATCGCAGATAACCCAAGCGGAAAACATCACCCTCGGCGCTCCCATTGCCAATACCCGTATATACATTCTGGACAATGAGGGCCATCCAGTGCCGCAAGGCGTTGACGGCGAGCTTTACATCGCCGGGGATGGTGTGGCGCAAGGGTATGATGGGCAGCCTGAGTTGAACGCACAGTTCTTCTTGTCAGAACCAGGGGTCCCCGGTGGCAGGATGTTCCGCACTGGCGATCTGGTCAGGAGTGATGCGCAGGGGCAGTTGTTTTTTGTTGGGCGCAAAGATAGCCAGATCAAACTGCGCGGTTATCGTATTGAGTTAGGCGAAATTGAACGGACGTTGGCACGGCATCCGCATGTGGACGCCGCGGTGGTGGCCTGTATTGAAAGAGCACCGTTACACAAAGCACTGGCAGCATTCATCATCACCAGTGAGCCTCCCTCGCTATTCGAGCAACTGAAAAACGAGCTTCGGCAGCAACTGCCAGACTATATGGTGCCAACGCTGTGGCAGAGGGTGGCCGACTTCCCGAACACTGACAACGGTAAAATCGATCGTAAGCGGTTAGCGGAAAATTTCGTTGCCGATAGCTCCCTTGTGTCGCCGCAGACGCAAGCGCTGAGCGACACGGAACAGATGTTGCTGGCGCTGTGGATGCGCTATTTGCCGATAAAAAACGTCGATCCTGAGTGCGATTTCTTTCGCTTGGGGGGACATTCGCTGTTGGCGGTAACGTTGGTAGCAGAGATCAACCGCACTTTTCACTGCGCCTTGACCCTGAAGGACATTTTCCACTACTCCACACTACGGGCACTGAGTGCGCGTATTGCACAGCAATCTATCACGGACGCTGCCGCGTCTCAGGATGACTGGGTGATAGTGCACGACCCTGAGCATCGTCATCAACCGTTCCCATTGACGGATGTTCAGCGCGCCTACTGGCTTGGACGACAGACGGGTGCTACCTCGATCGCGACCCACATCTACCATGAATTTGACGTAGAACACTTTAATGTTACGCGTTTTACCCATGCGGTGAATGCGCTGATCGCTCGCCATGAAATGCTACGTGCGCGGGTACTCCCCGACGGTACTCAGCAGATTCTGGCGCAAGTGCCGGCGTATCAGTTAGAGCAGCGCGATCTGAGTGCTTTGTCCCCTAACGCACGAAACGATGCCTTGATGGCGATCCGCGATCGGCTGTCGCATCATGTGCATCCCGCAGATCGTTGGCCGCTGTTTGATTTCAGTTATTCGGCTTGCACGGCGCAACATGGCCGCTTGCATTTCAGTCTCGATCTGCTGATTGCCGATGCTCTGAGTATGCGCACGCTACAGCAGGAGTTGATGATGCTGTACCGTGAGCCCCATGTGTCACTGCCGTTGCTACCGTTCTCTTTTCGTGACTACGTGCAGGCGCTGTTGGTAGAGCAGGCGAGTGAAGCCTATGCACGCGATCAGGCCTATTGGCAACGGGCGCTGCCGCAGCTGTATGGCCCACCAACGCTGCCCGTACAGGGCGATTTGGCGCAACTGTCTGCGATCAGGTTCGTACGTCGCCGTCATCGGCTGTCAGCCCACAACTGGGGAGTGCTGAGCGCGCTGGCCCAACGCACACGTATCACCAAGACGGCATTGTTGTTGACAGTCTTTAGCCAAGTGCTGGCACGTTGGAGCCTTAGCCCGACGTTTACGCTCAATCTGACGTTGTTCAACCGCCCGCAGGGTTACCCCAACGCAGAGGCAGTTATTGGTGATTTTACCGCTGTCAGCTTGCTGAATGTTTGTTACGACAGCCAGCACTCTTATGCCCACAACGCTCAGCGTATTCAGGTGCAACTGTGGGAAGATCTCGAACATCGTCGTTTCAGTGGGATCCGCGCCAGCGAGGCGCTGATCCATAGCGGTCGTTTCCATGCGCCGATGCCGGTGGTATTCACTAGTATGTTGGATATCGACGGGGAGACGACTGCGCAAGACCCTCGGGACACAACCCGTTTTACTCTGTGTCCGGACGCCAATATTACCCAAACACCGCAGGTGTGGCTCGATCACCAGGTGATCGAGTTGGCTGGGGAGTTGCATTTCAACTGGGACGCGGTCGAGCAACTGTTTGATACCACGCTGCTGGATCAGATGTTTGGTGCTTATTGTCATGCGCTGCAGGCGCTGGTTGCCATGCCGCAAAGTTGGTGGGGGGTAAATAGTTCTCTGGCGCTGCCCACCGTTAGTGCACCGGTCACGCAGGCTCCTGCACCTACGGCCTTGTTGCACCATGGGTTACTGCGTCAGGCAGCACTGACGCCACAGGAAACTGCGCTGATCAGTCCTATCCGTGAATTGACCTATCGCCAACTGTCGACGGCGGCGGATCATGTGGCCCGCGCCCTGTTAGCGCTGGGCGTGCAGCATGGCGACCGCGTGGCGGTGGTGATGGAAAAAGGCTGGCAGCAGATTGCCGCCGTACACGGCATTTTACGACTGGGTGCGGTCTATCTGCCAGTGGATCCGGTGCTACCGCCACAGCGTCGCCAGCTTTTGCTGACGGTGGGCGAGGTGCGGGTACAAGTAACGCAGCCGGGTCTCACGCAATTGGAGCCGTCGCTGCCCGTGCTGATCATCGACGACGGAATGCTGGACACGCCTGCTGCGCCGTTGCCTGAAGTGGCTGGGGATGTCACGGATCTGGCCTATATCATTTTCACTTCCGGCTCCACCGGTACCCCGAAAGGAGTGATGATCGACCACCGTGCGGCCATGAACACGCTGGAAGACATCAACGAACGCTTTGGCCTCAATGCGCAGGATAGGGTGTTCGGGCTGTCATCATTGAGCTTTGACCTGTCGGTTTACGATGCCTTTGCGCCTTTTATGGTGGGTGCAGCGCTGGTACTGCCGGAAGCAGGACGGGAAAAAGATCCGCGTCATTGGCAGACAGTTATGGCACGCGGTCATGTAAGCGTCTGGAATGCAGTGCCCGCACTGATGCAGATGCTGTGCGAATACCACAGCGGCGATCGGATGAGTTATCCGACGTTGCGTCTGGCACTGTTGAGCGGCGACTGGATCCCGCTAACGTTACCGGAGCAGATGCGCGAGCGGCTCAATGAAACGATGGACATCATCAGTCTGGGTGGAGCGACCGAGTGCGCCATCTGGTCGGTCTACTACCCGATAGGTGAGGTGGAATCGACGTGGACCAGTATTCCCTACGGTCGGGGTCTGCGCAACCAGCCAGTATACGTGCTAAATGCGCAACTGGAGGAATGTCCGGTCGGGGTGGAAGGAGAGATTTGCATTGGCGGGATGGGGCTGGCACAAGGCTACCTGAACGATGCAGAGAAAACGGCGGCGAGCTTTGTCTGGCGCGAAGCGAGTGGTGAGCGAATTTACCGCACTGGGGATCGCGGGCGCTACTTTGCTGACGGGCAAGTCGCCTTTTTGGGGCGCAACGATACCCAAGTGAAGGTGAATGGTTACCGTATCGAACTGGGGGAAATCGAGCGCTGCATTGCGCGACATCCCGATGTGGAGCAGTCAGTGGTGGTGGCAGTGGGTAATTCTCAACATCGTCGGCTGGTCGCTTTTGCCAAACTGCACGATCGCCACCAGGCGCAGGCATTGCAAGCTAAGGAAGCGGAGGCGGCGGCACTGGCGCAGGGTATTATTGTGAATCCGGCACAGCGTCTAGCGTTCAAACTCAAGGAGCCACATATTCGCGCGCTGGATGGTCTGGGCATTGCACTGACGGCACCGGCGGATAGCACACGTTACATCAAACGCCGCAGCTATCGTCATTTCAGCGCGCAAAAAACCACGCTGGCACAGTTGGGGCAATTGCTGTCGGGCTTGGGGCAGATGCGTCTACCCGGTCTACCTTTTGCCAAGTATGCCTATGCGTCCGCCGGGGGGCTATACCCGGTGCAAACCTACGTGTACCTGCATCCAGACAAGATCGAAGAGGGAGTATCCGGTATTTACTACTTCGACCCGCGACAGAGCTGTCTTATGCCGGTAGCACCAGAAGTCGAGCTGAACAGTGGTTTTCATGCCGGACCTAATCAGTCTATTGCCGATCGGGCGGCATTCACGCTGTTTATGGTGGCTGATATGGCGGTGATCTCGCCATTCTATGGGCAAGAGGCAGCTTGGCACTTCTCGGTGATGGAAGCAGGTACTCTCTGCCATTTACTGGAAGAAGATGCGCCGCGCTACGGATTGGGGCTGTGCCAACTTGGGATGGCAGACTTTTCCGCTGTGGCATCGCATTTTCAATTGTCGCCACATCATCGCTATGTCCATTGCACCGTGGGGGGCGCGATAGGGCAAGAGGCGGCAAGTGCTGCAGCATTGCTGCGCGATTTCTCCACCTATGAGAAACCGAAGGAAACCGCTGCGCCGCTGGACATGCAGAGCTACAAAGATGCCATGCTGCGCGGCCTGCGTCAGCAACTGCCTGACTATATGGTGCCGAGTGATCTGATGTTAGCGACCGATTTTCCGTTAACCGCTAACGGCAAGTTAGATCGGCAAAAATTACAGCTGCAGGGCGAACAAATTGCCCACCAGCGTGACGGCGTGGGTCCAATCCAGGTGGACAGTGCGTTACAACAGCGGCTGGTGGCGCTCTGGCAGGAGGTACTCGGCGTGAGCCACGTGTCGGCCGAAGACGATTTCTTCTCGCTGGGGGGCAGTTCTATAGAATTGGTGCGTATTCAGCAGGCACTTGAGGCGATTATCGGGCAGGAGATTCCCATTGTCGATCTGTTCCGTCTGCCAACCATCGCGGATGTGGCGCGTTACCTTGATGAGCAACTGCACAATCTACCCGCCGCCCACGATATCGTATTAGCGCAGGCTGAGGTTTCGCAGGTCAGCGCTGCGCGCGAGAATCTGGCGTTGCGGCGTAAACGTGCCCAACAGGGAGAAAAGGGCGATGAGTGAGCAGAGCTATCGTAGCGCAGGGACACTGTTGGCACAGTTGGCGTCCGGAGAAACCACCTCAGTGGCGTTGGTGAATCACTATTTTTCACGTATGGCGCAGTTTAACAAGCCGTTGAATGCGGTGGTGCAGCAGCACTATGCGTTGGCGTTGGAGGCCGCCGCGCGCGCCGATCGTGAGCGACTGGAGGGGCGCGCAAGGGGCGTGTTGCACGGATTACCTTGTACTGTTAAGGAGTCGTTTGACGTGCAAGGGTGGTTAACCACGTCCGGTGCCCATTATCTGAAAGATAACCGGGCGACGCAGGATGCTCCTTCCATCGCACGCTTACGCGCTGCCGGGGCGATCCTGATGGGAAAAACCAATGTGCCGATGATGACTGCCGATTGGCAAACCTATAACGATCTGTATGGCACCACCCATAACCTGTGGGATAGGCAACGTTCACCCGGCGGATCGTCCGGGGGTGCGGCGGTGGCGGTGGCGGCGGATTTCACCCCCGTGGAATTTGGCAGCGATTTGTTTGGCTCACTGCGCATTCCCGCACACTACACAGGTGTCTATGCCCATCGTTGTAGCTTGGGGTTGATGTCGGTCAGAGGACATGTGCCCGGTGGTGGTCCGCAAGCGACTGATGAGCCGGATCTCTCGACGGCGGGCCCCATGGCGCGCAGCGCGGCGGATCTGCGTCTGATGATGCGCGCATTGAGCACATTCTGGGTGGAACCGCCGCGTATTCCCGATTTTAGCCGTTATCAGGCCAAAGCAAACTACCGCGTGTGCACGTGGTTTAGTGCGCCCCACCATGAGATAGATCAACAGATCGCACAGCGTTTTCAATCGTTTATCGACAAGTTACGCGCACAGCCTGGCGTGGAGGTTGATGATGCTATGCCCGCCGATATCGATCCCGACGCACTGTTTGATATAGCAGTCAAACTCAGTGGTCGGCTGGTAAGTACGGCGCTCAATGGACGCCAGCGTCTTACAGCCGGGCTGGCTGCGCTGGGCTTCAGGCTTGTGGGCAAGCTGGCGGATGTGCCTGAGGGGATAACGAGCTATTACCAGGGCATGCTGAAAGACAGTGGCGAACAGCGGAATACAGACAAACTCCGCCACGAATACAGCCGGGTGATAGAAACCCTTTTCGCGCGTTATGACGTGTTGTTGACACCTGTCAGCCCGGTGCTGGCGTTTGCGCACATGCAGCAGCCGGTGCGTAAGCGCAAGCTTATCGTCAATGGCGAACCGCAAGATTACAACGAACATTTGTTCTGGAACATGTTAGCAACGGTTTTTGGTTTGCCTGCCACCGTTTACCCATTGGCGAAAACGATGGATGAGCTTCCGTGCGGCATACAGATCATTTCCGGGCATTTTCACGATGATGTGACGATTAACTTTGCTGAGTTCTGCGAAAGCATCAGTGGCGGATTCACGGTACCGGAAGGGTACTAGAGGCGGATATCGGTGACAGCGCCAATAAAGGTGCGGCGCATTTAATGAATAAGGAGCAGGTATGACGGTGAATAAGCTTGAGCCAGACAACGGCACGCCGAACGATGAGCTGTTCACGGTGGCGGGTATGTTTGACGGCTCGCTGTATAAATTACTCCTGCGCATGGCGTTGCCGATGTTTGTCGGTATGTTAACGCAGGTGACCTATGCCATCGCCGATATTTTTTGGCTGAGCCACATTGATGTCACCAACAGCGGCATCATTGCCGGTGTGGGGCTGGTTTTCCCCGTTGGAATGGGGTTATTTGCCATCGCCAACGGCATTCAAATCGGTATGGGATCTTTGCTGTCCCGCGCCATCGGCATGCAGCGGTTGGATCGTGCACAGCGGATTTTGTCGGTCGGTATCATCATCGCGCTATTCTTTGCGATCGTGATCACCGTACTTGGCTATGTTTATGCCCAGCCGCTATTGCGCTCACTGGGGGCCACGAAGAGCATCATCGGCTACGCAACGGAGTTCTATTATTATTCGCTGCTGACCGTGTTCAGCATCATGTTGATTGGCGTCATGATGGGGCTGTTTCAGGGCGCGGGTAAGATCATGGTCATCATGAAGGCCTCATTGTTGGGGGCGTTGGTAAATATTATGCTCGATCCAATCATGATCTTTGTATTCGATTTTGGTGTGAAAGGGGTGGCATTGGCGTCGTTTCTGGCGCAACTGAGTATGGTCGCCTATTTCATCTACACATTGATGGGATTACATATCGGGTTGAGTATACGCATCGCGTTACGCCCATTCTCCTGGAAAATCTACCGAGAGTTTCTCTCCGTCGGCATGGCGCAGATGTTGATGCAACTGATCATTGCGGTCGGCATAGTGATTTATAATTTTTTTATCGTCAGGCTGGACGTAAACGCGATGGCAGCGTTTACGCTCACTGGTCGCATCGACTATTTCATCATCACGCCGATGCTGGCTATCGCGACCGCGTTGCTGACTGTGGTGGGGCAAAACTGGGGACACGGAAATGTCACCCGCACGCTGAATGCCTATTGGGCCGCCGTCGCGCTGGCCTTCTCTATTGTGCTGGTGTTAGCCGTTATGCATATTGTACTGGCACCCTGGATGTATCCCCTGTTTACTCGTGTTGTTGCCGTGAGTGACTATGCGGTACTGCAAACCCGTATCATGGCACTGGCACTACCCTTTGTCGCTATCAGCCTGTTAGCAAGTGAATATTATCAGGCCATTGGTAAGCCTTGGTATTCGGTGTTGTTGACGCTGATGCGTCACGTGTTTATATCTGTCCCTGTCGTATACCTGCTGGCGATTGTGTTAGAGATGCGTATTACCGGCGTCTATTTTGGGGCGATGAGCGGCACTTTTGTGGCTGCGTTGTTGGCGTGGCGTCTGCTGCGTCTTTCACCTCGTCTGCTGCGATGGAATCAGGAGGCGGTGCGCTCCCAACACTTGGATATGGAGGTGGCACCATGATGTCGGGCAATCCGTTGTCGTGGCCACAGGAACAGTGCCACATCATTGATCAACTGTATCCTTACAGTGCCGTAAACATCATTGGTGGTGTGGTCACCATTGAGGGAATTGTCGATCTGCCCCGACTACACGCGGCCATCCAGTCCGCCATTCGGCAATTTGATGCGTTGCGTATGTGGTTTGTGATGGGAGAGGAGAGTGAAGTGGTCAGCCAAGTGCAGCCTTATCACTGGCGCGATATCCGCCATTTGACTTTTTCCCCAGATTATGACAAGGAGAACCTACGCCCAGCGGCGATCGAAACATTTGTTGATGAGTGGTTCCGGCAGCCCTTTACCCTGCTAGCGCACGATTTGTTCGAGTTTGTCACCTTTACGTGCGGTGAACAATACAGCGGTTATTTATTTAAAGCCCATCACGGCATTGCTGATGGTTGGTCAATGGCGTTGTTGTCAAACCATGTCAAGCGAGCATACGAACAGCAGGACGTACCAGATGATGCGTCACCAGCCTATAGCGCATTTCTGGCGCAGCAGCAATCTTATCAGGCGTCAACGCGCTTTGCTGTTGATCGTGGCTGGTGGCGTGACTATATCGACGAATACCGCGACTGCTTTCCAGACAGTTCCCCCATCGTTACTACTGAGGGCATCAGTTGTTCCACTTGGCTTGAGCCAGCCATGATTAACCGTCTCTACAGGTTGTGTAATCGTTATGGCTGTACGCTTAATACGCTGTTTATTGCACTCTTCGCTCTCTATCGCGCCAGAGTATGGGGGGAGGAAAAAGGCGTAATAGGCGTGCCGTTAGCCAATCGGCATACTCGCGAGGCGCGGCGTTGCTTTGGCATGTTTACTAATCAATTGCCGCTGGCCTATCGACTGGTGCGCACGGAACGATTCTGTGAACGGGTGGCCTTTTTCCAGCGCGAACTGAAACGCGGTTTTAAACACAGCAAATATCCCATTACCTTATTCAATCAGGATTTGGCGGAACAGGGGGGAGGGAAGTTGCGGGCGTTCGATTATTGCGTTAATTATTATAACTTTACCTATGAACGCCACATTGCAGGTGCCGCGCAACGCGTGGAGAGTTACTACAGCGGCGAGCAGTCCTATAAGCTACAGATTGTTTTGCAAACTGTTAATAATCATAAAGAAAGCCTTAGGTTGAGTCTGGAGGCGCTGCGTAGCGCTTTCACTCCGCACCAACTGACAGCGATGAAAAATGGGCTGTTGGATTTAGTCACTGCATTGGATCGGCAACCTGACGCTCGTCTAGGCGATCTCGAAGTCTATCCTGCGCCGCACGTCGCATTGGCATGTGGCTCACTCAAACCCTCATTTACTTCCCGATTTGCAGCGCAAGTTGTGGAGCATGGTGATCGCACAGCACTAATTGATAATGAACAGTCTTTGACTTATCGGCAGTTGGATGACGCTGTTGAGCGGGTTGCGCGTTATCTGCGCCAACAGGGAATCGGACGCGGTCAAGTGGTGGGGATTATCGCTGAGCATAGCGCTCAAACGGTGATGGTTATTTATGGTATTTTGCGCTGCGGCGCGGCATTTCTGCCGCTAAATCCCGCGTTGCCAACGACCCGCCTTTACGCCATGTGTCGTAAAGCGCAGGTAGCGCATATCCTTTACGATCCGGCGATGCATGAATTGACGCAGGCGCTGGCGTTTCCCGCGTCCAGCTTGCTCCAGGCCTTAGCCACTTCGGCGCTTGCTAGAGAACCTTGGCCAGCTATTGAACCGCAGGATCTGGCATATGTGCTGTTTACCTCCGGATCGACCGGCGAGCCTAAGGGCGTGCAAGTCTCTCATGGCAATCTGGCTAACTATCTCCATTTCGCCGCCGAACGTTACTTTACAGCGCAGGACCGGGCTGCGCTCTACTCTTCGCTGTCCTTCGATTTGACCATCACTACGCTGTTCGCCCCCTTATGTGTGGGCGCGAGCATCAGCGTTTGTCGGCACGCCGAGAGCGAAACATTGCTGCGCATGGCCGTGGTTGATCAGCCCAACACAGTGATCAAACTGACGCCTGCACACCTGCGGTTGTTGTGTGCGGCTGGCATAAGCAGTGAGCAGATTCGTACCTTGGTGGTTGGCGGGGAGGATTTCAAGCGGGATCTGGCGCGTAAGGCGGCTGCTCTCTTTCCTCAGGCCGTGATCTATAACGAATATGGGCCGACAGAGGCCACCGTTGGTTGCATGATCTATCGCTACACCGGGCAAGAAACGCTGCCTTCATTGCCCATCGGTATGGCGATCGACGGTTGCCAGGTAGCAATTTGCTCCCCTTGGGGCTGTCCGGTACCGGAAGGCGAAACTGGTGAATTGGTGATTTATGGCGCGTCAGTGACGCAGGGCTATATCGATGCGCCGCAACAAACGGCCGCCGCCTACCTTAAAGATACCAATGGGGTGATGATTGGCTATCGCAGCGGTGATATTGGCTACGCCATCGCTCCTAATACGCTGGTTTATCAGGGACGTAAAGACGATCAGGTCAAAATTAATGGCTATCGTATTGAGCTGTGCGAAATCGAACAAGCGTTGTTGAGCGCACCTCAGGTAGAAAGTGCGGCGGTGGCGGTGATTGATGATGTGCAGGGGCAGCACAGCGGGTTGCTAGCCTGCGTGACACCGTCATCTGTTGATGTAGCTACCGTAATGCAACATCTGCGTCAGCAATTACCCACCTACATGCAACCCAAGCAGTGCTGTGCTATCGCCCAACTGCCGCTGTCGCACAATGGCAAGGTGGACGTGCGTCAGATGGTCGCAACGGTCCGAAACACCGCGCCTGCATCGGGTAGCGAGCGGCTGGGAGATGCGGCGATAAGGCATTCAGTTCGGGTATGTGTGGAAGGGGCGCTGGAGCAAACTGAGTTTGATGATAACGAAAATCTTTATGTCTTGGGGTTGGACTCCATCAAGAGTATCCAGATTGCAGCGCAGCTCAGGCACCACGGCTGGACGATGTCAGCGGTGCAGGTGATGGAGTGTGGAACAGTGAACGCCATCTGTGAGTTTCTCGCTAGTCATACAACGGTGTCACAGCTCGCGCAGTATGCTCATAACACCCGTATCGATCTACCCGCATTGCGTTGGTTTACGCAGTTGGCGTTGCCAGTGCCCAATGTTTATAACCATGTCATTGTGCTGAAAGTGTTGCCGGGCTGCCCGCTCGAGCAGTTACACAACAGGCTGCATACGTTAATCCAGCAGCAGCCAGCTTTGCACAGTGCGCTGGACGCTGAGGGGCGGTTGCTAGTATGCGACCCTAATGTGTGTTATCCCAACGAGGTGCTCACGGAATATTCGACGGCGCAGTGGACGTTGGCAGAGGTGATCGCCCAGTGCAATAGCATGCTTGACGTGACAAATGGTCGAGTCTTTACGGCAGCTCTGTTACACGCCCCGCAGCCTGCGTCTAGCACGCTGGTACTCTGTGCCCATCACTTGTGCGTCGATATGCACTCTTGGTATTTAATCCTCAGCACGCTGGACGCCGTCAGCACTGTCAATGGCACCAGCAACAGCGGACTGCATCGCTGGAATGACTATCTGGCGAGCAAAACGGTAGATTCCGCCACACACGAAAGCTGGCGCACAGTATGTCAAACGCTACCGCTGCATTTCCCACCCGTGTCATTGCCAGATGACTCATTACCTCGTACGCGCGCTTGGCGTGAAGACTTTCGCCATCCTTGCGTCAGGAGGTTGTTTGAATCCAGTGGTAATACCGCGTACAGCGCCGAAACCTATGTGCTAACGGCATTGGCGCTGGTGCTGCGTTACTACAGCGAAGAGCCTTGGTGTCGCATCGAGATGGAAGGCATGGGACGCGGCTGCTGGCCCGATGAGCCTGACGTTGCGGATACGGTCGGGTGGTTTACTCTATTTTATCCTTGGGCGATCCCTCTGCATGGCGATATGGCGACACTGTTATCTGCGATCGCTTCCGATTTGGCAAAACGCACGCATGGTGGGGGAGATTACGGTCTGCTGCAAATGCGGCATGCACCGGAAGACTCTCTTGCGCAAGGGATCCGAATGAATTACATCGGCGTGCAGGCGCAACCTCCACTCCGCTATTTTCATATTGATCACTTTAATAGTGATATCTATACCGCGCCTGAAAACGCGCTCGGCTGCGTGCTGGAGTTTAATATTGCGCGCTCGGCAGCTGATGGTCTCTCCTTCCACTGCCGTTTCGATCCCACGCGCATTGCGCTGAATGATGTGCAACTCCTGCTGGCGCGCTACAAGAACAGCCTCACTGATCTGGATGCCTGGCTGTGCCAACACAGCGCCACGCTGACGGGCGCGCCGACTTTGTGGACACTATAAACACGATGCCAACCCTTAAGGAATACAACAATGGCAAAGGATGATTTTACCTGTGGCTCACTGGATATTGCCATTATTGGCATGAGCGGGCGTTTTTCCGGTGCGGAATCGGTGCCCGAGTGGTGGGATAAGTTGCTGGCGGGTGAGGAGTTCACTCAACCGACATGCACAGAAGACGATAATGGGAACCCTTGGATTAGGCTGCGCAATATAATCACCGCTCCCTATGACTTCGATGCTGCATTTTTCAATATTCCGCCTGGCGAAGCCCTGTTGATGGATCCGCAACAACGAATATTTCTTGAATGCTGCTACAACGCTCTTGAGCATGCGGGCTATATTCCCACGCAACTTAAGCGAGTCGGCGTCTATGGGGCGACCTACGCCAATAACTATTTTATCGATCGCGTCTATCCATACCTGAAGATGAGCGGCGATCACCATTATCTTCAGGCGCAGATTGGTAACGAAAAGGATTACTTGTGTGCTCAGGTTGCCTACAAGTTGGGGTTTACCGGACCCGCTGTGAGTGTACAGACCGCCTGTTCCAGTTCGTTGGTGGCAGCATATTTAGCATGCGAGGGGTTATTGACTTTTCAAGCCGATGTTGCGTTGGCAGGTGGGGTCACCTTGGGTTTTTTACAGGCGCACGGCTACAGTCCGCAAGGTGATAAGCTGGTATCGCAAGACGGACACTGCGCCCCGTTTAGCGCTGAGGCGACCGGCACGGTATACAGCAGCGGTGCGGGAGTTGTGGTGCTAAAACGTCTTGAGGATGCACTACGCGACCAAGACAGAGTGTATGCGGTGATTAAAGGAGGTGCGGTAAATAACGACGGCGGGCGTCGGCTGGGGTTTGTCGCCCCCAGCGTAGAAGGACAGGTAGAAGCGATCAATACGGCGCTTGCCGCCGCAGAAGTCGTACCGACTGATATCGCACTGATCGAAACGCACGGTACCGGTACCCCGTTGGGTGATGAGATTGAGCTTGAAGCTCTGCACCGGGTTTTCGCACCGGCATGTGCGCCGCACAGCATTCAATTGGGTGCGGTAAAAGCCAACTTGGGTCACCTAGGAGTCGCTTCCGGTATCGTCAGCTTAATGAAAACCGCACTGACGCTATATACTGGTTTAGTTCCCCCGCAGATCAACCTAGTAAATAAACATAAAAAACTGTTGCAGCCAGCCTCGCCATTTTATCTCAGTGATGTAGTGACTTCTGTCCCACAAACGAAAAGGATCCATGCCACCGTTAGTTCGTTTGGGCTGGGAGGGACCAATGCTCATTTGGTTCTGCAAAACTGGTGCGAGACGCCTGCGCAAGCGGTGCAAGAAAATGAGCGCCGCCTGTTTTTCTTCAGCGCCAAAACGCCATTAGCCCTTAGACAACAGTTGGATGCTCATTATCACGCTCTGGCGACCTATGCGGAAGCAGATAAAGAACGTATCGCCTATACTCTCGCGCAACGCCGGGCACATTTCCCGTATCGCTGTGCGCTGGCGGCAGACAGTGTGGTAGCGTTGCGTGCAAGTTTGGCGAAACTGCGGGATGCTGACATGTCTTTTACCCCTATCAATATGGAAACTACCTTGGTGTTCCTATATCCGGACCGGGACGATAAGCTGGAGAGTGCCCTGACGCATTTGCTGGCTTGTCAACCTAACTTGCGCCAGCGGCACCAGCGCCTGTCTCAGGATGTTGCACAAATCTGCGAACCAGCCGATTGGACGCCAGCATTGCGTCAGTTTATCCAGCAGGTGAGTCTTAGTGAATGGCTGATCGAACAAAGTATCTCGCCTGTGCAGCACATCGGTTACCTGACGGGGGCTGCAGCAGCGCAGTATGTTGCGCGCATCATCTCACTGGAAAACGCTGTTCAGCAGGTGATTGTGGCTGAAACGACACCGGAGCAGACGCTGGCCGGCAACAGTGAACTGAGCGAAATATTGGCTAATCTGGCGGTGACGGAGGGAACGCTGATGCTGGAAATCGGTCGCGCGGGGACGTTTTCCATATTGTATCACCAGCATGCGCAGTGGGTTGGGCAAACAGTATTTTCCCCCATGCTGAATACGGATACGCCTGAGGACATCCTGCCGCTGTTGGGCACTCTTTGGCAACGAGGAGTGACTATTTGTTTACCGGAAATGCCAGCCGTGCAGACTATAGGCTTACCCGGTTATTCGTTTGATCGCGTCCGGTATGAAATTCAGTCCAGTGATGCGAGAGAGAACGCTATGTTACCAGTGAGTTATTTGTCGGTCAGCGACTTTGTGGAGAAAACCTGGCGTTCATTGTTATGCATCGATCATTATGACGAACACGCGGTTATTTTCGAATACGGAGCGACCTCGATGCACGTTATCTCTTTCGTCGACAGCTGTAACCACATTTATAAAATCGGACTGACTGCCGCCGATATTTATGCCAGACCCGCTATCCGTGAGCACAGTGAATTTATCTCCGAATGTGTTGATGGTATTTTATGAGGTGTTCACAGGATGACAATAATGGAACACGTTAGCATTAAGACATTATATCATCTCCTGTGCTGTATGCTGCTCTTTATTTCCGCTATGTGCGCTTTGGCGCAAGAACATGAGCCTATCGGGGCGCAAGATGAGCGCCTGTCGACATTAATTCACCAACGGATGCAGGAGGCCAAGGTCCCAGCCCTTTCCGTAAGTGTGACCATTAAGGGGGTACGTCAGCGATTTGTCTACGGTGTTGCCGATGTGGCTAGTCAGAAAGCGAATACTCTAGACACAGTTTACGAGCTGGGATCGATGAGTAAGGCGTTTACCGGACTTGTGGTGCAAATACTGATTCAGGAAGGCAGACTCCGGCAAGGGGATGATATCATTACCTATCTGCCGGAAATGCGCTTGAATTATCAGGGAAAACCTGCTTCCCTGACCGTGGCTGATTTCCTTTATCATACATCAGGATTGCCTTTTTCAACACTGGCTCGGCTGGAAAACCCTATGCCTGGGAGCGCTGTGGCACAGCAACTGCGCAACGAGAATCTGCTGTTTGCGCCGGGTGCGAAGTTTAGCTATGCCTCCGCCAATTATGATGTGTTGGGCGCGGTGATTGAAAATGTGACGGGAAAAACCTTTACAGAGGTCATTGCGGAACGACTCACGCAGCCGCTGGGCATGTCGGCGACTGTGGCAGTTAAGGGGGATAAGATTATTGTCAACAAGGCAAGCGGCTATAAACTGGGATTCGGCAAACCCGTTCTGTTTCATGCGCCTCTGGCCCGGAACCATGTTCCTGCCGCCTATATCCATAGCACTCTGCCTGATATGGAAATATGGATAGACGCCTGGTTGCACAGAAAGGCTTTGCCGGCAACGCTGCGTGAGGCGATGAGTAACAGTTGGCGTGGTAATAGTGATGTTCCGCTTGCCGCAGACAATCGTATCCTCTATGCCAGCGGTTGGTTTATCGACCAGAATCAAGGCCCTTACATCAGTCACGGTGGGCAGAATCCAAACTTTTCTTCTTGCATTGCGTTGCGACCGGATCAGCAGATTGGCATTGTTGCGCTGGCAAATATGAATTCGAATCTGATACTGCAGCTTTGCGCGGATATCGATAATTATCTGCGCATTGGCAAATATGCTGACGGCGCTGGTGATGCAATTACAGCCACCGATACCCTTTTCGTCTACCTCACGTTGTTGCTGTGTTTTTGGGGGGCGGTGGTTGTAGTGCGCGGTGCTTTCCGTGTTTATCGCGCAACGGCGCATGGCCCTGGAAAACAGCAGAGGTTACGTTTACGCGTACGTGACTATATCATCGCCTTGGCGGTTCCTGGGCTCGTGGCCGCCATGCTCTATGTCGCACCGGGTATACTATCTCCAGGACTTGACTGGCGTTTTATCTTGGTATGGGGTCCATCGAGCGTGTTGGCGATACCGTTCGGAATTATCCTGTTAGCTTTCGTTCTGACATTAAATCATCAAATTAAACGAATTCTATTACACAACAAGGAGTGGGACGATGAGTAATATCAGTTTGTATTGTTTGCCATATTCAGGTGGTTCTGCCGCCATGTATTATAAATGGCGTAGCGTGCTGTCGGACAATATTACTTTGCGACCTTTAGAACCTGCGGGGAGGGGAACTAGAATACGCCAGCCGCTGTGTCTTACGATGGTGGATGCCGTCGCTGACCTTTATCAACAATTTGTGAAACACTACACAGGTGGAGACTACGCCATTTTTGGGCATAGTCTCGGAGGGATCATGGCCTTCGAACTGGTGCATTATATTCTCGATCATGGACATGACATGCCATGCGCGCTGTTTTTTTCCGGCTGTCGCCCACCCGATCGGGCCTCTCATGATGTAATACTGCATACCTTGCCCGATCAGGCGTTTATGGAAGAGATCGTCAAGCTGGGCGGAACTCCGGTTGATGTCTTTCGTAATAAAGAGTTAATGACAATTTTCACCCCCATCATTAAAAACGATTATCGGCTCTATGAGCAGTATGTATTTCAGGCCAAGGCGCGCACATTAACCTGTCCGATCGTGCTATTTCATGGCGATGCTGACAATCTGGTAATGCAGGATGAATTACTTGCATGGGAAAAATTCACCACACGAAAGACGCGGACTATTATATTTCCTGCTGCCGATCATTTTTTTGTCGATAAGCATTTTGAACAGGTGGTAGGTTATGTGAACCAGACGATTGAATCACTCGAAATAGTAGGGTAGAAATAGTTGTGTAACTATACAAGGAGCAATAGATATGGCTGTTCCATCATCAAAAGAAGAGTTAATTAAAGCTATTAATAGTAATTTTTCTTTATTAAATAAGAAGCTAGAATCTATTACGCCCCAACTCGCCTTTGAACCTCTATTGGAAGGGCACGCGAAGGGGACTACGATTAGCGTAGCGAATCTGGTTTCCTATCTGATTGGCTGGGGAGAGCTGGTGTTACACTGGCATGACCAAGAGGCAAAAGGAAAAACTATTATTTTTCCTGAGGAAGGATTTAAATGGAATGAATTGGGGCGTTTAGCACAGAAATTCTACCGTGACTATGAGGATATTACAGAGTACGAAGTTTTATTGGCACGGTTAAAGGAAAATAAGCAGCAACTCGTGGCTTTGATTGAACGATTCAGTAACGACGAGCTTTACGGTAAACCTTGGTATAATAAATGGACCCGAGGTCGTATGATTCAATTTAATACCGCCTCGCCTTATAAAAATGCTTCGGGGAGGTTAAATAAACTGCAGAAATGTCTTGCAGAATAGCGGGGTGCTTACCGTTTGCCTCCCCACTGATGATTTTTCCGGGCAGCGATGAGTGTGGACTGGCGGCACTATCACCCGCTGCTCCGGAACATATTCTGGTTAATGATACGGATAAAATGTGTAAGACAATAAGTCTACTTAACATAAGCACATGCGAACGCATGTGTATTAAGAACCAATCTTCATAATAAGGTGATTTTTTTTCGACAAGGGTGCTCAAATCGGGATGTTTTTTCGTATCCTGACGCAGGAGGATCAAATTCTGATGTCGGATATTGCTGCACTGTATTTCACTCCGAGCTTCGCTGGGAAAATCTATTGCCGCGAGGCCTTTCCTCTGATTTGGTACGAGCCAGGATGGAGGGTAATGTACTGGGATTAAGATGGTGTTTGATGATACAGTGTCTCCCTGCAAGGCAACGGGGAGTCCTGCAAAACGCGTTAAAGTCGCTCTTTTTGCCTGCGCCGGGTTCCCCTACAGCTATTTGTGCCGGCCGGTGCAGATAAAGACGAATGATATCCAGCAATTTCAAAGGAGCAAGTGCATGAATGATACCGTCCATATGGCCCGAAGTTCAGCACGCAGAGTTCTAACATGCGATCATAGGGAATTTTGGTAGAGGGAAGCTAAAGAAACTGTTTTGGTGAGTCGCTTTATTGCCATTCGCATGAGTGGACGAATAAAGCGATGATGAATATCGCCAACATTGGATTTCTTTCTTCGGATTGCATCGTTATACCCGAAGTCCCCGTGGTGAAAAAAACGTCCCCGGTGGCACATCTTCCCTTATGAAATTTAGATGTGTTATGCCGACTTGATATTTATAGTTCTGTTCGGTCGACTTTTCAGGCAACATATCGTGTACTCGATTTGCCAACCATCTCTGTATATGTCCAATGACTTAATGTAGCCATTTGTTGTTTCCACATTATTCAAACTTCATGTGCCGCTCAGCGAGTACAGCACCGTTGTTGAAATCCGCTAACAACCATATGGTTTGACCTTTATATAATCGCATTATCATCATTGTATTACTGGAGGTCATCATTTTACTGAATTTTCATTCAGTTTATGTCGGTCTAAGACTCACTTGTTGTCGCAAATGCCACTCCTGAGTGCAGCGGGGGGGAGATCAGATGACGACTACATCCAGATTCTACAACTTGTTCTGCGTTGATATTTAACCGCTAATCATAATGTTCCTAACTTACGGTAATAAAGATCTGTTTAGTTGGCTATGGTCTCCGTCAGTTTCTGGACAGCCAACTTTAACAGGTTTTGCTTCGACCGCTGGCGGTTGCTTGCTCCAGTTCATCAATGGTGCGGAAAAGAAACATTTCGCGGTTCCTCGTGTCGAACGGCACCGGAACGTTGTTCCTCATTACCGTTTTGATGGAGTCAAACAGCCGGATTAACGATGTTTTGGTTTTGTCATCCGGCATGACATACATCGCGTAGTGCCAGTGTCCGGCATCGCTGGCCGCCAGATGGCTGTTAATGATGTTGATATAGCGTGCGCGGGTTTTCATTGAGCGCTCTGTTTCGACAGCGACGATTGCGCCGCTATCTAACGTGATAATCCCGTCAGGGCGATGGCGAACACCAGGATAACGCGCTATAAACTCCCCCCGATCACCATTAAGCCAGCTTTGCCCGCCTTTCTCTTCCAGTGCAATTCTGACCCTCTGATTTAGTAGACGATGTTCCAGAGTCCAGTATTTGAGTTTGCCGGGTTCAAAGTATCCAGGGAAAACAGCATCGTCAGGCATGACCACCATTGCTAACCCCTGCATAGTTATCCCCCAAATCGTTATTTTTTGTTTTACCCCAGGCATTTCGTGTTTGATGATGAAGCCAGCTTTAATTGCTCTATTTAGTACCTTATATAATGGGCTGTGAGAATTTTTGCTAAAGCCGAGAACACGTCTTAGTGTGTTAAAATCAGAATAAGTTTCTTCTTTCAGAAAGTTTAGAAGGGAGAGCATTTTGTCAGCAGAGGCTTTTTTTCTCTCTGATACGTTATGTATAAGCATATCAACCCTTACAAATTAATAGATGGCTTATTTTGTTCATTGATTTCGGTTTGTGGTTGTTCAGATTGAGGATTTTCAAATGACAGCAATTCAATATGTTTCTTTTTAACCAGAATAGGGGACATCTTTGTTGCCTTCGCCAGTTCTTTTGTTGTAAATACAAAGCCGACCTTTTCAGGGAGATTTAAAAACATATTACTGTCAACGTAGTAACTTTCTGCCTGTCTTATCATACGGTCTGTATCCATTTTTTCCGTTAATGATAAATCAGTCCTTACTTTCCTCATTTCATCATCGACCAGGATTGAACCTGTCATTTTTGCCGCCCATTCTGCTGTTTCTGGATTTTGAATTTTATAAATCAATTGCTTAAAATTAGTGCTGGTTATCTGCATCAGGCCAACAGAGTAGCGGCGACCTTTCGCCTCTATCTGCGTGATGATGCTGACTGCATCCTCCTTACTTTTTGGCATGTGAGTAATAAAGCCTTTATCGCCGGGTTTTCGTTCGGGCCTGGGCACGATTTCAGCGATGGCATAGGGGTTATAACCGGACTCCACCCTTGCCACATCGAGGGATGTCGAAGGGTGAACGGTGGCGGCGCATTGCATAGCCACCGCCAGGAAAGCAGTGGTGGAAAGCATGATTGCCTCTGGTGTGGACAGCATGTAGAGTTCGTTGACCGCGAATGCTGTGGATAATAATGAAATGTTAAAATGTGGTATCGACTGACCTGAACTCTGTGACAAATTTTTCTATTCCCTGGAGTCAAATAAGGGCGATTAGTCAGAAACAGAGTTACTTGGCGTCAAAAAATACTCAGGCGTGGCTTACTATAATAAGTGAAGATCATGTCAACTTTTTTATGTGTGTTTTTTCATCTTAGGTATTGATCCGATTTTTTTGAACCGTATATAAGTGGTGGGCGGGACACATTCCCTTTCATTAATTACTATAATTAAAAATAACATTTCGAACACATCCCAGTTCCGCATTCCGGTTTTAACGGGTCAGCAGGAACATTCAGCGGCACCCTGAATTGTGGTTGTGTGACAGCCCGTACTGTATTATTAAAGAGCATGTTCAAGTGGTGTTTCTGTCAATAAACCCCTTTTATATTTCATTAAAGAAATTCAATATCAGGATGCAGGAAAAGCAAGAGTTTAGTAACAACAAAATAAAAATAGGGTGGGAAGAGAAAAATATATTAAGTATTAATGCATTGAATTGGTGCTTAACGTTTTCTATGTAATGTTTGTGGTTGGATTATGATGATTAAGTTTTATATTCAGGTGGTTAAAGTAAGAGTCGAGAGCGCATATTATCTTTATGCTTCCGGGGGCTTCTTGTATAGTTCTTATTGGCATGTATCGCAATAAATATAAGTTAGTGAAATATTAAGAAGATTCTACCAGTTCTGTGATATTTATGCTCGAAGATAATGAAGTGGCTCTAAAATAATTTAGTGACTCAACTTTAAGTTCGTGGTTTTTAATTCGAAATAAAAGTGCGGAGTAAAACTCCGCACGTACCGATGTCTAAGATCTTCTTTTCTCAAGGATTGACTGACAGTTAATGCAGGTGGTTACGCCTGGAAGTGCTTGCCGCCGTTTTGCTGGAATATCTTTGCCGCAAAATCGACAATGATAAAGAGAAAGTGTTGATGCAGGTCTGAATCGGTTCTGCTCAATTAGCGTCTCCAGACACTGTTCATTAAACGCCTGGTCGCGATCGATATCATCTGGCACGCCGTATTCTCCTTACTGCTGCTTCCCTTTCGTAATGCATGATGCAGTTCCAGACAACGGTCAGAGAAGGACTGTCAGTACATGATGAAAGGTTTTCTGTAACCTGCATCATTGCGTCCAGAGCTTCAGGCGAATCAATATTTTCGACTTGATATTTTTTCCACTGATTCCAGATTTCAGCATCTGTTTCTTCATCAGGAGTGGGCGTTCTCCCGTTTGGTACGGCGATACCAAGTAACCGTCGACGTGCGCAGACTTCTTTAGAGCTAATACCAAAATAACGGTTCATGAGTGCAATTGAGCCACCGAGTCTGACGGCTCTATTTAGCTGTTCATGACGTCTGCTTTCATTGCAGGATAATATGAGAAATTGTCGTAGAATATCATGTCGAACACTAATATCGACAAATGGTGTGGATAAAAGGCCGATACTAATAAGTTCGGGTACTGATAATTTTCCAATCAAATTCATTTCGTCGTGAGTGAATCCCATTGCTTCACAGTAGTTTATGTTCCCTTCGCGTAGTGCCCTGAGAACTACAGTTAGCATAATATAATTCAGGAACGGGTACATAGAGTTTGCCCCTTATTTTAAATGTCATTAAGAAAGTCAATCTGATTTTCAGTGTGGGTTATGCTATGATATAGCCTGGATACATATCTGTCCTTGTTATACTGGTGTGAGATTTCTTTTTTGGACTGAAAAGTAGGATTCATAATTGAAAGCATATTTGTTCTCATTTTTATCTCCTCATAAAGACTTCAGCGAGCGGATAACTTTTCGTTGACCCATTCGTCAATTTCAGATTCGAGCCAGGCTACACTAGATGGTCCTATTTTTATTGAGCGAGGAAATGTCCCTTTTTTCATATATAGATATATCTGTGAGCGTTTCAACCCTGTTTTTTGTTCAACCTGCCTGAGGCGTAGTAACTGATGGGATGTCATATTTCCTCCTGTGGATTAAATAACCGGCAAACCGGAGATTACAAAAAAACACAGTGAAGTCCCGAAATAAAGCAGGTGTCCCCTTAATAAGAGTATGTTCCCCTTATTAAGGATTTTTTGTCTTAACACATGAGGATGGTGTTAACTGAATAAGGATGTAGAGGATGGTGACCCACGTTCCAGAGCTCTTTTTAGAGTTTCTGCATTCAATTCTTCTTTGATGCCATCATCTGATGCCCACTGCTCAAAAATTGAGAGGAGTTTATAAGGGTGTTTAAGTAACGGGCTGATAGTATCATTGTGCTTGCAGGCCAACCAGAATAGGCGAGATAAAGGCGTGGTTATTCTCGGGGATGATTTGGTGCTTTTTATATCCTTTTTATACAGATTAATTAGTTTTTCAACTTCGGCATAGCGAATTACAAAGCAGGCATCAGAGGGTAAGTTATAAAGAGGGAAATAATCAATTTGTCTGTATTTCATAATTTTCTCCGCAGCGAGTTGAGCCATAACGTTCATTGCGGCTTTTTTAGGAAGTTGGCCTAATTGATTTTCAACTCTTTTCTCCCATGTCATTTTTTCAAAAGTCTGAAATATATTTCCAGATAGTTTAACTGTAATTCCATAGTTGAGTTCTTTTGCACCTGTAACAGGCAAAGGAAATTTAAACTCATGAGCAAGAATTCTCTGGATGAGAACATATTCGTAACCCATAAGGGTTGTATCTATAATTCGCGGGGTTGGGTGGATATATTTACCTTCGGTGCAAAGAGTTAAGTTGTGCTCATAAATAAACCCATTCTTGTCAAGCTGGCACAGTTTATCAATCAATCCACCGTCAAACTGTCTGAATTTAACTTTTCCATTAAATGTCTGTATCTTCTTAATGATAACTGGGGACTGAAAATAAATTGAAAGAAGAATGTCTCCGCTCAATGCGTGGCGATAAATGTCACCAGGAATGATTTTTCTCTTTAAAGTTTTCATCGTTATTTCGGCGGCTTCAGGTATAGTGACCCAGGAAGGCATATTATGAATCATAAATAATGATTGAGATGACTCTGACATAATGTTAGCTCCTTTAACACCGCTACCTGTTCCGGAAAGGAACTATTTTATATGTTAGCAGTGTTGATATCTTTATTATCAGGTAAGTTGCTGGCCGAGTAATGATGTCTATCGCTACGAATTCATTTGCTTTTGCGCTGAACTATTTTTTATGAATGAGTTGCATTTAATGAATAACATTATAAAGAATGTTTTTTTATGAGAGCCCATTCACAGTTGATTTGTTTGAAATGAACTATACGTATTTGCAATAGGGTAATATAAAAACAATTACCGGGATAACCGATAATGTTGTAATAAGGTTATACATGTTTTTTAGAAAAACAATAAATGTTATTGTTCCGTTTCAACTTCGCTATAACACTATTCGTGATGATTGATGATTGATGATTGATGATTGATGATTGATGATTGATGATTGATGATTGATGATTGAT
>OLQZ01000046.1_pt1 | contig 80829 bp, 83 predicted proteins | sample 1643191 | NCBI WGS metagenome assembly OLQZ01 (sample SAMEA3136768, study PRJEB25190) | human gut metagenome | biome: human gut; feature: human-associated habitat; material: faeces | place: Austria | collected 2013
AGTCAGCGCCGGCGGAGCAGCTGTTTGAAGAGTTTGGCTTCACCGTGGACAACGTTGTCGCGAAAGCGAAAGCGCTGCTGTAGTCCTTTCCCCCTTCCCGGGGGCGGCGCGGTAAAGCCGCGCCTTGCCCGGGCTACGCGGCCAGCGCGGTCGGGTAGTCCGGACCGGTGCGCGGCACCGCCAGCGGGAAAAGAATCTGGCTTCACCGTAGACAACGCGGTTGCCAGAGTAAAAGCACTGTTGTTATTTTCGACCGTTAAAATCCGGCCCCTCATCGCTGTCTGGTGGGAGGGCCGTTATAATGTTGATTGTCTATTTCACATATATGTAACGTTGTGATTAACAAAACAGTATCAGACAGACATTTGTGGCATGTTTCTTAACTCGGACAACAGAGAAGGAATAACACCATGGCCACTGAGTATGTTGACTACCTGATCCTCGGCGACGAGCATCACGGCGAAATCCATCGGGATATTAAAAGCCACTCTCTGCGGGTCCGTTCGAAATACGCCGCCGGTTCCGGCAGGGGAGACGCTTCTGCTGCGCAGCCGAAAATGGCGAACTACAAAGTACATGAATATCCGGCGCAGGATGGACGATTTTATCTGGTGGCGACCAACTATTCGCTGGCCGATTTTGACGTTGAGGAAGCGCTAATAAAGTCGAGAATACATCCGCTGAGAAGCTAGCGGCGGTCCTCCCGAAGAGGCCGGGTAATTCTACCCGGCCTGTGAGATGATTAACGACCCGCTTTTAGCTTCTGATAATACTCTTCATAAAGCGTGCTGGCGCTGCCGACATCGTTCTGCCATTCGCCTTTCTGAATCGTCGCGGCGTCCGGGTAGAGCGATTTATCATTGGCGACCTCCGGGCTCAGCATTTTACGCGCGGCCAGGTTTGGCGTCGGGTAACCGATAGTTTCTGCAACCTGTTTGGCCACTTCCGGGCGCAGCAGGAAGTTGATCAGCTTCAGCGCGCCGTCGACGTTTTTGGCATTGGCCGGAATCGACAGGCTATCCATCCAGAAGATGCCGCCTTCTTTTGGCCACACGACTTCCAGCGGCGTACCGGCCTGACGCGCAACCCACGCGGAGCCATTCCACACCATGCCGAGATTTACCTCGCCTTCCATATACGGGTTCGCCGGGTTATCGGAGTTGAACGCCGCGACGTTCGGCATTAGTTTTTTCAGCTCGTTATAGGCCGCTTCAATCTCTTTCGGATCGGTAGTATTGCCGGAGTAGCCCAGTTTACGCAGCGCGACCTGGAACACTTCGCGCGCGTCGTCGGTCAGCAGCAGGCTGCTCTTATACTCTGGCTTCCATAGATCCGCCCAGCTGGTAACGGTTTTCGGATCGATCTCATCGCTATTGATTCCGATGGCCGTCGCGCCCCAGATGTACGGAATAGAGTAATCGTTATTCGGGTCGAACGGTTTATTGAGCATTTCAGGATCGAGATTGCCGAAGTTGCTCAGCTTACTCTTATCGATCTTCTGCAGCATGCCCTCTTTACGCATTTTGTCGACGAAGTAGGTGGAAGGTACCACCAGGTCATAAGCGCCGTCTTTATAGGTTTTGAGCTTGGCATACATGGTTTCGTTCGACTCGTAGGTCGAATAGATCACCTTGATGCCGGTCTCTTTGGTGAATTGCTCCAGCAGCCCCGGCGGGACATATTCGGTCCAGTTGTAGAAATAGAGCGTTTTGCTATCGTCCGCGTGCGCGGCGCTCATCCCGATTGCCAGAGCGCCCGCAGCGAGCAGGTGGCGTGACCATTTTTTCATTTTAACGTCCCCTGAGTTTTATCACGTGCAATTATCTGGCTGGCAATGACCATCACCAGCGACAGAACCAACAGAATCGTCGCCAACGCATTGACCTCTGGCGATACCCCAACTTTGACCATCGAATAGATCTTCAGCGGCAGGATCTCATAGCCCGGCCCGGTTACAAACGAAGAGACCACCACATCATCCATCGACAGGGTGAAGCTCAGCAGCCACCCTGCAGCCACCGCGGGCAGCGCCAGCGGCAAAATGATCTTTCGCAGAATCGTCATTTCGCTGGCGCCGAGATCTTTCGCTGCTTCCAGCATCCGCACGTCAAAACCTTTCAGGCGCGAAAACACCGTGACCACCACGAAGGGCAGGCAAAAGGTGATGTGGGAAAACAGCAGCGACCAGAATCCCAGCTGAATACCGATCAGCATAAACAGCACCAGCAGCGAAATCGCCATCACGATATCCGGGGACATCATCACTACAAACAGCATCCCGCTGACGAACGGCTTGCCGCGAAAGCGATAGCGGTACAGCGCGACGGCGGTCAGCGATCCGATAAGCGTAGCGAAAGTCGCCGACAGCACCGCCATGGTCAGCGAGTGCTGCGCTGCCTGCAGCAGACTGTCGTTATTCATCAGCAGGCTATACCAGTTGGTGGTAAAACCCTGCCAGTTAATGCCGAAGCGCGAACTGTTAAACGAGTTAACGATCAGGATAATAATGGGAATGTAGAGATACGCGTAAATAGCGGTCATAAAGCCGCCGCGCAGCAGTCGACCGATCATTCCAGCTCCACCTTTTTATTCAGTAAACGCGCTGCGCGCCAGTAAATCAGCAGCATCAGGCCCATCACCAGCGTTAGCGTAATGCTGGTCGCCGCACCGAACGGCCAGTCGCGGATGTTGAGGAACTGGCTCTTAATGACGTTACCAATCAGTAGGTTTTTCGCGCCGCCCATCAGGTCAGACACGTAGAACAGCCCCATTGCCGGAAGCATCACCAGCAGGCAGCCGGCAATAATGCCCGGCATGGTCAGCGGAATGATGATGCGGATAAAGGTTTGTAGTTTATTGGCGCCGAGATCTTTCGCCGCTTCCAGCAGCGGACGATCGAGCTTTTCGATGCTGGAGTAGAGCGGCATCACCATAAACGGCAGCAGAATATAGACCAGGCCGATAATGACCGCCGATGGCGTATACATGATGCGCAGCGGCGTATCAATGACGCCCAGCCATAATAAAAATTCGTTCAGATAGCCCTTGGTGCTGAGGAAAATTTTCAGTCCGTAGATACGAATCAGCGAATTGGTCCAGAACGGCACAATCAGCAGAAACAGCATCAGCGGGCGTACCTTCTCCGGCAGCCTTGCCAGAAACCAGGCGAAAGGGTAGCCAAGCGCCAGACAGGCCAGGGTCGCCATGAACGCCATATTCAACGAATGCAGCAGCACGTCGTAGTAGAGCGGATCGAGCAGGCGCGCGTAGTTATCCAGCGTAAAGACCAGCTTGACGAAGTTGGTATCGTCGCGGGTCAGAAAGCTGGTGGCGATAATCATCAGGTTGGGCAGAAAGACAAACAGCACAAGCCAACCCACGATGGTGGCAATCACCACATTCTGGAATTTACTGGTGTTCTTCATCGGCCAGCACAACCTCCCAGCTTTCTACCCAGTTAATGGCCATTTTCTGGTCGAGAGAGTGGTCAAAATCAGGGTCGTCTTCATTGAAGAATTCGCTGACCATGACCATTTTGCCGTTTTCCAGTTCGACCACCGATTCCAGCGTCATTCCTTTATAGTTGCGTTCGCGGATATAGCCTATCAGGCCATCGGCTTCATTACTGTGGTGGATCTCATCAACGCGCAGGTCTTCCGGGCGCAGCAGCACGTTGAGCCGCTGGCCTTTTTCAACGGCGAAGTTGACGTAGATATTGCATTCGCGGCCTTCTACGCTGGCACGCACCCGCTGCTCGTCAATCCGCTCGATGACCGTGGCGTTGAAGATGTTGATTTCGCCAATAAAGCTGGCGACAAACAGGTTTTTCGGCTCTTCATAGATTTCGCGCGGCGTGCCGTCCTGCTCGATTTTGCCATCGCGCATCACCACGATACGGTCGGACATGGTCAGCGCCTCTTCCTGATCGTGGGTGACGAAGACGAAGGTGATGCCGAGTTTACGCTGCAGCGCCTTCAGCTCGTTCTGCATCTGTTTACGCAGTTTATAATCAAGCGCTGAGAGGGATTCATCCAGCAGCAGCAGGCGCGGTTTGTTAACCACCGCGCGGGCAATCGCCACGCGCTGCTGCTGTCCGCCGGAAAGCTGATGCGGTTTGCGCTGGGCGAACTCTTCAAGCTGCACCATTCGCAGGGCGTCGTGGACGCGGGGAGCGATTTCCGCCGGCGGGGTTTTCTGCATCCGCAGGCCGAAGGCGACGTTCTCAAACACCGTCATGTGCGGAAAGAGCGCATAGCTTTGAAAGACGGTGTTCACGTGGCGGTTTTCCGCCGGGATATGGGTGATATCTTGATCTTCGAGATGGATTCGGCCGCTATCGACGGTTTCCAGTCCGGCGATAAGACGAAGAACGGTTGTTTTACCGCAGCCAGAGGGGCCAAGCAGGGTGAGAAACTCACCGTTGTTGATGGTCAGATTGAGGCCGGAGATTACCGTTTTACCATCAAAGCTTTTGCGAATTTCCGTCAGCTGAACCAGCGGAGAACGCGAACGCGGTTGTATATTCAATTTTTGACTCTGTCCCATGTAGACGCAGCGGAAAGCTTACCGATGCGGGGTTTGTGGTTAACCACCTTTGGGTTTGCACATAAAATAATAAGGCCGAGCATTCTACGGCAAACGCCTGTAATCGCCAATGATTGATGCGCCATGATGAGCTACCTTTACAACATTATCGTTCGAAATGTATTAAATTCTCATTTGCCGGGCTAAAAATGACCTGACGCAATATTTGTCTTTTCCGGCTTATCAATAATGTTGTCACAAAAGAAGAGGGTGGCTACATGGATAAATTGCTTGAGCGTTTTTTGCAGTACGTTTCTTTGGACACGCAGTCGAAGCCTGGCGTGCGGCAGGTACCGAGCACGGAAGGACAGTGGAAGCTGTTACGGCTGCTTCAGGCGCAGCTTGAAGAAATGGGACTCGTGAACGTGACGCTGAGTGAAAAAGGGACGGTCATGGGCACCCTGCCAGCTAACGTTGCGGGCGATATTCCGGCGATTGGCTTTATTTCCCACGTCGACACGTCGCCTGACTTCAGCGGCAAGAACGTCAATCCGCAGATCGTAGAAAACTATCGCGGCGGTGATATCGCACTCGGTATTGGCGATGAGGTGCTTTCGCCGGTGATGTTCCCGGTACTGCACCAGCTGCTGGGGCAGACGCTGATTACCACCGATGGTAAAACGCTGCTCGGCGCCGATGATAAAGCCGGTATCGCGGAGATAATGACCGCGCTGGCGACGTTGAAGGCGAAGGAGATTCCCCACGGCGATATCCGCGTGGCCTTTACGCCAGACGAAGAGGTGGGCAAAGGGGCGAAGCATTTCGATGTCGCCGCGTTTGATGCCCGCTGGGCCTATACCGTCGACGGCGGCGGCGTGGGCGAACTGGAGTTTGAGAATTTTAACGCCGCGTCGGTTACGATTAAGATCGTGGGCAATAATGTGCATCCTGGCACCGCGAAAGGGGTGATGGTCAATGCCCTGTCGCTGGCGGCGCGTATCCATGCCGAGGTGCCTGCTGACGAAGCGCCGGAAACCACCGAAGGCTATGAGGGCTTCTATCATCTGGCCAGTATCAAAGGCACGGTGGATCGCGCCGACATGCACTACATCATCCGCGACTTTGACCGTAAGCAGTTTGAAGCCCGCAAGCGCAAAATGATGGAGATCGCCAAAAAGGTCGGCAAAGGGCTGCATCCGGATTGTTATATTGAGCTGGTCATCGAAGACAGCTATTACAATATGCATGAGAAGGTGATGGCGCATCCGCACGTGGTGGAGATTGCCCGTCAGGCGATGGTGGATTGCCAAATCGATCCGCAGATGAAGCCGATTCGCGGCGGTACCGACGGCGCCCAGCTCTCCTTTATGGGGCTGCCGTGCCCGAACCTGTTTACCGGCGGCTATAACTACCACGGCAAGCATGAGTTTGTGACGCTCGAAGGCATGGAGAAGGCGGTGCAGGTGATTGTGCGTATCGCCGAGCTAACGGCAAAACGAGGCGCGTAACGTACAGGCCCGGTAAGGCGTTAGCCGCTACCGGGCGAACCGAAGACTTAGTCCTCAAAGAACCAGTAGCCGCTGTTGACCAGCGCGGCCAGCAGGGCGAGGAAGGAGGGATCTTCCAGCGCATCGCCAAGATGCTCTGCATTGAGCGTCAGGTGGGTTGCCAGCGCGTCCAGCGCCGGGCGGTGCGGAGAGTTAATTTTCTCGCCATTGACGAACACCTCACCATCAATTCGCAGCACGCGCAGGCCGCCGAGACGTGTCAGCTTATCCCCCTGCTGCAGGGCATCGTAAATCTCATCCGGCTGGTACGGCGGCTCCGGCGGCGCCACGTCCAGCTCGTGGCGGGACTGAGTAATAAATTCGCCAAACCACTGCTTAAAGTGCTCTGGCTGATTAATTAATCCCAGCATCATATCGCGCAGGCGGTCCAGCTCGACGGGCAGAATATCCGCAGGATGCTCGCGCGACGGCACGTCCGGGTCGGCGTAGCGCTGGCTACCCAGTTCACGCTGCAGAATATAATCGGCAAAGCCGCTGAACAGCTCGCGGGCGTTAGGCGCGCGATAGCCGACCGAATAGTTGAGCGAGTTTTCCAGCGAGTAGCCTTCGTGCGGGAACCCCGGTGGGATATAGAGAATATCGCCGGGCTCCATCTCTTCATCGATAATGGCTTCAAACGGGTCGACCTGCAGCAGGTCCGGGTGCGGACAATGTTGCTTCATCGGCACCTTTTCGCCCACGCGCCAGCGGCGGCGACCGGTACCCTGAATGATAAACACGTCGTATTGGTCGAGATGCGGGCCGACGCCGCCTCCCGGAACGGAAAACGAGATCATCAGATCGTCAATGCGCCAGTCGGGAAGGGCGCGGAACGGGTGCATCAGCGCCGCCGTCGGCTGGTGCCAGTTATTGACCGCCTGTACCAGCAGCGACCAGTTATTTTCGCTCAGATGGTCGTAGCTCTCAAACGGACCGTGGCTGACCTGCCATTTACCGTCCTGATGACTGACCAGGCGACTGTCGACTTCGCTCTCCATCGCCAGTCCGGCCAGCTCGTCCGGGCTTAACGGATCGACGAAATTAGCAAAGCCCCGTTTCAGCACTACCGGGCGTTTTTGCCAGTAGCGTTCGATAAAGTCGGGCCAGTTAAGCGTTAATTGATAATCCATATTTATATTCCACAGCAGGTGTCTGTCAGGGATTATAACGGATGCGGCACCAGCATGATGCAGGCGCCGTTAAAAAACCGACTGTTTTAGCTCTCTTTATCTTCCAGGGCCTGGCGGCCAAAAATAACTTCCATGCAGGCGCCGCCGAGCAGGCTCTCTTCGGCGAGAATTCGACCATCGTACTGGGCAACGATATCTCGCGCGACGGAGAGCCCCACGCCCTGGCCGGGACGCAGCGTGTCGGCGCGCTGGCCGCGATCGAATACCGCGCTGCGCATCGTGTGGGGGATCCCGGGGCCATCATCCTCTACGAGGATGTGTAAATGGTTGTCGTTGGTCTGACGGACGGAGACTTCGACAAACTCCAGACAGTATTTGCAGGCGTTATCAAGCACGTTGCCCATCACTTCCATAAAATCATTCTTTTCGCCGACAAAACTGATTTCCGGCGAAATATCCAGGCTAATATTCACGCCTTTGCGCTGGTAAACTTTATTCAGCGCCGAGGTCAGGCTATCGAGCAGCGGAGCGATGGGATGCAGCTCGCGACTCAGCAGCGACCCGCCGCTGCGCATGCTGGCACGGTGCAGGTAGTAGCCGATCTGCTGCGAGATACGGCTAATCTGCTCCAGCATTACCGGCTCTGCTTCGTTGACGCTGAGCTTCTCGCCGCGCATGGAGCGTAAGGTGCTCTGCATCACTGCGAGAGGCGTTTTCAGGCTATGGGTCAGGTCGGTCAGGGTAGTGCGGTATTTGTCATAACGCTCGCGTTCGCTTTTCAGCAAGCGGTTGAGATTGCTGACCAGCCGCGTAAGCTCCCGGGTGGTGTTGGGATTGAGCAGTTCACGGTGATGCTCCTCCAGTTCGCGCACCTCTTTGGCCAGCGATTCAATAGGGCGCAAGCTCCACCATGCCGCCACCCATAATAACGGGATCACCAGCAGCAGGTTGGCCGCCAGTACGTAGATAAACCAGCTCCATACCATGTACGAGCGCTTGAGCTCCACCGGTATGGTGTCGACAACCACGATGCTGAGCTGCGGCATGGTGCTGGTGGCCGGATAGATATTGATCGCCACCGAGTGGGTCATTTCGGAGCTGTCGTCCTCTTCCCGAATGGCATTCAGCTGCTGTTGGATCTCATGATTGTTGTGCTGCAGCATGCTGCTGCTGTCCACGTCGGCCTCAATTTCATGAAAGCCGTTGTTTTTGAGCCATTCCGGTTGGATACGCTTCACCAGCCAGGGAACATCGCGCTGCGCCCATAATAACCGACCGTGAGCGTCGTAAATCAGCGTCACCGTCGGACTTTGCATATTGAGGTTGTCGGGAATATCAACGTCGATGGCGTTGTTTTCCCACTTCGCCAGCATATAGAACAGGTTGCTCTCGCCGCGCAGCAGGCGGAAGGTGGTTTTATCAAAGCTTACGCTATAGCCGACCAGCGCGACCATGCCATAAGACAGCGACAGGATCAGCACCACGGCGGCCGTCGCCAGCAGAAAGCGGACGCGTAACGATAGCGGTAAAATATGCCGCAACAGCCCTTTCATCCGCGCAGTTCGAACAGATAGCCCTGGCCGCGCACGGTGGTAATCACATCCTGCGGATACTCAGCCTGGATTTTTTTACGCAATCGTCCCATCAGCACATCGATAGTATGGCTTTCGCGCAGCTCGGCGTCGGGATAGAGCTGCAGCATCAATGAATCTTTGCTGACTACTTTGCCCCGGTTACGGATCAGGGTTTCCATAATGGTGTATTCAAACGCCGTCAGCTTGATGGGCTGGTCATTAACCGACAGCTCGCGACGCGATAAATCTACCTGGAATGGCGGTATTGAGATCACCTGCGATGCGAGGCCGCTGTTGCGCCGCAGAAGCGCCTGCATACGCGCGGCGACCTCTTCGATGTGAAACGGCTTGGTGACGTAGTCATCCGCTCCGGCGCTCAGAACCTCGACTTTATCTTGCCAGCCTTCGCGCGCGGTGAGGACCAGAACCGGTACCGATACGTCGTGGCTGCGCCAGCGGCGAATCAGCGAGAGGCCGTCTTCATCCGGCAGGCCAAGATCGACAATGGCGATGTCCGGAACGTGTTCACCCAGATAGTAATCCGCTTCCTTTGCGTCTTCCGCCGCATCTACCTGATGGCCAAGCTCCTGTAGCTGAACTTTCAGGTGATGGCGCAGCAGAGCGTTATCCTCAACCACGAGTACGCGCATGCCCGTTCTCCATTTTATTTATGATTTGAATAGTTTAGCGCTAATTATACACCTTTAATATAAACAGCTGTTAAATAAAGAATTTTATTTAATTTTTTGTACCTTAGCCTCATGAAAATTCAACGGTAATCCGTCCTCGGCCATCGGCGTCATCACGGGAACCGGGCGCTGCGTACGTTTATCGATCAGTACCGAGTGGCGTTCGCCATCGGCAAAGAGATGCTGCTCTCCCCACTGGCGTAGCGCAACGACGACAGGGAACAAGCGCTGGCCTTTTTCCGTCAGTACGTATTCCTGATAGGCCGTGCCGTCTGAGGCGGATTGGGTAGTGAGAATACCCGAGTTTAGCAATTTGTGCAGACGGTCGGAGAGAATATTACGCGCTATACCAAGGCTTCGCTGGAAATCGCTGAAGCGACTCATGCCATCAAAGGCATCGCGCACAATCAACAGCGACCAGCGGTCGCCGATAATATCCACACTTCGGGCGACGGGGCAGGTTGTGTTTTCCCTGTTTTCTGATGAGGACACAGGCGCTCCTGAGGAAGTGGCAAACTAGTTGCATTTTAAAACTTCATGCTCCAGACTGCAATGAGTTTTGTTTTGAAACCAGAATGCTCCAGGGGGGAAGGATGAAAGCGACATTATTATCGCCATCGCCAGAGGGGCCGCCAACGGTCATGCCGCGTAGTCTGGTGCTGCTGTTTGCTATCGCCAGCGGCCTGAGCGTGGCAAATGTTTATTACGCACAACCGCTCCTTGATGCCCTGGCGCGCGATTTTGCGATCGGCCACGCCGCGATCGGTGGCGCGATCGCGGCAACTCAGCTTGGCTGCGCGCTGGCTTTGTTATTGCTGGTACCGCTGGGAGACAGGCTGAATCGCCGCCGACTGATGGCGACGCAGGTGATATTACTGATCGCTGCGCTATTTGCCGTCAGTCTGGCAACATCGACAGTAATGCTGATAGCCAGCATGCTTGCCGTTGGTCTGCTGGGTACCGCCATGACGCAGGGGTTGATTGCTTATGCCGCAAGCGCGGCCGCCCCCTCTGAACAGGGCAGGGTAGTGGGCGCAGCGCAAAGCGGGGTCTTTATTGGATTGCTGCTGGCGCGGGTATTTTCGGGAAGCATCAGCGATCTATTCGGCTGGCGTGGGGTATATATCTTTGCCGCTTTGCTGATGTTAGGCATCGCGCTTCCCCTGTGGCGTCGTCTGCCGGTACTGGCGGTTGCATCGCGCCCACTGAGCTATCCTCAGCTTCTGATATCCATGCTGGCGCTGCTGCGTCAGGAGAAAAACCTGCAGGTGCGAGGCATGCTGGCATTACTGATGTTTGCCGCGTTCAATATCTTCTGGAGCGCGTTAGTTTTGCCGTTAAGCGCGCCACCCTTTAGCTTTTCTCATACCGAGATTGGCGCCCTGGGCCTGGTGGGCGCGATCGGCGCCCTGGCGGCAGGTCGCGCTGGTCAATGGGCCGACCGCGGATATGCCCAGCGCACCAGCGCCGCGGCCCTGGTGATATTGCTGATGGCGTGGTGGCCTTTATCACTGATGACATGGTCGCCAGCGGCGCTGCTGATTGGCATTGTCATGCTGGATCTCGGCGGCCAGGCGCTGCACGTCACTAATCAGAGCATGATTTTCCGTAGCCGTCCTGAGGCGCACAGCAGACTGGTCGGTTTGTATATGCTGTTTTATGCTCTCGGCAGCGCGCTGGGAGCGATAAGTACGACTGCGGTATATGCCAGCGCAGGATGGCAAGGCGTCTGCCTGCTGGGAGCATCAGTTAGCCTGCTGGCGCTGCTATTCTGGTTAATAACCCGGGGGATGACGACGAGCAGATGAGAGGGAGGAAAAATAACCCTCTTTCCCGGCGGAAAGAGGGTCGAAAGGCTTACTTCAGTTCGTCAACCATCGTGGTCGCGCGGCCGATGTAGTTAGCCGGGGTCATGGCTTTGAGGCGAACTTTTTCATCTTCCGGCAGCGCCAGGCTGTCAATAAACTGCTGCATGCCTTCGGCATCGACGCGCTTGCCGCGGGTCAGCTCTTTCAGCTTCTCGTACGGCTTCTCGATGCCGTAGCGACGCATGACGGTCTGGATCGGCTCGGCCAGAACTTCCCAGTTGTGGTCCAGCTCATCCAGCAGACGGTCTTGATTCAGCTCCAGCTTGCTCACGCCTTTCAGGGTTGACTGATAGGCGATCAGCGCGTAGCCGATGCCCACGCCGAGGTTGCGCAGCACGGTGGAGTCGGTCAGATCACGCTGCCAGCGGGAAACCGGCAGTTTACTTGCCAGATGCTGCATAACCGCGTTGGCCAGACCGAGGTTGCCTTCGGAGTTCTCGAAGTCGATCGGGTTGACTTTATGCGGCATGGTTGAGGAGCCGATTTCGCCAGCAATGGTTTTCTGCTTGAAATGGTTGAGCGCGATGTAGCCCCACACGTCACGGTCGAAATCAATCAGGATGGTATTGAAGCGGGCGACGCAGTCGAACAGCTCGGCGATATAGTCGTGCGGCTCAATCTGGGTGGTGTACGGGTTCCACTGGATGCCCAGAGAAGTCACGAACTCTTCGCTAAACTGATGCCAGTCAACTTCCGGATAGGCAGCGATATGGGCGTTATAGTTACCTACCGCGCCGTTGATTTTGCCAAGGATTTCGATCTGGTTCAGCTGACGATACTGACGCTCCATACGGTAAGCGACGTTGGCCATCTCTTTACCCATGGTGGACGGCGTAGCCGGCTGACCGTGAGTACGGGAAAGCAGTGGGATATCGCGATACTGTACCGCCAGCTCTTTCACCGCGTCGATGAGCTTGCGCCAGTATGGCAGGATCACTTCGTCGCGAGCGGTTTTCAGCATCAGCGCGTGGGACAGATTGTTGATGTCCTCGGAGGTGCAGGCAAAGTGGATAAACTCGGAGACCGCGTGCAGTTCAGCCACGTCGGCGACTTTTTCCTTGAGGAAATACTCAACCGCTTTGACGTCGTGGTTGGTGGTGCGCTCGATAGTTTTGATGCGCTCTGCATCTTCTACGCTAAAATCGGCGACGATTTTATCAAGGTAACCGTTTGCGTGGGCAGCAAAAGCAGGAACTTCCTTGATCGCTGCGTGCGCGGCCAGTTTTTGCAACCAACGCACTTCTACCTGAACGCGGAATTTCAGCAAACCGAATTCGCTGAAGATACCGCGCAGCGCGCTGACTTTGTCGCCGTAGCGGCCGTCGACTGGGGAAACGGCGGTCAGTGAGGATAATTCCATAGATCACAACTCCGGGGTTAAATGAGCAAGAATTTGTTTGGCCTGGTTAACCAGACGATTACGAGAAAACATTAGCTGCAGACGGCCGCCGCCGACCTGATGCCAGAGCACCGCAGAGCGAATACCCGCCAGCAGGGCAGAGCGAACCTTTGCCTGAACCTGAGGGCTTTGCAGCACGGCTGGAGAGCCGGTGACCTGAATACGCGGGCCCAGCGGGCTAATAACATCCACATAGATGCCCGCCATTGCGCTAAGCAGCGTCTCGGATTGCAGATCGAAATGTTCAAGCTGACGGCGCAGACCGCCGATACGGTTGCCGAGGGTATCCATGGCTCCTTTGCTGGCGGCAAGCTTACGTTCCAGCACCATCAGGCTTAAAGTATAGCGGGTGAGTTCGGCGTTCAGCCCCTGGCGACTGCTGGTATTCAGCACGCCGATGAGGGTTTCCAGCCCGAGGCGAAGATTGGCTTCACTACCACCGAACACCGCCAGCGTAGACTCCGGGTCGAGATCGATGATGCTGTTCAGCGACACATGCAGGGCGTCGCTATCGCAGTGCCCCTGGTGCGCCAGTTCCTGAACCAGACGCGCGGCCTGGCAAACGCCGGCCAGCGCCAGCGTAATGTCATAATAATTCTTCGCCACACATTCTCCTTGTAAACCGCCAAATACCCGGCTGGGGCCTTCAGCGGCTGATATGTCTGTCAGGCCTGCAGCGGCAAGCGCTGTTCGATAATCCCGCCGCCGAGGCATACTTCGCCGTTGTAGAAGACCGCAGACTGGCCCGGCGTGACGGCGGCTACAGGCTCATCAAAGATCACTTCAATGCGGTCATCATCCAGCGCTTTCACGGTGCAGGAGATGTCGGTCTGACGGTAACGGGTTTTTACCGTGCAGCGCAGCGTGCCCGTGAGCGGCTCGCGGTCAACCCAGTGCAGCTGTTGAGCAATCAACCCCACGGACATCAGGCGCGGATGGTCATGGCCCTGAGCGACAATCAAAATATTGTTTTCGACATCTTTGTCGACCACATACCACGGGTCTTCGCCGCCGTCTTTGATACCGCCGATGCCCAGACCTTTACGCTGCCCCAGCGTGTGGTACATCAGACCCTGATGCTCGCCAACTTCGTCGCCGTCAACGCTGATAATTTTACCCGGCTGAGCAGGCAGGTAGCGGCCCAGGAATTCGCGGAATTTGCGTTCGCCGATGAAACAGATACCGGTCGAGTCTTTTTTCTTCGCGGTGATGAGATCCAGCTCTTCGGCGATTTTACGCACCTGCGGCTTTTCCAGCTCCCCCACCGGGAACAGGCTTTGCGCGATCTGTTCGTGGCTCAAGGTATAGAGGAAGTAGCTCTGGTCTTTATTACCGTCGAGGCCGCGCAGCAGCTGGCTCTTGCCGTTGACGTCGGCCCGGCGCACGTAGTGGCCGGTGGCGATGTAATCAGCGCCGAGATCTTCTGCGGCAAATTCGAGGAAGGCTTTAAATTTAATTTCTTTATTGCACAGAATATCCGGGTTGGGCGTGCGTCCGGCTTTATACTCTGCAAGGAACAATTCAAACACGTTGTCCCAGTATTCTGCGGCAAAGTTGACGGTGTGAAGTTCAATCCCGAGCTTATCGCAAACGGCCTGCGCGTCGGCAAGATCCGCCGCTGCGGTGCAGTATTCCTCGCCGTCGTCTTCTTCCCAGTTCTTCATGAACAGGCCTTCCACCTTATACCCTTGCTGGAGCAGCAGGTAGGCGGAAACTGAGGAATCAACCCCGCCGGACATGCCGACGATCACTTTTTTCTGGCTTTCTGACATTGGATTACTCACTACATTGAACTTCGAGGCGGCGTATTCTAGCACGCGTCCTCCGTGGAGGCACCCCCTGTAAACGGCCAGTTAAATTCGCCGATGAGCGCCAGCGGGTAGCGCGGATCCTGCTGATAGCTGCGAATGCTCTCGGCAACCAGCTGCGAACGCAGGTTGCTCGCGCTAAGAATTTCCTCAGCGCTGAGCCACAGGCAGCGGTCGATATCGCTATCGTGGGGCTCGGTGGCGCACGTATCGTTAAGCTCGATGGTAAAGAGGAAACGCAAAAATGGCGTGCGATCCGGGGCTATCCACTGATGCAGGCGGAGAAAGTGCTGCGGCGTCGCGCGAATGCCGGTCTCTTCCCAAAGCTCGCGTTCTGCGGCCTGAACCAGGGTTTCATCGGCTTCGAGATGGCCTGCCGGCTGGTTCCATAACGCTTTACCGTTGATCGTCTCTTCAACAACCAGGAATTTGCCTTTAGCGTGAACCACGCAGGCGACGGTGACGTGCGGCTTAAACATAGTGCATCCTTTGATAAGTGCCGATCTTGCATGTATGAAATCAGGCGATGAATTTCGATATGCTCTTCGTTCCACTTTATTATGGTTCAAATCCTTCTGCGACATCCGGCCAGCGAATAACGCCGCTGAGTTTATTAACGCTGATGTAAGCGATGACGGGTGATGTGTCCGGGTCGCCTGCACCGCGACAACGCGGAGATTGATGATCTTCACGCACCATCATTTGTATCTCTTTTTCCGCGTCCCAGCTTTCATAAAATATACAGCTATAGTCGTGACGTAAATTAAGGGTTACCAGCCGCGATGCTTTGTCCGTTGATAGCGGATTGATATCCTCGCGATAGCTATCGCCGTGCTTTGAAGGGATAAGCCGTGTTTTTTTCAGCCAGCCACGCACGATATGGCGATCGGCGGTGTAATAAACGGCCTCAATATAACCATCTTTAGATTGCTCCTGAGCGGAAACGGTATCCCCGGGTAATAAAAAAAAGGTACGGCTGCGGCATTGTTCATCAGGCATTGTGTAGAACCAGGCCCGTCCGGATCCTTGAACCTGATAGTGATTATGCAGGGCAGGCGCCTCGCTTACGCGCTGCGGCATCGCCTGGTTCGCCCATTGCTGACATTCTTTGCTAACGGGTAGGGGATTCTTCTGTATTGCCAGCCCGGCAGCGTTCACCCAGCCAACGGCAAATTGCCCATTCGAATCGCGAAAACGTATGTATTGATACCGATCGCTAAGAGAGCCACCCGACGCCATGCTGCGAAGCACTTCGACGTTATCCCCGGTAATCAAAAAGGCTGGAAGCTGGCATTTGGCGGCTGGTGCGGAATAGAAATGCAGCCGACCCTTAGTTTTTACCCGCGCTGTATTATAGATGTAAGCAGCCTCACCAGCAGCGATGCCAGCAAGCACCTCACAGCGCTCTTCTGCACAGCTGAATGATGAGATGCAGCACAGGCTCAGCGCGCAAATAAAGCGTAAGCGCATATTTTCTTCCCTGAAACGGCAGTAAAAAGTTAATTTAGTTATTCAGCCTTCCGCCATTCGCCGTTGGCCAGACCATCCAGCGTATAGCCTCCCATCGCATAGCGAATCAGGCGCAGCGTGGGAAAGCCGACGTGGGCGGTCATCCGCCGCACCTGGCGATTGCGCCCTTCATAGAGGGTAATTTTAAGCCAGCTGGTAGGAATGGATTTACGCTCGCGGATGGGGGGATGACGCGGCCAGAGCCACTCTGGCTCCGCTACACGCTCCACTCCCGCTGGCAGAGTGGGGCCGTCATTAAGCGTGACGCCGTCGCGGAGCGCGGTCAGCGCATCCGCCGTGGGTTCACCTTCCACCTGAACGTAATAAACTTTACCGGTGCGCTTACCCGGTTGGGTGAGAGCCGCCTGCAGCGCGCCGTCGTTGGTCAGCACCAGCAGGCCTTCGCTATCGCGGTCCAGTCGACCGGCGGCATAGACGCCGGCAACCGGAATAAAATCTTTTAGCGTGCTGCGCCCGGCTTCATCGGTAAATTGCGGCAATACATCGTATGGTTTATTGAACAAGATCACAGTTTTTGGCTGGCGTTCTTTACGTTGTCTGGTGACTTGTTGCGTGCTGAATCGCTCAACGCGATGTTTTCTAAATGAAGTTTTTTGCATGGTATTTTCAGACTCTGTCAATTGCCGCATTATAGCCTAATTACGAATGCCTTTCATGGACGCAAACATTCAGGTAGTATTGACATGCTCATTACAACTTATTAACAAAAAGGTTGCTCAAACCGATTCGCATTACAGGAAGGCGACACGGACGCGAAATCTCCGGTTAGCGGGATATTCCACTGACGGGAGTGGGCGAATAAAGCCAACGCCCGGCTAGCGTGAAGAGGGAAGAGCAGAACCAGAAGCGCTCGAAGGAGAGGTTAATGGAAAGCAAAGTAGTAGTTCCGGCGGAAGGTCAAAAAATCACCCTGCAAAACGGCAAGCTGAACGTCCCTAATAACCCGATTATCCCGTTCATCGAAGGCGATGGTATCGGCGTTGACGTCACTCCGGCGATGCTGAAAGTGGTTGATGCTGCCGTTGAGAAAGCCTATAAGGGCGAGCGTAAAATTTCCTGGATGGAAGTTTACACCGGTGAAAAATCGACCCAGGTTTATGGCCAGGATGTCTGGCTGCCTGCCGAAACTCTTGATCTGATTCGTGAATATCGTGTTGCTATCAAAGGCCCTCTGACTACGCCAGTCGGCGGCGGCATTCGTTCTCTGAACGTTGCCCTGCGTCAGGAACTGGACCTCTACGTTTGCCTGCGTCCGGTTCGTTACTACCAGGGGACACCGAGCCCGGTTAAGCATCCTGAACTGACCGATATGGTTATCTTCCGCGAAAACTCCGAAGACATCTACGCCGGTATCGAGTGGAAAGCAGACTCTGCTGAAGCGGATAAAGTCATCAAATTCCTGCGTGATGAAATGGGCGTGAAGAAAATTCGCTTCCCGGAACATTGCGGCATCGGCATCAAGCCGTGCTCTGAAGAAGGCACCAAACGCCTGGTTCGCGCCGCCATCGAATACGCTATCACCAACGATCGCGATTCTCTGACCCTGGTGCACAAAGGCAACATCATGAAATTCACCGAAGGCGCGTTTAAAGACTGGGGCTACCAGCTGGCACGCGAAGAGTTCGGCGGTGAGCTGATTGACGGCGGCCCGTGGATGAAGATCAAAAATCCGAACACCGGGAAAGAGATTGTCGTTAAAGACGTTATCGCCGACGCCTTCCTGCAGCAGATCCTGCTGCGTCCGGCGGAGTACGATGTCATCGCCTGTATGAACCTGAACGGTGACTATATTTCTGACGCCCTGGCGGCGCAGGTTGGCGGTATCGGTATTGCCCCGGGTGCAAACATCGGTGACGAGTGCGCGCTGTTTGAAGCGACCCACGGTACTGCGCCGAAATATGCCGGCCAGGATAAAGTGAACCCAGGTTCCATTATCCTGTCCGCCGAAATGATGCTGCGCCACATGCAGTGGTTCGAAGCCGCAGACCTGATTGTTAAAGGCACCGAAGGCGCAATCGCCGCCAAGACCGTGACCTATGACTTTGAACGTCTGATGGAAGGCGCTAAGCTGCTGAAATGTTCAGAGTTTGGCGACGCGATTATCGCCAACATGTAATACATTCCACGTAATAAAAAGCCAACATGGATGTAAATTTCATGTTGGCTTTTTTGTTCCTTCATTCTTTCCCTAAAACTCTTCCCCAAAACTGATTATAAACAATACTGTTCTAACAGCGACGATAGTCCAGTCTTTTCCCGATCATCGTGATATTTTACAGTCTGCAGAGGTACCTTGTGCCCGAGTAATTTTTGCGTAGCGCAGGCGTGGTTATTTCGTCAATTAACAAAATGGATGATGCTTCAAAGGATTTTGTAACGGGTTTTGATAAAGGTTTCGATCGCTGGTTCGTTACGATGTCGCGAACTGGTGATAAAGCACAACAGCTCAGTACGCGAATTCTTGCCGATATCTCAGACACTCGGACGGAGTTTTTCACTATCGAGAAAAATGGCTGAAATGACAACATTACGTTTGTGCTCAAAAACTGGTGGCGTTTGAAGTTCCAACCGAACGATGCCTTTGGCCCGAAATCTGGTTGGTATGGCCTGGACTGGTGTTCGCGGAATGTTCTGCGTAGCTTCTCCTTCTGGCGATAACACTACGGTCGAGGATGGTTCCGGAGAAACATCACCAATTCCCTCTCCTGACGGCAGCGTGAAAGCAGTCCGTAAAACGCCTGATATCAATATAAACGTTAAATTATCCTCATCTGGCGGTGTAAGTGCGCCACGTGGTGGTGGGCTGAGTGACACAGTTATGACCCTATTAACTACCCGACGGAAGAAAGAGCTTACGCACGAGATTAATAAGTAGATACTTAAGGCTAATAGGCTCGGCGGTATCAATCGAAGGGCGCAGAGGCATAACTAAGGCCACAAGCCAGTGGCCTTATTGCTTTAGAGGAGGATTAGTAATTAATGAAAAGAACTTGCTCTTGCGGTTTTCGGTGCCGGGGCGCTGGCTATTTTTAGTGGTGCCGTTGGTGTTTCATCTGGCTTGTAAAGCTTGGTCTGGATTTTATCCATATCAAGTTTATACATCCCGCCGTTCCACGGATCGACAATCAACCATCCAATTAAACCGCCAAAAACGATGTTTCCGCCGATATACCAGCCGTTGACAGATTCGGTGATTGGGATGGATTGGGATGAATAGCCATCATTTTCAGCGAAAATGGTGTAATTTTTTTTGCCGAAGTATGAACCATCGCTTTTATTCAGTGTGACCGTTGTTGGACTAGTCCCGGTGTAAACGGTCATTCCTGTATTGTCTTTGACTGTAATTTTTGTCCCTTCGGGTTGGATATCAATAGGAAGGGCCTGTGTTTTATCTCCCATGATTGAAGCGCAACCGCTTAAGGTAAGTGTCATTAACACAATAGGTATAAATTTCATGAAATTTCCAATTAATTAATTTAAAGCGCAAAGATTTTAATTAATTGATGAAAAGTGCATATGATTTTATTGCTGCTAATTGTTAACGAATATATGTTATTTTTATTGATTAATAGGATTAATTCACATGACTGATTCTTGTTTGGACGCCTGAAAATCCACTATAAACGCAGAAAACAGTCAGGATGCGCATCGTCGGTTTTGACGACGGACATCAACAACGCCGCTTTGACGGAATTAATCATGCGCAGCGCATAATCACTCTCACCTTTAACGGGCGCGGATTTGAAGAAATTAACGCAATCTGCGACTTTCTCGATACACAGCAGGATAAGGCTACTTCATTCGATTTCACTGGGCTTGATGTCTCAGTAATCCGCGTTGTTGTTGACCTAGATAATGGCTACAACCTCACAGATCACAACACCGTTGATGACGTGTCAGTTACTTTCAGTAAGGTATTCACCTGGGCCTCAGCTTTTCATAAGCACAGGTGAATACGGCGTTTTCACCCTCCGGACGGCGACTCAATCCGCCTTCAACATCCCAAAGCTCACAATTCTTGACCGGCCCAACTCTTTTGCCCGGTAGAGCGCAGCGTCTGCCGCGCGCAGCAGGCTGTCGCTATGCGTATGCTGCGGGTAGCTGGCAATGCCGATGGAGACGTTGATCTGACCAATCTCAGCAAGGCCATAGCGTAAAGTCAGACGCTGAACGCTGTGATAGATCTCGGTCGCGCAGGCCATTGCCGCCTCTTCATGGGTTCCGCCCAGCAGCACCAGGAACTCTTCGCCTCCGTAGCGGAAGGCCATCCCGATATCACGCACCGCACGCTGTATAATTGCGGCGACGTTTTTAATGACCAGATCGCCCGCTTCGTGGCCGTAATTATCGTTAATTGCCTTGAAGTGATCGATATCGATCATCAGGCAGCTCAGTGGCGTACCGTTGCGAACCGCCAGATTCATTTGAGTATGCAGAGCATCATCCAGATGGTGACGGTTGCGCAGGCCGGTTAATGAATCGAACAGCGCCTTTTCCAGCAGCGCGTTGCGTAAACGCTGATTCGCCAGAGCCAGACCCAGCGCTTCGGCCATCAGTTCAAGATAGGCGCGGGAAGGCGCGGTTGCGGCGGTGACGTTGCTGAAGGAGAGCAGGCCAATCGCTTCTCCTTGCGCAATCAGCGGCACGCATAGCGACTGATTGGCCTGTGTTTCCGTCAGGTGGTAACAGGCGATATCCGGCTCACCGTTAACCGGAGGATGACTCAGCCCGCGCCGAACGGCCCAGCAGTTATCGGGATGAAATACATCCGTTTCCTGCGGCGGAGAAAGCCACTGCGCAACGCAGCGCATCTGCCAGGGATCGGTGTCGAGGATATAGAGTCGGCCGGGGATCTGCGGGGCGATGCTGGGGGCAAAGCGCTCGGCCACCTTGATCACATCCTCGAATGATTCGCAGCCCTGCAGACGCTGGGTCATCCGCGCCAGCAGCTCGCGGACGGCCCAGTCGGCATCGCGCTCTTGTTCCAGCCGCTGCCGCGCCAGCCCGTTCTCGCGAAAGATACGAATCGCCTGGGCCATATCGCCAATTTCATCTATCTGGGTAAACTGCGGCGTCTCGACCGCATAATCCTGCGATGCCAGCCGCTGCACCACATCGCTCAGACGGACAACGGGATAGAGCACCCGCCGCTTAAGGATAAATCCCAGCACAAACAGAAACATCAGGGCGGTGAGGCCAACCATGACTTCAGAGAGCGTACGCCAGATACGTGATTTCTCCGTGGCCTGAGCGATGATTTTATTCACCCGGCCTTCAAGCAGCAGGCGAAAGTGGTCAAGCTGAGTTTGTACCCGCTCAAGCTCCTGTTCGTAGGCCGCGCCGTAAAGCAGGCTTACCGCCGCTTTTTCTTCCCCCCGGGCAACCTGCGCCAGCGCCGCCTGCTGCTCATCCTGGAGTTCATCGGCAATCTGTAAACCCTCCCGCAGCAGCGCCAGTTCTTCAGCGGTTGCGCCATTATCTTTGAGTTTAACCAGCCGGTGTTCAATGGCGGCAATGGTCTGCGCCTGCTGCCGGTATTCGCGTAGCACATCCTGATTTTTTTGGATGATATAGAGCCGCGCCAGATCGGAAAGCTCCCAGGCGCCGCTTTCGACTTCTTCACTCAACTGGTCGAACACCTGACGTTGTTCGACGGCGCGGCGTTCAGCATTATCCGCACTTGAGGCCATCAGCATTGCCATGCCTGAGGCGAGGGTCAGGGCGACGGTGATCCCGTAGGCCCAATTGGTCATGGTGGCGATTCTCACCGGATATATCCTTGCGTGCAGATGAATTAATTATATTTTTTGTCGCTGCGCTCCGGCTTCACCAGCAGAGAGCCGGCAAATTAAGAGGGCAGCGTGTGAGTAATAATAGCGTGCAGCGCTTCGGCATGCTGATGTAAAACGCGGTAAACGTCTTTATCCAGCGCGCCGTTTGTCACATCACACTCAATCAGCCGTAACGCTTGCTGACGGCTCATGCCGGGGCGATAAGGGCGGTCTTCGGTAAGGGCGGTGAAAATATCCGCGATGGCGATGATGCGATCTGCCAGCTGCAGGTAATCGCCACTCAGATGCAGAGGATAACCGCTGCCATCCAGTTTTTCGTGATGATTGGCCGCCCAGTTCACAATATCGCCGAGTTCGCTAAATGCGCTAAGAATTTCGCCGGTCATATAGCTGTGTTCCCGAACTTGCAGCAGCTCTTCATCATTGAGCTCGCCCTGTTTCTCGAGGATGGCCAGCGGTATGTAGACTTTACCGATATCGTGCAAATAGCCGGCAATTTCAATCTTCCGGCACTCCAGCTCCGGCTGATTCATCCAGGCGGCAAGGGCGCGCGAAATTTGTCCAACCTTCAGGCTATGGCTGGCGGTAAAGCTACTGTAGGTATCGACAATGTTGGCGATTAACAGACAGATATCTTTCAGGCCAACAATACCCATATAGACATCGTTAATTGGGCCGATAATTTCCAGCATTCGCTGAATATGTCCAGGATTAAGATGCAGCCAGAAATGCTCTTTTTGTGCGAGCTGGCACAAGGTCTGACACAGCGACGGGTCGATCGCCTGATAGAGCGTACGAAATTGCGTAATAATAATATCGGGTTGATAAGCCGAACCGCCTTTATTACCGGCCAGCAGGCGCTCAAAAACATCGGCAAAATAGACGATATGCTGTTCGAGGCTGCCCCTGTGGTGCGGGCTAAAATGATGATCGCGAATAATCGGCAGGATTGGGGCCAGGGTGGTTAATCCGGCCAGCATTTCTGCTCCCCGATGTTGATGGGGGTCATTGAGATTATCGATAACGTTCAGCGAGGAGAAGGCCCTTTTGTCACCCAGAACGCCAATATCGTGCAGCAGCGCGGCGCAAAAGACCGTTTGCTGCTGCGGGCGCGAAAGCCCTGATGCCTGCGCCAGCTCCAGTGCGATCAGCGCCGTTCGCTGCATATGCAGCTGCAGTTCAGGATTAATGATTTGTATGACGCGGGTTGTTAGCATCAATGCTGATTTTAAGGCGATACGCATCGTTTTTCTCTCTCGGGTTACCCGCGTCGTTATGGCTTATTTGGTTACTCGCGATGCCATCAAGACAGAACAGATTGCATGAGTTGTTTCTGATTTTGCATTTTATGATGCCCGTTTTTAGCGCATCTGTGCACCAATGTCGCGCTCCTGGCGAAATAAAAATCCTTTTTTGTCCGATAGTTAACCACTTTTGACCGGCAAAATACATTAAATCCTGGCAAGCCCTTTGCATTATCACCGGGCGAATTTGATTAAAATCTATTTGGGGATGGGTAATTATGAATTTTAGAGCATTACTGACCATTGCGTTACTGTCGATAAGTGCTTTCGCGTTCAGCGACACGCGTCTGCCGCATATTGTGATCCTGGCAACCGGAGGCACCATTGCCGGTTCGGCGGCCAGCAACACCCAGACAACCGGGTATAAAGCCGGCGCGATTGGCGTACAGACGCTGATTAACGCCGTACCTGAAATGAGTAAAGTCGCCCGCGTTGACGGTGAGCAGGTTGCCAATATCGGTAGCGAAAATATGACCAGCGATATTATTCTCAAGCTGGCCAAACGCGTCAATGAACTGCTGGCCCGCGAGGATGTCGACGGCGTAGTCATTACCCACGGTACCGATACCCTCGACGAGACGCCTTATTTCCTCAACCTGACGGTAAAAAGCAATAAGCCGGTGGTCTTCACGGCGGCAATGCGCCCGGCAACGGCCATCAGCGCCGACGGCCCGATGAATCTGCTGGAAGCGGTGACCGTGGCGGCTGACCCGGAAGCGAAAGGCCGCGGGGTGATGGTGGTCCTTAACGATCGCATCGGGGCAGCGCGTTTCGTCACTAAAACCAATGCCACGACGCTGGATACCTTCCGGGCGCCGGAAGAGGGCTACCTCGGCGTGATCGTCAGCGGTAAGCCGCAGTTCGAAACCCGCGTGGACAAAATTCACACCGTGCGTTCAGTTTTCGACGTCCGTAACCTGAACGCGCTGCCGAAAGTGGTCATTATTTATGGCTACCAGGATGACCCTGAATATATGTATGACGCGGCGATCGCTCACCATGCTGACGGGATTATTTACGCAGGTACCGGCGCGGGGTCGGTCTCCGTACGCAGTGCGGCAGGAATTGAAAAAGCGGAAAAAGCCGGCATCGTGGTGGTTCGCGCCTCGCGTACCGGCAGCGGCGTGGTGCCGGTAGATGGCGGCCAGCCGGGACTGGTGGCCGATTCTCTCAATCCGGCAAAAGCGCGCATTTTGCTGATGACCGCGCTGACGCAAACGAAAAATCCGCAGGTGATTCAGCAATATTTCCACACTTACTGATTAACGTCGGGTAGGGCGCAGTACGCCTTACCCGAGTTATTTCACCACGCGCATCGGGCGCCGGGACAACCGGCTGAGGGTAACCTCCCCCTTGAGATAACAGATCGCACGCGACATCTCTGCGGTAACCTCGGTTCTGCAGTTGCTGATGTTTGTGCCAATATTGACATCTATACTACTTTTTACCACGAAAAAATCTCTGAGCTTTATTGCCTGCTGTCCGGTTAAATAAATGCAGGTAAAAAGTCCGAAATAACGGTGACGAAATGGATAATTGTCGATAATTATTAATTATTGTCAGGAAAGTAAAATAAGGTGATTCTTATTTCAACTTTGGCTTCGGGAAGCTCTCTTATATTCTTCTGTTAAATCAAAAAGCGTTAAGAGAGATAAATGGGTAGCGTAAGTGCTGACGCGGTTAAAGGGATAACGGAAAACCAAAATTATCCCGGTACCATTGCTGCGCAGCCCTGTCCTGACGCGGCCTCCGCCGTTGCCTGCAGGGAGCGCAGCGTTCTCCTGCTTCGAGAACAGCCTGCCTTATGATGAATGATTAGCGTGTTAATCATTCTTGTGGCGGATATTTGTAATGATTTATTCATTTTTTGTTTTACATTTTGTTACAGGTGTGCGGGTAATGTGTTTTTTTCTGCTGGCGTCGTTTTTTACTTGCCGCAGTGAATTTAACAGGATTATTATTGTCTGAACTGCTACACGTACCGCCTAATGACAGATGAAGGGACTCGTTTTTTCCTTAAGCGTTACCTCATGTTCTAATGTTTACAGGAAAAAACATGTCTTACGCTTTTAATAAAAGTCTTCTTCACCCTCGTAATTGGGGTACCTGGTTTGGCCTGGGCGTACTCTGGCTGATTGTCCAGCTTCCTTATCCCGTTTTGCATCTTATCGGCACCAGCGCGGGACGCGCCTCCCGGCGCTTCCTTAAACGTCGTGAGCATATCGCCAGACGTAATCTCGAACTCTGCTTCCCCACAATGTCGCCAGCGGCGCGCGAAAAGCTGATCGAGCAAAATTTCATGTCTCTGGGAATGGGGCTGATTGAAACCGGTATGGCGTGGTTCTGGAGCGATGAGCGAGTGAAAAAATGGTTTGACGTCGAGGGGATGGTCAACCTCAACAATGCGCTGAGCGAAGGGAAAGGCGTGATGGTTGTCGGCGTCCACTTTATGTCTCTTGAACTGGGTGGCCGCACGATGGGGCTGTGTCGCCCCATGATGGCAACCTACCGTCCGCATAACAGTCCGTTGATGGAGTGGGTGCAGACGCGCGGTCGCCTGCGCTCGAACAAGGCGATGATCGACCGCCGAAATTTATCCGGACTGGTGCATGCGTTAAAGTCGGGCGAAGCGGTGTGGTTCGCGCCGGATCAGGACTACGGCCCGAAGGGGAGCGTATTTGCCCCGTTCTTCTCGGTCCAGCAAGCGGCGACGACCAACGGCACCTACGTGCTTTCTCGTTTGTCGGGCGCAAAAATGCTGACGATCAGCATGGTGCGTAAAGCGGACCGCAAAGGTTATAGCCTGCATATCAGCGATGTGATGCGCGACTATCCTGGAGAAGATAAACAGGATGCGGCGAGCTATATCAACAAGATTATCGAGAAAGAGATCCTGCGCGCCCCTGAACAATATCTGTGGGTTCATCGCCGTTTTAAAACCCGTCCGCTGGGCGAAACTTCGCTCTATTAAGCCCTCCGCACTCGCGGCGCTTTCAAAATGGTCCCGGTTGCGTTAACGTGCGCGGGATCATATTTTTGTTGTAAGCGAAGGAGTGCGTTGTGTTCGCTGAGTTTGGTGTACTGAATTACCTGACCTATCTGGTTGGGGCTATCTTTATCATTCTGGTGCCCGGTCCCAATACCTTTTTTGTCCTCAAGACGGGCGTCGCTCACGGCGTGAAAAAAGGCTATCTGGCGGCAGCGGGCGTGTTTATCGGTGATGCCATTCTGATGTTTCTGGCGTTTGCCGGGGTCGCGACCCTCATCAAGACCACGCCGGTATTATTCAATATCGTCCGCTACCTGGGGGCGATTTATCTACTGTGGATGGGCGGGAAGATGCTCTACGCGGTGTTGACGCAGCGCGATGGGCACTCGTCTTCTGATTCCGAGCCGGGGAGCGCGATTCTTAAGCGTTCGCTGACCCTCAGCCTGACGAATCCGAAAGCGATTCTTTTTTATGTCTCATTCTTCGTGCAGTTTATTGACGTCAATGCCAAAACTCCCGGGCTGGCGTTCTTTATTCTGGCGCTGACCCTGGAGATAATTAGCTTTATTTACATGAGCTTCCTTATCGTCTCCGGCTCTTTCGTCACGCGCTACGTAAAAACGAAAAAGAAACTGGCGAAAATCGGTAATAGCCTGATTGGCCTCGTGTTTGTCGGTTTTGCCGCTCGTCTGGCAACGCTACAGTCGTAATCGTTGGGGCCGGTATATGCCACCGGCCCGCCGCTGGCTCTCTGTGCTTTGTAACAAATTCCCTTCAATTTTGATTGCATTGGTGTTACATATACAGCCGATTATCGCTCAGAAAAAAGGGAACCCGGATGATTCTGCAGAAACTCACCAGCAATAAAAACAGCAAGAAGTTCTTTATCTCGATAGCGGCGATATTTGCCATCGCGCTTATCGTGGTAGGACGTGCAACCTTTGGCGGCGTGGTGAGCGAGTACAATATGCCGTACTCAGAGTGGACGACTTCAATGTTTTTCCTGCAAGGGGCGATGGTGACGGTTTATAGCATCGTGTTTACGCTGCTGTTCTCCATTCCGCTGGGATTCCTTTTTTTGGGCTCCGACCGCCGGGACTAATCGTATGCGACAAGGCGAACCGAAGTTCGCCTTGTGATGTTTTGCGCTTTATCGCCAGCCTCTGTCGTCGTGATGATGATGACGGTGCCCGTGGTGATAGCCTCTGTCGACGATACATCCCGATAATAGCGTGCAAAGCGCGAGCACTAACGGCAACACGATCGATTTTTTCATTTCTCACTTCTCCAGTTAAATCTGTCCGCGAACGGCGACAAGCGCAAACGGCTGATGAAGTGAGTCTATTCTTTTAAGTTATTGAGTAGATAAGAAAATTCCGCAATGTTTGCCAGTCTGAAGAGCGAATATTCCTGGTTTTACCACCAGCCCAGCTGCGTACCCGCCACGGCCACAATTGCGACAATAAGCATAATAATGGTGCTTTTCTTCATTACGCCCCGCCCGGTGCCGCATAGCCGCCGACAAAAAACCAGCCCAGAAAAACAACGGCGACGATAAAAATAGCCACCGGAAATAGAATACCCAGTCTCATCATTGAGCCCCTGTAGGTGCGAATCGTGCTTAATATGATACGGGATTTCACCGTATATTAGTCAATATGAAAAAATGTTCCCTGGCGACGTGACTTTTTATCCTGATACATCGCGTCGTCGGCGCTTCGTAGCGCTTGCTCAACGTCCACTGCTTGTGGGTCGGCTTCAATCACGCCAAAGCTGGCGCCGGGATAGTTAATTCGGTGCGCGCCAAGGAAATAGATCCCCGTTAGCTCTTTACGTAAAGCGGCAATATACTCCTGTTGTTCCTCCGCTTCGGAACATAGGCCAACCAGCAAAAATTCATCGCCGCCCAGGCGGCCAATAATATCGCCGCGGCGGGCGCGGGCCAACAGGCGTTCTCCAACCTGAATCAGAAAGCTGTCACCGCAGGGGTGACCGAATCGGTCGTTGATTGCCTTGAAATCATCGAGATCGATAAAAATGAGCAGTACGCTGCGCTGGCGTTCTCTGGCCTGCGCAAACTGTGCGGCAAGATGCTTGAACAACGAGCGGCGATTCGGCAAACCGGTGAGCTCATCGGTGTACGAGTGCATCTCCAGCGCGACGTTTGCTGCCCGAAGCTGCTGCACCAGGGTCTCTTTCTCAACATAGTGCGAAATGAGGTTGGCAAACAGATTCATCACCTGCTCACCCTCAATGTTATAGGGCTGTCTTTCCCGGCTGGTGGCGCAGAGCGTGCCGAATAATGAGCCATCGGTCAGGCGCACGGGGATGCTGAAAAAGGTTGCGATACCCAAATCCTGGGCGGCGATACACGAACGCCAGCGCTCGGCGACATCGTTGCTGAATATGCAGCGGTCGTCCAGCGCACGTTTACACAGGGAGTCATTCCAGGGAACGGAGAAACCTTCAGGGATCTGCATTTCGCTGCTATTGTGCGCGTACATAATCTGCTGGCGCTGCGCCTCGAAGTCAATACGAGTCAGGTAGGTAGATTCCATTCGGGTAACAAGCTCCAGCATCTCAAGCAGCTGTCGAACCAATGTTTCCAGGGTGTGTTCATTGGCGAGCGTTTGTGAAACGCGAGCGAGGAGAAAATCGGACATGAGGAATACGGCTCCCGAACGCTAATCGTAACTACCGGCAAGCTATGCAAAACGACAATTAGCGCAGAATTAACAGAGATACACAAAATTTAACACATCTGTCGGGAGAATACCTGCATCGAGGGTGGGAAAAAAGCCCCGTCGGGTGCGTTGGAAACACCCGGAACAAGGGGCTTTCAACGGTACAATGCGGGGTTGCGCGGCACGCAAGACCATTGAAAGCCATAACTAATTACCTATCTGTGGACATTATGTGGACATTTCACGCATCGGCGCTACCTCTCAGCGGGTTAAGCGAGATCGCGTCCTGAAGATATTCCGGTGCAAAGTGAGCGTAGGCCATAGTTTGCTCAATTCGCGCATGTCCTAAGATCCTCTGTAATGTAATTATGCTCCCCCCATTAATCATAAAATGCGTCGCGAAACTGTGGCGTAGTGCATGCGTCGCCTGGCCGGTTGGAAGATCAGGTTTTACCTCCCTGAGTATCTGCCTGAAGTCAGAATATGACGCCTTACCAAATAACAACCCTCGCTTACCATCCGCTATGAGTTTTGCCACTTCCGCTGAAACTGGAACAGTCCGCTGCTTGTTACTCTTGGTTTTAACGAACGTCACACGGTTCTGTATGATGTGTTCCGCCTTGAGTCGAGCCGCTTCTCCCCAGCGAGCACCAGTGCTTAAACAGAGAACAGCTATCTTCTTGTTGTCACCATCCAGTTTAAAGAGCAAGTGCTTGATTTCGTCCTCTGTCAGATAGCCAGTTTCGGGGACTTCTTCTTTCAACTTCTTCCGCCCTCTGATCGGATGTTCACCCGAAAACAACTCGGCCTCGATAAGCGCTGTGAACATACCACTGATGCTGTTGAGGTCACGGTTAATGGTAGAAGCTTTAATGCCCTGACTTCTTCTTGCCGCGTAATACTGACTAATCAGCGCTTTCGTAATCTGAAAAGCACAAGGATCGTCGGTAATCCTGCAAAACACGTCTAACTTGTTGCGGTTTATCCGACCATGTTCCTCATGCTTACCTTTCAAATTCCACCAAAGCTGTATCAGTTCAGACAGATGCCGCTTATCCGTCGGTTTTGATAACCATTCTTTAGTGTGGTGGTTGAACTGGGTATGCTTCTCGAAAGCTACCGCTTCACTTTTCTTATCAAACTTCCTGCGGATACGCTTTCCATTGCGACCAGCAGGCCTGATGTCCACTTCATATCGACCATCATCGAGTTTCTTAATAGTCATAAGAAAACCCTCCGATGGGTACGTTTGCCTTTAGGCCTCAACGCGTTGCAATTATGTGATGAATACTTTTCGACCAATAATAGACATTTGAAATGTATGTAGGACTGGTTAATTGTTAACCAGTCTTTTGGTCTGAGTGCTGCGAGGTTGTTAAGTCTTGCCCAAAGTGTGCGAGTGCCGGTGCGATTTGACCGGCTTCAGGCGAAACCTGATCGGTCATAAACCACAGTGTGTATTTCACAAATCTAGGGTGTTGGAAGATTTTCATGATTGGTTCAAGGCTCGCACTTTTTGTACCAGCCTCATAGCCAGAAAGTGTGCTGTAAATTACTCCTGTTAACTCGCTGAATTGCCTACGATTAAGCCGTTCTGACTCCCTGATAAGCTTCAACTTCTCTGAAATAGGGATTGACATAAAAACCTCTTTGGGAAAATATTACGCGTATGGATAATAAATTTTCATTTGAGTAAGTGTCTTAACGGGCAATTAAAACCCATTAAGAGCAATTAATTACCCTAAAGGAGAATGTAACAGATGAGCAAACAGCTTGTAAGTAGCACGGACGCTGTGCCTTATCAGGAGTTCGCCAGACTCATCGGGAAAACCCCTGCTGCGGTGAAGGGCATGATCGAGAAAGGGAAGCTTCCTGTAATCGAGATGACCGATCCCCAGTCTACTTCTGGCCGTGCCGGCGAATACTGGGTTTACCTTCCAGCCTGGAACAACGGCATGAAACTGGCCTACGAAAGTCGTCCAAAGGAGATCAGGGAAGGGTGGTTGATGTGGCTTGGTCTCGGTGAGCCAGGTCGATAGCCGGTTTCAGGAGAGGAAACATGAAGAACGGTAGCCGCGGATCAGTATCACAGCTCAATCGCAAAACCAGCCTCTACTGTGGTTTTACTATTCTGAAACTCCCACGCAAAAAACCGTACAACCGCCAGCGCTATCAAATTACGCACACAGGCCATTATTACGGCATTGACTTTGCTTTATCAGAAGCATGCCGAACGATTGACAGAATCATGAGTAAAAAGCGGTTTATTGCTTTTTAATCTCTGGGGGCGAAAATGAAACTCGAATATGCAGACAAAATTAACTCGCTTTTACAATGCTTCCATTTCAATAAAGAGTTTCTGGAATGGAATCATGATTACTCTCTCCAGCTTTTACGCCATGGCGTATCCCACCTTTATCATTTCGCAATGCTTCAAGGCGAGAATGATGAATGCACTCTTGAAGAACTCCGCAACATCATTATTTCCGTCACCGATGGTGATATCCCTAAACCATATGACCTGCTATCTCTGGGCGCTGAGCAACTGAAGAGGGCTATGAAGTTTGTTCAGCCCCAGGCTGTAACCGTAGAGGTTACACCGGAGATCCTGGAACACCTGAAACTGGGAGCTGAAGCCTCCTGGCGGCTGGAGCCCCCTCGCTTTAACTGATCATCGGAGTACGCCATGTTCACCGAAGAAAAAACATCTTGGGAACAGGAAATGCTGATTCGAGAAGCAGTGGAAAGTGCCGAGCAGGGGTTCACTGTACATCTAAAAAATGGTGCTCGTATCACCATTAGTTCAAAAAGCCCGTCTAAAGATTTAATAATTTACGGGCTCGAAAAAGCCATTCGCGGTAATCACGATCGCGCGCGAATGACCTTTATTGATTTCATGTATTACTGGCATGAAAGGATATTTAAGCAGATTAAAAGAAAACCGCGTCCAAACAATTAATTAACCCGATTTAAAAATAACGGCATTCACTTTGCCGGGGATTCGTTTGCCTTTTTCAGGAGGTTGCATGTCGGTTACGTCAATAAAGCCGGAAGGCGGAATAAGCGATCCAGAGTTTATGGGTATCAGCACCAATGCGCGCAAAGGCGAGCGCGCCCACTTACTCGGATTGCTGCGCATCCGTATGGGCCTGCTGAAAGAGCAAGGCCTTACCCCCGAAGAGATTTATTCAGCACTTGAGCAGTGGATAGCCAACCACGAAACAATCACCAGCGAGGGCAGTAGACCATGAATCACGTAATGATCGATTTGATTAACGTTAGTAAGAAACCGTCATCACCTCTGTGTGCCATTGAAGCTGTGTTTTTTGAACCCTCAACAGGGCAGATCGGAAAGGTTTTTTATTCTTCGATAGACATTCGTAAATCTGAAAGCTTGAAGGGCCGTATCAGCATTAGTACGGCATTCGATTGGATGAAAAAAGACTCTCACTGGCGCGCCGAAGTAATGAGCGCAACCGAAGCTGAAGAAGATGCACTTTGCAGCCTTGCTGCTTTCATCGCCGACAACACCTGTCCCCGGAACGCGGCGTTATTCGTATGGTTCAAAGATGCCCCGGAAAAACTGGTTTCACTTCGTTATGCCGTGGATCGCTTAGAGGTGTCAGGCATTTTACCTGAAGGCACAAAATACCGCTGCATTCGTTCACTTCTCGACCTTGCTGCTGCCACAGACTATGCGCCTCATGCGAGAAGCGCTTTGGCACGTTACACCCTCACTGACGCGCGATATCAAGCGGAGCAAGTCTGCGAAATCTGGCAGCGCTTAACCTCCCCACACATTGGATCGCTGTGAGGGCCGCCATGCATTCGCATTTATCTGTTGTTTGTAACGCGCCGTTGCCGGTTTGTAAGAGGGCGCTTGCCGCCCTGAATTGCTTTGCTCGTGGACAGCGTAATTACACCCGCGTCAAGCCACACGCCTATCTCGTGATCCGCATTGGCCTCCGTTGGCGTTTGCTCAGCAAAAACGGTGGTAAGCAGTGGCGACTGATGACCCATGAAACCTATAACCAGGAATGCCGAAAATGATTAAGTCACCTCTTAAGTGGGCTGGCGGTAAAACCCGCGTGTTGCCGGAGCTGCTGAAGCACTTACCTAAAGCCGATTGCTTGATTGAGCCCTTTATAGGCAGTGGCACAGTCTTTATGAATACGGAATACCGCCGCTATGTGCTTTGTGACAGCAATCGCGCATTGATCAATTTCTTCCGCGCGCTCAGGGAAGACCCTGAAAGATTGATACTGATCGCCAGGAACGTATTCAGAAATGGCAATAACGAAGATAGCTATTACGAAGAGCGCAAGTTGTTCAACCACCTGTCGTGGGATGACGAGTGTGCAGATGATTACGTTGTACGGTGGGCGGCATCATTTTTATACCTGAACCGCCACTGCTTTAACGGGCTTTATCGCACCAACAGGGATGGCGGTTTCAATGTTCCATTTGGCAGCTATAAGGCGCCTTATTTTCCAGAAGCAGAAATGCGCCTATTTGCCGAAAAGGCGCGGGATACTCACGCGCTCTTTCTTTGTAATGATTTTCGTACTTCCATTCCGTACGTCGCCAGGAATCGCCTGGACTCCGTGATTTACTGCGATCCACCGTACATCCCGACTAGCAAAACAGCCAATTTTACCACTTACGGCAAGCCATTTACCCAGGATGATCACCGCGCTTTGGTTACGGCGTTGCTGGACGTTAATCGTCAGCATGGAACGTGCTCGGTCATCTCGAATAGCGACACACCAGAAACACGCCAGATCTACTCCGCTTTCAATCTCCACGCCTTCAGAGTTCGCCGTTCCGTTAGCGCGAAAACCCGCGATATGGCCGGTGAAGTGATTGGCGTGCTTCGCGTATGCGGTCGCTGTGGTCGCTCTGGCGGTGGAAATTGCCCGTATTGCAGACCAGTAAAGAGGCTTTCGACTTACGGTGCAATGGTGGCGACGGATGCATTCGACGGGGCGGAGGGGTTCTGATGAATACCATTGATGCCGTTATAACCCGCATTCTTGACGTCCGGCTATATCGCCATTTCTGGATCGTTGAGGTGGAGGTGTTGAGCTGGGGCCGATACAGCAATACGACCATTATCCGCGATAGCGAAAAAGAAGTCCGCCAAGTTCAGCCCGGCGACACAGTGACGGTTTGGGCGGTGCATGATGATTGCTAACTACAACGAAGTCGATGCCGGGAGCGCTGCCCCCGGCACGACCAGACTACAGAGAAGCGTCCTCAGGGTTGTCATCACTCCAATAAAAATCGTCGTCATATTCAGGTTTCGGCGGTGGTGGTGGATTTTTCGGTATGTCCGACATTTTCATTTTTCCTTTAACGATATCCGCCTTGACGGCAGGTATTGCGAAAACAGCGTCATAGCCACGAAAAACACCATCATCAGGAAGGAGGTTGACCAGACCAAGCCTCTTCAGGAACTCGCAAATACTGACGTAATCCCCCAGGCCGGATCCTGTTATAGCCCTGTAGATAAAGCCATTGTGGTAGAGGGCTACTGGATATCCCATGGAACCCCAGGGGTCTTCCGGTTGTTGCTCAATCCACTGGCTGATCTTGTCATCGTAATCAGGTCGTTCGCATTCCCGCGTGTACCGATGTTCCATGCTTTCCCCTTTTTCATGATTATTTGTGCCTGGGTGAAATATGAGCACAACTAAATCGAACGTGCAAATAAACCCGGATTTATCAGCAGCCTGTGCTCGTAATGAGAAGATGAATTATGCCTACGTCTGGCATTCACCGGATTATGACATTGCGACCGCCAATGGACTGACCTCTGCACCGGCATCGCCGGTTGCAGATGATAGCGCTGTTACCGGAGGTATTATTTATCTCAATCCTGAGGGGGAGCGTAAGAAATTATCCCCTGATGACATTATTGAACTCTGGCCACCAACCGTAATGGGAGCGATTGAGCGCGATCGGCTTGCTCATGAACGCCGCATAAAATATCTGCGACGCCGTCTTCAGGCGTTGCCCGCATTTATCCGTTACCGTTTCTCTCGGCAACTGGAAGAACTGACCGACCAGGATCCATCCAGAGCGGTTAAATGGTTGTTTGGTACATTTGAGCGCCACATCCTTCGCCGTATTGAGGAGGTCAACGCGCAGTATCTGCCGCAGGATTCGATCCCAGCTATCCTGTTGCCACTTCGTGAAGACTTTCACTTGTTACCTTGGGCCAACAAGAAGCGACTGAAAAGACTGGCGTATAAGCTCGCGAACCTGATGAAAAGCGAGTTTATGCGCGAGTTTGATTTTCGGTACGAGAAAACGGCAGATGTGGAGTTTTCCACGATCTACGCTTACGGCGCCATTGCCAGTAAAGCGTCCTCACTCAACATTGCGATCCCTGGCTGGAAACAGTATTGCGATGAAGTACTGACAGCAGAAGATGCATTGCGTGTTATTGCCAGACTTCAAAAGGAAAAGTGGTGGCTAGGTAAGCTCCGCAAAATCCATGACCGCTGGCGCGAGCACCTCCTGATCGCCACTAGCTACGTCAGCAAAGTGGCATCACCCTATTGCTCTGAGCCTTGCCTCAGGGAGTGGGTAGCTCAAAAAAAAGCCAACTTTGAATACCTTCAGGCGATGGAGCTGGAAGACCAGGACACTGGCGAGCGTACCTCCTTGCTCGATAAGGTCATGGGCAGCGTTTCCAACCCGAAGATCGCCCGTCATGAATTGATGGTGCGCATGCGCGGTTTTGAGGATATGGCTAACGAGACGGGACTGGTTGGCATGTTCTACACGTTGACCGCACCGTCACGTTATCACGCCACGCATGTGCATTCCGGCAAGCGCAACGATAAATACTGCAATGCCAGCCCACGCAAAACTCAAAAGTACCTTTGCAACGTCTGGTCACGTGTACGCGCCAAATGGGGAAGGGAAGGCATCCGCACATTTGGTTTTCGAGTAGCCGAACCACATCACGACGGAACGCCGCACTGGCACCTGCTGTTATTTCTCCGCCCTGAAGAGGTGGAGCTTGCCACTGAAATTTTTCATGAGTACGCCCTCCAGGTGGATGGATGCGAACCCGGCGCGGCTCAGTATCGTTTTACTGCCAAACCAATTGATGAAGAGTTTGGATCGGCAACGGGATACATCGCAAAGTACATCTCAAAAAATATCGACGGTTATGGAATGGATGGCGAGTTTGATCACGAGTCAGGCAAACCCGTTAAAGAGATGGCAAAGCGCGTGCGGGCGTGGGCTTCACGCTGGAGTATTCGCCAGTTTCAGCAGATTGGCGGCGCGCCTGTATCCACCTGGCGCGAGCTAAGGCGCCTGGGAAGTCGTGAGCTTGTCTTGCACCCGGAACTTGAAGCTGCCCGCGCTGCGGCTGATGCGCCCGACTGGTCGGGATACGTCAACGCCCAGGGCGGCCCGTTTGTAACCCGCGATTGTTTGCGTGTTCGCCTCAATTACGAATACACCGAAAACGGCAATGATTATGGTGACACAGTCGCCAAAATCAGCGGCGTTTATTGTCCTTTTACGATCAGTGAATCGGTCATTTATACCCGCACCAACGATTACAAAATCGTACCGAAGCGTAAGCCATCGCTGGTCGAGAATTTGACTTTAGAGGGCCGCGACGCGGCCCCTTGGAGTTCTGTCAATAACTGTACGGGGCGCGCTGAATCGGACGAAAAGCCACCGCGAGAAACGGCGATGTCAACTTTTAAATGCTCGCCCCACGACAGTTCAGTGACAGAACTTCCGCTGAATATTGAAGATTTAAAGCGATATTCACGCCAGCAAAGGCAGGAGATCATCGGTCGGCTAAGAAAATCTGCCCGAGAAAACTCAGATCAGATCTTCATGCGTACCGCGCGTGGGATGCGCACGTCGATTGATGACGAAACCGCGCTGGCATGGGGGCCAAAAGTCACCGCCGCGAAAGATTTGAGCCTGACGCCGGAAGAAGCAGAACAGCGCTGGCGCGAGCAGTTACAGCTCGAAGCAAAACGGCGGGCAGATAACTATGCCGCTGCGGCTTCGGAATACCAAAAGAAAAAGTCAGAGGTAGAATTACTTCAACAGAACGGCACGGCATCGAACGGCGAGGGGCGAAATTCACTGCAGCAAGGCATTAGCGGGATCTGGCAAACACTGCCAGACCACGTGAACTACGAGCTGCATAGACGTAATATCGCTCTCTGTGACGGAGAGGTTAAATTGTTAGTCAGCGGCTGTATTCTGGCTCGTGGCGAAATGGAGTTTGCCATCAGAGAAGGGGAGTTAATAGTGGAGCGCCGATTGTTTAAACATGCCAACCACGCCCCGGCATCATTAACCAAACAAAGTGAGCTGCTTAATCGCTGCCAAAAGGCTAGCAGGGAGAAATTATGACCACGTTCACTGTAGAAATTCATGAAGATATCGTTACCTGGCTCAAAAAGAGTAATCGCCCTGAGTTAGTCCTAGATCTGCCATCAGTGCCGGCCCGTGGCGATAAGCTCTGGCTGAAGAGTATGCGAGGTACGCATATTGCCGAAACGGAAAGATGCGTGATCGTGGAGTCGTGCCGTATCTCGCGACTACGTCCTACCGTGCGCTTGGTGTTGGTATTGCAATAAATCATGAGTTCGATGAATCCTGCGAACGGGAAGTCTTTCGAGAAAGGCGTGAACATTTACCACTACCAGAGATCATTCGTAGTATCCGATCAGAATTAAATCAGGAAAAGCTGTTGCAGGACCGCAATCATATAATCTGTAAATCAGTGTTTTTGACTAAGAGAAATACTGTTATCTTAGCATGTTAGCTATAGTATTGAAATTTTGTGCTATCACTCAGGTCATTCGGTCTGACAAGATATGGTGTAGCTACTGCATAAAAATGAACCCTATCTGACAGGGTGATAAGTGCTAAAAATGGAAGCTGACGTCGAGCCCCCCATTTTTTGAAGCTAAGTACTTAAAAAAACGTTAGATTAAAGTATAGTTCTGATGTGCGGATTATGTTGAACCTCAAGTTTTCGACACATGAATCTAATAATCTATATTGCTTCGATACCTGAAAAAAGGAATGAAAATGGTTGATTTCAAAAATAAACTTAAGAAAAAAGAACTCGCAAAAAGAATTGATCCCATTGATATTTATGAATCTTTGGATCGACGTAGCGAGGCAGGCCCCTTACGCCCTTCGCAAAAAACCATTCTTGAAGAATGGTTCAATAACAGAAGGGGTGATAGGGATAATATAATAAAATTACATACCGGCGAAGGGAAGACTTTAATCGGACTGCTAATATTGCAATCAAAGATAAATGAAACAAATAGTCCATGCATGTATGTTTGCCCTAATATTTATTTGGCTAAACAAGCAGTTAAGGATGCGGAGAAGTTTGGTATCCCTTATTGTATAATTGATCATAGCAAACAAATACCAGATGATTTCCATGCAGGCAGGAAAATATTAATTACGCATGTTCAAAAATTGTTTAATGGGAAAACTGTTTTTGGTCTCGGCAGCAAATCCATAAGTGTTAACTCAATCATAATAGATGATTCACAGGCTTGTATTGATTCAATAAAAAATAGTTTTACAATTAAGGTAGATAAAGATAGTAAGCTTTACAAGGCAATTTTAAATATATTCTCCGACGAGCTTAGAGAGCAGGGTGAAGGGAGTTATTTGGAAATGTTTAATGGGGTCGGAAACAATACGCTACTTCCAATATCATATTGGTCATGGATCGATAAAAAAGAATTAGTTGCGCAGGAGTTAATTGGGAACCTTGAAGACAATCGAGTGTCTTTTATTTGGCCACTAATAAAAAATGAATTACACCACTGCCAAGCATTTATATCCGGTGAGTCGTTGGAGATCTCACCGATATTTTCACTTATAGATTTATTTGGTAGTTTTAGTAAAGCTCAGCATCGTTTTCTCATGTCTGCAACAACACAAGATGATTCTTTTTTCATCAAGGGATTGGGCTTTGATGTGGGAGCTGTAAAGCAGCCTTTAGTTAACTCCGAGCTTGTGTGGTCTGGTGAAAAAATGATTTTAATCCCATCATTAATTGACGAAACATTGAATCGTCAGAAAATCATTAACTGGCTACTTCAGCCATTTGAAAAACGAAATATTGGTACGGTATGCTTGACACCTGGTTTTGCGAATGCAAAGCAATTCCAGCATATAGGGGCGACCGTAGCAACCACGGAAACAATTTATGAGTGTATAGAACAATTAAAGAGAGGAATATATAGTAATGCTATCGTCTTTGCTAATCGCTATGATGGCATAGATCTTCCTGATAGTTCTTGTCGTATTCTGATTCTGGATTCAAAACCCTATTCTGAAACATTATCTGATCGTTATGAGGAAGAGTGCAGACCAAATAGTGATATTATAAATGTGAAAACAGCACAACGTGTTGAGCAGGGGTTGGGGCGTAGTGTTAGAGGTGAAAAAGACTACAGCGTTATCATCATTACAGGTAGTGATCTTGTCCAGTTTTTGAAAAGCCCACTAACGACTAAATATTTCTCACCTCAGACTAAGATGCAAATTGATATAGGTAGTCAAATTGTTGGTTTTGCCAGAGCTGATATTGAAGAAGGGGCCGATGTTGATAAGTTATTTGTTGATTTAATTAATAAATCTTTACAGCGTGATGAGGGATGGAAAGAGTATTATGTTGAAAGAATGAACGAAATTGACGCTTGTGATAGAAAAGATGATCTTCATGATTTGATTACGCTTGAATACAAAGCTGAGAATCTCTTTGTAAAGGGCGAAGTAGATAAGGCATGTAATATATTACAAGATATTTGCGATAAGTATGCTGAAGATGAGATGGAAAAAGGTTGGTATCTTCAATTGCAAGCCAGGTATAAATACAGTTTAAGCAAAATTGAATCCAATAAAATCCAAAAATCTGCATTTCAAAGGAACAGCAATCTGCTTAAGCCTAAAGATGGTATTATTTATAAAAAAATAGATAACATAAATGCTACTCGTGCAAACCGAATTATCAAATGGGTTAGTGCACACAATGATTATCAATCCTTGATGATTTCTGTTGATAGTATTTTGCAGAATATTTCTTTCGGTGTTCAATCTGATAAATTTGAAGGAGCAATTCATAGCTTAGGTACTTCAATTGGATTTGTCTGTCAAAGGCCAGATAAGGAAATTAAAAAAGGTCCAGATAATCTATGGGGAGATGTAGATGGTCAATATTTCCTTTTTGAATGCAAGAATGAAGTTAGCGAAGAACGTTCTGAAATTAATAAGACTGAAGCTGGTCAGATGAATAATCATTGCGGATGGTTTTCAGAAGAGTATGGTGACGCAAAGTGTAAGAAGATAATGATAATAAACACAAGGACTCTTTCATATCAAAGTAACTTTAATGAAGAGATATTTGTCATGAGGAAATCAAAGCTTAGGTTGTTAAAAGATAATGTTCGGTCCTTCTTTAAAGAGTTCAAAGGTTATGACTTAAACTCGTTAGATGAAACAATTGTTCATAAATTCATTGGCCCTCATAAGCTTGATATCCAAAGTCTGACGTCAATTTATTCCGAGTCAATCATTAAAGCAAGTAAGTGATTTTGCATCAAGCAGGTGTTGTCTTCCCCGACATCTGCTTAGTGATTATTATTAGTGTATACTCGCGATACTTGAAGTTGCATGTTGCCAGTATCGCTTCATGCCCATAAGGCTTGGGCTGTACTGTTGCTCGAACATGCAACTTGAAGTTTAATGAGCATATAAAGGTGGTTTGCTGGTTTGCTGGCTTGCGTATGGCCAAAACTAATTTTATATTTGATAGTAGGGTTGTTTTAATTTTATTTATTATATGAAGATGTGGGCGTTTTGTAATAGACTCAACTGTTTCCTATGTTTAATATACCTCAATCGGAACAATTTCCTCCTGTTTTTCGCTAGCGAGTATGATTTGATGGAAAACTGTCAGCCTCATGTGAGTGTTGTACTTTGAAGGTAGCGGCATGTTGATGCAATTTGACTTCGATGCAACACATTTTTAAACGTAAATAACCATATTCAATTTGATGCACGACAGCGCAAAAATTCCCACATTTTTTCTGATGTATTTTATCTCCTTCAATCCCATGAGCGGCACAGGCTGAGACCGATTTTGTGCATGCACAAAAAATGAAGGGATCGCTGCGCGCAGGTGACGGGGGGCAAGCCCCCGCAAGCGGGTCAGGGTAGGGAAGGTGGCAGAATACGCAATTTCACGGGTTCTGCGTCACGGTGAGCTGTGATTTTAGGTAGAGGCAAGCCTCGCGCAGGCAAAAAGCAGCGACGCGCAGAGGGGCGCTGATGCGGGATTCTTTAAGCAGAAAAGATGAGGCCAGCGAAAACGCTGGCCTGTTATAAATGGCTGATATTGTTTAAAGAAACTGAATTTTCTGGCGGTTATTTCTCAGGGGTAAGCAACGCGTAAGGGTTAAAGCGGATCACTTCTTCTCCGATCCACTCGTTCACCACCTTCAGCGCCTCCATCACGGGTGTCAGTTCGTTGATAGCGTACACCCGGGCGGCTTTCTCGATATCCCCAAATGATCCGTTTCCCTCTGGCATGGCGCCCATCAGCTGCGGCGGGATACGGTGCGCTGCGAGTATGTCGTCACGTGTGGCATTCTTGATGTTGATAAACTCATCTTTCGCCGTGATCTGCTGGAAGGGGAGGATTTGCACGCCGTCTTTGCCGCCGCCTGGCGCATGCAGCAGCAGGTTTTTAAATGCGCCTTTACCGCGCGCACCGGTCAACGTCTCTTTGACTGCCTTCATGCTTTTATCGTCAACCTGTCCGGCGCCAATATAGACAATGCATCCAGCATGCGATCCGTTGTCGTAGTACAGCTTACGGAACATGTCAGCGGAGTGGGCCAGGCTGGCGGCCAGCAGTGCTGCCATATATTCCGGCATACCGTAGACCTCCTGATTAATATCAGGGTTCAGAACGTGACAAACCGTTCCTGATTTGAACGTGTGCTCTTCTTTCCAGCGCCGGATAAACCAGTATTGATCGAGATCTGTGCTCCCACGCCGGGTGTACTTCGCAAGAGAGTGTTTGAAGGGAAGCGGGCCGCCCAGGCGATTACGCGGCAATTCGAGATAGGCATTGCCAAACGTGAACCAGTCCAGCGCAAACGCGGAAAAGGTCTGGCGATTGAGCAGCTTGTGCGGGATAAAACAGCCGGTGAGCACATTACGTTTGAAATACAACGCCGACTCATGCCAGGCGCTCTGGCGCGGAGCTTTAGCCAGTCCGTAAAAATCTACTGGTGTCTCATAGTATCGCCCGTTATCCATGCAATAGAGATTGTCCAGCAAATCGGCCATATCACGCACGGGATAAGGGCCGTCAAAGCTGAACGCTGTCAACGCGGGATCGGCCTTCAGTGACTCCACAATGTCAGAACCGGCGGTGCTGCCTATCGGCTTTTTACCATATTTCTTTTTCACAGTTACCATCCCATTGCGAAACCACCGCCGCCACTTTCCTGGCCCAACGGTTCATTAATAATCGAAAGCATGGTTGCCCACGCCATATCACCATGGCTTACGCCGCGCGATCGGTCCGTTTCGTAAGTGATGAAACCGCCGGGCGTAACAACTTTGCGAACAGCGTTAAAGGCTCTGACCAGACCCTGCTCGCTGCGGTCATATTCCCAGCGGCCAGCGCGTATGACCTGCAACATTTTGAGGACAAGGGCGCGCTTGGAAGAGAGGCTCATCTGGTAGCAAATAGCCGCCGGGAACCAGTTTTTAACAATCTGCCAGACCGCCTCCCCGACGCCTTGTCCATCGATGGCGATGTGAGTGACGTTGTAGCGCTCGGCAGCCTCTTTGATGACCGCCGCCTGCTGTTCAAACTCAAGCCCTCGTAGTTGCTTCAATTCAACCGTGCGAAACCGGCCGCCAGCCACAAGGGGAGGGACCGTCACGGATAGAGCACCGGCATCACCATTGCCGCTGCCGCCGTTGGCGTCGTAGCCCAGCCACACCTCACGTTGCCCCATAGGGCGACTGGCGAACGGTTTCCAGTCGGGCCAATCGTCATACCCGTCAGCGCCGCACCCCAGTAACTGGCTAAGATTGAACGCGCTTTCGCCGTCTTTGACGAACTCACACATGTACAGGTTTTCAAATTCATCAGGGCTGTTTTCGTCCCGGATTTCATCAATGTCGGTGTAGTCCCAGCCATTGTTGATAGCGTCCTGAATAGTGACGATCTGCCGCCACGTTTTGTCCGGGTAAAGCACGCCGCTACGCGTTTTCTTCCAGGACACATCGAAATCAACGCGCTGCGCTTTAGGCCGTTTTGCATTCCACCGATCGCCGGTCCAGAACTGATAGGCTTCATGGCTTTCGCTGGATGGCGTGGAGAAGTACGTACGCGTTAAGCCTTTGAGCGTTGCCATAGCGCCGGCAACCTTACGCAGATTGATAAAGTTACCGGTCCAGAAAAACTCATCAAATCGCAGGTGCCCCGTGTAGGACTGCGCGGTCGCAGCTGATGTCCCGAGAAAACGCAGCTCCGCGCCGTTTGACAGCGTGATTTGCTCGCCGCCTTTAAGTTCGACGTCCACCTCTTCAGCCGCTTTGCGGATGAAGTTGCGGAACTGTAGCGCCTGCTTTCGTGATGCTGACAGAAAGATTTGGTTGCGCTGGTAGTCGTGCTTAACGTCCGTTCTCAGTGCGCCCAGCAACGCCTCGCGTGCAAAGTACCAGGTAGCGCCAATCTGCCGCGATTTGAGGATCATCCGATTACGCTGATCTCGCTGTTCGTACCAGCCGCGCTGGTGCCATGCGAGAGAGTCGAGAATTTTTAAGCGCAACGCCTCGATCTGCTCCTCGGAGAAGTGATTTTTCTTCTTGCGTCGACTGGTTTTTTTAGCGCCTGTGGTAGTGGAGGCCTGCCCGGTATCCAGCTTTTTCAACTGCCGGGTTAACAGATCAATCTCTTTGAAATCGCCACTGGTTTTATTGTCTTTCGCGCTCAGCTGGCAGAGACGGGTATCAATGGATTGCGTCACCCGTTTGATGGGCGTTGTGTCATCCCATGCGTCGCGCTTTTTCCACGAATAAACCGTGTTTGAGTTGATACCCATGAGTCGCGAAATTTCGGCGGGCGGGTAACCCTGCCAGTAGAGCTGCTTTGCCCTCAATCGAATAAACGCATCCTGGATCATCACTTCCCCCTTTTGAGCAGGGAGATTACCTGCGCGCGATCCCCGCGGCTCGGGCTTTCAGGTCTGACCGTTCTCCGACAACAAAACCGCGTGGCGCCGGGCTTTTAGGCTCTGCGATGATGCAGCGACTGACATAAATCAACAGGATAAAACGACATGGCCAGCACGACTAAACCCGCCCGCAAAAAGTTTCGCGTTGCGGTTTCCGGCGCCACCGTTGACGGGCGCGAGATCCAGCCGCAGCACCTCCGTGATGCGGCAGCGAGCTATGACCCGGACGTTTACGGCGCCCGCGTCAACGTGGAGCACTATCTCTCCATGCTCCCTGACAGCAATTTTGGCGCCATGGGAGATGTTGCCGCGCTGAGCGCGGAAGATATCACCGAAGGGCCGCTGGCCGGTCGGACGGCGCTCTATGCCGAGATCGACGCGTCGACCCGCATGAAGCAGCTCACCGATGAAGGAAAAAAAATCTATTCCAGTATTGAGCTGCATCCGCAGTTTGCCCTTAACGGTAAGGCGTATGTGGTCGGCCTGGCGATGACGGACACCCCGGCAAGTCTGGGGACTGAGCGCCTTAAATTTGCCGCGCAGCAGCGCGCGCAGGTGATGGCCTTCAATAACCAGCAGATCGAGGCGCCGCTGTTCTCTGATGCGCTTGAAGCTGAAGTGATCGAACTGGCCGCTCATCGCAGCGAGGAGGGCGTCAACTGGTTCAACCGCGTGATGGGCATCCTTGGTAAAGGCCAGAAAACCGACGATCAGCGGTTCAGTCAGTTGCATCAGGTTGTTGAAGCCGTTGCTCAATCTCAGGCAGACCAGATTGACCGGTTCAGTGCCCTGGAACAGGACCGCCAACAGGATAAAGCCACCATTCAGCAACTGACCAGCGAACTTAACGAGCTGCGCGGTCAGCTTCAGCTCCAGCCCGCAGAAAATTACAGCGCACGACCGGCGGCAACCGGCAACAGCAGCGCGCAGCTTGCAGACTTCTAAGAGGTAACCATGGAAAACCAGACCCGCGAACTATTTGATAAGTACATTGTGCGCCAGGCACATCTGAACGGTGTCTCACCCTCAGCCGTTGCCAATCGTTTCAGCGTCGATCCGACTATCCAGCAAAAACTGGAACAGGCCGCCATGGAGTCGGATGACTTCATGAAGCTGGTTAACCACTTTGGGGTTAAAGAGCAGGAAGGGCAGAAAGTAAAAATTGGCAGTAAGGGACCGATGGCGAGCACCAATAACAGCTCGGACGGCACCAACCGCCGTAACCCTGCACCGAACCATAACAAAGAGCCGCAGAACTACCACTGCCGCAAAACCAACTATGACTATGCGCTTTCGTATGCGGAGCTGGACGCGTGGGCCGGTCACCCTGAATTTCAGTCATTAATCAGTAATGCGATGGCCCGTCAGCTGGGGCTGGATCGCCAGATGATTGGCTTTAATGGCACGCATTACTCTGAAAACTCCGACCGCACGACCTATCCGTTATTGCAGGATTGCGGCGTTGGCTGGCTGCAAAAGATCCGCAATGAGGCGCCGCAGCGCATTATGCCAGGTATCACGCTGACTTCCCGTGATGAGAATAACGCGGTAATTGCGTCAGGCACCTACGGCAATATTGACGCCGCCGTGCTCGATGCGCGTCACAGCCTTATGGATCCCTGGTTCCGCCGCGCTCCCGGTCTGGTCACTGTGCTCTCGTCCGATCTGCTGCTGAAAGTGAACCTGCCGAAAGTGAACGCGCTCAGCCAGACCAATCCGAATACCGAACTGCTGGCCGCGCAGCTCATTGTCAGCCAGGAAAAGATCGGCGGCCTGCCGACGGTCTTTGTCCCGGGTATTCCTGAAGACGTCGTGCTCATCACCAACCTGAAAAACCTCTCTGTGTATTACCAGAAAGGCTCCCTGCGTCGCTCTATCCGCGAAGAGCCGCATTACAACCGCGTGGCGACTTATCAGTCCAGCAATGACGACTATGTCATTGAAGAGTACGGCATGATTGCCATGATCGACGGCGTGACATTCGCCTGATAATCCCATCACAAGGCGGGCAGCAAGCCCGCCCAGGAGAATGAACGCATGCTGACACCGGCACAAAGACACTTTCAGAAGGTCATGGCAGAGAGGCGAGGCTCCAGTGATGAGCGTGACGCGGAGACGCGCACCGCGCATGAGCAGATCCTCTTTCGCCTGCATATGCATAAATCCTCGCTGAGCCAGATCCAGTCCCGCCAGGCGAAGACCGCTGTAAAGGCCAGCATCCTTCCTGAGTTTCAGGGATGGATTGACGGAACGATCGAGGGCGACAGCGGACGCGCCGATCCGGTTATCACCACGCTGATGGTGTGGGCGGTAGACTGCTCCGATTATGAGCTGGCGCTGCGCATCGGGCGTTATGTCGTTAAGCATGGCCTGAGCATGCCGGATGACAACTATCGCCGCCCGGCACCCACGGTGCTGACCGAAGAAATCTGCAATCCCATTCTGAACCTCGCCACCACGGACGCCGGAGCCGATTTGTCAGGCTATATCCCCATGCTGGACGAGCTGGCCGAAATTGTGGCTGACAGTGATATGCCGGATGAGGTCCGCGCGAAGCTGTGCAAGGTGAGGGCGTTTTGCCGTCGCGACACGGAAGACGCGGAAACCAAAGGCGAAGCGCTGAAACTCTTCCGGGAAGCCATGAGCCTGAACCCGGGTGCCGGTGTGAAACGGGAGATCGCTTCTCTGGTCAGCGCTTTGAAAAAGGCGCCGCAGACCAGCGCGGCAAGTGGTGATGCGGAAGATGAGACTTCATCCAGCGATACAGCAGCAACCGAAACACCCGCAACAGAAAAAGCAACACGAACGCGCAAGCAGACGAAAACGGCGGCCGGCACTCAAAAAGCCACCCGCAAAACGGCGGCAAAAAAGACAACGAAAACCGCCACAAAGTAAACGCCTGAGCGTAATGAACTGGCCCCGCGCCACAGGCGGCGCGCCCGGCGATCTGCCCGTAATGCGGTCTTTTTACCGGACGCCCACCGCCTGACCTACCGGAGAAACGACGATGAGTTTTATCGCACAGCGCCCCGTCAGACCTGCTGAAAGTGATGTGACAGACGTGGACGACGGCGGCGCACAGATTGCCATCGGCACTTTCTGGCCGACGGTAAAACTCCACGATCTGCGCCTCGCTGCCCGCATCGCCGGTGACATTACAACATCCCGATTAATGCATATGGCAACGGAGGCCGCGCTACATGTCGCGGATCAACTGAAGGACTGGCGGAAGCAAAAGGAGGCTGAGGGTGCGGAATCGCTGGCTTCTGTCCTGCTGACTTCAACCGGTGGACCTGTCGAGCAGATTAACGGAGAAAGCGCAAAAGTCTATCGCTTCCGGCGCGCGGTCTACTCCTTCACGCGCGCCAGTGTTCTGGAGGGGTACAGGGATGTTGGCACCACGCCAAAAGGTGACAAAGACGCCGAAGCCCTGGACAGGCAAATAGACGATCTATGGCGGGACGGGCGCTGGAGTATCGCGGACATTCGGGAAGAAGCCCGTATCTATGCGGAGCTGTTCTGATGAAAGTCAGGGCGCTGCAAAACGACACGGTTGATCAGCTTTGCTGGCGTCATTACGGCAAAACCGCAGGCGTCACGGAGAAGGTACTCGAAGCCAATCCGGGACTGAGCAACCAGATATTTTTGAACGCCGGGCAGGAGATCGAAATGCCCGTGATAACCAGCGAGGTGGAGCGGGTAACCGTCCAGTTATGGGAATGACTCTGGATCGTATTAACGAATATTTTGCGTTTGCAACATCCGCCCTGGTGACCGGCGTGGGCGTCATGACCGTCAGCGAAAAGCTGGCGCTGGCTGGCCTTCTTCTGGGGATTGTTTCCGCCGTCCGGCTGGCGATTCATCGCCGCCGCATTGAGCAGGCCAGCCAGCGCCGCAACGACTTGATCGAGCAGATTCTCCGCCAGGCGGAAACCCGTAACCTGTCGGACCGCGAGCGGCAGCTGCTGGAGCAACTGCACGGGGACAACCCGGCATGAAGAACATCATCAAAAAATGTTCGATTGCGGTGATTGTGGCCCTGGGCATTTCGCTGGCGCCCGGGAGCGTCAGAACGTCGAAAGAAGGGCAGCAGAAAATTGCAGGTTGGGAAGACTGCCGCAGCACGCCTTATTACTGCACGGCGGGGGTGTTGACGGTTGGTATCGGCTCCACGGGCGGCGTGGAAAACCGCGAATACAGCAACCAGGAAATAGCGCGGCGCTGGATCAACGATCTGCAACGGGCAGAAAACTGCATCAATAACAATTTCCACGGCGCCGACATGCCGCAGCTCACCTTTGAGGCCATGACGGATGCCGCCCTGAATCTGGGCTGCACCGGGTTGATGTGGTTCACCGATAAAAACGGACGCAAGCAGAGAACCACGATCTGGAAGCATGCTCAGGCCAGGCAATGGCCGCAGATGTGCAACAGGCTGACTGATTTTGTCAATGCGGGCGGTAAGCACTCCCCCGGACTGGTTAACCGGCGCAACGATTTTAAAGCCTGGTGCCTGCTGGGCCTGAGTACGTCGTCATGAGGGCGGGCAGCGTGATTGTGATGCTTGTCCTTCTGGCTGCTGTCTGGTGGCAGAGCGACCAGCTGAGCGAGGCCCGGACCCGCAACAAGCTGCTGACCGAAACGGCGACCGGCTACGACCAGGTTATCCAGGAAGTGAAGGCGACCGCCATACAAACCCATAAGTTACTGGCAGAGGTAAAAGTCCGTGAGCAACAGCGTAATGCAGAAGGGGAGCGCCGACGTGAAGCAATGCAGACCGCATTCAATGGTGACACGTGCGCTGTTACTCCTGTGCCTGACGCTGTCAGCCGCAGCCTGCAAAAACGCACCGCCCGCGCCGATCATTCAACTGGTCCGTGAACCCGTCCCGGAGAGCCTGACCGAAGAGACGCCACGCCCGGCGTTGGATAAGCCAGTGACCTGGGGCGCGGTGGCGATATTCAGCGACAGGTTGATGGATGCGCTTGATGCCTGCAATGCTGACAAAGCGACGATCCGCCAGTGGAACAGCCTGCGCCAGAACACCCGAAAGGAGCCATAAATGCTGAAGATAAACACACTCCGCGCCGCCATAGAGAAAGCAAACACCTGGTGCCGGGCGAACCCGGAAGCCTGGACGGTGTTTGTTGAAGAGGGTGGCATTGAAACGACCGGTGAAACGCCGTCTTTCATGTACCGCTATTCTCTGGTGCTGTTCGTCATGAACTACGCCGGGAGCATTGACGACTTCACGCTGCCGCTGATGGCCTGGCTCTGGTTTAATCAGCCCGATCTGCTGCTGAACCCGGATAAAAACCAGCAGATTAAATTCACCACGTTGATTAACAGCGATGACACCGCCGATCTTATGTTTGAGCTGCCGGTGCGTCAGCGGGTACTGGTGCAGTTGGATGAAAACGGGGTGCCGTATGCCGAGCATTTGCCGGAGCCGCGCCCGCGCGTGCTGGCACCCCACGCCGCAGGCTGGGGGCTGGTATTGGAAGGCATGCTTCAGGAGGCCGGAGCGTGAGCGATCGCATGTTCAGCGAGCTGGATCAAGTCTTTCAGGACATCCTCGACGGCGTCAGCCCGGCGGGGCGCACCCGTACCGCGCGCAAAATTGGCCTGGCAGTGCGCCGCAGTCAGCAGCGCCGCATCGCCTCACAGAAAAACCCGGACGGTAGCGGCTATGCCGTGCGCCGTCGTAAAGTTTACCGCACCCAGCAGGTGATCAAGTTCTTCTGGAATAACGAGGTGCGGGCGCTGAAAAACTGGCGGGGCGGGCGCGGTAAATATGGCCGGACGATCACGGGATTTGATGAGAAGCGCCGTGATATACGTACCTTCTACCGGGCCGATATCGAGCGTTATCTGGAAATCAAAACGCAATCAGCGACGCATTCAGAGACAAAAAAAGCACCGATGTTTACCCGCTTGCGCACCCTGCGTTTTATGAAGGTCAGACCGGACGCGGGCGGCGTCACTGTTGGATTTGACGGCATCGCTGCGCGCATTGCTCGTATTCACCAGTACGGCCTCAAAGACGAAGTTGGTCCGGGCGCTTACGCACAGTACCCGGTGCGCGAACTGCTGGGCATGACTCCGGCAGACCTGATCGCTACGGAAAACGCCGCTATCAGCAGTCTGGGCGGCGCGTCATGAATGCCGAGCTGATGCGCCTGCTGGAAAACATTCTGCGCCAGGGTGTGGTGGAGCAAATCAGCGCTGACAAGAAAGCGGTGCGCGTTCGCTCCGGCAGGCTGCTGACCACTTGGATCCGCTGGAATGTCACCCGCGCCGGGGCGTTCAGCATCTGGCTGCCGCCCTCCATAGGGGAGCAGGTCTGGATCGGTTGCCCGGGCGGCAACCCTGAAAACGCGTTTGTGATTGGCTCTGCATACAGCGCAGATAATCCGCCAACGGGCAGCAGCCTGCTGGAAATCATCATCACCGCACCGGATGGCGCTCGCCTGCATTACGACGCAGCCGACGATGCCGGAGCGCTGGCCGTGACCGGCATTAAAACCGCGCATATCCAGGCAGAAACCCGCGTCACGCTGGACGCGCCCGAGGTGGTATGCACGGAACACCTCAAAACGCGCACTTTCGAACTGACCCACGGCGGCACGATGGCCGGTGATGTGTTCCATTCCGGCGGCGTGTTGCAGTCAAACGGGATCACAGTACATGAACATAAACACGGTGGCGTGCAGTCTGGTGGGAGTACTACAGGAGGCCCGCAGTGACAGCCAGTTACACGGGGATGAACCCGGAAGGCACCGGTTCGCTGACCGATCACGATCAGCTCTGGCAGTCCGTGACAAAAATCCTCACCACGCCAACAGGCTCGCGTGTGATGCGCCGGGAGTTTGGCAGCGCGATCCCTGATTTGCTCGATGCGCCGCAGAACGCCGTCACCCGCATGCAGCTGATGGGCGCCGCCGCTATCGCGCTGGCGCAGTGGGAGCCGCGGATCAGCCTGACCACCGTCAACGTGGTGTTTTCAGAAACAGGCGCAGTGACCGCCGAGCTGAGCGGCACCATCACGGAAACCATGACAGAAACCAGCAACACCATCAGGTTAAGGAGCTAGTGTGCAAACGTCCGTCGATTTATCTCAGATCCCGCAGCCTGATATCGTCGAGGTGCCCGATTTTGAAACGGTGCTGGCTGATATCCGGGCGCTTATCGTGGCGGCCATGCCTGCGGAACTTCAGGCTTCTGTGTCTGCTGCGCTGTTGCTGGAATCTGAACCGATGGCGGCACTGGCTCAGGCATTCACCTATCGCGAGATCCATCTGCTGCAACGCATCAATGAAGCCGTGCGCGCAGTGCTGCTTTCCAGCGCCCTGGGGGCGGATCTCGATCAGGTCGCGGGGAATTTTGACACTGAACGACTGCTGATTACCGAAGCCACCGACGAGGCGGACGCCGTATACGAAAGCGACGAAGAGCTGCGCGCCCGCACGCTGCTCTCATGGGCGCGCCTGAGCACGGCGGGCGCCCGTAATGCCTATCACTATTTTGCACTGGGAGCTGATGCGGATGTGCTCGACGTACGCGCCTATGGCCCGGAGACGCATGATCAGGAGGGCCGCGTTTTCCTTTACGTGCTGTCACGCACCGGGGATGGCACCGCCCCGCAGGCGCTGCTCAATAAAGTCCTGGCAGCGGTAAACCCGGAAGACGTGCGCCCGATTACGGATTATGTGGCTGATTACGTCCGCTCCGCTGTGATTGTGAATTATCAGGTAGTTGCTGATATTTACGTCCCTTACGGCGTGGACACCGCCACGGTGCTGGAAAAAGCCACTGCCGCACTGAACGAATACACCGCCTCTGTGCATCTTATCAACGCCACCGCTGCGCGGTCGGGCATCGACGGGGCGCTGCATCAGGACGGCGTTGTCACTGTCGATTTGCATTCACCGGCCGCCGACGTCGTGGCGACGATGGGCGAAGCGCCTCATTGCACCTCTGTGAAAATCAATCTTGTGGTGATGGACTATGACCGCTAATTATCCCGCCAGCATTCTGCCACCCAACGCCACCGCCGTGGAGCGGGCCATCGACAGGGCCAGCGCCGCCGCGCTGGAGAGGTTGCCGGTATATCTGATCCGTTGGGTGAAAGATCCTGACAGCTGCCCGCTGGCGCTCCTGCCGTGGCTGGCGTGGGAATATCAGGTTGATACCTGGAATATTAACTGGTCAGAGCAAAAAAAACGCGATGCGATCAAGCGCGCCCACTACATCCACCGCCATCGCGGTACGGTCGCCGCCGTCCGTCATGCCCTGGTGGACAGTCCTTTCGGGACGGATATTGTTGAATGGTTCAATCAGAACCCGAAAGGGGATCCGTATACCTTTCGCCTGAACGTGTATCAGAACGATTTGCCGGTGACGGAATACGACCAGCAGGATCTGAAACTGGCGGTGCTGCGCGCCAGGAATCTGCGCAGCTGGTTTTCAGTTCATGTATTTGGCCGACTTCAGGGAACCTCATATGCGGCCGGTTACATGTACGCCACGGAGAAAATCACGCCGCGCTTTGTCCCGTTGCAGGTGGTTTTATCCCGCTACGAGTTGAATCTGGCCCCTGGTGACGCGGAAACGGTCATGGTGACCATCCTCCCTGAATACGCGGAAGATAAAACCTTTACGGTAACCACGTCGGATAAAACAATTGCGGCCGCCAGAATAGTCAACGGCGCTATTCTGGTTACGGGCGTGAAGCGAGGCACCTGTTCGGTCACCGTCACGACGACTAACGGCGTCAGCGCGGTGATCAACGTGAAAGTGGTCGCGGTGATGAAGTTCATCACCCGCATCGATAATGCAAGCCGTCCGTTGTTCTACGTGCGCATGGATGAGGATTTCACGATTGATTATGGCGACGGAACAGACAGCCGGGAATACCGTTTTGATGCTGCCAGTGCTGTGTACGGCTGGGTTATTCCGACGCGTGACGTTGTAGAGGGAGAAGAGTACACAATAACGGTTAAGAATACTGAAAGCGCCAGCTTCCAGCGGACTATGGGTAACGTTTCAGTAACGTTGAACCCCGTGCAGGAAATCATTCTTTTGACGGGAGAAAGGGACAATCTTGTTTCTTTCGCGAGCGGTGCAACCGGTCTTTACAAGGTTCATTCCGGGGCTTTTGACGATCTGCCGAATATTCAGAGTTGTAACTCTGTTTTCCGGGGCTGCTCGTCGCTGACTGAACTGCCAGAGGGTTTATTCGCGCGGATTACTGGTGCCACAAATTTCTCGTCGGCTTTTTATGGCTGCACGGCACTGGCTGCTGTTCCTGATGGGCTGTTCAGCGAATTATCTCAGGTGACGCTATTCACCTCAGTGTTTGAGAACTGCACGCGGCTGCTGAGTGCTGGCAAAAACACATTCCGGAGCTGTGCTGCTGCGACGAATTTCACCAGTGCGTTTTCGGGATGTATATCCCTTATCGATACCGGGACGGGCATTTTTGACGGGTGTGTCAGTGGAAATGGCTTCGGTTATACCTTCGATGGATGCCGCGCGCTGACAACATTGTCACCAGATTTATTCAGCGATGTGCCTGGTGGCGTGTTTACGGCGATTTTCAGGAGCTGCACGGCGCTGACGCAGCTACCGCCGCGCCTGTTCCGCAACTGCCTGAAAGCCACGCATTTCGGCGGGGCATTCAGTGGATGCACACAACTGCTTTCTGTGCCCGATGAGTTCTTTAAGGATTTACCTCTGGCTAACTATTTTGGAACGGTTTTTTCCGGCTGCTCTTCACTGGTAAAAGCGGGAAAAGCCGTGTTTTCTGGCTGTGCACTTGCGCAGACATTTTCCTCCGCTTTTTACTATTGCCGTGTTCTGGAAGAAGTGGGCGATGATATTTTTGAGGGGTGTGTCAGTGCAACTACCTTTGCCAGCGTCTTCCATAGTTGCACAGCATTAAAAGCGCTACCGTCGTTTGTGGACTGCAACAAGGTAACGAGCTTTGACCGGGCTTTTTATGCCTGCTCTTCCCTGACGACCGTCAGAGCAGAGGCCTTTGCAGGTAAATCACTGGTCACGACGTTCTATTATGCATTCACCCAATGTACATCCCTGAAAAGCATCGGGGCCGGGGCATTCCGTGACTGTAGTTCACTGACTAACCTGACCTATACATTTACGGGCTGTACGGCGCTGGTATCGCTGGCCGGGGATATGTTTGCAGGATGCAGCAAAGTGACGAATGTCACCGGCCTGTTTAACCAGTGCTCCAGCCTTGCCGTACTGCCTGAAAAGCTGTTCAGCGATCTGACTGCTCTGACGGCAATGGGGAGCACCTTCCAGGACTGCACCGCCCTGACAGCGCTGCTGTCCGATCTGTTTGCGGGTTGTGTCAACCTGACTTCCCTGACGCTGACGTTCTCTGGCTGTACTGCGCTGGCGGTGTTGCCTGCTGATTTACTGAAACATAACCCCCTGCTGATCAGTGCCGGTTCTACGTTCTACGGCTGCTCGACACTGGTGAACATTCCGCCGTCGCTGTTTGCATCGTGCCCGCTTATCACCGCATTTGGCGCAACCTTCCAGAATACCGGCGTGGTGGAAATACCGGAAAATCTGTTCAGTGGTAACCCGCTGGTGACGGCCTACGGCCAGACCTTCAGGGGATGTAAAAACCTGCGTTCAGTGCCTGCCGGTCTTTTTGTCGCAAGTATCAACGCCACGACTTTTACCAATGTGTTTGCCGAGTGCGTCGCACTGGAAGAGGTCGGGGCCGGTCTGCTGAATAACTTACCGGCGACGACAATCGGCTACCTGTTTGACGGCTGCGTGCAACTGAGAACTAACGTCAGCACGATATTCAACCTCAGCAGTTATTCGACGATTGTCACCACGACGGCCACATTCAGGGGATGCTCTGCCCTCACAGGTAAGGGCCAGGTATTTATGGACAAAGTGCCAAACGTCACAGCGCATTATTACGCGTTCTACAATTGCACAAGCCTGGACGATTTCGCAGATTTACCCGGTAACTGGATAACGAATAAGTTATGAAAACATTCAATCAAATTAAAAGCCTGATCGGATTTTGCCAGACCGATGAATTTTTCCTGGAATACCTACAAATGCTTCAGGCTGCGGGGGTTATTCATCCCGTTGAAAGCGATATTGATGCTGACAGCAAAACCGTCAGTGAAGATTTTTACAATCGCCTTGCCAGTGTGTATGGCATTGAAGCAGAGGAAACACTATGGCAACAGGACTGACACTAACGACGGCGGGCGCCGCTGAAATCGAAGCCGCGTATCAGGCGGGGGAGGTTGTGGATATTACCGCCGTGCTGATCGGTGATGGTGGTGGTGTGACATTGCCGACCGAACCTGACGACCTGTCGGCAGTGACGGCGCTTTTTGGTCAGTTTGGCCGTGAAACCTTTGACTCTGATTCAAGCAATGAGGGGTTTATCAGCGGTCAGATTGTTATCAACTGCCGGGATTATCCGGGTAAAACTCTAAGAGAGGCGGGGCTGGTCAGTGCTAAGGGTACGCTCATTGCTTACGGCGTGTACCCGGCGACATATCTCCCGGCGCAATCTGATTCGATCATCAAAGAGATCATTCTGACGCTGGTGCTGACGTTGACCCATACCTCAAGCGTGCAGCTGGTTATCGATCCGACGCTTGCCACCTTAACTCAGGAGTCAGGCGATAAACGTTATTTGCGGCGCGAGCTGAACCTCTCGGATCTAACTGATGCTGAAGAGGCTAGGGAAAATCTGGAGCTGGGCAACTCGGCCACGCGGGACATTGGCACAGAGGCGGGAACGGTAGCCGCAGGAAATGACTCACGCATTATTGGCGCATTGCAAAAAGAGAAAAACCTGTCCGATCTGAGCAATCCATCTGAGGCGCTAAAAGCTCTGGGGCTGGACAGCGATGGGGACGGATACAAGGCCATTGTTGACGCTATTTTTTACGTTGGAATTGTCATCTCTGGCGAACAAAGCCCGGCGATGCGTTTCCCTTGGCAGACATGGGCTGACTTAAGTGAAACCTTTGCTGACAGGGTTGTACGGATTGGCTCTCAATACGGCGCGACCGGCGGCAGTAACAAGGTGAAACTCGAAGCCGATAACCTGCCTCCTCACTGGCACCGCTCTGGCGACCGGTCTCCGGGGACTACATGGGATCCAACCACGACACATGGTACAGACAACCAGAAAAGTGGTCCGCTTGCCCTTACTGATGGGACTTACATCGATGCGGAGGGCCTGACCGAGTCCGCAAACGAGCCGATTGATGTGACTAACGAATACGTTACCCTATGCATGTGGAAACGTATTGAGTGACAAACCTGGTCAGTAATGACCAGGTTTCCCGGAATCGACTACTATTAGAAACTGAACAGGACAATTTGACCTGGTAGTTTTATTAGTTGAACACTATCAAATCTTAAAAGACCGCTTTAGATGGCTTTTTGATATTTAACCTCACATAAAATCTTTTATTTTTTTCCACTCAGCCTTGCTGATTAATTGAATATTTGCTTTAAACCTTTTGATAACTTCCATTACTTTTTCAAAATCATGTTCATCACCTGGCTTAAATTCATTAGTAATTGTAGCATAGTTATTCATAGCGATTATTACTGCATCTGATTCATGTTCGTTAGGATTTAGCAGCATTTCTATTTTTGCTTTGAAAAATGTCAAATCGCTCTTGATATTAGTAGCCTCCATTCGAATCTCACGATAATATGCATCATCTTTTTGTTCATCCTTTCTAAACTCATTTGTTATAAGTATTTGTAAGTTATTAAGCTTATTAGCTACGGATATGTACTTGGCTGCGCTATCCCTTAACTCATTAATCCATAGTTGTCTGCTTGATGATACAAGTTGGGCTCTTAATTGCTCTTTAGCATACACAGCATGCTCTTCGCGATCATCTTTCATTGTTTTCGCGCTATTTGAAATCGCATAATATGAGATTGCAGCGGGGATAGCAGCACCAATAATCGCACCTAAAATACTTGCTGAAACGGTATCCCAACCAAAACCAGAATCTACGACTACAGTCGGTAATTTACCTAAGGTTAAGATGCCTGAATCTAAAAAACTTGAATTACTTGATGGGTACGGAATGCCGAGCCAAGTCATAAACTCCTCCTTAATGAAAGAGTTATCATATCAGCATATTAGAACGTTTAGCTAGACCCAGTATGAACAAGCCTTTTTCTGGAGGGTACTCAAAGGTCAGTAGAAGATTAAGAATCAGAGCTTTTTTGGAGTTGTCTCCGCGCGGCGGCAGGTGAAGCATTAAATGCATTTACCGTCCTACCCACTCTCCATTGATTAATAAAGAATAATGTTTACAACCTCTGCTTATGGCACAGAGCTAGCTGTCGCATTGAGTTTGGCTCTGAGCAATACAGATGGCCGGTAAAACTGCGCCAATACACTCAAAAGATCGTGCTGCTGCTCAGGAAGTCAGACCGCCGAGCTTCTTCAGGGCTGTGTTTAACGCAGTTTCAACCCCATCCTTTAAGGTTGCCATCAATTCGTTAGCAGAGCTACTTTGCAATCGCTCCCTGATATCTTCATCAACCCTTTGCAGCGAAAGCGTGAACTCAATTTTTTTCGCCTTACCATAGCGATCAAACTCCTGATGCGTTTCCTGCAAACCCTTGATGACATACATCCCGTAAATCGAGCCAACCCCGTCAATCAACGGCCAGGCAAGCCCGGTGTAAGCCATTGTCGAGACGGCACCCAGCGACAGGTTGCCGCCGGTAATTTCGGGATACAGCAACCCACCAAGCGTCAGCTGGTTCTCACCTGCGCCAACGTACTGCCATTTTGCGCTCCTGCCCACACGATCATTTTTAACGTGCCGCCAGTTACGGGACAGCTGCAATTGCTGATAGGGCAGTGTCCTGAGTTCAAATACAAAAAGTCCGAATACCATCATCATAGATATAACTCCTGTTAATCATGATCCCGGAACGAACCCCGGGTAGTGCGTTGCTGTTTGTCAATTTCTGCGCGGACTGCTTCGCCAACAAGTTGAGCCAGTTCACGCGGATTGCTGCTCTGAATGCCATGCAGATGAATATGAATATCACCGGAAAAACTACCACTTGAAGTCGCCGCCGCCGTGTGGGTGCGTTGATTTCGGCGTACCGGTTGCCATGCCTGCGTCTGTTTTATCAATGGTTCGCCAGCGGCAATAACCGGGCGAGCGCTGACAGACTGGCGGATAAGCTTCGATTCCTGCCATTCACCACGCACCGCAAAGGCTGGAGGGAGGTTTTTAAATACAATGTCACCCGGCCCGATACGTTTTCGCTTTTCCTCATCTAAAAGGCCTTTAGTGTTATCTGCGATTTGGCCCAGCCGCCGCTCTGTTCCAGAGTTTCCCCCCAGCACATTGGGCGGCGGGGCGCTGCCTTTGCTTGCAGGCTTTTCAGATGACCATTGCCACTCCCTTTTAACCATGCGCCCGGATTTTTCATCCCATTCCCACATAACCGGAATAGCCCTGAGTCTGGCTGCTTCCAGCCTGGCTCTTTCAATGCCATCGGGGATGAGATCGAGCTTCTCCAGTAACCAGCCGACGCCTTCCATTAACTTCTGAAGCGGCCAAAGCAGAACGCTAAGTGCGGTCCCCAGGACTTCGCCAAAAGTCTGCCCGGCGCTGGCGCATTTGTTTAGCGCCTCGCGACTCTCCTCAACGGGCGTTAATACTTTTTTAAACCAGTTCCAGACGTTTTTGACGCCATCCCCAATGACCCCGAAAACGGGCGCCAGCCGGGAAAATGCGTTATAAACTGGCGCTAACCCCTGGATGACGCCTGTAAAAAAACCGCTAAAGAAGGCCTTAATTGGTCCCCAGTATTTCCAGATCAGTACCCCAGCCGCTACAAACGCAGCACCCACTAAGCCGATTGGGCTCAATAGCATTGATAATCCGCCGCCCAGCGCCGCAATTCCGCCTTTCACAATGCCGAAGAGAGCCGGGATCCCGGTTAGCCGCAGTGCCAGCCCGCCAATGCTTTTTGACAGGGCGCTGATAGTCGTCCCTGGAGCGGTAAAGGCGCTAAGTAACGCGCCGCGCAGTGGTACCATCAATCTGGTTAATGCGCCCAGGCGTCCGACCAGGCCGCTGAGTAAAGCACCCCATCCGCTAATTTTTGCTAGGGAGCAACCGCCCGCAGCACTCATCATGCGGAACGCTGATACCGTATCTCCGATTCCACTCCCGCCGGACAGCAGCGCAAACCCCAGCCTGAGCTTTGCAAGCGACCCCATCAGCAGACCAGCAGCTAATGACAGACCGCCAATTACTGCGGTCAATGCCAGTGCAGTACCACCGGCGAGTAACAACGTTCGTGAAAGTCTGGGGTTTTCTTCTACCCAGCTTTGAATACTGCCAATAACCCGGCTAAGCCCCTGTGTCAGTCTGCGCAATGGGCCGTCCACTGTCTCAGCTACAGAAATGCGGAACGCCTCCCACGCGCTGTCCAGCTCCTTCAAATCGCCGCCCAGGTTGTCTTTCTTCTTGTTAGCGACGGCGAAGGCCTCCTGATTTTTATGTGCTTCTGCAATTTGTTCATAGAGTGACTGGAGGTAGCCATCACCTGCGCCGTTGACCAAAGACTGAAGGCTCGTAAAACCCTCTTCTCCGGCGATATCTTTGAAAAATGAAACCTGATCCACCTCGCCAAAGCGGGAAACGCGTTTTTGTAGATCGAGAAGAATATCGAACGGACGTCGCATTTTTCCGCTCGCGTCGGCAGTTTCCACTCCCAGCTCTTTGAGTGCCTTTTTGGCTGCCGTAGTAGGGGAGGCCAGGCGGGAGAGGGAGCGACGCATTGCAGTACCGGCCTCGCTACCGCGAATACCCACGCGCGCCAGCGTGCCGGTCATCGCTGCGGCTTCTTCCAGGCTAATCCCAAGTCCTGCAGCTACCGGCCCGACAACTTTCATTGTCTCGCCGAGGCTGCTAAGCGTGGTATTGGTACGGGTAAATGTACCTGTCAGCACATCGCTGACGCGGTCCATTTCTCCGGCGTCGAGGGCGAACTGTGAAAGAATGTTTGAGCCGATGTCTGCCGTTTCACCCAGTTCCATGCTGCCTGCCAGCGCCATATTGAGCACGCCGGGCAGTGCTGCACGGATAGCATCTGGTGTGAAGCCTGCCATTGCCAGAAAGGCCTGGCCGCTGGCGGCGTCACGTGTGGTGAAGGCGGTTTCAGCACCGAGTTTTTTTGCCTGAGTGCGCAAGGCGGCCAGCTGCGAATCGCTTTTATCGAGCCGCGTCAGCGCCTGGACGTTTGACATTTCCTCATCAAAACCAACCGCAGGCGACAGGAAGCGTCCGGCGCCGTACCCGACAGCGGTTGCTGTACCTAATGCTATGGCACCGCCAGAGCGCAACTTCCCGGCCATCTGCTGTGCACCCTCGTAACGTTTACGAGCTTGAGTGACCGCAGCAAGTTGCCGTTTTTCCCGTTCAAGGGATTGGTTGTATTGTTCTGTGCGGCGTATCGCGTTACCGATGGTGGCGCTACTACCGGAAAGCATGACGCCATGCTGGCGCAGGGCTGATGCACTCTCACGGAGGCGGGCCACTTCCGTCACGCGTTTTGCGGTCAACCGATCAAGCCGCTCACCCAATCGGGACATCAGTAATTGCTGTTTTTCCGTCAGCGTTCCGTTTTTACGTTGCGCTTCTGACAAGCCATCAAAGCGGGCACGGGCACGTGAGATGGAACGTTCGGTTTTGCCGACGGCCGCGGTCATTCGCTGAAAAGTGGCACTGCTCTTATCGAGCCCTTTCAGGGTGGATTGTGTTTTTCTGAGTGAGTCGGATAGGCCGCCCGCACTCTGGCGGGCAGCATTAACGGGGCGGGTAAATCTGTCGATAGCGCTGAAAGCAACGCGTATATCAAGACTCTTCATCACTGGCACCACTTCGAAGCGCCGCCCGCTTGCGCCAGGCTATCACCTCGCCAAGAGCCATGCCGAAAACTTCAGAGGGCGGCCAGTTAAAAATAACGGCAATATCAGCAACCAGATCGTCGATCTGGTCAAACGCAACGGTGATTACTCGGTCTCCGTCTCCGCCACGTTCGACGCTCCAGGCTCCGGCGGATTCAAGAAAGGGACCAGAAGCTCTGCCAGCCCGATAAAGTCCAGAGTGTGCATTTCGTTGATTTCTTTTTGTGTCAGCGCAGGCGCGGTGACTCGCGTCAACAGCGTGGCAATTGAGTCTGCATCCATATTGGCAACGCGGATAAGATTCAGGCCGCGCAACGATCCGGCCTGACTGATGGCGCCGGTGATTTCCACCTGACCGATCTCACTGTCTTTACGAACTACCGGCTGCATCAGCGTGAACAGGTTTTTAGTTTTTTTAGCCATGTTAAAAATCTCCGGGCGGCATCTTTGCCACCCTCTGAAAGGTTATTAATTGCCCATGCCAAGGGCGGAGGTGATGCGGTCCGGGAACATGTTCTGACCGTTCTTTTTGTAGATGAAATTCAGCAGATCGATTTCGATAATGGGCTGATCATCAATGGAGAATTTGTAATAGGTGGATTTAAAGGTGTAGCTTTCCTCCGTGTCTTCTCCCTGTTTTGAGTCTCCACCGTCGAGTTCAGTAAATCGCCCGCGCAGCTCTACCTCGACAAGCTGGCTTTCGCCATCAGTGAAATATTCACCCGCAAAGCGCAGCCGCGTGCCGTCAATTTCTGCTCCGTATTCGAGAAACAGTGCTTTGATGACACCACCAAATACAATGGTGGAATCCAGCGCGCCAGCCTCAAGGCCGAGATCAACACCGACCGCACCCAGCATGCCACCGCCCTGATAGTCCTCTATCTTTCGTGACAGTTTGGGGCGAGTGAAAGAGGTCACTTTTCCCAGATAGTTGTCGCCGTTAACAAAGCAGCTAAAAAGCCGCAGTTTGTGAGGAACAGCCATTATTCACCCCCGAGCGACGCGAACGCCGGTTCGTAAAAATCATCAGTAAAGGTCTGGTATAGCGTCAGATCTTCAAGCGGCGGGACCGGGCTGTAGCTATAGCGCACAATCAGTTTTCCCTGGCGCAAATCCGTGGTGCCGTTGTCCAGCGTGTCATACCAGCAGTCAGCACCGATAAGCTGGCCGGCAGTGACTTTTTTGCTGAGCGCAGAGCGGATGCCGCTTACCACATCTTTCACGTTGGCCGGAGTGAGCGGGCTGTCAACAGAGGTAAATTGCGCCTCCGCGATACTGTCCGCCAGGATCTGCGCGGTACGGGTGAACACCTCGAAAGTGTAGGTTTCGGTATCCGTTGTGCGGTTGCCCCAGAAGCGGAAACCGTCACGCTTGATAAGCGTCGTGATTTCGTTGTTGTTAAGCTCGTTCGCATCGCTGTCTTCTGCCTGTAATGCCCAGAAAACATCCTTCGAAATACCGAGAACGTTATTCACCACAACATTCGACAGCGATTTGTGCCAGCCCTGGCTGTTATCGATAGCGGCGCGCAGGCCGCAGGCGTAAGCCGGGGCGGGAAATGTTTCGTTATCATCCGTCAGGGGGTTGTAAGCGATAAAGTCAGGCCAGATCAGCATCAGCTCGCGGTAAGCGAAGGTTTTGCGATAAGCAATAGCCTCCGCCATGGTCGCGCAGCCGTTACAACCGGCATAAACAAAAGCCCGAAGATTCTGGGCAATCACGCAAAGCTGTGACGTTACCTCCTCGGTGTCGTAGTCCGGTACCGCCAGGATGCGCGGACGATAGCCGGTTTTGGCTTCCGCCGTCAGCAGGGCATACATTCCCGCATAGCTGTCGCCATCTGTTCCGCCAATAACGGCCTGGGACTGGCTGGCGCCGTTACCGGAAGCCTCTTTCACCCGGACAATCACAACACGCGGACTGCACTGATCGGAAATGGCTTTGAGGGCTTTGTAAAGTGACCCGGTTTTACCTGCCTTGCCGAGGACGTTACGTACCCGTGTCAGCAGAACCGGCGTATTGAGCGGGAAAGTTTCCGGATCGGCGTCATCAGCAACCGCAACAATACCGATCACGCTGGAATCAATGTCATTGATTGCCTGCTGTAGGTCGGTATTTTCGCGAGAGCGGACGCCGTGAAAACGAGTTTCAGACATAAGTTCACCATCATGTTGCTCTTTGAGTTCAGGGCAATATTCAACGTTAAGTCTGCTGGCGTCGCCTGGTTGCCGGTCTGCCCGTTCGCTGACAACAAAAAGGGATTCAGCCCCGCGCGCGGGCATGGAATCATCAGCAAAAAAACGGGGGAGTTATGTCGATAGCAGACACGCTGACAACAGCAGCCGAAGCGTACGTAGAAAAATTAAGTGAGGTCGTAAAGACACCGGATTTTAGTATCACGCTGGGTGGGCTTGCCCTGACCAAACTGGCTGACCGCATCACCTCGTTATCTGTTACAGATAACAACGGTTTTGATGCTGACCAGCTAACCCTGTCAGTAGATGACTCTGACGGGGTAACAGATTTACCCCCACGTGGTGCGGAGCTGGCGGTGTCCATCGGCTGGCTGGGTGAGGCGTTGATTTACAAAGGTCTCTACACCGTTGACGAGGTGGGGCATAGCGGGCCGCCGGATGTTATCGACATCACCGCGCACAGCGCTGATTTTCGCGAAGAGATGAACGTCAGGCGGGAGGTGTCTTGGCATGATTTGACGGTAGAGCGGGTGGTATCGGCCATAGCCCGGCGCTATGACCTGAAGCCGATGATTAGCGAGGCCCTGATCGACATTGAGATCGACCATGCGGATCAGACCGAAGAGAGCGACATGTCGTTTTTAACGCGCATGGCGGAGATGTTGGGGGCCATTGCCACCGTGAAAAATGGCTGTCTGCTGTTTATCCTGCCTGGGGGAGGCGTCAGTGCATCCGGTAGGGCGCTGCCATCGGCTGAAATAACCCGTGCCAGCGGAGATCGTCACAGGTTCCGCATTGCCGATCGTGATGCTTACACTGGTGTGCGGGCGTACTGGCTGGATCTTAATTTCGGCAAGAAAAAACCGGTCAAGGTCACTAAGCGCAAAACAAATACTGCCAGAAAAAAGGCTAAGGAGAAAAGCAGCCGCCCGGAAGGGGATTACATGGAGGGCGCTGAAGGTAACGTGTATGTTTTGCGTAAAACCTATCAGAACGAAACGGCGGCCAGGCGCGCAGCTGCGGCAAAATGGATACAGCTCCAGAAAGGCGCAGCACAGTTTTCGATAACCCTGGCGCGCGGCCGCGCCGATTTATATCCGGGTATGCATCTGACCGTGTCGGGCTTTAAGCCTGAAATCGATACTCAGGATTGGATCATTGCCAGAGCGGAACATGTGATCGGTGATAACGGATTTACCACGAAAATGGAGCTTGAGGCGAAAATAAGCGACTGGATTGCAGAAACTGAACAGTAGCGGCCATAATAGGCGTGAGTTCAACTCCCTATGGGAGATCATCATGTTTGTTTGTCCCTACTGCGGCGCAAACGCCCGCACCCGCACCAGCCGCCGGTTAAGCGAGTTCACCATCCGGCAATATCATCAATGCCAGAATCTTGAATGCAGCGAGTCATTCACGACACTTAACACCGTAGAGCGCAGAGTAACGAAGCGCTCAACCAGCGCAGATCCTTTGCCGCCAGGATTTATCCCGGGCGATGCTTTCCCGGCTTCTCATTACGGGAACAATCAACTCAGTCTTGCAGTATAAAAATAGCCCCTGGGAAGGGGGCTATTCTTGTCAATGTGGTCGATATGTGGACATTTTTGAAATAAATCCTTTTATTTCAATTTATTAAATCCTAAAAAAAAGCCCCGTCGGGGGCGACGGGGAAAAACTCATTGATTATGGAATGATCTGTTCTCTGGTCAGTTCGAGAACAGGGCTACTCTACGATGCAAAAGTGCAGCTAAAATGGAGAAAAGGTGGAGATTCAGGGCGAAAGTCCGTTTTGATCAATTAAGGAGTAGAAATGAAGTGGATGATAGCTATGTTGCCTCTGGCGATGGCCGGATGTGCGCAGACTCAGCCGACGCAACCTGCGCATCCGGTGGGGATGGCTAACCCGGCTTCGGTTTACTGTCAGCAGCTCGGCGGCACGCAGGTTCCCATCCAAAGCCCGCAGGGCGTACGCACTGAATGTAAGCTGCCCAGCGGGGAAACGTTAGATGAATGGGCGCTCTGGCGGCGCGATCACCCGAATAAGCCGTAGCGTTTATTGTAGCGATTTTAGCCAGTCAGCCAGCACCTGCGCATGGTTTTGCCGGGTGTTTTTCGCCGCATAGAGTAACGTCAGCGGCTGTTGACTGGCCAGGGCAGCCAGGCGTTTGCCTTCCTCCCGTTGAGCCTCAAGCTCCTGGCGATAGAGTTGGCTAAAGTGGGCGAAATCGATGGTCTCGCTGTGAAAAGCCTTGCGTAAATCTGCTGATGGCGTCAGCGTTTTACACCACTCATCGTAGTTCAGCGCTTCTTTTTTTATCCCGCGCGGCCACAGACGGTCTACCAGTATCCGGTAGCCGTCGCTCGTTTCCTGCGGGTCATAAACGCGTTTACACTGAATCATCATTGCCCTCCCTTTGTTCCATCCACGCCAGCAGCTGCGGGAGCTGCTGCTCAGAAAATACCTTAATGCCGTGCTCACGAAGCAGAGCGGCTGCAACACCAGCACCGGGTTTGCGCTGGCCTTTAAAGGTACCATCATAGATAAACTGGCTGCCGCAGGTGGGGCTACCATCGGTAAGCAGAGCCGCAGCGCACCCTTCTTCTTGCGCCGCTTTTAGCGCCAGCCAGGCGGCCAACTGGTAATGAGCAGTGACATCCTTGCCGTCGCTTTCAACAATTTGCCCGCGATTTTGCATCACCTCTGCGCCCTGGACGTTGAGGATCTCAGCCGGTAGTCGCGGTACAGGCAATCCGGCCGCCAGCTCCGGGCAGTGGGTGACCAGCCGTCCCTCACGCTGCCAGCGAGTCAATGCGTCAGTCAAGCGGGCCTTGTGGCTGCCGTTATAGCGAACCTGAAAGCCCATCAGGCAGGCGCTAACCAGAATTTTGCTCTTCATCGTGTATCCATAGCCATTCTTCTGTCCTATACCATACCGCCAGTCGGCGCAAAATGCCCGTCTTCAGGCGCAGAGAAAATAAGGATTGTTTTCTGCATGTGAGATCGCTAATCTGAGGCTCCTTGTGTTGCCTGATAATCGCTCTGACATAAGGATCCTGCTATGAACTCCCCCCTGCGTATTGCCCTGGTTGGTGATTACAACCCCGATGTTGTCGCCCACAAAGCGATTCCCCTGGCAATAGATGATGCTGCAGCCGTCCTCGAGCTTTCGTTGCGCTATGACTGGCTGGCAACCAGTGAGATAAACTCTACTGAGGATCTTGCTGACTACGATGCTATTTGGGTGGTACCCGCCAGCCCCTATAAAAACGCCGCAGGCGCATTTATCGCCATTCGCTACGCCCGTGAAAACAGCATACCGTTCCTCGGTACCTGCGGTGGGTTTCAGCACGCCATTATTGAGTATGCGCGCAACGTTATGGGCTGGCAGGATGCCGCGCATGCGGAAACCGATACCGAAGGCCGGATGGTGATCGCGCCGCTAAGCTGCTCGCTGGTTGAAAAGACGGATAATATTGAGCTGCGCGCCAATACGCTTATCGCGCGCGCTTACGGTCGCGATAGCATTCAGGAGGGATACCACTGTAATTATGGGATTGCCGACGATTTTGCTCGCGAACTGGAGCAGGGCGATCTGCGGGTGACCGGCTGGGACGATGACGGCGAGATTCGTGCGGTCGAGCTGGTTACGCATCCATTCTTTGTCGCCACGCTGTTCCAGCACGAGCGCAATGCGCTGGAGGGGCGGCCCGCGCCGCTGGTTCACGCGTTTTTACACGCCGCGAGCCGTTAAATAAACGCCCGGCAGCGTTTGCCGGGCGAGAGTGCCGCTAGCCGTGAATTTCTCGATCGCGGCCAGCCAGCGCGCCGAAGACCGCCATCACGACAGAAATTAGCGCCACGGCGATCAGCGGAATATGCCAGTCGCCCGAGGCGTCATGAATTTTACCCATCACCGGCGGCCCGCAGGCGGCCAGCAGATAGCCCACCGCCTGCGCCATTCCCGACAGCGCAGCGGCCTGATGGGCTGAGCTGGCGCGCAGTCCGATAAAGGTCAGCCCCAGAATCATGGTCGCGCCGGAGCCAAAGCCGAAGATAAGCGTCCACATTACCGCCTGACCCGGGAGAAACCATAATCCGAGCGCGCTGACCGCGCACATCATAGCGACCAGCACCGCAATACCGCGCTGATCTTTTAACCGATGAAGGATTAAGGGAATCGCCAGTCCCGGCGCGGCTGTCGCCAGCTGCAGCAACCCGTGCAGGGAACCCGCCTGCGCTTCGCTGTAGCCAATACTTTGCAAAATGGCCGGCAGCCAGCCGATGATAACGTAATAGACCAGCGAGTTAATGCCAAGAAACAGCGTCACCTGCCAGGCTAACGCAGAACGCCAGATACCGCGGTTATGGATGGCTCCCGAACCGGTCAGCGGCGCGGTAGCCTGCCTGCGCGACTGCGGCAGCCAGACAAACAGCGCCAGCAGTGGAAAAACCATCAGCGTCAATAGCGCGCCGCGCCAGCCAAGTCCGGCAAGCGCCAGCGGTACCACCATGGCCGAGCCCAATGCCGCCGCGCCACCCATGGTGAGAGAGTAAGCGCCGGTCATTTTGGCGACGTGCTGCGAAAAGTCGCGTTTGATTAACCCCGGCAGCAGTACGTTCCCCAGCGCGATACCGCAGCCGATCACCGCGGTGCCGATAAACAGTAGCGAGACGAAGGGCAGGGAGCGCAGACCAATTCCGAGGCAAATCAGTATCATCGCCAGCAGCAGGCTGCGTTCAATGCCGAAGCGGCGAGCGACTCCCGCAGCCAGCGGTGACACCAGGCCGAAGGCCAGCAGCGGCAGCGTCGTTAACAGCCCGGTTTGTGCGGTAGTGAGGCCATATTCGCTGCGAATGGCGTCGAGCAGCGGCGCGGCGCCGGTAAATGCCACGCGTAAGGTCGTGGCGATAAGCAGAATACCGGCAATCAACAAAAGAGGACGGCGGCCGGCAGAAGGTAAAACAGAATTCATGGCGATCTCAAACAAGAATACGAGGCGTTCACAATAGCCTGTTTGTGGGATGTTTAAATCAAGCTAAAATGACAGATTATCGCTAAAATCGGACAATTTTATGATCGGACTCGGCCTGGACGGCTACGACCCGGACAGCGGCCACGAGGCGGCGCTGGCTTTTCGTATTCAGGTTGTCGCGGATGAACAGTACATTCCGCGCCATCAGCATCGTAAAGGGCAACTCATACTTGCCCTTCACGGGGCGCTAACCTGTGAAGTCGAGAACGCCATGTGGATGGTGCCGCCGCAGTACGCGGTGTGGGTGCCCGGGCAGGTACCGCACAGTAATCGCGCGACGCCGGAGGCGCAAATCTGCTTCTTATTTATCGAACCCGATGCTGCGCCGATGCCGGATTTCTGCTGTACGTTAAAGATTTCGCCGCTGGTGCGCGAGCTGATCCTCGCGATGGCCCAGCGCGGCAGGGCCTGGCTCGGTAAACCGGAGATGGACCGGCTGGTGCAGGTGCTGTTTGATGAGCTACCGCAGCAGCCGCAGGAGCATCTGCAGCTACCGGTCTCCGGACATGCCAAAATTCGTCAAATGGCGGAAATGATGGCCGTCGACCCGGCCCGCTGGCAAACCCTGGCGCAGTGGGCGGCGGAGTTTGCCATGAGTGAACGCAATCTGGCGCGGCTGGTGGTGCGCGAGACGGGGCTGAGCTTTCGGCGCTGGCGGCATCAGCTGCAGCTTATTCTCTCCCTGCAGATGCTGATTCGCGGGCAAACGGTACAGCAGACGGCGCAGAGCCTGGGCTACGACTCCACCACCGCTTTTATTACTATGTTTAAAAAGGGCCTTGGGCAGACGCCGGGACGCTATCTTGCCAGCCTGGCTACGACTTCCCGATAAACAGCGAAATTATCCCGGCGGCGATCAACGGGCCGACCGGTACGCCGCGGAAGAGGGCGACGCCGAGCACGGTGCCGACCAGCAGCCCGGCAACCAGCTGCGGCTGCGAGCCCATCAGCGCTACGCCGCGCCCGCCAAGCCAGGAAACAAAAACGCCTACCGCGATGGCCAGCAGCGATTTCCAGTTAACGAAGGAATGCAGCAGCGTTGAAGGCGGGAGCGTACCGCTGGCGATTGGCGCCATCACGCCAATGGTGAGAATAATTATACCGATGGTCAGCCCCTGCTTTTCTATCCACGGAAAGAAAGCGTTAAGCGGGGTGACGCGAACGATAATTAACACCAGGATAGAAATAGCCACGGTTGTGTTATGGCTAACAAAGCCGAGCGCCGCCAGGCCCAGCAGTATTAACAGGGTGGTGTCGAGCATGTGCAGAGGTCCTTGCCAGAAAACAAAAAAGAGAAGCCCGTTTACTCTACGCATAATTGCGTGACTAAACAGGCTTTTTTTATCTCAGAATGATGTTTTCAGGCATCTGCCCGATGGCGATCTTTCCGCCGCGAAGCTCGCAAAAAAGCGGAAACGTGCTGCAGACGGCGGGAGCAGACTCAGGGCTGGCGATGAAAAGCCGCCAATTCCGGCCGAGCAATGCGCAGATAGTCGGCGGTATCCAGGATGATCGATTTATCAAGCTGCCCGGCGTTAAAGGCGATTTCCGGGAAACGCTCGAACAGGACCGGATCGGCAACCAGCCGCAACGCCGGGTGGAAACTAAAGGGGGGAATCGCGCCAAACACGCAGGCGGTCAGGGAGTCCACTTCCGCCGGGCTGGCGAGGGAGGCTTTACTGCCGCCGATATACTCGGCCAGACGGGCTAAGTCCGCCTGCAGGTCGGCGGCAAGAATCGCCAGAACGTGCTGATTTACGCCATGACCTTTAATTTTGCATACCAGCGCTTTGGCTCCCTGACCCAGCGCGGTACCGCGGATCTTCGACACCGCTTCACATTTCCCGACGGCTTCATGTTCCACAACCCGGTAGCGGGCATGGGAGCGGTTAAGCAGCGCGATCAGCTGCTGATGAATGTTGAGTCCTGCAGACGCGTTCATGCTGATGGTTCCTTAAAAATTTAAAGCTAAAGATTAATCCTCTCGCCCTGGATGGACGTGCTTTTTTTGTTTTTTATTTTCGTACAGCCGGGCATCGGCGATTTGCATGGTATCGGCCAGGCTATCTCCCGGCGCCATGCTACAGGCGCCCCATGAGAAGTTAACGCGCTTGTTGACGTCAATCGTTCGCAGATGCTGGCGGATACGCTCGGTAATATTTTTGGCGTCTTCTTCGGCGTAATCAATCAGTATCAGAAAGAACTCATCGCCACCCAACCGGATACCGTAATCGCTTTTGCGTATGGCGGCGGATATGGACTGAGCAAGCATCACAATTGCGCGGTCGCCTTCGTTATGCCCAAAGGTATCATTAATGTATTTAAGCCGGTCGCAGTCCAGCGCCATAAACACAATATTCACCCCCTGTTCCGTCAGCTTTTGCATGCGCGATTCCAGCAACGAGGAGAGAATTTTACGGTTGTAAAGACCGGTTAATGAATCACTAATATTTTCTTTAAAAACATCGATATACAAACGAAAATGCATGCGAACAAGATGAAGCAGCACGCCGGTAGAAATCAGGTAAAACAGGAAGAGCTTCCAGGAGCTGAGCAGGAAATACATCACGTCCAGCGACAGCGAGATCTGAAGGTTTGTGGCTACCGCATGTTGATAATGGGCATAGCTAAAAAGATGCGTTTTGCTGCGGTGAACAATGATTTCTGAGGTTGAGTCCGAATCCGTTAATGTGATGTCGAGATAACGCCACACCAGCGGGCGGTCAGCGGTATACAGGAGCTCTTCGATATCTTTACGGCTGACATCGACCATGACGACCCCTTTAAGCCCTTCGTGGTGATACACCGGGGACAAAAACGAGAGAATATTTTGCCCTGTTACCGCGTCCACGTAGATGCTGGACATCAGCGTGCGGCCGCGCAGTAAGCTGTTCAGGTTAGTCTGGGTAATACCTAATTTGCCGTCGTGGAGAAAGTTCCAGTTGTCCAGTGCGCGGTTTTTAATCTCGACTTGAGTATGGAAATACACATATTTATTTTTAAAATCAATGAAGTAACGTAATTTGTTGTCGGATTTATAAGGACCGGTTTCCTGGCCATGGTGGGTTCTGTTATGGTCGATAATGGTATCAAAGGCCTGCAGCGCGGGCAGATCGTTAACCCACGCCAGGCAGGAAGACTGATTCGCACTGAGCGTGCCGCTAAGCAGGGGAAAGGTGTACTCCGTAATATTCAGACCGCTAACGCTGCCTTTTGTTTGTACGCTGTCGCATGCCTGTTGAGCAACTTCAGCAGAAGGTAGGGTATCTAACTTGCGGGCGATCTGGGAGATAACCAGCTGATTTTGATATTTATCGTAGAGAAAAGCGTACTCGCCTTTTTCGACAATATAGTGCATATATTCCGACATATCCCGATGGCTGACGACTAACTCATAGACCAGGAATGAAGAGGTCAGGACCACTACCCCAGCCGAAATCAAATGACGAAGTAATTTATTCTTTAATTTCATTACGTTAGTTCACCAGATCGTTAAGGTCAGTTTACCTGCGCACGGTCTATTCATGTCATGAAGGGGAAAAATCAGGATACGCTGTGATAAAACTTAAGCAGTTGTCACCGGTAGATTCTAGCAAAAGCGTGTGCATGTTTAGCCACATTACGTGTTGAATGGAGAAAGAGTTCACTTTGTGTATGGCGATCCCGATAGCGATATGAAAACTGAAACCAGAATTCATGCAAACTATAAGCAAGCTAATTGTAGGCTTTCATACCCCTTTTATCCACATTAACTTCACTTTTCCCTCATTTTGCATGCAATAAGATATGCTGCAATAACGAAACGTATTACTATTCGCCCTGCGCCAAAAACAGGATAATTTTATATAACAAGAGAACTTTTCTTATTTTCATTAGTCATTAGGATGACTAGCAGAGGTGTTGTTGATTGTGGTGACGAGGTTATGATGATGGAAAACGCAGCGGTGCAGGTAGCTCCCCGGAAGTTTAAAAAAATAAGAGAGCTCAACCGGCGCCGCAATTATTTTTTAAAGAAATTACGCAATATTCTGCGGGTTTATATCGCAAAAGCGTTATGGGATAGTCGCGCGCGTCGCGAAGCAGATTTAACGTCCGCCAAAACGGTACTGCTTATGCGCAATGAAGGCGCGATAGGCGACGTTGTCGTTGATTCTGCGCTGGTTAAATGCCTCCACAAGGCAGGTATGACCGTTGATTTTCTGTTAACGAAATCGAACAGCCAGGTCATGCGTGATAATCCACATATTCGCCATATTTATGAAGCTGAGAATGTCGACTCGGCGGCTTATCTGCGTAAGTTTACCCATAACGTTCCTCAGTCCGTTATTAATGAGCTTGCGAATAATAAGTATGATATTGTTATTGATCCCTCGCTGTTTGATATTCCGGTGCACCGGATGCTGCTGTTACGGCAGATAAAAGCGCGCTCGGTGCTGGGGTTTAATAAATGGCCTTCTATTAATCACTATACCCGCTCTTTTGATTTTGACTGTGCAAACTGGCACGTCAGCAAGACCTTTACGCTCATTGCCGATTATCTCCAGCTGGACAAAAAATATCTGCAGTCTTATGACTTGCATATTCCCGAGAATGTCGAGCACGAGGTGCGTGATTATCTGGCGGCTAAAAGTGGACGAAATGTGGTCATAAATATTTTTGCCGGCCATCAGGACCGCAGCATGTCGCAGGAGCAGCTGGCCACGCTTCTCACCCGACTACGCGAAGAGTATCCCGCTATCAATATAATATTGCTCGACCACCGCAATGAAATTCGTCTTTCTCTGCCGGAGAAGGTCAGCGTGAATCCGTTTAAAACGCTGCACCACTGCATGGCGCTGATTGAGCAGGCCGATTTGGTTATCTCGCCGGATACCTCGGTGGTTCATATGGCGGCTGCGTGGAAAAAACCGCTGGTTGCAGTGTATAAGGATGTGCGCATGAATAATCGGCTGTGGGCGCCGGGATATGATAGGGCCCGGCAGATCATCGTTAAGTGCGGCAAGGTGCACCAGCTGGAGAGCTTGCCCGACCTGATAATGGCGGAGATTGACCCTGGCACTCTACAGCAGACCCGGGCCGGATAAAGAGGAAAAAACAGCCAGCTGTGAAGGCTGGCTGTCCGGAAGAGATTAACCGTCCGCTTTTGAGGTTTGCTTGTGAAACAGTTCCCGGAACACCGGATAAATATCTTCCGGGTCGCGAATATGCTGCATGGCAAAGTTTTCAAAGGTCGACTGCAGGTGTTCATACTCCCGCCACAGCGTCTGGTGCGCACGACGGGTTATCTCGATATAGCTGTAGTAGCGGACCACGGGCAGGATTTTCTTCGCCAGCAGCTCGTGACACAGCGGTGAATCGTCCGCCCAGTTATCGCCGTCCGATGCCTGAGCGGCGTAGATATTCCACTGCGCCGGGTCATAGCGCTCTTTAACGACTTCGTCCATCAGCTTCAGAGCGCTGGAGACAATGGTGCCGCCGGTCTCCTGCGAATAAAAGAATTCGTGTTCGTCGACCTCTTTTGCCTGCGTATGGTGGCGGATATAAACCACATCAACGTTTTTATAGGTCCGGCTGAGGAACAGATACAGCAGGATGTAAAAACGTTTTGCCATATCCTTTGTCGCCTGATCCATCGAGCCGGAGACGTCCATCAGGCAAAACATCACCGCCTGACTTGAGGGCTCTGGCCGCTTTTCGTAGTTCTTGTAGCGCAGATCGAAAGTATCGATAAACGGCACGCGGTCGATTTTCGCCCGTAGCTCGGCAATCTCTTTGCGCAGCCGCTCCTCCTCCAGCAGCTGCGCCGGTTCGCTTTTGCTAATACTCTCCAGATCTTCTTCCAGAGCATGCAGCTCCCGGCGCTTACCGGCGGTCATCGCCGTGCGCCGCGCCAACGAGTTTTGCAGCGAGCGAACGACGCTGATGTTGGCGGGAACCCCGTTAGCGGTGTAGCCTGCGCGATGGGTTTTGAATTCCGTCAGCTGCCGATGCTGATTTCTCTTCAGATTCGGCAGGGCAAGATCTTCGAATAACAGATCCAGATACTCATCTTTCGAGATCTGAAAAACAAACTCATCCTGGCCTTCGCCATCGGCGCTGGCTTGCCCCTGACCGCTTCCTCCACCGCCTCCGCCGCCCTGAGGGCGTTCAATACGGTCATTCTGCACGAAGTGATCGTTACCGGGATGAACGCGATTGCGCAGGCCGCCGCGCCCCTGATGAAACATCGGTTCGTTGATATCGTCCGTTGGGATGGAGACGGACTCTCCGCTCTGAATATCGGTCACCGAGCGCTTGTTTATGGCCTCGGAGATCGACTGCTTTATCTGCGCTTTGTAGCGGCGCAGAAAGCGCTGCCGGTTGACGGCGCTTTTATTTTTCCCGTTCAGGCGTCGGTCTATGAACCAGGTCATATGCCCTCCTGTACTGCATTTGCCAACTATGCCCCGGCCATTCAAGCGCCGGAATGTGCCTGGCGCTGAATGTCATTGGGTCTTCGCAGTTATTATTCGCCCGGCAGCAGTTGCCTGCCGGGCTGGTCTATCAGGATGATTTACGTACCCGCAGATACCATTCGCACAGCAGGCGAACCTGCTTGCGGGTATAGCCTTTCTCCATCATGCGGTCGACAAAGTCATCGTGTTTTTTCTGCTCATCGGTTGACGTTTTGGTGTTGAACGAGATCACCGGCAACAGCTCTTCGGTATTGGAGAACATTTTCTTCTCAATAACCGTGCGCAGTTTCTCGTAGCTGGTCCAGTTTGGATTGCGTCCGCTGTTGTGCGCTCTGGCGCGCAGCACGAAGTTGACAATCTCGTTGCGGAAGTCTTTCGGATTACTGATCCCGGCCGGCTTCTCGATTTTTTCCAGCTCCGCATTCAGCGACTCGCGATCAAACAGCTGGCCGGTATCCGGGTCGCGATACTCCTGATCCTGAATCCAGAAATCGGCGTAGGTCACATAACGGTCAAAAATGTTCTGCCCGTATTCCGAGTAGGACTCAAGGTAGGCGGTCTGGATCTCTTTCCCGATAAACTCGGCGTATTTCGGGATCAGATAACCTTTGAGGAACTCCAGGTAACGTTCGGACTGCTCCTGCGGGAACTGTTCACGCTCAATTTGCTGCTCCAGGACGTAGAACAGATGCACCGGGTTCGCGGCGACTTCGGCGTGATCAAAGTTAAATACCCGCGACAGAATTTTGAACGCGAAGCGGGTAGACAAGCCGTTCATCCCTTCATCAACGCCGGCATAATCGCGATACTCCTGATAGGATTTCGCTTTCGGGTCGGTATCTTTCAGGCTTTCACCGTCATAGACGCGCATTTTCGAGTAGATGCTCGAGTTTTCCGGCTCTTTCAGGCGCGACAGAATCGAGAAGCGCGACAGCGTTTCCAGGGTTCCCGGCGCGCAGGGCGCGTGAGTCAGTTCGCTATTATTGAGCAGTTTTTCATAGATGCGGATCTCTTCCGAGATGCGCAGGCAATAAGGCACCTTGACGATGTACACGCGGTCGAGGAAGGCCTCATTGTTCTTGTTATTACGGAAGGTAACCCATTCCGATTCGTTGGAGTGGGCGAGGATAATCCCGTTAAACGGCAGGGCGGAGATCCCTTCAGTACCGTTATAGTTCCCTTCCTGCGTCGCGGTCAGCAGCGGATGCAGCACCTTAATAGGCGCTTTAAACATCTCTACAAATTCCATCAGCCCCTGGTTGGCGCGGCACAGGGCGCCGGAATATCCGTAGGCATCCGGGTCATTCTGCGCATAGTGTTCCAGTTTACGGATATCCACTTTACCCACCAGCGCCGAGATGTCCTGGTTGTTTTCGTCGCCGGGCTCGGTTTTGGCGATGGCAATCTGCGCCAGGATTGACGGCCACACTTTCACCACGCGGAACTTAGTAATGTCGCCGCCGAATTCCTGCAGACGCTTGGCCGCCCACGGCGACATAATTGTTCCCAGATAGCGGTTTGGAATGCCGTACTCTTTTTCGAGGATTTGCGCATCCTCTTGCGGGTTAAACAGACATAGCGGATGGTCGTTGACCGGGCTACGCTCTCCGTTTGCGCTAAGCACATAGATAGGCACGCGCTGCATTAAGGACTTAAGGCGTTCGGCAAGCGATGATTTACCGCCGCCCACGGGGCCCAGCAGATACAGAATTTGTTTCTTCTCTTCAAGCCCCTGAGCGGCGTGCTTTAAGTAAGAAACAATTTGCTCGATGGCATCTTCCATACCGTAAAACTCTTCAAATGCCGGATAGCGCGCAACGACCCGGTTTGAAAAGAGACGGGATAGCCTGGGTTCCAGGGCCGTATCGACCATGACCGGCTCACCGATGGCCATCAGCAATCTTTCTGCTGCGTTAGCATAAGCACTGCGATCTTGCCGACAGATGGTAAGAAACTCCTGCAGTGTGAACTCTTCGTCCTTGGCAGCTTCATAGCGCTGGCGATAGTGATCGAATATATTCATGGCATGCCGTCCTTTCGTTTTTAGCACAGGTTGAGAGCCGTTCATATGAATAGTGGGAGCCCCCGGAAGAGGTAAGCTGCACAGCGCTCTCTGATTCTCCAGCAACCCTTATGCCAGGTTGGCGAAGTCTCGGGATAACGTGCCCCGCATTTACTTCTTCTAAATTAAAGCGTAGATGCATTTGGAAAACTTGCATGGCGTGGAAAATCAATTTCAATGACTTATCAACAACTCATCCGGAAAAGCAGCCTCTCATTTCCACTTCTGGTTTCACGCCGTCATCACGCTGTCATTCGGCTGTCAGCGAATGGTCATCTGAGGATGAGAATCTGGTGAATTCAGTGTAATGACTGGTAAAGAATTTGAGGCATGACGTATACAACGTTAAACTGCCTGCGCTAATAATTTGACAACAGGAATATGGATCGTGACTAAAATCAAACTTCTGGCACTTGGTGTGTTGATTGCGACTTCAGCATCCGCCGTACACGCTGAAGGGAAGTTCACTTTAGGGGCGGGTGTAGGCGTCGTTGAACATCCGTACAAGCAGTATGATGCTGATGTTTACCCGGTGCCGGTGATTAATTACGAGAGCGATAACTTCTGGTTTCGTGGTTTAGGCGGTGGTCTTTACCTGTGGAATGATACCAACGATAAGCTCTCCGTGACCGCCTACTGGTCGCCGATGTACTTTAAGCCAGGCGACAGCGATAGCGAGCAGATGCGCCGTCTGGATAAACGCAAATCCACGGTGATGGCAGGACTTGCGTACGAACACTATACGCAGTACGGTTTCCTGCGCACCGCGCTGTCAGGGGACACCCTGGATAACAGCAACGGTATCGTATGGGATCTGGCCTGGCTATATCGCTACACCAACGGCAACCTGACGCTTACGCCGGGTATTGGCGTTGAATGGAATAGCGATAATCAGAACGAGTACTACTATGGTGTTTCGAAACATGAGTCGAATCGCAGCGGCATGCGCAGCTACGATCCGGACAGCAGCTGGAACCCGTACCTCGAGCTGTCGGCAAACTATCGTTTCCTCGGCGACTGGAGCGTATACGGCGTGGCCCGCTACACCCGCTTGTCTGACGAAATCACCGATAGTCCAATGGTGGACAAATCCTGGAGCGGTCTGATTTCAACCGGGATCACTTACTCCTTCTGATAGTGCTTTATTACAGAGCAATTTGTGCATCAAAACAGGGCGTAATGCCCTGTTTTGCATTACGGTGGTGCAATCAAACGACAGGAGGCAGTCATGGCACAAAGGACAATCAGTTTTGGCGAGCATCCAGCGGTTCCCGTCATAGGGCAGGGGACCTGGTACATGGGCGAAAACCCGGCGCTGCGCACTCAGGAGTCTGCTGCACTACGCGCGGGCATCGATCTTGGGCTCACGGCGATCGATACGGCGGAAATGTATGCTGACGGCGGCGCCGAAGAGGTTGTCGGCGAAGCCATTCGCGGCCAGCGCGAGCGCGTGGTGCTGGTGTCTAAAGTGTATCCGTGGAACGCTGGCGGTCGCAAAATAGCCAGCGCCTGCGAAGCCAGCCTGCGCCGCCTGAAGACCGACTATCTCGATCTCTACCTGCTGCACTGGCGCGGCGACTACGCATTGCAGGAGACGGTGGCAGGTATGGAAGCGCTCGTTGCGCAGGGCAAAATTCGTCGCTGGGGCGTATCGAATCTTGATTACGCTGATATGCAAGAACTCTGGCAGGTTGAGGGCGGCGAGCAGTGCGCAACTGACCAGGTACTCTATCACCTGGCTTCTCGCGGTATTGAACATGATTTGTTGCCATGGTGCCAGCAGCAGCGGCTGCCGGTGATGGCCTACTGTCCGCTGGCCCAGGCCGGCCGTCTGCGCAATGGACTTTTAAATCATACCGTTGTGAAAAATATTGCGCAGGCCCGGGGCGTAACCGCCGCGCAGGTGCTTCTGGCATGGGTTATCAGCCATCAGGGGGTACTGGCGATCCCGAAAGCATCGAGTATCGAACATGTTGAGCAAAATGCTGCGGCGCTGGACATCGAGCTAACCGCTGAAGAGAGGGCGCTGCTGGAAAAAGCTTACCCGGCACCGGGAAGAAAAACACCGCTGGATATGGTCTGAATAGGGTATAAAGAAAAGCCCCGACTCTGCGGGGCTCCGGTCGCGAGCTGCCACCAGGCATGAATACGATCGCAATCAGTGCGTCAGGCCGGGCAAAGCGTCAGCCGCCGCCCGGCAGAAATACGCGCACTAGATTTTAACCCGTATGCGCTCCTTCAGTGTGTTAGCGTTTCACCACGCGAATGGTTTGCGCCAGGCGCGAAGGTTTCTCTTCGCTGGCCTTCTGCGATTCGGTTACGCAGCAAGTTTCTACGCAAACGAAGGTCTTGTAGCCATCATCGGGCATATCGCCCATGCTGACGGAAAGGGCCGGTCCCGGGTTCCAGCCAACCACGTTGCTGTTGTGATGATGGACGACATCGATGTTGCGGCTGAGCGCATCATCGTGAATGACGCTGCAGGTTTCTGCATTCAGATAGACGCGGTCGGTACGATCCGGGAAGGTTTCAGTGCCGTTGCTTAATACGCCTTTTTCGGCATTTTTCACTTTATCAATATAACGGTCGCCCAGACCGCTGACCTTCACTGCCGCAATGTCACCGACGTTGAAATAGGTGTGAAGGGCGGAAGTGGTTTCAAATTCGCCGTGCGCTTCCAGCTCAATTTCGCAGGTTTTACCCAGTTTGAAACGCGCTAACAGGGTGAACTCATGCGGCCAGTACTGGCGAGTGGCATCGCTGCTTTTTAGTTCAAAGGTCAGCACCACGCCGTTATCGTCTTCATCGTGGCCTTTCAGGGCCCACGGCAGATTGCGGGCAAAACCGTGCGACGGCAGACCCTGCTGAGCTGATGGGCCAAACCATGGCCAGCAAATCGGCACGCCGCCGCGCAGGGCAACGCCATTTTTGAATGGGGTATTGCCGCTGAGCCACAGGACCTCTTCTTCGCCTGCGGGCTTCCAGGAGAGCAGGTGAGCGCCCTGGAAAGCCACGGAAGCTTTAACCTGCGGATGATCAACCACGATCAGTTCCAGGTCATCAAGCTGGCGACGGGAAAGGACAGGGGTAAGCTGTTCGATAACCGGGAGGGCAAAAATTTTATTAATCATTACGCAATCCTTTTACCCTAAATAATTCGAGTTGCAGGAAGGTGGCAAGTGAACGACAAATTCGTCAGGAACGAATTTGAACAACCGAAGATGGCCTTCGGTCAGGGACATGGATGTCCCTGATTCATCCCGATGAGCTTACCGTAGTAAGTGATTCGGGTGAGCGAGCGTAGCCAACACATCTGTAACTTGAAGTATGACGGGTATATTTTTAGGCAAAAAAAAGAGCGACCGGAGTCGCTCTTACAGATTACGGTCTCATCTCAACTTATTTGGAGATGTGAGCAATCAGGTCCAGAACCTTGTTGGAGTAACCAGTTTCGTTATCGTACCAGGAAACCAGTTTCACAAAGTTGTCGTTCAGAGCGATACCCGCTTTAGCATCGAATACGGAAGTGCAAACTTCGCCGTTGAAATCGGTAGAGACAACGTCGTCTTCGGTGTAGCCCAGAACGCCTTTCATTGCGCCTTCGGAAGCAGCTTTGATTGCTTTCTTAATTTCTTCATAAGAAGCAGCTTTTTCCAGACGAACGGTCAGGTCAACAACGGATACGTTCGGAGTCGGAACGCGGAACGCCATACCGGTCAGTTTGCCATTCAGTTCTGGCAGTACTTTACCTACAGCTTTAGCAGCGCCGGTAGAGGACGGGATGATGTTCTGAGCTGCGCCGCGGCCGCCGCGCCAGTCTTTATGAGACGGGCCATCAACGGTTTTCTGAGTAGCGGTAGTGGCGTGAACAGTAGTCATCAGACCTTCGATGATGCCGAAGTTGTCGTTGATAACTTTTGCCAGCGGAGCCAGGCAGTTGGTGGTGCAGGAAGCGTTGGAAACGATGTCCTGGC